>Ga0255147_1000001_pt1 | contig 770547 bp, 609 predicted proteins | sample Atl_Miss_RepA_8h_FD_183034 | JGI IMG/M metagenome (GOLD analysis project Ga0255147, IMG submission 183034) | Freshwater microbial communities from Altamaha River, Georgia, United States - Atl_Miss_RepA_8h | ecosystem: Environmental > Aquatic > Freshwater > River | place: USA: Georgia... | reverse complement strand
TTCCTTCGCACCAGACCACCTTGGCATCTCCCTCAAAGGCAAGAATATGGGTCGCAATCCGGTCTAAAAACCAACGGTCATGGCTGATCACCACCGCACATCCACCGAAATTAAGCAATGCTTCCTCCAAGGCCCGCAACGTATCTACATCAAGGTCGTTGGTGGGTTCATCAAGTAGCAAAAGATTGCCACCGCTTCTTAACAATTTTGCCAGGTGCACCCTATTTCTTTCACCGCCAGAAAGCTCTCCAACTTTTCGTTGCTGATCCTGCCCCTTGAAATTAAAGCGCGAAACATAACCCCGGGATGCGACCCTGGTTTTTCCAAGGATTATATAGTCCGTTCCGCCCGTAATTTCTTCAAAAACTGTGTTTTGGTCATTCAAAGAATCACGGTTTTGATCCACATAGGCTGGCAAAACAGTTTCACCCACTCTGAGTGTGCCAGCATCAGGCTTTTCCTGCCCCACAATCATGCGGAATAGCGTGGTTTTGCCAGCGCCATTAGGTCCAATAATTCCAACGATTCCCCCGCGGGGAAGATTGAAGCTCATGTCTTCCACAAGCAGATTGTCACCATATGCTTTTCGAATTCCCTCAGCCCGCACAACTAAGTCGCCCAAATGTGGTCCGGGGGGAATCTGAATCACTAATTCGTCTTCTCTTTCCTCGTATTCCTGACTTGCAAGCTTTTCATAAGCATTCAAACGGGCCTTATTTTTTGCAACCCTGGCTTTCGGCGCCATGCGTGCCCATTCCAATTCACGCTCCAACGCCTTTTTACGAGCGTTTTCCTGTTTTTCTTCCCTGCGAAGCCTTTCGTCTTTCTGTTCCAACCAAGAGGAATAGTTCCCTTTCCATGGGATGCCTGCCCCACGGTCCAGTTCCAGGATCCACTGAGCCACATTATCCAAAAAGTAGCGATCGTGAGTGACTGATACCACGGTTCCAGGAAAGTTCTGAAGGGTTCGTTCCAGCCAGGCAACAGCTTCCGCATCCAAATGGTTTGTTGGCTCATCTAGCAAAAGCATGTCCGGGTTGGACAGAAGGGTCTTGCATAGGGCCACTCTGCGCCTTTCACCACCGCTTAGGCTTTGGGTGTTGAAATCTCCGGGTGGAAGTCGCATTGCATCCATCGCGATTTCCAGCTTCCGATCCAAATCCCAACCATCCACAGCATTGATGGCGTCCTGCACTCTGTCAAAATCGTTCTGAACTTTTTCCATTTCTTCCGGGGATAAATCTTCCCCAAATTTCATGCCCAGTTCCTCGCTGCGTTGAAGCAATTTACGAACAGGCTCAACCGCTTCATTCAAATTTCCCAAGACATCCTTTCCCTCGTTTAATCGGGGTTCTTGGGGAACAAAACCAATTCGAATGTTGGGAGCCGGGCGCACCGAACCGATAAAATCCTTGTCTTGAAGCGCCATGATCTTTAAGAGTGAGCTTTTACCGGCACCATTGGAACCAATCACGCCGATTTTTGCACCGGGGTAGAAAGAAAGCCAAATATTCTTCAAAACCTCTTTTTTGCCGTAGGCCTTGATAAGGTTCTCTATGGAAAAAATATACTGCTCGGACATTTTGTTTTCCCAATACAAGAATTAACCGCCATATGACGGATGCATACAAATCTTATTTTAACCTATGAACCATTTGATGAATTCACAACCAAGGATATCCGACTAAACGGAGGCGGATTTTTTCAAAAACTTGTCATCCCAAAGCCTTATTCCACCAAGGAAAGCCAGCGAATTATCGCCCCTTCTGCTTCCCGGGGGCAATTTTTCCAGTTTCTTAACATTACCACCACCAAGTACAACATAGTCAGCAACCATGGCATTCTTAAGGTAATTCACCACATCAAATACATACTCGTGCCAGCGGTTTTTCCCCACTCTTTTCAATCCATGGGTACCTACAAAATGTTCAAAACTCCTGTTTTTCTTGTATGGCAAATGCCCCATTTCAAGGGCGACAATAATTCCATCCAAAATCAGCGTGGTGCCCAGTCCTGTTCCCAAACCTAGAAAAAGCATTCTTCCACCCTCGTAAGAACCAAGGGCCTGCATAGCGGCATCATTAATCACCCGAACAGGTTTACCAAAGGATTTTTCAAAATCGTAGTTTTTCCAACCCCTTCCAAGGTTTACTGGTTCCGCAGCGATACAGTTGTCACGGGTAACCCCAGGAAAACCAATACTTACTCTGTCGAAAGCCCAGTCAGGGCAATTTTTCAACACGAGACTGCACATTTCACGGGCACTTAACAATTCGCCCGAAGTGAACTTGCGGACTTCAGGTTTGTTGGAAACTTTTACTTTGATATTAGTTCCACCTACATCCACAACAAGAACCTTCATGAAAACCCTTTCAATAATTAAATAATTGTGCCCTATACAGAAATCGGGTCGCCTATGGCTTATGATAATATCATTACATTGGTTTTAAGCCAAGCTTTGGCAGTAAACTGACATAACCTTATTAGCAATTTTCTGAATCTCCGAGGCAAGGATGACACCAAACGACTTTATAACCCGCCAGGAAATAACCGCATTACGACCTTGGGCGGAAAAATTCCCCACCCAAGATTCCGCCCTCGCGGAAATCGCAAGGCTTGAAGCTCTGCTCACCCTGCCAAAAGGCACCATTCACATCATAAGTGATATTCATGGTGAAGACACAAAGCTTCGGCATGTAATCAATAACGCATCGGGAAAATTGCGCCCATTGGTAGAGGGGCTTTTTGGTCAAATTATGGCCCCCATGGAACTACGCGACTTTCTCACCCTGATCTTCTACCCCAGGGAAATGCTGGACGCCTTGAAAGACAAACTCAGCAATCCTTCCACACAAAGGGAATTTTGCCACAAAAATCTTAAGCACCTTTTTACCATCCTCAGGGCTTTATCCAAAAGGTATGGTTTCGAAAAGGTGAACACAGTTTTTCCCGTGGACTACCGTAGCCTTTTCATGGAACTATTGCATGAACCTTCAGCAGATCGTGGCAATGAATACTATTCCGCCATTATCGATTCCATTTTGGAAAATGGCAAAGGCCCGGAACTAGTGCACCTGACCGTGCGTGCGGTTAGAAACCTGGCTATCGATGAACTGATAATCGCGGGAGATTGTTGGGACCGTGGTCAGCGGGGCGACAAGGTTGTGGAATACATGATGAAGCAGCCCAATGTTTCCTTTACCTGGGGTAATCATGATACCGCCTGGCTGGGAGCCTGTCTTGGCTGTGAGGCTCTTATAGCCCATGTGTTCCGAGTTTCCCTGCGTTACCGGAATATTTTTCAACTGGAAGAGGGATATGGAATTCCCATTCTGCCGCTGGAATATCTTGCCAGAAGTGTCTACAAGGATGATCCCGCCTCTTGCTTCAAACCAAAGGTGGAAGGTTTACGCGATTCCTTGATGATGGCAAAGATGCAAAAGGCCGCCGCTGTCATGCAGTTCAAGTTAGAAGGCCAGATGATTGCCAGGCATCCGGAATGGAACCTGGATCATCGTAGAATCTTGCACACCATGGACCTTGAACGGGGCACGATTCTAGTCGATGGCAAAATCTGCAAGTTAAAGGACCGCAATTTTCCCACCATCTCCAAGGAAGACCCCTACGCTCTTTCCCCTGAGGAACGATCCTGTATTGACCGGCTTAAACAATCCTTTCTTTCCAGCGACAAGATGTTTCAGCATATGCGTTACCTGCGAGATTCTGGTTCGCTCTATTTAATCAGGGACAATCACCTAATTATCCATGGCTGTATTCCCACTGATGCAAATGGCGATTTCCTTGAATTGCCCATCGATGGTGTGGCATACAAGGGTAAGGCGCTTTTTGACGCCCTTAACGATGTCATTGCCCGCGCCATTGATCAACCCTCGGAATATGATCGCGATATGATGTGGTATCTGTGGTGCGGTCCGTTGTCGCCGCTGTTTGGAAAGGACAGGATTGCCACTATGGAAATTGACCTGGTGGAGGAACACGAAACCCACAAGGAAACGAAGAATCCTTTCTTCCAGCAGATTCACGAAGTCGGTTTTTGCAACAAAGTACTAGCCGAATTTGGGGTAGATGAAGAAAAGGGTCTGATCGTTAACGGCCACATTCCAGTTAAAATTTCGGAAGGCGAATCCCCCATTAAGAAAAGCGGCAAAGCCATCACGATTGATGGAGCTTTTTCCAGGGTATATGGTGACCATGGATTTACGCTTATATTGGAACCTGAGGGCACTTTTCTGGCCAAGCATTATCACTTTGAATCGGTGGATGCGGCTGTGAAAGAAGGAGTGGATATTATTCCAGCGATATCTGAAGTCCGAAGATGGAATCCATCTCGAAAAGTGTCTGACACAGAAAAAGGAGATGAACTACGCATCCAGCTAAGCACTTTGCGAAAACTTGTGCTGGCCTACAAGAAAAACTTATTGCAGCAATCCAGATATTCTTAAAGGACGCAAGCCTTGTCCAATCAGCCGATTATTTTCGAGGTAGACACCCGCCCTTACCTGAGTTCTATGGACTCTTTACTCGGCAGAAAGGCAACGCTGGATGATATACAAGATGAATGGCTGGGACATCTCGCAAGCCTGGGCATTGAATACATTTGGTTCATGGGTGTATGGCAACTAGGGCAAGCCGGGAAGGCCATTTCCCAGTCACATCCAGAATGGCAACAGGAATTCCACAAGGCACTTCCCGACCTCCAAGCCGAAGATATTACCGGTTCCCCTTATGCTATTGCCGGCTACCAAGTGGATGAATGCCTAGGTGGAAACTCCGCCCTGGCAGGCCTCCGGCAAAGCATGAAAAAATTTGGCCTTAAGTTATGTCTGGATTTTGTGCCCAACCACACCGCTTTGGACCATCCTTGGGTACATGATCATCCGGAATATTACATCCATGGCACTTCAGAACATCTCTCAAAATTCCCAGCAAACTACACATCGGTCTTATGCCATGACGGCCCCCATATACTCGCGCATGGCAGGGACCCTTACTTCCCGGGTTGGGCTGATACCCTGCAGCTAAACTACTTCAACCGGGAAGTTCAATCGAAAATGCTGGAAACACTTTTGGATATATCCGACCAATGCGATGCGCTTCGCTGTGATATGTCGATGCTGGTTATACCTGAAGTATTTTCCTCAACTTGGCAAGAAAACCACCTTATCAACAATCCCAGACCTGTTAAAACCAGTTTCTGGCCTGGCGCGACCGCAACTATCAAGAAATCTCACCCGGGATTTTTGTTTATTGCGGAAGCTTATTGGGACTTGGAATGGCGGTTACAGCAAGATGGATTTGACTTCACTTATGACAAGAAACTGTATGACCGCATATTAACCTGCGGTGCGAAAGACATTCATGAGCATCTTCACTCAGATCCATCTTTTGGCAACAAATGTGCGAGATTTCTTGAAAACCACGATGAACCCAGGATTGCATCCAAACTTGAATGGCCCAAGCAGCAATGTGCCTGCCTGATAACATTTCTTACCCCGGGTATGCTCTTACTTCACGAAGGCCAATTGGAAGGAAACCAAATCAGGTCCAATGTGCATCTGCGCCGAAGAATTTTGGAACCAGTGTCTCTTGAAATATTAGCCTTTAGCGAAAAAATGCTTGAACTAATAAAGGCGAATCACCTTCGTGAAAGCTCCTGGACTTGGGTACAGCCTATTGAGGCTTGGCCTGGAAATTTCACTCACCAAGATTTCATTGCTTTTAGCCGAAAACATCCAAATACCGGGTATCACCTATTCGCAATCAACTATTCTGAACACCAGTCGCAATGCCTGTTTCCAGTTTCAGATCACCCTCTTCCTGACGGGGAAATAACCCTCACAGACCTGCTTTCCGGAACCATCTACAAAAGAAACGGAAGCGATCTAAAAACCAATGGCCTTTTTGTGGATCTGCCTCCATGGGGCTATCACTGGCTTCATTATAAGCCCAATTAAAATTGGAGAACCCAAATGCAAACCGTTCAATGGAATGGAATACCTGGCACTGCTAATTTGGAAATTCGTGAAATCGAAATACCTGTCCCATCCACAAACCAGGTTCTTTTAAGGATGAAAGCCTGGTCCCTGAATTATCGCGACCTGCTCGTGGTGGAAGGGGCTTATGGAAAAAACCTACCCAACCCATTAACGATCCTCTCGGATGGGGTAGGGGAAATTATAGATGCAGGCCCGGGTGTTTCCTCCAAGCTGGTTGGCAAAAGAGTTGCCGTAAACTTTTTCCCGGATTGGGCGGATGGCCCATGCGATGCTTTAAAAGCCAGAAACTCGCTTGGCGGTTCCTGTCAGGGAATGCTAGCAGAGTATATATGCGCCAATGCAGATTCCCTGATTGAAATCCCTGATTATTTATCTGACGAAGAAGCGGCAACCCTGCCTTGCGCCGCCCTTACGGCATGGAACGCCCTTTTTGAAACAGGCCGACTTTTGCCAGGCAATAGTGTGCTAACGATGGGTTGTGGAGGTGTTTCCTTGTTTGCTTTGCAGTTTGCCAACCTTCATCAAATGAAATCATTCGCAGTTTCCAGAAGCGCCGAAAACATCATTCGACTAAATCAATTAGGATTGGATCATGGCATTTGTACAAATGAAAATCCCGGGTGGGGGGATTTGGTACGAAAAGCATCCGGAGCCGGGGTAGATCTTTCATTGGAATTGATTGGCGCCTCAGCGCTTCCAGAAACCATGAAAGCAACTCGGATGGGCGGCGAAATCAGCCTTATAGGAGTTTTGGGTGGAAATCAGGAAACATTTAACCCATTGCCAATGATCATGAAATCCCTGCGAATGAGCGGAATTTTTGTGGGTTCAAAGGCTATGTTCCAGCGCATGCTTAAAGCCATGGAAAATGCCAAACTTAAACCGGTGATCCACAAGACTTTTCATTGGAAAGAAGTCCCACAGGCTTTGGAGTACATGAAGAAGGGAAATCATTTCGGAAAGATTTGTCTGCGGAAAGATTAAGACTTTAAACAGGTAATTGCTATCACGGTATAAAGAGCAACTCCCACGCAGAACAACACCATTAGCACTACACCCAAACTGTTCAATGTGGCGATATCGGCCTTTGCCATTTGTTCACTAGTTATTGGTTCGTTTGCCATTTCATTCACGATTATTCTCCGGATAAATCCTTTACTTAATCGTACCTACCACTGGCCTCAATCGGCCATACGCCTTCAACGATTCCACCACGATGTGCAACAACAGATCTGTGCAAATTCATAGTGGCGCAGCAGTGCCCGGTGATTAACAACCTTTTTTCTCCCACAGTGGGCCCTTCACTCTGAATTTCCACCCGGGCGTGTTCCTCGGAAAGCTTCACCAGATTTTCCTCAGGATGATCTTTGACCACAGGAAGATTAAAATCCTTGGAGATCGCCTTGCTACCAGCATCCAAAATATATCTTCCCTTGGTGGTGCTGATAACCGTAGTCAACAAAGTTAAAGAAGGCTGAAATTCAGGTCGCACTTTCACATATGCGGAATCCATCAATAAGAATGAACCGGGCTGTATTTCATTGTAAACAGGATCAGCCACCGCATAGGTATATGTACCTGTACCAGAACCGGAAATATTTTCGGGTTCGATTCCAGATTCCCTGAGAATTTTAACAGTCTCTGCAACTTGCCTTATGCCATCCAGGATTTTACCCTCCTTGGATTCATCCACGGGGGCGAGCTGCAAGTGGCCATCATACGCCTGAATGCCAGCAAATTTGGTATTAGCATAGGAATTGATCAATCGGGCCAAATCCAGCGCAGGGGTACCGGGTAATACACCACAGCGAGTCATACCGATGTCAATTTCCACCATCAGTTGAAAGACCACACCATTTTTCTTGCCTAAGCGGGCAAAATCTTCAACTTGTTTGGGACAATCCACACAAACAACCACATTCGATCTTTGAGCTAGACTCGCCAATCGCTCTATCTTGGAATCGCCAACTATCTGGTTTGCAATCAAAATGTCATTGATCCCGTGATCAGCCAAAACTTCCGCCTCGTTTAATTTGGCACACAGAAAATGAGGGAATCCTCTCTGAACAAGGTATTTTGCCAAACCTGCACATTTTAACGATTTAAAATGAACCCTAACTCTCTTGTTTCCTCGGGTGGAATTCATCTGGGCAAGATTCTTATCAAGGATGTCCAAATCCAGCAACAGCGTTGGGGTATCAAGAGACCAAATCGATTTTGAATTAACCACAGCTACCCCAATCCCCTTGGCTTGCCAATTTAACAAGAATAATTTCTGTAGCCTGTTGAGTTCAAACAAGGTGGGCTTGACTATCTTTTGAGATTATTCCAAAAGCCCACATAGGTGGCAGTATATCTAAAAATAATGGCACAATCCAAGCCAAAGCAATGCAGGACTTCGCCGAGGTAATTAAATTTCCAGAGAACCAAAAACCCAGGAAAATGTCCTGGCAGGTTCCGGTATTTGTGATTGGTTGCCTCATATTTCTTGTGGCCATCTGGTTTCGGTTTTCAAAGCCAGCCACACTTAGCGAGGCACTTTCCAAAAAGCTTTCCTCTGCAATTGAGCTTACCAGCAAAAACGACCTTAAACCTGCTGAAAGCCAGCTAAGGGAAGTTCTGGGGGCTTCCAACCAATTACCGGAAATTAGCTCCCGAACCAAGTTCCACCTGGCTCGCCTACTCCTTGAAAAACCCGACATCCTCGAAAAGCCGGATTCCCTTTTAGAACCCACAAAATTTTTGGAATCGTTCGACCCAAGCTACTTGAACGAAAAAGAATTAAAAGAATACACCATTGTTCGGGCCAAACTTGACATATTGGGAAACAAAAACATTTCCATTGCGATCGATGCTCTTGAAAAAGCCCTGGCGACGCTTGAAGATTCCACCGAAGCGTTGGAATGGATTGCCCGTGGAGCGCTTAAATTACCCGAACCTGACCTTCCGCGGGCACTAAAGGCCAACGAAGAATACCGAAATATTCCGCTTCTACCAGAGGAAAAACGTGTTCCAGCCCAATTGCTGGGTGGTGAAATTCTCATGCGACTCCAGCGGCATGAAGAGGCTAGAAAAGTATTGGAAAACATCCACTCCGATACGAGACCGGAACTGGAATTAAGGGCCAAAGTGTTGCTTGCGGAAAGCTACGAAAAGGAAAAGCACTGGCTTGAGGCAGTACAGGTCTGGAAGCAAATACTGGAAACACCTGCTGACATCCTTGCAGATATGGGCAAACCGCTTTATCACCTGGCTTTGTGCCTTGCAAAAATCGACCTACCGCGCGAAGCGGAACAGTATTGGAAAGAATGTGAAATTAAAAGTCAGTCGGATGAAAAGAATGCCGCTTCCATGCAACTGGCATTCTTGTATCTCGACCAAAAATCACTGACAAATCTCGCAAATCAACTAGGGGTCATATCCAGAAATCTGGCTTCCCCCAAGGATTGGAAAAATTCCTACTTCACTCTGGAGAACCTTCAGGAACTCTTCGTGAAAGCGGAAAAATTCGCCCTAAACGAAGAAGACTTTGATATTGCCCTGAAAATCAACGAGTCTTCCCAGAGGGTTCTTACCTCCTACTCCAGCCTATCCAACCGGTCCGTCATCCTGAACTCCATGGGTAAAAAATGGGCTTCGGATGCGAAAAATATCAGCGACCCCATCAAGATGAAAGCACTCAATTCCCGGGCGGAAAAATCCTTCAAAGATGCCGCTTCACTGCGCATGAAGGCCGCCGCCGAGGCAGAAACCCCGGCCAACAAATCAGAACAACTCTGGCTTGCCGCGGGGGAATTTCAACTCTCTAAAGATTCGGCCAAATCGATGGAGGCACTGGTTCAGTTCATCAACCACTCCGGGCAAGACTCTCGGGTCGGGCAAGCGTGGTACCTTTTGGGTGACACCCAAAGAGAACTGGGAAAACCTGAAGCCGCTAAGGAATCTTACCTTCAAGCCATGAAACACCGCGGACCGTATGCCTATCGATCCCGATACCAGATTGCACTATTAATGATGGAAAAGAACGAATTTGATCAAGCGGCCGATATCCTTGAACAAAATCTACAACTGTTGCGCTTTGATCCGGATCAAGAATCCCAGGAACGATCCCTTTTTGCCCTGGGTTCACTTTTCTTTCAGCGCAAGAACTACCGCATGGTGGTACGGCGTTACGAGGAAGCCCTGGAAAAATATGGCCAAAACCAGCAGGCAATCAGAGCCAGGCTACAACTTGGGGAATCTTACCGCCAGCTTGCTAACCAAGAACAGCAAAACCTTATACTCAATGAAAAAACCACCTCGGAAACCAAGACTCACTACCAAAATGAACACCGCAAATGGTTGAATAAGGCATCAGAAACCTATCAGGAATTGGAACAAGTCGCCGATTCACCCATAGGACTTACGCAATTATCGGAAGAGGAAAGAAAGCTGATTCCATTGCTGGCGGCAGAATGTAAATTTAATCTCGGCAACTATGAAAGCGCACTCATTATCTACACCAGGCAATTCCAGAAAACCAAGGGCAGCAAGGAATCTCTGCACGCTCTGGGCGGCATGATCCGTTGCCATAGCGTCCTAGGTCAGCAAGAATTGGTGCAAAACCGGCTGGTAGAACTACGCAGTCAACTTTCTAACATGGATGAAGGCACCAAAAAAGAATGGGAACCCTGGCTGGCGGTTGCCAGCAAACCAATCCAAAAGCCCTAGCCTGTTTCTTCACCCCACCGGGGCATCTGTTTCATAAAATATTTGAATTGAATGAACACGAAGAGGCTCAATCGCCTCTCGATGACCTTCCACGGATTCTTCCAACCGGAGACCAGACCCATGACGCAAGATAACAAAAGAAAAAGCCTAACCACCACCGAAGGTATGGGGCGCGCCCCAAACCGAGCCATGCTTCGCGCCGTGGGCTTTCACGATGATGACTTTGAAAAGCCAATGATCGGTGTGGCTTCTCTTTTCAGCGAAATTACGCCTTGCAACGCCCACCTCGATCGCCTTGCCCGAAAAGGGTCTGAAGGCATTCATGCAGGTGGTGGTGTACCACAAATTTTCGGCGCACCCACCGCATCCGACGGGATCATGATGGGTCACCAGGGCATGCGCTACAGCCTTGTTTCCCGCGAAGTGATTGCTGACAGCATCGAAGTGGTGTGTGGTGGCATGAACCACGATGGTTTGCTTGCCATCGGGGGCTGTGACAAAAATATGCCCGGCTGCTTGATGGCAATGGCCAGATTGAACATCCCTTCCATTTTTGTTTATGGCGGCAGTATTCTTCCCGGCATCGGGCCCGCAGGCGAAGATATCGACATCGTTTCCATCTTTGAAGCGGTGGGAAAAAATCAGGCCGGCAAGCTGGATAAAAAGGGTGTTCACAAGATTGAATGCGAAGCATGCCCGGGCGCTGGCTCCTGTGGTGGCATGTATACAGCCAACACCATGAGCTCCGCCATTGAAGCCATGGGGATGTCGCTGCCCTTTGATGCCTCCAATCCCGCGGTAAGCAGTGCGAAGGAACGCGAGACCTTCCTTGCTGGCAAATACTTGGTAGAACTTATCAAGAATAACATCCGCCCTAGGGATATCATCAATCGCAAATCTCTGGAAAACGCTTATACTTTTGTTCTTGCCCTTGGTGGCTCCACTAATGCCATACTTCACCTGATGGCCATTGCAAGAGAGGCCCAAGTGCCGTGGACCCTGGCGGACTTTGATCGCATCGGCTCCAAGATTCCCCATTTGGCAGACCTGAAACCGGGCGGTAAATATGTTATGAACGACTTGCATCGCGCAGGTGGTTCCCCACCGGTTCTAAAAGCACTACTCGAAGCTGGTCTTTTGCATGGTGACTGTATCACCGTTACCGGAAAAACCCTTGCTGAAAACCTTAAAGAAATCGACAGCATCTACAAAAACCCCAAGCAAACTGTGATTCTACCCATGGATAAACCACTTCATGCCTCAGGGCATTTGGTGGTTCTGCATGGTAATCTGGCTCCGGAAGGGGCTGTAGCGAAGGTAGCTGGCCTGAAAAACCGCAAGATCACCGGCCCCGCCAAGGTGTTCGATGGCGAAGAGGCTTGCTTCCACGCCATTCAAGAACGACAAATCAAGGATGGCGATGTGGTGGTAATTCGTGGTGAAGGCCCAGTGGGGGGACCAGGCATGCGTGAAATGCTTTCTGTAACCGCTGCCTTGGTGGGCCAGGGCTTGGGCGAAACCATCGGCTTGATTACTGATGGCCGTTTTTCAGGTGGCACTCATGGTCTGGTTGTAGGCCATGTTTCCCCAGAAGCTTGGGTCGGTGGCAACATTGCACTGGTGCATAACGGCGACAAAATCACCATTGATGCCGATACTAAGCAGCTTCAACTGCATATTGATGAAGCTGAATTACAAAAACGAAGGGCCGGCTGGAAAGCACCCGAACCACGGGAGAAAGCTGGCGTTCTTGCCAAGTATGCCAAGTGCGTTAAATCTGCTTCCGAAGGCGCTGTAACCTACTAATTACCACCTTTCCCGTGCAGGTTACAACACTTGTATGGATTGAATGCCGCTTTTAGGAACCCTCGCATAACCTGCGGGGGTTTTTTCTTTTAAAAGTCCCACCTTCTTTTGGAACAATGCTCTTTGATACATTTTCCGGAGTTCAACCATGCTACAAACCCTGGCATCCATTTTGACACTGGCTTTTGCGGGCGCACCTTTAACGGAAGAAAAACTGATTCAACCGCCTACCCCAGCAATTCTTTTCCCGGATGCACCGGCACCAGAATCTATGATCTTCTTTCAGAAAGACAGCGCCTACCGCCATTGGCAATACCTTGGAGTTAGCAGAACCGGCACCTTCCGCCCACGGGTTGTTTATACCCCGGAAGGCGCTTTTTACCTTCACAATGGCATGGATTACCCTTTTGTGAATAACCGCCGTAGCGACTTCATCGCCAACGATCTGGGCTTTAAACCATTACCTCTCTCGCCAGAGACCGACTGCCCCCAATGCCTCGATAAATAGAACTCTCTCACTCTAATTCCATGTATTTACGAACAGGGTGCATCAGTACCACGGTCATGCACATTGAATATGAGCACCTTGGTGATCACGCATCCCGCTCATAAAAACTCGCATTCTGTGGATAAACAACAAAAACGGGGTGTTTTAGCACCCCGTTCGGAAAGGCTTGGAATAAGTTTCAGGTTATCTGAAGAAGCCCATCCAGAAACTGAATAGTTGTTCGCGATCTGTAGGAGCTTTCACTATTGGGAAGCCAAAGTCGAGCGCGATTGGAACTGGACCAAGCATAGGCACCACAAATCGCAAACCCACACCTGCCGAGACACGATAGTTGGTAATCTTGTCGATGCTGGATTCCACAGTACCTGTGTCCAGGAAGCCCACGGCAAAGATCTGGTCGTTCGCTCGCAATGGCACCTGGTATTCCAAACCGTTAAGAAACATGAAATCACCACCGACCATGAATCCGTTCACGTTCGGGCCAACGCCACGGAATTGGAACCCGCGCATCGAGCGAAAACCACCCGCAAAGTATCTTTCATACACGGGAGTATTATCACCCGCATAAGAGAACTGGGATTTGAGCGCCAGCACATGACGACCGCTTCCATCCGCACGCTGGTAAACCGTGATGTATTTGTTCAGCTCCAACGAAACCAGCGGAGAGCTAAATTCGCCCATCAATTGCTCGAAGGAAAGGTCGATAATACTACCTTCGGTTGCCCTAAGGTAAGAATCGCGGGAGTCGCGAGTCACATTGGCCCTAAGGCCCAACAAGAAGTTTTGCCCTTCGACAGAGGTATAATCCACAGGTGCCCCCGCGGGAACGCGATATACACCAACATCTTCAATTCTCAGGCTGGCGTTTGCATTCCAATACTGGTTCAGTTTGCGTCCAAGGGTAAACCGGCCACCAGCACGGGTTTCATCGTATTCATCATACCTTCTGGTAAAGTAATAACCGCTTGCGCCAAAGCTAAACAGACTGTCAAACAGGAATGGCTCTCGGAAGCTAGCGGTATATCTTTGCAACTGGGTACCGGGCACTGCTTCCAACCGGAATTCCTGTCCTGCACCGCGGAAAGCATTGCCACTTAAAAGATCGTCCAAACTGGTTGGCATGCGGGTAATATCAAAGTTTCGCTCGTTGAGAACGATAGAACCATTCAAACCGGCATCAGAGTTCACACCCACGCCAAAGAGAAGGCTTCCTGTGCTTGCTTCCTGAACAGTAACCAATAAATCCTTAAATTCCGATTCGACATCAGGATCCAGCACAGTGACAGATGGCTTAACAGCGCCATCAGGAGATGTTTCAAAAATATTAAGGCGTGCCAGATTCTTTTCGGCCAATCTTAGATCCGGATAGGTAAGAACCTGGCCCGGGTACAAAGGCACCTGGCGAAGAATAACATTCTGCTTGGTTCGCTCGTTACCAACCACAAATACCTGGCCTACACGGGCGGGTGGTCTTTCAAAAACCTCGTACTGCAACCTGCAAAGACCTGGAGTATCGGGGGAGAATACGGGAACAGGGCTCAAACGCATTTCGCGACCCATGTACCCGACATAATCCTCCATGGCCCTTTTATCTTCATTGATCTTGTTTTCGCTGAAGTATTCGCCACCCTTGATCTTGCTAAGCTGCTCCAACTGCTCCGCAGGCATGGATTTAATACCAACCACCTGGGGAGGTCCCTGCACCTGGTAACGAACACCTTCCTTGATGTGAAATACCAGATCAACTTCCTTGCCATCCTGGGTCCAGGTTAATTCCCGGGAGACATGAACATCCAGAAAACCGTGGCCTTTGTAGTATTCCTCAAGTTTCATCACATCGGCATCTGCCAATGCGGCATTGTAAGTGCCCCCAAACACACCAAGGATTTTCTTGCTGGATTGAATATGTGTTCCAAGGACAGGACCGCTAACAAATTGCTGGCCCTTAAATTGGATGGATCGAACCTTCACCAAGGGACCTTCCGTAATATTAAAGACAACCTCGGTATCGCCCGGTTCGCCACCTTTCAGGAGGTCACAACTTGCAAACGGCCTTCCTTGTTCGTTGTAACGGCGGACAATAGCCTGGCAGCCAAGCTTGTTGGTAATGGGGCTAAGTGGTTTACCCTTGGCCACCATGGTAAGTTGGTTAAGTTCTTCCTCATTCAGGTGCTTGGCTCCCAGGTAGGTAACTTTCTGAACTACGCTGGGGTATTCCTTAACCAAGAAGAAAATATTCACTCTGCCATCGGGCAGATTTTCAACCCGAGGATCAATATGTGCGAATTGTTTGGAAGCCATCAACTTTCGTACATCTTCCTGGATGACGGCAGGTTGATATTCTTTGCCAGGCTTGGTGGTTAACTGACTTGTGATTCCTTGTGTCGCAATAACCCGATTACCCTGCACGATAACATCCGCAATCATGATTTTTGCAGGATTCGAGGCAGGAGGTTGGGCATTCGCTACTGACACAACCTGAAAAACAAAGAACCCAAGCGCCAAATAGGCGGCAAGCGCTCGACAGGTTGTGAAAAAAAACTGCATGAACAAACCCTTTGTTAAGTACAGGGTGTCTCTCAAGGTCGGCGAGAAATAATGAAACACCAGATGGGTGTCAAGGTGAAATGAAATAATAAGTTCGGCAACAGGCTCAAGGAACTTTAAGAATTCCTTGCAAAGGCCAAAAAGGTTGGTTCTTTAACCAAAAGTTGCTCGGTTTCACGGGCAGAATTCATAAAATCATGGTTAAGATTAAATCGTAAGTGAATCTAGGTAAACTTGGTTTGAATGGAGCGAAGATCAAAATGAGCCAACATATATGCCTGATAACTGGTGCGGGTGGACTTGTTGGCAGCCATTTGGCACAAGAGTGCAGAAGCAGGGGCTACCAAGTAAAGGCCCTAATACGCCCTGGTTCCGATGCCAGCTTTCTGGAAAATTTGGGGGTTGAGGTAGTTCGCGGTGATTTGTCTGACAAATCCCTTCCACCAGAAGCTACTCAAGGCGTGGATTTGGTGTTTCATTGTGCTGCAAAAGTGGGCGATTGGGGCCCCATAGAGGAATACCGAAAGGTTAATGTCGAGGGGCTTCGAAAACTTTTAAATTCCCTGGACCCCACCAAACTTCAACGTTTCGTACATTTCAGCAGCCTTGGGGTATATGAAGCAAGGCATCATGACCAAACCGATGAAAGCACGCCTCCGCCAGAATTGCATATGGATGGTTACACCCAGACCAAGGTGGAATCAGAAAAACTTGCCCTGCAATACCATGCTGAAAAAAAATATCCGGTGGTGGTTCTCAGGCCAGGTTTTATTTATGGCCCGCGTGACAGAACTGTTTTGCCGAGAATCATGGATCGTCTGAAGAAAAAAGAAGTGAAATATATAGGAAGCAAATCTTCCAAGATGAACAACATCTTTGTGGAAAACCTGGTGCAGGCAGCATTTCTTGCAGTGGATAACCCCAAAGCTGTAGGCGAAATATTCAACCTTACGGATGGAACCACTGTAACCAAAAAAGAATTCATTACCACCATAGCCGATGGCATGGGGTTACCCAGACCATCCAGTTTTCCTGTGCCATTATTCCTTGCAAAATGGATAGCATCTTCCATGGAAAAAAGTGCACTAAAAAAAGGGGCCACCTCGGCACCCAAGGTTACCAGAGCCAACATCAAGTTTCTGGGACTGAACTTGGACTTCAGTATTGAGAAGGCAAAGAAGGTTCTCGGATACAATCCATCCTTCACATTTGCCCAGGGGATGAAGAAAACCCTTGATTGGTACAAAACGCGATCATAAAAAAGAATCGTCAAATCTGGATGGAGTGACTGCAAGACTTCGGTTATTCTCTGCAGATCAAAGAAGGAGTTCAATTCATGAATTTTCAAGGCAAAAAAGCCATCGTACTGGTGGAACAACAATATCAGGAACTTGAAATCTGGTATCCATACTACCGCCTCAAGGAAGCTGGTTGTCAGGTACACTTGGTAGGGCCGGAGGCAAACCATACTTATCCAAGTAAATTGGGTTATCCCGCCAAGACAGACCTTGCCGCCAAGGATGTGGATGGCAACGCGTATGACTTACTAGTGATTCCTGGTGGATTTGCCCCGGATTTTATTCGAAGAAGTGAAGCCATGATCAAGCTAGTAAGCAGCATGGCACAGCAAAATAAAGTAATTGCAGCCATCTGTCACGGTCCATGGGTTCTATGTTCCACCACGGCACTCAAGGGAAAGAAAGCCACCTGCTTCTTTGCCATTAAGGATGATGTTATCAACGCGGGTGCCAATTACTCCGATGCGGAAGTAATTCGAGATGGCAACCTAATCACCAGCCGAAAACCTGATGATTTACCCGCATTCATGAAATCGATCTTCGATGCTCTTGCTGGTAAGTAACAAACCATTTGTAACTGATTAAACAAACCCTTGATTAAGGAATGATGCATGCCTTCCCATTTTTACGCCCCGGTTCGTGAAGATAAGTTTGCCTTTGGCGTTTGGTGTTTGCAAAACAGGGGACGTGACCCGTTTGGCGACCAGACCAGGCCTGAAATTTCGGCTTTTGATTGCATCAAAGGGCTTGCCCAGAGAAATTGCTACGGGTTTGAATTCCACGACAACGACATCATTCCATTCGGTTCCAGTGCCGCCCAACGGGATTCTATCCTGTCAGAAATCAAGAAGATCATGGCGGATACCGGAATCAAAGCCACCATGGCTACCACCAACACCTTCTATCATCCTGTATTCAAGGATGGCGCCTTCACCAGTACCGACCCTGCAGTAAGGTTGTTTGCAACCCAGAAAGTAATGAACTGCATCGATATTGCCAATGAACTGGGTTCCGAGATTTTTGTTTTCTGGGGCGGCCGCGAAGGTGTTGAGGTCGATGCCAGCAAGGATCCGATTGAGGCGGGAAAATGGTTCCGTGAATCCCTGAACTTCCTTTGCAATTATGTTCGAAGCCAGGGTTACAAAATAAAATTCAGCATTGAGCCCAAACCAAATGAACCCCGTGGGGACTTATTCCTTCCCACAGTGGGAAGCGTTCTCGCCTTCATCCATACGCTAGAACACCCTGAAATGGTGGGTATCAACCCTGAAACCGCTCACATCAAGATGGCTGGTTTGAACCCCTACCACGAATACGCCCAGGCACTGGATGCCGGCAAGCTTCTGGATGTGCATTTGAATGGTCAGAAACCACTGCGTTTCGACCAAGATCTAACCTTCGGTAGTGATGATCTTCGTGAAGCTTTCTTCACCACAAAACTACTGATTGATCACAAATATTCAGGCACTGTGGGTTTCGACTGCCATCCATACCGGACCGAATCCGACCCATGGGACTTTGTGGATCGCAACATGCGAACCTACAAGATTATGAAGGAAAAGGTGAAGCAGTATAACGAGAACAAGGAAATCCAGGATCTTCTGAAAGAAATTCACGGAGCATCCAAGGATCTGGCAGGTTTCACTTCCAAGTTCAGCAAGGATGCCGCGACCCAGCTAAAATCCATGAACCTTGATCCCAACAAGCTTGCCTCCAGAAAGCTTCCCTACGAGAAACTGGATCAGTTGTTCACGGAACTGCTGCTAGGGGTTCTTTAATCATTACATGAAAGGGCGCGACAATGGCACCTAATCACACTCCAAGATTTCTCGCGATTGTAAATGATGCGAGAAAAAAAGTCAGGGAATGCACGGTTGAGGATGTCAAGTCGCGCCTGGACAAAGGCGAAACTCTTCTTATCGTGGATGTGCGCGAAGAAAGCGAATTCGCACGTGATCACATTCCAGGCGCCATACACCTCGGCAAGGGCATCATCGAGCGCGATATCGAGGTCAAAATACCTCAAACAGATAAGGAAATAATCCTTTATTGTGGCGGGGGCTTCCGTTCCGCTTTGGCAGCCGAGAATCTTGGCCGCATGGGATACACCAAAGTAATATCGATGGATGGTGGTATTCGGACATGGAAGGAAAAGGGCTATCCCCTTTCTGTTTCATGAATGGAAAGAAACTTGTAATCCCATCCATTGTTTTTCTTTCCCTGCTGCGAGATCTGGCAGACTGCCTGGTTCTATTTCTTTTTGTTTTTCAATGCCACACCTACCTGCCCGAAACACCAACCTATATGGTGGTGGTTCACCTTATGCTTGGCATGGTTCTAGCCGGACTTGTCGGCAACCCACAGCCTCGAAAGCTGGATTTCTACTTGGCGCCACTTGCAAATTTAATGCTGATGGGAATGGTTGCCTTTACAGGAATTATGGGAAGTTTTATTGACCCCATATTTGTTGGGTTTGGCTTGGGCCTTGGCAGAGTTGCCTTTCAACCAGCCATAAACGCCATGACACCTTTTCTTGGCTTTCATGGACGTTATCTAATCTTCGCCCTTAGCAAGGTGCTGCTTTTTGTCGCAATTGCCTTGGCGGTAAACCATCAAAATCATCCTGCTGATCTGCCTACCTGGCAATGTTTGGCTTTGCCGATTGATTTGCAGTTTTTCAGCATGATCGCAACGACCACCTGGCTTGCCATTTGGAAAGGACCACCACCTTCAAAACCTTCCGATTTCATAAACCGACCAGCCTTTGAAGACGACATAATCCCCCGCAGCTTGAATGCGATTTTCCAAGGGCTTGCTCTGGGTTGCGTTATTTCTACCGCAATTGGGCTACCGGCTTTTCATTCTCTTAAACCGGAATTTTCTTTTGCGCAAATTGGCCTGACGATGGCAATCGGTTTCATAATAAGCCTGATAGCGACCCATCCTACCCGCTGCATTGGAATTACGCCTATTTTTATTTTGGCAATCGGAGCACTTTTGATTGTTCACGACTCCTGGCCTTCAACAACCACGATTTACACAATCATCGGATTTTTAGTACCCCTGCTGCTTATTGTTCAAAGAGCTTGCAGGCCGGAGCAACCAACACCCGGCAAAATCAGTCTACTTCTGACATCTAGCGGCCCAAAGCTGATAGCATTATTGACCATTTTGCTGATTGCACACGGCAAGATCACCCCTACAGGACTTGGATTAGTGCTTCTTGGTATTTGCCCCATTATGATCTGGTTTTTACTGAGAACTTTTCTTGAAGAATGGGTGGCTTTGGCCGCATCAATCCTTTACAAACCTGTCGCGCATGGCCCGGGCTTGGAAGAAATTCCCGCAAGGGGTCCTGCAATTCTAATTTCCAATCATTGCGCCTACATGGACCCCTTTTGGATTGGCAAAGTGGCTCCCAGGCGTATTTTTCCGATGATGACGAGCATGTTTTACGACTTACCAATAGTGCGCTGGCTGATGGCAAAAGTAGTATGCGCCATCCGGGTTGAGGCCTCCGCATTCCGAAGGGAAGCCCCTGAACTAAAGGAAGCTTCTGCGGTTTTACAAAAAGGTGGCTGCCTTTTACTGTTTCCTGAAGGAAGGTTAAGACGCAAGGAAGAACAGTTGCTGTTCCCTTTTGGCCAGGGAGTTTGGTTGTTGATGAAGGAATTCCCTGAAGTTCCTGTATTCCCAATCTGGATCGAGGGAAGCTGGGGCAGCATGATGTCCTATTACAACGGCCCGCCATTCAAGAACAAGAAACTGGACTTTAGAAGACCTATCGCACTGGGTATTGGCCCAGCACTGAAAGTTCCTCAGGAGGTTCTGGAAAACCAACGCGCATGCAGAGCTTTTCTGCAAAATGCAGTGCTTTCTTCGAGAGGCATCCTGGGACTTAAGGATCCAGAAATCCCACTTAATTCAAAAACTGAAGAACCAGATGATGGCAGTCCAAAAGGGGCCTTATAACCTTATTTGTTACTTCAGAGTAAACAGGTATTCAACCAGATCGGCCAGCTCGGTTTCGGTGAGGTTCAACACAAGGTCTGCCGGCATCAGGGAATTTTGGCCACGAGACTTGGAATCTATATCCTTCTTATCAATCTTATAATCTTTTCCGTTGCCATCCCGAAGGGTCAGGGAATCCTTATTTTCCTCAACCACGAGACCAGTCAACACCTGCCCCTTACTGGTTTCAACAACCCAGGTTAGAAATTGGTCAGCTATGGCTTTACTTGGATGTAAAAGGGAATCATAAAGGTTTTCTTTACTGGCTTTCTTGCCAATTTGGGTCAAGTCCGGACCAATGGCACCACCTTTATCCAGTACCTTGTGGCACTTCAGACATTGCAACTGGGAATTCACACTGGCAAAAAATAAAGCCCGGCCTTGCTCCACATTACCGTTGCGTTGGGCTAAAACCTGAGAAGAAGGCAACTTCTTGAGATCAAGTTTTGCGGGGGCTGGTAAGGCAACCATTGCCCTGTTTCGCAGATCCTGAAAAGGGCTATTTCGCACGACTCGTCCGATTTCTTCTTTCCATTCAGCATTTTGGCTGACTTCAGCTTGTTTCAGAAGAAATTCAGTTCCACCACGGGTACCCGCCATGGTCTGTATAAGGAAAGATTGGGTTTGTTTGTCAGCTTTGGCGCCTTGAAAGAAGTTTTGCAATGCCTCAAGGGCTCCAGGCACTCCGGACTGCCTTCCCTTACCCGCAGAAAGATTTGCAAGCGCTTTTGCTATTTCCTCGCGCTGAGATTCTTTGGAATTCCATAATTCCACAAGATACTGCACACATTCCTTTTCCGGAACAGCCCCCAACGTTTTGATCGCTTGCTGTCTAATTTTTTCCTTCGATGCTTTTTGAGCCAAGGCCACCACACTTACCAAGTATTCTTTTTGTTTGGAAGCTTCCACCAAGCCCAGTCCCATTAATTGTTCCCGATCATTACCATTAAGAAGAGACTTGATGGCTGACTTTAGCTCGGGTGATTTATTCAGGGATGACCACTTACCGGGCAGAAACAATTTCAATGCTTCAAGGATTCCCTCTTGTACAAAGCTATCATCACTGGACTGAAGCATCTTGATCAAATCGTTACCCTGCGCCGGATTATCAGAAGAGGCAAGAATAGAAACCAGCCGTGCTTTCTGTTCGCTTGACAATGTCTTATCTGCAAGCATCGATGGTATTTTTGAAACCATATCATCTGGTCTTAACTCAAAGACCAAGTCAGCTACCTGGTTATTCCATTTGGGAAATTCCCGGCTAAAGTCGGCTAGAAAAGCAGACCGATGCTGGCCGTCATCTGCACAAGCGACTTCAATGGCTTTCAAATAAAACAAATCTTTGCCGTCGTACTTTTTAGCCAGGGCATAGAAATTTCTCTTCGCGGAATCTGACACATTCTTACGAAGCTCCAGAAGAATTTCCCTGCGCGTTCCAGCCGTGCCAGATTGCACCAATTCGCCCAGAAGTTTTTCCTCGGCGGGGGAAACACCTTCAAACCCGGGATGCCTCGCTGCTATCTTACGGACAGCCTGCCATTGAAATTCCTCGCGATTTTTAAGCTTTTCTGGCAATGCCACCGAATCAGTCAAAAACCAGTTCAGCCTGGCAAGAATCCATGGCATATCTGCAATATCTTTAAGGGCCAACGCGACTTCCACCAAAGCCTTAACGTCTTCCACTTTCATTGCGGAGATTTTTTGGATTCCCATGTATCGGATGGCGTTATTGCCTGATGAAAGAGCTGCTAATACACCTTCGGGCTTATCCAAATTCAGGGAAACCGAAATGGTATTGGAACCTTTGGGAGCAAGCCGGAAAACCCGGCCCCGTGTTGTATCACCCATTCCATGCCCCCCCACCCCGGGATCGTACCAGTCCGATACAAAGACAGAACCATCTGGCGCAACTTTGACATCGCTGGGCCGAAACCAATTGTCAGTGCTGGTGACAACATTTTCCGGTTCCACCTCAAAACCGGCACCATTTACCTTGGTATGGTAACATCGGACATGCCTGGGGCCGGCATCGGTATGAAATGATTGACCACGGTACTTTGCGGGCAGCAAATTGGCCTCATACATGCACATTCCTGTTGGGCTTCCAAAGTAGGTTCTAAGAATTTTTGGAACCACTCCAGGTTGTTCTTCGTGCCAGTGAGTCTGCCCGGGACCACGAGGGTGATATCCGAAGTTACCACCTGGCATGACATAGCATATGCGAGTCATCTGATTGCCATCATCATCGTTATCGCTGATGAACACCGTGCCAAAACTATCAATGGCAGGCATGTAATTGTTCCTGAAGTTATGGGCAATCAACTCCAGATTGTTTCCATCAAGATCACATTTCCAAACAGTACCCGCCCGCAAATCGGTACTATTGGATGTCCAACTTTTCCCTTTACCATTCGCAGACTTCAAATCTTTAACGCCTGCATCACCAACAGAAAAATACAGCTTGCCATCAGGCCCAATACTTATGCCATGCACCCCATGGTCATGATCAATACCCTGAAAACCAGTTAGTAATACTTTGGGGGGACCATCCGCCTTGTCATCACCATCTTTGTCTTCCAAAACCATGATATCCGGGGACTGGCAGTAGTAAATTTTCCTTCCGGGGCCTTTTGCATCCTTCGCTATTGCAATACCCAATGGAGCCATGACTGCTGGCGACTGAAAGAAAGTTATGGCCTTATCCGCAACACCATCCCCATTAGTGTCTTCTAGAATCACGAATCTGTCGCCTTCCGCACGAAGTGGCGGCTGATTGCGCAACTTTCTGCGATAATTCACAGCCTCGCAAACCCATACCCTGCCCTTTTCATCAATATCCATGGTGGTAGGATTTGCAAATAAGGGCTCACTGGCCCAAAGCTTGAACTCTAATCCGTCCGAAACTGTGAAAGTATTGCTTACTTTGTCAGCGGTAATTTGCGCCTTTGCAAGGTTAGGAACAAATAAAAGCCCAGCTAATACCGCCAATATATGCAAGTTTTTAAGAAAAAATCTCACGGCCATAATAAACCTCATCCTCTTGATCATTTGATTTATCGAGTTTGAAATAATGTAACACAGCCATTGGGCATTTCAATCATTCAAGAAGATTTGATCTTAACAACTTATTGCGACTTAGTGGGCAGCCTTCTGGTACAACCTTAAAATCAATGAGGTGTACCGATGTCGGTTATCTTGCCGGGAAATGGCTATTTCCAAAGCCTTTCGGGTTCCCACAACCACAACAAGCTTTTTTCCCCGGGTGATAGCTGTATAAAGTAAATTTCTTTGAAGCATCAAAAAATGCTGGGTATGCAAAGGCAGAACCACCACCGGATATTCCGACCCCTGAGATTTGTGAATGGTAAGAGCGTAAGCAAGACCAATCTCATCGAGTTCTCCATATTCATAGGCGACCCGCCTGCCATCAAAAGAGACCATCAACTCGCGCTCTTCCTCATCTATAACTTCCACAAAACCAACATCACCATTAAAAACTTCCTTCTGGTAATTGTTGCGCAACTGAATGACTTTGTCTCCCAAACGGAAGCAAACTCCAAAGCGCTCGATTTGCGGAACCTTGCCCGGCGGGTTTAATAACTCCTGAATTCTCTTGTTGAATTCCTGCGCGCCAAGCTCGGTACGATTCATGGGGGTTAACACCTGAATATCCCGCAAAGGGTCGAACTGAAAAGTTTTGGGGATGCGATCATGAATCATGGTGAGAATCTTTTCCGCCACGGATTGTGGTTGTTCAGCCTCCACAAAGAAATAGTCTCCTTTTGGATTCGATGATGGAACCGGTAATTCTCCATGCAGCACCGAGTGTGCGGCCCTGACGATAAGACTTACTCCTGCCTGGCGAAAAATCCGGGTAAGCCTTGCCGTTGGAATTTTGCGAGAATCGATCAGATCCGCAAGGACTCTTCCCGGCCCAACGGAAGGTAGCTGGTCCACATCCCCCACCAGAAGCAGGCAGGCATGGTTTGGAATTGCGCGTACCAGATGGGCCATCAAAACGGTGTCCACCATTGAGGTTTCATCCACAACAAACAAATCTCCCTCCAAAGGCTGGGAGGAATCTTTACGGAACCCACCAATCGATGGATCGAATTCCAGCGTTCGGTGGATAGTCTTTGCCTCTTGGGATGTACTCTCAGAAAGCCGTCTAGCGGCCCGACCTGTGGGCGCACAAAGAACACAAGTCTTTTTCGCCTGCTGAAATAATTGCAAAATCAGGCGGATGATGGTGGTTTTTCCCACCCCTGGACCTCCGGTGAGAATTAGGACCTTGGATGCCGCGGCCATTTCGACTGCATCCGATTGCTTGTCGTCCAGTTCCAAACCACTATCCGCCACAATTTGCCGTACCTTTTGCCGAACATCCATGCCTACCAGCGGATGATTTCCCTTGATGAGCCTTAACATATGCTTCGCAAGAAGCACCTCAGATTGATGAAGCCTTACCGCATAAATCCAGGGCACACCATCAATATCCTCGCCAACAAGAGCACCATTCCCCAGTTCTCGTTCCAACGACTGCTCCAGGATATTAGGCGGAATACAGGTCAATTCCTCGGCATTTTTCAGCAGAAGTTCCCTCGGCACTCCCACATGCCCTTCCTCGGCACACTTCTCCAGGGTGTACAATAGCGCCGCCCCAGCCCGGTCCAGAGATAATCGATCGATACCTATTTTAAGCGCCAAATCATCCGCGGTTTGAAAACCCACTCCCCAAATATCCCGTGCCAGCCGGTATGGGTTCTCGCGAATCAGGGAAACAGATTCGCTACCATAGGTTTTGTAGATGCGCAGTGCCCGGGAAGTGCCAATACCATTGGACTGCAGAAAAATCATAATGTCGCGAACGGTTTTTTGTTCCTTCCAACTCTGACGAATCTTTTCGATTCTCTTGGGGCCCAGGCCTCTAACTTCCTTGAGATAACTGGGAGACTCATCAAGAATTTGAAGAGTTTTGACCCCAAAAGCCTCTACGATTTTTTTTGCGTAAGTCGGTCCTATTCCCTTAATCAAACCTGACCCCAGATATTTTTCAATTCCCTGAATGCTATGCGGAGCCGTACAACGCATGGCCAAGGCCTTGAATTGTGGTCCATGGTCACGGTCTTGTTCCCAATTCCCCTCAGCTTCCAAATGTTCTCCGGAAGTAACCATGGGAGAATTGCCAATTACAGAAACCAACCCCAATCGGCCCCTTACATGAACTTTCAGAACACAAAAACCATTTTCTGGATTGTGAAAAGTCACTCTTTCAATGGTTCCAGAAAGAATCTCTGTCATGCAGTGCTTTCAACAAGAACTAGCTGAAGGCTAAAATTCCCAACCAAAATTGCCCAAGTTACGATTTTACCAACAGTAAGGCTAATAACGATCTTATTGAAAAGGAAAAAGAGGAAACTTTTGAGGAATTTGATGAAAGTATCAACCCTTAATCGCCGATATACCTGTTGAGAGTTTCCGATTAGGAGACTTAAACGGGGATCAAGAAAACATTAGTTATTGCCAAAGGCAAATAGGGAATGAACGAATTCAAGCTGCGAATGGGGGTTGGTATGAAGCGCATCTACGGAAGCATTTTAGCGTTGGCTACCTTGAGCGGTTGCGTATCCGACAAAGGTGGCGGCCAATTCATGTCTCAGTATCATGGAAGTCAGAACTTCTCTTCTAACGATGGAATTCATCAGGGAATTTATGCCCCCCGCACCATTCCGGGTGTTCAAGGTGCATGGGGAGCCCCGGTACCTGTTTCCGGACCTTACCAATCCATAGCTCCTTCAGGTGAAGCCGCTGCAAAGGCAATGATAGCCAACAGTGTGCCGCTGGATATCGTTCAGCAAACCAGCTTCAAGGGTGGCATGATTCCCGCAGGAAGCAATCCCATCCAACAGGCAATGGCTGGTATGCCAGCCGGCGCCCTTACCCCTGGCGGCATGATTTCTCCCCCGGGTGTACCAGCAATGCCAGGAATGCCTGGTGGCGCTCCTTCGAATATCAAGTTAGCCAACCACACCCACGGAGGCCATGGCCCAATGATGGGACCGGCAGCCATGGGTGGAATGTGTGGACCTAATGGAATGTGTCAGCCAAACATGGGCCCTGCAGGTGCGGTTCCAGCCATGGGCGCCCTTACCGGTGGCCCGCAAGCCCCAGCCCAAATCGCCCGAACCGAAGTTCGATTTGTGGAACCAGCAGGAATGAAGATTTCCTGGTTTGCTCCCGGCCCTGATGGCAAGCCCGGCTTCAACGCCCAATACTTGGAATCCCCTGGAAGGTATAACTTCCTTCAAGCTGCGATCTACCGTTTGAAGCTTAGTGAAATTCCAAACCGCCCCGGATTGGAACTTTATCCAACCCTGGAAGTTGTGCCTAGCACAGGAAAGACAAACACCTTCATCGCCCACAGTTCAGTGCCAGTAAGCTTCACGGAAGAAGATTTCCAACAAGTCGCCGCTGGTAACTTTGTGGTAAAAGTTGTCTACCTTCCCGATCCCCAGTTCCAAGACCTTGCAAGTGCGGGCGGATTGGATGAAGTGGTATCGAGCCGACTGGAACCAGGCGTTGACCCAATCGCTGAAGCCCAACGCCGTGGTAGCATTCTTTTGATTGTAAGACTTGGAAACATCGACCTGGAAGCACCAAACACCCCTGCGATGGATGCACCTCCGGGAGGAGGCATGAGAATGCCTGCACCCGGCCAGATGCCTATGAATCCTGGCATGGGAAGAATGGTGCCCTACGGTATCATGGGACCCGGCGCCGGCCCGGCCAACATGCAAGCCCCAGCGGAAGCAGCCCCTCAATTTATTCCAGGCGCCCCCGCGATTCTTCCCCCGGCAAACCCGGGTGTAAAGAGCCCTACCTCGGCTGCTCCTTTAACCCTGCCCGCTCCGGAAGCCCCAACCGTAAAGGGCAAAGGTGACGAGGAAACCATCATCCTTAAGAAAGAAACCTTGCCAGAAACCGGATTGGAAGTGGTTCCAAAAGCAAATGGAATAACCACCAAGCCAGTGGAAGCAAAGCCGGTTGTTGGTCCTTCCAGCATCCCACCTTTTGTTACCAAGTAATCGAGGTTAAACCATGGCAAGCCGGCGAATAGGGAAAATGAGCCCTGATCGCCGGCTTTCTTCTTTAAAAGTTCTTTTGACTAGCCTGACTGCACACTCAGGATTCTGATCATGAAAAAAGCCTGCATCGTGGTGGTTATAATTTGTCTGCTTCAAAGCACTTCCGCCATCGCCCAAACGATGGTGCCAGGCAGGAACATAGGCCAATCGCCATTACTATGGACGCGTTTCCAGCTTCCGGGTGATTGCAAGGTGACCGTTTTTCCCGATCCTTACCGTAAAGTTGGCTTGGAAAAGAAAGATCAAATCGGCCTGCGCCCAGGATACATATACCGAATCAAGCTGGAAAACCTTCCAGAATTGCCTGGCCAGGAATTATTTCCCACGCTCGAAGTGCGTGGGTCTCTTAGCATGCCCAAGGTTGCCGACCCCGCAAAATTCCCGGCTATCGTCAGAGTACATCATCATGAACTGGAATCCGCAATTCGTGGAAACATGATTACCAAAGTAATTTATCTTGAAGATTCTGCAAAAGCAGAGCCTGTCCAAAGTGATCTGGAAAATCCAATAGAAACACCCATCCCGCAAAAGCTCAACCTAATTGAAGAAGCTAGAAACAAAGGACGGTTAATGGTTATCTTTCGCATGGGCGGAAAAAACGTGTCTGAACAAGAGCTAAAAGGTTGCTCGGTACCCGGCACCATGCTTTGCCCGAAAGACAAATCCCTTGGCCATCCCATGATGCCACCCATGGTTCCGTTCGAATTATTCCAGTGTTTTGACCCGTTCCATGGTCCAAAACCACCCAGCGAAGAATTGATCCGAGACGGTGGAGATCATTACCCCAAAGCTGGTTTGGATAATCAGGGAACTCTACAGGGCATAGACCCCGAAGATACTGTCGCACAATACCGGGATAGTTCAGGAAAAAATCGCATTTCAAGATCCAACTGTGTGCTCATCAGCGCTCCGAGATATGGCATTCTTTCCCAGGAAACCATTTGGAATAATTTTCATTCCGTCCAGGGGTTCCATGAAGAAAAATCCCTGCAGATTAACAATCAATTTCGAACCAGCGCCAACAGCATAACAACGCGATCGATGGATCACCTGAACTCCTTCAAGGCGGGTCTAAAACTGCGAGGCACTGAAAACACCATAGGGGTAGGTAAAATCCAACGCATCGAGGTCATTCAGGCACAAATCTTGGAACTTGTACCTTTAGAATCGATTGATTCAAAATCCACCGCAAGCCTACGAGAAGCCAGAACCGCTCTCATAAAAAAGCAAACCGAAAATGTTAAAAGGTTTTCGAATTCACTGGGCTTAAAAGAGAATATCAGCGCCACTTTTGCCAGCGTGGTTGGTCGGGTGGAAAATGGCCCGGATATAGTTCAAGCCAAGGTGGAAACCAGGGAAATGGTAATTACTGAAAATGGGACCTGCGAAGTAGAACTAGACAAGCCTTTGGGACTTTTGAAACTTGCAGACAAGTCGAATGCCCAGGTTGGCGAAGTAGTAACATTCACTTTAAGGTACACCAATCTTGGCTCCAAGCCTATTTCAGACCTAGCCGTATTAGATAGTTTGCACACCAGACTGGAATATGTTGCTAATTCAGCCCAATCTGACCGAGATGCTGTTTTTAGTATGCAAAAAAATGAGGCCGGTTCACTGATACTTCGCTGGGAAGTCACAGGAAGATTGATGCCCAAAGAATATGGGATCATCAAGTTTCAGGCCAAGGTAAGGTAAACACGAAAAGAAATGTTATTTACCATTTGAGAATGATTGCTTTTTAAGAAAATCGAGAACCACTTTGGCATCCAAAGACTTTCCTTTGGTAGCCCGAAACTCTTTGACAATTTTACCTTCTCGAAAATAAACAACCAGAACCTCGTCTTCTGATTCAAAGCCATAAGCAGGAGGCCCAGCCTCATCTTCGAATCTTCCCACCGCAAGTAAACCGGAACTAGCCTCCCCCCAAGAAAGTAACTCTTTATCTTTATCTCCCTCAGTTTTAAAAATAGTAACCCATGATTTAAAATTGGGCCGAGACTTAACTTCTGGCTGAAGGTCTTTCCAAATAGCTGTAATAGGCTGTGCAGATTTGCCGAATAGAATCAAACCCTCTTTATCAGCATGTTCACAGACATAACAGTGAAGTTTACCTCGTTCTTCACCATAAATGACCTGCATAGTGTAAGGTGGCAGTTTGCGCCCAATGAGGGAACTTTGGTCAAAATGCGATAACAGAGAGATTAGCATCAGAAAATTAAACATTTACCAACCTGTATGAAAAAGTGCCTCAGGAACAGAATCCATTTCGCCGACTGACAACCCAAAGACCCCAAACCACCAATCATCCTAATTTAGCAAGTTAACCTAAAATTTCTGGTCCATAAAGGTCGATCTTGACGAATTATGCAAAGTTGGTGATTGTTGGTTGATTGAGGGAGTGTTCTTGGCAAAATTGCCTTTCCCATGGATGGGAAAACAAGGGCATCCAAATGCCATGAAGGCGCATGGGTGATATGGATTTGGAACACGGCGTTGATTTTTTAAATCAACATGGAATGGAAACTGCTCGTGAAGTTCTTCACGAGGAAGCTAATGCGTTACACCTTGTCGCCGACAGGTTGGATGATCATTTTACGAGGGCAGTCAAGGCGATTTTGGAAATGCAATTCAAAGGTGTTGGCCGGCTTGCCATCACAGGAACTGGTAAAAGTGCGGATGTAGGACTGAAAATCGCAGGAACTTTAAATTCCACCGGAAGCAAATCATACTTTTTGGATGCTGTTCGCGCCGTGCATGGGGATCTTGGAGCAGTGCACGAGGAAGATATTGCACTGGTTCTATCCAACAGCGGAGAAAGCGAAGAAATCTCCAGATTATTGGGCCCACTGGAATCCCAATGCTCTCTGATCATTGGGATAACCAGCAACAAGCACAGCACTTTGGGCAAAAAATCACACATTACACTTGCATACGGACCACTTGAAGAAGTGTGCCCATTAGGTTTGGCCCCCAGCGCCAGCACCACCGCAATGGTTGCGATCGGAGATGCAATGGCCTTTTGCCTGAGCAAAGCCAGGAATTTCCAAAAAGAAGATTTTGCCCGCTTCCACCCTGCAGGCAGTCTGGGAAGAAAACTAATGCGCGTGGAAACCGTGATGCGTCATGGGACAGAACTTCGCATAGCGAACGAAGGCGATACAGTCAGATCTGTTTTCTCCAAATCCAGCCAGCCCGGCAGAAGAACTGGAGCCATCATACTCATAAATCATGAGGGAAAGCTTAGCGGACTTTTCACAGACAGCGACCTAGCAAGGCTGATTGAAAATCGCAAGGATCATGCACTGGATGAGCCGATTGCCAAGGTAATGACAAAAAACCCAATTACCATTTCTTGCGGCACCCGTGTGGCAGAGGCGATTGAACTTATGAAAGGCAGAAAACTTAGTGAACTGCCAGTGGTAAATCAGGAAAATTGCCCCATGGGCCTGCTGGATATTACCGACTTGCTAAGCATCGCCCCTGCGCAAACTTTTTCTGGAAAGGCGGCATAGGCACCATGAACACCATGCTTGCTGTTGCTTCCAATTCCAAGTCCTTGGCAGAAAGATGCAAGTCAATTCAGTTTCTGGCATTTGATGTGGACGGCGTAATGACCCGTGGCGACATTACCATGGACGGCTCAGACAACGAGTGGAAATCATTCCATGTACGGGATGGAATCATCATCAAAAGCCTGCCTGATCTTGGAATATCCACGGGAATTATCACCGGAAGAACATCTTCTGTTGTTAATCGGCGCGCCAGGGATCTTGGAATTCAGCATGTTCTTCAAGGCAGTAAATGCAAAGAAGAAGGTCTTAACTTATTGGTAAAAACCACCAATCTTCCAAGGGAATCGTTCTGCTACATGGGGGATGATATTCCCGATGTAAACGCCATCCGACAATGCGGGTTGGGCGCTGCCCCCGCAGATGGCTGCCCAGAAGCAAGACTAGCCGCTGATTTTGTTTCACGATCGAACGGTGGAATGACAGCCCTGAGGGAACTTGCTGAATGGATTTTAAAAGTACAGGGAAAATGGAAAACATTCCTGCAAATGCATCGGTAGGGGGAATTTGACCTGTGTGGACTCCAAAGAGAGTTATTATTCTGGTCGCCGGCATGGCTCTTTTTCTGGGTTTCTACCTGGGTTACGCCTGGTTTTTGGGCACTATTGATGGTTTACCTCCATTGCCTGGCGCATTCACCGCGCGGGCCAAGGAAGCATTGCCGCCCCTTCCAGCCCGTCCTGCCAGCAGGGTAGTCACCAGACTTCAACTCGCGTTTGGCCAGGATTGCCCCGAAACAGCAAGACAGATCAAAATCGAGCTTAACTCTCGCAGCATGGTTTTCGCCGCAGACCATTTTCAGGTGGAACCCGATGGCAGGGTTAAATTATCCCCAATCAGCGTAGTCTTATTCAATAAAGACAAAAGCGATGGCAAACCATTGGAAATAAATACCATACGTGGCGATGTTGCCTTCCTGAAATTTGACCGGCCGATTGCACACCTTACCGATATTGGAAACCGCAAAGTCATTGGTGGGGAAATCTCAGGCAAGATTGAAGTAGTGAACAACAGAAAAACCTCTTCGAGGGATGACGATCTTTTCATATTCATCCCCCAGGGGCCACTTTATTATCTGGAAAGCAAACAGCTTGTGTGGACCCAGGATGCCATTCACCTAACTGACAACCAGAGCAAACCACGCCCGACGGAAATCCATGGGCAGGGAATGGAAATGGAATTACTAACCAACAATGCGAAGCCGGTTGGCCCACCTGCGAGCAAACCAAAATCGGATTCCATTGCCGGGGTAAAAAGAATCAAGCTTCTATCGAACGTCGACATGCATCTTTATGTGGACAATGGATCATCCTTTCTGGGCGCCACGAAAACCAAGGCTGAAGCGGTAAATTCTCGGGAGAAAGCACATATTGGCATCAAAACCATGGGCACTTTCGAATATTTGCTTCAAAAGGAAGGGGATATTGCTCTTTTTGACGCATGCATTCAACCTGGCACACCTGTCAGGGATGTCTTGGTTACCAGACACCATGTTGGCAAAAGCCAAATTGACCAACTCACCTGCGAAAAACTTGAAATCAAGATGCGAAGAAAAGACTCCACTGGACCAGAAGCAGGTTTGGAAAAGGAAGAAAAAAGTCTGCAATCTGGAATAGATATCCAAAGCGCCCGGGCTACCGGAAAGGAAGTGGTTCTAACCTCCGATGAAGAAAAGCTTGAAGCCCATGGAAATGATTTCTTTTACGATGCTAAAATCTCAACCGCGATTCTAAAAGGCACCCCTGAAATGTGGGCATTAAAGGAAGGAAACCTTCTTCACGCCCTGGAAATGTCCATCCAAGATCAAAAAGCAGATCCAAAAATTCCAGGCGCAAAAGGTTTTCAAAAAGCAGTCGCAAAAGGTCCGGGCTGGATCGATATTAAGGAAAAAGAGAAAAAGGACCAGAAACCTGTCCGAGCTTCCTGGAAAGATCAATTGATATCCAACCGGGAAGACAACATGGATGTGCTCACCCTGGTTGGGGATGCCAAATTTCTGGACCCTGGCCATGATCAGCAATTATCAGGTGACAGCATCAAGGTGTGGCTAAAGTCCCCTGAAGCTCAAAAACCTGAAATGAATAAAGATGGCAACCCCGCTCCCAGCCCATCCATGGGAAAAAGGTTACACAGGGTCGAAGCCACTGGGAATGTCAGTGCCGATTCCAAAGACCTGATCATTCGAGACAGTGGCAGACTGGCTGTTTGGTTTAAAAATATGCAGGTGGAGAACGCAATCCCCACAAGTAACCCTTTACCGGGCGGAACCAAGGTGGGTGCAACTAACGCAATAAATCAAAACCCTCAGGAAAAACCTCCAACCTCACCAATCCCCAACAACTTTTCATTGGACCAAGGGAAAGCAAACAATCAATCGGAAAACAAAAAACCAAGACCAATTCACCTGAATGCCCGTTCCATCGAAGCATGGGTTCAGCAGGTAAACAATAAGAATAAAGTGGAAAAACTTTGGACCGAAGGTTCGGTAAGTGTGAAACAAGATTCCGAAAAGCCTGGTGAAAAAGGTGTCGATGTAAAGGGAGATACACTTCAACTTACCGCACACCCCGAAGGAAACTTTCTTGTGGTCACTGGCGACCTTGCGCAATTAAGAATGGATCACATGTTTATTGTTGGCCCAGAAGTCAACATTGACCAATCCACCAACAAAGCATGGGTAAATGGTGTTGGTGCCATGCAAATGGAAAGCACCACAAATTTCCAAGGAAACAAACTGGGAAAGGCCGTGCCATTGGAAGTTCATTGGAATAAATCCATGTTCTTCAACGGAAAATTTGCTGAATTCCATGGTGGCATTCAGGCCGAACAAGAAAACTCCAGGCTGGCTTGTCAATCTCTGCAAGTATTCTTTGACAAGGCTGTTTCGCTTAAAGGCGGCAACAATCGTGAAAAAACGGACACCCCCGCCAGAGTACAAAATCTGGTTTGCGACCGCACAGTAAGAGTTGAAGAAATCATTCGCGAGAACGACAAGATACAAAAATATCACCGAATTCAGGCCGTAACCTTATCGATGAACAAGCTGGACAAAGATGAGGAAGACTCCAAACCCGGCAGCGATGGAAACGAAGTAAGAGCCAGTGGCCCCGGGGAAGTTCGAATATTGCAAAAGAGTGGCACGGAAACCTTCCTTTCCCCAAATGCAAATGAAGGCTCTCAACCTCCCAGCAAATCTCCGACCAAGGACCCAGACGGAGAAATGAAACTTACCCAGGTCTCTTTCCTGCGCAGCATGTACGGCAACAGCAAAACAAACACGGCAACATTCCTGGAAAATGTGAGAGTTCTAAATTTCCCATGCGAGAACCCCAACATAGACATTGATCTTGAATCCGTCATGGATAACCTGCCCAAAGGCGGAATGTTCCTCCGGGCGGACAGACTAGATGTTCTTAGCAAGCAGGATTCCAAGGGAAAATCCCAACAGGAAATGCGGGCAAAAGGCCGCGTATTAGTTCACGCACAAGAATTCTGGGGACGAGCTGAGCAGGTGTCTTATGAGGAAGCCAAAGATCTTGTGATTTTCCATGGAGGCGACACCGGCGTGGCAACCCTTTATAAGCGGGTACGCCAAGGAGCACCTCCGGAAGAAATCAAAGGCAAAAAAATCACCTACAATCGTTCATCTGGCCAGTTCAAGATTGATGAAGGGCGCTGGCTCAACGGCGGGTCCAACTAAAAATGCCACTACCTTCAACAGGCAATGGCCTTGGTGATTATTTTCGAACTGAACTACGGCAACTCAACAACCTCAATCTTTCGAATTTTAACTGTTGAGCCCGGATCATGCTGCTGAATGGCAAAATGGCCTTCCTTGAATGAAGCTTTTTCTGCTGGTAATTTCGTATCAACAGTTGTTTTTCCATTCACCTTAATCACGATATGATCACCAATAGCTGTAACTTCCTGAACAAACCAAGTGTCTGGCGGAACAAGCTGATCATAAATCAAACAATCTTTTACCCCATAAAGTGAACCGGTCCTAACTTTATCCGTATGGGTACTATTAATCTGGGCTTCCAATCCTGGGGGAAAACCCTTGGCAAACTTGGTTCGAAAATATTGGCCACTATTTCCCTTGTCACTAATCGAAACTTCCACACGGTATTTGAAATTTTTGTAATCACCCCGTTCACTAAAAAGGTGACCGGCAGGGCCAGTGCCCACAATTACGCCATCTTTGACTTCCCATTTGGCTTTGTCATCGGGGTGAGTCTTCCATCCGGTCAGGTCTTTGCCATTAAACAGGGCCACCCATTTTTCAGATTGGGCTTCCGCGCTTCCGCAAATCACAAACCCGGCAAGTACTACACCAATAGCCAACCCAGCCCAGAATCTTTTCATCATCTTTACAATCCTTTCTCGAACAATAATTCAGTGAAAATTACTTCATTCAAGGCTAAAAGAATTCACCCTTCAAAGCCATTAGTTTTTCCGAAAAGATGGCAAATAGCGCCACAGCAATGCGGATAACAACAATCCGCCACCCACAAAAGTCGAGAGATTCCAAGTTTCTTTCTCAGGAGAAATCCAGTAAGCCCACACTGGATTCAGCAATGGTTCCAACAAAGTCAATATGCCCGCCTCTTGTGGGCTTAAAACTTTCAGCCCTCTTGCGGTCAGCAAATAAGGCAAACCCATCTGAAGGAAACCAAAAAGAAAAAGAATGCACCACTCCCTTGAACTTGGAGCTGGCATCGAAATAACAAAAGGCAACAATACCATTCCCGAAAAACCATGATTTAGGAAGGTGATCCATGGAGGGGCAACATCTTTCATAGATCTTATGCCTACGATTACCCCGGCATAAGTAACTCCGCTACCCAGAGCGATTAACATGACAGAAAATTCACCTGTATGCCAACCTCCAATCACCAGAACAACAATCCCCAACATCCCTGGAACCAACGACTGTAACCCCTTTGGATCAAGTTTCTCTTTAAGAATCAGCACAGAAAACAAAACAAACCAAATAAGTGATGTGTATTGCAGCAAAATTGCGTTGGCAGCCGAACCCAAGGCCAATGCAGAAACAAACAAAGCATTCATTATTGCAAAGCAGATTACCGTTGGCACCATGGGTTTTCGAAAACAAACCTGAGAGGGTCTTAAAAAGAAAATCATTCCTGCCGCTGCAAACAACACCCTGTAACAAGCCATTTGCAAAGGATGCAATGAGGTCTCATCGCCTTCGGCTTGCAACAATCTGGTAAAAAATCCACTCAGACTCCAAAGAATTGAAGCTGTGAGCAGGCAGATTCTAGCCCAAAAGACACGTCGCTTTTGAATGGATTCTTGATTTTCTTTTTCAACGTTTATTAGAAAAACCCCCTAAAAAACCATCTCTAATACTTCGTAGCCCGCAGGTTTCATACCCATAGATTCATAAACCTTTTTTGCATTTAGATTATGTTCTTCAACATAAAGCCGAACACCAACAACATTTTCCTCACTTTTCGCCATGGAACAAACTTCCTTGTATAGGGCTTTGAATACTCCCATTCCTCTTCTTCCCGGAAGAACATACACGCTTTGAATCCACCAAAACCAACCGTTTCGCCAGTCACTCCACTCGTAAGTTATCATCAATTGACCAATTAAATTATCACCTTCACATGCCACCAAATACCAACCTTTGTTAGCATCCTCTAATAAAGCAACGACACCCTTATTCACCAATGCTAAGTCCAACTCCTTGTTTTCACTTTCCCTTGCAAGTGAAACATTCATAAATGCTATGGAAGGTGCGTCTTTGACAGTTGCCTTTCGTAAACTAAAGGTCATAAGAAGGACTCTTGGGGAATGAAAGCCACTTGGAGATATAAACTATGACGCTGTTGCAAAAATACATTCGCGATGTCGCAGATTTTCCAAAGCCGGGAATTCTGTTCAAGGATATCACGCCATTATTATCCAATCCCCAGGCATTTCAAGAATCTATCGATCAACTGGCAAAAGTCTTCAAGGATAAAAAAATTGACGGAATAGCCGCAGCAGAGGCAAGAGGATTTATTTTTGCTGGTCCTCTGGCATTGGCGCTGAAAAAACCCCTAATTCTACTGCGCAAGCCGGGAAAACTGCCTTATCACACCCATTCCCTTAAATATGATCTTGAATACGGAAGTGCCGAATTGCATATGCACACTGATTCCATTAAGCCCGGGGATTCCATCCTCTTACTTGATGATGTTCTAGCAACGGGAGGCACCATGAAAGCCGCCTGTAAGCTGGTGGAAAAGGCTGGAGGATCAGTGTTTTCATGTGCATTTTTAATAGAATTATCCTTCCTTGATGGTAGGAAAAAGCTGGATGGCTACCCCTGCCATAGTTTGCTCAGTTATTAACCAACGGTGAAAAGATGTTGGATTTCGCAAAAAGTGGCGGTCTGATTCCAGCGATAGCACAAGATGCCAAAACAGGCACGGTTCTCATGATGGCTTGGATGAATCAGGAAGCGTTTGAAGAAACCAGAAAAACTGGAAAAGCTGTATATTTCAGCAGAAGTCGCAACAAACTATGGCGCAAGGGTGAGGAAAGTGGCAACTTTCAAGTGGTAAGAGAATTGTTTATTGATTGTGATGCGGACACGGTACTTCTTAAAGTGGATCAGATTGGATCCGCCGCTTGCCATGAAGGCTATCAATCCTGTTTTTTCCGGAAATTAAGTGGCACAGAATTAGAAGTTATTGGGGAAAGGATTTTTGATCCTTCGAAGGTGTACAAAAAATGAGTAATGCCAACATCCTCAGGCTTGGAATCCCTGCCGGTAGTCTGCAAGAAGCCACGGGCGAATTATTTCGCAAAGCTGGCTACAAGCTTACTTTTCAAAGCCGTAGTTATTATCCAACCATCGATGATCCTGAAATTCATTGCACCCTTATACGCGCACAGGAAATGGCCCGTTATGTTGAAAATGGGTCATTGGATTGCGGCCTTACTGGGTTCGATTGGATTCAGGAAAGCCAGGCCGATGTTGAAATCCTTACCGAACTTGTTTTCAGCAAAGTAAGCAAGCGCCCGGTTAGGTGGGTGCTTGCTGTTCCTGAAAACTCAGAAATCAAAGGCCCATCTGACCTTCAGGGCAAACGTATTGCCACAGAAGTTGTGAATATCACCAACCGATGGCTAGCAAGCCATGGGGTTAAGGCACACGTGGAATTTAGCTGGGGGGCCACAGAGGTTAAGCCACCTCGTTTTGTGGACGCCATTGTGGATGTTACCGAGACAGGTAGCTCTCTCCGAGCCAATAACCTTAGAGTGGTTGCTGAATTACTACAAAGCACAACGCGCTTTATTTCCAACAAGTCCGCTTATCAGGATCCATGGAAGCGGAAACGGATGGACGATATGGTTTTGATGCTCAAAGGCGCTTTGGCGGCCGAAGGCAAGGTTGGCCTGATGATGAACGTACCCAAAAATCAATTGGAAATGGTTTTAAAGGTGCTACCTGCCCTACAAAAACCAACCATCTCATCTCTTTCCGACCCATCTTGGGTTGCGGTGAACACCATCCTTGATGAAAGTATTGTTAGGCATATCATCCCACAGCTTAATTCCGCAGGAGCCAGAGGCATTGTGGAATACCCCCTGAACAAAATCATTGATTAACCCATCAAGAACATTGAGAAAGCTAAACCGCGCCGGACATTACTTCCAATTGTAAAAGGCTTCGATTTTGTTCCTTCTCGAGGAATTCGCGGCCTTTCTTCACCTGAATATGATCCCAGGGTAAAACCTCATCCACCTTGCGGTTTCTTTGTGAATAGGATGCAACATCAATCCCAAGGTCGCGGAAAGTACTCCACCAGATTTCCGAATTAAAGCATTCCCGCCAACCGTCAAGTCGCGCACCTCTTCTCCAGGCTTCTTCCAGTGCTTCTGCAACCCTACGATCCCCACGGGTGAGGATTCCCTCAAGTAAACTCGTTTCCACATCATGATGTTTGATGGTTACGGTTTTAAGCCGTACTTTGCTGCGCAAATATCTTCCAGCCCACTGGAGGTATTCCCGGGTCTGCATGCCATTCCATTGATATGGGGTGTGTGGTTTGGGAACAAAATTGGAAACCGAAGCTGTCACTTCCTTATACTTTCCCGTGACTTCCTTGCCAATTCTGGAAATGGTTTCCGCCATTTCAACAATACCATCCAAATCAACCGCGCGCTCCCCGGGCAGGCCGCAAAGAAAATACAACTTCACCTTTTGCCAGCCATTACGAAATGCCTCTCTACAGCCTTCATAAAGATCCTCATTCTTGATTTTTTTCCGAATTTGCTCGCGCATGTCATCGCGGGCTACCTCCGGGGCAAGGGTTAACCCGCTTCTGCGAATTCCCCTGATCAGTTTTGGAAGAGTTCGTAACTGATTGTTGATACGTAAACTTGGCAGCGAAACACTGACCCCCAATGGGTGAAACACCTCATGCATTCGTTTGACAAGTTCTTCAAAATATGGGTAATCGCTTGAACTTAAACTAAGAAGGCTAATTTCATCCATGCCTGTGGAGTGATAACAATCCAAGGCTGCTTTTACAATGTGCTCCACAGAACGAACCCGCAAAGGCCTTTTGATCACGGTGCTTTGGCAAAATCTGCACTGCCATGGGCAGCCACGCATTATTTCCAAAGCAATCCGATCATGCGGAGTTTTTACAAATGGAACAATTGGTTTTCTAGGGAGCGGAAAATCATCAAAGTCTTTGCTGATGGTGCAGGCTAAGATTTCCTTGGGAACATCAGGCCTGGTCCTATTCATTGCCACCAGACTGCCATCAGAATGATATTCTGGTTCATAAAACATGGGAGCATATACCCATGGGGCAGAACTGGCGATTTTGGCGATCATTTCAACGCGGTCCATGCCGCCCTGTTCTTTAAGCTCCAGCCACTTTTCCAACACCCAAGGCAGGCTTTCCTCGCCATCTCCGATTACAAAAATATCGACAAACGGCGCAAGTAATTCAGGATTTTGAGCGCCGGGTCCTCCAGCAATCACCAGGGGATCATCAATAGTTCTATTTTTACTGCGTAGGGGAATACCACCTAAATCCAGCATGGTGAGAATATTTGTGTAACATACCTCGTACTGAAGACTAAAACCGACCAGGTCAAAATTTTTCAGTGGAGTAAAAGATTCCAAACTATAAAGCGGAAGAGAATGTTCCCTGAGAACTTTTTCAAAATCCGTCCAAGGTGTAAAGGCTCTTTCACAAGCAAGGTCGGGCTTGGAGTTAATAATGGAATACAAAACTTGCAAACCATGGTGGCTAGTGCCAATGGTGTATGCATCCGGAAACGCAAAACACATCTTACCGCGAAGCTTGTCATGGTCTTTCAAAACCGAATTATGCTCACCGCCGAGGTATTGTGAAGGCATTTGAACTTGCAAAAGGTACTTTTCGACCTCTGCACGTAATTTGGATCCACTCAACATTTCTTCACCCACCATCGTGTCTGATTTAAATCAACTTACCCCGGGAAAAAACCTTAAGATTAAATTATGCATTATTAATGGATTATGTGCGTTCTTTTCATAATTTCGAAGCAAAACAAATTATTTCCCACTGAACCCAATACCCCCAAACCACCAAGGCTTTGGTTATCCGATAAATAACTACCTCAATCTGCCTTGTTTTTCCAAGCAAGGTTTGCGAAAGAACATTAAGAAGAAAATGAAACCAGATGGTTATGGCATTTTGCCCAACCAACCTATTTCACCGTAGCCATAATTGTGTTTCTTTTTGCTTCAACTCGGCAAATTATCATGCCGATTAAATAATGGAGTGAAAAAGGATTTTCACCCATACGGAATTTGCTCACCGCAATGGAGTAGCGCGAGCATGTACAGATGGCTTGGCCGTCTAGCCGCCAACCACCCTTGGATCGTTTGCGCCATTTGGGTTTGCCTTGGCGTTATAATGACTGCGTTCGCACCATCGTGGGAAAAAAATTCCCAAGACGACGATATACGTTTTCTTCCACAGCGCTGTGATAGTGTGCGGGGCTACAAACTTCTGGAAGAAGCGTTTCCAAACGACATTTTTGCCAGCAAGGTTGTCTTTTTACTGAAAAGAAAAGATGGCGCTCTTCAAGCTGCTGACTCGCTTAAATTGGACAAGGCTGTAAGTGCCCTAAGAGCACTCGCCAAGGAAGAACCGAAACTTCAAATTGGGAAAATTCTTTATGAAAAAGAACCGGTCATCGGTAAAAAGCTGAAAAGTCAGGATGAACGATGCTCTTTGGTTCAAGTATTTTTGGCAACTCCCTACATGGCCAACCAGACCAGGGTTTCGGTGGACCGCGCAGAGCAGGTTTTCCGTTCCAACTTACCAATTGACCCTAATGAACCTTTGGAAATTATAACTACCGGAATAGCCGCCATAGGCCGAGATTTGGTTAGCGCAGGAGCTTCCAGTCTGGACAGCACAACAATCGCCACCATATTACTGGTTATCGTAACCCTTCTATTTGTGTACCGCGCGCCCGGGCTAGCTATAATCCCACTTATAACCATTGTCATGGCGGTTTGGATTGCCTTGGAATGTCTGGCTTTATGCACGCTGATTCCTGGCTTTTTCCTGATGAACATCAGCAAGATTTTTGCCATCGTAATGCTTTACGGGGCGGGAACCGATTATTGCCTGTTTTTAATCAGTCGTTATCGCGAAGAACTTGCCAAGGGAATGATTCCACGCGAAGCCATTGCCTCGGCTGTGGAACATGTTGGTCATGCCATCGTTGCCAGTGCTGGCACTGTCATTTGCGGCTTGGGCCTTATGATACTTGCGGAATTCGCAAAGGTACGCTGTGGTGGCCCCGCTATTGGCCTAAGCCTTATTGTTGCGCTGGCAGCTTCCCTGACCCTTGCCCCGGCGCTTTTAAGCATAAGCGGAAAACTGGCTTTCTGGCCTGCCAAGATTCCAGAGCCCAAAGACCCTGAGGTGGAATTTGCAACCTGGTTTAAATTTGGAGACATAATTGTTCGCCACCCCATTCAATGTATCGCGGTGGTGGTTCTGGTTCTCTCGCCACTGGCTTATTATGGTATGCAAGTTATACCGAGTTATAAGGCAACAGGCGAACTTTCAAGAAAATCACAAAGTGTGCTTGGAATGAACGCCATTCAGGAACATTTCAGCCCCGGTGAACTTGGCCCGATTATTGTTCTTTTAGAATCCAACCGTCCCTGGGATAACCCGGAAGGCAAAAGAATTCTCAGCCATCTAAGCCAGGGATTTCAAAAACTACCGCAAATTTCGGAAGTAAGAAGTCTTACGCAACCTCTTGGCGAACCATTAAAGGAACCTAAGGCTTTAACCGCTGATCCACAGGGATTGATCAAAAAGTTCTGGGTTAATGTTTTGCAAGGTGTTGACGAACAGATCATGCGGACGGCAAAGGAATATTTTCTTGCCACACTGGTTAATCGTGAAAAAAAGGAAAAAAACAAACTTCGGTATGTCACAAGAATGGAAGTGGTTCTTAAAACAGACCCCTTTGATCCACAAAGCCAGCCTATACTTGAAAACCTACGATATTGGGTGAGAGAGCAACTCCCTTGGGCTGTTTCCAAAAATCGGATTGTAAATTCTGAGCTTTATGGGTTGACCGTATCCGCGCAGGATATGGCAAATGTCACTGAAAGCGACCGTTTCAGAATCAACTGCCTGGTTATTGGCGGCATATTCCTCATACTGCTTTATCTGGTTCGAAATCCCTGGCTGGCAGGATACCTTCTTGTAACTGTTCTTTTCAGTTATCTGGTAACATTGGGCGCCACAGCCTTGATGGCACACTGGTATGATGGCAGACCCATAGGTGAGCTTGATTGGCGGGTTCCTTTCTTCTTGTTCATTATTCTTGTGGCAGTGGGGGAAGATTATAACATTCTGCTTGTAACCCGAATGATCCAGGAAAGAGCCTTGCTCGGATCGATTGATGGAACCAGAAAAGCATTGGCGATGACCGGGGGAACCATCACATCCTGTGGACTCATCATGGCAGGCACTTTCGCCACCTTGATGCTGGCCGGATTGAATACGCTTTTCCAAATTGGTTTTGCATTGGCTTTTGGTGTCATACTAGACACCTTTGTCGTCAGGCCAATTTTAGTCCCAGCGTTCACTGTTTGGCTATGGAATGTAGAGGACGGAAATAAGGCTTCGCATTTATTTCGCCCAAAATATCGAACGCGACTTCGGAAAGCTGTATAAAAAAAGCCTTTCCCGAAGATTCCGGGAAAGGCTTTTAGAAAAATCAAAAGATATTACTTTTTGGCAGCAGGCTTATTCAAAAGCTTTGCAAGCTGCCTTTTAATTCTGGCAGCCTTGTTTGGGTGAATAACATTCTTGGCACCTGCTTTATCCAACTTTTTCGCTGCCAGATTGTATTCCTTTTGCAATTCCTCTTTAGAAGCATTTTCCAAAGACTGCAAATTCTTGACCTGCAATTTGATTTCTCGAAGCTTGGCGCGATTTTGCAGCCTGCGCTTCTCGGATTTGCGCATGTTCTTTTTGGCGCTGCGCGTATGGGGCATAGAAAACTCCTAAAACTTTCAAAAAACTTAATATTCGCCCACGGACAAAAAATTATTCTAAAATCTTGCATGAATTAGACAAGGGGCACAAACAAGGAATTAATCCCAAACCAAACAGTGAACATTTGGACACCCAGCAACCAATTCCCAATTCTTGGGGTTTTTGCATACCACTTTTTCGTTAGCTAACGCCATCATTTCGCACCATTTGGTGTAATCCAAATCATTGGAAAGCTTTTTAAAGGGTGTCTTGGTCATTTTAGATACTGCAAGCTTTTTAATTCTGCTTTCTTTGTTGTCCAAAACCTTCGAAAGATTTAAATTTATACCAAGATTCAACTTACGAGTTTCCGTCGCCACAGAACTTCGAATAATTCCTATTGTTTCCCTGCAAAATTTAGCTGGTTTTGGATCCAACGGCCCCTGAAAGGGAAATAATCTTTCCAAGATTTCTGGCAACCCAAACGGAACAATTTCCAGCCTGGACTTTTCGAGAGAAAAACCAACCGAAAGTCGAATATCGTTGGATAAACTTGCTCTCTCGGCCTCCAATTTTTTAAGAAATTGTTTCTTTTGAATTCCCAAATCCAATCCCAACCGGACAAGGCTGGGCAGTCTTTCCTGAAATTTTCCCAAGTCTCCTTTTTGGGAACATACTTTTGCTAGGCGATCCAACCTAAGAGTTATCCTTTCCAACATCGGGTAAAAAGGATTTTTCTTTGCGTTTGAATTCCTGAAAATGACAAGCTTTTTAAGTTTCCCAAGCTGCTCCTGAATAAATGCTGGAAGCGTAGCATTTTCGTCCAAATGCCAACAAAACCACAGATCCTTGATTTCTGAACTTAACCAAACATCAAAAAAAGCCCTGGCATTTTGGCAATCATAATTCTTTTGGAGTTTATCGGCTAATCCGCCTGAAAACAGTGGGCAATCAACCTCGGCGATTTTTGGATTTTGATTCCAATGTACCATGATTTCTGTGCCAGATGATCTGGACTGAATGCTGCACTGGTTAAAAACCTTTACCCAAAAATCCTTGGGATATGCGCATCCAAAATTTGAATGGCTTGATGGCCCAAAAACATGAACGGTTTTGGAGGCTAACTTTTGCAATTCATCGGAAAACAAATCTGGATACATCGCGGCAAATGACACCCAAGCATCTCCAAGCCATGCGGTTTCCAGAAAACCATCTGGATGCGTGATACCTTCCATCTGGATCCAGCCTTCTTCAATACTGGCTGCCACATCCGGGGTCAGAACACTTTTTAAAACGTTTTGCCTGGTATGAACCTTGGATAACTGGTCCAAATTTGAATTCACAAAAAACTCGGACCCCAAATAAGTCTGGTTGCTGTTATCCTGAAAGTTAGGGCTAGCCTCGTATGCCTCGGCAAGCTGTGGGTAACCAAATTCACGAATTGTCCTGGAAATTGAGGCCACCGCTAAATCCTGAGATAAAGTGGCACCTGGATTTTCGTTAGCAAGAAGCAAGGAAACACCATCAGCCAGCTCTCTGGCCAGAAAAGCATCCGGCTTACCTATCTTAACAGTTGCTTGATATAGGTCTCTGCTGATCTCTGAAATATGGAAAGGCTTGATTCTTCCATTAGATTTTAAAATCCACGACGGAAGAGGTGGTGAATCGGGATGGATCATGGTTTTATGCTAGGGTTCGGGAAGAATAGGGTAAAGAAGCAATCCTGAATTTGCCTGAACTTGACATATTTCATCAGGTTAAGCGAAACTGCCTTTTTAATATTTTGTGGCATAACTGATTGGGGTCAGGCACATGGAAGTGCATGAAACCGTTCTTGGGAAAACCCGTTTAACTTTGGTAATTCCTGCTTATCAGGAATCCGCCGGGATAGCGGAAGTCATTGAAGAATCCGAATCCGCCTTGGAAAAAATCGGGTTAATGGACTTCGAAATCCTCGTAGTGGATGATGGAAGTACCGATTCCACTTTTGAATTAGCATCAAAGACTGCCCAGAAATTTACCCATACCAGGGTAATCAAACTTCCCCAAAATTGTGGATACGGGAAGGCTTTACGAACCGGCTTTGAGGCAGCAAGATTTGAAAAAGTTGCCTTTACCGATGCGGATAATCAATTTTTTCTGGAGGATCTGATTCCACTTATTCATGCGAGCCAGAGGGCTGATATAGCGGCAGGTTATCGCTTCGATAGGCAGGATCCCAAGTTAAGGATTTTCCTCTCCAGAGGTTACAACTATTTAGTCCATTCCTTGATGCAAACACAGGTCAGGGATTGTGATTGTGCTTTAAAAGTATTTAACAGGGAAAAGCTTTTAGGTATTCTTCCTGAAAGCTCGAATTTCTTTGTAAACACCGAGATGTTTCACCGCGCCGCCAGAAACAATTTAACCATCGAGGAAGTTCCTGTTCGCCACAGGAAGAGAAACGCAGGGGAAAGCAAAGTCGGGTTTATGGAAGTCCCCAAAACCCTGCGCTCACTAATCCCATACTGGTGGAGCCAGCATTTTTTCAGAGCAGAATCCACCCCCGAAGCCAAAGAGAAAAATGGCTTTCACTTCCGGATAAGCTATTTCGCAACCCTTGCATTGCTGATGATTTTTACTGCGGTCTTGTTTGGCACCAGAATGCGCACGCCTCTTCTGGAACCTCAGGAAGCTCGATATGCGGAAGTTCCCCGAGAAATGCTTCTTGCTGAAGAATGGGTCGTACCCCTCCTGCATGGAAAGCCCTACCTTGATAAACCGCCCCTGAGCTATTGGGCAGTCATGTTTGCCTATCAAATCGCAGGTATTAAGGATGAAAGCGCACGACTGATACCACTGGCCTGCGGGCTAGGATGTGTCCTGGCATTGGCCTATTGGGGCTGGGCTTGTAATTCTGCATGGCCGGGTTTGATTGGCGGCTTGGTGTTATGCTTGTGTAACCGGTTTGTTTACATGGGGCGAATGGTAGCCCCCGACAGCTTGCTTACCCTTTGGGTAACATGGGGTCTGTGTTGTGGTTATCTTGCCTGCCAGGGAAGCAGATTTCGGCATGGTTATTGGCTAATGTCAGGTGTTTTTGCAGGCTTGGGGCTTTTGACCAAAGGACCTGTCAGCCTGGTGATTATTTATTTACCTCTTTGCACATGGTGCCTGCTGGAACCAAGAATTAAAAAGCCAACTATTACCGCTTGGTTCGTGGCGCTTACAACTGCGGTGAGTATTTTTATGCCGTGGTTTATCTTGATAATGCAGGAGCAACCAGATTTCCTAGCCCATTTCTTCTGGGGCCAAAATCTTCAACGATTTGTCGCCCCCGTCGACCATGAGCAACCTTTCTGGTTTTACCTGCCACAGCTTTTCGTGGGTACTTTACCGTGGGGCCTGGTAATTCCAGCATTGATAATCACTGGCATGCGACCGGCATCCAAACAAAAGACCGGGGTTCTGGGCGGGTTTACCATGCTCGCCGCAACTATTAGTCTAATATTCTTTTCCATAGGAATTAGTAAACGCCCTATTTATCTTTTGCCGGTACTTCCGCCGTTAGCTTTAGGTTTAGGGTGCTGGATATGGTCCAGTATTCAAACAAGTTCCATGACTTCCCCTTTTACAACCTTGTTTAAAAGTTCACATAAACGAATATTTGACGGGATCGGTCTTATGTTCAGCATCGGACTGATTCTTGCCAGTATTGCTTTTGCAAGAGGAATGATGAAGCCTACCGTAGCCATTACATCTGTCATGGTTATGTCAACCGCTTTAGGTTGCTGGATTATTCTCAAGGCAAGTAACCCTTCCAGAAAGGCATCATTGGCATTGGGAGCATTCATCATGTTTTTCATGATGTGGGGTGGAATTAGGGAAATCCTTCCTTCTTATAACAATTCCTTTTCCATAAGAGGCCATTTGAGGGAATATCTGAAAGCTGAAAAGAAAATGCCTGAGATTGTCGTTTGCTACCCTCATGCTTGGGACAGCGTGCCGTTTTATCTTCCTAATTCCAAAGTCTTGTCCTTTCAAACAGCCCAAAAGAAGGAAATGTATGATTTTCTGAATATGAATTCGGAATCTCTAGTCTTGGTAAAGACAGGCAGATTCGCCAGGGAACTCATGGAAGAATTGCCTGAAAATCTGGAATTCAAACCAAATTCACTTCCAGGATCCGTGACCATTGGATGGGTTCGACGAAAAACTCAGGAACCCCTTCTTAGCCAAATATCCGAATAAGTTCCACTCTCTGTATTGACCGGAAGTATATGTCCCCCCTAGACTTGCCTATAATTCCCTAGTCCGTCTTGGGAGCTTGGTTAGTATTCAGGAGAGGCGTAATGCCTGCGAAAACAAGTTTATTGGATCAAATCATAGAATTCTTTGCGGCCATTCCAGAGCAATTTGGAAAGTTATTGTTAAGCCTTTTTGGCTCCAGCAACGAACGCTATGTAAGAAATCTCGGTTTTGTCCGTGGCAACAAGACGGATAGTGTTCCAAAGGTTATTCCCGGTTCGCTACTTGCTCAAATCAATGAATTTGAACCTGAAATGCGGGCACTTTCCGATGAGGAATTAAGCCAGACATCCACCAGGCTTCGGGCTCGCCTTGCTGAAGGAGAACCATTAGAAAGCCTTCTGCCTATTGCATTTGCTGCCACACGCGAAGCAGGCAGGCGCACCAAAAACATGCGCCATTTCGATGTACAAATGCTGGGTGGAATTGTTCTTCACCGTGGAAACATTGCAGAAATGGTTACCGGTGAAGGAAAGACTCTGGTGGCAACTTTGCCTGCCGTTCTTAACGCCTTGGAGGGAAAAGGCGTTCATGTAATTACAGTAAACGATTACCTCGCCCGACGCGACTGCGAGTGGATGCTTCCGATATATCGCGCTCTTGGTCTGTCCGCTGGATATATTCAAAGCGACATGGACCCGGAACTTCGCAGAAAAGCGTATGAATGCGATATCACTTATGGCACCAACAGCGAGTTTGGGTTCGATTACCTGCGTGACAACATGAAGCCTGCCCGTTGGGGTGACCCTCATTATGAAACCCAAGGTCAGCAGTGCCAGCGTGGTTTGCATTTCAGCATTATTGATGAAGTGGACAATATTCTTATCGACGAAGCGCGAACGCCGCTGATCATCTCTGGCCAGGCGTTCACCGATTTGAAACGCTATGCAAAGGCCAACGAAATTGCGGTAAAGCTCGCTGAACTGCAAAAACAGGAAAGCAGCCAGACTGGCGAGCATTCCCATTTCAACGGCCCCTATTTCGAAGTCAAGGAAAAGGAACATACCTGCCATCTGACCGATGCGGGCATCCGCAAGGCAGAAGAACTTGCCGAGGTGGAAAGTTTTTACACCGCGGGCAACATGGAATGGCCTCATCTCATCGATAACAGTCTGAAAGCACATCATCTTTACAAAAAAGACAAGCAATACGCCGTCATGCGCCATCCCGAGACAAACGAGATGAGCGTCATCATCATTGATGAGTTCACTGGTCGTCTCATGGTTGGCAGGCAATGGTCGGATGGTTTGCATCAGGCGGTCGAGGCGAAGCATTCGCGTGATGGAGTTAAGATCAAGGAAGAAACCCAGACCCTTGCAACCATCACCCTTCAGAATTTCTTCAAGCTTTACAAGAAAATCTGCGGTATGACCGGAACGGCAATGACCGAGGCGGATGAGTTCTGGAAGATTTACCACCTTGAAGTGATAGCAATCCCCACCAACCGCCCACTTTCAAGAATCAATCACCCGGATGTTGTATTCCGAAGCGAAAAAGAAAAGTGGAAGGCGGTTGAGGAAGAACTTCTGGATGTTCACAAGTCTGGCAGACCAATTCTTATTGGCACAACTGACGTTGATAAATCAATCCGGCTAAGCGAGATGTTGCGCAGGCGTGGCATAAACCATGAGCTTCTGAACGCCCTTCCCGAGCATGCCGCCAGAGAATCTGAAATCGTCGCCCAGGCAGGCCGAATTGGGGCTGTTACGATTGCCACCAACATGGCTGGACGTGGGACTGATATCATTCTGGGCGGGAACCCGGAAACCATGGCTTGGGCCAAGCTAAAAAACAAGTATTCGTCCCGCCTTGATGTACCAGAAGATGAATGGAAAAACCTTGTTGACGAGATTGAGTCCAAAGAAAAAATGAAGGAAGAAGGCAAGAAAGTCCAAAGCATGGGCGGCTTGCACATCATTGGCACCGAAAGGCATGATTCACGAAGAATCGACAATCAGCTTCGTGGTCGCGCGGGGCGTCAGGGAGACCCTGGTTCCAGCAGATTTTACCTTTCATTGCAAGACGACCTGATGCGTATCTTCATGGGGGAATGGGTTGCAGGAGTGCTAACCCGCCTTGGCATGGAGGAAGGCCAGGCCATCGAAAGTAGAATGGTCACCCGCCAGATTGAAAAAGCGCAGAAAAAAGTTGAGGAACGACATTTCGAAAGCAGAAAGCATCTTCTCGAATACGACGAAGTCATGGATACCCAACGTAAGCGTGTCTATGGTTATCGTCAGGAAATCCTGAACGATACCAACTGCAAATTACGCGTCCTGGATATGCTTCAGCATCAAATAGATAGCTCTTGCGAGCGATTTTTGGACCGAAAGTATGGCTCGGCCAGCTTCGCACAATTTTCATCTAACAAACTTGGCCTGGAGTTCCAAAGTTCCGACTTTGAAAGATCCAGCTTTGAAGAAGCCGATCAATTCGCCAAGAACAAGGCCGCTGGCATTATCTTCACCCAACTTCAGGATTTTGTGGAAGAAAACCTCGGGTCTGAAGATGAATCTGAATGGAACTGGCAAGCTTTCACCAATCAGGTCAACAAGCGTTGGGGTCTTAACAAGTCTGAAAGCGAGCTAAAAAGAATCGGCAAGGATGACATGGTTGAATACCTTGCCAAAGCCGCCGAAGAATCCGTGGATAAAACCGACCTTTCCGATGGGGCGCCACTGCTAAACCCCAACTGGGGTACATTGGCTTTAATCGACTGGATGAGGCTGAAGTTCCAGATTGAGGTACCTGAGGAAAAAATCCACAACAAACCTGCCGAGGAAGTGGCCGAAAACCTGCTGGCATTGGTGGAAGAACTATACCATCAGAAAGAAATCAGCTTCCCCGTGGCGGCAGGCATGGCGCGTTTCATGAGCGACAACAATCGCTCTCAACCTGGCGGTCCCCGTTACAACCGCGAAGGGTTATTCGGCTGGGCCCAGATTCGATTCCCCCAGTTTGTGGATCAGTTGCCGGAAGATACCTTTAGAACTGCCTCCAGGCAGGCTCTGCAAGAACTTCTTTTGTCCATCAGCGCCAAGGCAATGCCACAGGCAAGACAAAACAAGGCGGACGAAATAATTGAACAGGCTTTTAACGGCACGCAAACCGCGGAACTTGAAGATGCTCGGGAAATCGCTGAAGCATGCCTGCAGGAATTGGGTCTTAAGATTCGGCAGGAATTGCTGGTGGGCGCAACCAAAGAACAGGCCAGACAGGTGCTTTGGAATGCTTTTGATGATCGTTATAGACCAGAAATGCGAACCATGGAACGCGGCCTATTACTTGCCCAGCTTGATTCGGCCTGGAAGAACCACCTCTACACCATGGATCATCTGAGATCCACTGTGGGCCTCCGGGGATACGCGCAGGAAGATCCCAAAACAGTATACAAACGCGAAGGTATGAAGGAATTCGAATCCATGTGGGAAGGAGTAGAGGAGAGGGTCACCGAAATTGTATTCCGCATGGAGGAAGCAGAGGAAGTTCAAGACACTGTGTGGGTAATCGGATCAGCCATTCACGAATCCGCACCAAGATTGGAAGCCCCGGCAGAACAGCAGGTCAGCACGAACCAATCCGGGCAGGAAGTCAAAGTGGAAACCATTCGCAACCGTGGAGAACGTGTTGGCAGAAATGATCCCTGCCCATGTGGAAGTGGCAAGAAATACAAGAATTGCTGCATGAAATCTTCGGCGGTTTAAGCATTGTATGGGAAGGATTCCCATGACTTGGATTCTAAATTTTCTGTATTTGCTGACCATCATCATCGCTTCTCCCTTCCTGTACATTCACTACAGAAAGAGGGGCAAGTCTTTTAAGTTGTTACGCCAGAGGTTCTGCGGGGTTGGGCAACTTAATTTTGAACTTAATGACCAAGCCAAAACCGTCTGGATGCATGGTGTAAGTGTTGGGGAAATCCACCTTTTACGGCAGGTGGTTTCCGCATTAAAAAGCAGGTTTCCAACAGCACAAGTCGTGGTATCTGCTTCCACTGAAGGCGGTTTGGTAGAGGCAAATAAAGCTTTTCCAGAATTAAATGTGATTCCATTCCCCCTCGATTTTTCTTGGGCAGTAAAAAGATCTCTGGCGACCATTAAGCCGGATCTAATAGTTCTTGCAGAAAGTGAACTCTGGCCTAACTTTCTTACAATCAACCAAAACGTCAGGGTTCCGGTAATTATTGTGAATGCAAGAATGAGTCCTAAAACGCAGGCCAGATACAAACGATTTTCCTTGCTTGCAAGATGGCTGTTCGGAAAGATTTCCGCATTTGGAGTTCAATCTCCATCCATGGCAGCCTTTTTGGAAAGAATAGGCATCCAACAAGACAGAGTTTTTGTTACAGGTTCGGTGAAGTTTGACGGGGTCTGCAATTCAAAGGTCGATTCCAAGGTGCAAGCATTTGGAAAACTTTTTGGCCTGAAAGAAAATGACCTCGTTTGGGTTGCTGGCAGTACTCAGGCCCCTGAGGAGAGCTACCTTTTGCAATCTTTCGAAGAGGTCAAACAAAACCATAAAAACCTCAAGCTCTTGCTGGCGCCCAGACAGCCATCACTTTTTGATGCTACAGCCGGGCTTTTGGAAGAATCCGGGTTATCTTTTGTCAGGAGAACCCAGCTTAAGGATTCTCTAGATCATTGTCCGGATGTGATCCTTTTGGACAGTTTGGGCGAACTTCGTCATGTTTGGGGTTTGGCTGACTTTGGATTTGTAGGTGGTAGTCTTGATGGACAACGAGGCGGTCAAAATATGATTGAGCCCTCCGCATATGGTGCACCGGTATTCTTTGGCCCCCACATATGGAATTTCAAAGACATAGCCCGAGAATTAGTGGAAGCTGGGGGCGCGGTCATGATTTCATCCCCGCAAGAAATACCGCCGGTAGTTGCAAAATTTGCGTCAGATATTTCCCTAAGGAACCGCATGGGAGAAAGCGCAAAAGCCTATGTGGAAAGCCAACAGGGAGCAACTTCAAAGACTTTGGATATCCTTGCCTTGTTCCTGAACGACCAATTCAGGTCCAAGGCAGCTTAGAAGAGGCAAATCATTTGAGTCAGCGTTCTTACGAAGCTTGGTCCAACGGCTTATTCATTCCACAGGAAAACCTTGGCGTGACCGTTCATGATGCAGGGTTTGTTATGGGTGTGACTGTCACTGATATGCTTAGGACATTTCGCCACACCCCTGCTTGTGTTGAACAACATGTGAAAAGGTTCATCACCAACTGTAACGCATGTAGAATTCCACTTAAATTTGGAGAAACCGAGATTGCGAAGGCTATCCACGAGCTGGTTGCTAAAAACGCAAAGCAGCTGGAAATTAGCGAAGACCTCGCCGTGGTTTTAGTCGCAACTCCAGGCCCTATTGGGTTTTATCTTAACGAACCCTCAATCACAGTAGGCAGTAACCCAAACCTGGCTATGCACACTTTCGAACTGCCCCTGGAACGCTTCAAACCATGGATTCAGCATGGTGTGCAACTGGAAATTCCAAAGACTTGTCAGCCCGATCCAAAGGTAATTAGTCCCACTATCAAACATCGAAGTAGGATGCACTGGTGGATTGCTGAACAGGAAGCCAAATCTGTAAATCCCAACGCAATGGCATTACTGGCTGATGAAAATGGGAATATCACAGAAACCGCGTCCTCAAACATAATTCTTGTTGAAAATCTTGGGAAATCAGCTTCTTCCTGGGTGTTTCATACCCCAAAGAATGGATCCACTTTGCCTGGAATTACCCAGCAACTTTTGAAGGATTTCGCTCTGGAACATGGTTTTCAATGGGTGGAAAGGGATATTCACAAAACTGAAATCCATAATGAATTTGGGGGCATCTTAAGTTGCACCTCATATTGTTTTGCCGAGGTAAAAAGCATTGGAAAAACCTGTTTAAACCCAGCTTCAAAGGTGCTGGATCTGATAGCAATTTGGTGGGAAAGAAGGTTTGGCTTGGACTGGCGCAAGCAGATTTTAAATATTCTGTAGACTTCCTTTGAATCTGCTTTTATTGTACCTTGGTAAAAATTAATTGTGAAAATTGAATGAATGGGAGTAGATTTCCCGTAAGCAGTGTTGTTTGATATTCGATAAGTTTCAATAAACACCTGAAAGTTTTCACACAAGCCAACAAGTGATTGGATTTTGAGTAATTTGGGAATCGGTACTTTTTAAGGAAAGAAGAGTAATGAAGAAGATTGCTTTGCAAAACGCCAAGGGGCCGTCCAGGCGTGGGCTATGGATGATGGTGGCCTTTATGGTCATCGGTTTGATGGGAGCCAGTGGAGTTGGTACAGGTGGTACCGGTCATGGTGGAGAGGAATGGCATCCCTTCAGCCTGTTTAGCTCTGATTCCAATTTTACGCTATTTGAAAAAGCCGCTTTGGTAACCAATCTTCTGGTTGCATTTGCTGGTTTATTCTATGCCCGTTGGCTCATGACTTATGTGAATGGCGCTGACAATGGCACCTCTGTAATGCAGGAAATTGCCAAGGCCGTTCGTGAAGGGGCTTATGCATACCTGCGTCGTCAGTTCACCGTTGTTGGTGTTTTGATTGTAATCATTGCCGGCATTTTGGTTGCCACCAAATGGCCCTGGCACGATCCCAACAATACCACGGAAATCTGGGTTGCAGGTGGACGTGGAGTGGCGTTCCTTATGGGATCATTCTTCAGCGCTTTGGTGGGCCTTTTGGGTATGCGAATGGCAACCATTGGAAATCTCAAGGTTGCCGCAGCCGCTCGTGAAAGCTTTGGCCGTGCTTTGCAAATTGGATATCGCTCTGGAACTGTAACCGGCATGCTTACTGATGGATTGGGCCTTTTGGGTGGCACAACCATTTTCCTCGTTTATGGCGAAAAAGCATTTGAAGTGCTCTTGGGGTTTGGTTTTGGTGGAACCCTTCTCGCTTTGTTCATGCGCGTTGGCGGCGGAATTTACACCAAGGCTGCGGATGTTGGAGCTGACTTGGTTGGCAAGATTGAAGCTGGTATTCCTGAAGACGATCCCCGTAACGCTGCCACCATTGCTGATAATGTTGGTGACAACGTGGGTGATTGTGCGGGCATGGCGGCGGATATTTTCGAAAGCTACGAAGTTACAATTGTTGCCGCGTTGATCCTTGGCCTTGCAAGCTTTGGCCACATGGGTGTTATCTTCCCGCTTCTTGTGCATGCGATTGGTGTGATTGGATCGATCATCTCCACTTCACAAGTTCGCGCTGAAAGCCAGGAAGGTGTAAAGGCTGCGATGGGTGCTGTTACCAAGGGTTTCTGGCTCGGCGCTTTTATCAGCGTCGTCGCCATCTGCTCACTTGGCCTCATCTATCTTCGTCCCACTGGGGAATACATCGTTGGTGAATCCATCAAACGCGGCCTGTATCAGGATGCGGCTTTTGTGGAAAACATCAACAAGGCCACTGGTTCAAATATTGCCATCATGAAACCAGAAGCCCTCGCGAAGGCTTCCGAAGCTGAAAAAACAAAATATTCTGCCGAAGTTGCATCTGCTTGGAAGAAAGCAGGCGACAAGCGAGCGCAAATTGCTGACGCCAATATCGTGAAAGCAGCCCAGAAGTTTATGCCTTTACTGGAAGGCTTTGACTGGAGACCCATAGCAACCTGCCTTATCGGCATTGCACTTGCCCTTGCTTTGCACTGGTGCACCGATTACTGGACCAGTACTGAGCACGATCCTGTTAAACAACTGGCAAAGTCCTGCCGAACAGGTCATGCAACAAACATCATTCAAGGATTGGCCCTTGGATATGAAAGTGCTGTATGGGCGGTGATAATAATTTCCGCCGCGCTCCTGGGTTCAGTCCTTGTTTACAGCGGAACCAACCCAATCTTTATTGCATATGGCGTTGCCATGTGCGGCATCGGTATGCTTACCCTGACCGGTAACATTATCAGCATGGATGTGTTTGGCCCCATCGCTGACAATGCCAATGGTATTGGTGAAATGGGTTTCAATCGTGACAAGAATAATCAACCACTTAAACCCGGTGATGCCGATTACATGGATGAGACAACCTACAAGAAGTCTCGCCAGATTCTTGCCGATTTGGACGCCGTGGGTAATACCACCAAGGCCATCACCAAAGGTATTGCAATCGGTTCCGCGGTTCTTGCCGCTGTTTCCCTCTTTGCAAGCTTTATCGCGGTGGTTGCAACCGGAAAAGGTGAAGATGCCATCACCACCCTTAGCGTGGAAGAATTTACCGCTGGCGCAAACAAACTGAACCTGGCTGATCCTTATGTCTTTATCGGCATGCTGATCGGTGGTGCAGTTCCTTTCCTCTTTAGCAGCATGACCATTCGCGCAGTTGGTCGCGCAGCGTACCTAATCGTTCAGGAATGCCGCGCACAGTTCCGCGACAAAGAAATTTGGGCGGGAACCAAACGTCCTGATTATGGCCGTGTGGTGGATATCTGCACGACAACGGCTCAAAGAGAGCTTATTGGCCCTGGTTTGCTGGCTATTTTTGCGCCAGTGATTGTTGGCTTTGCCATGGGGCCTTACGCTCTGGGTGGTTACTTGGCGGGTATGATCCTTATCGGCCAGATGATTGCCGTGTTCATGGCAAACGCTGGTGGTGCTTGGGATAACGCAAAGAAGACCATCGAAGACCAGCCCAAAACCGCCACCTCTGGCAAGGGATCCGAAGCTCACAAGGCTTCGGTTACTGGTGATACCGTTGGTGATCCTTTGAAAGACACCGCTGGTCCTGCCTTGAATCCCCTTATCAAAGTTATGAACATGGTAAGCCTGCTTATTCTCCCATTGGTTATGGCTTATAACCTAAAGGATGGAACCAGCATCGACCAAAGGTACACCATTGGAATCGCGGTTCTTGGTGTAGGCTTGGTAGCGGTAGGTTGGGCTTGGATGCAATCCAAGACCGAAAGTGCCGAAATGAAGGCAATTGACGAGGAATTTTCCAAGGCTGCCCAGTAACATCGGCAGACTCCAATGATTGAAGTTTGCAAGGCAGGGTATTACAATACCCTGCCTTGCTCTTTGATGGGAACCAAACAATGCTTCACACCCCGATTACTGCCAGCATTTTTTATTCTGTTATTGGAGATCGCACGGTTTATCATGCCATGCCGATTATGGTTTTTGTTCTTTGTTGCCTTGCGATCGCCTATCGTTACTACAGTGCTTTCCTGGCAGCAAGAGTCGCGGCCTTCAATGACGCCAACATTACTCCCGCCCATGAGTTCAAGGATGGGCACAACTACCACCCAACCAACCGCTGGGTTCTATTTGGCCATCATTTTGCCGCAATCAGTGGTGCCGGACCACTGATTGGGCCAGTACTTGCAATTCAGTATGGTTATATGCCTGGCCTGCTGTGGCTGGTAATTGGTGTGTGCCTGGCAGGTGCCGTGCAGGACATGCTGGTGCTAGCAGCTTCTGTCCGTCACAAAGGAAAATCGCTTGCCGAAATAGCCCGTGAAGAATTGGGCCCCAAGGCTGGCATGATCGCCTCCGCAGCCATTCTTTTCATAGTGATTATCGCCCTTGCCGGACTTGGGTTTGTTGTGGTGAAAGCACTCGGGGGAGAAACAATTCCATTCCCTAAAGGTACAGTCATCGAACTTCCTGCCGACGGCAAGCCATCCATCGATCCAACCAAAAGTAACGAACGGGAAACCATCTACGATTTTCCAGCAGGCTGTACACTTCGTTTCAGCAAAGAAAGCACGCCCTCCAAAAGGGATTCAGGGTTCCAGTTGCAACTTCCAACTTCCGGTAAACTTCCTGCCATGGCTTTAGAGCAACCGGGTAAATCAGTGATTCTACCCAATGGCGGGGCTCAGTTTGTTCCTGGTAGTTCTTGGGGTGTTTTTACCATTGCCTGCACTATTCCGATTGCACTTTTTGTGGGCTTATACATGTATCGGATACGCAAAGGTAAAGTTGTCGAGGCATCCATTCTTGGGGCACTTGCCGTTTTAGTGGCAACCGTGGCAGGCAACTGGATTCCTGGTTCATTTCTTGAACCCTGGTTCTCTCTCACCAAAAATCAGGCAGTATTCTCGCTGTGTGCTTATGGATTTATCGCTTCTGTTCTGCCTGTATGGATGTTGCTTTGCCCGCGGGATTATCTTTCCAGCTTCCTTAAGGTTGGAACTGTCTTTCTTCTGGTTGCGGGTGTCATTGTCGCCAACCCAGCCTTGGTACATAGACCGGTGGAACCTGTATTTTCCGCGGGTGGTCCGACTTTTGCGGGCGGGCTTTTTCCCTTTGTGTTCATTTGTGTCATGTGCGGGGCCATTTCCGGTTTTCATGCGCTGGTTTCCTCGGGAACCACCCCAAAAATGATTGATCGAGAATCTGACATTCGTATGATCGGCTACGGCAGCATGCTCATGGAAGGCCTCGTGGGAATTGTTGCCTTGATAGCAGCGGCTAGCTTGGATCCAAAAATCTACTACGAAATCAATGTCGGATTGGAACAAGTAGATAAATGGCAACCCATGGTGGACAAACTGCATGCCGAGCTTGGCTCAGCAGGTAATTTGGAACACCTTACATTAAACACCATTGAAACCCAAGTTGGCGGGGAATCACTTCGCGGGCGCACCGGGGGAGCTGTCACCCTGGCTGTGGGTATGTCCCTTATTCTTTCAAAGCCCTTAAACCAACTCGGAATCCCATTCGATCACTTGATGAAATACTGGTACCACTTTGCAATCATGTTTGAAGCTTTGTTTATTTTAACCACCATTGATACCGGAACCAGAATCGCAAGATTTCTCCTTCAGGAAATTTTTGGTTATTTTCACCCAGCCTTGGGAAAAACCGACTGGCTCCCGGGGGCTGTGGCTAGCACCCTGCTGGTCACTCTGGGTTGGGGTGGACTGGTGGCCACAGGCTCTATTGGCACCATCTGGCCCATGTTTGGAATTGCAAACCAACTGCTTGCCGCGCTGGCCTTGGCGTTGGTTTCCACAGTAATGGTACGCGCCGGAAGAGGGCGTTATTTGCCGGCAACTGTTATTCCAATGCTTTTTGTAACCTGTACCACCATGACAGCCGGGACTCAAATGATTCAGGGATGGATAGGTGCCATAAATGCAGGTGGAGCTTTTGCCACTGTCTTTCCAATCGCCTTCCGATTGGGTATGACCCTGTTCGTCATGTGCAGCATTCTAGTGCTGCTTGTTTGGTGCGTGAGCAAATGGATCGCGATTTTAATCGAAAAGGCAAAAGCCTGATTTGTTAGGATTTTGCCTTGCGGAAATTCAAAAGATCCTGTCGTTTGATGGCGATACCTGGCTGGCCATCCTGCCTTGGACCCATGGTATAAACACCAAACTTGCCAGTGGTAGTTTCCGCAATGTAAAGGGCTGCCTGTTCCTTGGCCACAATTCCAGTTGTCATCACAAAATGAACATTTTGTCTGGGGGGTAATTCAAACTCGCTGGCAATATCCACCTCCGCCCAATCAGTGATCTTTCCTTTGTAACGGTCAATAACCGTGGCTTGCAGTTTTCCTGATTTATAATCCAACAACCATACACCATCGGACGGAGCCGTTGGATTTACCAGCACCGGCCCGGTTGCAAGGATAAATTCTTCATGGCGATCATTTCCCGCCCGGGCTTGTGGAATTTGCCTGCAAGCCAGGGTTACTAATGCACCCCCGATGAGGCCGACAAACAACCACAAAAACCGATTGCGTTCTGTCATCATGAAACTAATTCCTTTTCATCGAAAAGCCTTAAACCAGCTTTAAATTTTGATCAGAATAATGATAGAATCCCAAAATACTGCGGAATACTCAACCGCAGTTGGGGAAGGATCCGCAACAAATGACAAACAAGCTATTTGCCCCTGTCTTCCTAATCATCCTGGTTTCCGGATGTTTTCCAGACCAGCCAAGGGCTGTTAAGGCTACCGCAAACCCTGGCGAAGTCCTTTTCTGCATGTGGAATGCAGAAAACTTCTTCGATAACCAAGATAACCACCGCCATAACGAACCCGATAAGGAATATGATCACTGGTTTGCCACTAATCCCAGCGATTTTCAGCTTAAACTGGAAAATCTTACCTCTGTTTTGCTTTCCATGAATGGAAGGAAAGGTCCCGACATTCTAGCCCTTGCAGAAGTTGAGGAAGAATCGCGGGCCCCGGAACTGCTAATACAGGCACTAAACCGAAAGTTACCTTCTGAACTTGCCTATCAGCACTTGGCGTTCAAAAATCCTCATGGCGGAAGAAGTATTGCCACTTGCGTTATCAGCAGGCTTCCAATCGAAGCAAACCGTGTTCGCCTATTGGGTAGTCGCCTAAGAATCTTGGAAGTGCCTATCAAAGCGAACAACAAGGAATTGATAGTTTTTGCAACGCACTGGACTTCAAAACTTACCGACAAGGATGGCCACGGTAGATCCAAATACGCTGATCAAGTTCACGGGGAATATGTTGCGATGGCTCGCCGCAACCCAGACATTGACGTATTGGTATGCGGCGACTTCAACGCCACACCAGATGAAGACTGTGTTGTAAACCATATGAAGACACAACCCACCCGCGAAGACACCATAATCGCATCAAGAAAAATACAGGCCAGTTCGGGCAACCAGCAATGGCTTGATTACCCCCTGATGAATCTTTTTGCAGATTACAAACAAAAGAAAGCTGGAACCATTTATTACCGTGGAAAGATTGACCTTTACGATCAGATCCTTGTTTCACCCGGCATGCTGGATGACAAGGGGTGGACCTGCCTTACAGAGACCGCGGCTGTTTTTAATCAGTCTCCCCCGGCAGATTCCAAGGGGCACCCTTGGAGATTTGGTTCCCCTAAAGATCACAAAGGTCAACGGGGTTACAGCGACCACTTTCCAGTAACTGTCCGGCTTAAAATTTCAGATAACTGATTTATTTCGAATTCCCTTTCTCCGACTTGGCTACCGCGGGAATGTATTCCTGTAATTCAAATATCACCGGTTTTGATTCCCCCTTTTGAAACTCCTGCCTGACCGGACCAACTTTCGGCGCATAAGCAACTTTGAACACCACTTTTTCCTTGGCTCCCTTTTCAGTTTCAAAAATGGTAACCAAGCAGGAATATTTACCAGCGGAAACCGCAATTTGTTCTTCCACCACCTTGATAATTCCTTTCACAGGTTCATTGCCAAGATTAATTTCGATTGGCCATTTATCGCCAGCTTTGGAATTGGATTTAAGTAACACCACAGGGGTATCAAATCGAATCCCATTCAGGGAAAACCTTACCAACCCATCAGGGACATCGCCCAGATGTTCAGCAACCAGGGGCTGGCCATCCACGGAAGTCTCCATCAAAAAACCAGGGTAGAAACCCAATTTCTCTTCACGGGTGATTTTCTGGACGATATTTTTTCCATCTGCACCGCGAAATTTCCAAACCGACCCTTCGGAAAAGGGAAAATATTCGCCTGCAAAACCTGAATAATCAGAAAGGATCAGGAGAACCAAACACGAAAGAAATCTGCCCGGAATTTTCATATCTCCGCCCCATGATTAGACTTGGCACCAACAAAACCACCTTTAGTTTCTACAATATAAGTAAATGGAATCTTCCACAACTTTCTTGTGGAAGTACCATTCAGACTGATATAATTATGCTTTATCAAGGCCTTCCTGAAAAGAAATATTGATCCACTTAATTAAAGTGGCCACGTAGGAGCAAGAAAATGACAACCCTTTTTGCATGGCTTAATTTCGGTATGCAGGAAATGGTTATCCTGTTGATCATTGGAGTGGTTATCTTTGGCAGAAAGCTTCCCGAGGTTGGACGCTATCTTGGCAAGGGAATTGTGGAATTTAAAAAGGGAATTCGCGGCATCGAGGATGATGTGGATTTGTCTGGCAGCTCCCAAACGACAAGTGCGCAAGTTGAACAACCCAAGGCGCCTCAAAAAGTTGCCCCCTCTGCCCCCAAGTTTGAGGATTTTGGTTCCCAGGATAACTCCCAAAAAGTTTAGCAGCCGGAATTAAAAATCCTTCCGGAGACTGGGCGGCTAACTCAGCGGTTAGAGTGCCATCCTCACACGGTGGAAGTCATAGGTTCGAATCCTATGCCGCCCATTTTTAGATCATAATTTTTATTTGAACAATACTTGGCGTCAGCCCTTTTTTAACTTATTGGATCATTTGCCAACTTAAAATTACTCCTTATCCCAAAACGCAAGAAGAACTGCACCCAAAATCATCGCAAAAGATCCCATGGTCCTTAAAGTTGGTTTTTCCCCAAAATAGAACCAGGCAAATATCAGAAAAACCCCCAGTGTAATAACTTCCTGCAAAATCTTTAATTGCGAAGGCTTGAATTGCCCATAACCCAGCCTGTTAGCTGGTACCTGCAGCACATACTCGGGTAAGGCTATAAGCCAGCTAGCCAAAATGCACACCAACAAGGAATAACTTTTAAATTTTAGATGGCCGTACCAAGCCAATGTCATGAACACATTCGAGCAGATCAACAAAACTATGGTCCACATTAATCTTAACCTCCCATAATTCCATTTTTCATAAATGAGCTAGGTCTTTGTAATCAATTCAAGTTACCATACCCAAACACTCAGGAGACAATCATGACCAATCATCATGTAATCGAACAGGTTAAAAAAGGATATGGAACCGCAGCAACAGAAAAAACAGGGCTAGCACATCGAGAAATTGCGAAGGCTTTTGGCTACACCGATGCCGACCTGGATTCTTTGCCCGAAAACACAAACCTGGGGCTCTCTTGTGGCAATCCCATAGCAACCGCGCACTTGCAAGAGGGCGAAATAGTTGTGGATTTGGGATGCGGAGCGGGAATAGATGTTCTTCTGGCAGCGCCAAAGGTGGGACCAAATGGACGGGCCATTGGCATCGATATGACCCCTGAAATGATTGAAAGGGCTAAAACAAATTCCGCAAAGGCTAACCAAGGGAATGGATACCCACAGGTGGAATTTTATTTGGCACCCATCGACAAAATACCATTGAAAAGCGAATCCGCAGATTGCCTGATCAGCAATTGTGTTATCAATCTGGCGCCAGACAAGGATAAGGTATTTCGGGAAATGTATCGGATATTAAAAACCGGGGGAAGGCTTGCGATCAGCGATATCGCATTAAAAAAGAATTTGCCTGACGAGGTGGCAAACAATGCACTTGCCTACTTGGGCTGTATTTCTGGCGCAATTCCCATTCTGGATTATCAAGAAGGGTTGACTCGAGCCGGATTCAACAAAGTTCAAATAATCGACACCCACAAAGACCTGAATTCCTATGCATTGGTGGATAATCAGGTAGGCTGCTGTACTCCAGCCATGAGTACAGAAACCAGTGGCTTGTTGGCAATGGCGCCTGAAGAAACTTCCTGCTGCTCGCCAAGCAAAGAGCAAAATATTGTTCTCGATGGCTTGAAAGAACTAATTCAAAAATATGACCTTAATGAATTTGCCGCCAGCGTACAGGTATTTGCAATCAAATAATCATGAACACAAACCCCACCAATTCAAACTCTGAACTTGGCTCCACATTAATCAAGGTTTCCGTACGGTTACTACCGGTCCTTTTTCTAAGCTATATTTGTGCTTATCTGGACAGAATCAATGTTGGGTTTGCAGCCAAACACTTAAAAGAGGAATTGGGGTTTAGTGATTCTGTATACGGCCTTGGGGCTGGGATTTTCTTTATAGGCTACGCATTATTTGAAATTCCCAGCAATATCCTGCTTGAAAAGGTTGGCGCAAGGCGATGGATTGCACGCATTATGATTTCCTGGGGAATTCTTTCGGCAGCGATGGTTTTTGTGAATTCCAGCACCACGTTTTATTTGTTGAGGTTCATGCTGGGTGTGGCTGAAGCGGGATTTTTTCCCGGAATAATCCTGTACCTAACCTATTGGTTTCCTCCAAGCGAACGTGGCAAATGTATCTCCAGATTCATGACGGCAATACCGCTTTCAGGCTTAATTGGGGCACCCATATCCGGGGCGCTTCTGAATATGCATGGCGCATTTGATATTGCAGGTTGGAAATGGATGTTCCTGCTAGAAGCTTTGCCTTCCATTTTGATGGGATTTTATGTCTTTCTATTTCTTCCAGATAAACCGGAGAACTGTTCCTGGCTTAGTGAATCGGAAAAAGCCCTGCTTGCCAGTGCTTGCCCCAAAAATGAAGAAATACACAAAGCAAGTGGATGGGACTCGTTTTTGCATGCCATAAAAAGCCCTCAAATTTGGCACATATGCCTGATCTATTTTTTCCAAGTCAGCGGCCTTTACGGAATAGGCTTATGGTTACCCGAAATATTGAGAAGATCTTCGGAATCCATAAGTGAATGGAACTTGGGTTTAATTTCCGCTGTGCCGTTTTTGATGGGCACTTTAAGTATGGTGATTTGGGGTTGGAACTCGGATCGCTGCAAGGAAAGAAAATGGCACTTGGCAAGTGCCAATCTGTTGGGAGGGATTGGCTTTGTAATTGCGGGCCTTCGTCCGGAATTTCTTTCATTCAGCCTTGGAGGAATGATTTTGGCAAGTATGGGGGTTCACGCAACTTTTGGGCCATTTTGGGCTTTAAAAACCACTCTTCTTGCACCCGGATTAGCAGCCGTGGGTATTGCACTTATCAACTCCACTGGCAACTTGGGAGGTTTTACGGGACCTTTTCTTACTGGTTACCTAAAAGACCTTACTGGAAGCCTTTCCTGGGGTTTGGGCCTCTATGGATGCACTTCTTTAATTGCAGCATTCCTTACCATGTTTCTACAACTAAAGAAGATAGGTAAATAAAAAGACCTTGGGGGTAATAATCCCCCAAGGCCTAAGAGTAAGACAACCGAATTAATCCCGGAAAATTCCGTGGCAATCGGTGCAGCTTCCATAGAGCGCCTTGGCTGCCTTTTGAACAGCAGCGCCATCACCCTTGGTTGCAGCAGCGGAAAGATCCTTGGCGCCCTTGCGCATATTTTCGGTGTATTCCTTCCACTTCTTGGGATCCTTTTCACCCTTCTTATCCTTGGGGGTGAAAATTTCAGTCAGTTCAGCCAAAGTAAGGGATACATCACCCATTCCAGCGTAAGCCTTGCCATTTTTTTGAAGGTCAGCCTTGTCAGGTGCTTTCTTCATTAATCCTTGCAACTTGGCTTCGATTCCATCTGGGGTGATGGCGCCGGCCTTTTCCCCAACACCTATGCCACCCTTGGCACGAAACTTGAACGCATGCATGATTTCATCCAGGGAATACTTCTTGGCAATTTCAGCCAGAGCCTTGGAATCATTCTTGCCAACCTGAGCTGAAACCGCAGCGATTGCTTCCTTGGCATCGAAAATAAAATTGGCAGACTGGCCTTGGTTGGCAACCATGCAGAAAACACCAAACGCCAGTGCGGAAAAAGAAACACCCAACCTTGCAAAACGATTCATGCCTAAACTCCAGTTAAATTTCCTTGGGTCATGCGCCCTTAACTCCAAGATCATAATGCGAAATATTCACTGGCTTGCGTTGCCAGTCGAAGGATTGGGCAAACCAAGCCCATCCAAAGCCATGCCTTGAAGAAGATTTATCATAAATGCTGCTACCAGCTTATCAAGATTTTTTTTAGTCAAGCCCCTAAAAACACAAAAAGGCCGGGGATCAACCCCAGCCTTTGAATGTAAACCAACTAAAAATTTATTCCCCACCAGCCGCTTTCTTGGCCTTAAATTCCTTGACATATTTTTCAGGGTTTTCGTTAAACGCATCGCGACAACCGGAACAGCACACATAGAAGGTTTCGCCTTTGAAGGAAACCGGCATGGTACCTGCACCACCGCTTACAACACATTCGGTTTTCTTTTCTTTGGCACCCAAACTGGCACCTTCCCGAGTCGCAGCCACCATGTATTCTTTCTTGTAGATGGTGCGGCCTTCTTCCTTGCTGGCAAAGCGGTAAATAAACCGAACACCTTCGGCGGCATTATTCATCTGAAATTGTTGGGTTTGTTTGGTTTTTGGATCAGTTCTTTCAAGGGTTAAAATATCCTTGGAAAGTTTACCCTCAAACACAAGCTTGTTACCTTTGATATCCGTTGCTGTGAACTGATAAATCTTTTTCTCTGGAATAAATTTCAATTCACCAGACTTGATAAACTTGCCTTTTTCAACTTCCAACGTAATCCAGGCATCATCACCTTTAAATCTCCAGCCCCAGTTGATGGTTTCACTCCAAACATCTTTTGAAACAGTTTTACCGTCAGGACCGCCATTGCCCTTCCATTGACCGATAAAATCCTGCAATTTTTGAAGAGCTTCCTTGTTGGCTTCCGTATTCTTATCAGCGCCTGCAGAAATTCCGGCAACCAATCCCAACAAACAAACAGAAAAAGCCATAACGCGAAACATATTTTAACTCCAAATGTGACTAAGAATTATTTCCAAAATAGCACGGTGATTGTTCTATTTCCACATCATTCTTCTCTTTTACAGGTTCAGTAAATTCCTGGCTTTTGCAACGCAAGCTTTCATGTATTCCAGACTTTTTTCCGCAATGGTTTCAGGATCTGGTTTGTAATCAAATACTTCCACGGAAACCCAGCCGGAATATTTCTTCTCTAATAATGCCTGAAAGATTGGCACAAAATCGGCGGAACCAAAACCAGGCCCGCGTAGATTTGGATCATTGGCATGGAAATGGCCGGTAAGATGTATATATTCTCGAATCACTTCCGGGGTTGGCTTGGGTTCAGTGGACATGGCTTTCACATCTAAATGAAGCAAGTAGTTGGGATGGCCGATTTGTCTAAGAATTTCCGCACCTTCACCAGCAGTATTCACAAAGTCTGCTTCAGGGGGCGATAACGGCTCCAAGCACAACTTCACCCTCAGATCACCAAAAACCTTAACCGTTCTTTTCAGAGTGTCCACCGCGAATTCGGTAGCCTGCTCCTTGGTATGCCCCACAGGAATTCGGCGCTGAGCGGGTGAACCCAGCACCAAAATATCACCTCCCAAATCCACACAAGCCCTGCCCAATTCTTCGAGATAACCAGCGGTATTCTTGCGCACAGCAACATCGGGGGAGGTAAGGCAAAACCCTTCAGTCTTGGCTAAAAGCCAATGCAGACCAATTATTTTCACATCCTCTTTTTCAGCCTCTTTCCGTAATTTTGCCCGTGCCGCCTGGTTGACTTCGGTAATTCTACTGGCAAGGGTAAATGGCGCGATTTCCAAACCTGTGTAGCCGATTTTTCGCAAGTAACCACAAATTCGGGCATGTTCCCAGCCTTCAAAAGTTTCATTGCAAATTGCGTATTTCATAATAGAAGCTCCAATTAAGTGCTACCTTGCCAGCTCGATTTGCTCTTCACTTCCATCCGTCTGGGTTACTGTAATGCCAACTTTATTACCGGCAACCTTCATGGCATTGTAAAAATCTTCAGGCGTGACTAATGGTTTATTGCCAATTCTGGAAATCACTTTCCCGGGTTGCAGCTTCGCAACTTCGGCGGAAGACCCGGGAACAATCTCTTTTATTAAAACCCCTAAAGGAATCCCCCGATTCCAAGGATTTAAACCGAAAGGCCTCTGTGCCAGCAAACTAGTGTAATCCACACGAATTCCAAAAGGTGCTTCTGGTTGCGTGGATGCGATAATATCCGAGGTACTTAGATATTTTGCCAGACGGGCCTTAATAAAACGGTTTGGGGCACCAGCAACCCCTGCAACCTCCAAAGTAACTTCACTTCCTGCCAGAGAGGTTCCCGTATAAAAGAATAAATCTTCCTGGGTTTCCAACCTTTGGCCTTGGATGGAAATAATTCTTTCTCCACGATTCATTCCTGCCATCGCCGCGGGAGTGTTTCCTGTGACATTTTGAACCAAAACCCCGTTACCGCCAGTTCCAACCGGGTCAATTTGAACGCCCAAAAAACCATAATCAATTTCTTGACCCTTTTTAAGAACGTCGATTAAACGCTTATAGTTAGAGTCCATGGGTATGGCAAATCCGCCGGCAAAATCCAATCCGGGCCATCCCGCAGAGGTGGTCAGCATACCCAGCCAAGCGCCATCCGTATTGAGAACCACTCCACCACTGGCGCCAGCGCGCACAGGGGAATCCAGTTGTATCAAGGTTCCATACTGATAAAGCGGTATTTGATTTCTTTCCGCATCAACATCTCTGGAGGTCCACTTTCTTCTAAGGTTGGAAACCATCCCCCAGCCGATTGCAGGTGATCCATCCTTGAACCCGGATCCATAACCATTGGAAAGATGAATCACAAACTGTCCCCGCGAGATTCCCTCCTCAGAAAAAGGCAGAGGATTTAAGTCATCGACAAAATCAATCAAACGAAGCACAGCAAGGTCACTACGGCCATCCAAAGCATGAATATCCGCATAGGAACCTTTATTACCGGGGAACCTGACATAAATTTTGACTGCCCCTCTTACAACATGCGCGGTGGTAAGAACAAGATTCTTGTCAATGAGAACTCCCGAGCCAAAAGAATCCGGCACGGTGTCTGGGTCTGCAAGATCCAAACCAGCCTGGCTACGGTCGGGAACATTCCTGAAACGCCTTACTTGTGGCTGGATAGGCTGAAACCCGCCAAGTTTGCCGGGAATATCCACGGGTGGAACTGCACCGATTTCCTTATACCTTGGACTTCGAGAAACCAAGATACTAGCAATGGATTTTTCTGCCTTGGAAGCAGCTTTCTGGACATCTTTCTGAATCTGGTTAAGAGGCGATTCGGCAAACACAACCGCGTTTGCATGAAATACCATTAGAAAAACAAAGGTTAATCCGCAAAGTTTCGCCATGATTCATCCAAGGTGAAGTAATTGCCTAATCTTAATTCATCGCGCAGATGGTTAGAACAAAAAACCCGTGGAGTTTGGCGCTCCACGGGTTCAAGAATTTCAAAAACAAATTAATCAGCGGCTTGAGCTGCTTTCTTTCCACCCTTGCCAGCCACAGGCGCTGGGGTCGGGGTTTCCGTTGCATAACCCGCCTCGGAAGAAGCTGCCACACCAATACCTTTCTTGTGGAGAATCTTCTTGGTGATTTCATCGATCAATTTTGGGTTTTCCCTAAGGAAAGTCTTGGCGTTTTCACGTCCCTGCCCCAAACGAGTATCACCGTAGTTTATCCAAGCACCGGATTTATCAATGATCTTTTCCTCAATTCCAAGATCCAACAGATCCCCTTCCCTGCTTATGCCACATTCGTGCATCAGATCCACTTCAGCCTGGCGGAAAGGAGGTGCAACTTTGTTTTTCACCACACGAACTCGAACTCGAGAACCAATGGTTTCCTCGGCTTCCTTGATTGTGGTTACCTTTCTTACTTCCAAACGAACTGAACTGTAGAACTTCAATGCAAGACCACCAGCGGTAGTTTCAGGGTTACCAAACATCACGCCGATCTTCTGGCGAATCTGGTTGATAAAGATCATGCTGGTCTTTGTTCTTGCAATAGTGGGGTTCAGAATGCGAAGAGCCTGACTCATCAGGCGGGCTTGCAGGCCGACATGAGCATCACCGATCTCCCCTTCCACTTCGGCCCTTGGAACCAACGCTGCCACCGAATCGATAACAATCAAATCCACCGAGTTGGACTTGATGAGCATCTCGGCAATCTTCAATGCTTCTTCCGCAGATGAGGGCTGACTTACCAACAACGCCTCAAGGTCAACGCCAAGCCTTTTCGCCCAACTGGGGTCCAATGCGTGTTCAGCATCAATAAAAGCTGCTACACCACCTTTTTTCTGTGCGCTTGCAACCGCGTGCAATGCGATGGTTGTCTTGCCGCTGGATTCAGCACCAAATATTTCTATGATTCGGCCACGCGGAATTCCCTTGCCACCCAAGGCTATATCCAGGCTAAGTGCCCCCGAAGAGATTCCCTGCACATCTGATTCAGAAGCCTCGCCAAGTTGCATAATTGCACCTTTGCCAAACTGCTTCTCAATTTGGGAAAGGGCCTGTTTGAGTTCTTTGTCTTGGGAATTTTCAGCCATTTGATTCTCCTATTGGGCTATTCCTTGATCTGAACAAATGTGAGTATACCTGCGCTGTTGTTCATCTCAAGCCCAGCAGCAAAAATTATCCAAATTATTATTATTTTTTCCCAGCCAACGATTTCGCCAATTCCAATGCGCTTTCGCGATCTTGCAACCTTTCGTCAAGCTGTTCATCGCGTATGTGATCAAGAATTTGCTTGAATTGGGGCCCAGGCAGAAAACCCAAGGCTTTCAAATCTTCACCTGTAATAAAAGGCTGCGGGTTGATCTTTGAAATCCCCCATTCAGAAATTCTGGCAAGACAATATTCCACAGGTGAAAGGCTATTCCCTTTATAAGCGCGAACCGCCTTCATGAAAGCGAGCAGGGAATCCAGCCACGGCTGGCATAAGATTTTTTTTAATACCGACAAACGCAACTCATCTGGTTCAGCTAAGGAATCCTGATTTTCCACCAACCGATGAATCAAATCGTGTTCCAAATTGGAAAGTTTCAACCTTTCGGAAATTTGATCCACTAACTTGAGATTCAACCCCCTCACTAAAACCGCCCAACTTAATGCAAAGGAAGAATCCGGGGGTAAATGGCGAAATATGCCAAAAGTTTCCTTCCAAAATTCGTGGGGATTGAGTGCTAATTCCGGAATAATTTCACTAGAGAGTCCGGATTCAACAAACAGCCGTATTCCATGCTCTCGAGAAGGGTGCCGGCAAATCTTGTGCAGCTCATCTGCAATTCTCTCGGCACTTACTGCATGGATGGCTTTTGCATGCTGTTTAATAGCGGTGTATGTGGCAGCATCCATTTTCAAGTCAAACCGGGCCGTCAACCGGACTGCCCGAAGCATTCTCAGCCGGTCTTCAGCAAATCTTTCTGTTGGATTTCCAATGGCCCGAAGAATTCTATTTTCCAAATCACTCTTGCCATCAACATAGTCCACTAGCTGCCCATGAATGGGATCGTAAAACATCCCATTAATCGTAAAATCACGCCTCAGCGCATCTTCGCGGGCATCGCAAAACCTCACTGAATCTGGCCTGCGACCATCAGAATAACCAGTATCGGCACGAAATGTTGCAACCTGAATCATAGTGGGTTTTTCGCCACCAAGCCTGGGACCAATTATCTCAATAACCCCAAAACTTGCACCCACTGAAATAGTTTTTGGAAACAGCTTTCGAACTTCCTCAGGCCTGGCAGATGTGGCAACATCATAATCAGCCGGGGTCAGGCCAAGGATTTCATCGCGAACACACCCCCCGGCCCACAACGCCTGATGGCCTGCTTCCACCAGTTTCTGGACCACTTCCCTGGCAAACTTTCTTTCAACATTCTCAGGATTCATCGGCAGGTGGTTCCGAACCTTTTTCTTCCCTTACCCAAAATAGCAGTTCATTTCTTCCATACACCCGTTTGTCCCATTTTGCATCATCAGGCATCTCACCTATGGGGACCTCAACCTCGGCTTGAAGAACCACAACACTGGCAATGGCGACTTTCTGTTGGAAACTGCTGATCATGTCCAATAGTTGTTGGGGATTGTTTTTCAAATCCGGGAAGGGAGGACTGATATAAATAACACATGCACTCTCAGGCGCTCTCCATCTCGCAGCCCAACGATAAGCATCGGTGCTGATCACCTGAGCCTGATCCGCAACACCAAATTTCTTCAGGTAGCCTTCCAAAGTTTGTGCGATTTGAAAATCCCTTTCAACGAATGTAACAAACGACGATCCCCTGCTGAGCGCCTCCATGCCAATAACACCTGTTCCACCAAAAACATCAAAAAAAGGCAAACCTGCTATTCCTTTGCCCAAAATACTGAATAAAGCCTCACGAACCCGATCCGGGGTGGGACGCATCTTGGGATTCACCGCGAATTCGATTTTTCTTCCGCGAAGGTTTCCAGAAATTATTCTTAATTCCTTGTGCACAATGAATCACTTTCCATGGATGGGTAAAATCTTATCGCCCCCTATTTATGTTAAGGGGTCGATGTTTGGATGTCTTGGTAATTGTAACGAATGGAAAGGAAGAATATGTAAGGGATCTAAGAGTATTTCCAAGCCGACCAAAATTTGCACAAAGGTGTCAATTGCCTGACATGCTCATCCAAATAAAAATCTAGCGGTTTATTTTGAACCGCCAAAGGAAGTAAGTTTGATTTCCTGTTCCATTGGATTTGCCGTTGGTTGCTTGAACTTTTTGAAAGCCAATGGCGGTTCAGAACTACTTGCTGGAATTGCATTTTCTCTGGATGACTTGCAGCCAACTCCAACTGAGGCAATAATTCCGGCCACAAAAACCAAAAACAAAAATTTTCGGCTCATTTCTAATATCTTCCGTTTCAGGCGAAATCAATCCTTGGGGATCAAAGTCCGGTAAATAGCATTTATCCAATCCATCTTAAACATCGTCCTTGGTTAGAGATAACTTTGACAGATTTGCGCTTTTGGGAAATATTACAACATTTTTGTCAAGATAGGCTGAATGGCAAAAAGCAAAGTCTCCTGGAACTTGAGTTCGAGGAGACTTAAAGCGAATTATTGGAAACCAAAAATTAGGAATGGGGATTGAAAGATTCCTTTGCAGGCGGGTTGAAAAACAGCGCCAGCAAAATGGCAGCTACAACTGAAGCAGCGCATGGTACCAAAAACAAACTTTGAAAATCGGTCGCCTTATTTTTGGTAAACACTTCCTGAATCAGATATGGGCATACAGAATTTGCCACCAAGGCACCAACGCCAAGAATCATCACATTAAACAAACCTTGTGCACTGGAACGAATATCCTTGGGGAAGAATTCATCCACAAAGATATAAACTGTGGCAAAGAAGAACGCGTAACAAATACCATGCACCACCTGCACAAGAATAATGAGTCCCTTGTACTCCGGCAGATATGCATAAGTGGCGAACCGAATGGCGTGGCCAAGAATTCCCACCACCATGGTGGCTTTCCAGCCGAGCTTTTTCAGTGTGACCCCAAGAATTACCATAGTCAAAATTTCAGCAACCTGACCAATACTCATGACTGGCATGATCCAATTGCCGGGAATACCAACCTTCTCACTACCAAGAAAAGCACCCGTCCAGTTGAAATAACAGTTATGAACAAACGCATCGATAAAGGTGACTACCCAAAGAACCAAGACAAACGGATGCTTCAGCAATTTCAAAGCTTCCAGCCAGGCGAGGTTGTCCTGAGAGCCAGCTTCTGGCTTTTTAGGAGGCGTATGAGGCAAACCAAGGCTGAATAGAGCGAGTATTACTGAAGCCGCACCTGAAACGATGTAAGTCCACTTGGTGGCATCTTTCAAAGCATCCCCTGTAAGTCCATTGCCGAGAACAGCGCCCAACCAGGCCACAAACCCTTGGGCATTTGCAGCGTTTACCTTATCCCAATCCACAAGAATGAAGGTAAATGGCCAGGCAGCCAAAATCCAGCCAATGGTTCCCCCCATGCGAACAATTCCAAACTCGTTTTGGGCATCCTTCATGTTCGCGAACGCGATCGAGTTAGTGATGGAAATGGTTGGAACATAAAGAAGACAGTGAACAAGCATCAGCAGAAAAAATGGCCAGAATTCACGAGTGAAGGCGCAACCCAAAATCGCCAACCCGCCAATCAGGTGACTGAATGCAAGGAATTTTTCAGCAGCGAAGTTACGATCCGCAAACTGGTTGGAAAAGAACATTCCAACAATCGCGGCAATCGGGAAAGCATTTAAAATCAAGGATTGTTCTGTTGAGGAAAACCCAAGACTAGGCAGATAACCAAAGATGAGCGGCAGCCAAGCCCCCCAAATAAAAAACTCCAGTACCATCATGACAAACAGTTTTAGCCTGACTGACATTTTGCTCGCCTTTCATTTATTAAATCAGCTTCCGAACTTGGAAAGCCCTACTATGATTGATGACGGGTTGAATTTCAATCAACAGTCTGAAAATAAGCTAATTATTCCCTCGAACAAACTTGATGGCCTTCTCAAGGCAATCCGCATCATAAACACATCCGCCCCAAGTCCCCCCCGATAACGCCTGAAGATTTGCCCATAATCTTGTGTCATCTGGCAAATTTTCATCGGCATGAAGATCACTTTTAAGTTGCCTTTTTTGAATCTGGGTATTCCCCCATTCAACACCATAGAACTGACCATTTTCTCCAACAAGGTTGACAGAACCTTCCAATTTGACCCGGTCAATTTCAATATCCAACAAATCGCCTTCCTTTAATTTTCCTATCGGACCTCCTGCGAGAGCCTCGGGGCCCACATGGCCAATACAGGCACCCGTTGAAACCCCGGAAAACCTGGCATCCGTCACCAAAGCAACCTGTTTTCCAAAAGGCAGGTGTTTCAACGCAGAGGTTATCTGGTAGGTCTCCTCCATGCCACTTCCCATGGGGCCACGGCACATAAGAACCATCACATCACCCGCCTGAATTTTCTTATCCTTAACGGCTTGAATCGCATCTCTTTCGGAAAGAAAAACCCGGGCTGGCCCACGGTGCCGGTAAACTCCATCCTTGCCAACCACTGCGGGATCGATCGCAGTCGCTTTAATAACGGAACCCTCGGGTGCAATATTTCCCTTGGGAAAACAAACCGTCGAGGTTAGGCCCCTGGCCTTGGCTAGGGAAGGCGCGTATATCACTTCTGATGCATCAACTCCGTCTTTTTCTCGAAGGATATCTTTGCAAATCTTTCGGCGTGGAGATTTTTCCCAAGCATCTAGAATTTCACTCAAACGTTTTCCGGTAACCGTAAGAACCGAGGTATCCAGCAAGCCTAGGCCAGCCAAATGAAGCATCACCTCGGGAACTCCGCCTGCCAGAAACACCCTGACGGTAGGATGCCCGACCGGCCCGTTTGGCAACGCGTCCACCAGGCGGGGAACCTTGCGGTTCACCTCGATCCAATCTTCGGCAGTTGGCCTTCTTAAACCAGCGGCATGAGCTACAGCTGGAACATGAAGCAACAAATTCGTGGAACCACCAAAAGCCGCATGAACAACCATGGCGTTTCGAATGGCGGCATCTGTAAGAATATCCCTTACTCCAATACCTGCTTTGGAAAGATGATAAACCGAACGAGCTGAGTCACTTCCCATCTTAAGCCAAACTGGCTGACCAGATGGCGCAAGTGCGGAATGAGGGATAGAAAGCCCAAGCGCCTCGGCAACGACCTGTGATGTTGCCGCAGTACCAAGAAACTGGCAGCCACCACCTGGAGAAGCACAGGCCCTGCAACCTGCCATGGCTGCCTCCTCCAAGCTGATTTGCTGGTGGGAGAACCTGGCGCCAATCGTTTGAACTTTGCCGGCATCCTCGCCATTTTCGGGCGGTAGGGTCACACCGCCAGGCACAATCACCGCTGGCAAGCCACGCAACCCTGCAAGTGCCATCATCATTGCAGGTAACCCTTTATCACAGGTTGCAATACCGATCACGCCCTTTCTTGTGGGTAATGATCTGGCCAGCCGGCGAAGAACCATTGCCGCATCATTACGATATGGAAGACTATCCATCATCCCAGTCGTCCCCTGGGATCTTCCATCGCACGGATCTGTTACCGCACCTGCAAATGGAATGGCACCCAACTTCCGTAATTGCCTGGAAGCTTCCTCCACCAGAAGCGATACCTCCCAGTGTCCGGTGTGATATCCCAACGCAAGAGGAGTTCCATCTGGATTTCTCAACCCGCCGGCAGTGCTAAGAATTAGAAACTCGGGTCTTCCCATCTCCTCAGGTTTCCAACCCATACCAACATTGAGAGACCACCCAAAAAGGTCACCACTTGGGGCCTTTAAAAGTAATTCTTCAGTTAAGGGCAGTGAACCAGATGGCCCCGCTGCTTTGGTGTTAATTTTGGCAACATGCTCACCAGACTGAAATATTTCATCCAGGGAAAGTTCATCAGCGTTCATGCAGGTTCTTTCAATCTTCTGCGGGTAAAATTTGGGCTGGTTGTCTCAGCGGCAAGAGCCTGGGGACAGGCACAAACAACCCGTTAAGACCCTGGTGTCTGGCTATCAATTGGGTAAAATCAAGTCTTAGAAAATCATGCAATTTGGGATTTTGGGTGGTAGCCAGATATTCTCTTGCAAACACTAGCATTTGGGCATCATATTCTTTTTTATCGCTGGAATGCCAGGAACACCTTCCAGGGTGTCTTCGCAAGTCGCCATCGAAAAATGGACTGATGTGAAACAACTCGTGAAAAACAGTGACGAGTTTGCCTTCAAGGCTCTGATTTTGAAACCTGGGCAGGCAGAAAGTCACAATGTAGAAAATCTCGCGCCCATCCACAAAATACCGCTGCACCTCGTACAACCGGTTTCTTCGTCTACATTGCAGGTTACCACCTTCAAATCGCATCGGGGTAACTCTTGCTTGAAGACCATGCCTCTGTTGGTTGCGGGCCCTGATAATTGTCACGAGGATCTTTTGGGGATCGAGGTGATAAAAGTGCGGACTTACGTTGGATATGTCCACAATCAAATCCAACATGGATTTGGAAAAATCAAATGGCGCGACTGTTGGCCCTGTTTCAATCCACGGAGGTGCCTGATATCCAACTTTGTTTGGAAGAATGTGTTTTTTGGTTCCAAAACTAACTTGAGGAACCGGCTTTCCAGCCGATTCCCAGCTCAAGGTGGTATGGTAGTGCCTCATGCAAATAAGCGGATAACCGCTCCCTTAAACCCGAACTAATCGGTCACCTCATTGCAACCGCTACTAAAGGATGAACTGATATTTTTGGTATTTCCAGTAAATTCTGGACAGTTTTCCAGCCGATAAGAATGGTGAGACACTCCAAGGAGCATGGATTGTCATGAAATTGGTAAATCTAGGGGAGATTGGGAAATGAAAAAGCGAATTCAATGGATAGGGTTGAGCTTTGCGCTTTCAACTTTGTTTCTTAGCGCCATTAGTGGTTGTCAAACACATGTTGCCGGGATGACCCTTCCTAGTGGTCATTATCTGGAACATCCACCACAATATGTTCCTCCTTCACCTGTTTTCCCACTTTCCAAGGAACTTGCCTCCATGGAAGGAAGCACCAATCAATCTAGTACTGCAGGCCCTGCACAATCCTTGCCAGCACCATTGCCAGGACCGGGTGGAATGCCAAACAAATAACAAGCACCCCAATCTTCCTAAATTTACCCACAGGTGATTGAAATCAATCGTCTGTGGTGCTCCTTTTGTTATTGACAGTAATTTAAATTGGGATTATCCAACCTCCACTTTTCGCAATGCCTGAACTAATCGAATCCAGTTGATTCGATGGCAAAAGCGATCTAGGGAAATGATCCCATGAAAAATAAAATATTCAAAGCAGGCATTCAATCTTTGGCTGTAGCCAGTTTATTCTCGGTAGGCTGCTTTGAATGGTGCCCAATGTGCGCCAAGGATGACCAGAAATTCTCACCCAAACCAACATATTCACTGAACAAACTTGAAGCTCCTTCCGGTAACGCAAACAAGGCTGTGATAAGTGGAGCGGGTGCGGTTTCTATTACTGAAAACCCTCTGGAAGGGCAGGCTATAAGCGTTTCCAATACGCCCAAGGCAACGAACTCGCCTGCACCTATTGCAACAAGCAATCCCGTGACAGAAATCACCCAGACTAAATTCAACCAAGAAAAAACAAGCCAGAAGGTTCATGAAATTCCAGCACCACAACCACCTTCTGGCGTACCAGAACTTCCACCTGCCAGCAGTGGTGCACCTAATCTGGGTATACCGACCACATCCTTGGCACCGGGCTTAAGCCCTATTGCAGAACCACAGGGATCTGATACTTCAAACAAAATGAAGTCGCCCCAAATGCCAAATGGTACTGCACCATCCAGCGATTCTGTGATGATTCCTCCTCCGCCAGGACTACCTGGTGTAAAACCAACGCCACCAACCACTATTCTGCCACCCAACGGCGCATTACCCGGTAGCACCCCAGTAGGAATACCGACGCCTCCCGGTGCCACACCATACAGATAAACTTGCTTGTTTTAATTTAAATCGAAAAAAGCCTGTGACTTACTCACAGGCTTTTTTATTAGTTGTATTTCATGCTATAAACCTCATTGACACCTTGTTTAAAATATTTATCAATGTGGTGCCACTGTCCTGACCAAACGGAAACCCGCATAAATATTTCTTGTGGTAGGCAAAGTGTTATTGCGATAGCTCGATCTAAGATAGGAGGCAGGAAAATAAAAGCCCCCACCCCTTAAAATCCTGTTGATATTCGGATGGGCGTTAATGGATATTTCCTTGTCATCTGAAACAACATCATCCTCGGGATAATTTCGGTAATCATCATTGCACCAGCACCAGCAATTCCCCAAGGTGTCAAACAATCCAAAATCATTAGGTTTTAAACTACCTACTGGCCAAGGCATTTCCTGTGAGTTCTTCAAATACCAGGCATATTTATCCAATAATGCGTCTCCATCCCCATAAAAACGGGCCGTCGTGGAATTTGCCCGGATTGCAAATTCCATTTCTGTCTCAGTTGGAAGCCTGTAACCGGCAAGGCTGAGATAATTTGGTTTCATCCGAAAATTAAGTCCTTGAATCTGGTAGCACCATTGTTCCTCGGGAATATTTTCCTGCTTGCTAAGCCAATTACAATATTTCGCTGCATCGAACCAACTAACCGCAATCACTGGCAAATCATCCGCCCGACCAAACTTCTTTTCCGAAAACCTTTCGCGGTAACCCAAATACATTTTTTCAAACTGTGACAACGTGATAGGTTTGTTAGCCATCAGAATGGACCTGGATATTTTTTTCCTGTGCTGCTTTTCATTTCCAGCATAACCATATTCAAAAGTTGGAGCACCCATCACAAACTCTGCAGGTGATGGCAAAGCAACCATAGTTTGCCCTTGGCTATTAACAAACCATTTTCTGGAGTTATTATTTTTAAAGTCAAACTTATGTTTTAGATTGACTAAATTATCATCAAATTTTCTTTGATTATTTTTTGCCCATGAGTCATTTATGGCACCCAAGTAATCATCATCCGCCCAAGATTTGAGCAACCATTCCACGGAGGCATGAATTCCAGGATCCGGATCTTCCTCGTAAATTTTTCGCATATCTGCGATAAGATCCGAGGAATTTATTTTTTTGAAAATATCCTCATCATATTCCCCCAAAGTAAGCAATAATCCCCTGCGAGCCGAAGCATCTTTCTCTTCCTTAAGTCGAGAAATCACCAAGGAAGGATCAACACCAAATGAGGAAAATCGATGAATTAAAAAACTTCTTACAGTTGGAGTGACGGTGTGGCGAAATATTGGCCAGATTTTTTGAGCTTCGCCAAGCAAAACCAAGGCCACCGCAGCATTTGCCTGACGCGAGGCGTTTTTTTCCCTTAATTGCGTGGATTGATCCACATATATCTCTTTGGAAAATTCCCGTTCAAAAATTGAAAGGCACTCTTGTTTATGAATTTTTGCTGATGGCAAAAAAACATAGAAAAAATCACTTCCCGAACTCAACATTAATTCAGCAATTATATCCGGGCGATTTGATGCATAATCGGCAAGCAAATTTGCTGCAAGCAAACGCTTTGATTCATTGCCTTCCCCAATTTCATTGAAAACATTTACAAGTTGGGGAATCAAAAAATTTCGAATGGCAAAAAATGCATCTTTCCAAGTTTTCAGGAACAGCGGGTTCTCTTGAACTATTTTCTCAGCAAGCATCGAAGAAAACTCATTCCATTTGGGGTCATCAGGGCAGTAAACCGCAAGAGCATTTGCAGCGCGTATAAATTTTGATTCCCCCTCACTTTCTGATTCCTCAAGCACATTCCATAGTCTTGGTTTAAGGATTTCCTTATAAGGCCTGAGGGATTCGATTAAAACTCGTAATTCTGTAGGGCTTGCTTTCAACAAGTAAGCGAACAAAAATTCACATTGCGATGGATCGAAAGGCAAAAGTCCAAGGCTTAAACGAATCGCTTTAAAGTCGTTATTCTTTTGGGCGGTAATTTTATTTTCAGCATTTAATAGAGGAACAATCCTGGATGAATATTTCTTCATTTCAGAAACAATATCCGGAACCTCATCAAAATTTGAATCCAAAAGTCTTTCGACCAAAGCCCTTGATTGAATGTCTCCCACAATACGCGTAAAAAACAGTGAGACCAACACAACAGCAAATAGGAAAAGTGACAGTTTTTTCAGATAATAACTGCCACATTTTCTCATCATTTTTCTCTGGGAATCATTCCAGATGTTTGCTTTTGTGTGCCATAAAATGCTTAGGAATTGAGCTAGCGTTGGTAGTTGGCGGTTCTCATGAGTTTGAGAAAAAGATTTTGCCCTTTCCTCAAGAAGAATTTCCGCCCTGCCACGAGGTGATTCCTTTTGTTTTCTTAAAAGCCATTCCTTGATCGAAGGTACTAGATAATCATGGGATAACTGGTAATTCAGCTTATTTACGTCCTCTGATTCCTTTAATCCCACAGGACTAATAAGCCTCAATTCCTTGTCCAAAATTTGAATTAGCTGCTGAAACTCTCTGGAGGCCAAATCATACCCCGAGACCTTTGCCATTTCTTGCAAGGAAAGGCCAGCACCCTTAATGGAGGCATCCTGTTTTGGAAGCAATGCTTGCAAGACCTTTCGGACTTCAAACTCATACGCCTTACAAAGGTTCGGTGCTGACTGTCTTACGAATAATTCTTCAAGAAATTGAACACCTAACCCCTCAACACCCCCAACAGCCCTGATTGATTTCATTTCCCAGGATTTTGACTTGATCATATCGGCAAAAATAGCCAATCGGGCTGGCACAACCTTTCCTTCCACCGAAATAGACTCAATACTTTCCTGAATAAACTTTTCGTGCTTTTTTGAAATTTCCCCCTCAGGCAAACAGTTTAAAGCCTGACCAAATAGCTTTAATACCTTGCAAGCATGAGAAATAGGAAACAAATCCATCATTGTAAAGTTTCGGTTTTCCTGAATTTCTAATTCCAAAAGTCCCATCAACCGATTTACCGGAAACATAAAATCATCACGAACGAGAAGAATCACCTGTATTGCAAGCCCATCAACCTGTCGGAGCGCCTGAATTAAATTCGAATCTTTTACGAGATCTCTTGAATAAAGCCATTGCTCAAACTGATCAACAATGAGCAGCAATTTCTTATTTTGCCCCAAAGGTCTTTTTTTTCTTATTTGGCGAATTACTTCTTTCAGCTTCAAACTTTGAGGAAGGTCAGAAATTTTGCTTTTCAACAATTTAAGAATATTATCTTCAGTGTTTGATTGAGATGCTTCCAGATATATTGGCAAAACATCTTTGGAAAGCCTGGGAATCAAACCTGCTTTTACGAGCGAAGACTTTCCACAACCGGAAGGCCCATAAATTACCCCCACACGAAAAGTGTTCTTCCTGGCTTCGATTTCCTTTTTCCAAAATCCCAAAATGTGCGGCAAACCACCCCGGTCTCTGGGTCCTGGAAGTAAATCCATGAAAAAATCAGAATCAGAATCCTCAAACGAACGCAAACCTTTATAAACGATTTGAGTAAGCTTTGCTTTTTTTAGAGAATTCTCTGAATTTCCATTCGAACCTGAAATTTGTTCACGAATTCCAACAGACTTGGTTTTCCAACTTCGCAAATCTTCAGCAAAATCAATGGCTGTGGAATAACGGTCATTCACCTTTGGGCTCAGTGCTTTTAAACAAATTCTTTCCAACTCTTCGTGTAAATTCGACTTTAAATCACTTGGTGGTGTAATTTCTGCTTTTTTGACCAGCTCTAGAATTTCGCTGGTGCTTTGTGCGTAAAAAGGTTTTTTCCCCGTCAATAATTCATAAAGAATCAAACCCAAGCTGTATATATCCGAGCGGGAATCCACACGGTGGCCTTCTTCCAAGGCTTGCTCAGGGCTCATATACATGGGCGTGCCAAGTAATCCCTCCTGAATACCAATCGATTCATCCGCAAGGGCTAGCCCAAAATCCACTATGCAGGGATTTCCCTGATTATCCATTAGAATATTGCCGGGCTTTATATCCCTATGAATTAAACCCCGAACATGTGCATGGTGGAGACCATCAGCTATTTTTGCAACCGTATCGCAAGCCCATTCCACATCACCGGTTTTTTTTTCCATTGCCTTGGAAAGTGTGCCACCTTCCAAATATTTGGAAACAATAAAAAATTTCCCCTCCGGAGTATTATGAACATCATAAACAGGGACAATATTCGGATGATCCAACCTGGCAAGTTTTTTTGCTTCATCCAGAAAAGTCTCAGAAAACTGAAAATCGTCAAGATGATATTTTGAAACCTTGAGAGCCACAAGCCTTCCAAGGGTTTTATCCTCGGCAAGAAAAACTTTTCCAAAACTTCCCTTTCCGATAAGATTTTTTAATTCAAATCTATTCTGAATTAAAGTACCGGGTATTTCGTCGGGACTTTGAAAATCAAAACTGAAAATGGATCCTTTTTTTTCGGGCACATCGCCCTTTGAAAAATTGGTTTTTTGCCAAATTACGGTAGCAGCCTCTGACCAGGTGGAGGACCCGGGATTACTTTCATTCTCATTATGCGTCTGATCATTCATGGAATACTGAATATACTTGGGAAGGAATTCAGAACTTTATAATAAACTAATTATTCGTTTTCTTCTAACAATTAAACTACTACTCAGATGGTCTGTAAAAAATAAGCCTTAAATTACTGTTTCATAATAAAAGAAAGCTACTCTTGCTTATTTTGTTTTCGGCAGGGCAAATCCCTTACAGACAAAACACCTTCAGGAAGTACCGCTTCATCGGGTAAAAAACAAGGAATACCATTGTGAACGGGAAACTTTGTTTTACAACCGGTACAAGTTAAGGCATTATCATCCTGGGAAATATCCGCAGAAGGATTAAAAGGGCAACGAAGAATGGAAAGAAATTGTGTGTCTAGCATAGTAGATAAAATATAAGCCCCGCAACCCAATAAGGGAAGCGGGGCTTCTTTGAATTCGGTGATTTACCAACAGCGAGTTTGTGTTACATGTAGGAATTTACAAATACTTTCGTATTTGAGGTCTCCTTAGAAAGGAGGTGATCCAACCGCAGGTTCCCCTACGGTTACCTTGTTACGACTTAGTCCCAATCAGGAGTTTCATCTTCGGCGCCAGCTTAGTGTGACGACTTCGGATGCCCCTCCCTTTCGTGGCTTGACGGGCGGTGTGTACAAGGCTCAGGAACACATTCACCGCGGTGTTGCTGACCCGCGATTACTAGCGATTCCAACTTCATGCAGGCGAGTTGCAGCCTACAATCTGAACTGGGGCGTGTTTTATGGGATTTGCTGGCTCTTGCGAGTTTGCGTCCCTTTGTTCACGCCATTGTAGCACGTGTGCAGCCCTGGATATAAAGGCCATGAGGACTTGACGTCATCCCCACCTTCCTCCGGTTTGACACCGGCAGTCTCTCTAGAGTTCCCGGCATGACCCGCTGGCAACTAGAGACAAGGGTTTCGCTCGTTATCGGACTTAACCAGACATCTCACGACACGAGCTGACGACAGCCATGCAGCACCTGTGTTAGGTTCCGGGTTGGATACCGTTCGTTCCCGTTTCCGGGTCCTACTTCCTAACTCTTTCGAACATGTCAAATCCAGGATAAGGTTCTTCGCGTAGCCTCGAATTAAGCCACATGCTCCACCGCTTGTGTGAGCCCCCGTCAATTCCTTTGAGTTTCAGCCTTGCGACCATACTCCCCAGGCGGGGTACTTAACACTTTTGCTTCGACTGTGAACCCATGTTAGTCCACAATCTAGTACCCAAAGTTTAGGGCTAGGACTACCGGGGTATCTAATCCCGTTTGATCCCCTAGCTTTCGCGCCTCAGCGTCAGTTGAGATCCAGCACATCGCTTTCGCCACTGGTGTTCCTTCCAATATCTACGCATTTCACCGCTCCACTGGAAGTTCCACATGCCCCTACCTCACTCTAGACAACCAGTATCAAAGGCACTTCTCCAGTTGAGCTGGAGGATTTCACCCCTGACTTGATCGCCCGCCTACGCGCCCTTTAAGCCCAGTGATTCCGAATAACGTTTGGACGGTTCGTCTTACCGCGGCTGCTGGCACGAACTTAGCCCGTCCTTCCTCCAGAGGTCACTCAACCTTGCGGCTTGTTCCCTCTCGACAGTGCTTTACAACCCGAAGGCCTTCATCGCACACGCGGCGTCGCTCGGTCAGACTTGCGTCCATTGCCGAAGATCCTCGACTGCAGCCTCCCGTAGGAGTCTGGCCAGTGTCTCAGTGCCAGTGACGCGGGTCGTGCTCTCACACCCGCTAGACATCTTCGCCTTGGTGAGCCATTACCTCACCAACTAGCTAATATCACATGGGCCCCTCATAAGGCTTCACATTTACTGAGCTATCGATGCCGACAACTCAGACCGTCCAGTGTTACCCATCCGTTAGAATGGCTATCCCGAACCTTAAGGTAGGTTACCCATGCATTACTGCCCCTTTCGCCACTTTTCTCTGAGAGTTACCCCCCAGAGACTCGTTCGACTTGCATGCCTAATCCACGCCGCCAACGTTCATTCTGAGCCAGGATCAAACCCTTCAAAAAAATATGCTTGAGAGTAAACTCTCTTAAATCGGCGGCACCTTTGACATGCAAAGGGATGGCCGTTTTAAATAGCAAATGATGAGTTTGAGATCACTTTGTTAAGCTTTTGACTCTATAAAGAACTCGGAGTTCACGATTTTCATCGTTGAACCTTCGAGAATGAGCCCGCTTTAACAAAGCAGACACATCCTCGCTTATTGGCTATATAAACCACCGAATTGTCAAAGACCAAATTATCTGAGCAGAGCCCAGATTCGACGAACAACTTTCGCAAGCGATTGTTTATTCGTCATTCAGTTCCTCATAGTTGAGGATAATTTGAGTATAGGGTCACCCTCCATAGGAGTCAACCATTGCGGTGAAAATATTTTTACCATACCTTTCGCCAATCCAATTACCCTTACTAATAAGGCTTTATTTCTAATTAATTCTCCCCAAAAAAATCATTCCTTCTAAAATAATTTAAACCAATATTCTCTTTCTTCGAGGTTTGGATGCCTTCTCCAAATGTTTTAATTTTGCGTGCTCCGGGTTCAAATTGTGATCAGGAAACACAATACGCTTTTGAAAAAGCTGGTGCCCGCGCAGAGCGGTTGCATATTTTGCAGCTTCGTGAACAGCCTAGTATTTTAAAAAAATATCAAATTCTTGTAATTCCAGGTGGCTTCACCTATGGGGACGATGTTGCCGCAGGCAAAATTCTCGCATCTCAGATTACCCATTTTCTCAAAAACGAGCTCCAATCCTTCAGAGATGCGGAAAAATTGGTTCTTGGAGTATGTAATGGGTTCCAAGTCCTTTTAAAATCAGGACTTATAATCCAATCAGACGAGGATGGCCCTTGCGCTACCCTAACTAACAATAATTCAGGCCGATTTGAATCTCGCTGGGTTCATTTACAAGCCAACCCTGGGAATTGTCCTTTTTTGAAAGGCATTCATCGGCTTTTCGTTCCTGTTGCCCATGGCGAAGGTAAATTTGTCACTCGCGAACCTTGGATTCTTCATGGGATGGAGAATTCAAAGCAAATTGTTCTTCGATATGTTACCGCTGATGGAGAACCTGCCAAAGATTTCCCGGAAAACCCAAATGGGTCCATGGGGAATGTTGCTGGCGCATGTGATCCTTCCGGTAGAGTTCTAGGGCTAATGCCCCATCCAGAAAGACATATTTTACCAACCCAAAACCCTCACTGGACCAGAAATGGCCTTTCTGAAGAAGGCGATGGTTTTGCAATCTTTAAGAACGCGGTAAAATATTTTCAGTAGGCAACTCTTATTCAGGAGAATTCATATGACCTTTTCCTCCAAGGAAAAAAAGTGCTTTGATGTTCTTCTGGATCTTGCGATTGCAGAAGATCTTGAACCATCTGGCGATTTAACCAGCAAAGCCACACTTTCAGAAGACTTGGTTGGAAAAGCCACCCTTGTAAGCAGGGCAGATGGCGTTCTCGCCGGTTCGTCTGCCGGGGAATTCACATTTGCTGAAATAGCGCCTAAAGCACAATGGTTCGGTCTTATTGCGGATGGAACAAAAATTCAAAAAGGCACAGAACTGGCAAAAATCCAAGGGCCCATTCGAAGCATTCTGGCTGCGGAACGTATAGCCCTGAATTTCATGCAAAGGCTCTCAGGTATCGCATCCCTTACCAAAAAATACACAGATGCCGTCCAAGGAATTGATGTCAAAATATTAGACACAAGAAAAACAGAACCAGGCTGGAGAATACTTGATAAATATGCTGTGCGTTGCGGAGGCGGACATAACCACCGCATGAGCCTTTGCGATGGAATTTTAATCAAGGATAATCACCTTGCAGCACTGGGAGGCGGACCAGCCTCGATTCGAAAAGCCATTCTTCTTGCCAGACAGTTCTTCTCGGGAAATTGGGATATTGAGGTGGAAGTAGATAACCTTGAAATGTTTGATACCGCACTTCAATCCACCCCCAGTATCATTCTGCTCGACAACATGAGCATTCCTGATATGTCTGAGGCTGTTAAAAAAAGGAATGCGATAGCACCGTCGGTTGCCCTCGAGGCATCCGGTGGGATTCAACTTGCAAACCTCAGGGAAATTGCCTTAACTGGAGTAGATCGAATTAGCATCGGCGCCCTGACACATTCAGCCCCGGCACTTGATCTTGCGCTTGATTACACCTTCGAATGAACCAGTTGACTCCGACGGAAATTTGGTCATTGGAATCACGGTTGGTAGGCAAAAAAACCATGGTTTTTGATGCTGTTTCCAGCACATCAGATATTGCAAACCAATATTCTAGCCAGGTTGAATGCGATGGTTTGACAATACTTGCAAGGGAACAAAAGGCAGGCCGAGGCCAGCATGGAAGGGTTTGGTGTGCGGGTAGGGATCAATCCGTGTTACTTTCTGTATTACTATTCCCTCCGACCAATCTTCGAAAACCATCCCTGCTAACTTCGCTGGCCGCAGTATCAGTGGTTAAAACTGTGGAATCATTTGTTGGATTCAGGCCGAATATCAAATGGCCCAATGACATTTTGACGGCTGGCAGAAAACTCTGCGGCATTCTGATTGAACAGAATCATGCTGTAGTGATGGGTATTGGCCTTAATGTATGCCAATCACAGGCGGACTTTGGAATTCACGGTTTGGGCGAAGCAATTTCCATGCAAGAGTTGACCCCTTACCATCTGACTTCCCAGGAAGTCGCAAAGCGTCTATTAATCCATCTAGATGAAGAATACCAAAGCTTGTTGTGTGGAAACATAAGTGGACTTCAAAATGATTGGCAAACCGGCCTTGGCCTGTTAGGAAAAGAGGTTTGCATTGAGGAACACAACAAAAAACACCATGGGTTACTAGCCAAGCTTTCATTTGAAGAAATCGAAATCTTGAACACTTCAGGCAGCGTAACCCGGATGATACCTGAAAAAATCAACCATATATACGCTGTATAAATCGAAGGCGGTCGAAATGAATCATGGAATAAGAATAAGGATTGAGCCCAAGCTGATAATAGACCGCATTCAGAAGGATGAGTTCTGCCAGATTGTTGATGTGCGCGGGAAGTCAAAACGCCATCAGAATGCCATGAAAATTTCATCTGCTTTCATAGTAGAACCTGAAAATCTTCTAAATCTATCCACGGAATGGGATAAAACAAAAAGTTATTATCTATATTGTGCCTGACCACATGACGCCCAAGCGGCCAGTTTGGCCCAACTTATGCGAGACCATGGTTTTCAAAGAGCGTACGCTATCAGAAATGGTATGGAAGGCTGGGTCTCAGCAGGTGGATTTCTAGAACCGTGGAAACCTCAAATGCGCCTTTTTGAACGTTCTTTTCATTCAGCATATCACAACATTGCACTGGATGAGGCGCTGCTTTTACAAGCTGAGCAATCGAACTCTGGCGAAGTGTTACGAATTTGGGAATTAGATAGCCCGGCCGTAATCCTTGGTTCAGGTTGCAAACATGAACTCGATGTGGATGTTGCTTCGTGCGAGAAGGATGGCGTTCCAATACTAAGACGCTCGAGCGGCGGCGGAACCGTTCTGCTGGGGAAAGGCTGCCTTCTGTTTACACTCATTCTTCATTTGGAAGGCCGACCAGGGCTTGCAACCATCAAAGGCTCTTACCAAGCCATCATGGGCAAGATGGTTGATTGCCTTGGTTTGCCAAATTCTTCCCATGATGGTATTAGCGACCTCACCATGGGCGGCAAGAAATTTTCCGGCAACGCACAGCAAAGAAAAAGCAATTATATTCTGCATCATGGTTCCATCCTTTACGATTTTGATCTTGGAACCATACAAAAATATCTCAAACACCCTCCCACGGAACCCGAATACAGATCAGGGCGAAGTCATTCGGATTTTCTGACAAACATTCCACTCACAAGAATTGAAATCAAGGAAAGAATTAAAAATGGGTGGGCCTGCAGGGAAACACTCCAAAACCTTCCCATCGAAGAAACAGAAAAGCTTGTGGCAGAAAAATTTCTATTAAATTCATGGACATTCAGGAGGTAGTTGTTCTTTAGCCTCCAAAAGCTCTTTTAACCTTGCAACCGCGGCACCCAACGAAGCCGCAGCCATTTCGAAATTGGTATGATCAGAAAAATTTTTATAATTCGAAGAATAGTAATCACTCGCCCTGCGAAGTTTTGACATTTTGCCACCAAGGCGGTGAAAAAATTCCGGCCAATCTTTTTTCTGAAAGGCCGGTTCGGTAGCCCTTATGCAATCAAACAAGGTTCGGGGAACGTCGAGCATTTCCTCATTCTCCTGAATTTCATCAGCGTGCTTGAGGAAAGTTCTTATCATCCAAAGGTGAGCTAACTCACCCTGGATACTTGCAATTAATTTTTCTTGATCCATGGGGACTTATTTTCCCGATTGACCTGCGGGTTTTGGAACCCCGGCCTGAACTTCGGATTCTTCCTTGGAAAGCAGCACCAAAAAAGCTCCTGCTCCGACCGCCAAAATTCCAATCCACAGAGTTATCCCTGGTTTGTGCTCAATACCAAAATGCATGAAATCGCCACCCTTTTGCGGGTGCCATAAGAAACTTACCAATGTGTTAATCACCGGAGCCAGCCCGAAAATTAAAGGGGCAATGAACACCCGGAAAGACGCCGGAGGTAAACCGCTCTGCTTGGCAGCATCCACCGCTGCCTTGGAGGCAAATATCACACAAATGGCACCAACCGCACCCGCAACCCCTGCCAATCCGGAAAAAACCAAGCCAGAGTTATGAAATTCCTTGGGGGCAATCACATACCCTGAACTCATTAAAATTATGGGCACAATCACCGCCACCAGGAAGTACGCCAAACCAACGCATAATATGGACATCAACCTCCCGCCAAGCTCCCCTGGTTTGCCTGTTAACTCTAAGCCACCGTAAAAAATAATGGGAACATAAGTACCCCATGCCAACCCGGCGAGTACCACATAAAGAACCCATTCATAGGGAAAATGAGATGACACCTCAGATGTATTGGCGCTTTTCACTTCTGCTTTAACGACTGCCTGGGCGGGCTTTGCAACATTAGATTCTGAAGCCTCCTTGGAATACAAAACCAAAAACGCCCCCATGCCAACCATTACAATTCCAACAAACAATTTGTAACCCGGCACCTTTTCAAAGCCAAAATGCCAGGGGTGATCAGGCTTAGGATGCCATAAAAGACTTACCAATGTATTAATGACCGGCGCCAAACCAAAGATGAGAGGCGCAATATACATTCGATAGGTATTTTCGGGTTGGCCACTTGCCTTTGCCGCGTCCACCGCTGCCTTGGAGGCAAAAATCACGGCAATGGCACCAACTGCACCCATAATTCCCGCAAGGCCTGAAAACACCAAGCCTGTTTTTTTCATAGGTGGCCAAGCGTGACGCTTGGTTACAAACAGGAAAAAAGGAATTAAAACAGCAAGAACAAAATAAGCAAGACCCACACACAAAATGGATGTAAGTCTCCCCCCCAATGTAGCCCCAGGCGTGGCTAACTCCCTACCCCCGTAAAAAACAATTGGAACATAAGTACCCCAAGCCAGCCCAGCCATGATCACGTAAATAAGCCACTGAAAATTCTTTTGCACGTTTCAACTCCCTATTATATTATTCCTTGCGCATCGACCTGATTATGTTTTCCGATTTAATGGTCCACAAACTAATCACACAAACCATCAATCCAAAAAGAAACATCCCCAATTGAATCATAAGCAGCATCCACCATCTTTCCCATGAGGATTGCTCAAGTGGTATCACAGAAAATAATGCCGCGCCACTTCCGATCCCCAATCCCAGCGCCAAAAGAATCGCATATTCCAAAAGAAATAGCGACTGGACATTCCAATTGTTAAAACCAAGAGCCTTCAACAAACCGATTTCACCACGTCTCTCCCAAACTGAACGAATCAGGGTGGCTGCAACACCGAACGTTCCCAGAACAAGCCCAATACTCCCCAAAGCCTGAAACATGGAAAGATAAGCGTTTTCAACAGCACCGTACTTTCTAAGTAATTCTTCAGCCTTTTGAATATCCACGCCATAATCTGCCAAGGCAATTTCCAATAATTCCAAAAGGCGGGGGGAATCCTGATCATTGGATTCAAACAAAAACATGGAGTAACCTTCGTGGGAAGGATATAGCTTCAAAAAGTTTTCTTCCGAAAGAAGAATTTCTGATTGAAAAAGGGAGTTTTGAAGTAATCCGTCAAATTTGATTTCGGTTTTTTCGCCCCGCTCATTGATCAGATTAAATACTTTTCCAAAACCGGTATGCAACATCCATTCAGCAGTGTTTTTTTCCACAAAAGCCGGAATAATTCCGGCGCCCACCTGTAAAACATTCCAAGGACTATCACCTTTTCCATTTATGGCTGAAAAAACAAAACCACCCCTTTGCATGAATGAAGGGGGCAAGCCAATAATCCTGGGCTTTTCAGGGGCAAATAAATTGGAACAACTAACATCATCGCCTGGCAAATAACGCAACGGAATCCATTTGCTTTTAGAGAGCAAGCCATTAAGTTCTGCGGCAAAGTTCCTGGCTTTTTGAGGATCCCCCCTTAAGCTTCCAGCCAAACCATCTGCAAGAAAATCATGAAACGACTGATCCTGTTGATTCACTAACAAAGGCACACTTGTTTTTACCACCAAAGAAAAAGCCCCTGTCCCGGAATTAAGTCCTTTTTCGGTTTTTGGATCTTTTCGAAATGGCTCAACAGCAATCAATAAAAATGCCGCCGAAGCAAGCAAACCAGAACTCAACATGGCGCGTGAATAATTTCGGCTCATATTTTTAAGCGCCAAAAAGCCAAAGCCAATCAAGCCACCAGAACGAATCACAAACTTTTTCACCCGCATCAGAAATGACAAATAAACAAACATGAATCCAATCAAAGCCAATCCGCCAGAACCAAAAAACATCAATGCCCTGATTTCATGGTTGTTTCCTTTTGGAATCATTGTAAGGACTAAAGAAACCAGCACTAAACCGGTACCGCCAAAAAACCAAAACAAATAACCAGCGCCTGAACTAGACTGGATATCCCGAACTTCTCCTCTTAATAGTGCCAGGGTAGAACCTCGGGATATTTTTCCCACCGAGCGAAATACCACCAAGATCGCCATCACAACTGTTATGGCCCCGCCAATCACCAATGATCGTGGAGAAATATGCAATTCTAAAATCGATTGCAGGGTTTTATCAGGCCAAGTCGTTTTCAAAAGATAAAGCAAACCGTTTGCGTAAAAAACCGAACAAAAACCACCAACCAACGAACCAATCAGCGCAATTAGAATCAACTCATAAAGCAAAAGGTTTCGGACCAATCTGGGGGTGGCGCCTAGTGAAAGGAGTAACCCAATTTGCGACAATCTTCTTTCAAGATGTAATTGAAATAGCAACCCAACCAAAATCAACGCACTGGCGATAAGAAAAAAACTAAACCCAAGAAAAAGCAGAGAAAAATCAGTGCCTGATTGGCTGGCTTGAATCATATTTTGACGAAGATTTTTAAAAACCAATCCCCTGGATTCCGGGCTCAATTGGCCAATTAATTCAGTCTCTACCTTCTCCATCAGACCTGAAACCGCACCGGAATCCTTTGCGTAAAACCTGATTGAGGAAGTATCCCCAAATCTTGTTCCCCACAATTTTTGGGCAGTTTCCAGCCTTATAAATGCTTTCGGAATTGTTTTAAAGTCTTTCCAATATTTCTCGTCTCGCGGTTTGATTCGCTTATTGTCGTAAGGAAATGGCGGATCCCAGGAATCCAAAGTAAGTCGGTCCGTGATCCCTGGAAAATCAGGCGCAATATCAGGATCAAGGACTTCACCATTCCCACTTGAAATTCCAGAAAAAACAAAGACCTGATTTAATTCTTTTGGTTTTCCAACACTTTCAGGCGCAAAGAAACTTAATTGAATTTTTTTATCCTTAAGCTGGAAAGGCGAATCATTCCACGGAAATAACACCAAAGGATATTCACCAGATGAACCCTTTAAATTAAGCCCTATGCGTTCGGCAAGAAAATCATCCACCCCGGCAACAAGTGAATAGGGAATTTCATCCTTGGCATTGGAAATGGTGTTTGCCAGATATACTTGAATTTGAGAAGCAACCAATCCAGCCCTATCAGCAGCTTGAAATGCCTTTTGGGTAACTTCTTTATGGATGAGAAATTTATCCGCTTCCAGATTCAGATATGGACGATTTTCTGAATAATACTTTTCCAACGATTTTGAAGAAATCCGTTCGCCATATTTTTGAATCACATCCCTTAACACAGCATCTGCAATCTTGCCCTGATATTCCCTTTTTTCCAAAACCCCATCCTGGTTTCGATCCAATTTGGTAATCAGTTTTTTTGCACGCCCCTCAGGGGAGCTTAACTTCAGGCCATAATCCTCCAAACCAAGCATTTTTTCAAACTGCTTTGAATTTACTTCAGCATCGGCAAGCAACACATTCACCTTGCCTGCCATTCCAAGTTTTGCCTGAAGTTCCGACAATTTGACATAAATATTAAGAGGTTGTTCCACCCCACCCGAAACCGAAAAAACATTCATCGGATGAGCAGAATCAAGAATCGAATCAACAGAAAGTCGCCAAGAGTCAACAAGATCATTTTTCCTACCCAGAAATGACTCTCTTGGAATATCAGTCTGCCTGGGTAACAACGCCACTATTTGTTTTCCAGAAGAAAGACCAAGTTTTTTACCTAGGATTGAATTAATAATCGCACCTTGGTTTCGGAAACCGGCTTGGTTTTTGAAAAATGAATCCTCAACACCAAAAATCTGCACGCCGGAGGCTTGAGATACAAGAGAATCTGATTCGTCCCTAAATTGGATTGTGGCCTGGAGCAATAAGACCGGTTGAATATTACCGTCCATACTGGAGGCCAATGACGCTCTAAACATGTTTTGGGAAATAACTGCGGATTCAACCCAGCCTAATTTTTTTTCAACAATTCCAGCAAGACTGTGGCGCAGGGAATCCCCCACCACAAAGGCGCCTGTAATGGATACACAAGCCACCATGACCCCAAAAAGTACAGCAATATTGCCTAAAAGATGATGCCGGAAAGAGGCAATTACAAATTTGCGCCAGGAGTAGTTCATCAATTTTTCCCCTGATCCAGCAAAACTCCATCCTGCATAATTTTTTGAACGGGGAATTTAGCAGCAAGCTCCGGGCTATGGGTAACCACAATAAGGATATTGTTTTCCTCACGATGTAACTTGATCAGCAAATCCATGACCGATTCAGCATTTTTTCTATCCAGGTTGCCTGTGGGCTCATCAGCCAGAAGTATCCTTGGTTTCATGAACAAAGCCCTGGCTACAGCAACCCTTTGTCTTTCACCGCCTGATAACTCGGAGGGAAAATGAGTCATGCGATGAGAAAGGCCAACCCTTCCGAGAAGATCCAAAGCCCATGTTTCGGGGTCTTCTCTTGTCTGGGAAACTAGAGCAGGAATCAAAACATTTTCAAGGACCGTGCATTGGGGAAGTAAATGATGATCTTGAAATACAAATCCAACTTTTTGATTTCTGAATAGCGCCAGGCTTTGCTCATCACCATCAAGAGGATTTTTCCCATCCAGCAAATAATTCCCTGATGAGGGTTTTTCCAATCCTCCAAGAATGTGCAACAAAGTACTTTTGCCAGAACCGGAAGGCCCCATTATGGAAAGGCTAGCCCCGTCATCCAATGAAAAATCAATGCCGGTTAAAACCTTCACCGAACCTGATTCCGTGAAAAATTCCTTGCATAGCTGTTGAACTTGCAAACTCATGAATTGGCTCCCATGCCATGAACCAAAGCCAGTGCACCCAAACCGTAGAAAGTGTATTCCACATCTGCTCCCGCATCCCAACTACCACCACGGAAACCACCGTCCGGAAGCTCAGTACTGTTGAGGTAAGATTTCACTTTTTCCAAATTGATCAAACCCAATCCCTTCAAATCCGACAAAGACCATAGAGATGTGAAAGTGGAAAGGACATCACAAAAGGGAATTCTGGAATTTGCCTTGAAGCCCCCCTCATCGCCCACCATTCCAGAAAAAAATGCCTTTCCCTTTGATGCGAGATCTTGAACTAATTCCTTTTTGGAAATGGCTATCAGAACTCCATAACCAGCAGCAGTGGGATTCGTGCCACTTTTTCGCATGGGGGAATATTCCACAAAGCCTCCGTCTTCCCGGCTTCTGGACATGACAAATGATTCCAGCAAATGCAGATCCGCGGGGTTATTCCCAATCAATTGATGGCATAGCAATGCAAGAAAAGTCATGTAAGTGCTGCTTTCCTGCGATTGGGGATTTTTTGCAAAACCACCATCCGGCCTTCGAAGGCTAGATAGAAATTCCTTAACGGAAATAGTCCAATCACCATGGGCCTCAAAAACATCCGGCCCACCACCAACACTTACTAGAACAGCGCTGTAGATCAGGGAGAAAAAATCCAGCAGGCTGGTTTTCGAATGCATCTGGGATTTAAGAAAAACTGCAACCCTATCGCAAATTTGAGGCTCCAAAGCCCCCATAATAGAGAGTGATCTTAGGGCAAAACCTGTATAGTACAAATCTCCTCCCAAGTCTCTCCCGCAGAAACCCCCATCCTTTTGCTGGTGCGACAGAATAAAAGATTTGTGCTTAGCCAATTTCGAAGGTGGTAAATTTCCAGCCTTACGATGCAATTCCGATGTCAATCTTTGCAAATAACCGTTGGATGCAATCATGATCCGGACCCACCAAGAAGCTTTTGCCTCATCCACTCTGGAATCGGAATGGTTTTGGCAGGGCAATCTCGACTCATCTCACACAAGACAGAAACCATCCGCCCCTTGGCAACCAACTGATCCTGAAGAAAGAATTCCCCCAAATAAGCAACCGAGGTGTTTCCAACTTTTTCCACAGTTACATGGATTTCAAGCACATCCTCAAACTTTACTGGTTTGGTAAAATCCATCTGAGCACTGACCCTTGGCATGCCGTAATGTTTCCCATCTTTTTGCATCATCACGGAAAAACCAAGCGATCTTAGAAAATGATGCTCTGCCTCCTCTAGAAAACAGAAATAGGAGGAAAAATGGACCATGCCAGCCATATCTGTATCCGCAAATTCAACCCTGCGGTGGTAAATAAACTTTGACATAACTTTCCCCAAAAAATCATTGTTACAGCAGGGAGCTGTAAAGCGCATTAACTTGCTCAGCCATTCTGGAAGAATTAAAGAAATTCTTCACAGCGTTGCGTCCGATTTCACCCTGCGCCCTGATCTGAGCTTGATTCTGAAAAATCTTTTCCATCTTTTCAGAAAGATCCCCAACCTGATTTGCCTTGAACAACCACCCACCGCCGACAGCTTTTTCCATCAATTCGGGGAACGATCCATGATCAGGCTGAAGCACTGGAACCCCATGAGACCAAGCTTCTAATACATAAAGGCCCTTTGGTTCAAGATACGGACTGGGAACGCAGAGAATATCAACCGACTCATAAAAGTGACTTTTGGAAGCACCATTAGGACAACTGACATATTCAAAGTCTTTGGCAAGATTAGCATCGTTGACCTTTGCCCTTTGCTGTTTGAAAAAAAGAGACTGGTTTTGCCCGAGCCAGCCGGAAACCTTGAGCTTTACCCCAGATTGTGGATTTTTCTTACGAAATTCAATCCAAGCATCCACTAAAAGATGAAATCCCTTTTCAGGGCATATCCGGGCAAAATATCCAATAGTTTTGCCAGTACCTCGAGAACACCCCGAAGATTCAGTTACGGCTATGCCAGGCAATATGGCAGATATTTTTTTCCTTTCCAAACCCAAATATAAACTCATGCGATCTGCATAACTGGTTGAAGTAGCAGTAATGGCATCGAAGGTTGTGGAGTTTTTCCGAATTAATTGAATAGCTTGCTGTCTGAATTGTTCAGGCAAGGATTCCAGAAAAATATCATCCCCTTGAAGGGTTCCAACAATTTTCGCTCCGGTTGCATCCTTGATAGAACCAGCAAGGCCTGACAACAACAAATTGGAAAAATGGACTACATCCGGTTTGAAATGGTTTTTCAACCAGTCGGCAAGATCAGCAATTTCAGAACTTTGATATCCTTTTTGCCCACTCAACATCGACAGGGTCAGATCACCCAATTCTTCCGCTTTGGTGGAAACCGCAAATCTGGAAACCCATCTTAGCAATGGAGGAAAATCCATAAGGCGGTTCAACCATTTTGGCATGTGCCTAAATAATCGAAACTTTTGTTGCAAGTATACATTAATTCCCCCCATAAAAACCCTGGGGGCGCTGGCATCTATTTCATCTGTTCGAATAGGCGTATAAGTCGGTATTAGTATGGCATCATGCCGTTGCTGCCTTAGGGCAAGAACAAGCAGATTATCTTGTATGCAACTTCCGCAATACATTCCGGCAGCACCGGCGGTGATCAAGGCAATTTTGAGATTTGGCATATTGCCACCTTGATCTATGGTGTTTTATCCGTGATTTACAACATCTTCCTTTGGTTCTGCAAGGAAGAAACTGGTAAGAAAACCTATCGCAAATACCAGAACACCCGTTATGCCTGCAGCAAATGCAACTCTCTCAAAATTATTGCTTCCAACCGTAAGCACCGGGGCTATCAAGTTAGTGGTAAGAAAGGCGGCAGATGTTCCAATCATACGGCCACCCACATTGGTGGCAAAAGCTCCACCCGTTCCACGTAAATGAACTGGAAAAACTTTAGGCAAGTATTCCCCAAAGTAAGAAAACTGCGCAACAATACATAGGCCTGCCAGAAAAACGCCATAATCAAAGTATTCCGGTTTGTTTTGAAATACCCAAAACCAAACCACAGGAACTATAATCAAGCCTGGAATTTGGAATATCCACAGCAAAACCCTCTTGCTGGCTATCGAAACCAAGGCGATAGCAAGAAGGATTCGGCCCATTAGCCCGCCAAGTTCTTGCATAAATTGAACTTTTTCCCTGCGGGGTTGAACTTCTTCTTTGTTGATCTTTCCGATGCTTTTCAGGTTTAAATTAAATTCTTTTTGTTTAGCCTTAAACTCTTCAGACTCTTTGTCCAAACCAGCCAATTGCTTTTCGATTCCTTTATTAGCTTTAATGAGTGGTTCCATTTTCTCGCGGGTTGGCTTTAAATCTGGCAGTCCGGGAACTCCCTGAGTGACTGTCACTTGAAGAGTGCCAAACGCAGCAGCGTATGCACAGGCACTTAGAATAGTGGCAACAATGGTTGTCTTGAACAGGCCAGGTGCAAAAATTTCGCCAAATCTTGGTCTGCGAAGTGTTCCTGAATTTTTTCTTTCCAACCATACTGGAGATTCAGGCACGAAAGGAAGCATCAACGCGATTGGAATTGCAGGTAGAAGACCTGTCATCAAGGTGAAACGCCAAGCCGGATTAGCAGGATCACCGACTGGTAAAGCTGGTAATTTTTTGGCAGCAATCAGATAACCAATACCAGCACTGACAGCAGTCACCAAAAGACCCCCAACGCTGGCAAACGCCTGGGTCCATCCAATGGCCAGTTCACGCAAGCGCTTCTCGGGAAAAAGCTCGGCAAGCCAGGTTACCGCGGCCACAAATTCAACACACACACCAACAAAGGTAGTACAACGGAAAAAGATAAGCCAATTAAGATCCGTACTTAAGCCTGCAAGAACTGGTGAAAAAGAATAAATAAAAATACTACCAGCCATGACAGTTTTTCTTCCTAAGCGGTCGATCAACCAACCACCCATCAAGCCAAACACCCCACCACAGAGGGCGGTCATCCAAAGAACTCTTCCAACCCACGCGGTAACTTCCGGGTGATTAGGAGGCAATTTCAACAACTCGGAAAGCGCGGGAGCGAGAACCAACGGAGTCATCAACAATTCATAGGTATCAAAAAGAAAGCCAATTGCTGCAACGGTCAGAACTAACCAAGCGGTCTTGTCAAATGATTGTTTTGGTGAAGAGCTCACAGGTTCCCCTTAGAAGAAATATGCAGGCAGGATAATTGAATATTTATAACCGGAACCTGTGCCGATGTCTAAGAACAATTTGATTACATTTTTGCCATCTCACGCATTTCTTGGCGCATCATCTCCATGGGTTCCACAACGGTATCTACACTATCCTTAAAAAGGTCACCCACAAGCAAGTCTATCACATGACGTTTCATGTCAGGATTTTTGCGGATGAAACCTCCAAATGAAAAGCCTTCATAAAACGCGTAAACAAGGCGTTTCATGCGATCCATACCCTGGATAAACTGAGGCCCCCACCTCCCCAATTGCTCAGCGGAGGTGTCATTGTTTTTTAATCCCTCTGCGATCGCGTCAGCGGCCATTTCACCAGACTTTAACGCCAGAAACACACCTGAAGAGTAAATAGGATCCAGAAACCCAAACGCATCACCCACTAAAACCCAGCCATTACCAGCAACCTGGCTACATTTATAAGAAAAGTCCTTGGTGCTGTAGTAGCCTGAAACCCGCTCACCTACGGAAACACGTTTTTTGGCTGCAGGACACCGATTTAATTCCCTTTCAAAGATTTCTTCGTGGGAAAGTTTATCTCCAAACATATCTTCCAGAGATCCCACCACACCAACGCTCACGATATTATCCTGTAAGGGAATGTACCAGAACCAACCCTTCTTACCTTCAGTTTGTAACACTAAAGTAGCGCCTTCATCTAAACCCGCTTCACGGGATGCGCCTTTAAAATACGCCCACACCGATGCTTTGCGCAAAAGAGGATCTGGCACTTTAATTTTCAAACGGCTTCCCAAAACAAGGCTTTGGCCACTGGCATCAACCACCACTTTGGCAAATACATCCTTTACTACCCCATCAGGCCCCTGCACTTTTACACCAACACATCGATCACCTTCAAAAATCGCATCCATCACCCTGCAACCATATTGAATATCAGCACCAAGATCGCTTGCGTTGTCTAAAAGCATTTTGTCGAATTCACTTCGCACCACCTGCCAGGTTTGTGAGGCTTCGTGAGGGTTGTTTTCAAAGAAGTAAAAAGGCTGGGATTCCTTGCCTGTGTCGGTAACAAACTGAACGCTATATTTTTTTGTAAACTTACTGACTTTGATTTTTTCCAGAACCCCCATTCTGCGAAGAGTCCAATAGGTATCGGGCATAAGAGATTCACCGATATGAAAACGGGCCCCTTTTTCCCTTTCAAAAAGTCGCACGGAAAGGCCATGCTGGGCAAGTATGGTAGCCGCTGCAGAGCCTGCGGGCCCGCCACCTATAACAATTACATCCAAGGTATTAGAAGAAAAATTTACCATGGGAGGCGCTCCGATCTGATACTTGTTCAAACAACTATTTGATTTATAGCCTATATATCGGCTTTTTTCAAGAAAGCTTTCAATAAAACGGCTGTTTGGGTGATTTTGAAGAACTTGGCCTCACGCCTCGGGCGATACCACCTCAAAAACTTCCACCGCCACTTGGTTTTCCACGTGAATTTTCGCTAGACGGCCAAAATAATTGCAGGTATCTGATCTATCAAACCAAGATGATCTATCTTGAAAAGGATTGATTTCCAGTAGGGCAACCAACTCTAACTTTCGCAAAATCTCATGGCGAATGAGAATTCTTCCCAATGGCTCTTTTCTTGCCAATATTTCTTGTTGGGCTGGTTTTGGCAAAAAATCCAAACGAATTCTCATCGCCCCAAAAAGAATGATTCTTCCAGTTTTTTCCCCGACTAAATTCAGAATACGGGAATAATTATTGCCTTGAATCGATTCGGAAAGCACCTTAACCCTTACGGATTCGGCAAAATGCTTTTCCATGGTTACCGTCATGTGGTGCTCGTGATCCAAAAGTGATCTGAAAGGTTCCGGCATGGTGTTGCCAGCCATAACCTTGACTGGTGGGAGGTGTTCCGTGGAAAAAGACTCAAACAAATGTTTGAGCATTTCCAGGGGTGCCCTCTCCTTGTTCATCGAGATTTACCCAGTTGGATCAAAGGGGTTGAATTATTTTCCGATTCAGGAGCAGCATCCTGCTTTTCCAGCACAGTATCCACCAAGAAATAAAGCAACCTACGCACAGAATCACTTTCCACCTCATCCGCCATGGCTTCGGCGCGAGAGCGGAATTTATCCACAAGCTTCCATGCCTTTTGAAAAACATGCTGTTGATTTAAAAGAAGACGCATTCGCTCCACAATCTCAAAGGTTTGTTCACCTTTCCTTGCCCGGGCGATCAAATCGATCACCTCTTCGCGCTGTGCAGGGGTAGATGTTTCCAAAAGCATAGCCAGAAGAATGGTGGGCCTGCCTGCCAGAATATCCTGTCCGGCAACAACCTTGTTTTCAGCAACGGGGTCAAAATCAATTATGTCGTTCATTATTTGAAAAGCGACCCCAAGGTTTTTAGCAAATTCGGGTATCAACTTTTCATACGCATCAACCGGTCCGGCGAGTCTGGCACCCGCGTAAAGCGCAGCTTCAAAGGCGGGAGATGTTTTCAGGGCGTAAATCCTAAGCGCTTCCAGCGGAGAAATGGCCTGATCCTGAGCGTTGCGCCAAAGCAACTCTGCGCCCTGCCCCTCAGACAACTTCAAATGCGCCTCGGAAAGCTTGGCCATAATATCCGCACAGGCTTCTGCACCAATTTCCTGACGATCCCGGGCCGCCAACCGGTAGCCAAGACCAACCAAGTAATCACCAATATTGATTGCAACAGGAACTCCATGTTGACGGTGCAAGGTTTCACGCCCGTAACGGAAGCCGTCATCATCCTCGATATCATCATGAATCAAAGAGGCCTTGTGAAATGCCTCTATAGCCAATGCTACCCGTTTGACACTGTCCGGAATTACAAGTTTGTCCGCAGAAAGTGTGCCATCGCCACCTTTCAAGGCATCGTACATGGCAAGAGAAATGAAGGGGCGACTGCGTTTGCCACCTCTTCCTAACCAGTCGTAAGCAATGTTTTCATGGAAAGACAGCCTGTCGCCGGTGGAACCCGGAGCAGGAACTCTGGATTTTGGACAAAGCTTCAAAAGTTCTGGTTCTTCACAAATCTGATGCGAGGCTCTCATCAAATGCATGAAGGACCTAGTCTGGGGTTCCTGAGCAGGCGCCTTAAGGTCTATGAATTCCATCACCCAATCTTCATCGACCGAGGTGCTTTTGCAATTGCTGGAAAGGAGGGGAACAGCCACGCATGGAATGCCGGCCAGCAAGATTTTATCAAGCGCCTTCTCCAGAACATTCAGGCAGGCCACACCCACAATTGCATCCACATGACCACTGACAATAATTTTCAAGACAATCGGAGTTCCCTCAGAAACAAGAACCTTGTAACCAAGCTCCTCGGCTTTGACTTTAAAATCGGCAACAGAGCAAGCGCCACATTTTTTGCAATCCAAGCCGAATTCATCATAATCCGCAGGGCAACCTTCCGCATTTTTAAGGCAGTGAGGCATTAGGAACAGCCTGCGAGAAAAATCAATTCCCTGAACCTGATCACGCCAGAACTCGTTGGCAATACACACCGAAGTGAAACCTGTGTATTGCAATCCCAGCCCCAGAGATGCCAACACTTTTTCAGCCATGCCCTGAAGTTCGGCCTTGGTGAAAGTGTTTGAACGATCGATATCCTTGATAAATTTTGCAGCTTCCTGGCGAACCTTGTCACGAAGTTCCCTCGTTTCGGGAACCGCCTTAAGGTGGGAAGTGCTTGTTTTCTTCTCCTTCTTTTCAGAAGGAGAAGAAGCTATTTCCGAACTTGAGGTAGACACTTTATACGCACCTTCCGGGAGGATTATAATAACCAGGCTAAATGCCCATCAGCTTTTTCGCTCTGCCCAGGGCAGAAACAGCGAACACCAAAGGGTACAATCTTTCAAAATACCATAACTTGGCAAAATAGAACCCTATTGGTGCTACTTCATCTAGTTGACCATCCTCGGCCCTTTGAATCAACCAAAATAACCCCTTTTCAAGCACTTTGGGGTTTGGATCCAATTGAATAATCGCATCGATTACAGCAGCGGTTTCCTCCACAGTTGAAGGGGCACCTGCGAAACCACCCCAACCACCATCTGAATTCTGACTTTTCTCGAGGAATTTTAACCCTTTCCGGGCGTGCGCATCTGCCCACATGCCACAATCCCTGTAAGCAGCCAAGACCCGGGCTGTTCCAAACACCGGGTTACATTCTTCAGCTTCATGCTGATTTCCAAACCATAAAGGCAGCCAAGATCCATCGGTATTCTGCTGGTTCGCCAAGTAATGAAAACCACCATCAAATATTGATTCCAACTCTACCCCCAAATGCTCCAGAGATTCAGGAATAGGCTGGTCTTCAACCCCATAAAAGGGTGCTATGGCCCGTAACGTATGGGCTGTAAGGTCTGCCCCACTTCGATCAAAGGGTAATTTTCCCCATCCGTGGCAAAAGGTCGGCATTCCAGTGTCTGAATTTTGAAGTAATGCCAGCCACCTTACAGCTTTTGCCAACCATTCCCCCGGCGGAACACCAAGGTTTGTTAAAGCAATCATTGCACCGGGGGTATCATCAGCATCTGGAACACCACCAGGCAAATCGGTCCAAGCCCAGCCGCCGGGCTCCGCACCAGTATACGGGTGTCTGGTTTTATACTGTTGATTAAGTAACCAGGTTTTTAGCTCTTCTTTTTTGTCCAAAACGGCCAAATCATCCCCTGCTGCCATTGCATTTATGGAAAGTGTTGTCACCCAAGTTGCAAGATTGGTATCGATTGGCCAACTACCATCTTCGCGGACCGAAGTTTCTAGAAAGGAAATTCCCTTTTTAATTACTTCATGGTCTGCATATCCCGCACCCGCCAAAGACATGCAAACAAATGCAGTCAGCGGGGTCGCTTCCAAAAATCCTCCATTTGAGGGCTGGATAGATTTGAGAACACGCAGGGAAGGTCTTTCAAGCAAGGTGCGAAAAAAGCGAATCGGACCAAATGCCCTTACATTGTTACGATGAATGCAAATACCCATGGAAATCAATGCTGGCAACGCGTAACTGACCACTGGCAATCCAACAAATCGATACAACCCTTGCGGCAGGCAACTTAACTCGAAAGGTAAAGAGGGAACGTCATCCCATTCCACCAAACCTGCCAGGGCGGCATTGGTCAAAATGGGTACTGAGAATGTTTTGTCATTGCCATATCTTGCAGCAAGCGCGGAACTAATCTCCGTGGAAGAAAAACCATGCCGACTTTTGATCCATTCGACCCCCCTATTCAAACCATCTTGGTGGGCTTCTTTTTCACCCGCAAGTTTCAAGGCGCTAACACAAAGAATCGTCGTGGAAATGTTAGAATAGCTGATTGTGGTATCGCCCCAACCTCCATCAGCATTTTGATGTTTTACAAGCCAATCAAGGCCAAGGGCCATCAGATTCCTTTTAACGGAACCCGTTAAAACAAGGGCAGAGACGGCAACAGCGGTGGATAGTGCAGAGGAAGAAAGCTCCCCCTCCCAATGGCCTTCGGGTTTGCGCCAGCTTAGAAGTTGTTTCCGCGCAATTTGATAAGCGTTTTGAAGCCTGTTGAAGTCAAAAAGACTCACAGAGCGCCCATTCCGAAAAAGACATTGTTTTTAAGGAAACGGTAAAGCCAGTAACTCTCTGGAATTTCCTTGCCGGGCATATGCTGGCTATGCCGTGGAGTACCACAACCGATTTCCGCAAACGCATCGCGGGTACTATAGTCCGTGGCACCATGCCCTTTGATGTATTCCACCAATTCCTGGGGATGTTCAAGAATGACACAACCTTTGGTCCGCTCCTTGACAAAAGTCTGAAATCCTTTCAAGAAAGGACTTTCAGTTATGGTCTTTTCCAAGTTGTAGTTATTGTCACTAATACGATTGGTGGCGAAGGAAAGGGGTGGGCAGATTTCAATGCTACCCTGTGGCCCAATATGAAAACCCATCCCCAGTGCTGCGGGACAAAAGGCCTCTCCCGAAGCGGTCCAATAACTATCAATGATAATAATCGGATGATGATGCCTTAGAGCCACCATCCTGCGCCTGGCTTCAAGAAGTTGATCCTGGGTTAGGCAGTATTCCGGATGCGGCTCCTGACCCACTGGACGATAGAAATAATACCAGATGTACATGGCACCTTTTTCAATCATCATCTTCAAGTAAGAATCACAAAGAACCTCATCCATGTTTTTGCCGGTAATGGTGCAGGCGACTCCAAATATAAGGCCCTTCTTTTTAAGCCGGTCCATCCCAGTCATGGCGGCATCAAAAACCCCCTCGCCCCGGCGTAAGTCGTTTTGATACTGCAAACCATCAACGCTAATTAAAGGAGTCACATTCCCAGCATCCACAAGGCGCTGGACATTTGCCTCGGTGAATAACATGCCATTGGTGATAGTTTGAAAATAACAGTCCCTGTGCTTTTTAAAGACATCCCATATGCCCTTGTACATGTATGGTTCGCCACCCAGCAGGGTATAGTAATAGGCACTATTACGCTTCCCATGGCGAATTATGGCATCCAAATCCTGAGAGGGAAGATAATGCGCCGTACCTTCCTTCTCCACCCAACACCCATGACACCTTAGATTGCAGGTATTGGTAAGGGCAACAAACATGAACGGGGGATATAACTTTTTATTCTTCAGTCTCTTTTTGTATGCCTGAACGGCAAGCAAACCCTTGAAAACCCACAGGTAGGCAGCCTTCATTCCCATCCGAGGGGAAATTTCTGTCATTGCCCGGTAAGCTAGTTTGTGCAGCATGATATTTATTCTTTTTCATTAGTAAGTGCAGAGATTAAACCTCAAGATTGTCCAAGGCATCCATCAAATTATCCAAATCATCCTTGGGGCCAGACTGTTTTCCAGTTTGGCGTTTGGGAATTCCAACTGCCAGGCCCACTGCATCACGGCCATCCTTCACCAATTCGGCATCTCTTTCCTGTGCTGCAACAACCAGTGCATCGCCACCACCGAACAATTTGGTAAGGTCAATCTTCAGGCCGCTGATCCCACCTACAGGCGCACCCGCAATGGCCGGACTTTTATAATCCGGAAACATAATAGCCTGCTCGGGACACACACGACTGCACGCAGGGCAGCCTTTTTTACAGCTATCCTGATTATCCACAAAAATGCGACTCAGGCTGTCCACTCCGTACACGCCAAACAAACAAAAATCCAGGCATTCCATGCAATTGGTACAACGGCTGTAATCTATAACTGGGTACCATCGCCTGGAGGGCGCCTTCAGCATATCATCCTGCGAAAAAGCTTGGGACTGTTCTTCCACCTTCTTCGTAATACCCAATTGGATTACGGAAGATGGCTTATCTGGCGCTGTGTTCCAGCGGTCTTTGCATTCCGCAAGAATCCGGCGTATTTCTTCCAAATACTTCCGATGATCCCGGGTATCACGCAAATCCAGGCAGTAAATCGTACGGTTCACTTCCTTAACGGAACCAATACCGGTTGGCTTTTGCTCTTCCCCGTTTTCCTCTTCCTCTTCTGAAGGTTGTTCCGCCAAAATACTGGTTTCCCCAAGCTTTCCGCCAATCCCATTTCTATCAAGCAACCAGTAAGCAGCACGGGGATACAACCAGGAAAGCACAACCATGTCGCCATGGATGTTTTCCATGAACAATCTTCCGGTGTGGCCGGGGTTCAAATCGTACAAATGGGGAACTATCCCAAGATCGACACCGGGTTCCAACAACAAAGAAGCGGCAATTTCCTCTTCAAGGCCCCTGCGAACCGGATCCCTTCCCTGCGCCTGGGACAGAACAACCTGCAGCTTTCTCTGACTCATTTTAATCATCCCCGGAGTTGATCTTGCCCTTGAGCATTCTTTGGGTCTTTTCCCAATTATCTTCAAGGAACTTCATGTATTCATGCACATCCATGCCAGCAGTTGCATCACATTCCATCTCGAACAACCAGCCTTTTCCAAAACCATCCACATTAATCAGCGATGGATCGGACAAAACCTCCTGATTGAAGGACTTTACCATACCAGCAACGGGGGCGAATAAATCTGACACGGCCTTTGAGGTTTCAATGTGACCTATTTGTTCCAATAATTTCACTTTGTCGCCGGCATTTACCTGCCAGTCAAGAAAATAGACATCCTGCATCAGACGGATGGCGTAGGATGTAAATCCAAAAGTACTGCCTGCATCCGATGGCCTACTCCAAAAATGGGTGCGATGGTACCTGAGGCCTGGCATCATTACCGCGGCGTATTTCCCCATCATGAATGTAAGTTGCTCTGCCATCAAACCATGAACCCTTGCAATCAGGTGTATCTTGCGCCGAGGTGCTCAGGTTCAAAAAAACCGGGTAACAACCGGTCCACCTGAAGAAGCCCGTCCATGGTTACTTCCACACTATCTGGCCCAATCTTCAAATTGCCCTGCCCAGAAAGCGATTCCCACTGGGGCTTAAACTTGTCCAACACCTTCACATGGAACTTTTTCTCGAATTTGGATGGATGAATGAGTCCCGTTTTTAATTGTAAAATCATCTCGCGAATAAGCTTCTGATTGTTTGAAATGGGTAGCGCACGCCCAAGGGGCAACTGGCCTTGAGATAACGACCCAAGATAAGCATCCCATTGGTCAAGGTTTTGCAGGTGTATCCCCTGCACATGCCCGAAGGACGCCACTCCGGTTCCAAACATATCAGCACCGTGCCAAAGCTCATCACGATATACGAATTTTGTTTTAGATTTATTTTTGACCAGAGTGTATGCACTCGAAACCTCGTAACCATGTTTCTGCAAAGTTTCGAAGGCGTATTTCACCCAGGCACGCTTGGTGGGCCAATCGGAAATCACCATGGGATCCGGTTGATCGACCTGCTTCAATTCTTTTGAAAATACGGTGTTGTAAGGTAATTCAAGCTGATAAATGGTAAGGCAATCAGGCGCTAACTCGATAATTTTCTGGATACAATCATGCCAGTTGGCTTCGGTTTCTCCCACCATCCCGGCAATAAGATCGATATTGATCTGGGGAAAGCCCAATTCCCTGGCCCAGTTATATGCCCTGAAAATTTCCTCAACGTGGTGGGCACGCCCATTGGACTCTAACACGGAATCGCTGAAGTTCTCCACACCTAGACTAAGACGGGTTACTCCCAGTTCCCTCAAAGCTGCAAGTTTATGCTGCTGCAAAGTACCGGGTTCACATTCAAAAGTAACCTCATCAGCCTGTTCGAGATCAAAACTGGTTTTTACTCCCCCGAACAACTTTTGCAGTTGGTTAACACTAAGGTAAGAAGGAGTACCACCACCAAAATAAATAAACTTTAGCTGCCTGCCTGCACGAACGGGCAGTTTGGAATAAAGATCAATTTCTTTAAGAATGCCTTCGAGGTAAGAATCCACATCTTTGGCATTTTTGTCGGTATACACACGAAAGTAACAAAATTTACAGCGTTTCCTGCAAAAAGGAATATGAACATACAAGCCCAACGGAGTATTGTTGGCAGGAGGCGCATTCAGCATGGAAAAGGCATCCGGCAGATGCGTGTTTTTCCAAAATGAAAATGGAGGGTAATTGGCAACAAAATAGTTGCCCAATTCAGTCTTGTTGGAACCAGATTGAGTCATGTCAGGAGGGTCTCTGTGCACAACCTACAAACCTAAGAATAATTTACATGAAAACTGCTCGGTGGGGCAGTAAAACATGATAATTGGATGGTTTTTCTGTTCTAGACTGGCGTTTTTGGAATCTTTCGCTATTGTTTTTAGTAAGCCGAAGTGGCGGAATGGCAGACGCGCCGGACTCAAAATCCGGTGCCCGCAAGGGTGTGTGGGTTCGAGTCCCACCTTCGGTATTCCTCATCTTCATTTTTCTTCAAAAGAATTTCCCTCTGACTACAATAAATTAGAATAAATCAATAAACGGCCATAACATCCTAACCTTTTGAAAAATGACTGATAAACCAAAAACCTGTTCGCTTCTTACCTTGGGGTGCAAGGTTAACCAGTATGAATCCCAATACTTCAGGGAAATGCTGGAACTTAATGGCATCCAGATTGTGGAAGAAGATGAATCCACAGACCTTTGCATTATAAACACCTGCACCGTTACCCACGATGCGGATGCCAAGGGCCGAAATATTATCCGGAAAATTCAATCCAAAAATCCCAACTCAATCATTCTTGTGACTGGTTGCTACGCGGAGCGTGAACCGGAAACTTTGCGAAAAATTCCCGGTGTCGCGAAAGTTATTGGCAATAAGGAAGAGTTCCTGAATTCTCTTTCTGAATTTGGAATTCAGCAAAGGCCAAAACACATTACACGCTTTGATGATCATCAAAGAGCTTTTGTAAAAGTTCAGGATGGTTGTTTGCTTAACTGTTCCTACTGCATCATTCCTTCTGTTCGGCCAACCCTCCGCAGCAGACATCCACAAGATATTCTTGATGAGATTGGAGAATTGGAACAAAACGGCTACCAAGAAGTGGTGCTCAATGGAATTCACCTAGGCCACTACGGCATAGACCTATCCAAGGGAAAACCCAAGGCGGAATGGAACCGTCTTTGGCACCTTTTGGAGAATATTTCCAGCAAATTTCCAGCTATGAGAATTAGGCTAAGCAGCCTAGAGGCAGCAGAGGCCCGTGATGATCTTATAAAGGTCATCCGCGATCATCCGCAGGTAGCCGCGCATTTTCATCTTTGTTTGCAAAGTGGATCCGACAAAATTCTTGCAGCCATGCGAAGGCGTTACACGGCCCAGGGATTTCGTGAAAGGGTTCACCGTATAAGGGAGGCTTTGGTTAATCCGGGATTTTCCACCGACATCATTGTTGGTTTTCCTGGCGAAACAGAAAAAGATTTTGAGGAAACTTGCCAGATCAGCAGGGAGGCAGGTTTTTTTAAAATGCATGTTTTCCCTTACAGCCCCAGGGAAGGCACCCCGGCAGCCATGGTTCGGGAAACTGTTTCCCACCAAGAAAAAAGCACCCGCAGACAAATTCTGGAAAAGATTGAGCAGGAGAACCGTGGCAAGTTTCAAATGAGCCTTCAAGGCAAGCAGGAAGAGGTTTTGGTTGAATCCGCAAGTTTCAAGCCAGGTTTTGTGGAAGGGACTTCCTCGCGCGGGATTCGGATCTCCTTACCGGGCATGCTGGATGCGCTAAGGCGAAAATTGGTGCCGGTCATCGTACATGGAATTGAAAAAGAAACGCTAATAGGTCAACCCATTCCCGCTGAAACGGGTGTTGAAACACAACACCCCAAGCCAAGTTCCCGGCTATCATTGCAGATAGTTTGAAAGAATACCGACCAGGGAACTTGCATAGCTAGGTTTTGTCCCAAAATCAATCCTTGACACCAGCATTCAGATAGTTAAATTAAATAATACCAAGAACTTATATGAATGAGGCATGTGATGAATAATTTCAAACTAATCAGCTACGAAAAACAGGGTGATGCCATATGCCTTCGTTTCAAAAACTTGCGTCCCTCCGAATTGGAAATTCAGGATGCTTTTCAGGAAATCCGCAAAGCCATTCAAGATGAAAAAGTTAACAAGGCAGCCCTCAGCCTTGGCCCCAACATGGAATGCATGTACAGTGTTTTCCTTGGCAAGATGATTTCGCTTCAAAGGCAATTGAACGAACTTGGTGGCAAGCTTGCGGTATGCCATGTAAGCCCCCAAGTTAAGGCGATTTTCGCGGCTTGCAAATTAGAAGACCGGTTTCACTTTACCGCGGATTTTCCCACAGCTTTGGAAGAACTGAAAAAATAATCCCTACACTGTAATCTTCTTCCATGCACCGGAATAAAACCGGTATAACAGCATTACACCCCTTGCAAACAAATCCACAAACATTGCCAACCAGGCGCCTAATAGTCCCATGCTTAATGCATTCATCCATTGGCCTTGGCCAAGGTCGTTGCGTGCAAAAACAAGGGCGCAAGGTATCCTAAGCAGGAAAAAGCCTATCCAAGTATAAATCACCGGAACACGCGTATCACCCGCTCCCCGCAATGCGGATGTGATTATGATGCAAGATGCCAGGAAAGGCATGGCAAAGGCGATAAGTCGAAGAACGGGCGCGCCCGTTCGCACAATTTCAGCCTGCGAAGGTTCCGGGCAAAAAACAAGAAACATGGGCTCCGCAAAGATAAAAAACAAAGCTCCCATAAATGACATAACCCCCGCACCCATGAAATAAGAGATCCATGCGCAGCGCGATGCCTCGGCGGGCTGCGAAGCTCCCAAATTCAATCCAACAAGTGCGATTGCCGCAGTTCCAAACGCCCCACCGGAGAGATAGCCCATGGCCTCCCACCCCAGGGCAATTCCATGAGCGCCAGCCGCAACCTCGCCAAGGTTGTTCACAATTCCCAAAAATATAAATTGCCCCACACCAATACTAAGGCTATCCATCCCCGCGGGAATACTGATCCTTAACATCCTTTTCACCAGATCTAACTCCATGAGGGTTCTAAATTCCCATTTCAAATCGGATTTACCCCTGGTAAGGATGGCACAAATAACGAAGCAACCCACGACATGACTTAAAGCAGTTCCCAAAGCTATGCCTGAAAAACCCCAATTACCCAACAATGGGATTGCCCCGGTAGCAAAGACAAAAGACAACGGTATATTCAGAATGGTGACACCGACCAGCACAATCAATCCTGTAAGAGTGTCTCCCGCACCAACAAGGCAGGAAATAAACGCTGATTCAATCAACTGAAAAGGCAGGAATAGAAAGATATAAAAAAGGAATCTGCTAGCCTCTTCACCAGCGTTCCCTTGAAGCCCTATAAACGAGAGCACATAAGGAAGCAGCAAAACACCAAAAATGGCTGCCAAGACTCCAAGTATAAGCGCGATCCAAAACGAATGATTAACAACTTTCCTGGCTTTTTCGAGTTCATCCCCACCTATAAAGCGCGCCACAAGGGCTGTGCTTCCAACAGTAACCAAAACACTGTAGCTGGAAATAAGCCAGGCAAAGTATTGTCCCGTTGTTTGTGCCGCTTGAATGGAAATATGCACATCAGGGTGAACCTGAAGAAATCGCCCCGCGAGAAATCGATCCCAAAGATTGATAAGCAGATGCATAAATTGAAGCATCAGCGCCGGCCAGGCAAGCGTGATAACTCTTAGAACAATGTTATTGTTCGGGTTAACCAAATAATCCGCATGCTGGCTTTTATGGGTCACAGGGTCACCACCCAAGTTTCCCCATCCTTGCTGCCAAACTTATCCCCCACCTTCAGGGTGGTGTTAGGGGAGGTATGTACCTGTCCATTCAATTGAATATGTCCTTCGCGGATCAGATATTTTGACTGACCACCAGTGGACCCTATTCCTGCCTTTTTGACCGCCTGAACCAAAGTAATTCCATCCGAATGCAGTAATAATTCCCTGATATTTTCCATGAATAACCCCGGAGAAAAAGCAAACAAGCTTCCAAGCGAATATAATGACTAATATTAATCTAGGTGGCGATGCTCCATTTGTACCGGACAATGCTTCCGCCCCTTCCGGAGTGTTTTCATGCAGGATATTGTCAGCGAAATCCAGGAATTAAAAAAGACCAAGAAAGCCACCATTCTGGCTCACTATTACCAAGAGGGGGAGATTCAGGAAATCGCCGATTTTAATGGTGATTCCCTTGCGCTTGCCCGTGCCGCCACCAAGGTGGAAACTCCCATCATTGTCTTCTGTGGCGTACATTTCATGGCAGAAACAGCCAAAATACTCAACCCGGCAAAAAAAGTTCTTTTGCCCGACCTACAGGCAGGTTGTTCACTCGCGGATAGTTGCCCTGCGGATAAATTAAATCGTTACCAGCAAATGCTTCGCGAAAATGGCAGGGATTTTCAAACCGTCACTTACATCAACAGCACCGCTGATGTTAAAGCTTTATCCGATTGGGTGGTAACTTCTGGAAATGCCCGCGAAATTATTGAACGCGTGCCCAAGGATAAGGAAATTCTGTTTGTTCCTGACAAGCATTTAGGCCAATATCTGGAGGAAGTCTGCAACCGAAAGATGATTCTTTGGGATGGCGCCTGCATGGTTCACGAGATATTCAGCCTAGGCGACCTATTGGCCATGAAAAAGAAAGTTCCAACCTCGCTGGTATTCGCACACCCGGAATGCCCTGCAAATATCAGGGCCAACAGCGATTTTGTGGGCGGAACGGAAGCCATGCTAAAAAAGCTGGCCTCTCTGAAAAATGACACGGATATTATTATTGCCACAGAACCTAACATGATGTGGCAAATGCAGCACCGTTTTCCCATGCATCGATATCACCCCGTGCCCGGAATCACCTGCGCGTGTAATAAATGCCCACACATGGCCCGCAATACACTGGAAAAAATCAAGGATTGCCTTGTGAACGAATCGCCTGAAATCCTTTGGAAATCCACCTTCGACAAAGCAAAAGTCGTTCTGGAACGCAGTCTTTTAAACTAGGCAACCATGCAACCCGTTCCCTCCCGTTTTCTGATTCGCCTGGCACGAAGGTGCCAATACCGCAAGAATATGCCCCTTGAAAAAGGTGGCTTGCTGCTGGATCTTCCGGAATCATTTATAATCCCAAGTCTTTGCGAGATGGATCATCAACCCACCTTTGCACAGGTTCGTATGGCTTGGAATGAATCAGGGTTGGGCCTACAGGTTCATGTGGAAGGCAAGAAAGAACCTCTTCAAGGTGATCTTTCCAGACCGAGAACTTCTGATGGTGTGACCTTCTGGCTGGATACCCGAGATTCTCGCTCCAGTCATCGCGGTACCAGATATTGCCATATGTTTCATTTTCTACCCACCGGTGGTGGCCCCGACAGGGAATCTCCCGCATTTGCCCAAAGCAAAATTCACAGGGCTTTGCAGGATGCCCCAGAAGCAAACCCCGGTGAAATTGCTTATCGCTTTTTAGTGGAACCCACTGGATACAATTTGGAAGCTTACCTGCCCGCCACGGCCCTGACAGGCTATGATCCCGAGGAATGTCCGACTCTGGGAATGTGCCTTCAAATTCACGACCGGGAACTTGGTAACCAAATAATGGACAGCGCCACGGAATTTCCTTTCGCGGAAGATCCAAGTCTGTGGAGTCAGTTGCTTTTGGTGCGGGAAGAAGCCAAAAAGAAAGGCCCGGAGACCCGGGCCAAAACTCTCAAAAAGAAAAAACAAGCAGGCGAATAATTACAATTCCCCCTCTTTGGATTCTTCCTCAAGCTTGGCCTTCAATGGGCCACGGTATGTGATTCTACCCTTGGTAAGGTCGTAGGGGGAAATTGCGACGGTAACGATGTCACCGGGCAAAATTCTGATGAAATTCTTGCGAATCTTTCCTGCAATGTGGGCTACCACCTCATGGCCATTATCAAGTTTCACCTTGAACTGGGTGTTTGCCAAAGCAGCGGAAACTTTCCCCTGCACCAAAATTGACTCTTCCTTCGCCATTGCACAGACCCCTAGCCATGAAGATATTCAAACCTGTATTTTCATTCCCGAACCAAAACTGGTCAGGACAATTTCTTTCTCATTTCATGAATGGACTGAATCAACTTCTTGTGAGGATCAGCGAATTTCTCAAGCCCCTCGCTCATCAAGGTTTCCTCAAGCTTTTTAATGTCCACCTTGGCTTCAATTTCGTCCACAACGGCCTTGGCTGGCATAACATCCACCTGCCGGGTGAAGGTCTGGCCGCTTTTCTGGGTGGCGTCATTGGTTGCAGGCGGATTGGTTTCAATGTCCGATCCGGCAAAAGCAGCCACATACTTGTAAGGTGCATCTTCGGGCTTTTTTGTACCGGTGCTGGCAAAAATGATTTCCTGTTTAAGAGGCAACTTTTTAGCAGCCCAGAAATCGTGATTCATCTTCCAAAGTTTCTTCGCGTTATAAATACCAACCATCCCCTGAGCTGCAGGTGAAAGTGTTGGCACATGCTTCTCGGTGTAAACATCAAGCCGGCTGACAAAGATGCTGAATACCGACTTGAAATGATCCAAGTTGGCCCTGCGCTGTGCCCCGCGCCATACGGCTTCCCGAGCCTCAAGGTATTGTCTTTCAGAGAAAATTAATGTCACATTCAGGGTAATTCCAGCGGCACATAATTCCTCAAGGGCGGCCAAACCACCTGGGGTGGCCGGAACCTTGATCATTCGGTTTTTATGGCCTTGTGACCACTTTTTGCCCAATTCAATGTACTTGGCAGCCTTTTCCTTTACCGACAGGGTACAACTTTTGTCTTCCAATAGCGGATCAAGCTCGAAGCTAACCCATCCATCATCACATTTGGTGCTTTCCCAAACTGGCAAAAACACCTGCTGCGCCTGGGCAACAAGCGTATCCGTCATCTTCCACGCCAGTGATTCATCATCCAAACCTTGCTTTGCAAACTCAGCCATCTGGCTGTCAAATTTGCCAGTCTTCAAAATATCGGAAACAATAATGGGGTTCGAAGTGGCTCCAGTTGCCCCCATGGCCCTGTTTTCCTTGACCAATTGAGGATCTATGGAATCAAGCCAAAGCTTGGTACCAGCTTGAATAAGTGATTGCAATGGGGTGGACATCTTTATCATCTCCGAAAGTCTTTAAACCGTGTATACTAGGAAATCTTAAGGATTAAGGGCAATTATGGTAATGGCTTAAGCAAAAAAAGCCTCAATTAGGACTGTAGTGCTTCCTTATCAAGGCACCGAATGGGATACACCGTTATCCTTGGCACTAAATCCAAGAATGAAGGGGACAGCCGATTTTGCCCATACGGCAGCCTTGGGATAACTTCCCGCCCCTTCTCCAAATGCCTGCCTGAGCATGTCGGTATCAATGATCCCAGGGTTCAGGGGAATTGCGGCCATCCCGGTCGGTAATTCCTGTGCCAAAGCTTTTGTTAAACCTTCCATGGCGTACTTACTGGCACAATATGGGGCAACCTCTGCGGATGTGGATCTTCCCCAGGCGGAACTCAGGTTTACAATCACTCCGGCTTTTCGCTCCACCATGGCAGGCAGAAAACCCCTCAGCACATTCGCAACACCCACAATGTTGACATTCATCATGTGGTTGAAATCTTTTTCGGCAATCTCCCAAAGTTTTGCTGGCACATTAATCACAGCGGCATTGTTAATAAGAACATCTGGTGCTCCAGTAGCCAGAACTTTTTTTACCCAAGCATCTACCGATGCACTTTTGGTGACATCCACCACTTCAAAGTGATGGGAAGGATATTTGGCCTTCAGTTCATCGACCAATTTGCTGGAAGTCCCGCAACCATAAATCTGATGCCCCAAAGGAATCATTCCATCCACCAGCGCACGACCAAGACCTCGAGTTGCCCCGGTAATCACAATCCTTCTGGTTTTTTGTGCCATGACCCACCTCTTGATGCCAGTTAGAACCAACGAGACTTTTCAACCACATTCATCAACGGCTGCCCGGAAAGAAATCTTTTCAGGTTCTCCTCTATGATCGCAAAATGCCTTTGGGCAATGGGTGGAGCATACCCTGCCACATGCGGGGTCAAAAGAACTTTTTCCCCCATCCGCCAAAGAGGGCTGGCAGGGTCCAGGGGTTCCTTTTCATAAACATCCAGCCCCGCTCCCCTGATCCAGCCAAGGTTCAAGGCTTCCACCAAGTCTGCCAGAACCACTATGGCTCCCCTGCCGATATTGATCAGAACACTATTCTTCCTCATTTTTTGAAACAACTTTTTGTTGAACATACCCTGGGTAAGAGGTGTATGAGGCGCTGCAATTACGAGATAATCACAAAGCCCAAGGAATTCATCCAGCCTTTCCATGCCCCATGGCTCGGAAATCCCCGGGCAAGGATTTTGCAGGAATGGATCCAACCCAAGAACCTTCATGCCAAATGCATGCCCCCGCCTGGCTATTTCCCCACCAATACCACCCAGCCCAAAAACCCCAAGTGTTTTTTCTGACAACACTTCATGCTGCAGATCGATTGCATTGGTAACCCCCGGACCAGCGGAAAAATCAACCCGCCCATGCTCACCACCCAAAGGCGACCACTTTCCCTGGCTTTGAGCCAGCACATAATGCGCTATCCTTCTGCTAAAAGTAAGAATCATGGCAAAGGTGTGATCTGCCACGGCATCCGAAAATATCCCCCTCATGTTCGTCAATTCGCAGGGGTGGCCAATTAATTCTGGGAACACATAATGTTCCAGGCTTACCGTCATGGATTGCACCCATTTCAAACGGGTGGCTTTTTCCAATAACGCAGGCGTGATTTTCCCCAGAAAGGCATCCACATCCGGCATGATGGCGGCAGCCTGCTCCACCGTGGTGGCGTTGATGATTTTTGAAGTGCCAGCGATATGGGTTAGCTTTTCCACCCGCGCAGATTCCATGGCGGGAAAAACCAGAATGTTCATCCGGTCAACTTTCAACCCGCCTTGCGAAGAGGATGACTTGCCAGGCTGGTTTCAAACACCAGCAATTCGGGCAAATCCTGAACCGCCATCTCCGCCTTTCGGCGAGACGGGGATTTTACCATGATTCGAATCATGAAGTAATAATGAACCAGACTGCCAAGAATAACCATGCAGTGAAAAAATTCATGCGGCCCCAAGATTCCTTCCACCAGAACAGGCTTACCCGCAAGGTTTAGCCCTGCGCCTGTTGTATAAATCACCCCGCCAAGCCAAACCGGAACCACCTTTCGGGAGGAAAGTTTTCTAACAAGCTGAAAATAAGTCAGAATTCCCAACCATCCTAACAGCACATACATGGTGGTTCGGGTGTACAGGGGCATCGGTACCCCACTAACGCGCATGGCAATTCCAGTAAGAGCCAACCCCCATACCGAACTAAGAAAAGCCCAACGCCAGCGCCCCTCCAGATAAACGAGCCCCACCGGAGTACAAGTTCCCGCGATAAACAGATAAATACAAACATGATCCATGGCCCGGCAGGCTTCAATCACGGAATCTGGTCCGTTCACGGAGTGAAAAAGCCAACTACTAAAAAAACAGGAAATCATGGTGCAACCGTAAACCGCCAGGCCTATGGTCTTAAGGCGGTCACCCCAGGCGAACCTTAAAAGGAGGATGATCCCCGGAATGCAAACCAGCATCCACATGCCGTGGGTCAGGGCGTTTATTGGTTCTCGGAAAGGAAGGAAAGTCATGAGGCGGGTACCCCAAGGCGAAAGCTTCTTCACCATGCGGAGATTCATGCATCCTTCCATTCGGAACTTTCCAACCGATTCTTTAGCGGCTATGGCCTTCTGGCTGATAAAACTTGAAACTCACGCCCCGCAACCTCGGAATGACTATAAATTCCTATAGAAACGGGGAGCCAAGCATGGGTTATCGCAACCTTCGCGAATGTGTCAGGGACCTTGAAAAAACAGGCCAGTTACTCCGCATCAATGTGGAAGTGGATGCAAATCTCGAAGCCGCAGCCATCCATCGCCGGGTGTTCGAGGCCAAAGGCCCAGCCCTGCTTTTCACAAATGTCAAAGATTGTCATTTCCCGATGGTAAGCAACCTTTTTGGAACCATGGAAAGGGCACGGTTTCTTTTCAGAGATCAACTAAAAGCCATTGAAACATTGATTCAATGCAAGGTAGCCCCGGAAAAAGTTTTGGCCAAGCCTTGGAAATGGCCCGGGCTTGCAAGAACTCTTTGGCACGCCCTGCCTTCCATTCGCAGGAACGGACCGGTTTTAAACCATCAAACTACGATATCCAAACTGCCCCAATTAATATGCTGGCCCAAGGATGGCGGGGCCTTTGTGACGCTGCCTCAAGTCTTCAGTGAAGATGTTCTTAGGCCAGGTTGGCGCAACTCCAATATTGGAATGTACAGAATTCAGCTTTCTGGGAACGACTACCAAACCGACGAGGAAATAGGTCTGCATTATCAGTTGCACCGTGGCATCGGGGTTCACCACAGCAAGGCCGTGGAAACTGGCTTACCCTTCCGAGTCGCTATTGCCATCGGTGGCCCACCGTCTCTTGCTGTGGCAGCGGTTATGCCTCTTCCTGAAGGAATGCCGGAAATAAGCTTCGCAGGCATATTGGCAGGTAGAAGAATGGAACTTTCTCCGGTTCCATTCGATTGCAACCCCTTGAAGCCGATTCTTATTCCATCCCAGGCCGATTTTGTGATTGTTGGTGTGGTGGATCCCACTCGAGTTTTGCCAGAGGGCCCGTTTGGAGATCACCTTGGTTATTACAGCCTGAAACATGATTTCCCCGTCATGAAGGTAGAAGCTGTTTTTCATCGACAAGGCGCCATCTGGCCTTTCACCGTGGTGGGAAGACCACCACAGGAAGATACCGCCTTTGGAAATCTGGTGCATGAACTTACCGGAGATTTGCTGCCCACGGTGCTACCCGGGGTTCATGCCGTTCATGCGGTGGACGCCAGCGGCGTTCATCCACTTCTTCTGGCCATAGGTAGCGAGAGGTACACCCCGTACCAAAAACGCATTCGACCTCAGGAACTTTTAACCAGCGCCAATGCCATCCTGGGACAGGGTCAGCTTTCCCTGGCCAAGTTTCTGCTTATAGTCGCCAAGGAAGATGCCCCCGATTTGGACATTCATGATATTCCAGCGTTTTTCAAACATTTACTGGAACGGTTTGATCCCGCCAACGACTTACATTTTCACACTCGAACAACGATGGACACATTGGATTATTCTGGAAGCGGACTCAACCAGGGCTCCAAAGTGGTGATCGCCGCCGCCGGCCCCAAACGAAGGGAATTAGGAACCACCTTACCACCCAACTTGAACCTTCCTTCAGAATTCCGAGAGGCAAAAATTGCCCTCCCGGGAATATTGGTTGTAGAGTCACCCAGGCATATTGGGCCAGAGGATTCATCCATCAAAAAACTGGTTTCATCGCTGGAAAACCAGACCAAGCTGGAAGGGTTTCCCTGGGTGGTTATGGCGGATGATGCAGACTTTACTTCCGCCAACACCAGAAACTTTTTGTGGACGGTGTTTACAAAAACTAATCCAGCCAACGACATTCATGGCATACGATCAAAGAACGAACATAAGCACTGGGGCTGCGAAGGATCGCTGATAATCGATTCCCGCAGCAAACCCCATCATGCCCCCGCCTTGGAAGAACCGCCAGAGATAACCCAAAAAGTCAACGAACTGGCGAGCAAAGGCGGCCCATTACACGGGGTGTTTTAAATTATTCAAGATTTACAAAATAACCATCATTCCTCGAAGACAAGTTTTGAAAAACAAATGTATTAATTTCGTAGGAAATTTGCCTAACAGAACCATCAACCATTAAAAAATTTGAACCGCCAAAATGTGGTGAACCGAAACTTCCCAATAAGTTCATTGGCGCTATGTTTGGATCATCCATATAACCAATTACCGGATCCGTTAAAATATAATAATCTTTGCAAGGCTTTGTTCTACCCCATCTTACAGTATCCCAATCCCAGCCATCAACCCATCCAGCATCATCATCAGTTTGTGCATAATTTTCCATCGCATAATTAAATGCCTTTTCACCAAACATAATTGTCACTGATGTGCCATCCGTTATAAGATTAAAATTAACACTTGAACTTCTTGAATTTGAATTATTTGGCCTTCTTACAATAACTCCATCTAAGCCATTACCTAGCATACCCCACTCATTACCAGTTAGATCTTTGCCGCCGTTACCCGCGTAGTCAGCCATAACCCTTGGAACACCACCAGATAAATTAGTTAGGTACACTCTAGGATTATGCCTGCTAGGACATTGATAACTTTTAACTCCGTTTTTAGCGATTTCTGCATCATTAGGATTTGCCCACAAATTGTTTAATTCCATGTATGGTAGAATTTGATATAAAGCGCCCCAATATTGATTTGGAGGTAAAGAGGGGGTACTTCCAGTAAAAGATCTCGAGTACCAATAATGCTCGCCACCATCTGGAAATATACCGATTGTTATTTGATGATTATGAATCGCTAAACCAATCTGCTTAAGGTTATTAAAACAACGAATCCTGTTAGCAGCTTCCCGCACCTTTTGTACCGCAGGCAAAAGCAAGCCAATCAAAATTCCAATGATGGAAATCACCACCAGCAATTCAATCAGGGTAAAACCAAGTTGTTTTGCAACCTTTCTCATGGGCGATCTCCAATTATTTCGAACTTAACTTCAAATCAAAAACCTTTTTGCCACCTTGGTAATCAATCGATATTTCATTTTCATAGGACGCATATTTCGCCAAGGGACTTGTGGTTTTTTCCTTCGCTTTTGCCTTTGCTTCTTTTTTGGGTTCAACCGTTCCTGTTGGGGGTGGCGGGAATGAAATAATTTTCATTTTTAAGAATCCCCTGGGCGGGTCCTCTACCCGATAAGTGCCTCTTGGTTCAATAAACCCGTAAACCTCTTTCCCGTCAGAACCCATTACTACAATAGAACCATTTCTAAGCGGTTCCCCATTAAGCGTGATACCACCATGCAAATATTCCGTGGCGGTTATTACCTCCCCGTTAGATCGTGGAAAAAAATGGTACAGCAATACCAGCAAAAAACACCCAATGATCCCATATTGCACATACGTTTTTACCGTGGAGGAACTAGGCAGTTTTATTTCTGGATATTTTTCACTGCCAATTTCCCCCGAACGCATTTTGGAAATGGCATGATTGATCCCACTTTCGCCTGTATCAACGGATGGGGCGTGAGAGTTGATTTTTGCATTCCTTGCAGCAACTATTGAAGCTAGTGCTGGTGGTAATTCGGATGTTTTCTGGTTTTCAATCGATTCTTTGGGGACTGTTTTTTCTTCCTCGGCGTCAATGTCATTCAATAGATCGTCAATTAAATCATCTTCTGAATCTGCACCTTCGACCAAAGAACTGGATTCCAATTTGGCAATCAAGGAGCGAAGGCCTTTAACATATCGGGCTTTGGTCCAAACCTTGAGATTTTCTCGAAATATTAAATCATCGCCTTTTATCTCTCCCTTGGAAACCAATTCTTTAAGCTTTTCCGGGGAAAGAATCAGAGGTTTGTTACCCTCTTTGGCAACTATAAAATCCAAGCGCTTTTCCTCTTTGTTTTCGAAAGACATTTTTAAGCACCCCAAAAAAAAAATTTAACTCTCCCAATTTTCCGGCAACACCAACCCATCATGGGGCATTACCACCTGCCAAAATGTCATGTCGATTATTTTTTCAGAAATTCGCCTTACACTCCCATCCATCATGGTTAATTGCATGATATCATGACCAGTACTTACGCCATAACGCGTTGACTCCGACAATTTTGGTTTAAAGAAAATATTAAATCGTTTCCGATACCACCACCAAGCTGGGTTGAAATCTGAAAAGTTTGGTACATCCGGGTAAACACTTTGATAAATCCCAAAAGCTGGAAAGTTGTAAATTTCACCCCATCCTTGACTAAGTACAGTAGCTGGTATGTATGCAGTATCCCGGTTGTTACTATTTCCAAACTCCGTAACCAGCATTTTTTCAGCAAAACCTATTGTGTTCGAAAGGCCATCTGGAACTGTATCGATCTTGAAATTTGATGAGCGAGGATCTGCCATACAAAACCAACCCAATTTGGCAAACAAAAAAGCATTACCTGTATACGAAGTACCAGCCCACCCACTTGGGGCAACTCCGTCATTTGATGTGTAATCAGAGGGGCATAAAAAAGGAATTTTAATTACTTTGGAATTTGTTTTAGTTGGAGGCGCAAGTGGAAAAACAGCAACAGTCATATTTGAAGGATTATTGTATTCCTTATAAAGGTTTTCTTGCTCTAGATATGGCATCAGAGCCACCATAACACTCCCTTCGCTCCCCGGAACTACTTCATGGGTAATTGTGGGTAATTTGCCCCCGTAGGTAGTTGAAAAATTATGTGTGGCCAAACCTAACTGCTTCATATTGTTTGCACACTGAATCCGATTTGCAGATTCTCTGACTTTCTGCACCGCGGGAAGAAGCAACCCGATCAAAATTCCAATGATGGAAATGACTACCAATAACTCAATCAGTGTGAACGCCTTTTTACGGAGCATGATTGGTTTCCTTATTAAAAATAAGCTTCATAATAATATAAGCAGACATAGTTACGGGCTGGGGCCAAATTATTAGGGATTATTTCAACCTTCAAATAAAACCTAATAGGTTATTTTTAAACAACTTGCATCAATTTCAAAAACAATTCTTGTGAACTTTCCTAATTTCTTGAATGCTGCTAATTCCGGATGCAGCTTAATATTTAACTAATTTCCAAAAGCATTCATCCAGAGGGCTCATTTTGAATTCTGCCCCATTTTTTATTTTGAACAACCAACTGCAAGCTTTCATGAATAAAGTTTCTAAACCGCGCGTAAACACCTTTTCTTGCATACACCGAATGAGAATTGCAACGCGAAAGTTAGAATCTCTGCTTAGACTTTTCAAGTTTGCAATCAGCAAAAAGCTTTTTTGCAAGGTTAATAAGCTTTTAGGCAAGATTCGTAAAAAAGCTGGAACCATCAGAAACCATCAACTGTTTTTAAAAAACATCGATAAAGCGACATTTTCGGATCGCAAGCTTAAGAAGAGCTTCACAACCCATATTCAAAAAAATATCCGATGCAGCAAAGCTGAATTTTGCGACTTTGCAAAAAAACACAAATCCAAACTCTTAGTTTTGCTCAAGGAAGTAAACCTCCAGATAAAGACCCTTCAATTAAGAAAATGCCAAAAAATAAAACGCTCGAAAATCCGTGGGTTCAAAAAAAGAGTTGAAGCCGCCATAAGAAACAAACAGATCCGATTTAAAGAAATCCACGAGATGAGAATTACCGCAAAAAAACTTCGATATCAGTTGGAAATCCTCAGCGAAATTCATTCAAACAAAAACGACCAATCTGCCATAAAGCAACTCAGGAAGCTCCAAAAAGTATTTGGCCGGATAACGGATCAAAAGCTTTTTATTCGTCATATGGTAATGCTAAGGCAATATTACAAAAAAGAATCTGACACCTCAGTCAAAGAGCTTGATCCATTAATCCGGCAGGCAAAACAAAGGTTTCGCAAATCAAAATCCTCACTCGGCTTGAAAAAGATCATTTAGCGGTGTTTACTGTTTCTTCATGCCGGGTTGTTGCAAAAGATTAGTTCCCTTGATAACGCCGGAGACAGATTTGGCAGCCTGCTTGATTTGTTCCGGGGCTTCCTTTTTTTCCGCCAATTTGTTTAGTGCATCAATCCCCGCTTTACCATCCGTTCCCATGGCGCTAAGGGTCATAATTGCCATCATCACAAGGTTCCAATCCTTATCCTGCAAAACATCCACAACATCCGGCACAGCAGATTTTGCCAATGGCCCAATGGCTGCAATAGCCTTCATGGCTTCTGCCTTCACTGTTGAATCCCCGGTTTTAAGCATGCGAATCACAAATTGCAGATGGGAAGCCACTTGGGTGGTATCCAAATTCGCCAGGCCCACCTTGGCCCAAATGGCAAAAACCTTATCATTACCCACCGCCAAATCGTTCAGTGCTTTTTCCACCATGGTTGCCATGACCGGCTCATTGGGTTTACCCAGCAAGGCAATGGCGTTAATGGCCGCATAACGCACGGGTTGAACGCTATCCTTTAGGGCAAGAACCGCACAGCGAACCGCTTTGGGGTCAGGCCCAACCTGCGGATCGCCAGCAAAGCGAATAAGTGCGGCCAGTGCGGTTTTTCTAACTTCGTAAGAACCGGAATATTCGGCAGCTTTAATCAGAGAAGAGACCGTTTTTTTACCATCAGCGGCTTCAAAACGCATGAGCGCGTTAAGGGCTAAAAATCGTATGCTTGCCTGCGGATCTTCCGCGGCTCTTCGCGCCAATGCTTCCACCACACGGGGCACATCCCGGTCATGTATTTCCATTACCGCCAAGGCCATGACAGCTTTGGTTCTACAACCTGCGTCTGTATCCAGACACCGCTCAGTTACCGCGATTATGGCATCCGCAGTTGACGATCCGTAGTGGGGAATTGCCAGCAAAGCAAAATCCCTGACGCTGGCATCTGTACTTCGTAGATCCTGTGCCCATTGCTTTAACGACTTGCTGGGAATGGTAGGTGCATCTTTGGCTGCTTTTTCCTGCTGGCCAACCGCCATGAACCATGAACTTAACATCAAAGCAATCGCAAAGTAGATTCTGTTAGGGTTCACGGCTATTCTCCAAATCTGCGCGGAATTCCATTTCTTTAAGAATGCTCTATCCTTCCACCCTTTGCAAGACTGGAAAAACCTGTTTCCGCTTGATAAACACCCAGTTTCCTGACAATATAAACGATATACCCTCCGGTACTTGCGATGGTAAATTAACAAACCATGAAAAACATTCATCGAATCGGAACAGCTATAGTTGTTCTTATGCTTGTTTCATCGAACTTATTTGGGTTCGATGAAAAGAAAAAACCAGCCAGTGAGCCAGTCAGCTACTTCAAGGAAATAAGGCCGCTAATCCAGCAAAATTGCCAGGGTTGCCATCAACCAGCCAAGAAATTGGGTGGCTATCTGATGATTGATTATCCATCGCTTTTTTTGAAAGGCGATCGAGACAAGGTTCAAATCACCAAAGGGGAACCGGAAAAAAGCCAGCTTTACGATGTGCTCATATCGCATGGCAGCGAAAAAGCGGAGATGCCCAAAGGCAAAGACCCATTAAAAACCGAGCAACTTTCCCTTATCCATCGCTGGATCAAGGAAGGTGCCAAAGATGATTCCCCAAAATCTGCCCAGACCCTTGTGGATCCCGAACATCCCCCGATCTACAAACTTCCCCCGGTGATAACCTCCCTGGATTTTTCACCCGATGGCAGCTATTTGGCCACCTCGGGCTATCATGAAGTTCTGCTTCACAAGACTTCTGACTATAAATTGGAAGCCAGACTTATTGGTTTATCCGAAAGGATTGAATCCATCGCTTTCTCGCCTGATGGAAAACAATTGGCCGTTGCAGGTGGCTCCCCCGGTCGGTTTGGGGAAATTCAAATTTGGGATGTTGCCAAGAAGAAGCTCACCCAATCCATCCCCACCACCTACGACACCGTTTATGGTGTTAGCTGGTCGCCGGATGGTTCCAAAATTGCTTTTGGGTGCGCAGACAACACATTAAGGGCCATTGACGTATCCAGCGGCAAACAAGTGCTCTACCAAGGTGCCCATACTGATTGGGTATTGGGAACCGCTTTTTCCCGGGATGGGCTTTTTCTTGCTTCCATCAGCCGGGATAGATCCATGAAGCTTACCGAAGTCGGTACTCAGAGGTTTATAGACAACATCACCAGTATTACGCCGGGCGCCCTAAAAGGCGGCTTGCAAACTATGAACCTCCGCCCCCGCACCGACAAAACCATGGTCAAAGGTGCCGAAGGCGCAGATGCTTCCGAAAAAGCCTACGAGGAACTACTTATAGGTGGATCGGACGGTGTGCCCCGCCTTTACAAAATGCACCGCGTTACCAAGCGGGTTATTGGGGATGATGCCAACAAGGTTCGGGAATACGAAGCCATGCCGGGCCGGATTTACTGCAGCGGATTTGACAAAAGTGGAAAGTTTTTTGTCACCGGCAGCAGCCTTGATGGAAAAGGCTACCTTAAAGTTTATCAGGCAGAAGATGGCAAGGTCGCCGGCAAATTAGAACAAAACCTTGGCCCTGTTTATTCCCTGGCATTCCATCCCGATGGTAATTCCATCGCAGTGGCTGGTTTTGACGGCAAAGTTCGAATTCTCAAGATACCCTCGTTGGAAAAGACTTTGGAATTTGTTCCCGTACCATTACAAACCACAACTGCAAAATCCGGCAAATAATCGGGCGGAGCTTCATCATGAAAAACAATCTTCACCATATACCAGCAATCCTTGCGGCAATCTGCTTTTTTCAGATAACCGCTCGGGCAAGCGAGGCAGAAGTTCTCCCCAAGGGAGCAAAACTTAAGCAACTTACGGTATTTCCCGCAAAGATTCAGCTTAAGGGCCCCTTCGATTATTCTCAGGTAATTCTTACCGCAGATTACGAGAATGGGGATCGTGCCGATGTAACACGCGTTGCAAATATCAAAGCTGCCAATGGAATTATTTCTGTCAGCAAGCAGGGCCTTGTTTCCCCAGTTATGGATGGATCAACCCAAATAGTTTTTGAATTTGAAGGACAAAAAAAAGACATCCCGGTTCAGGTGGTGGATTTTAAGAAAGATATTCCAGTTAGCTTCTTGAAGGATGTCATGCCATTGCTGGCGAGGTCTGGTTGCAACCAGGGTACTTGCCACGGCGCAGCCGAAGGCAAAAACGGTTTCAAGCTTAGCCTGCGTGGATACGATTCTCTTTTTGATCATAGATCCCTAACAGACGACCTTGAAGGAAGAAGGTTCAACCGAGCAGCTCCGGATTCAAGCCTGATGTTGTTAAAATCCACGGGCCAGACGCCGCATGTTGGTGGCGCCCTGATGCAACCAGGGGACCGAACCTACGAAATCATCCGCAAATGGATTGCTGAGGGCGTAAATTACGATCCGGGCGCGGCCAAGGTTACTCGAATTGAGCTATTTCCCAAGCAGTTTGTGCTACCCCTGCCTGGAATGAAGCAGCAAATCAGCGTCACCGCTTTTTATTCCGACAACACCTCCAGGGATGTAACAGCAGAGACTTTCTTGGAAAGCAGCAATATTGAGGCAGCAAGTGTAGAAAAAGGCAATATTGTCACAGGCTTGCGACGTGGCGAGGCAACAGTTTTGGCACGCTTTGAAGGAAGCTATGCAGCAGCATCTTTCATCATCATGGGTGATCGCCAGGGCTTTGCCTGGAAAGATCAGCCCGAAAATAACCAGATAGACCACCTAGTTTACGAGAAACTCAAATCCATCAAGGTTCTTCCAAGCACCCTTTGCACCGACGATGAATTCCTTCGCAGAGTCTATCTGGACCTTACCGGTTTGCCCCCCACCGCGGAAGCAGTTCGCGCATTTCTGAACGATAAAAGGGATTCCCGTACAAAGCGGGATGAGGTGATCGACAAACTTGTAGGCTCGCCGGAATATGTGGAACATTGGACGAACAAATGGAGCGATCTGCTTCAAGTAAACAAATCTTTCCTGGGTGACAATGGCGCCAAGGCCTTCCGCAACTACATCCACGACTCTATTTCCAAAAACAAACCCTATAACAAATTCGCCTATGAGATCCTTACAGCCAGTGGATCCAACATGGAGAACCCTGCCGCTTGTTATTACAAAATCCAACGGGATCCCACGGCGGCGGCAGAAAATACGACCCATCTTTTTTTGGCCATTCGCTTCAACTGCAACAAATGTCATGATCATCCCTTCGAAAAGTGGACTCAGGACCAGTACTACCAAATGGCGGCTTATTTCGCCCAGGTTAGCAGAAGCGAAGACCCTAAATTCAAAGGCCAAAAAGTTGGCGGCAGTGCGGTGGAAGGCGCCCAACCACTGGTGGAAGTCATCAAGGACAACCCAAATGGGGATGTCAAGCATGAACGCACGGGCGCTGTAACGGCCCCCAAATTTCCTTTTGCCATCACGGATAAACTTGACAAACCCGCCAACAGAAGGCAGGACCTTGCTCACTGGGTGACTTCTAAGGAAAACCCTTATTTTGCAAAAAGCTTTGTCAACAGGCAGTGGGCTTACCTGATGGGAGTTGGCCTAATTGAGCCAATCGATGATATCCGGGCTGGAAACCCGCCTTCGAATCCCCAATTGCTGGATTACCTGGCAACAGAGTTCATAAAAAGCGATTTCAACATTCAAACCCTTGTAAAAATGATCTGCAAATCGCGTGTTTACCAGTTAACTGTGAACACCAATGAATGGAATAAAGATGATGATTCCAATTTCTCTCATGCTGTCGCCAGAAGGCTAAGCGCCGAGGTACTGTTTGATTCCATTCATACAGCGACCGGGGCAACTTCCAAAATCCCCGGACTTCCATCGGGTTCCCGGGCTGCACAAATGGTGGACACCACGGTGGATGTGGGCGGTGGCTTTTTCCAATTATTTGGCAAACCACCGCGCCAAAGCGCTTGCGAATGTGAACGATCTTCCTCCATGATGCTTGGACCGGTTCTTTCACTGGTCAATGGTCCGGTGATTGGTGATGCGGTACGCGACCCAAATAACCGGTTGACCAAGTTATTAACCTCCGAAAAGGATGACAAAAAACTGGTCGAGGAACTCTTCCTCTCCATCATCAACCGCTATCCCACCAATTCTGAACTACAGGCAAGCCTTAAAGCCATTAAGGATGGCGAACCTGAATTTCCACCCCTTGTTGAGGAATACAAGAAAAGACAAAAAGCCTTGGAGGATTATCAAAAGACCGAACCCCAAAGGCAGCAGCAATGGGAAAAATCCTACACCAAGGTTGCAGAATGGGAAAAAATCAAGGAAGCGAAAGTTACTGCAAAATCGAAAGCGACCTTCACAGCCAAGGAGGATGGATCTTTCCTTGCATCAGGCGCTAATCCGCCAAACGATGTCTATACCATCACTATTCCGCTTGAAGGTGGAAGTTATACAGGGCTGCTTCTGGAAACCCTTGCCGACGATAGCCTGCCCGGAAAGGGCCCCGGCAGAGCCCAAAATGGTAATTTTGTCATTCAGGAATTGAAAGCCAATTTTACTGCGGAAGGTGAAGGTAAAAAACCCGTACCGGTAGCTCTTGTTAACGCCAAGGCAACCTTTAGCCAGGCTTCTTTCGAAGTTACCAAGGCGGTGGACAACAACCCTGCCACCGGCTGGGCCATTTCACCCCAATTAGGCAAATCGCAATCGGCCTACTTTCAGATTCAAAACCCTGCCATATTTAAGGAAAAGGGAAAACTTGTTCTTACCATGACCCAAAATTATGGCATGCAACACACCCTTGGAAGATTCAAGCTTTCCATCACCAAAACTCCTGGGCAGGTGCAACCATTTGGCGCGGAAGGTGAAGTTGCGCAAATCCTGCTGTTGCCACCAGAAAAGAGAACTGAAAAACAAAAGCAAGTTTTAGTGAATACCTTCAGGGCACAAGATGCCGAACTACTCCGTTTGCAAAACGAGATCACATCCATGAGCAAGCCGGTGGACAAGCGCCAGATTGGCCTTCAGGATCTGGCTTGGGCTTTATTAAACTCCAAGGCTTTCCAATTCAATCATTAATGGAAACCGCCACAAGTAGCACTTGAGTCAGGCTTTCCAAATTGATTGAATGAATGTACCTGATGAAGAGCATCAGGAATTGGAGTTAGTTTTATGGCCAATAATTGGATTATTCGCTACGGTTCCTACCGGATGCTGGGGGAATTTGAAGGCTTGGAGGAAGAGCTTTCCAGAGGGGATTTTGTAATCTTACAAACCGATCGAGGAACCGAGACTGGTCAAATTCTTTGCAAATCGGACGAGAAATCAAAAAAATCACTTTCTGGTGCAATTGTAGGAAAAATCATTCGAAAAATGTCGGCGAATGATCACGCCAAAAGTAGGGAAATTAAAACCGAAGAAACCCTCTTGATCAAAACCTGCTCCGAATTTGCCAACCGCAGGGGTGTGCGGTTGACAATGGTGGACGCTGAAAAGCTGTTTGGTGGCGAAAGAATCATTTTTTATTACCTGGCAGAAGGCAGAATTGATTTCAGGGAACTTGTCAAAGACCTTGCCAGGGAATTTCACACTCGCATCGAAATGCGCCAGATTGGGGTTCGGGATGAAGCAAAACTTTTGGCAGACCTGGGGGATTGTGGTCGGCCCGTGTGCTGCAATACCCATTTGGTAGAAATGCCCCAAGTCAGCATGCGCATGGCAAAAATGCAAAAAGCCACCATGGATCCCAACAAAATATCCGGCAGATGCGGGCGTTTAAAATGTTGCCTTCGATACGAACAGGATGTATACGATCTTTATCAGAAAGATCTTCCGGAACCCGGAACCATAGTCACCACTGAAAAAGGCAGGGGAAAGGTACTTGTCCAGGAGATTCTTTCCCGCAAGATTCTGGTGGAATTCGAGGACGGCAGAAGATTACCGGTACCAGTTAGTGATTTACTGGATTCGAAGGAATAATTTTTGAACCATGGCGATGCATCATCCCAAAATCAATGAAATCATCAGTAAAGATTCCCGTTTTCCCTACGAGGCGTACGAGTTTCTTTTTCAGGCACTTGCTTACACTCAAAAATCACTGGGCAAAGCCAAACCCCAAGATGGCAACGAACCCACGGTGGAACATCATGTTTCCGGAAGGGAACTGATAGAAGGTATAAGAAAATACGCCCTCGACGAATTTGGGCTTATGGCGCGATGTGTTTTCCAACAGTGGGGAATCCACAAGACCGGGGATTTTGGCGACATGGTCTTCAACCTGGTGGAACATGGATTGATGAGCAAAACCGACAAGGATTCCAAGGAAGATTTTGAAGATATTTTCGATATTCAAAATCAACTGATGGATGGTTACCAGATCATGGCCAAAACCCAGCAAGGAAACACCTCCAAATGAACAAGGGAGGATTGCGACTGTTATTTGCAACAACCATGTTCCTTGGCTGGATCGGATACCTTGCATTTCTTGTTTCCAACACCACTCGCGGAACTGATGGCAAACCCATCAGGTTATCGATTCCGCAGTTCCTGGTTTCGGAAATTGATTTGGAAGCCACTGAGACTGCCCCGGGGAAAATTTCTGTGGAGAAAGTTCTTTGGGTTTCACGTGAGGATACCAAGCCTGCGGTGGGATCGCTTTTGAATGTTCCACAATTGGATCAGGCCAGGGGTTATTCACAAAATGTCAAAAAATGGTTGATCCCGCTGCGAACGCGGGATAATGGAAAAACTTTTGAAGTGGTCCCTGTACCCCCCTCTCCCGGTTTTTCCGGAGACAAAGGAAGAATTTACCCGGCATTACCCGGCGTACTTGCCCAATATGAATCCCTTCGCTCCAGGCATCCCTAAAAACCCTATAACTTTAGCCCAAAACCCAAGGGAAACGATCATTTACCATTGAATTACGCTTGCCTTAAGCGGAAATGCCATCTATATTTACTTTTCCTCGAGGCTAGTAAAGCTAGCGTAGCTCAATGGCAGAGCACTGGTTTTGTAAACCAGTGGTTGAGGGTTCAAGTCCCTCCGCTAGCTCTGCGAGGAGTGCCCTTGAATGCTTCGAGAGTGAATTCTGTTTCCCACGCTGAAAAGTTTAAAGAAACGGTTTTTACTGCAAGAAGGCATGAAAAAATATTGGGTAGGTGGCCGAGCGGCCAATGGCATCAGACTGTAAATCTGACGGACTTCGTCCTACGGGGGTTCGAATCCCTCCCTACCCACTCATTTTTTCATAAGATGATTGAAAATTGCGGGTGTAGCTCAATGGCAGAGCCCCTGCCTTCCAAGCAGGTCATGGGAGTTCGATTCTCCTCACCCGCTTTGTTTCAATTAGGCATGAATCAGGCTGCTGTAGCTCAGCGGTAGAGCGCTTCCTTGGTAAGGCAGAGGTCATGGGTTCAAATCCCATCAGCAGCTCTTGGAACGAAATGCTAGTTGAAAAAGCCCCGGGGTGGCCCCGGGAAGTGCTCTTTTGTAAAAAAATGGGTACTAATTGTTGTGGTTTTTCCTAGAATTTTGGATGTGCTTAGAAAGGCATCCTTACAAACACTTTGATTTTTCGGAGGAGAGATGGCAAAGGACGTATTTTCGCGTACAAAACCGCATGTGAACGTTGGAACCATTGGCCACATTGACCACGGCAAAACAACAACCACTGCAGCGATTGTCGCCAGACAGGCTTACAAGAATAAAATCGAAAAGTTTAAGGATTACAAGGAAATCGCCAAGGGTGGTACCGAACGCGATGATTTGAAAACCGTTACCATCGCAGTAGCGCACGTGGAATACGAAACTTCCAAGCGTCACTATGCACATATCGATTGCCCCGGTCACGCCGATTACATCAAGAATATGATTACCGGCGCTGCCCAGATGGATGGCGCAATTCTTGTGGTGGCTGCTCAAGACGGTCCTATGCCTCAAACCCGCGAACACATTCTGCTTGCGCGTCAGGTAGGCGTACCAAAGATTGTTGTTTATCTCAACAAGTGCGACCTTGTTGATGACCCTGAACTTCTTGACTTGGTTGAAATGGAAGTTCGTGAACTTCTTAACAAGTACGAATTTCCAGGCGATGATGTTCCGGTCATTCGTGGTAGCTCCCTTCCAGTTATGCAGTCTGCCGGCAAAGACGATGCTGCTGGCAAATGCATTGATGACCTGATGGACGCTTTGGATTCTTACATTCCTGACCCAATTCGCGACGAGGAAAAGCCTTTCCTTATGAGCATCGAGGATGTGTTCTCGATTAAGGGTCGTGGTACTGTGGGCACCGGCCGTATCGAACGCGGTGTTTGCAAGGTTGGCGATGAAGTTGAAATTATCGGCCTCCGCAAAGACGCCAAGAAGGTTGTTGTTACCGGCGTTGAAATGTTCCAGAAAACCTTGGACAAAGGTATCGCTGGTGATAACGTTGGTGTTCTCCTTCGTGGTATCGAACGTAACGATTTGGAACGCGGCCAGGTTCTTGCTAAGCCAGGTAGCATCAACCCCCACACCAAGTTTGAATGCTCGGTGTATGTGTTGAGCAAGGAAGAAGGTGGCCGTCATACCGCATTCTTCAGTGGCTATCGTCCCCAATTCTATTTCCGCACCACGGACGTTACTGGCTCTGTAACCCTCCCAGCAGGTGTTGAAATGTGTATGCCCGGCGACAACGTCAAGGGCATGGTTGTACAATTGCTTCCTGAATCCCCCATCGCCATGGATGAAGGTCTTCGCTTCGCGATCCGCGAAGGTGGCCGAACCGTGGGTTCCGGTGTGGTAACCAAGATTCTGGAGTAAAGCCGACTAACGTCGGCCAGGGAGCGCCAGTGCGGAATGAATATTCTGCCGGGCGCTCCTTGGTTGTTTCCTGAGTTCATGATGTTGGAGCATCTGAAATGCGCGAATATGTTTGGCTGGAATGCACTGAGACTGGCGATAGAAACTACAGGGTTCAAAAAGAAACCCGTGGACCTGAAAGACTTGAGTTGAAAAAGTACTCCCCAAGGCTTCGCAAGGTTACAGTTCACAAGGAAAGCCGAAAGAAATAGTCCTGAATTTCAGCACGGGCTCTTTGGAGGGGTGTAGCTCAATTGGTAGAGCACTGGTCTCCAAAACCAGCGGTTGGGGGTTCGATTCCCTCCGCCCCTGCTAGATAAGTACAAGTTTCAAAAGATTTATTTTGTTAATTCACATGCCTGGCCTCGGAATAAACCAGGTTTTTTGGAGTCGGAAGCCAAAGGAATAACATGGCATCGACCTTAACTGAAGAAACTACGAAACCAGATCAAAAGGCTGCGGTTAATCTACCGTTGGTTTGTTTGGCTTTATTAGCTGGTCTTGTAATCAGTCTTCAAATTATTTTCAAGACATTGCCTGAAGTTTGGTTTGGTTTGGCTGGAATGCCCAAAACAGCTTCCTCCAATATTGGCCTGGCCCTCTTGGGAATTGTCTTAATTCTTGCGGGTTTCTTTTATTTGGGTAAATCCGGTGTATTTTCAAAACATCATGGTTTAAAAGGTGGCACTTTTGTTGCCTTGGTTTTGTTCCTTTTAAATCTTTGGTTTGATTCTTGGTGGGGTAAGCTGGTTGAAAATTGGGTCTATCAATCTGGCTCCATGGCAGAATCTGCTGGAATTGGTTTTGCTGCCACCGGTGCAGGTTTGGCCTTGGTAGCTTCAATAGTGTTCTTTTTCAGACCATCGAATAAAAAGCTTTTCTGCAAAATTGAGGATCAAGGTTGGTTTAGTTGGGAAGTTTTCAAATTCGGTCAGGGTACCAAGGTACGCCGTGGAACTATTGTTGGCTTCCTGGTTCTTTTTGGTTCAGGCATTTTTGTCATGGCGAAGAACGACACCTTGGGAAAAGGCACTCCTGACTGGTCTGTGGATATCCCATTCACAGGCAAAGTCACAGTGGAATTAGAAAAGGCCAATGATGCTCTGCAGTTGCTTCAAGCAGCCGGTTACAGCAAAGATAACCAAACTGTTAGTCGGTCAGCCTTTCAAATTGCGAATAAAAATGTGGATCCTTTAACCCATGTGAAGATAGGAACCCTGACCGGCGATTCAAAATACAAAACCGGTGAGATTGTTTCGAAAGAAGCTTTTCAGGACGAAGTTCGTGAATTAAATAAGCAGGATCGCAGGCCTGCTGAAACCGTCTCCCCCAAGATTGCAGAGGGAAAAGTTGGTTACAAAAATATTCTTCTTTTGCCATCTGTTCAGTTTACCGGACCTGTTGTGCTTTTGTTTTTGGCAATCTGGATTTCATGGCGAGCAGTGAACTTACCCGTGTTCGCAGATTTCCTTATCAGCACCGAAGCTGAGATGGTAAAGGTATCCTGGAGCTCAAAAAAGAAATTGATTCAGGACACAATCGTGGTTCTGACAACTCTTGTACTGATGAGTGTATTCCTTTTTGCCATGGACCAGTTTTGGAGAATTTTCCTTTCCAAGACCGGTGTCTTAAGATTCGGTCAGGAAAACACCCAGAAAAATACAAGTGTTGATTTGAAGAAGTGGTAGAATCATTCCTTTGGAGTGGGATTCATGGTCATGAGTGAAACTGAGAACCAGACGGAAAGCACAGAGCCTGTTGGCCAGCCTTCCCCCCAGGCGGTTCCCTCATCCTCACCCGCATCACCAGCCAGTTCTGAAAAGCGCTGGTATGTGGTAAAGGTTCAAAGCGGTCGTGAAGAATCCATCAAGGAAGCGATCGAACGTCGTGTAAAAATTGACGGCCTCGAAGAATATTTTGGGCAAATTATCATTCCGACCGAAAAAGTGACAGAAATGCGCAGGGGAAAGCGTGTTTCCAAGGAAAGAAAATTGTTCCCCGGTTACATCATGGTTGAGGTCGATTTTAACGATCGGATTCTTTTCCTATTCCGTGAAACCTCTGGGGTTGGCGATTTTGTCGGCGGAACCGCCTTGAACAAAATTCCTACTCCAATGAGCGACCGGGAAATAGAACGAATGCTGAGGGTCAAGGGTGATTCCGTGGCCCCGACCATTGTAAGCAGGCCTACTTTTGACCGGGGTGACCGAGTTAAGGTTAAGGATGGAACATTCTCCGGAATGGATGGGGAAGTAAAGGAAATCATGGAAGCCTTGGGCAGAGTCAAGATAGAACTGACTATCTTTGGACGACCTGTGCCTGTGGAACTAGAATACTGGCAAGTAGAATCTATTTAATTTAAGGACTTACGAAAATGGCTAAGCAAGTAACCGGACAGATCAAATTGCAGTGCCCAGGTGGCCAGGCAACACCAGCGCCTCCAGTAGGCCCTGCTTTGGGTCAACACGGTGTGAATATTGGTGCATTTGTAACTCAATTTAACGACCGAACCAAAGATGTCAAAGGCATTATGGTTCCTGTGGTTATCACCGTTTATTCTGATAGAACCTTTGAATTTGTTGTAAAAAGCCCACCCGCAGCCATTCTTTTGAAGATTGCAGCCGGAATTCCCCCCGAAAAGAAAAAGGGTGGTGATCTTATTCCTTCCGAGGAAAAAACCAAGGGAAGCGGCAAGTATAAGGGCTTTAAGGTTTCTCAAGCCCAATTAAAAGAAATCGCGCAAAAGAAAATCAGCGATTTAAATGCCCGAGATTTGGATCATGCCGCAAGAATTATTGCTGGTACGGCCCGAAGTCTTGGTTTGACTGTTGAAAATTAACCATAAGAACCCATAACCTCTTTGATTTCTGGCAAAAATTTATGGCCAGAATTGATAAGGTTTCTAGGATAAGAAATTCCTGAGAGATCGAGTATTGAGCCATGGCAAAGACTAAACCTGAATCTGAAACTGAAGTAAAAACCCCTGAGGCAGCACCGGAACCTAAACCGGTAGCCAAGGAATCTTCCGAGTCCACCTCGGGAAAAAAGAGGGGTCGTCAACCTGGTTATCCACCAAAACGAGGCAAAAAGCTTCGAGAACAATTGGCAAACACTTATGCCAAGCTTGGTAAAGAGGGTGTCGTTCCCCTTAAGAAAGCAATTGGCTTGCTGAAGCAAGTTAAGCGCGCCAAGTTTGATGAAACTGTCGAAATCCATATGTCTTTGGGTGTTGATACCACCCAAAGTGAACAAATGATTCGTGGTAGCGTGGCACTACCTCATGGTGTTGGTAAAAAGGTACGTGTGCTTGTTTTCTGCCAAGGCGAAAACATGAACAAGGCCAAAGAAGCTGGCGCAGATTTTGTGGGTGATGCTGAACTTATTAAGAAAGTTCAAACTGAAAATTGGCTGGATTTTGATGTCGCATTGGCGACCCAAGATATGATGGGACAGGTAAGCCGCCTTGGTAAAGTTCTTGGACCTCGCGGTTTAATGCCAACACCAAAAGCCGGAACTGTAATCACCGGAAACCAAGATATTGCAGCGGCTGTCAAGGAATTCAAGGCTGGCAAGGTAGAATACCGCGCCGACAAAGGTGGCAATGTTCACGCAGGTGTGGGTAAGCTTAGCTTCGACGATGATAAAATTGTGGAAAACACCATCGCTTTCGTTGAACAAGTGCGAGCCTCAAAACCATCTGGCGTCAAGGGTAACTACGTGAAGTCAATCACCCTTAGCGCGACGATGACCCCTGGAATTCCTGTACAAGTTTAAATAATCCTGAATCATGACTGATTCATTAAAAACTTAGGTAATAAGCATGAGCAAGCTAGTAAAAAACATGGAAATTCAGGCCCTTCGAAAAGATTTCGAAGGCCTAAGGGATATGCTAATTGTTGAGGTGAATGGCGTGGATTCTTTGGCAAATTCTGGCCTTAGAACCAACCTGCGCAAAAAAAAGATTCGCCTTAAGCTTGTCAAGAATAGCTTTGCCAAGAAGATTTTTTCTGAAAACGGTATTAGCTTCCCAAATCAAAGTATTTGGTCTGGCCCCACGGCCATTGCTTGGGGAGCCGCTAGTATTGCTGAGCTTAGCCGTGAATTTCAGGCAGAGCTTAAAAACCCAAAGACTTCTGCAGGATACAAAGATAAAGTCAAGGTAAAGTCTGCCGTTGCAGATGGAAGCCTAGTTTCTTTCGAGTTGGCCCTTAAAATGCCAACCCGTGAAGAGGCAATCAGCAATATCGTTGGACTTATTCTTTCCCCCGCGGGAAGGCTTGCTGCCCAGCTTACGGCTCCTGGTGGAGTGCTCGCTGGTCAAATCAAGACAATTTCGGAAAAGACCGAGGGAGCAGCCTCGGCCAACTAGGATTCTCCAAGTATTACGCACGGTTTGCTGCTTTGCTTCAAGCAGCCATTTACGAAAGGATAGTTTTTCATGTCTGAAACAGCAACTTACGCTCCAGAAATCAAGGAACTGGGCGACAAGATTGTAACCCTTACCCTCTCCAAGGCTGTTGAGCTTGCTGATTACCTCGAAAAGGTACACAACATTAAGCCAGCCGCCAGCGGCGCGGTGGTTGTAGCCGGTGGTGCAGCGGGTGGTGCGGCCGGTGGTGGCGAAGCTGCTGCTGCCAAGACCGAATTCACCGTTGTAATGGAATCCATTGCAGCAGACAAGAAGATTGGCATCATTAAGGTAATCCGCGAAATCACCGGATTGGGCCTTAAGGAAGCCAAGGACCTTGTCGAAGGCGCACCCAAGAATGTTAAGGAAAACATCGCCAAGGACGAAGCTGAATCTATCAAGAAGAAGCTTGAAGAAGCTGGCGCAAAGGTTACCTTGAAGTAATCTTTCCAAACTAAAACTCTTGCCGGGTGAGACTTTAAAAAAGCCTCACCCGGAATTGTTTTACAGGATTTTTTTTGAATTTCGGCAAAACTTTGATTTAATAATAAGTTGTGTGATTTCTTGCTGAATAGTCTTCTGCTGTCAAAAAGGATTTTGTTCGCAGAACACGCTGGTTTCCGGAGTTAAATATCACTCGAATGATGTCCACCACCAGCTTGCTTTCTTTGAAATATGATAACCATGCAATTAGCCAGGTTCGGATGCCTGGCTTGTGCTGTTTGAGGAGAATTTCTCACATGGCAGGATTAATTGGCATCCTCGGTTTGTCAACTTTCCCTGGAAACCAATCTGCTGAACTCGGTTATCTTGAATCTTTGCCCAATGTAACAACCAACGGATAATTTTCCCGTAGCGCTGGCAAGGGAACGGTTTGGTTGTCACCTCTCCCGCCTCCTGTCGGCATTTCTTAAACTTTTGATCAAACCCCTGGGGAAGGAGCTTAAAGGCCATGCCCATCCCAACGAAGAGAACAATCACTCCTGAAGCAACCCGTAATTTCGGTCGATTTGGCGACACGATTGATGTCCCCGCATTAACCGAAATCCAGACCAAGTCCTATGACCGATTTTTGCAGTACGATGTAGCTGCTGAAAAAAGGGAAGACTTGGGTTTGGAAGGTGTTCTAAGGGAAATTTTCCCCATCGAGAGCTACGACAAGACAATTCGTCTTCAATACCTTCGATACGAACTAGGAAAACCCAGGTTTGGTCCCGATGAGTGCAGGCAACTTCGCCTGACTTATGGCCGCCCATTCAAGGTTTGGTTGCGTCTCGAGAAAGAACAACCCGTTGAAGAGGAAGTTTTCCTCGGCGAAATGCCAATCATGATTGGTGGTGGAGAATTCATCATCAACGGTGCGGAACGTGTTGTCGTAAGCCAGCTTCACAGGTCGCCCGGTGTTGATTTTGAAGAGGAAATGGAAGGCGACCGTAAGCTTCATAGCTGCAGAATCATTCCAGAACGCGGAAGTTGGATTGAAATCAATGTGACCAAAAAGGAAACATTGGGAGTAAAGATCGACCAATCCGGTAAATTCTCAGCCATGACACTTCTCAGGGCCATGGACCCGAAATATTCCACGGACGCTGATATCATCCGTGAGTTCTATGAAACTGAGTCCGTGAAAAACACGGCTGCCAACAAAGCTAAGCTTAATGGCGCTCAAGTTGCTGGTGAGGTGATTGACCCACAAACTGGTGAAATCTACGCTGAAAGTGGCGAAGTTCTCACCGAGGAAAAAGTTAACACGATCTCGGCAAGTCCCGTCAAGGAAGTTTGCGTTCTTAGTAAGCTTAAAGATCCCATCGTGATGGCTTCCCTAAAGGAAGATAGCACCAGCACGCATGAAGAAGCATTACTTAAGATTTATCAAAGGCTTCGCCCGGGCAATCCTCCACAATTGGAAAAAGCCAAGGAACTTTTCAAGGAAAAGTTCCAAGACCCCAGCCGTTACCGCTTGGGTAAGGTTGGCCGTTTCAGAATCAACCGCAAATTCGACCAGAATGTACCTGAGTCTGAAATGACTCTGCGTTCTCTCGATTTCCTGAACGCAATCAAGTATGTGCTGAAATTGCGCTCTCGCGAAGGTTACGCAGACGATATCGATCATCTTGGTAACAGAAGAGTTCGTACGATTGATGAACTTGCCGCTGATGAACTTCGAAAGGGGTTCTTGAAGCTCAAGCGAACCGTCCAAGAACGTATGAGCATGCGCGAGCAGGCGGACATGACTCCGCGACAGTTGATCAATCCTAAAAGCATTTCCGCCGCAATCGAATATTTCTTCGGCAGGGGTGAACTCAGCCAGGTGGTGGATCAAACCAATCCTCTTTCCCAATTGACCCACGAAAGAAGACTTTCCGCACTTGGACCCGGTGGTTTGAACAGAAAGCGTGCAGGTTTCGATGTGCGCGATGTTCACATTTCGCACTATGGAAGAATCTGCCCGATTGAAACCCCTGAAGGTACAAACATCGGTCTAATCTCCCACCTGAGTATTTACGCCGGTGTGGATGATTATGGATTCCTTGTGACCCCTTATAGGCATGTAAAGCATCGCAAACTTACAACGGATGTAAAATGGCTTCGGGCAGATGAGGAATCTCAAGTTCACCTTGCGCCAGCCGATGTTCCATCCGATGGCAATAAAGTGACCGAAGATCGCGTGATCGCACGCCATGAAGGTGACTTTAAGCAAGTTGGCGCGGATGAATTGCAATTCATCGACATCAGCCCAAAACAAATGGTTGGTGTTTCCGCGGGCTTGATTCCATTCTTGGAACATGATGATGCAAACCGCGCCCTTATGGGTTCGAACATGCAACGCCAGGCGGTTCCGCTGCTTATCACCGAATCCCCCATTGTTTCCACCGGTCTTGAAAAGGATGTGGCTTACAACAGTGGTATGATTATTAAAGCGCCAAACGATGGTTATATAACCTATGTGGATTCCGAAAGAATCATACTGGGGCCCCACAAGCTTGAGGAAGAGCCGGGTAAAAACCAGTTGGAAAAGGCCCGCGCACAATCTGGCCACAGGGAAATGATTTTCCGCAAGTTCGTTGGCTTGAACGAGCACACCTGCCAAAACCACAAGCCACTTGTAAAAGTTGGTCAAAAGGTTAAGCGTGGCGCTTTGCTGGCCGATGGTGCCGCAACCAGCCATGGTGAACTTTCCCTTGGCAGAAATGTCCTGGTGGCATTCATGTCATGGGATGGTTACAACTTTGAAGATGCCATCATCATCAGCGAACGCTTGGTTCAAAATGACACCTACACAAGTATTCACATCGAGCATTTCGAAATCGAAATTCGAGAGACGAAGCTTGGTAAGGAAGAATTCACCCGCGATATTCCCAACGTTTCTCCCAAGGCTCTATCAAACCTTGACGAGCATGGCGTGGTGAGAATTGGTACCTTTGTTCAGCCCGGAGACATCCTGGTTGGCAAGGTATCACCAAAATCCAAAAGCGAGTTAACGCCGGAAGAAAAACTTCTCTATGCGATCTTCGGTCGCGCAGGCGAGGATGTCAAGAATGACAGCCTTGAAGTCCCTTCCGGTATCGAAGGTATTGTCATTGATTCCAAGCGATTCTGCCGTCGATCCAGCATGACTGAAGACGAAAGAAAGAAATTGGACAAGGAATACCGCGAGGAAGATGCCCGCTACAACAGGATGATTATTGAGGAATTTCGAGCTTTGTTGACCGAGCTTGGCGATGTGCTTGACAAGAATCTTGTCAAGGAGTTCGCAGGCAAGTCGGCTAACGACAAGGATGACAAGGCCCTTTTGGACCTTGCCCAGCATTTCAACCTTGATCGGATTGACATACGCAGTCCGGAAAGGAAAAAGGAATGCAATGAAATCTTCAATCGTCACCGCGAGCGTCTCACCACTTTGTTTGACGAAAAGGACCGCAAGCTCAACATTCTGAAAATGGGTGATGAATTGCCTCCTGGCGTACAGCAGATGGTAAAGATCTATGTCGCGGCCAAGCGCCAGATTTCCGTTGGTGACAAGATGGCTGGTCGCCATGGTAACAAGGGTGTTATTTCCAAGATTCTTCCCGTGGAAGATATGCCATACCTTGCGGACGGTACACCGGTTGACATTCTTTTGAATCCTCTGGGTGTTCCATCCCGTATGAACGTGGGACAGATTCTTGAAACACACCTTGGCCTTGCTGCTTCCAAGCTGGGGTTCAAGGCAGTAACTCCTGTTTTCGATGGCGCCAGCGAAGATGAAATTCGCGCGGCATTGAAAGAAGGCGGGTTACCTGAATCTGGAAAGAGTTACCTTTTTGATGGCCGAACCGGTGAAAGGTTTGAACAATCTGTCACCGTGGGCTACATCTACATGCTTAAATTGCATCACCTCGTTGATGACAAGGTGCATGCTAGGGCGACAGGTCCTTACTCCCTTATCACCCAACAACCCCTTGGCGGCAAGGCTCGCTTTGGTGGACAGCGCTTCGGGGAAATGGAAGTATGGGCGCTTGAAGCCTATGGTGCGGCTTACATTCTTCAGGAACTTCTCACCGTTAAGAGCGACGATGTGGAAGGTCGAACCAAGATTTACGAATCCATGGTCAAGGGTGAAAATACCCTCGAGGCTGGAACACCAGCCAGCTTCGATGTTTTGACCAATGAAATTCGTGGCCTTGCGTTGAACATGCAACTGGAGAAGAAGCGAATCTAGTAACAGCCTTTGGATGAATGCGGGTGGACGGATTTCACCCGCAAAATCCTACCCCTGCTAACAAGAAGATTTTGGTTGGTCAGAGAGAAACACCGAAGTTACTACTGAAATAAGGCGAAATACCATGAGCAATGCCAATAACAACGCCAATAGTGACAATACATACGACCGTATTAATGATTACGGGGCTGTCAGAATTAGTCTTGCAAGCCCTGGAGACATTCGAAGCTGGTCTTTCGGCGAAGTGAAAAAGCCCGAAACCATCAATTACCGAACCTATCGCCCTGAAAAGGATGGTCTGTTCTGCGAACGTATCTTCGGGCCAGAAAAAGATTGGGAATGTGCCTGTGGTAAATACCGTGGCATGAAATACAAGGGCATGGTTTGTGATCGTTGCGGTGTGAAGGTAGCCCACAGCCGGGTGCGCCGTAAACGCATGGGCCATATTGAATTGGCTGCGCCTGTTGTACACATTTGGTTTTTCAAGGCAATGCCTTCCCGCCTTGGCACCTTGCTGGATATGAAGACCACGAGCTTGGAAAAGATCATTTATTTCCAAGATTATGTAGTTACAGAACCTGGTGAAACGCCTTTGAAAAAGGGTCAATTGCTCACGGAAGAGGAATACCGTCGCACCCGTGACACCTATGGCGAAAACTTCAAGGCCGAAATGGGTGCGGAAGCAGTTCGCAAGCTTTTGAATGGCTTGAATCTTGTCGAATTATCCGTGGACCTTCGGGCTAAGCTTGATGAAGAAAATGCCAAAGGCAAACCAAGTAAACAAAAGGTTCGCGACCTTGTAAAGCGGCTGAAGGTTGTGGAGTCTCTTCGTGATTCTGGTTTGGGTGGCCCACAAAATAAACCTGAATGGATGGTATTGGAATGCATTCCCGTAATTCCACCAGACCTTCGTCCTTTGGTTCTTCTAGATAGTGGCAACTTTGCCACATCGGATCTTAATGACCTTTACAGAAGAATTATCAACCGAAACAACCGTCTCAAAAAGCTGGTCGACCTAAATGCACCAGAAGTGATCATTCGAAATGAAAAGCGAATGCTTCAGCAATCTGTCGATGCGATTTTTGACAATGGTCGTTGCAAGAGACCGGTATTGGGTTCCAGCAACAGGCCTTTGAAATCGCTTACGGATATGATCAAGGGCAAGCAGGGCCGCTTCCGGGAAAACCTTCTAGGCAAGCGCGTTGATTATTCCGCTCGCTCTGTGATTGTGGTGGGTCCCGACTTGAAACTTCACCAGTGCGGTCTTCCTAAGAAAATCGCCTTGGAACTTTTCCAACCTTTCATCATTCGCCGCCTCAAGGAACTAGGCCACGCAGACACCATCAAGTCCGCCAAGAAAATGCTCGAGCGCAAGGATGAGCAAGTTTGGGATATTCTTGAAGAAGTAATCAAGAATCATCCTGTGCTTCTCAACCGAGCTCCCACCCTTCACAGAATGGGTATACAGGCATTTGAACCAGTGCTTATTGAAGGTAACGCCATTCGCATTCATCCCCTTGTATGCAAGGGATTCAATGCAGACTTTGACGGCGACCAGATGGCAGTGCATTTGCCACTCTCGATCGAAGCACAGGTGGAAGCCAGTGTGTTGATGATGTCAACAAACAACATCTTCAGCCCGGCCAACGGCCAGCCAATTATCAGCCCCTCGCAAGATATTGTGATGGGTTGCTATTACCTAACCGCAACCCGAGGTGACATGGGTGAAAGCGGCGAGGCAGGAGAAGGAATGACCTTTGCCAATGCGAAGGAAGTATTTACTGCTTTTGACCTCCGCAAAGTTGGCATTCATGCGCGTATCCACGTACGCCTGCCAATTCACAAGAAGTTCATTTCTGAAGTTCGCGTTGAAAAAGACAAGCTCAAGGTGGAAGAACTTCCAAGGAAAGCAAACGGATTGGTCACCACCACTGTAGGCCGTGTGATTTTTAACAACATTCTTGATGACCGCATGGCGTTTTACGATCTTGCACTTTCCAGTAAGAACCTTTCCAGGATTATTGCCGAGTGCTACCAGTTGCTTGGAAGGCGCGCAACGATCGAGCTTCTGGATCGCATGAAGGAAATTGGGTTCCGCGAATCCACAAGATCCGGTCTAAGTTTCGCAACGGATGACCTCAGAACCCCGGATGCCAAGGAAAAAGTTCTTGTGGACACCGAGAAGGAAGTCGACAAGATTCGCAAGAATTACGAAAAGGGCAACATTACCGAACGCGAAAGATACAACAACGTTATCGACCTTTGGACCAAGGCGCGCGATGCCATCACCAAGCAGATGATGGAGGATTTGCGTCACGATACCCGTCCTGATGAACGTGGCAAAAAGCGCCCTTACTTGAATCCAATTTTCCTGATGGCCCACTCCGGTGCCCGCGGTGGCATTGAGCAGATTCGCCAGCTCGCTGGTATGCGTGGTCTTATGGCCAAGCCAAACGGTACCATCATTGAAACGCCCATCAAGGCGAACTTCAAGGAAGGTCTTTCCGTGCTGGAATACTTCAGCTCCACTCACGGTGCCCGCAAAGGATTGGCTGATACAGCATTGAAAACCGCTGACTCAGGTTATCTGACTCGCAAACTTGCCGATGTGGCTCAAAATGTTGTGATCACCACTCATGATTGCGGAACATCCGCTGGTATTGACAAGGCAGCAATCTTGAAGGGTGAGGAAACCGAAAGGTCCCTTTCTGAAACTATCCGTGGCCGAGTAAGCCGCAACACAATTACCAATCCTGTGACAGGAGAAGTGGTTGTTAAGGAAAATGACATGATCTCGACCGAGGCGGCAAGAATGCTTGAAGTCCTCGGCATTGATAAAATCACGGTTCGTAGTCCCATGACCTGCCAGGCGGCCCTTGGTATTTGCCGTCTTTGCTATGGCATGGACTTAGCAACAGGCTCACTGGTGGAAGAAGGCATGGCAGTTGGCATTATTGCCGCCCAATCCATTGGGGAACCAGGAACCCAGCTTACCATGCGTACCTTCCACATCGGTGGTGTGGTAAAGCGTGAAGTTGGTGAAAGCGAACACAAGGCTAAGAAGTCCGGAACGGTTGTTTACGAAAGACTCGATATCGTTGTAAACGACAAGAAGGAAAAGATCGCTCTTACCCGAAATGGTGAGATCATGATCATGGGCGCCAAGGACAAGGTTCTTGAATCCTTCCCTGTACCAAACGGCTCGATTCTTTATGTTGAAAAAGGTCAGGTAGTTACACCCGGAACCCTTCTTTGCAAATGGGATCCGCACATTATTCCAATTATCGCGGATCGTGGCGGAAAGATTCGTTTCGAAGATGTTGTTGAAGGCGAAACGCTTCGTAAGGAAACAGATGAAGTTACCGGTGCCGAACGATGGGTAATCATGGAGCACAAGGGTGAACTTCATCCCCAAATTTTAATTGAGGATGAAAGAGGCCAAAAACTCACCTTCTCATACATTCCTGAAAAGGCTGTTATCGAAGTTCGTGAAGGCCAGACTGTTTCCGCAGGTACCCTGCTTGCCAAAACCCCACGCGAAGTGGCCGGTACGCAGGATATCACCGGTGGTCTGCCACGCGTTACTGAAATCTTTGAGGCACGCAGGCCCCGTGACCCTGCTGTTATGTCCCAGGTTGCTGGTATTGTTGAAATCGGTGAAAAAAGAAGAGGCAAAAGAAGCATCTTTGTTCAACCTGTTGACGACCATGGCAAACCACATGGCGAAAAGGTTGAACATCTGGTTCCTCCCGGCAAGCACTTGCGTGTTCATGCTGGTGACCGTGTGCGCGAAGGAGACTCCCTCGTGCATGGTCCGCTTGTTCCCCATGAAATTCTTGCGATTAGCGGCCAGGAAGCCGTTCAAGCTTATCTTGTGCGTGAAGTACAGGCTGTATACCGAACGCAGCGTGTGGATATTGATGACAAGCATATCGAGATCATCATTGCCCAGATGCTTCGCAAGGTTAAGATCGAAAACATGGGTGACACTGGCTTGCTGCCAGGATCTGTCACTGACAAATTCACCTTCCAGCAGGTTAACCAAAAGCTGCGCGAATGCGTTAAGATCAAAAAGGCTGGTGACTCCAAGTTTGAAGAAGGCCGTATCGTTACCAAGGAAGCCTTTGAAGAAGAGCGCGCTCGCTTGGAAGCCGAGGATAAGGAACTGCCAACGTTTACCAAACCTGAACCTGCAACTTGCAGCACTCAGCTTCTTGGTATCACCAAGGCGGCGGTTCAATCCGAAAGCTTCATTTCAGCAGCATCTTTCCAGGAAACCACAAAGGTTCTTACCGAGGCAGCACTCGCTGGCAAGGTAGATTATCTTGTTGGTCTGAAAGAGAATGTTATTTTGGGTCACTTGGTACCAGCAGGTACCGGTTTCAAGGAACATCAGGAAGCCGAGCTTAAGGTGGCAACGCTTAACTTGGATGAATCCGATGCCAGCCTAAGCAAAGCTGGCCCGAAGGAGGCAGCCCTAAGCAATTAATTGGATTGCACTTAGGGATTAGCATCCAAAATATTTGACAAAACATGGAGGGACTACTTGTCCAGCACAACTAGCCCCTCTATCCTAAAGATTTACAACGGTTTGTAACGAGTTTTGACCTCAAGGTAAGACGGTTTTACACCATGCCAACGATTAATCAACTGGTTCGTAAGCCAAGGGTTCAGCAATATAGCAAGTCAAAGCATCCTGCCATGCAGGGTTGCCCTCAAAAGAAGGGTGTTTGCTTGCAAGTAAAAACCATGACCCCAAAGAAACCTAACTCTGCTTTGAGAAAGGTTGCTCGCGTAAGACTTTCCAACCAGATCGAAGTTACCGCTTACATCCCTGGAGAAGGTCACAATCTTCAGGAACACTCGATTGTTCTAGTTCGTGGTGGTCGTGTGCGTGACCTTCCCGGTGTTCGTTACCACATCGTGCGTGGCGTGCTTGACTCCCAAGGGGTTGCAGATCGTAAGCAGGCAAGATCCAAATACGGCGCCAAGCGCGAAGGCAAATAATTTAAATTCCAAGGCCATTGAACCAACGAGACTAATATGGGCAAGAGGACTGCAAGCGAAGACACCCTTCAACCTGACCCAGTTTTTAAATCAAAGCTGGTCAGCAAGTTTATTAATTGCGTAATGTACAGCGGCAAGAAGCAAACAGCTGCTAGAATATTTTATGATGCGATGGAGCAAATCAAGAAGCGTTTGCCAGACATGGAACCCCTTGATGTTTTCTTGCAGGCCGTTGAGCATGTTAAGCCTACCGTTGAAGTTCGAAGCAAGCGTGTCGGCGGTGCGACTTACCAAGTTCCAATGCAGGTAAATAGGGTTCGTCAGCAAAGCCTTTCCATTCGTTGGATTGTTGGCGCAGCCCGTGCTAAAGTTGGCCGTCCGATGCATCTGCGATTGGCAGACGAATTGATCGCGGCTTTCCGTCGTGAAGGTGAAGCAATGGCCAAGCGCGAAAATACGATTAAGATGGCCGACGCGAATAAGGCATTTGCCCACTTCGCCTGGTAACAAGCCAAAGCTCAAAACAATACGGCCTTCTGGATTATTGGTCCAGCAGGCCGTTTTTGTTTATCCAACAAGCCTGGAGGTAGCGTAATGGCAGAATTAAAACACAATCTGGAAAAAATCCGGAACCTCGGAATCATTGCGCACATTGATGCGGGCAAAACTACAACCACAGAGCATATCCTTTATTACGCCGGGGCTGTTCACCGCCTGGGAGCCGTGGACTCCGGAAATACAACCACAGATTATGACCAGGAAGAACAAGAGCGCGGTATTACCATTTACAGTGCCTGCATTCCTTTCGACTGGAGAGACACGAGAATTAATCTGATCGACACTCCTGGGCATGTGGACTTCACAGCGGAAGTTGAAAGAAGCCTGCGTGTGCTGGACGGCTGTGTTGTGGTATTCGACGCACAAAAAGGGGTTGAGGCCCAATCAGAAACCGTATGGCGACAAGCCGACAAGTATCTTGTTCCACGACTGGTTTTCGTAAACAAGATGGATGTTGTGGGCGCAAATTTTGAAAACGCCCTTGAGGAAATCAGAAACCGCCTTGAGGGGCACCCTGCCCCGGTGACCATACCCATGGGAAGCGGTTCTATTAAAGATAGCGACGATCCTTTTAACGGTATAATCGACTTGATTAGCATGAAGGCGTTGGTTTTCGACCCCTCTAATCAAGGTAAAACCATTAAGACTCTGGATATCCCTGAAAAATATAAGGCAGCGGCGACAAAACACAGGGAATCCCTGATAGACACTCTTTCTGCCATCGACAAAAAAGATCGGATAGCAACCCTTTATCTTGAAGGCGCGGAAATCCCAGAGGTTTTGATACGCGAAGTACTCAGGGAGGGAACGATTTCACGTGTCATTCAGCCGGTTTTCTGCGGCAGTGGCAGGGAGCATATTGGAATCCAGCCATTGCTGGATGCGGTAGCATGGTACCTTCCAAGCCCTTTGGACAGACCGGCGGTAACTGGAACCAATCCCAAGAAGAAAGACAAGGAAGAATCCAGAAAACCAGATACCAATACTCCGTTTTGCGGATTGGTATTCAAGATTATCGCAGACACTCACGGCGAATTGTTCTTTGTCCGCATTTATTCGGGTTCGCTAAAAGTCGGATCAAGGGTCCTTAATACCGGAAAAGATACAAAAGAATTCATTGGCAAAATCTACCACACCGCCGCAGACCCGACGCACCGCACCGAATTGGCCGAGGCTTTCGCTGGAGATATTGTGGGCGTGGTTGGAATGAAAGACGCTGTAACAGGTGACACCCTCTGTGATCAACAAAACCCCATTCTTTTGGAAAAAATCCAATTTGCTGAAGCTGTTGTAAGCAGGTCTATCGAACCTGAGAGCTCCGCAGACAAACAAAAACTTACCGATGTTTTAAACCTGCTTAAAAAGGAAGACCCGACATTCTCGGTTCGTACGGATCCTGAGACTGGCCAAACACTAATCAGTGGCATGGGAATGTTACACTTGGAAATAAAACAGCACCGCATGGAAAGGGATTTTCGGTTGAAGGTGCGGGTGGGCAAGCCTCGGGTTAGTTATCGGGAAACCATTAAAAAATCCATTAAGGTAGAGGGCGAGTGTATTCGCCAGGCTGGAAACACAAACCTTTTTGCCAAAATTGTGGTTGAACTTGCCCCTTTCAGGCCATCCAGAGAGAAAAACGAAGAGGCAATCAAGGTGGTCAGCAAATTAAAACCGGATGACCTTACCCCGCTATTGCTGCAGGCAGCGGAAAATGGCATTCGACTTGGATTACAATCTGGCGAGCTTGGTTACCCAGTTATGGATGTGCAGGCAACAATTCTTTCTGCCAAAATGGATGAACAATTTTCCAATGAGGTAGCATTTCAAGCGGCAGGTGCTGAAGCGGTGCAGAAAGCCCTAAAAGACAACATGGTATTGCTGGAACCCGTTATGAAGCTTGAAGTTACGGTTCCAGAAGAGTATTTGGGTGCCATTACCGCTGATCTTAATGCCCGTAGAGCAGAAATTCGGGATATTTTTTCCCGCGGAAAACTTCGAGTTGTCGAAGCTATCGTCCCATTGGCAAAAATGTTCGATTATGCCGACAAAGTTAGAAGTTTAAGCCAGGGCCGGGCTTCTTCTTCTATGGAAACCTATTCTTATTCCCCAGCACCAAATGAAGTTTTGCAAAATATGCTTAATCCTTTTGGCTTTTAGGGTTTATGTCGGGAGGACTATTGCAACGGTCTTTCTTTTTTCAAAGAATCTTGGTTGAAACCTCCTGAAAAATCCTTAAATTGATTTTTTGGAGAATTTTGTTGAGTTTTCGTGAATCTTGACACGCCATAAAGTGAATCATAAATTTACTTTTCGTGCGTAAACAGCCTAGCGATGCAATCTTAGGAGCGGTAACGGTGGCAAGCAGTAACGAAAAAATTCGCATTCGAATGGAAGCCTACGATCACGAGGTCCTTGATAGAACCGCACAAGAGATTGTGCAAATCGCCGAGCAATCTGGCGCTTTTGTGAATGGCCCCATTCCGCTACCCACTCGTGTTGAAAGATACACGGTACTAAGAAGCCCGCACATCGATCGAAAATCACGGGAACAGTTTGAAATAAGGACTCACAAAAGACTTATTGAAATTCTGCAACCGCAAGGCAAAACGATCGAAGCTTTAAATAAGGGTTTGAGTTTGCCCCCAGGCGTGGATATTAAAATTCGCGTGATGGCAGGTGCAAACTAAGGCTTAGAAATAAGTTGTAAACAAGGATCCTTAACTAGGATCCTTTGATTTTTGAAAAGAAATTTCGGTATCCAGTGCTGGATGGAATGGTGTGAAATGTTGACAGTACAAGTATTCAACAAGACTGGTGAACAGGTTGGTAGCGTGAGCATCAACCCACAGGACTTTGGTGGTGAAGTCAAGAAACAACTTCTTCACGATGTGGTTCTAATGCACTTGGCAAACCAAAGAGCAGGTACTCACAGCACGCTTCGCAGGGGTGAGGTCGCTGGAAGCACCAAGAAACTATTTCGTCAAAAGGGCACCGGTAACGCCCGTGTTGGCAACAAAAGAACTAACAAGCGCCGAGGTGGTGGTACTGCAAAAGGCCCAAAACCCAGGGATTATGAATATCATCTTCCCAGACAGGCGGTAAAAGCTGCCACCCGCATGGCTTTATTAAGCAAGTTTCAGGATCAAGAAGCAATCCTTGTGGAAGATTTGAACCTTTCGGAAATTAAAACCAAAGGTGTTCAAAAGATCCTCAAAGCTCTAAAGCTTGATAATACGACTTGCCTGGTGGGAACCGCAGGAATCAACAAGAACTTCTACCTCTCCGCCAGAAATATCCCCGGAGTAGAAGTTTTGCCGGCGTCTGATTTGAACGCTTACACAATTTTGCGCCAAAAGCGACTGATTCTCACCAAGGATGCGCTTGAAGAATTGCGCAAGTCCAAGAAAAACTAAAGTTAACGGAATAAATAGCAGGTAAAAGCCATGAATACAGCAAATAGCGGAAAAAGAATTCGAAGTGGTGGCCCAAAATTAGATGCCAATCACGTGGTGATTCGTCCTTTGATCACAGAAAAAGGTACTCACCAATCAACTCATAAAAATGCCTACCCGTTTGAAGTAAACCCATGGTCCACCAAAGAAGAGATTAAAGGGGCAGTTGAAACCCTCTTTGGTGTGAAAGTGAAGAAAGTAAGGACACAAAATCGTTTGGGAAAAAACAAGCGATACAAGTTCCGGGTTGGAAAGCTTTCGAATTGGAAGAAAGCGATTGTTACCCTGCAGGACGACAGTCCTAAGATTGAACTTTTCTAGGTTCAATTACTCTGAATTTAAGAATAAGTGATTATTTAAAGGATAGTTGAAATGGGAATTCGTCAATACAAACCAGTAACGCCAGGTCGCAGGCAGGGAAGCGTAAGCGATTTTAGTGACATCACGGATCGCAAGCGCAAACCTGAAAAGTCTCTTTTGGTTCCTCTGCGAAAATCAGGTGGAAGAAACAATCAAGGCGTTATTACCACCCGCTTTCGTGGGGGTGGCCACAAAAGAATGTATCGCTTGATCGACTTCAAGCGTCAAAAAGACGGCGTAGTGGCAACTGTGGTATCCATCGAATACGATCCAAACCGAAGTTCTAGAATTGCCCTTCTTGAATATGCGGATGGTGAAAAAGCATATATCTTGGCTCCGGAAGGCTTGACTGCGGGTGAAAAAATTCAAAGCGGTGAAGAAGTAGAGCCAAAAGCTGGCAATTGCATGCCTCTTAAAAAGATTCCTTTGGGTCTAACTGTTCACAATGTGGAATTACAACCTGGTCATGGTGGTCAACTGTGCCGAAGTGCGGGAGTAAGTGCTACCCTTACCGCTCGAGAAGGGAAATGGGCTCAGATAACCCTTCCCTCAGGTGAAGTGCGTCGAGTTTCATGTGATTGCCGCGCAACTATTGGTGTTATCGGCAACTCTGAACATATGAATATTAGCCTTGGTAAAGCCGGAAGAAAACGATGGATGGGGCGGAAACCGCACAATCGCGGAACATCCATGAACCCTGTCAACCATCCAATGGGTGGTGGTGAAGGTCGTACGGGTGGCGGACGTCATCCCTGCGGACCTACCGGTGTTCTTTCCAAAGGTGGAAAAACCCGCAAAAAGAGAAAACCATCTAATTCCTCAATCGTTCGAAGGCGAAGGCCTGGTCCTCGCTACACCGCAAATTAAGGAATTTGAATATAATTTCGTTTGGTTTGTAGACAGTATGACCTCGAAACCTATGATAACATTTCCGGGTCATTTGGAGCTAAAATCAGCATGAGTCGATCACTTAAAAAAGGGCCTTATGTAGACATGAGGCTTGTGGCTAAAGTTGAAAAGAATAACAAAGAACCAATTAAGACTTGGTCCAGGGATTGCACAATCATTCCCGATTTTGTTGGCGCCACATTCATGATCCACAATGGCAGGCAGTTTGTAAAACTATATGTGACTGAAGATATGGTTGGACATAAGCTTGGTGAATTTTCTCCAACCCGTGTGTTCAAAGGGCATTCTGGCGGCAAGGCAAAGGCTGGCCCAGCGTAGTAAATTTCCCCGGGGTGGAGCAGAGGTAGCTCGCCAGGCTCATAACCTGGAGGTCATAGGTTCGAATCCTGTCCCCGGAATTTGTTGGAATGGATTGATTTCTGAGGTGTGAGATGAATTATAAGGCTGTTCACAAATATGCTGACATGTCTGCAAGGAAGATAAGGCCATTTGCCACCTTAATTCGTGGCAAAACAGCCGATGAAGCCTTGGAATTGCTCAGGTTTGTGCATAACCGAAGCGCCAGATTACTGGAGCAGGTTGTGAAAAGTGCTATTGGGAACGCTGAGTTTCGCGGCGCCAGGGATATCGAAGACCTTACTGTGGTAGAATCTCGGGTTGATGGCGGCCCGATGATGAAGCGAATCATGCCTCGTGCAAGAGGCACGGCATACCCGATTAAGAAGAGAATAGCGCATATTCATGTTACACTCTCTGATGGGCAACCCGAGGCAGCAGAATAATCCTACCAAGCAATTGAAGTTTGAGGACTGATAAAAATGGGACAGAAAGTAAGACCAACAGGATTTCGTACTGGAATTATGATTCCATGGTCAAGCCAGTGGTTCGCTGGCAAGAATGATTTTTCTGGTTTGCTTGTGGAAGACAATAAGATTCGCAAGTTTATCAAGAAGAAGTACGGCGGTTCCGGTATTTCCAAGGTTCGAATTGAAAGAACCCGGGAAAAGGTAGTGGTGGTTATTCATGCTTCTAAAGTTGGTGTTATCATTGGCAAAAAAGGCCAAGAAGTAGAAAAACTTACCAGGGACTTGGAAGACCTAACCCATCGTGTAATTGAAGTTAAGACCATTGAAGTTGGCAAACCTGAGGTAGACCCACAATTGATTGCTCAGGATATCGCCGAACAGCTACAAAAGCGCGCAAGTTTCAGAAGAACCATTAAGCGCGCAATCGATACAACCATGGAAGCCGGTGCCAAGGGAATCAAGGTTCAATTGGCTGGCAGACTTGGCGGGGCAGAAATGGCGCGAACTGAAAAGGGAATGGCAGGTAGCCTTCCCCTTTCCACTCTGCGTGCCAAGGTTGAATTTGGATTTACCGAGGCCAAAACAGCCCAAGGGCATATTGGCATCAAGGTATGGGTTAACAACGGTGACTTCCTGACGGAGGAATCTAGCGATGGCAATGATGCCAAAGCGGGTAAAGTTTCGAAAAAGCCAGCGCGGCAAGATCAAAGGTAACGCCCACAGGGGCAATACCGTCAGCTATGGTGACTTTGGCCTTCAGGCCCTAGAAACCGGTTGGTTGTCTGCGCAAGCCATTGAAGCTGGTCGTGTGACTGCTTCCCACGCAATCCGTGGTGAAGGAAAACTTTTCATAAGAGTTTTCCCTCATAAATCGGTAACCGCAATCCCTGCTGAAACCCGCATGGGTAAGGGCAAGGGTGAACCGGAATATTGGGCTGCTGTTATCAAGCCTGGCATGATTTTGTATGAATTGGGTGGTTTGCCTGAAGCCTTATGCAAAGAAGCACTGAGTAAGGTAGCTTACAAGATGCCGTTTCGTTGCAGGCTGGTAACCCGCAGACCAAGTGTATAATTTTTGGGGTGTTTTATTATGAAAGCATCTGAATTTCGCGCAATGAGCGATGAACAGATACAAGGTTCACTTAAAGACCTTGAGAAAAACCTGTTTCACCTAAGGTTTCAGGCAGCAACAGATCGCTTGGAAGCATCCAGTGAAATTCGCAAGGCAAAAAAAGATATTGCCCGAATAAAGACAGTCTTAACTGAAAGGGCAGCCAAGTTGAAGCAAACTGGCTCCACGGGGAGTAAATAGCAAATGGCAGAATCAGCGAATAATCGTGGTCGCAGGCGAATGTTGATTGGTGTTGTTACCTCTGACAAGAGAAGCAAGACCCGCAGGGTTGAGATTCCTAGGCTTGAAAAGCACCCCCGCTACGGAAAATACATTAAGAGAAGTACTGTTTGCCAGGTACATGATGAAAATAATGAATCGCATCTTGGCGATACGGTTGAAATTGTAGAGTCGAGACCGTTTTCCAAGACTAAGTTCTGGAGACTGGTGAGAATTGTCACTAAAGCTCCTTCCGCTACGCCAGAAGTCAAAGAAGTTGTTTAGAAATAGCAAGTTAGTTTGTGCAGCAAGTTTTGGGTGAAATATGATTCAGATGTATACTTATCTTGATGTTGCGGATAACACCGGTGCAAAAGAATGCATGTGCATCAAGGTTCTGGGTGGAACACACAGGCGCTATGCCGGCCTCGGCGATGTGGTAGTTGCCAGCGTCAAGAAGGCAATTCCTGGTGGTGAAGTAAAACCTGGTGAAGTTGTCAAAGCGGTGGTGGTTCGTTGCAAGAAAGCCACACGCCGGGAAGACGGAAGTTATGTCCGGTTTGATAGAAATGCCTTAGTGCTGATTGATAACGAAATGAATCCGCGTGGCACCCGTATTTTTGGTGCTGTAGCTCGCGAACTCAGGGATTCAGGCTTTGCCAAGATTGTAAGTTTGGCTGCCGAAGTTGTTTAAGCGATTTTGTTTGAGGTGTTCCGAAAATGCATGTGAAGAAAAACGATCTTGTTGAAGTGATTGCCGGCGAAGATGCGGTAAAGGGTCGTGCTCATCGTGTTCTGCGAGTCCTTCCCACCGTTAACAAGGTTGTTGTTGAGGGTGTGAACAGGGTTTACAAACATGTGAAACCCAACAAACGTAATCCCCAAGGTGGTCGCCTCTCGGTCGAGGCGCCAATGGCCGCTTCCAATGTGATGCTTTTTTGTCCAAATTGCAAAAAAGGTGTCAGAATTGGAAAGAAACTTGTGGATGGAAGAAAATACAGGGAATGCAAGAAGTGCAAGGCTGATTTAGGAACTATCAGCAAAGCCAAGGTGGTTAAAAAGTAATTGATTTTTTTAGGGTCCAGTACCCAGTGAGTTAAGCAATGGCAAGGTTACTTGAAAAATACCAGAAGGAAATCATTCCTCAGATTTCCAACAAGTGGAATAAGAAGAATGCCAATAGCGTTCCAAAAATCGTAAAGATTGTTGTGAACATGGGTGTTGGCAAGGCTCTCCAAGACAAAAGCAAAATGGAGCAGGCTGCAGATCAGTTGGCACAGATTACTGGTCAAAGACCCCAGATCACGAAGGCAAAGATCGCCGTCAGCGGATTTCGCCTCCGTGAGGGAAATGCAATCGGCTGCCGAGTTACCCTTCGTGGTAAAAGAATGTATGAATTTCTAGATAGGCTAATCAGTACCGCTATGCCGCGTATTCGCGACTTTCGTGGTATTAATCCCAAAAGCTTTGACGGAAACGGTAATTACAGCATGGGTATTGCTGAACAAGGTGTTTTTCCGGAATTGGATCCAGATAAGATAAATTTTGTTCAGGGTATGGATATTACATTCGTAACATCCACCACCAATGATGAGGAAGCCCGCGACCTTCTCAGGGCTTTTGGAATGCCATTTAAAGACTAAGGGTTTAAAGAAAAGGCTTAAAGCATGGCAACAGATGCAAAACTAGCAAGATTTCGCAAGCAGATGGAAAAGCTTGAGAAGAATAAGAAAGATCCCAAGGCATGCCCGATGCCTCCCAGGGAAAAAATTAAGGTTCGTCTGCGCTGCAAACTTTGTGGCAGGCCAAGGGCTGTATTTCGAAAATTTGGGGTTTGCAGGATTTGTTTCCGCTCCATGGCAAATGACGGGTTGATTCCCGGTGTAACTAAAGCTAGCTGGTAGGTATTCGAACTATGATGACTGACCCGATTTCTGACATGCTTACCCGCATCCGAAATGCCAACCGGATTGAACGTCCGTTGGTCGATATGGATGCAACGCAACTTAAAGTAAACGTTGCTAGGGTTCTCAAGGAAGAAGGCTTTATATTGGACTATCAGGTTGGCACCATCAGCCAGGATGAACATGGTTTGCCAATTCTGAAGGCTGAAAGTGACCACAGCAAACCCCACCAAGTTCTCAGGGTTTTCCTGAAGTATGGTCCAGAGGGTGAAAAAGTAATTCGTCATATTGAGCGAAGCAGCAAACCGGGAAGGCGTTGGTATTTACGCAGTACCCAGCTTAGACCAGTATTGGACGGGCTTGGCATTAGTATTTTAAGTACAAGCCATGGTGTAATGAGTGACCGACAGGCAAAGGTAAAGCGCCTCGGTGGCGAAGTAATTTGCAAGGTTTGGTAAACCGAACGGATTAAGTATCATGTCAAAAATTGGAAAAAAAGCGATCGCTGTACCAGCAGCCGTCAAGGTGAAGCTGGAAAGTGGTAAGATTTTCCTGGAAGGTCCCAAGGGAAAACTTGACTTGGCGCCCCATCAAAACATCAAATTATCATTTGATGACAAAACCAGGCATCTTCAGGTTGATAGACTGAATGATGAACGGATAAGCAAGTCTGTCCATGGCCTCACCAGAACCTTGATTGCCAATATGGTGGAAGGTGTCACCAAAGGCTTTGAGAAAAGGTTGAAGGTTGAAGGCATTGGTTTCCAAGCCAAGATGAATAAGAAAGCCGTTGAACTTACCGTTGGCTTTGCCAATAAGATTAATGTGCTTCCTCCCGAAGGTGTTACTGTGGAAGTACCCGAACCCACCTTGATTGTAGTCAAAGGTGCGGACAAGCAGAAGGTTGGCCAGTTTGCTGCTGAAGTTAGAGCGGCCAGGCCTCCGGAACCTTACAAGGGTAAGGGCGTCCGATACGAAAATGAAGTGGTTCGCCGCAAGGAAGGCAAGGCCTTCGCAAGTGGTGGTTAACCAGGAAGAGAATCATGAGCGAACAAAAACTAAAAGAAATCCGAAGAATCCGTCGAAAAAACCATGTAAGGCGCATTGTTGTTGGCACAGCCGAACGACCAAGGCTTACTGTTTTCCGCAGTTCAAAGCATATATATGCCCAACTGATCGACGACGCCAGTGGTATAACCTTGGCCTCCGCCAGCAGTGCGCTGCCTGAAATCAAAAAAGAAGTGCCATATGGTGGCAACGTGAAAGCTGCTGTGTCTGTAGGCAAAAAACTTGCAGAAGTCGCCAAGGCAAAGGGAATTTCAAAGGCTGCTTTTGATCGCGGTTATTACCGTTTTCATGGTAGGATAAAAGCTTTAGCAGATGCCGCCCGTGAGGGTGGGTTGCAGTTCTAAAGAAGACATTTTTTTCCTTCAAGAGATGAGTTGGAAACATGGCAAAAGATCGTGAACCAAAACAAGAAGAGCTTCTGGATCGGGTAATCAAGATCCGCCGCTGCGCCACCGTGGTAAAGGGTGGAAGACGTTTCAGCTTTAACGCTCTGGTTGTTGTTGGTGACAGCAAAGGTAAGGTAGCAACCGGATACGGCAAGGCTAATGAAGTTCCGCCTTCTGTTGAAAAAGCCACCAAAGATGCTCAACAGGCATTGAAAAGAACTCGTAGGGTATCCCTTCGAGGGGATACTATCCCTCATCGCGTTGTCGGCAAATATGGCGCCAGCAAGGTTGTAATGGTACCAGCAGGCCCAGGCACCGGTGTTAAGGCTGGTGCTGGTGTGAGAGATGTTTTAGAAGTGGCCGGTGTAAAAAATATTCTTACCAAGGTTCATGGTAGTACCAATCCTTTGAATCTTGTCAAAGCAACTATTGAAGGCCTGCAACAGCTTAGAACCCGTCAGGAAGTTGCTTCCCTTCGAGGAGTGAATGTTTAATGGACCTTACAAAAGTACATCAAGGCGTAAGTAAACTCAGGCGCAAGAAACGGGTTGGTCGTGGTATTGGTAGTGGCCACGGAAAGACTTCAACCAGGGGTCACAAAGGCCAATATGCTAGTGCTGGCGCTGACAAACCAATTGGCTTCTTTGAAGGCGGCCAGATGCAACTGTTCCGCAGAATTCCCAAAAGGGGATTCAGCCACGGAATGTGGGACAAGCATTTTTTGGTCGTCAATGTGGGATGCCTAAATTCTCATTTTAATGACGGTGATGTGGTAGACCATGAATCTCTCCGCAAGAAGGGATTGGCAAATGGACCTACCGATGGAATTCGGATTCTTGGCACTGGTGACCTTTCCAAAAAGCTGACAGTCAAAGCTCACCATTTTTCCAAGTCCGCGCTTGAAAAGATTCAGGCAAAAGGTGGTACCGCCGAGGTTATTCCACCCCCCGCCAAGCCAAAACGAAACAAGATGAAACCAAAGCAATAAGCCTTATCCTTTCCGGGATTCGGTTTTTAGCTTGAATTATCTTGTCATAACAATGATCATCTCTTGATGATATTCACCGGGTAGTCCGGATTGTTCAGGAAAAGGCAATCAGCGGTTACCCCTTGCAGGAGCAGATAATGGGGAAGTTGAAGGCCATTTTCGCCATCCCTGAACTTCGTAACAAGATTTTAATAACCTTGCTGTTCTTGGCTGTTTACAGGGTGGGTTACTCCATTCCCCTGCCTTTTGTCGATCAGCGCTTGATGAACCGTAATGTTGGTCAAGGAGGCCCGCTGGGCGATATTCTCGGATTCGTTTCACTATTTAGCGGTGGTGACCTCAGCAATGCAACCCTTTTTGGGTTGGGTATTATGCCCTACATTTCTGCATCCATCATTTTTCAATTACTAGGAGCAGTTTATCCTCCATTGGAAAAACTCCAAAAAGAGGGTGAATCTGGTCGCAAAAAAATCAATAACTACACCCGATGGGCAACAGTAGCCATCTGCTTTTTTCAAGCCTTCATGTATGTCCAGTTTATCATGCAACCTTCATCTCGAGGAGGTCAGGGTTTTGCACTTACGGAACCCGTTGATTTCAACACCGGTTATTACTGGATTACCATGGTTCTGCTAATGACAACAGGAACTATGTTTTTGATGTGGATGGGTGAGCAAATCGATGAATATGGAATTGGAAACGGTATCAGTCTGATTATTATGGCAGGTATAGTTGCAAGAATTCCCGCTGCAACTGCCTCACTTCTTTTTGAAAATGGAAAATTAAAAGAATCTATCCTCACCCTTGGCAGTGGAACTGGAAACGATATTAGTTTTGAAAAGCTTGTAGTTCTGCTTGTACTTTTTGTCGCAGTTATTGTTGCGGTCATTGCAATCACAAAAGGTCAAAGACGAATTCCCACCCAATCTGCTAAACATGTTCGGGGAAGAAGGGTTTTTGGCGGCACCAGGCAGTTCCTGCCTTTGAAGGTAAATCAAGCGGGTGTAATGCCCGTGATTTTTGCCAGCAGTTTATTGGTTCTTCCGTACTTTGTGTTTAATTTTATCGCAAGCGCGACTGAATGGAGTTGGGCCGTATTTCTGAAAGATGCCTTTGAAAGGCAAGGATGGGCTTACACAGCTCTATTTATTCTGATGATTTACGTGTTCTGCTATTTTTGGACTGCGATCATATTTAACCCTAAAGATGTTGCAAATAACCTTAAAGATTATGGTTCGTTTATACCTGGTTATCGCCCTGGTAAACGCACCGCTGAATATCTCGAGAAAGTTATGATGCGAATCACCTATATTGGTGCTGCATTCCTTGCGATTATCGCGGTGATTCCAACTCTAATCACCAATACCATGGATGTTCGGCAAGAAGTTGCGAGTTTTTATGGTGGAACAGGCCTTTTGATCGTTGTCAGCGTAGCCTTGGATCTCGTGCAAAAGATCAACAGCCACCTTGTGATGAGAAACTACCCCGGCCTTACCGAAGACTAACGAATAGCGAAGTACCTGCAATCAGGCTAGCATTTTTGCCAAAACGTTCTCGCCTTCTTGCAAATCCCCTCGCAATTCTGAGAATAAAATTGGAATTACTTAAGTATTGCCAGTGTTTTAACCATGAATGGAATGGCGATGCGATTAATCCTTATTGGCCCACCTGGATGTGGTAAAGGCACTCAAGCCAAGCTTCTTGCAAAAAGAAAAACCCTTGAGCACATTGGCACCGGCGACCTTCTTAGGGAAGCTATTCGTAATCAGACGAATGTTGGGCAAAGGGCAAAACCATTTGTTGAATCCGGGCATCTCGTTCCCGATGATCTGGTGAATGACCTCATCAAAGAACGTTTCGAAAAAAACGATCGCCCTCAAAACTTTTTGTTGGATGGTTACCCGCGAACCCTTGCCCAGGCAAAGGCATTGGATAAGGTGCTGGAAAAAGTAGGCCTTCCCCTGACTTCCGTGGTATTATTTGAAGTCGCTGACGATGAAATCGTAAAAAGGGTTACTGGCAGGTGGAGCTGTCCTAAAATCGGCTGTAAGGCAACCTTTCATATTTTCAACAATCCGCCCAGGGTAAACGGATTATGTGATGACTGCCATACCCAATTGGTTCAAAGGGCTGATGATCAAGTTGAAACTGTAAAAGCAAGACTTGTTGTATATCACAACGATACGGTTCCACTTATTCCTTACTACAAAGAAAAGAGCCTGCTTCACGAAGTAAATGGAAGTGGTGAAATCGAGCAGGTTTATTCCAACATAGCCAAATCGCTTAATATTCACGGGGTATGCTAAAAAATTTCTTTCAAAACAGGCCTGATTTAAAATCGCCGGAAGAAATCCGGCTCATGCGTGAAGCTGGAAAATTAGTAGCTCACGCCTTGGAGCTTTGCAAAAGCATGGCGAAACCCGGTGTATCAACACTGGACCTCGATAAAGCTGTGGAAAATTTTTACAAAGAGCAAAGGGCCCTTTCCCTATTCAAGGGATACCCTGGAAAAGTCCCCTTCCCCGCAGTTACCTGTATATCCATCAATGAACAGGTTGTTCATGGAATTCCAGGGCAACGAATCATTCGAGATGGCGATCTTTTAAAAATTGACACAGCCTGCAAGCTGAATGGCTGGTGTGCTGATGCTGCGATATCTATACCTATCGGAACTGTATCGCCTGAGAAAATTCGTCTTGTGGAAACTGGCGAGCAAATCCTGGAGCTTGCAATCAAAGAGCTTAGCTGCAGAAAATGGTGGACTGAAGTGGCTTCGCGAATGCAACAAATGGCAGAGTCAGCGGGTTACAGTGTTGTAACCCAATATGTGGGCCATGGAATTGGCAAAAGAATGCATGAACACCCACAAGTTCCAAATTATGTAAATCGGGAAGTAAGGCGCAACGATTTCCGAATTGAGGAAGGATTGGTACTAGCTGTTGAACCCATGATCAACATGGGAAGACCGGAAACTGAGGTTTTAAGGGATCATTGGACTGTGGTAACCCGGGATGGCATGCCAAGTGTCCATGTAGAACATACCCTGGCCGTGCTTCCCGATGGAATTCATGTCATAACATCAAAAGAAGATAGAATATTTAAGCGATGAATTTCAAAAAGTCCTAAGATACTATCTGGATAAGAGGTTACAGCGTTTTTTTTGAAGCCTTTTTTGTTATTTTTACTTGCCGAATGGTGTTTTGACTGGTAAAAAAATAGTTTCCTTAAACCGTCTAATAGACGGGGGTGGAGCAATGAAAGTAAGAGCAAGCGTAAAAAGAATTTGCGAAAGCTGCAAGCTGGTTCGTCGGCAAGGCAAAGTGTATGTAATTTGTACCAATCCTCGTCATAAGCAAAGACAGGGTTGATAAGGGAGTTCTGGTATGCCGCGTCTTCTTGGTATTGATATTCCTGGTGAAAAGCCGACCCATATATCTTTGCGATACATATATGGAATTGGTCCAACCCTAGCGATCAAACTCTGCGAGCAAGCTGGTGTTGATCCCCAAAGGCGGGCCAAGGAATTGAACGAAGATGAAATCAGCCGTCTTTCCAACATTTTAGATAGAGAATATGTTGTTGAAGGTCCCCTCCGCAGGCAAATTCAACAAAATATTGCCCGTCTCAGGGATATTGGATCTTACCGTGGGTCAAGACATCGAAGAAGTCTTCCTGTACGCGGCCAAAGAACTAAAACAAATGCACGCACCCGCAAAGGACCCAGGAAAACAGTGGCTGGTAAGAAGGGTGTCAAGGAATTAAGAGGCTAATCTTCAAATAAACGGTTAATTCAGGGGTTTTCAGTGTCTAAGAAAAAGAAAATTCGTCGTAATGTCAGCAGGGGCGTGGCCCACATTCTGGCAACATTTAATAACACCATCGTAACCATTACGGATACGAATGGTGATACTTTATGTTCTGCTTCTGCTGGAACCTGCCAATTTAAGGGCAGCAGAAAAAGCACACCTTTTGCTGCGCAGCGCGCCGCTGAAGATGCCGCATCCAAGGCATTGAAATTTGGCCTTCGGGAAATTGAAGTTAGGGTGAAGGGACCAGGTTCCGGTAGGGAATCCGCCATCACCGCTCTTCAGGCTTCTGGCCTTAATGTTAAAGCCATTGAAGATGTGACCCCGCTGCCTCACAACGGCTGTCGTCCTCCGAAAAGGCGTAGAGTATAATTTTTATTACATCTGGCATCAAACAAGCGATTGAAAAACCATGGCAAGAATAACTGATTCAGTTTGCAAAATTTGCAGAAGAGAAGGCGTAAAGCTGTATCTAAAGGGGCTCCGTTGTGAATCCCCAAAATGTGCGCTTGAAAGAAGAAACCAGCCGCCTGGAATGCACCTTCGCCGAAATAAGCCAAGCGAGTATGGAATTCGTCTTCGCGAAAAGCAAAAGCTCAAAAGGTTTTATGGTATTTTGGAAAGACAGTTCAGAAGGTATTTCGAACTTGCTTCCCGTTCCAAACAAAATACCGGAGAAGTTTTACTGGCTTTGATGGAACGCAGACTTGATAATGTCGTTTGTAGGTTGGGCTTTGCACCTAACAGGCCAGCAGCTCGTCAATTGGTAGGTCATGGTCACGTTCTTGTAAATGGAAAACACTGCAACATTCCTAGTGTGCTTTTAAAGCCTAATGATGTTGTAACTATCAAGAATCGAAAGCATTCGATCGACATTGTACGTCTGCAAATGCAACAAACCTCCCCAAATGTTCCGGACTTTCTTACCATCACCCAGCAGGAACCACCTGAAGGAAAAATGACAAGGATGCCAACCCGTGGTGATGTGGATGCCAGAATTGGGGAAATTCAGGAACAGTTGATCATTGAATTCTGCTCCCGTTAATAAAATGTAGCTGGGAAATCAGAATCTTAAAGATCATTCACCGGACAAAATCAAATTCCGGCTTAAGGCAGGAGATACAAAATCATGCGAATTCGTTGGCGAGGTTTGGAATTACCAAGCAGGGTTTCTGCAGACCGTTCTTCTCTTTCCGATACCTACGGGAAGTTTTATGGGGAACCTTTTGAACGAGGCTTTGGTGTTTCCATCGGAAACAGCTTGCGCCGTATTCTTCTTTCCAGCTTGGAAGGAAGTGCGGTAACGCAGGTTAAAATTGAAGGCGTTCAACACGAAATCACAACGATTCCCGGTGTTGTGGAAGATGTTACAGACATCATTCTAAACATTAAAAGCCTTGTTGTAAAAAACATTAGCGATCAGCCCCAAACCATTCGTATTGAAAAACATGAACGTGGCGTGGTGACTGCTGCAAATATCATTACCACTGAAGCAGTTCAAATCATTAACCCTGAACATGTAATCGCAACTTTGACAGATGATGTGCCATTTAAAGTTGAAATGGTTGTCGAAAACGGCCGTGGATACCGAATGGCAGATGAAAATGTGCAAGGTGACCGTGAAATCGGGGTGATACCGATCGACTCCAGCTTTACACCGGTTGTTCGCGTAAAGTATGAAATTGAAGACACCCGCGTTGGCCAAAAAACCAACTATGACCGCCTTATTCTTGAAATCTGGACAAATGGCACAGTAACCCCCCAAATGGCACTGGTTGAAGGCGCTAAGATTCTGCGCAAGCACCTGAATCCATTTATTCAATACTCCGAACCTGGTCCAGAAGTTGGTTTAGAACACATTAACGAGCCTGCAGCACAGGCCAGCGTTGATACCGAACTTGAACGCAAACTTAACATGAGCCTTGCTGAACTTGAGCTTTCTGTAAGGGCAACCAATTGTTTGGAATCCGAAGGCATTTCAACTGTACGTGACTTGGTTTCGCGCTCAGAAGAAGAACTTTTGGAAGTTAGAAACTTCGGCGATACCACCCTCAAGGAAGTTAAAATTCGCCTTGAAGAACGTGGTCTTAAGCTAGGCATGAGAGCCGCATTGAGCCGTCGCTAATTATAATTGAACCTTAAAAATAAGGCCGTTAGCTATGAGACATTTAAGAAAAGGAAGAAGGCTAGGCAGAAATCAGGAGCATCGTATTGCCCTGTTCCGCAATCTAACGGTTGCCCTGCTGACCCATCGTCGCATCATTACCACTGTAGAAAAAGCCAAGGAAGTGCGTGGTTTTGTTGAAAAGCTAATCACCTTGGCAAAAAAAGGCACCCTGCATTCCAGAAGACTTGCTTTGGCAAGACTTCGAGATAAGGATGCTGTAGAGCATTTATTCAAGGAAATAGCACCGCTGTTTGCTGACCGACCCGGTGGCTACACCCGTGTTATTAAGCGCCTTGAAAGAAGGCTCGGTGATGGCGGCGAAACAGCATTTCTTGAATTAGTACTTAAGGATGATGCCTCTGCAGAATCCAAAGCTCCAGTAGTTGCTGGCGAAGAGAAATAATATTAAAAGATTTTAAAGCCCGGGTTACCCCCGGGCTTTTTTATTTTACCTATTCAACCAAACAATGCGGGTTGACTTTATCCAATTCAAAAGTTATCAGAACCAGTGAATTCGAAATCTTGTTCGGAGAATCTGGAAAATGACTGCTAATGTTTATTCTCTTGCATTAACCTTTTTAAGCACCCTTTCAGGCATTGATTTAAAGGAATCCATCAAAGCCGAAAATTGTGCCAAGGTTACCATAGAATTATCCGTTAAAGGGGATCTAAAAGTTCAAAGGGAAACCAAAAGCGTCAGCATTCCCCTGGCAGGCACTGCAAGTCACATTTATTTTGAAAAAGTCCTTGGAGTAAAATCAGAAGGTTTACCAACTAAAGTTGCCAGAAAGTACAAAAAGGCCGAGGCAACATTCAAGGTTGATGGAAATACCACTCAAAGAAAGCTTCGTGAGGAAAGAAGCCTTTGTGTGGCACAAAAGCCAGAGAACAAGCTCTATTTGTATTCACCCCAAGGGGCTTTAACCAGGGAAGAGCTTGAACTTACCAGTGAGCACTTTGATTCTCTATCCCTTGCAGGACTTTTATCTGGCAAAGAAGCCAAGACCGGCGATACCTGGAAAATTCCAGAAGAGACCATTCAATCGATTTGTAATTTTGAAGGCATAGAAAATCACGACGTTAACGCATTGGTCATCGACATTGGTTCCAACAATATCAGCATTAAAATTGAAGGAACAGCAACTGGGGTTGAATCAGGGGCACAGGTAAAGTCAACAATTACCGGCAAAGCAACATTTGCTATCAAGCAGGGGGTTATTACCGAACTTAGCTGGAAACAAACCGATGACCGAGATCAGGGCCCAATCAATCCAGCATCAAAAACAGAAATGACCGTGGAATTAAAAAGGGAAATTTGCGAAACGCCGCTAGAACTCAGCGAATCCGCATTAGTATCGATACCCGAGGGTTTTCAGGTTCCTCAGCTTATGACTTACTTGGAATACAGGGATGGTGAAAGCCGTTTCGAAATGACCATGAATCGCGACTGGCAGATTGTAGCTAAAACCCAAAACCACCTGGTCATGAGGCTGGTTGAAAAAGGTGATTTCATTGCCCAGGCAACCATTTCTTCCTGGAGCAAGGTTCCCCCAGGCCAGCATTTAAGCATACCGGAATTTAAAACAATTATTGAACGCACTCCAGGATGGGTTACTGAAAAGGAACTTCAGGAAGGCGAAGTGCCACAAGAAGAAAAAGGACGATTTGTCTACAGAGCATCCGTTCTTGGCCAACTGGAAAATATTCCCACCATTCAGAATTATTTTCTGGTTGCAGCCCCCAATGGCGAACAATTGATCGTAACTTTCAGCCTGAACCCCAAGCAATCAGAAAAACTTGGAACCAAGGATCTTTCCCTGATTGGGAGCCTTGAATTGCCAGCATCCAAGGCAAAATAATTCTTTTAATCAGGCATCGGATTGTTTAAGCATAGTCCAACCTGTAGGTATGACAATCATTGCCATGCCCACAGCGTCATTCCAATGGGGAATCTTGTCCCAAAAGAATATGTCACCAACCAACGCAAAGACAACCTGACTTAAACCAATCACGGCAACCTTGGTGGGAACACCCGTCGCAAAAGCCATGGTAAGAAATGTCTGTCCAATCGTGGCGGACAAGCCAACTCCTAGTAGCAGCACAAAACCATTCCAGCCAAAATCCAATGGTCCCCACATTCCACTTTTAGCCCCAGGCAAAAAACAGAGGCATGCAAACGAAGCAAGTCCTGAAAAATGCACCACTATCGATTGAGTGGCCATTCCTTTTATTTTGTGCAATCCAATCATGGCAAAAGCAGTGGATAACGAAGCGATTAAAGCCGAAACCATGGCCAAAACATCATCCGGGGCATCTGGTTTTTGAATAAATGCAACACCTATCAAAGCGCTAATTACAGCAAGCCAATCAGATTTGTCCGCCGGCTTTCCGAGTAAAGGATAAGAAAGGCAAGCGACCCACAAGGGAAACATATTTGTAATTGTTAGAACGAGGGATAATTGAAGCCTGGTCATTGCATAAAAAGTGCAAACGAGACTGATACTGCCAGAAACGCTCCTTAGCCATAAACTTTTTGACCCCCGAAAAACCAGCGGGGCTTTCATGGCATTTGAGATTATCAAGGAAAAGAAAAATACCAACCCTGCCCTAAAAAAAGCAATCCATTGCCAGTCAAGATTTAAACCGGTTCCTGAAACTCCGCTCAATGCGTAGGTAAAGTTGCCCATGAAAGTGAAAGCCAAACATCCCATCAGCATCCATAGATAAGGACGAATCGCCAATGAGTTCATTGATGACAATACCTTGTCTTACTTTCAGTATTAAAAGTGAGCGCTTATTGCCCACCAGGGGTTGGATGGGCTATCTTGGGCCATTTTCTTTCAAAACCCTTATTCGTCCATGTAACATCATTATCTATGTCATGGCAACGCTGGCAAAACTGATCAATTTTACCAAGACGGGATTCTTTATCCTTGGGGGATTCCTCCACCGGTGCTTTCCAAGGATTAATATGTTTGTACCACTTTTCATCATTTGGCGTTTTGGCGTGTTCGCTGCATGGTCCGTGACAGCTTTCACAGCCAACATCCTTCAAAACAGGCGTTTTATCAATTGTCACAAATCCACTTTGATATCCAAAACCCACTGTGTGACAAATAATACACTCGGGATCAAACTGTCTTTGGGATGGTTCTTTAGCATCCACCAAGGTCTGATACGCATGACTGTGAGGAGTATTTTTCCAAACCTCATAGGCGTGCTCGTGACATTTTTTACATTTTTCCGAACCTACAAAAACTGGATTTGTATCTGGCATTGCAACTTGCACGGGATGCCTTGCCTGGACAATTTTTCCCAGATAATTATCATTCTTTAATTCCCGGCCATAGGCTTCCATCAAGTCCAGAATAGGATGGCCCTTTTTCATAGATTCCGGAGTCATGAAATCTTCGGACATTTGCACAATCGTATAACGGAACCGGAACGGCTGATTCTTATCTGCAGTTTTATAAACTCCAAGAACACCAACATACTTCCCCTTGGTTCCCATCCTAATAATTAAAGATTGACCTTTTCCCGGATGATCTACCGTGATGGGGTTTGAGGATGGTTCATCTTCTTCGCTTAGGCAGACAACTATCGGAAATTCTGGGTAGGATTGTGTGGCCCGCATCGCTTCTGTGGAGGGCTGACCCTTTGCTGCCCTGTTCAAGACACCTTGGTAAAGAAGCATTTTCAATTGAATGTTTTCTTTGTCCATTTCCTTCAACACGGAATCCAAAGCATCCTTGGAAGAGGTAAACTTAACCCTTGGATCCTTGATTTTTTCGGAAACACTGGGTCCGACCACCGCCGTAACCCCCAGCTTAATGGTCGAATTTGGAACTTCAACTTTTTGCCAATTGGCAACCTGATCAGGAAATTCCTTTTCCTTTTCGGCAAGGTTTGCGGCTAAAACCCTGGGTTGAGGATCATTCAGGGAATATTCAGCCAGAGCATTGAATAATGGTAATGCAGTTTCGTATTCACCAAAAGCAACGGCACTATAACCAATTTTCTTCTGAGCCTGCATGGCGTAACGATATTTGATCAATCCCTGTTCATTAGGAAGGGAAACAGGCCCATTTTTCTGGGAAAGATCACCCAAATCCACGGCGGTAAGATTCCATCCATTGGATTTCAGGGTTTGGACAAAATTATAACGACGCTCCAAACCTCCCACCTGGGGCCTGGAACAACCGCAGGGCAACAAGTATCCATGTTGTTGCGCAGTAATCAAAATCGCAAGATCGGGTTTTTCCCAACGCTCAAGGTTTTTAGGAATCACAATGCCATTATTTTGAATTGCACTCGGCAACCTGCGAATCGATGGATTGAAATTACCAAACACATATGGCAGGGAAAAAATCAAACCCGTCATTGTTACCAATAGTCCACACTTCAATACAAACCCGGTTTGATTCAAATATTGTTTATTCATTTAAGCTTCACCTTCCTTGGTGGGTTTAAATTATTGTATTTAATTATCCGATCTTCCTTCAACTGGAACCCTGATCGAACGGCTATTTGGTCCCTTGGATTTTAAATACATAGCGCTGTCACGGAAAAATTCATCATCCCTTGGGAACGGTCCACTAACGGCACCGGGAGGAATATCAACTTGATATTTCCAAGTTCTTCTTCCAGATTGATCCTGTGGAAACCCAGGGGCTGGTTTCACTTTAAGAAAATCTGCTGTTCGTTTTTCATCTAGCTCCAATTCAATTCCGGTCAGATCCGTTTCAATTTTAATTTCTCGCTTGGCACCAAGAGTTCGCTGAAACGCACCGAAAGAAACCCGCCCTTTTTGTTCGGCATCCAGCACCCGAAACTCTCCCTCTACTTTTCCAGAAACCCGGAAATCCACTTTGGAGTCTTGATCAGGCTGCTTATCTTTAGGGGAAATAATCAATACCTCAACTTGCCGGCTAAACGGTCCGAGTTCCATAAGGTCTTTTCCACCCGGGACATTGTAAGAAACCGTTACTGGTATTCTGAACCCTGAAAGAACAGGCATGCCATTTTGCTTTTTTTCTAGTTCAGCCAACTCCAAGTCATTAAGCGGCACAACGTTCCCGATAATTACAGTTTCATCCGGCCTGGGACGGCTCATCCGGACAATAATTTTCATGTCTTTACGCGTGGAAGAGAAACATTCAAACGTTACATTTTTCTTTGGCACGAGTGGAGAAAGAACATCAACCGATTTTTCATTTTCGACCATCATCAGGGAAGGCAACACATTAACCGCGGCCTCAAGCCTCGAATCAGCCCCGGATCCTTTTTTTCCGAACCAAATGGTGGCAGCAAGCCTTTGTGGCCCCATTTTTTCCGTTTTCCATTTAAGGCGAACCCATCCTGCATCTCCTGGTTTTATAAAAGGTTCTTCATTCTTATCCAGCGAATAGGATTTACTTTTACCTTCCAAATTCTTCTTGAAAGCATTATCCTTGGCCAATTTTTCCACCCAAACAGGATCCAATTTGATGGGATCACCCTTGGATTTTTCAACAAGTTCTTGTGGGGGAACAAATAGTTGAACACTGGTGCACGTGCAGTTTTTACTATCCAAGCCTACTTTCAAAGGGCGGTTGCCATCAAATGTAAACCAATAATCCTGTTCACCGCCAGCTTTAAACTCATTTTCTAAAACCGACTGCCCATCTACCGGAAAAACCTTGTTTAAAAATGACAATTCCTGGCCAATTCCATCGTCCTCGGAATTCTTTTTTGCAATAACCTTATCAACATTGGCGGGTTTAATCTCATTCAACCCACCAAGATAGTTCATGGAAAAGGTCAGGGCAAAAACCATAACCCCTAGAATCAAGACAGCTACAATCCACTGACTCGACTTCATCTCAAACTCCAACCAGGATTGTTATTTTCCAGAATTGCCAGCAGCCATTCCCAAAAGAATATCGGTTAAGGATTTTTGATTTGCTTCGCCTTCCTTGAAGACTTTCATGGCAACTACATTCATTCTATCAACGCTGGCTACAACGATTTGTGAATCTTTGGAGAGATTGTATTCGGCAAGGTCTAGTGGGTCATCCACTCCCAAAACGATTCTTTGCAATTTCCCTTCTGGAATGGCAGACCTTAACCCCTCAACCACTTTGACTCTTTTTTCATCATCTTGGACTATACTTTTAATTTCAGGGTTGACCCAGACAACCAAAGCGGAACCAACAGCCTTCAAAGGGTCTGGCACCTTAGAAAGATTTGCATCCAAGGCAACCAAACTTTCAGGTAGGAAATCTGGTACCGATTCCGATTGAATAAAAATTAACAAAAGCTTTTCACGCGCTTTTTCATTGATAACGCAACGAATTCGGTCTTTTTGGCTTCCATGGGTTATAAAAGGATAGAAAGGACATGGTACAATCTGGTTGATTGCAAGCCCTTTAATTGCAGATTTAGCGTTCTCTTTTCCTGATTCCTGAGAATAAGCGAATCCAAACCCAACCACACATATTGCCACTAAAGGCATCAAGCGATTTGTCATAACATACCTCCACCAAATATCTTAACTTGAAGTGGAGGGGGTAGGTCAAGAAATTAAGCGAGTATTGGTTTGATTACTTCGCCGTGAACATCTGTAAGGCGCATATCCCGACCGCCAAACCTGAAAGTTAACCTGGTATGGTCAATGCCTAAAAGATGGAGCATGGTAGCATGCAAATCATGGATTTCCACTTTCCCATCCACCACATGATAGCCAAATTCATCGGTACTACCGTAAGTTACACCACCTTTGATACCCGCCCCAGCCATCCAAACAGAAAAGCCAAAAGGATTATGATCTCTTCCATTCGTTCCCTGGGCGAACGGAGTTCTACCGAATTCCCCCGCCCACAAAATTAATGTGGAATCCAGTAAACCTCGCGCTTTCAGATCGGTAATCAGCGCAAAAATAGGCTGATCAACGGCCAAACAGTTTTTTTCATGCCCATCTTTTAAATTCGAGTGCTGATCCCATCGATCATGGCCCACATTAGGACAGGTTATCTCCAAAAACCTTGCTCCTCTTTCAACCAATCTGCGGGCAACAAGACATTGAGTTCCAAATATTTTGGTGGGACCATAACTCGAAGAAAGCCCGTAAAGATCCCTTGTTGCCTTGGATTCCCCTTCAATACTCATGAGCTCAGGGATGGATGTTTGCATCAGAAATGCAGTTTCCTGATTGGCTATCGCTGCCTCGATCTCATTGTGACGGGAGCTTTGCGACAAGGAATCCAACTTTCGAACCAGATCCAATTTGGCATTTTGCATGCCTGGTTGATTTTCCTTGGGATCAATGTTGGCAACTGGATTGGAGCCATATTTAAAAACCGAACCCTGGTAGGCGGAAGGCAAAAAACCGCTGTTAAAGTTATCCAACCCACCCGGCGGAATAAGACCACCATTTAAAACAATAAAGCCAGGCAAATTTTTATTTAAGCTTCCCAAACCATAACTGGTCCAAGCACCCCAGCTTGGCCTGCCCTGCAAACCACTACCGGTGTGCATAAAGTAATTCGCACTGGTATGCTCTGAAAAATTTGAAACAGCGGAACGAACTATGGCAAGGTCATCTGCAACCTTGGAAATCCAGGGGAATAGCTCACTTATCCAAATACCACTTTGGCCATGCTGATTAAATTTCCAAGGCGACTGCAAAATATTACCAACATTATTAAACTGCGTTGGCTGCACCTTTAATAGCTTGTTGGGGTTTTCGCCATTGTGCTTTGCCAAGAGAGGTTTGGGATCAAAAGTATCCACCTGCGAAGGCCCGCCATCCATGTACAGGAAGATCACATTTTTTGCCTTTGCGGGAAAATGGGTCTCTCCCTGATTCAAACTTTTTGCGGTTTCACCATAAGCCAAAGCTTGAAAGGCCAGAGCACCAAAGCCATTGGCACTGTTTAAAAGCATTTGTCTTCGACTTATTGGTTTGGGCAAAAACCGTTTGCAACCCATGCTTACCTCTTACATTTAGTTTACCCAGATGAATTCCTTGGCATTCCAAATGGCATGGGCAAGTGATGCCCAAACCTCGATCTCATCCCCGTCTTTTTTGCTATTTTCTAAATGCTCAAGGCAGTGTTTTATTTCAAGAGGCTGAGGTTTCCTCGAAAAAGCCTGAATAAACATACTCTCCAGCCGTTTATCCGTGTCTGGCACAGTCTTAATAACCTTAGCAGCCCACAATTTGGCTTGCTGGTGAACAAAGGGATCATTCATCATGATCAATGCCTGAGCGGGAACATTTGATACACTTCTGCGACCAACCGTGGAAAAAGGTATGGGAGCATCAAAAGCAAGAAGGAATGATGAGAGAAAATTTCTTCTAACACCAAGATAGATACTTTTACGACCAGCTCCATCCACAGGCCCACTTTGAGGTCTACCTCTGCCCTCTTGGAAGCTAGATAAATATACAGGCACAGACTTTCCAAACATTGCGGTGTCCAATCCGCCGGAAATTTCAAGCATGGAATCTCGAATAGTTTCGCCTTCCATGCGCTTCAATCGCATGTTTGCCAGGAATAAATTCTGGGGATCTTTAGTGTTATTTTCTGGGATGTTTTGGGATGTGCTTTGGTAAACACGGCTGGTGACCATAAGGCGAATCAGCTTTTTTAGCGAATATCCATCTTTTTCAAATTGAAGCGCAAGATAATCCAACAATTCCGCATGGGTTGGTTTTTCGCCCAGTTCTCCAAAATTATCCACCGATGCAACGATCCCACGTCCAAAAATATGATGCCAAACCCTATTCACCATAACTCTTGAAAAAAATGGGTTGGTTTTAGTGTCAGTCACCCAATTTGCCAGATCGAGGCGCCCACTACCAATGGATGGATTTTCAGGGACTTTATTGCCAAGGGCAGTCAGAAACGCCCTTGGTGCGGCTTCACCCAAGGATTTATGGTTTCCCCTTATAAAAACCTTCTCATTCAAAGGGGTACCATCCAGCATTGCCAGGGATATTTCCGAATCCCAAACAGCATTGCTTTCCAACATCTTCAATTTTGCCTGGAACTCTGATTCACTAAAGGGATTCTTTTCAGGATCTCCCCAAGGCAAAAGCCCCAGGGTATTTAGTAATCCAAATATTTTGGAAAGGTAAATTCCCTCTTCGCCATCGGGAAATCGGTTTTGCCCAATGGCAGTCAGCAAGTTTTGCAATCCATCTTTTAAATAAGACCTTAAAGATTCGCCAGACGCGCAAGCTTTTCGAATCTCATTTTGAAAATGATCCACTGGCTGAATGCAAGTTGAAGAATCACCTTGAGCGATCATGGCTAATGCAAAATCGGGATCTTGGGAAGAAACCTCGACGTGTACAGGTAGACCCTTGTAGCGGGTTAAGTCAAAAGTAACCCAACCCAGTTGTTTCTGATCCACATTTCGAATCAAACCACCGTGAAGCGGACCGGCGAACACTACATGTGATCCCACCGAACACAATATCTTTGCTTTGCCTTGCATAAGGACATGAACGAAACCATCCTGCACTTGAAAAGATGGTGAGGTAATTGTCTTTCCTGTTCTATCCCCACCCAATGCCCCGGGGTCGGATTCGGACTTGGATGAAACCTTTATGTTTTTCCAGAATGGATCCAACCGGGCACCTGAAACCTCTTGAATTTGAAGTCCTTTATTCCAAGATTCAAATTTGACTTCGCCTGCATGAACGGGTCGCGTTCCAAATGTGACATCATCAGGCAGCCACTGTTCTGGCTTGATATTGGAATAATCGACCTCGACTTTCTTGTTCCCTGCCAGATCGCTGAATCGTCGAAAAGGAATCTTTGCCTTGGGTTTGGCTGCGCGATTTTCAAGGATGGCGGCAGCCAACTGTCGCCTAAGTTCATCGTTGGATTTCAAGCCAATGGCCAACGCAAGAATTGTTCGAGAGGCTAATACGGGGTCAAGATTTTGGCCCTGGGCTTCCTCTTGGATTAATTTTCGGAGAGCTTGCCCCTGGATATCTTCCAATTTTGCAGAGTGATTTTTAAGTATATTCCGCGAAACATTCAGCGTGGCATCCAAATGTAAAATGCTATTCTCAAGTTCAGCCTTTAATTTGTTCACAAAATCATGACTTTTCTCCAAGCGCATCTTTTCAAGATCCCTGGCAACAGCACGATTTTGTGTCATGCCCTGAAACCGAACCGACCTGTAACGGCTACTTTCAAGAAATGCAAAAATCGAATAGTAGTCCTTGGAAAGAATCGGATCAAATTTGTGATCATGGCACCGCGCACAGGCAATCGTCAAACCCATGAAAGTTTTCCCGAAAACATCGATCCGATTATCGAACCTGTCCGCTTGATCTTGCCTTATATCCACAGGTGAATGAACCTCTTCACCCAAAAAATAAAATCCAGTACCAATAATCGATTCATTACCCTGATTGGCGACATTCAAACGCGGTTGGGGAATCAAATCTCCTGCGATGTGCTCCCTGGCGAAAAGATCGTAGGGAACTTCATCATTGAAGGCCCTGATCACATAATCCCGGTACTGGAAGGCATTAGGTATGTTGAAATCAAATTCATGGCCACGGGATTCCGCATATCGAACCAAGTCCAACCAGTGTCTGCCCCATCTTTCCCCGAACGCTGGAGATGCAAGCAATTTATCCACCACTTTTTCAAACGCATCGGGTGAAGAATCATTTTCAAATTGCCTCAGAACCTCTTCCGTTGGTAACAAACCAACCAAATCCAGGTACAATCTTCGCAGCAGAATATTTTTAGCCGCCTTGGGAGCAACCTTAAGATTTTCCCTTTGGATTCTTTCAAAAATGAAGGCGTCAACAGGCGTTTGAACCAAGTCACTTTGTATTTTTGGAACGTTCACTTTGGCAGGAAACTGCCAGGACCAGAACTGCTTTCTTTTTTGAATATCAATGCCATCTTTCTTTGGGGAATGTGCGACAGATTTTTCGTCAGGCCACACTGCCCCATCTTTCACCCATTTTTTCAGGTCCGCAATTTGGTTTTCAGAAAGTTTGCCTCTTGGAGGCATCTTTAATTCTTCTTTGTACTCCACCGCATTTATTAGCAGGCTTAGCTCGGGTTTGCCCGGAACTATCACCGTACCAGTATCACCACCTTTTAAAAAGCCGGCGTGATTGTCGAGGTTTAGTCCACCACGAACCTTTTTTGCAGCGCTATGACATTCAAGGCAATGAGTCACAAGGATTGGGCGAATTTTAGATTCAAAGTATTCAAGCTTAGTGTCTTCCAATGCATTTGCGGCACCGGAAACCAATAGGCCCTGAAGGGTAATAACAATCCATTTGTACATGAGATCCCCGGCCAAGCTAATCTAAGGAAGGATGTAAAGATTTTAGCTTCCGAGCACACTATTCCACAAGTTGAAACTATTTAGCATCCATCAATTCCACACACACCAAGGCGTTTCTGCCTCGCAAATAAAGTAAACCATGGGAAAGCACTGGTGCAGACCAGCATGGCTCTTGCAATAAAGGCAGGTTGTTCGAATCCCGAAATAGAACCGACTGCACCAGATCAAACTTTTCAGGATTCACTTTCAACAAATGAACAAAACCATCTTCCGCCTGAACTACCAAATGCCCGTCCACAGCCAGAATGGATGAACGAGAAAGCCCCGGTTCGCTCCACTTCACTTTCCCAGTCGCAAATTCCACACACCGCAACTCCGCATTGGATTTATGCCTGCCACTGGAGCCATATAAAAATCCTTCGATGTAAACCGGGGTATTCCAATGGCATTGAAGGGATTTGTCACGAATTTTATTTTGGTCATCCCAGAGAACCTTGTAGTTATTCTCATTAACCTCAAGAAGCGCACTGCCCGGCCCATAGGTTTCGGAAACCAGCACCTTGTTGCCAACCACCACTGGATTAGCAGCATTCACACTTTCCAGAATTCTGGCGCGCCAGGGGAAGCTAAAACCAGGCTTACCATTTGAAGGATCAAAGGAATACAACCCGGTTCTTCCAAATTGCAACCCCACCCTTTTGCCGTTCATACTGGCAATCACGGGCACGGCATAACTAGCCTGATCATCCGAAACCTGATAAACAACTTTGCCGGTGAATTTGTCAAATGCGACTATGCCACTCTGATTCCCCTTAAGTTCCTGAAAAGGAACTGTTTCGCTCCCCTTGGGACTTCCCCCCACCTGGGCAATCAGAAGGTTACCTTCAATGATTGGCGTGCTACCCACGCCAAAAAAATTCTGAATGACACCAAACTGCCTGTTTACATCCAGCTTCCAATTTAATTTTCCCGTTTGCACATCAAGACAATGGAGCATTCCCTCGGCACCGTAAATATACACCCTGTCTTTTTCCACAACCGGGTAACATCTTGGCCCGTTGCTGTAACCATAAGCGTCTTCATAATTTGAGGGATAAATAAACTTCCAAAGTTCTCTTCCAGTTTCACTTTCAACAGACCTCAACCGAACTCCCTCACGGGTTCTATCGAATAAAAACGCCCTCCCCCTGCTGACTGCCACAGTAGAATATCCTTCTCCCATTGGCGAAACCCACAAAACCTTTGGCCCCTGTTTGGGCCATGGTTTCAAGCCTTTTTCAGAAGAAATACTGTTGGATGTGGGCCCAAGAAACCCCTCCCAGTCGGAGCCAGTTTTTCTGGTTCCCAAGTCGGGTGGCACCTTTTCAACTTGCGCACTGGCCAAAACCGGAACAAGCGCAAAAAGTAACGCCAGAAGGAATTTTAATTTTGAGCACATGAATATTTCCCTGAATTACTTGGATTCCAATTCTTCAATTCCACAAAATCCCTCTGGGGGAACACTTCGCATGTATTGGATGGTTCTTGCCATCAATCCAAGGCTAGGCACATCATACTCTCCATCCTTTCCGGAAATCAAAGGGTACAACAGCTTGCTGGCTTCCCCGAACCTTCCTGACTCGAATTCCTTTAAAGCTCTTTCGTATGTCTCGGCAAACTCCATCCAAGGCTGGTTTTTGCTAACTGCATGAACCTGATAAAGATCAACAGGTTCATTAATTCCAACCACCTTTACCGACCGAATACGCCTTGTGGCAAAGCTTTCACTAATTTGCCTTCTCGTGTAGCCACTTATAAGGATAGGCACCCCGAGGTATTTGGTGGCTCCTTCAATCCTGCTACCAAGGTTAACAGTATGACCAAGAGGCCCGTATTTGAATTTCACCTTGCTGCCGGTGTTACCACACAGGGCCATGCCGGTGTTAATTCCAACCCCTATTTTTAATACACCCTCAATTTTGGTTTTCCAACGCTCTTGTACTAATGGCATCCTTTCCAACATGGCTAATGCAGACTTACAAGCTTTTGTGGCATGATCTTCCTGCCTGGCAGGAGCATTCCACATGGCCATTAATCCATCCCCCGCATAATCCACCACAACTCCATCCTGATTGTGGACACAGTTGGTAAGTTCCTCCATCACATCAGAAACCAATCGACAGGTTTCCGAAGGATTCATTTTCTCAGAGATTCTGCTAAAACCACGTAAATCCACAAAAAGAACTGTCACCTCCGTCTCGACACCATCCAACAACTTGGGATTTTTCTGCAACTCCCTGGCTAAATCCGCTGAAAAGAACTGATCAAACTGCACCTTTAACCTGCTAGCTTCCGCTTCCTGCTCCTGGCGCGCCAGGCCGATCCCCACGGAACTTGCCAAAAGTTGAACCACCTGCGCCTCTAATGGGGTTATGCCAAGGTCCTTGGTTCCAGACTTTTGGTGTTTATTACGAATTCCGTAGACTGCGCCGACAATTTTTTCCCTAGCATCAAAAATGGGGGAGGCTATGACTGCCTCTAACTCCATTACGCTTTCGGATTGAACCTGAAGCGCAGTTCCACTTTGAAAAATCGTTTTGCGCTCAGTTGACATTTTCTGAAGAACGGCGGCGCTAAATTCCCGATGGTCTACATCCTCGTCAGGAAACCTCGACTGAACCATCCACCGACCATTTCTAAGCATTAAAATCAAACCACGATCCAAACCAATAAGTTCCACAAGTGCCTTGGCGCTTTCCTGGTAAAACTGGAGCGAACCTGCCGCGGACCTTTGCACAGCAAGAAGTGTTTCCAACCATTGGGCCAATTTTTCAGGACTCGGTGATCCACCCAATTCAAACAAGGACGGGGAATCTGATTTAGCCAGAAGAGTGGAATTAACATCCAAAGAATCCATGGGCCCCATCGGGGCCTCCTGTGCGACTTTTTCAATCCGCAGCAGGGTTTCACCAACCATAAAGGTGGCAGGTAAAAACAACTGGGCGCCCTCACCCACAGGGATCGAATCTTTTTCATTCAAGCGAATATTGTTTCGAGTGCTAAGGTTTTTAACCGAAATGACATCTTCGCCAATCTGCTCCAAACGCATGTGGTTTGCGGAAACATAAGAATCCCAAGTTACAAACCGAACGATTCCATCCCTAGCCGGCCCACGGCCAAATTCAAAGGGACCGGAAGCATGCTCCAATTCGTTCTGCTCTCCACGATAGACAATCTGGATTCTCAACATGCAATCCGCTTCCCTGCTTTTGAATCAGGATCCTAAAGTCCCTTTAAGCCGATTCTGAAAAGTATCAAAGAAAAAAGCCGGCGGGAACTAAATTCCCACCGGCTCCCAATGCAAGCCCTACACTTAGAAAGTAAGACCAAATTCTATCATCAGCATTTCCAGGCTGAGGTCACTCATACGCCTGCTGATTTTACCAAAACTCAGGGACTGAAAATCCAGACTATCCACCATATTAAAATAATTCACCAGCTCATAGCCGATTTTCAGATGCATATGGTCCTTGCGAATGATACCGCCAATACCCATTTCCACGACGGGAACAAGGCCGTCATATTTGTCCGTCACATTGTAAAATGTCACTTCTCCGTTATTATTTGTTTCTGTCAGGCTGCTCTTGAATGATCCGCTAAGGATTCCACCTTTGCCCCTGCCATAAAAACCAAAATACTGGTTCACATCCCAAACACCCTCGGCCCCAACGGTTGGTCCGGCACCCGAAAAATGCACTGGACTTGAAACGAAATCATTCAAAGCCGCCATGCTTCCACCGTTATAAATCGCGCTAAATTGCTGGTCGATCCAGGCAATCCTGCCACCAGCGGTGACACGAAGATGTAAATTTTCCGTCGGCTGAATGGTCCTTCCGGCTTCAATATCAATGAAGTTGTAATCCAGATTTCCGGTGGCTGTTGCGCTTGAAACATCGTCGAAAGTGTTGTTGGTTAGGGTTGCGTAAAGGGCACCACCAGCGGGTGCAACCGCGGTACTATTCCCACTACTGTGCACATAAAAGTAACCAACACTAAGATCCCAGCCACTTTGAAATTGGTAACCACCGGTCACCTTGAACCCACTTTCCGTGTTCCAGCTCATGTACTGAGTTTGTCCATCCACAACCCCCAACCTCTGATTGGAACTTATCGCAAAATCATTCGCCTGACGCCTTGGCCTTACAAGATAGTAATCACCCAAAAGATAAAGCCCTTCAAGCATGTAGCCCTTACCAGAAGAACCAGCGGAGGCTATTTCTCTGGAAATTTCGTTGTTTTCCCCGCCTGTATCCTCTGCAACCACTTTTTCTTTTTCAGAGGTCAAAATTGCCGGGGCCTTTGTGGAAGGATTCATAGGTGCCGGTGGTAATGTTAAGGGTACATCCACATCCTGCGCCATAACATTGGATGTGGTTCCAAGAGCCAGCCCAAGCATCAGTTTCCACAAGATTTTTGATGTGTTTCTTCGCATATATCCCCCGAATACCGGCTTTCATCCGGTTCATCTATTGTCTTGAAGCGTCACTTTTCCCCATTCAAGACGCTGGCAAAACAATACCCCTTCAACTTGGACTGATAACCTGATTTGATAAACTGTCAATAGTAGAACTAATTAAAATCCGCACTCCCAAGCCTCCCTCTTCTCCAGTTTTTCACAACCGCCTTGGTTAACTTCCATGGAAGAACACCTAGAATATATTCTTAAAGGGAACCAAATCTTATGGTGGCAGATTTTTTAAGAACAAAGATTGTGGCAACGGTTGGACCTGCCAGCGCCAACAAAGAAACACTTCTTGCTTTCATCCAATCGGGGGTTCGGGTTTTCCGCCTCAACTTTTCCCACGGCACACATGATTTGCATCAGTTAAATCTCAGGATGATTCGAGAAGTAGCCGAACAAGCCGGAATCGAAGTCGCGGTACTGGCGGATTTATGCGGCCCCAAGATGCGAATTGGGAAATTTAGCGATGGCATGGTCGACCTGAAGGACGGCCAAAATATTACTCTCGACACACGAAACATCGTTGGAAGCACCGAGGTAATTCCAGTTCAATACCAGCAGCTACCAAAGGATGTGGCTACAGGTAATCGTATTTTGCTGGACGATGGACTTCTGGAATTGGAAGTCCTGTCCACCGAAAAAACCACCGTAAAAGCCAGGGTCATCCGGGGTGGTAGACTTAAGGACAACAAGGGATTAAACCTTCCGGGTTCAGTAGTTTCAGCGCCTTCCCTGACTGAGAAAGACCTCGAAGATATCGATTTTATCCTTGGAACGGATATTGATTTCCTGGCACTTTCCTTTGTTCGAAGTGTTAGGGATGTGCTGGCCTTGAAAGAGGTGCTGCATTCGCAAGCCAGGCACCTGCCCATCATTGCCAAAATTGAAAAACCACAGGCCCTTGAGGATATTGATGCCATCCTAGATGCCGCTGATGGCATCATGGTGGCACGTGGTGATCTGGGGGTGGAAATGCAACCGGAAAAGGTTCCAGTTATCCAGAAAGACTTAATTCGCCGGGCAAAACAGAAATCCAAACCGGTTATTGTGGCAACTCAAATGCTGGAATCGATGACGACCAACCCACGCCCTACTCGGGCAGAGGTTTCTGATGTTTCCAACGCGGTGTTTGATGGCGCGGATGCAGTCATGCTTTCTGCGGAAAGTGCATCGGGGCAATATCCCGTTGCGGCGGTTCAAATGATGGCAAAAGTTGCCCATGAGGCGGAAAGCTGGCTGATCAACCATGACCAACCTGCCCCTGAAAATCATCAGGTGGGCAAAACCAATCAGGATTCCACGCGCCATGCCATCGCAAGATCCATTGCAAACCTTGCCAGGGAACTTCCAGTAAGTGTTATTGTGGTTCGCAGCAAAGGTGGCAAATCGGCTTCTTTTGTGAGTGCCACCAGGCCACTGGCACCGGTCCTTGCGGTATCCACAGATTTAAGGGCCATTCGAAAAATGAACCTTTCCTGGGGAGTTCAGCCCATGCTTGTTTCGAGGGAAGATTTTGAAGATCCGAAGTCCTGTGCTCGCAAGGTGGCCATGGAAACCGGACTGGCAAACCCCAAACAATTAATTCTGCTTTTGGCAGGTTTTGGTAAATCTGAACCAAACCTTACGCTACTTTCTCCCTGACAATAATTGGAACTCCAGCATGATTCCGCCCCTAAAATCTCGAAAACAGGATAGCCACAAAGGCAGCTTTGGAACCGTTCTTGTTATTGCAGGCAGTGCGGGAATGTCTGGCGCGGCAGTCCTGTCAGGGAGTGCTGCCCTACGAGGTGGCGCCGGGCTTGTTTGTGTTGCCTGTCCCGCCATCATTCAACCGGAAGTCGCTATTGGAAACCCTTGCTACACAACCTCACCCCTGGAAAGGCTCGCATCCTCCGACCTTCTTAAGAAAGCCACATCGATTGTTATTGGGCCAGGTTTAAGACCATCCCAAGAATGCCTCTCTTTACTAAATCAGATTTTTCAAACAGGCAAACCGGTGGTTATCGATGCGGATGCTCTAAACAGTATCGCCCTATTTGGCATGCCTCAGCATGAACCATCTCCGTGTACCCTTATGACACCCCACCCCGGAGAATTTTCTCGCCTTACGGGATTTCCAACTTCCAATATCCAGTCCAATCGATCCAGCATGGCAAAAGATTTTGCTATGCAGAAAAAGATCACCCTGGTTCTCAAGGGACACGGCACCATTGTCACCAATGGAAACGAACTATTTGTAAATTCCACAGGAAATCCCGGAATGGCCACTGGCGGAAGCGGCGATGTACTGGCAGGCTTGCTAGGTGCTCTTTTAGCACAAGGCTTCAACTCCATGGAAGCCGGTTGCCTTGGCACATATCTTCATGGACTTGCAGGTGATTTGGCAGCAGAACAATTGGGAGAATATTCCCTGACCGCCAAAGATATTTTGGATTATCTACCCGAGGCGTTCGTTAAGCTTCAAGCCGAATCTTGATCGATATGCCAAACTCGGACAGATAAAGCTTTCTTCTCAACCACGGTTTTTGCGGGAATATTCGTGAATGGAATGTTCCTGTTCTTCGGTTTCCACCGACCCAGGCCTTAGTGTGCGAATTTTGGCAATAGCCTGGGATGGCTCCATACCCTTGGCGACAAAATAGGAGGCAAGGGCCACCCCTGTACGCCCCATACCCGCCGCGCAATGTATAGCAACACCCATTTTTGCCTGATGGGCTTTTAAAATGGAATTGATGATCTTCTCTATTTGGGTCAGTGTTGGAGGTTGCATATCCACCACAGGTTCATGCACGCCGAGAAGTCCAGCCTTATCCAGCCAGTGTTTGGGAAGTTTTTCCTCGGTAAGGGAAATCAAAAGATCTATTCCATGGTCGCGAAGCCACTGCAATTCCTCTTCAGATGCAGGCCTTGCCAAACCAGCAAGCAGGGGCTCCTCCACCCAGGAAAATCCATACGGCTTCATCTTTAGCACCACCAAGTTTACTAGTACAGCGGATGCTGGCCATGCTTTTGGCGAATCTGGTTTACTGCTTCCCAGACCTTATCATCCTGTTTTAAAAAACCCACCACCATGGCGGTAGTGCCCTGCAAGCTTTTCGCAAGATCACTTACCTTTGCCTGATGTGCATCTAGCATATCAAGTATCACCGCAATAGCAGGCAGAAAAGCGGGATGTTTCTTTCCTGCAGTCAGCTTACCCCCGGAATCCATCGCTGCCAAAATTTCACCGGGAATATCTTCCCCGGAAGGGGCAGGCTCCCGAATTTTCAGACAGATTGCCTTTCGTAATCGCCTCAGTGCCTTGCTTTTGTTCTCATGCTGGGACCGGCTTTCCTCGGCTATCACGATCAAGCCACTGGGTTTGTGTCGAATCCTTACTGCAGAACTCGTTTTATTTCGCTTTTGCCCCCCGGGACCACTAGCCCTGTAGGTATCCACCTCGCAATCGCGAAGCAGCAATTCATCGGACTGATGAAACCAGATTAATCGGTTCATAAACAAAAAGGGGTCCAGTTTCCCGGACCCCTTTCCCGTTAAGGCACAAATTTTACACTTCAAGCTTCCAAGGCTTGCGAACCGGTCTGCTGATCATTGCGTTTGCCTCGGCATCCAACTTGGTGCCCGTGGAACGCTTCTTGCCCCTGTTTAAAATCCTAAGACGATGCGCTGCCGCATCATCCTGCACAAACTGTTTGGCTTCATGATCCCAGTTCACACTTCTACCTAGACGCAATGCAACTGCTCCAAGGTGGCATACAATCACCGAGCTTCCACCCACCCCGGCGTTACAAATAGGCTTCTTGCCAGTTCGCCTGCATTCCATGAAGTTGCCCATGTGATCATCGGAAACCTCTAGACGAGTTGCGTCTGACTTAAGGGGTTCTTCCAGAATCTTGGGATCACTTGCGGTGATCTTGCCACGATTCACAAAGATCCATTGCTTGTTTTCACCAACAAACAGAATGCCGTTGTTATCCTTGTCACCAATCGTTTCCGGAATGGTGGAATCGGTCACAACCAGTTTGATACCGTTTGCGTAGGTGTAATTGACTCGGAACTTCGGATGCGTGTTGTAACCATCACCGCCGGCGTAAGGCTTTTCACCAGATCCCTCGATGGTTGCGGGTGCCTGTCCATCCATTCCAAGGCCCCATTGGGCTATGTCTATGTGGTGGGCGCCCCAATCGGTCATCTTGCCACCGGAGTAATCATAAAACCAACGGAATTCATAATGGCAATTGGTAAACTCCACCGCAGACTGACCGCCCTTGTTATTGGTGCGCATTCCACGGTTCTCAAAGAGATAATCCACCATGGGTGTGGGTCCAAGCCAGAAATCCCAATCCAGGGTTTCCGGCGGCTTGGCCTTGGCAATCTTGCCACTTACAGGGTTGGTTCCAATACGGCATTCAACATGTTGAATCTTTCCTATGCGGCCATTGCGAACCAGTTCGCAAGCAAGACGGAACCTTTTATCGGAACGCTGCTGGCTTCCGGTCTGGAAAGTTTTGCCATACTTCTCAGCAGCCTGCATTACCTTCAGGGCTTCCTCAATCGTAAGGGTTAATGGCTTTTCGCAATACACATCCTTCCCTTTACGAAGTGCCTCGATCGCAATCAAAGCGTGCCAGTGATCCGGAGTTGCAATGGTAACGGCTTCAATATCCTTGCGATCCAAAACCTGACGAAAATCTTTATAGCCCTGAGCATCGTTATAGCCATGATCCTTCATCATCTTCACGGCGCGTGCCAGGTGGTTCGATTCCACATCGCAAGCAGCCACATACTTGGCCTTGTGCCTGCGGGCATCATTATAAATTGCATTTCCACGACTTTTGGGACTTCCGATACCAATGGCAGCCATCACAGGCCCATTTGGCACATCCGCTTTATTGGCTGCCTGCGCGCTTAATTCCCTGCTGTACCAAAGCGGGAACCCCATGGCTGCGTACAGCGCCACCGACTTTTCCATAAATCCACGACGAGAGAGATTACCCAAATTCATAATTAACTCCTCTAGTTTCACAGATGGATGTTCCATCTAGGTTGGGCCAAGTATAACCAATTCCATTTCAGGCGAAACCAAGAATTGACCTCGCCAAATCATTTTTTTCTTGGTAAGTGCCTGACATTCCTTTGGGGCAAAATTGGAGTATCGTCATGGTTATCCGAAGAGTTGTTTTCAAAATTGCATTTGCAATGGGACTAGTGGGAGCTAGCTTTTCATTTAGCCAAACACCCCAAACTGCCAAATATCCTCAAGTTGTGGCCCAGATCAATGGGGAACAAATCACAGGGGCTGAACTTGAAAATGTACTTAAAATGATGGGGCCAAGCCCCATACAAGTTCCAGCCAATACGAAAAGGCAAATGGAACGCGATGCCCTTGCCATGTTGATTGACGACATGCTAATGCAGCAATTTATCCGGCAAAGCACGACCGCTGTTCCGGAAGAAGTTGTTACGCAAAAAGTCACCGATTTCTCCAACGACCTTCGAAAACAGGGGAAGTCTTTGCAAGATTTCTGCAAGGAAACCATGCAGACCGAAGCCCAGCTTAAGCGCACTTTCAGGCTTAAATTACAATGGGCTAACTTTGCCGCCTCGAAAATTACCGAGGAGCAGGTGCAAAACTATTACATTCAAAACAAGGACTTTTTTGACAACAATACGATAAATGTCAGCCTGATCATTATGCGAACCCCTCCTGGTACCAGTGCGGGGGAAAGGGCCAAGCTTAAAGACACCATGGGTCAGGTTAAAGCTGTGATAGCCTCCGGGAAAATGGATTTTGCCACCGCCGCCAAAACCTATTCTCAGGATCCTTCCGGCCCACAAGGCGGCAATCTTGGATTCATTCCCAGAAAATTCGCATTGGAGGAACCGCTGGCAGTGGCAGCGTTCCGATTGACACCCGGCCAGATGAGCGATGTCCTTGAAACTGAAATGGGCATTCACCTGATTCGGGTGAATGATCGAAAGCAGGGCCAACCTTCCGACTTCAAAAAGGTTAAAGAAGATGTCAGAGAGTTTTGCTCGGAAGAATTCTTCCAGGAAACTCTTGCACGCCAGCGCAAAGCCGCCCGCATCCAAGTTTTGCTACCGTAAAAATTATTCTTTTTTGCGGGGCAGTTCGGGTTTGTTCACTTTGGGAAAGCTTTTAGCCAGTTCTTTCTTTAGGTCAGCGTAGGCGGGTTCCTTGGCAAGATTTTTCCATTCATACTCATCGTTATTGTGGTCGTAAAGTTCCTCTCCCCCATCCGCATAACGGATATACCGCCAGCGCTCTGTACGAAGGGAATGGTTGTTCAAATGGAAGGTCGTAATTGCTGGTTTCTCCCATTTTACCGATGGATTTTCGAGCAGCGCTTTGATGTTTAAACCTTCTAGATTGGAAGGAGCAGTCACTTTACAAATTGAACATAAGGTGGGATAAAGGCTCATCAAATCAACCGGACTTGAGCAAACCCCACCAGCCCGGGTGACCCCAGGTACCACCCAAATATACGGCATTCGGGTTGCCTCTTCCCAAAGGGCAAACTTTCGCCAATGCTCCTTCTCCCCCAGATGCCACCCGTGATCTCCCCAAAAAACTATCATGGTGTTTTCCCTAGCAGGAGATTTTTCATACGCATCCAGCAACCTTCCAATTTGGGCATCACAGTAAGCTATTGCAGCAAGATACCCTTGCACCGCCTCTTTCCAGCGTCCGGATTTTAAAATTTGGGCGTGATCACCCATGGGTTTTGCCATGGCTAAACCTCCAGAAGGCACATCCGCAAGATCATCTTTCTGAATAGGGGGAAGTTGGATGGAATCCAACGGAAAAAGGTCATAGTACTTCATGGGAACATCCCAAGGCATATGGGGCTTATGCAATCCCACAGCCACGAAGAATGGTTCTTTATGGGTTTGCCCCAGAACCTTGATTCCATAATCCACAATGGATTCATCTTGAAGAATGGAATCATTGTTAAGGGGTTTGAAACGAATACCACCCACGCCATCATTTTTGGCACTGGGATGAGCCTTCACCTTTTGGGGGCCACCTTCGAAATAATCGGTCCATTCCCCTTCACGGTGGGCATTGGCATGGTAAATTTTGCCGGCGCCATAAACTTTGTAACCCGCATTTAAGAACTGGGTAGTAAGCGTTTGCGCCGGGGGAATGACTTTTATCCAATCTTGCCCATTATCATAAACACCCGTGGAACCCGGGCGAAGTCCGCTCATGAGAGCAGCCCGACTGGGATTGCAAACGGGAGCAGCACAATATGCCTTGGTAAATGTCACCCCCATCTTTGCAAGACGGTCAATATTTGGTGTTTTGGTTTGAGAATTCCTGCCCAAGTGCCCAACCCAGTGATTTAAATCATCCACGGCTATGAATAATACATTGGGTTTGTCACTGGCATTTGAACTGGCCGCCAGCGACAAAAATGTCAGAAGGCAAAATGTTCTATTTAACACAATCAAAACTCCCATGATTTTGATGACAAATTAATAAATCCATCAAAACAAAAAACATCCTTTTGAAAAATCTTCTTCAGAGAATAGCCTCGGGGCACTAAAATTGTAAAAACAAATGGTGCTTTTATGACTGATTGGAAATTTAATCCCAAAGCGTTGTACCTAACCCTGCTGATTTTGATTGGCAGCGGAAATTTTGTTTATTCCCAGACTATCTCAGAAAAAGATTTAATCCAAACGGCTGGGTTCAATAGTTCGGATAATATCTCGGCGATTATTTTACTGGAAACCAGAGCCAGCCCCCCACCATCCAAAGAAAATTTGGATATGTGGATTCGGGACCTAACTGATCCGGCCCCACAAACCCGCCAAAAAGCCAGGCAAATGCTCATTAATGCAGGGGATTATTCAATCTGGCATTTGGAGAATTCAAAAAATAATGCCACAACCAGCGCAAACTCCAAGAACGCCCGCGAATGTTTGGACTTGATTCATGGGAACCATGCTACAAGGCTAGTTGAAATATCACTTCGGCTTGCCAGCCAAGATACCCAATCCAGAGCAGGTTTGGCCATTCTAGGGTATGCCCCATTCGCCCCCAATAATCAAATTCTTGAGGAAACATCCGAGGCATTAAAAAACTGGGCAGGCCAATCAGAACATGCTAAAGAAATACTTTCAGCGGCTTTAAGCCAAAGCCACCCAAGGAAAAGGGCCATGGCTGCCGAGCTACTTATCCAAAAAAAATGGGCTAGTGATGAACAGGTTCTGAAATTACTTGCAGATTCTTCGGAACAGGTTTCCAGCAAGGCCACACTGGCTTTGTTAAAGCAGATGGACAAACGGGCCATTCCTCAGGCTTTGAAAGCTTTGGAAACAGCCACAACTGAAAATGCGAGGAAAATTGAAGATACCCTGATGGCGATTGCCGGCGAATGGTCAGTACAAGGTCCATTGCCGACAGATCAGCTTTCCCAAAAAATACGCCAATCCATTTGGGAAGCATGGTGGAAAAACATTCAATCGCGGGATTTGCTTGCCCCTGTAAGGTTGGCGACTATCTCCCCGGAAAAAGCTATAACCATTCGTTCGATGGTATCCAAGATGATCAGTGAAGGAACAGAATTAACAAAACCATCCTTAGAAAATCTTTCACCGGCTGAGGCTGGTTTTTTACTGAATCTGGCCAATAATTCGAAAAAAGTTGAATCAGCAACTGCAAAAGTGATTGGTGAACTGGAAAAAATCACCAGGAAACAAGAAGTTACCACGGCACTTATCCAACTGATTGAACTTTCCCAGCCAGAAGATGCCGCAAATACTTTAATTCAATACGCCTCATCATGTCCGGATGAGGAAACAATGGAACAATTAAAAAGTGTTCTAAATAAGGATCCAAAAAAAACCATTGCATGCGAAAGTGTTTTAAAAAACAACAACAGCTCGGAACCATCAAAAGCCCTTGCCTTGGAACTGATTTCCACAGACAGCCAATTTTTTCAGGAAATAAAGTCTAAAATCCACGAAAAATCCGCAGTACTAAAAATCGCCTATGCAAAAGTCATGTTTCCCAAAGACCCCTATGAATGCGCAAAACTTATCCTGGAAACATGCAAAGAACTTCCAAATCAGAAAGCTTCCTGGCTAATGAATTGGATGGCCGGGCAGATTGAAAACACCACAACGGAAATAAACACCGAATCGGCAGAAGAAACCGTCAAAACTATTGAACGACTTGGTACATGGTTGGAAGCCAACAAGGGAAAAATTCAATTAATAAAACCAACCTCCAGCAAACTTTCAAATCCAATACTGCTTGTTGAAAACATGAATCCTGAAAAAAAATCCGGCAGAGTTTTGCTGATGGGGGAAAAAGGTGGAATATTATGGGAAATCATCAACCTTAATTCGCCTAATGATGCAAAATTCAACCAAGGCAGGGTGTTGATATCCGAGGCAGGTAACAACAGAGTTACCGAAAGAGACATTCGGGGAAATATTCTTTGGGAAAAGCAGATTCAAAACCCTTTTTATGTCCAGAAAACATCCAACGGAAATATCTTCATCGCTGCCAGAAACGAAATTGTTGAACTGGATTCCAAAGGAAAGGAAATATTCAAACATTCGGTTAGTGGCCAAACGATTCTGGCGGCCCGTAAATCAGGACCCACGGAATATCTTGTGCTTCAATACAGCGGCAATCTTGCCAAAATAAACAGTAAAGGCTCGGAATTATCCAAAGGTATTATTCCTTTCCCCACAAATTTTGGCTTGAACGGTGCGACCTTGCTTGCGGATGGCAAGATCCTTGTTTCCGTACCCACCATCAACAAAATCATGGAGTTTAGTGACCGGGGAAATCTTTTGCATGAATATGATTCCACAGCACCCGGAATAGCCACCCGCAACATGGATGGAACCATTTTGACAAGTAATCTTCAAGCTAACAAACTTGTTAAAATTCGCAGGGATGGTAAAGTTTTATGGGAAACTGCACCAGGCAAATTCAAACCTTTTAAAGCTGGAGAAACACCATGAGGCACATTCCAGCTTTATTCATATTTTCAATGCTTTTAATAGCATTTGGCTTGCCGCTAAAATCGGCTGAACCCGGTGGCATTCCAATTTCTCCCACTTTAAAATTGGAAAACCTTGGCTTTCCCAGAAACGCTGAAGTTTTGAAAAGTTGGCTGGTAGAAAAGGCAAATCCTTCTTACGACCTTAAAAAAATAAACTGGGCCGTGGCGAACCTCTCCTCTGCCGATGCCAAAACCAGTTCTGAATCAAAGATGTTTCTTTTATCCCAAGGAGATTTTTCGAAACCATTATTAATTGAAAAATCTGCCGCGGAAAACGACCCGGAAAACCCCTTCGCCAAAATGATCTCCCTCATCCAATCTAATTCCGAAAAGATTGATGTACTTGTAATAACAGCCTTGGCGGAAATTTCTCCTTTGGAAAGTTTAAAAGAGATTCTGGCTTTTGCGGATTCCCCACCCGGTAAAAAAATACAAAATCCCATCAGGCAAGTTCTGACCAATGCATGCATCAGCAACACGCGGGCAAGGAATTTCCTGATTTCTCTCATGGAAAAGCCAGACTCCAAGGCAGGAAGTTTAATTCTTGAGATAGTTTCCTCCATCCACCAAAAAATTGATCCATCGTTTCTTCTTAAAACAGCACAGTCAGCAAAAAGCGATCAAAAAATGATTGCCATACGCTTACTATTAAAACAGTCTTCAGGTGCAGGATTGGAAACCGCCCTTGGCTACCTTGAAAAAGCAACCCCTGAAGAATCTAACAAATTATGGGATATGCTGGATTCCGCCCTGGGCAGGATTTATGACAAGTCCCTTAATGAAAATACTGCACCAGAGCAAAAATTACCCTTATGGAAAAAATGGTGGGCAAATCTGGACTCGAACAAGCTTCTCGAATCCATAACAACCAAGATCCCGAATGATTCGGATTCCGAAAAAATAAAACAATGGATTTCAAAACTTGGGGATGACGATTTTTCCCTTCGTGAAGATGCCTTTGGCCACCTGAAAACCATGGGCCCCCAAGCCATACCCCTGTTAAAAATGAACTTGGAATCCAATGATTTGGAGATAAGAAACAGGGCCAGACTACTGCTTGACTTGCTGGAAACCGAAAAAGTCCAGCCTGTAAACCCCTCAACATTAAGGGCATTATGTTTCAAAAATCATCCACTTGCACTGGAAACCGCCCTGGCTTATTTACCCCTTGCTGAAAACGAGGAAACCTTTCAGGAACTTTTGACGGTTTTAGCGGAAGCCCACTTTCCCACAGCCGGATTAACTAACCGATTAATCCCGCTATTGAATGACCCTTCACCGCGCAAAAGGCTTGCCGCTGGAATTCTTATTTTGGAAACCGGGAAAGATAGTTCTGAAAAAGCCCGAAACCTTTTACAAGATTCGGATTCTTGGATAAAAAATCGGTTCGCGCTACACCTGGCAAAGACTGGTGACAAGGCAGCCGTTACGGAACTGATTCGATCGATTGGTTCTCTGGAAAGTCAAAATTGTTACGAATCTGAGGAGTTTCTTCAAAACATTTCCAAAATGACACCACCAGCGAATTTCATTTCCGCCAAAACACCACGGAAAGAACTGGAATCTTTCTGGAATAACTGGTGGAACACTAATCAAAACCAAGTCAGCTTGATAATTCCCGAGGAAGATACCAGCCAAAGTATCGGAAACATCCTTGTTGCTAGCGTTGCAAACAATAAGGTTTTTGAAATGGATCGCGATGGAAAAATTCTCTGGAGTATTTCCGGGTTGGCTGGCCCCATGGATGCCCAAACTTTACCCGGCGGAAAAGTTCTAATCGCGGAACATCACTCCCAAAAAGTCACCGAAAGAAACCTTCAAGGCGAAATCCTCTGGACTAAAAGTGTGGGAGCAAACCCGTTGAGCGCCAGGCGCCTTTCAAATGGGGTAACAACTATCACATGCCGAAGCATGATTTTGGAACTAGACCGTAACGGGAACGAACTTTTAAAAATACCTCGTCCGCTTAGCGACATTATGACTGCGGAAAAGCTCAAGGATGGAACCTACCTGATAGCCACCAATCAAATGACACTGGTTCGCGTCGACAAAACCGGAAAAGAAACAAACATAGTTCGGCTTCCGCTTGGTGTTGCAAGCCATGCCAACGAAATTTCCCCAAACCGAAGCATACTCATGCCACTAACTTGGCAGAATAAAATTCAAGAACTGGACTCTTCGGGTAAAATGATACTTGATATACCTGCAAACCAACCCGTTGCTGCGGTCAAACTCCCCAACCGAAACATCCTGGTTGCGACCCAGACTGTTCCACCGAAGCTCATCGAACTAGATAGAACTGGAAAACAAGTTTCGGAAAAACAGGCCACTCACCCCATTTTCCGCATAAGAAATCGCTGAGGAACAGCCATATGCCAAGTTCTGTGAAATGGATTTTCCCTCTGGTACTTTTGTCGGTTTACATCGCAACCACGATAAGTGCGGTGTTTGCCAATGAAGACGAAAAAGTTCTTGCCTCCGCAGGCATTCCATCCGATGAAAAATCTCTGATTGATTTCTTAAGCCGTAGATCGCGCGAAACTGCCGATAAAAGCCAGATAAAATTATTGATTTCCAAACTTGGTGACGATTCCTTTGAAGAAAGGGAACTGGCATCCGCAAGGCTTTGTGCATTGGGCATGGTGGCACTTGCCGACCTTAAACAAGCATCCGACAGCGCGGATGTGGAAATTGCCAGAAGGTCCAAAGAATGCATTCAGAAAATTGATGAGGGAGCCCGGAAGAAAATTCTTTCAAGTGTTGTTCGAACGCTTGGAAGCACCAAAAGCCCCACCGCTTTGAAAACCCTTATGAATTACGCTCCTTATTCCCATGAAGATCGAACCTTCGAAGACCTTGTCTTTGCCATAATTCAATGCGGAACGAATAATTCAACCGCTTTGAAAGAAATTCAAGTCAATTCGACCACTGAAGAAAATGACTGGCTGAAAGTTGCTGCCGGTTGCGCTCTTGCCAAATTGGATCAAGAAAAAAGCAGGCAATCTGCGGATAATCTTCTAAAACTTCGCGACCCTCATGCAAGTTTTGAGATGGGATTGGCCCTTGCGGGATTGGGTGAGATTCGGGGAATTACTGCCATGGCAACGGTTATGGACAGACTGGACCCCTGGGAATTCTCTCTGACAGATCATCTTCTACGCAAATTAACCCGGGGTGAAAAACCACCCACCAATCTTTCAAATGTTCAGACAAAGGAAAATTGGTTAAAGATCATCTCCAAAATGGAATGGAAACCCACTTCGCAGGAAATAACAAAGGCCTCTTTGGAAGTCGGAAAAACTCTGGTCGTACTGCTGGATGCCGGCAAGATTCAGTACATGGATCGAAACAATCAGGTACTGTGGTCCATCGATGGCCTGCAGTTTCCTCTTGATGCTCAGATCATTGACACTGAAACCGTACTTGTAGCTGAACACCAGGGGAACCGGGTAACAAGGCGTGACCGCAAAAACCAAATAGTTTGGGAGAAGAAAATCGATGGTCCCCTTGCTTCTCATCGGCTTGAGGATGGCAGCACATTTATTGCCAACAAAAACGAAATTCAAATTGTGGCTGATGATGGAAAGACCATTTCCACCTTCACCCCAGCGAATGGCGAAATCATTATGCGGGCAAGCCCCTTGAATAATGGCGAAATATGCGTGATTCTTTCCACCCCCCAGGGCAACAATCGTTGCGTGGTTCTGGATAAGGGGCAAAAAGAAAAATCGAGCTTTGAAGTTGATGTGCGAACCTCTGGTGGTAAGGTTTCCGTGCTTGCAAACGGAAATGTCCTCATCACCGAAGTTTATGGAAATCGGGTTGTGGAATATAATCCAGCGGGAAAAGAAGTATGGCATCTGGAATGTGAACAACCCGTGGCTGCCACCCGTCTAGCTAATGGCAACACACTTGTAACATCCATGACCCAATTGCGCGCATTTGAAATTAACCCCAAGGGAAAAGAAGTCTGGTCTTACAAATCTGACACCAGGGTCACAAGGGCTTTCCGCCAATGAAATTCCATCGCCCGGGATTGCTGGCAGCGTTTATCACCGTGGTTTGCTGCTTTTTTGCATTCGCCGGTTGGCCCACAGATGAGATTGATTTTTACGATCTGAAACTGATTCAAGAAGCCAAAATTCCCAAAAACAATGCGGCTATAAAATCCTGGCTTCAGGAAAGGCTTAAACCCTCCACTGATAATGGTGATATAGAAAAGCTTGTAAAGCTTCTGGGTGATGAATCATTTGAAAAACGGGAACAGGCTGAAAAATCACTTCTGATGTTTGGGATCAAATCAATCAAAGCTTTACAAGCCGCCAAAACAAATACCGACCCGGAAATATCCAACCGTGCCAAAAAATGCCTGGCAATCATTGCACCCAACGACACGCTTGCCCTTAAAGCTGCGGCCATTCGCGTTTTTGCAAAAGATTCCCCAGCGGAATTTCTTGGTGCCGAATTGATTTCCGAAGAATCCTTGGCCGAACCCTTTATTGCAGAAGCCTTGCTCGATGGAATGTTAACCGCTTACAAAGTTTTGCCAGATGAAACTCTGGCAAAGGCCCGATCTCTATTCAATTCAAAATCCCAAAAGGTTCAGATTCTTGCATCATGGATCTTAGGCTTAAACAAAAAGAAAATAACTGATCTTCCCAATAATCTAACCCCTTTTGTGAAACTCAATCTTGGTTACGCAATGGTGCAATCCCAAACTAAGCAGGGAGTTGACCTTATTGCTGAGGCATTACCTAATCTCCCAGCATATGCTGGGTGGCAAGCTGCAAATCTTCTTTGCTCGTTGACTGGAACGGACAACAACTTCAAAAACATCAGGCACAAACAAAGGAAGTTACCTCTGTTTGTGGAAGAATTTTCTGGGTGGTGGAATAAGGCAAAACCCAAATTTGATTTTCCAAAAAATTCTAGCATCAAAGCGACCCGAGTGTTGGCATCAGCCATGGATTTGAGTGCGAATCAAGGCAAGATAATTGAGGTGCGCCCGGATGGCTCCACCAAAACATTATTTTCGGCCGGAAATTACCTCAACAGTATCACTGCAGTGGATCATTCCCGATTTATTGCCAGGGAACAAGGTACCTCCATTGCCATATGGACGATCCAGGGGGAACTGATTGAAAGATCTAATCTGGAGAGGAATTTCACTTTTATTGGGCTTGATTCCAAAGGCCAAAGGCATTTGGTAGGCGCACCAGAGGTCTGGGAGACCGATTTTGAACTTAAACCAGTTTCGAAAATCAACCTGGGGCAGGATGTGGGTGCTGCCATTCGTACCCCAAACGGAGAATTAGTCGCCATTACTAAAAAAGGTGAACTTCTGGTATTTGACCGAAGCAATACTGCAAATGCGAAATATCGATGGGAAAACCTTGGTAAACTATCCACTTTTCAACCCATAGAACCAACCAGGAACGATACTTTTTTGATTGCAGAGCCAAATTCCCAGGAAATTCGGGAATACACAACATCAGGTAAAATTGTTAAATCATTTAAACTTCAAACGGGAAAGGGAATAACTACTTCATCTTATCTTTCATTTCAGGCACTTTCGAATGGCAATCTTTTAATGGGAAACCGAGCTGTTCAAAATCTTTCGGAAATTAACGAGGCTGGCGAGGAAATTCAAAGTATTCCTTTGGATGGTAGACTCCGGAAGCTTTTTACCATGCCGGTTCGCATGGTTTTTCCTGATTAAAATCCCCCTGCAGCCCCTTGATTTCTGGCCCATAAGTAGCATACTTACAATAATTAATCCGCTGGAGTGGTGGAATTGGCAGACACACCATCTTGAGGGGGTGGCGCCCGTAAGGGCATGTGGGTTCAAGTCCCACCTCCAGCACTTCTTTTTAATCTAATCCAATCCCTAAAATCGAGCCTTAAAGCCATGCCAAAAAAGCTTCTAAGTTTGGTTGTTATATTCTTTTCAGGCATCGCATTTGCAGCGGAAACCATTTACCAGAAAGATGTGGTTTACGGAAGAAAATATGGCTTGGCTTTGACCATGGATGTATTCAAACCGACCGTAAAACCAAATGGCGCCGCTGTAATCGTGGTGGTTAGCGGTGGCTGGTTTTCTAATCCCGCAGCAATTTCCGAATCCAGAGCCAAGCCTTTCACCAATCGCGGGTACACAGTGTTTCAAGTTGTCCATGGCAGCCAACCCCGGTTCACAATCCCTGAAGCCATAGAAGATTTGCATTTGGCCACCCGATTTATCAGGTCCAAGGCTGCAGATTATGGAATTCATCCTGAAAAAATCGGAATCACCGGTGGCTCGGCAGGAGGACATCTATCATTAATGATGGGTGTTGCTGGCCAGAAGAGCGATCCTAACAGCAAAGATCCCATGCTTCGCCAATCCAGTGGGGCAAATGCGGTTGCCTGCTTTTTTCCACCCACTGATTTTCTAAATTGGGGTCAAAAGGGTTTGGAACAACTTGGCCGTGGCCCCCAAGCAATTCCTAACATTGTCGCACCTTTTGATTTTGTGATATTTAATGACAAGAAAAAGCAATTTGAGCCTGTCGAAGATCCGGCAGAAAGAAAAAAAATAGGTGCCGCGATTTCCCCCATAACCCATGTGACTTCAAAATCCGCGCCGACCCTTATCATTCACGGCGATCAGGATAAATTGGTTTCCATTCAACAAGCGGAAGTTTTCGTGGCAAGGATGAAGGAAATGGGTGCTGTTGCAGAGCTAGACACCCGCAAAGGCGCGGTTCACGGCTGGCTTAATATGGATAAAGACCTTGAACTTTTTGCAGATTGGTTCGACAAACACCTTCTTGAAAAAGGCAAATAGGCCAGGCTATTTAAAGCCCGGCCTATTTACTTTCATTGGTTCTGGTTAGCCCACATAAATACCCCCGTTATAATTCGGGTTGTAAGCCCAGAAGTAATATTCAATACCTTGCAAGTATTTGAAGACTCTTACATCAGGCCCACCATTGGTAAATGGCCCGGTAACAATCTCTGCTTGCCCATCATTTTCAATGTCTGCCAGTGCTACTACCACACCACCAGCAAAGTTGATGTCGTAGGCGAAGAAATTATCAATTAAGTTTGTACCAGAACCATTAAACACTTTCACATGCGGGCCACCACCAGGGCCAGCCGCCACCACAATATCACTTACAATATCACCGTTGTAATCGCCAGCGGCCACAAACACACCACGATTCACACCGACATCAAAAGCCCAGAAGTTAGCCAATGCAACAAGTGAACCAGATTGGGCTAGTTGTTCCCCGCTGAAAGCAAGTACCCTTGGGCCACCACCAGGGCCTGCTCCTATGACCACATCCACATAACCATCACCATTCACATCGCCACCAGCAACGCTAACACCACCGGTGAAAGTAGGCTCGAAAGCGAAGAAACTGGCAATATTGGAATAGTTGGCACCGCTAAACACTTGGACATGGGGCCCACCACCAGCACCGGCGCCAGTAATGATATCTCCAAATCCGTCACCATTCACATCACCTACGGCAACATAAATTCCATCGGGGAAGGAGGGATCATAAGCGTAGAAACTTCTGATGAGGTTGAAATTATTTGCTCCATCATACACGTTCACCTGAGGGCCACCACCAGGGCCAGCGGCAACAACCACATCCGCAATACTGTCACCTGTCACATCACCAGAGGCCACTCGCACCCCACCTGTGAACTCCGGCGCAAAAGCGAAGAAACTTCTCACCAAACCGTTTTGCTGATTGTAGACATTCACCTGAGGGCCACCGCCGGTGTTTGTCCCGGTGACTATAAGATTGCTTGTCCCTTGAATGGCTTGAGAAACCGAATCTGTTGAGGGAGCAAAGTATTGCGTAAACAGATTGTCAGGTGCCCCTAGGTAATTTGCAGTAATTACATGCCTACCACCTGTCAGGTTACTTGTGGTGAAAGAAGCCACCCCTCCAGCCAAAGGTATTGCAGCACCTATTGCGTTACCGTTATCCAAAAACTGCACTAGTCCAACAGGAGTTCCACCTCCAGATGTGACTGTGGCTGTAAAGGTAATGGATTCCAGCCTGCTCGCAGGGTTTTTGGAGGAAACCAAATCCAATGTAGTTACAGCAGTAGTCAATATTTGCTGAGAATAAGCAGAGGAAAAACCTGTTCCATTGTAATTACTATCTCCAAGGTAAAGGGCATCCACGCTATAGAAACCTGGGTTACTAATCTGGGTTAACAAGGTAGCAGTTCTAGCCCCAGTTACAGGATCAGTGGAATTCTGATCTATTACTTGCAATGGCTGGATCACTCCATTAATCCTGAAGAGCACCTGACCGGTAGCTGATCCCCCAGAAAATTCAGGGGTGATTGTGGCAGTAATTGTCAAAGGCAAATCTGTCCCGTAGACAGGTGTTGGCGAAGAAACGCTTATGCTTGAATTAGCCTTGGTGACTGTATGAGCGATAATATTTGAATTACTGGTCGCGAAGATACTGTTTCCACCATCAAATACCGCTGTTATTACATGTGGCGAACCATTCACACTAAGGTTGCTTAAGGTAATACTAGCTGACCCACCAGAAACCGTAACTGGTGCTCCAATGGGAAGACCTTGATCCATGAACTGCACCGTTCCTGAAACATTTCCAGAATAACCAACCGGAGGTGAAACCACGGATGTAAATGTTACAGGCTGCCCATATTTAGTAAGGTTATCAATATCCGAGGAAGTAAGAACATTGGAAGTAACTATTCCAACACACGTAAGGGTTACATCGTTACCGTCCCCACCGCGGTAGGAGATTTGGTAAGAGACATTATTGGCGGTAATATAAGCGCCTTCCGCCAAGCCATTAAACGTGCCAACCACCGCATCGGATCCATCGTTGTTGATAATGGTGTAGGTGATTCCCCGCACAGTGGGTTGAAAATTCAAATTAAGACTTAAGACTGGGCTACCCACCAAATTTACATTACCAGTAACATTCAATTGGTCGTAAGCAACCCCAGCCGCAGGCGAGGTGCCATTCAAGGCCTGGCTGTTGATATCAAACTGAAACACACCAACAGAACTCTGGGCATTTATTCCACGGGTATTCAAAATTGAAACATTGGATGTCAAGGTTCCTGGTGTAACTGTGCCGTTCTGGCCCGCGGTCATCCTTAAAACACCAATACGGCCATTACCAGTAAGGGTTCCGCTTGTATTCACAAAAACGGGAACGTTATCACTTCCAAGCTGATAAAGAGTTCCAGAGCCTACTACGGTACTCCCCTGACTGTTTCCATTCCCGGAAATCACAAGATCACCTGCACCGGTTTTATGCAAGGTCGAGGAACCGCCGTCTATCCTTCCGGAAAGTGTCAATCTTCCCGTGTCAATGCCCACATAGGCAAGTTGCATGGTTCCCGCCAGATTGATATTGCCTGCCCAAGTATTATTTCCACTAATACTTCTTAATGCACCTGCGGCAGCAACACCAAGCCCATCCAGGCTTAATGTTCTATTTGAAATGGTTTTATTTCCTGCCAGTGCCAGTGTTGCAGGACTAGCTGGAACCGAGGTGGAGACAGATATCAGGCTACCTTGGCCAGAACCTAAATTACCCTGACCTTGGACAAGCAAAGTACCTTCTTGAACAGCAATTGGAATGGTTGTATTAATTGGGGAAACCAAAGAAACCGTTCCTGCCCCAATCTTAATCAATTGGGAATTTGAAGGTAAACCATTGGATTGCAAAATATTACCCGAAACTATCAATTCACTACCTGCTCCCGCGCCCAAGGAAGCTGTGGAATTAAGCGTAATATTGCCACTCCAAGTGTTGCTTCCCACACTTTGCAAAGCACCAAATCCATTAAAACCAGTCCCTTGAAGTGCTATATTATTTGTGATGTTTAATCCACTTCCAACCACTTGAACAGACCCAGAGCCCGATAATGCAGGAAGTGGTGGGCTTTGTTGAGTAACAAGAACAGAGGATGCGGAACCCAAAGCCCCATCGCTCAACAAACGTAGATTACCATTACTTACTAACCAATTTCCTAAAAAGCTGGTTGTGTTGGTTGAGGAAATCCCCAAATTCATGGAGCCGCGTTTTTCAAGGGTGATTCCGGATGAGGCATTTAACTGGCCACTAATTAACAAATTTGAATTTGGGCTACCACCAATACTCGCATTGGTTTGTGCCGTGACCTGCCCCTGCCATTCAGCAGAGTTGGGATTGCTTGCGGGAGACACAACTTGAAAAGCGCCTAATCCTTCAACCCTTGCACCCGAAGTTCCACCAGGATTCTGGTCTGGACCATTATTTGTGGAAGGGTTTAAATCCCCATCCTGAATGATTAAATTATACTCTGGCCCAAATAATAAATTTTGGCCACCCAGAACCTCGTCTCCAAGGGTCAGTGCTCCAAATCTTGGGCTACTGCCTAAAACAAGATTTTGAGGTATTTCCCTAATAATAATATCTTTTTGGCCATCCGTGGGAACGCCCAAGCCAAGGTTATTTTGTACATTTAAGAAACCATCAAAAACAACAACATCTCCATTGAATGTGTTCGCTTGAGTTAATTCAACGGTTCCAGCACCCCATTTTCTAAAACCTGCTGTTCCACTTACAACTCCGTTTATTTCAGTGATACTACTAAATTCCTGCCCAATGCTTGGATCACCGGTTGGATTAGCTGGCGTACCGTTGGCTGTCAAATTGGCAATAGCGGTGGCATTTATGGTAGGAGTTGTGGAATTTGGAAGGAAACCAGGCTTACCGAGGGTTATGGAAACCAGTGGAGGATTATTCCCAGAATACCCAAAACCACCATTCGCAACAGCTATGGATTGAATAGAACCAGATTGACCAATTACAATTGCACCCGCTGTGGCACCAATTGCATTTTGTATTTGCACCGTCGGAGCAGTAGTATAACCACTTCCAGGATTCGTTATTTGAATACTAGTTATAGCTCCATTTTGGGAAATTACTGCCGTTGCAGTCGCACCAGTACCACCACCGCCAGTTATGGTAACTTGTGGAGCAGTTACATAACCGCTACCCCCAGTTAAAACTGGAATTAAGTTGACTTGCCCATTATTTAAAGTGGGCGCACCCAAAGTAGCATTTGTATGACCGCCAATAATTACAGTTGGAGTTTGAGTGTAACCCGATCCACCGTTTGTTATTTGAATTTGCCCATTGGAAAGCCTTCCAAATTGATCTAATGGTGAGCCACCATTGATATTTGGATTAATAGCAACGATTTGCGCTGTAGCGCCTTGTCCATCACCAATAATCGTTACCGTGGGTACTGCTGTATAACCAGCACCTATATCCGCAAGTTGAATGGCAGTAATCACACCGCCTGTTTGCGTTGTCTGGTCGTATGGTGATATTGTCACAGAACCCGCAAAAGCTGCATTAGGGGCTTGAATCTGAATGGTGGGTAATGATTGCTGATTAGGGTCATACCCCGTACCACCATTAGTCACCGTCAAAGAACCAACAGAAAGAGAATTTCCAGAAACAGTCCCGGTATTCCCATAAATATCCCCATTATTTATTGCAGGGCTAGTAATCATCGAAGGATTTGCAATTAATGAGACAGAACCGGCCCATTGATGCGGGGTAGAAAGCACACCCAACCTGGCATTTCTACCTGTAAATTGTCCCAGGGGTGAAAGGCTATCTATGCCAGTTAAGCTGGAGTTTGGTGTATAACCGTCACCGCCATTTAGAATAAGATTTCTATTTAAAATAGTAAGTTCGCTGCCAACAACAATTGTTCTACCATTACCATACTGATCCGTACTTAACATCAACGTACCATTTGAGATTTCCACATTGGAATTTGTAAATGGGTCTCCAAGCCCATTAGGATCTGAAACAACAAGCATTCCTTGCTCAATGGAAGTTGATCCTGTGTATTGATTGTTTGATTCAAAAACCAATATACCTGAACCCTGCTTCACAATTTTGTTGTTATTAACATCATTTAATAAAACATAACCACCTGATCGGTTTAAAAAAGACGCCTCTGCTAAATCTGAATCAAGTATCAACCATGAACCTTCATTCACCACATTAAACACAAATGAAGATCCTTCAGGAAGGTTTGGATTTCCAATATTTAAAGGGCTATAGATCCAATTTGCGTTTCCTGTCGAGGTACCACTTGGATTAGTAATACTACTTCCCACATAGTTCGCGACTATCTGAGTCTGCACATTCAATGGAACCGCTGGAGTTAACGAATTATTTGACCCATCCACGGTATTTGGGTCCACATAAACCGGGGAGCCAATTTGAAATGAATAAGGGTCAAAAAATGATGAGGTTTGATCGTTTGCTGCTCCCGGATAGAAAAATTCCGCACTAACAGTTTCCCCTGCAGGGAAGTAATTTGGGGGCGAAATCCGGCCATTTTGTGGCCCAAACTGAGGATTATCTCTTGAATACAAATAATAACCTGCACCAGTAAACAGAAGCTGATCCACATATACCAAGGGTGAAATTATGTTCTGACCTGTCAATGAATCACGCAAATAGCCAGCAAGATATCCATTAGAATCAGGAGATAGGTCATTTATAAGATTAACTTGAATTGGCCCTGGGGGCGTCTGTGGGGAAGGGGTATGATCCACTCTTGTAAGATCACCAAATACACCGGCAGTGGGTGTTAATAATCTGGCGTCAGCCAGCAAAGGAAATATTAAAGTGTCCCCATTCTGGGGTATTGTTGAAGCACCTAAAGTTAAATCCCAATTAAGACCTAATGAAGTTGGAAAACTGATTGGTGGTGTTGTGGCGGCCTGGATAGCCGCCATATATGAGCTGAAGGTAGGATCCCCATTAACGCCATAGGCTGCTGGGGGTCCGAGAGTACCGTTAGTCCCCTGCCCGGCCAGGCTACCATTCCACACCTTGGTGGCGCATTCGATTCTTTCTTCCAAGTTTTCTATATTTAGCTTTTTCGTTACAGCCTTTTTGGATTTCTTAAGGCCAAACAAACGACGAAATGTTTCCAGTTTCCAATTCAAAATCATGGTCGGCTCCTGCCTGTGGGTGTTCACATCCTGAAACACCATCACCTCAGTTATCGACCAAACGACCAATACGATTTAAACAATCCGACTGATTCTTCAAATCCAACCAATAGGCCAAATAGTTACATCCCTAAATTTCTACCTACCTTTTGCAGTTTTACTTTGATTTTTTAAAAGAATTATTAAAGTTGCTGGATTTGCACCGGATGCTGAATCCGTTCACCTTGGTCAGTTATTTCCCAAAGCCCAACATTTTTATCTGTTTTAACATTCCCAATAATCAGCATGAATATTTCAGGGCTTAAATGCCCACATATATCTTTGGAACTAGGGACAGGGGAAGAATTTGGGTGGGAATGATAAACTGCCAGGATTTCCAAATCCGTAAGTCTCATCTCTCGCATCGCTTTGAACATACTTTCAGGCGAGGATTCGAATTCGGTGGCAGTTTTAAGCACATTTTCAAGTTTCATCACTTTTTGGACTTTGTATTTTAACTTGTCAGATTCCGTAATTTTTGTGCCCACCAGCAAACCGCAGCATTCTAATGGATACTCTTCCAGGGAATGCGATTCCACAGTTTCCAAATGAAGTTTGCTCAGTTCAAACCGAACAGCCATTGACATATGTTCATTCGTCTCGAAAATAAGAAGATAACCTTTGTTCTTACAAAAGATTAACCGATTTTCAGCTAGGAAACATCATGGCGGGAACCCCGGGAAAGCGTGACAGGGTAATATTGGCCTATTCTGGTGGTCTGGACACCTCCGTGATGGTCCATTGGATTCAAGAAAAGTACGATCTGGATGTTGTTACTTTTACCGTGGACTTGGGACAGGGTGAGGATATCGAGGCCATCCGCCAAAAAGCCCTGAAGACCGGCGCCGTTGAAGCCATAGCCTTAGATGCCCGTAATCTTTTTGTGGATTGCTTTGTTTGGCCGGCCTTGATGGCTGGCGCTGTTTACGAAGGTAAGTACCCCCTGGCCACCGCTTTGGGGCGCCCGCTAATTGCAAAATTAATGGTGGATGCAGCCCGTGAACATAAAGCCAAGGCTGTTGCGCATGGTTGCACTGGCAAAGGCAATGACCAGGTGCGCTTTGATGTAACATTCCAAACCCTTGCACCTGATTTAAAGATCATTGCACCGGTTCGCGAATGGCGCATGACCCGCGATGAAGAAATCGCCTTCGCCCGTGAACGAAAAATCCCCGTGGAAATCACGGAGGAAAACCTTTTCAGTATCGATCAAAATATATGGGGCCGAAGCTGCGAAGCGGGCGTATTGGAAGATCCATGGACTGAACCACCATCAGAATCTTTCGCATGGACCAAGGATGCGGACAAAACCCCCAATCAGCCAACATATGTGGTGATTGATTTTGAAAAAGGAATTCCCGTTGCCTTGGATGGCAAAAAAATGGATGGGGTTCCCCTTATTGAAGCTTTAAACAAAGTCGCTGGCGAGCATGGTGTTGGCAGGATCGACCATGTTGAAAATCGCCTGGTGGGGATCAAGTCGCGTGAAGTTTATGAAGCGCCTGCAGGTGTGGTTCTTCATATGGCCCATCGCGAACTGGAATCTCTTACCCTAAGCAAGCAAGCACAGCGCTTCAAATCCATAGTAGCCCAGGAATATGCGGATCTCATTTACAACGGACAATGGTTCAGCGCCTTCCATCAAGATTTGGCGCAATTTGTGGTTAGCAGCCAAAGGTTTGTATCAGGCCAAGTCAGGGTAAAACTTTTCAAAGGCAGCGCCACGGTTGCTGGCAGGAAAAGCGAAAACAGCCTTTACAGTAAAAACCTGGCCACCTACGAAAAAGGTGATCAGTTCGACCACGATGCCGCCAAGGGCTTTATTCGCCTTTGGGGCCTCAGCCAACAAACACAAGCCAACCTCCAACTTCTTAAAGGTGGCAAGGGTTTTGAGTTGCCCGGCGTGCTGACTGACAAAAACCAAGGCAAATAAAAAGACAGTATCAAAGCTATGAGCCATGAACCAATGGATGTGGATGAACTTGCCGCTTACCTGAAAAGGGATGCCAGGGATGTTCACAAACTTGCATCCAAAGGGTTGATTCCCGGAAAAAAAATCGCTGGTGAATGGCGTTTTCAAACCTATGAAATCAACCTTTGGCTCCAGGGCCAGCTTATCGATCATCACGAAGAATCCCTGATTCATTTTGAAAGCCATGCACCCATTGAATGCGAGCATGGAACGCTTATTTCAAAATATCTGGGTGAACCCTGCATAGCATCCCCCTTGCCAGCCCGAACCAAATCGTCAGCTTTAAGGGAACTAATTAAGCTTGCGGAACAATCCTGGCAAATTTATGACCCGGACGCAATTTATAAGGCCATTTCTCAAAGAGAAGAAATCGCCAGCACGGCCTTGGCTGGCGGAGTTGCGATACCACACCCGCACAGGCCAATTCCAGGCACTTTGGGAGAAACAGTAATCGCTCTTGGCATTATCCCCGGTGGAATTCCCTTTGGTGCGCCCGATGGAAAACTCACTGATGTTTTCTTTTTAGTTTGCCCCACGGATGACAAAACCCATATCCAGTTGCTTGCGCGACTTACCCGACTTTTTCTTACAGAGGGTTTCCTGGAATCCATTCGCGAAGCAAACGATCCAAAACAAATCTGGCAAACCATCCGCAAGCTGGAAATGAAGCTTGGCTAATCCACCGTAATCACGCCATTCAGATCAGGCTGCAAACATGTAGCTTTAACGCCCATGCTTTTCAAAAGTTTCTCCGCTGCGAGATAACCTGATCGAACTGCCCCCTCCATGGTTGCGGGCCAACCAGTTTTTGTGAAATCACCTGCAAGGAAAAGATTTGGCCACCTTGTTGCCTGATCAGGCCTAACATAATCGACATTTGCCGAAGAAGCAAAGGTGGCTCTTTTTTCAGTAACAACTTTAGCTCTTAGTACTTTTGTTGAATTCATTGCTCCAAAAAAATCATGCAATTCCGCAAGAACTTTGGCCTGAATGGCTTCATACCCCATTCCCAGAGCATCCGCAGAGGCGCTTATAACCACCTGATAAAAATGCTCTCCAAGGCTATTTTTCCCACGATAAAACAGCCAGTGACTAAGAGTATCCAACATTACCACATGGGGCAGTTCTGTAATTCTTTGATCAAGCCACATGTGAACACTTGTAATTGGGGACGATTGAAGCCCCAAAATTGTTTCATCAATCTTTTCACCCAGAAGACTCTTCAGCCTCTGAAACGGTACTGCTAAAACAACATGATCAGCTTCGAGAATTTCGCCATTTTGCAATAAGACACCAGTGACTTTTTCATTATCAAAAAGCACGGATCTAATTGTGGAACCCAAACGAATAGTAACCCCAAAACCTTTAAGCCGTTGAAATAACCTTGGCCCAAAAAGTTCCGCCAACGGCAAGGATGGCAATTTCAGCCTGTAAGCTTTTCGGTCCGCAAAAAATGAATCCACCACAACTTTTCGGCAGTACTTAAAGCTGGCTTTTTCAATCGGGGTATTCAGGGCGCTCACTAGCACAGGTTTCCAAAATCTTTCAATCAAAATTGGCGTTTGAAAATGCGCCAAAAGCCAATCACCAAATGAAACACTCTCATCTCCTTCCTTCAAACGCAGCAAAAGAAAGGCAAGGCCAAGTCGAATTTTTTCCGAGTAAGTCAGGTAGCTTGCTTTTAGGAAACTCCTGGCCAAATGCAAAGGTGCAGGCAAATTATCGCCTTTTAAATGGCTTACCTTGCCATCTGGAGTCATGAAGTAGAGGTTTTCTTCATCCTGAAAAAACTGCTCCAACCCCATCCATCGACAAAAGTGGCTTAAATTCGTGCAACAACCCATGCTAATATGCTGACAATGATCCACCAGTTCATCGCTAACGGGATCCAAGTAAGAATCAGCCCTGCCCCCGGTTTTTGGTCTGGTTTCCAGTACCGTTACCTTGCAACCATAATTGGAAAGCATGGCACTGGCGGCCAAACCCGCCAATCCACCTCCTACAATCAATACATGAGGACTTTCTTTACCTAAATTACCATGCGGATTTTGCATAAAGGCATCTTGCCAAAAGGGTTAGAAGAACTTATCTTTTCTTATAGATTCTTTGCGTGCTTGCGCCAAGAACTAATTCCCCGATAGCTCAGTTGGTAGAGCGGCGAGCTGTTAACTCGCATGTCCTAGGTTCGAGTCCTAGTCGGGGAGCTACTTATTTCCATATCTTTTTCAGAAAAACTATTAAACCCAGCCTTAAGTTCATATCCAGTATAGGGATATAGATTTTTTTGGTTTCCTAACTGTGCATCATTGGCACTTGGGAAAGCTGCAAAATCTGTCAAAAAATGGTCATTTTTGGTGGCATTTTGGGTGGAAATTTTGGTGGCATTTTCCAGAGAGCCTTCAAAAGCAGCATTTAAAATGTGTTCTTGTGTAATCATTCTGTAGTATTTATCCGCAACATTTGGAGTGTTTCCAAGCCATTTACAAACGAAATATTGCTGATGTTTATCCAACAGATCCGTGATCAAACTTGCCCTTAAATTAACAAACAATTTCGCCCACGGATCAATCCCTAACTTCTTCAACCATCGCCTAACATTTGAAGATATATTTTTGCCTTTCCTTTGCTTTGCATATTCTGGCAAGTTCCATTCTTTACAAACAGGCAAAAGGTATTCTTGTCCTTCTTCTCTGTTTTTAAAAGCATCTATAAAAATAGGTTTTAAATCTGGGAAAATAGGACAGATTCTTTTTTCCATCTCAACAACAGCACTTCCCTTACTCTTGCCTTTCAACCCATGAATTACAAAAAAACCTTTTTCAAAGTTTATATCCTCAAATTTCAACATGATTATGTCTGAAGGGATTCTCAAACCACCAAACCTTGCCAAAGCTATCAACATTCTGGATTGATAATCAGGGCATTTTTCAAAAAAGAAGGCTGCCACCTCTTTGGCAACATAAACTTTTCTTTCTGGATCTGAACTTCCAGAAGATCTTATTTTTTTAAAAGGATTTTTGGCAATAATCTCCATATCCTTAAATTCTTCAAAGAACTGCCTTATAACTCTTACAAATTTCCCAATGGTGGATGTGCTGTACTTTTTATTTGGCTGGTATTCATATTTCAAAATTGATTCATACCAGTTTTTTGCATCCAGAACGCTTATATCTCTTATGTCTTTGGTTGGTGAAATGAAACGAAGCAAGGCTTTTATTGTGTACTTCCATTTTTCAATGGTTTGAGCATGTTTTCCAGAAGCTATGCCTTCTTCGACATATTTTTGAAGATATTTCTTGATAGGAAAACTGCTAGGTTTGCCACTGTTTAACCTAGGAGGCACCAAATTGATTTTAGCCAATTTGGAATATAAATCATTTACACTGTAAGCCCTTGGATTTTTTTCAATTTTCTGAAGCCATATGGTTAAATAATTATCCAAAGGCGAATCAGTCTCTAAAGCGTCTCTAATCCTTTCAATATTATGTTGTATCTCAGTTTTTGAATGCCACTCAACTTTCGTAGAAAGCGAAATAACATATTTTATACCTTTGACACTAATGAAAATGCGGTTCCTTTGTGCCATAAAACCTCCTGTGCTAAATGGTACAAAGGAACTTTGGAAAACAAAGAGCAGCTTTTAATTATCTTTGTTGGTTTTTAAGTCCAACATCTTAAAGCTCTCTTTTAAAAATTCTGTTCCAATAATTTCGGAAATACCAAAATCACTCGAACGCACGGGAAGTCCAGTATGATCAATCATTAAAGATTCAACCAAATGATTGTTTTCCATGGTAATCATTTTGTAATGACGAATGGAAACTTGGAGAGAATGCCCAAGCCAACTACATACTTTAAAAAAGTCATAAATTTGAAATAAATCAGTTGCACAACTTGCACGCAAATTCACAAATAGCTTTTCCCAAGGTGACAAATTCAGTTTTCTTAAAAACCTCGAAAACTTCAATGCTTCTTTGCACTTAATTCTCTCTCCAGCAAATATGTCATTCATCTGTTCTTGATAATATGGGAAAAGCATTTCACCCTTTTTTAGGTTAGAAACATATGGTTTTATGTATCTTTTTAAAATTGGAAAAATTGGCATGACTCGTGATCGTATACGATTAACCCCTAAGATTGCTCTCTCACCTTTTAAAGCATCAATCCTAAAAATATCTCTTTCAAAATCAAAATGATCTTTAGTTAGCAAAACAATATCTGAAGGTATTCTTAAACCTCCATATCTTGCCAACGCCAAAACAACTTTAAGAGTTGGGTCAATACAAAGATCTATTAATTGGGAGATTAAGTCGCAAGAAATATAAATTTTTCTGCTTTGAATTGGTTTTGAAGATTGCTTGACAAATTCAAATGGGTTTCGATTTACATGTTGTTCTTCAACAAAATACCTGAAAATTCTTTTTGCATTTTTCAGATAGCCAGAAACGGTGGAATCTGCGTAACCTTGGTCAACCTTGGACTTACGCCACTCATTTGCCTTTTGTCTGTTAATGAAATCCAAAGGAGTATCTGGCCCAAAGTAGCCTTTAAGCTCATTTGCAATGTGGCGATAATGATCCAGTGTTTGCTGGGAATAAGCCTCACCTGCCGCAAAACTAATAAAGCTATCCAAGGATTTTCCAAGCTCTTTTTTTTGATTTTCTGGTCTTGGCTCAATCAATCCAACATTGGCAAGTTTTGAATACAAGTCTTTAACTCCATATTTTTGAGGATTTAAAAAGAGGGCATGAATCCACCTGTTTACTATTGGATCTGAAATTCTCCGATTAGCATTTACGGCATCTCTAATCACAGATACATATTCTTTAATTTCAACAAATTCTGCTTGGGTCAATTTGGAACCCAAGGAGATTTCTTTTCTTTCTCTTGCACCTGAAGCATTGATGTAAATAATGATTCTGCTTCTTTCCACATTTTCATTTTGCATTTCTAATTTCCAAAAATAAAGTTAAGCCGTTAAGTCTAAAATCTGACTGGCGTTAAAAAATTATATCTTCACAAAATTCTGCCACCAAAAAACGATAACGCATGGGATTCCAAAAAACACTGTTTTCACGGGAAAAATAAGTCTTTTTAGAAAAGGGTCACACATATCCATGTGGGGTGGTCCACTAATTTCCTTTTTTTTGAAAAAAAATCAAAAGAAGTGCATACATAAAAACAACCACTTATTCCCTTACCAAGGAGAAGAATGAAAACGCTTTCCGAACTCAGTTACGAAATAAAAGTTCCATATTGGAAAATCAAGTATGCCCACCATTGCGGAAAAATACCAGAACCACCTAAAGTTGGCGGCATAAGAGTTTATGACGCAAAAATGATAAGGAAGGTTAAAGCATATTTCTTAGACAAAGAAAAAAAGAATTAACTTATTTATATATAGGAGATTAGACAATGGCATATAAATACAAGACACCAACCAGATGGCATGATTGCAGAAGAACACTTTCAGGAAAAAATGCATTTACAATAAATGGTTGTCAAATTCCTTGTTCAAGTAAAAAGTGTAAAAGCCAGCATTGCATAAGAGCCAGAACATCCAAAGAATCAAAAATCAGAATGGTAAATTATTATTTTCTCAAGCCAGATTTCTTTGTAGTTCTTAGGATCGAAAACATTTCTTTCCAATTGAATTCTTGGCAGACAGCAAAATTTTTAAAGCGTTTCAAAAAGAAGCTAAAAGACTTTTTAAAAAGCATAAATTATAAGATCTTATACGAATTTATCATTGAGTTTGATGTATATAAAAGACCTCATTTTCACATGATCATTAAAGATCTTATGGACAAATCAGAACAAAAAACTGAAATTGAGGTCAAAGGCATTCTGGATGAACTTTGGGGCAAAAGCATCAAAGATTTGGAACAAAATGAAAACCTTTGTGGGCTAAATGGATCAGTATATTGCCAAAAAATTAGATCCTTGCACAATTCAGCTATATATTTGTCAAAGGCTTGGGACTTTTTGCCTGAACACAATCCCGTTCCTGAAGATTGGAACATTTCCGAGTGTCACATAGTTTCCAGATCTAAAGGTTTTTTTGTTTCTACTCAAAAAGAACTACTACAGATCTACAAGGAAAACAAACATTTTTTCTGGCAAGCAGAGAAGCAAAATATTCAACAAGGCAAGCAAAGTCCAAATCAAACCAAACATCTTGGTGAAAAAATAGCACAAAAAAACACAAGGTTTAAGAAAGCGTTTATGTATGCGAGCTGGACTTTAGCATTAGTCACAGCATTAATGTTTGCCATTAAATATTTTAAAGCCCCAAACAATCAAATTCCGCTCAAAGAGTCTTCGCTTAACCAAACTCATAATAGTAGCAGACATTGGTTCCAAAACTTATTTAATGATTATCCGCAAACCGAATAAAAATTTAGATTTTTACAAAATTAAAAATTCAGTAATTATTTGCTTAAAGCAATCAACCTTAAAGAATCCCAAAGTACTTCTACCCTGTTACAGAAGCCTTCTTTTTTGGCAGCAATGCTTTAATTTTATGCACACTGATCATTCTTACCATGTGCGGAGTTTTAAGTGATTGTGGTAAAAAGGTGTGATGTTTTTTTTAACTCAGCCTGACCTGTTGTTGTTCTCATACTAAACGCAACTTGCTTATGCAATTAAACTCTTTTGATGATTCCCGATTTTGTTTATCGCTTTTCCAGCTATACCACCAATTCAAACTCCTCCATAAATCGTTTTTAAGGCATTATTATCCCCCATGCCTAATTTTGCCGCTTAAACCGAAGATAGTCGTTATTAGAAGCAAATTTGGGCTTTAAATTTGATTGCTAGAGCATATTGATCCATTAAGATTGGTTCTGTTAGGTGAGTAGCCTAAAGACTGTTCAAATCTGCAAGCAATTCATCAGTTTTTATGTTTTTGAAAAATTGAACTGGTCTGGTGTTGGAATTGTTTTCAATCGTTCCAATTTCAAGGAAGCAATCAAACGACCAGAGTTTGATAAAACTGGTGTTTATGTATTGATTGGCGATGATGAGGAAAGTGGATCAAAAACCATTTATGTGGGTGAGGGCGATCCTGTTAAAAGCAGATTGATTCAGCACTATAGCAACAAAGATTTTTGGACTTGGGTTTTTTTCTTTGTTTCAAAAGATGACAGCTTAAACAAAGCACATGTGCAACATCTGGAAACCAGCTTTTAACATTGGCTAGGAATGCGAAACTTTGCAAATTGGATAATGAAACAGAACCAACTCCACCAACACTCTCTGAAGTGGACACATTGCTTGTTGATGGATTTTTGCGGGATATGTTGAGTATCTTTCCACTTTTGAATTTAAATGTATTTGAAATGACAGTTGTTTCCACATCAACCAAGGAATTGCTTTATGTTGAAGCAAAGGATGTTAAGGCTAAATGTTACGAAGATGCCAAGGGTTTTATTGTCTTAAAAGGTTCTGAAGCTGTTTTAAAAGAAACAAACTCCATCCACCAATATATGTCAAACATTCGCAAGGATTTGATAGATAAGGGCGTATTGGCGTTGAATGGTGACAAGTACATTTTCACACAGGATTTTATTTTTAATTCTCCATCCACAGCTTCAGGAATGATTTTAGCCAAAACATCCAACGGCAAAGAAGCGTGGGAAAATAGCAAAGGCATCACCTTGAAAGAGTTGCAGGAGGCCGTGGCAAAAGAAATCACCAAATAATGCCTGAATGCAAAAATTGAAAGAGCTTAATCTTAGAAAAGTAACGAGAGAATATCTAAATGGCGAAGGATTTTTATATCTGGGCTGCTTGTACTCTATTTGGCAAGTTGCTTTTCAAAGATAAGTGAGTACTAGAACCCTAAATTACATAATCGCCCATAAATTAACACATCTTCTTCATCCAAATCATTAATCTGCGTTTTAAGACCAGTTACATAAGGTAATGCCAGATTTTCAGCAACGAAAAGAAGGGTTGAAAGTTTGGTGCTGGGATGAATTTTTCAAATACAAGAACTCCATTCTTGTACATAATTTTTTACGCAAGACATTAATTTAAATTTAACTCTTCCTTGAGTCTTCTTTGTCTAGCTTAAAATCTATTTTATTGTGCTGACTATTCCTTAAAAATAAAATTAAATTATTAGGCATCTTAATGGAAAGATTTGGTGATGATTATGGCTGATAATAAATCGCCAGACAACTTTTTTGGAAGAGAAAAAGAATTAGCAACCTTACGTCAACTTTGGGATCAAGCAACCACTAAGGACGCAAATGGTGCTTATGTTGGCCCCCGCATGGCAATAATCCTTGCTGAAACAGGTTATGGAAAAACGAGATTAATTCAGGCTTTGTATCAGCGACTAACCAGTGATCCATTATGGGATCCAGCAGAAGTAAACTACTGGCCAGATGCATTTCAAGAGGTATTGAATCAGTTAAGGGTAAATCCTGATATGGCTAAACATTCTCCCCAAGGGCCACCAAGGTTTCTTTGGGCGGGTATGAGGTGGTCACCACCTGAGGAAAGAAACCTTGAAGAAAGAACATGTTCACTACCTGAAATCAGGGATGTTTTGAGAACTCATGTTGAGATTGCAAGGCAGCATTCAGGTGTCTGGACAAAGTTAAAAGCCAAGGCGGGAAAAACAATAAAAACAGAGGGTATTTCACAAGCCACAGAACAAGTCGTGGATTTTCTTGGAATCCCTTTTGGGGGATTATTGTTGAAAGGAGCCAAGGCGATTGGGGATTTAGCCACGGCAAAATCATCGCAATCTTTTAAAGAAGAATCAGAAAAGAAAGCGTTGGATATCACGGAAGAGTTGCTTGGTGATTTTCGTGAGATCTTTGGTGCGATCGGTTCAGGTGGGATTGTATTGCCTACCATCTTGTTCCTAGATGATGCCCAATGGATAGATCCAATAACATTGAAATTTATAGGTCAACTATGGCGTGAAGCAGATTCAAGGAAATGGCCATTATTTGTGGTAATCACCCATTGGGAAAGAAACTGGCGTGAATTACTAAAGAAACCAGAAAATGAACATGAAAGTTCTCTTGCATATTTCAAGAATAGGAAAGAAGTTCATTTCATCGAACTTGGGCCTTCTTCCAATAAAGACCTTGAAGGATATCTGAAACAAAAATTAAAAGGATTAACAGAAAGGCAAACAAAGCTGCTTTTGGATAAATCTGGAGGGAACTTTCTTACCTTGGTTGAAAATGTGGGTTTTATATTACAAAACAAGATGAACTTTGAAAATGGCGATGTTCAGGGGAAACTCTCCAAGGGTGGAGAAAACAAAGTTAAGACATGGGAAGAAAACAGGCAAAAACGAATTGAACAGATGTTTGCTGGCCTCTCCGATGAAACCAAAAATCTACTGGGTTGGAGTGGTCAGCTTGGAATTCGGTTTATCAAAAATGTTATCGTGGATTTTGCAAATAAACAAGGAGTAGAGATTGAGCCAAATCAGTTGATAGATGAATGCATTGATCCATTGGTGATTCTTGGTAAAGCATCAGAAAACATGCGGGAGTTTCGGCATAGAGCTTTTTACCATGTTGCATCACAACACTTCAGTGATTATCTGTCTGATTCTGAAAGTTTGTTAAAGGCCACACTTCAAAAACACCTTTCTCAATGGGTAAATAATAGTTTTACAAGTGAAGGTTGTTTGTTGGAGACAGATGCAAATCATCTCTCGAATGCTGCAATTTTTTTGGAATCTGGAGAAAGACGGGATTTGTTGAATATAGCGGTTCGTGAGTTCATGCCAGAAAATGAACAAGGAAAAAATTTAGACACTTGGATAAGATCTGTTTATCTGTTGGTTAGTTTAGATAGTGAAGACAATCTTTGGGATTTGGTTCGTGAAAAAGGCAACATGCTAAAAAAAATAGATTGGAATAAGCTTGTAAATTCAGTTTTGGATTTAAGTTTGCGAGAAAGTTTAGCTGATTGGTTAGTAACTTCAGGCGCCATAAGAAGTGCAAAGAAAATCTGGCAAAATATTCTTCATCATCAACAACTTGTATACGGTTCAAATAAATCACCAGAATCGTTGCGTGATGTTTATATTTCTTTGGTCAGGATCGGAGACATAGAAGAAGCAGAAGGGAATCTGCAAGTTGCCAGAAACCTTTATGCTGAAGGACTTGAAATAAGCAGAAAACTAGCGGAACAACTCAATACACCAAATTCTTTGCGTGGTGTTTCTATTTCTTTGGACAGAATCGGAAACATAGAAGAAACAGAAGGAAATTTGCAAGTTGCCAGAAACCTTTATGCTGAAGGGCTTGAAATAAGAAGAAAACTAGCGGAACAACTCAATACCCCAGAATCATTGAGAGGTGTTTCCATTTCTTTGGACAGAATCGGAGGCATAGAAAAAGCAGAAGGAAATCTGCAAGTTGCCAGAAACCTTTATGCTGAAGGACTTGAAATAAGCAGAAAACTAGCGGAACAACTCAATACCCCAGAATCATTGAGAGGTGTTTCCATTTCTTTGGAAAGAATCGGAGACATAGAAAAAGCAGAAGGAAATCTGCAAGTTGCCAGAAACCTTTATGCTGAAGGACTTGAAATAAGCAGAAAACTAGCGGAACAACTCAACACACCAGAATCATTGAGGGATGTTTCCATTTCTTTGGGCCAAATCGGAGACATAGAAAGGGCAGAAGGAAATCTGCAAGTTGCCAGAAACCTTTATGCTGAAGGACTTGAAATAAGAAGAAAACTAGCGGAACAACTCAATACCCCAGATTCTTTGCTTGGTGTTTCCATTTCTTTGGACAGGATCGGAGGCATAGAAAGGGCAGAAGGAAATCTGCAAGTTGCCAGAAACCTTTATGCTGAAGGACTTGAAATAAGCAGAAAACTAGCGAAACAACTCAATACACCAAATTCTTTGCGTGGTGTTTCCATTTCTTTGGACAGGATCGGAGACATAGAAGAAGCAGAAGGAAATCTGCAAGTTGCCAGAAACCTTTATGCTGAAGGACTTGAAATAAGCAGAAAACTAGCGGAACAACTCAATACACCAAATTCTTTGCGTGGTGTTTCTATTTCTTTGACCAAAATCGGAGACATAGAAAGGGCAGAAGGAAATCTGCAAGTTGCCAGAAACCTTTATGCTGAAGGACTTGAAATAAGAAGAAAACTAGCGGAACATTTAAAAACACCAGCATCGTTGCGTGCTGTTTCCATTTCTTTGACCAAAATCGGAGACATAGAAAGGGCAGAAGGAAATCTGCAAGTTGCTAGAAACCATTATGCTGAATGTCTCGAAATAAACAGAAAACTAGCGGAACATTTAAAAACACCAGCATCGTTGCGTGCTGTTTCCATTTCTTTGACCAAAATCGGAGACATAGAAAGGGCAGAAGGAAATCTGCAAGTTGCTAGAAACCATTATGCTGAAAGTCTCGAAATAAACAGAAAATTAATGGGCCAACAGAATTCACCATATTCTGTAAATGGCAAAATTTGGACGCTACAAAAATTAGCTCATGTTCAAATCTTGTTAGAAGAAAACCAAGCAGCATTCAACTTACTAAAAGAAAGTGAAACAGATGTTGATCAGTTGCAATGTGAATGTGATGGTGATAAAAATCTTTTAGACATGGTTGCAACTTATTGGGAACGAAGAGCCGAAGTAGAAGAAAAATTAAAATTGCCAGAAGCCAAAAATTCAAAAACTAAAGCGGAAGCTATCAGAAATGCGATTAAAAGATAGATTCTAAAACAAATAAGAATTTTATTTCAGATCTATGGTCCCATCAACACCAGCACCCTTTGGTGAAAATTAAAGTTTGATTCTAACTTTTGGCGGGATTTACCTATCAACTCAAAAGTTCTTGAATTTTTGTGAATTAGAAAAGATTGATGGAGTTGTTTGTTTTCTTAGAGCCTACGAATGGCGATACAAAGAATATGAAAAAATTGGTGATTTCAAAAAAGCCAAAGCAGACAAGAAAAAAATCAAAGATTTAAAAAATAATGACGGTGTTGTCATTTCGTATGTTAACCCCATTGGTGGTGATTAAAAACAAAAGCTCCCTTAGCCATAATACCTAAGGGAGCTTTTAAAATTAATTTTTTCATGCACCAACTGGTGTTCTTTTAACTTTTGCACCAGCCCCATAAACAAAGTGATATACCATGCCAGCAGACCACATTTTACCACTGGCTGACTTTGTTCCTTCTGCATTCAATTGATTAGCAACCCATTGCAAGGAAGGTCTGGTGCCACTTTTCTTTCGCATCAGCTTTCTAATTCTAGCTAGGGCATTTTTATCACAAAATGCTTTTCGCCCTTCGCATTTACCTATTTCTTTTCGCTTCCTTTCCCTTGAGACTCGCAATCTGGCAACTATGTTTCTTCTGTCAAATTCTGCAATAGCTCCAGTAAGCTGTCGCATCAGAATTGCTGTTGGTGATTCTGAATTTGCTAAGTCTTCACCAGTTTCAGCAGAAATCACTTTCCAACCAGCCTTATTTAAATGTCGAATGATTAATTCACCTTCGATGAGATCTCTTGCAAGGCGATCAGCCTTTTCAACGACAAAAACCCCAGCAGGCGTAAGATTTATGAGTAATTTCGATAATTCTGGTCGATCAGCAAACGCCAAAGTTCCACTTACACCCAGATCCTCAATCCATTGGCTTATTTGTACCTTGTTCTTTTTTGCCCACGATTCAATGATTCTATGCTGTCGAGGAATTCCATCCTGATCATTACCATGCTGTCCGTCACCACTTACTCTGCAATAACCGACAATTCGTAAATTCATGACCACCTCCTAAAAAAACACTCCAAAATTTTCCACAAACATAAGATTCTTCGCCACTTAGGTTAATTTGTTTCAGTAATTCCAAAGAAATACTTAAACTCCTTCACAGTAAAAGCACATTGATGATTGCATTAAAATTGTCAGAGGTTTGATTTTTCAATTATATTTTGAATTTCTTTCACCTGATCTTCACGAAGACTACTCCATTGCTTGATCAGCTTTAAAAGAACAGCATCAGGTTCGAATACTTTTGCTTGATTGGAAGATTGGGTGGAAATTAGAGAAGGCACAACAGATTTTCCTATGTTTGTGGTATTATTTTTATCTTCTATTTTCCTAGTCGGGGAGCTACAGCTTTGAAAAGTCCTATGTTGCCAGCCGGTCAAGTGCAGCGCCTTAATCAGCGTCATTATGCCGTTGTTTCCAAATGATTGTCAGGAAACCAAGCACCCACACCACTACTCCCCCGATCAACGGTGGCAGGCCTACAAAGAGCGCTCGATTACCGAGTGCCTGATTCTCGTCTGGGCCCACATCCGCGAGAATTCCAAGGTACCCGAGTGCCGCGAACCCCAAAAGTGGCAATGAAATCACAATGCCGATTACGCCAAATGCGAGTAACATGAACCGTAAAATACGCATCGGCTTAGCTCTCAAGCATTCGCGCTGGAAAAATTCGCAAATGTTTCCCGGTGACTTCCGCCGCCAAACGACTGCGTTGACTAGGCTGCGACGAGACAATGCCACCGATTTAAGGACACCCAGCACAAGCACTAGGATTGACACTCCGCAGCATGCCCCTGCCCAACAGGCCAAAAAGTAACCACCCCCAGCGTAGGAGGCGTAGCAAAGAGGGTACCTGTTGGAGTCAGATACTCCGACGCTGGCCCGCCACTGTTTTCCACTGTAACCTCCGTCTCCTTTACTGTGCTCGATTCAACGTTGCAACTCATTTCCTCAGCCATAAGAGCACCCAGGTGACAATTGCAGCTAAGACGATCGATGCGGGGATGGCACAGAATACAAATATAGCTGCCCTACGCAGCCTAACGTTCCACTCGGTCCGCAAACGTACTTTCTCCTCTGCGAATTTAGCCTCGAATTTTTCGGGATCCTTAACCCAGTCCTCAACGAATGCTGCGAAAGTCTTATATTCAAGCTCGATCCGATGCGACTCATGGCTTAGGCAATGCACTGGCAAATCCGCGACTGCTGTGTCCATCACATATAAGTCACCTGCACCGCTCTCGCCGATCGTCAGGTAGCTATACTGCCACCCGGTCATGTCGTAATCGCCATCGGCTAGCGGGGCAATCGTCGCTTCAATTACTTTGTTCGGGTCATTGAAAAACCAGTAGACCAAGTCACCTCGAACCGGACGGAATGGAGGCGCGGCTGCCACACGACGGTATTTATCCAGCAGGAAGAACCCAACCGCCGCTTCAATCATTTCGAACTGAAACTCAGTCAAACTTAACGCCTTCAATTCACTTATAGTGGCCTAAGTCTCATGGCAAGATATGAATCGCGAATTAGTTCATTGTATACCCAATTACGACCAGTATTCGACGTTTATCTGGGACGACACGATTTCTCACAATCCGACCAGATGAAGAATTGGATCGAATCAGGTGGCATCGTAAGTTCCAATCCTTACTAAGTCACCGCTTTGGCCGGACCGTATGAGAAGATCAGACTTGATCCGAATCGTGCCAAGAGCATCGCTCCGCACAAGTATGTGCTTGACAACAAAGGTTCTCTGTCGATTCATTCAAATATGCCTATGGCACCAGGCTAGCCGCTGCAACTGGTGTGGGCAGTAGAGAATCGCCTAACCTACGAAGGACTATTAACCAGGCCTAAGCACTAGGTGCCATTGGACGTGGCCATGAAAGCCTCAACGATTGATGCCTTATACTAGATTTAAATGAAGAAGGAGGCGGGTTCGATCGAAGTGGGCAAGCGGGCCAACTTCACCATCAGGGAGAAAGACCCGTACAGCGTTGCGCCAAAGGACCTCAAGTATATCTAGTTTTGGGCAAGCTACTCGAAGGTAGGGAAAAGCTCGTAGCGGCATCTTTGGAAATAAACCTGAACAAAAGGCGAAAGAGCAGACACGGGCAAGGGCAAAAAAGAACTCGCTAGTCGCATTGGGGCGATGGGATACCATAACTAAACCGGTTGTGTGTGATCTGGGTACACTTGTTCAGTCGGCCAATGGTTGGGTCACTTCCTCGACGGCCAACTGGAAGCTCACTGGTGATACTCAGAATTCAATTATCGCTATTCGCGGAGACTTTTTTGATGAACTCAACTTACCGATTGGGTATTCTGCTGGCTTCGCTATACCTTTGCCAATCCGCGCTCGGCCAGGTCGATGCAATTTACCACGGCAGTAACATCGTCACGGTGGATGACAAAAACCCAACAGCGGAAGCACTTGCGTTGAAAGATGGCAAGATTGTTGCCGTGGGCAAGAAAGTCGACGTTCTCAAACTCAAGAGCGATTCCACGAAGGTGATTGACCTTCAAGGCAAGACGCTCGTGCCTGGCTTCCTCGACGGACACAGCCATTTCATCAACTGCCTTCAAGTGTCACGGCAGGCAAACTGTTTTGCGCCGCCGGCAGGGCCAGCGAAGTCGATCAAGGACATCATTGCGGCCTTAAAAAAATGCAAGCAAGAATTCAAGATTCCGAAGGGTGAGTTCATCGTCGGATACGGGTACGATGGGGATGCGATTTCCGACCAACGCGAGATGACTGCAGCAGACCTGGATGCGGCTTTTCCTGATAACCCGGTGTTCGTCCAGCATGTTTCGCTCCACGGGGCCGTATGCAATTCGATAGCTCTGAAGAAGTTCAATATTACGAAAGACACTCCCACTCCCAAGGGAGGCATCATCCTTCGAAAGGAAGGTTCGATGGAACCGGCCGGCCTCCTTATGGAAGCCGCCTGGATGCCGATCTTCACGAACCTGCCAAAGCCGAGCGAAGGGGAATTATTGAGGCGGTTTAAGGAAGGGCAGGAGATTTATGCGGCAGCCGGCATAACCACGGCTCAGGAAGGGGCTACCTCGGCTGCGGATGTAGCTTTATTGCAAAAGGCGGCGGCCAAAGGGTTACTCTTCATTGATGTGGCAGCCTACCCGTTCATCACCGAGGCCAAGGAGATTTTCAAGAACAATCCACCGGAGACATTCGGGAAATACTCGAATCGGCTAAAACTCACCGGGATTAAGATCACTACGGACGGTTCACCTCAGGGAAGAACTGCGTTTTTTTCCAAGCCGTACCTAACCGGTGGCCCGGGTGGAGAGAAGGATTGGCGAGGCGAACCCTTGTTCCAGATGGCTCAGTTGCAGGAAATGGTCAGGTTCGTCTACTCGAACAATGTTCAGCTCATTGTTCATTGCAACGGAGACGCGGCGATAGACATGTTTCTAGACGCCCACTTGGCTTCAATAAGTGACAGAAATTCGGATCTTCGCACAACGATAATTCACTCACAGTTCGTCCGGAAGGACCAACTTCAAAAATACGTCGACTACAAGATCATGCCTTCCTTCTTCACAGAACACTGTTACTATTTCGGTGAAACCCATCTGAAAAATCGGGGCAAGGAACAGACCAATTTTCTAAGTCCAATGAAGACAGCACTGAGCATGGGTATCCGGTGCCAGAATCACACGGACTTCAATGTCTCCCCAATCGACCAGATGTTCGTGGTATGGTCAGCGGTAAACCGCTTGTCGCGTGGGGGCGAACTCATTGGACCAGACGAACGAATTACCCCGCTTCAAGCCCTGAAAGCCATCACGCTCGACTGCGCTTATATGTACAAAGAGGAGACTTCCAAAGGCTCGTTGGAAATTGGAAAGCTGGCAGATTTCGTAATCCTCGACAAGAACCCTCTAACCGTCGAACCAATGGCCATCAAGGACATCAAAGTGTTGGAGACCATCAAAGAAGGCAAGACGATCTATGCTGCGAAGTGAGCCTTGAAAACTATGCTCCGCAGGTCAGCCACCAAAGCACCTGCATCACCTTCGAACGGCCGACGCTAAGGTGTCGGGCCAGAGCTGCAAATTGTTACCACCGAAACACATTCAGAAATTGCCCGGGTTCATCTTGCAAGGCAACCATAATCACTTCGACTAAACGATTACGATACACTTTGTCTATTTCAGCATGTACAATTAACACAATTCTGGCCATGGAAACATTTCAACCTTTCCGGTTGAACCGACGAGTCAATATAGAGCGAAATTTCAGTTGGTCAGAAATAAAGGCAAGCACCATGCGAATAGTCTTTCTTCATGCGGTTGCAATATTTATTGCAGTTTTGATTGACTCAACAATTTACGCAGGTGAAAAACCTAATATCGTCGTGATCATCGCTGATGACCTTGGCAATGCCGACCTTGGATACCGAGGAAGCAAGATCAAGACGCCAAATATCGATGCCCTGGCGAAAAGTGGCGCAAGGCTTGAATCATATTATGGGCTGCCTCTGTGTACCCCGGCCCGCGCTGCCTTGATGACTGGCCGATACCCGATGCGGCATGGATTACAAACACTGGTGATCTTCCCTAGTCATAAGTATGGTCTGCCGACCGACGAAAAGACTTTGCCGCAGGCGCTTAAAGAAGTAGGTTATTCAACCTATATGGTTGGCAAGTGGCACCTTGGCCACGCCGAAAAGAAATACTGGCCGCAAAACCGTGGATTCGACCACTTTTACGGAAACGTTGTTGGTGAGGTTGATTACTACAAACACGATCGCGGCGGCGTGATCGACTGGCAGCGGAACGGCACATTCCTTAGAGAAGATGGCTACTATGTCGACTTAATCGGTAATGAGGCCGTAAAGTTGATCGAGGGGCACAACAAGGCTAAGCCCCTGTTTTTGTATTTTTCCTCGCTAGCACCGCATGCCCCATATCAAGCCCCGAAAGCAGACATCGAAGCCTATCGGGATATCTTTGACGATGAGACCCATCGTAAGTATGCCGGGATGATCACCAACCTTGACCGGCAGGTTGGGCGGGTTGTGTCTGCACTGGAAGAGAGCGGCATGCGTGACAATACGATTATCATCTTCACCAGCGACAACGGCGGGGCGACAAGTGCGTTGTTTGCCACTGGGGCACGCTCCCCTGAGGATCGTGAAAAAAGCGGCGGGTTGGCATTGGGGACAAAACCACCAGCAACAAACAAGCCGTTCTCGGGCGGCAAGGGATCACTTAAGGAAGGCGGAGTTCGTCTGCCCGCCATCGTGAATTGGCCAGGAAAGATCAAGGCCAGCGTCATTAACGAACCACTGCACCATGTCGATCTTATGCCGACATTGCTCTCCGTGGCAGGTGGCCATGGCGACACATCCAAACCATTCGATGGAAAAGACGCATGGAGCACGATTGCACAAGGCAAGCCATCTCCACATGAAGAGATTCTGATCAACGTAGAGTCCTTTCGTGGTGCAATTCGCAAAGGAAAATGGAAGCTCATCAAAATTGCGTTAATGCCGGAAAAAATAGAGCTTTTCGACCTGGAGAAAGATCCCGGCGAAAATGAGAATGTTGCCAGCAAGAATCCTGATGTTGCAAAAGACCTAGAGGCCCGCCTGCTTACCTATGCCAAACAGCAAAAGATGAGTGAATGGCTGAAATCGCAGTTGGATTTCCTCGGATTCCAAGGCGAGACGGTTCTTGACCAGGGATATAACGTCGATGGTGGACTGCCAACCGAAAAGCTTGTTCTGCCGAACAAGTAAATCAAGCAGAAGTATTGATAGTGTGCGAGCGAGTCTTGGTTCCTGAACCCGCCAAAGGCGAGCGGCGTTTTTCAAGCATGGTCAACATTAATTCGCCTGCGTTACAGGGCTTGACAACACCCGCCTGGCCAACCTGTTCGTCCAAATTGCTCGCAATGTAGACCTCGACATTGATCGCTTGATCAACAGCACTGCCAAAGGCATCCGAGGATTGGAAGCCTAAGTTACGGAGACCTCCAATGAATATGCCAATTCGGCTTCTTGCCCTTCTTATGATCTGGCACGCCCCCGCATTCACCCAAGAAGCGAAATTGACGATCCATCTCGATGACATGAAAATCCTCCGGCAGATCGCGAAACATGAAGATCTCAACCTGTCTCCGGATGTTAATCCCATGGGGTGGCCATTGAAGGCTGGCGAAAAGGGGATGCGATTCTCATCCAACGAGAATCCGAGGCACGCATTGACGGTGGTGTACGACCAACAAGGCCGGGTCACGAAACTGCTAGGCAACGGGCCACTCTTATGCAACGACGCATTAATATGGGTCGCAGGTCTACCCGAGTTGCGAGTGATTCGTATCGACCACAATATTCCGGCTCCCGGCTCGAAAACGCCGCACGAGAAGTACGATGGCTCTGGCTTCGCGGCCCTAAGCACAAGCAAGCTGGAGAATGTCCGCATCGGCCACGCTTTCGATGATCGCGGGATGGCGGCATTGGCGAGCGTCGCTTCGCTTCGAGCCTTGGACATCTGCCATAGCAAAGCAACCGATGAGGGCATCGCGTATTTCGCCAAGCATCCGAACCTTGAAGAGTTCAGTATCAGTTCGCAAGGCCGGCCGAACCGAGTCACTGACAAAGCATTGTCAGCAATCGCAACGATTTCAAAGCTAAAACGCCTTAACCTACATGAGACGTTTCTGACTTACGAGGGTGGACTCAAACATCTTGCGCAGCTAAAAGGACAGCTCCTAGCGATTTCGTTCAAGGGGTCACTGGTGCTTCCAGCCGACGTGGAGAAATTACGCCGCGATCATCCATCGCTGGAAGTCGTCACCTCGACACCCACGGAAATTCTCGAGGCACCCAACAGCCGTGGTGTGATGAAATGGGCCAGTCCAGCCGCGGTCGAGTATTTGAAGACGGGAGAGAAAAAATGACCTTATTGCCTTTTTCCCGCATAAGACTCATTGCTATCCTGACGTTTATCGCAATAGATATTAACCTCGGCACCGCGGCGGAACCCGAGCGTCGGCCCAACATTATCCTGATTCTTGCTGATGATCTGGGATATGGCGACACCTCTTGCTACAACGACCAAGCCAGGGTAAAGACTCCTCATGTGGATCGGTTGGCGCGCGAGGGGATGCGGTTCACCGACGCGCACAGTCCCTGCACAGTATGCACTCCGACCCGTTACGGCCTAATGACCGGGCAGATGCCGTTCCGCGTCCCACGAGGCGGAACCGTGTTCACTGGCGTGGGTGGACCTTCCCTGATCGCCTCTGGCCGGTTGACCCTGCCCGCCATGCTGCGAGATATGGGCTATGCGACAGCCTGCGTGGGCAAATGGCATCTCGGGCTTACTTTTTTCGACAAGGATGGCCAGCCTGTGCATGGCAACGGGTTAGATGGAGTCCGCCAGGTGGATTTCAGCCGCCCGTTCCGTGGCGGTCCCACCGACCACGGATTTCAATCATTTTTCGGCACGGCTTGCTGCCCTACCACCGACTGGCTTTATGCGTTCCTTGAAAATGACCGGGTGCCCCAGAGTCCAACAGTACCGTTGGACAAGACCAAACTACCGAAACATCCCTATGCGAACGATTGCAGGGCCGGACTTATCGCACCAGATTTCCAATTGGAAGATGTAGACCTGGTCTTTCTGGAAAAGAGTCGCGCCTTCATGGAAAGGCATGCGCGGCACTCACCTATGAAACCGTTTTTCCTTTTTCATTCCATGCAAGCGGTACACCTGCCCTCGTTTCCAGCAAAGCAATTTCAGGGAAAGTCAGGCTTCGGACCCCATGGAGATTTCATAGCGGAACTGGATTTCATCGTTGGTGAATTGATGGCGACCCTTGATCGCCTTGGTCTACTAGACAATACGATTCTCATATTCACCAGTGACAATGGACCGGAGGTTACCAGCGCAATCAGGATGCGCGCCGACCATGGACACGATGCCGCGCGCCCTTGGAGGGGAGTGAAGCGAGACCAATGGGAAGGTGGGCATCGAATCCCTTTTCTGATTCGCTGGCCCGGCAAAGTTCCCCCAAATAGCGTTTGTAAGCAACCTATAAGCCTTACGGATGTGATGGCCACAATCGCGTCAATAACCGGCGCAAAATTACCTGAGAACTCGGCAGAGGATAGTTTTAACTTTTTGCCTGCGCTGAAGGATCCAAAATATCCTACGATTAGGCCCTACCTTTTGACGCAGGCATTCGGAGGAGTGCGCACCCTGTCGATCCGACAGGGGGAATGGAAGTATATCGACCACACAGGGTCAGGCGGCAATAACTACTCGAACGATGCGGGATTGAGAAAGTTCATTCTTCCCGAGATAGCACCGAATGCCCCGGGCCAACTTTACAACCTGGCCAATGATCCGGGTGAGACTATCAACCTGTACGAGCAGGAACCCAGACGCGTGGCAGAGATGAAGTCCTTACTGGAACGCACCAAGTCGATCGGGCGGAGCCGATGAAGCACCAAGTAGCAGCCATTCTCTAACCTTTATTGCGGGTTGTTGACAAAGGTTTATTTTGCAAACTCATCGGGCCTGCAGGATCTGATCAACCTCATCGTCTCAAGCGATTCGTTTCTTGGGAACTAAACAAATTTGATTCGACAACAACCCAGACGTATCCCTTAACGAGATAGTGAAGCCGGTCCATGAAGAATAGGGAACGATTTAAGGCGGCCCGAGGTCGAACTCTGAGGATTACATCAAACAGCAATATCTGTATATAAAAATAGAGCAGGTATAAAGACCTTGCTACCAACCACCAACCAACCTTGTTCAGAAATCACCCATGAAAAACACACTTACCATCCTTACTGTACTGCTATTGGCTCCGCTGCCATGGCTTCATGGCGGAGAGATCGTCCTTGCCGGTGGAAATGAGGTTTTCATCGTGGATGCGGCGACTGCCGCAGCAGGTAAAGTCAATAAACTATGGCGCTGGAATGCCCAGGAGGCTGACGATATTCCGGAAACAGCACGCCGGGATTTTCATCACATGGATGAATGCAAGGTGATCGAAAAAGGCACAAAGCTGTTGGTATGCGCCTCGAATGGTGGTTGTGCGATGATTGAACGATCCACAAAACGCGTGCTATGGAGGGCCAAGTCACGCAACGCTCATTCACTGGATCTGCTGCCTGAGAATCGCGTGGTGGTGGCTAGTTCGTTGGGAGGCGATCATCTAGAAGTCTTCGATCTTAAAGGGGTCGCGGCAGCACCCATTTTCAAAACGCCGTTGCGTTCCGCACATGGCGTTTTTTGGGATGATGCGCGCAAATGTCTTTGGGCCCTTGGGTATGACGAACTGTGTTGCTACACGCTGGATAATTGGGAAACAAAAAAACCCTCGCTCAAGCTTAAAAGCACATACAAATTACCGGATACGGATGGTCACGATTTACGCCCCGTAAACGCCAGTAAGAATCTATTAATCACCACCGAGCATGGCGTGTATCTTTTTGATTGCGACAAATGGAACTTTAAACCCCACCCTGAACTTAAAGATCTGGCAAAGGTAAAGTCCGTGGATGTTCATCCGGTAACACAACGAATCGTTCTAAGCACCTGGGGAACAACGCTGAAACTTTTCGCGCCGGAAGGATCCATCACTTTCAAAGACGCCCGCCCTTACAAAGCCCGCTGGGTACCAAGAACCCATGAATAACTCGATCAAATTTTTACCGATCATTTTGCTGATTATATTTCCAGCATTGCAAGCTGAGGAAATGCGTGCCACCATGGCCGATACATTTGGGACCGCAAAGGCAATCATTTTGGTAAGCCAGGATTGACACATGCTTCCTAGCAAGTTTTATCCATTTTCATTTCTTTTAACCTAGGGAGATGCCTTGCCACCAAGAAGCTTTTTCAGTGCCTCGGCCTCCAGAAGCCTCTCAAAATAGTTCAAGAAGTCCCGACTGGGATCGGGCGGATTATCCCTGATGGTGCTCATGGCAAGAAATGCCATCTCATCGTTGGTGTTCTCTCCCAAAAAGATTGCCCTGGGAGGAGAATATGGGTTATTTGGATTCTTGGATGAGTTATCAAAAATAGCTTCCACATGGATGATCGACCCCTTTTCCATAAAAATGGGTTCCTTTAAAAAGTAGCGCGATTGCCAATTGAAATCCCAATTCCTAAGTTCCATGATCAGCTTTCGTTCGGTTGAACCTTTTGGCTGGTGCCAAACCCTGAATTCCTTTCCTAGCATGTGCATGTGAACGCCAACCAGCCAAAGATGACAATCTGTAGGGATAACCTTGGAACCTGGGGAACGGAAATTTTCCACCCCCTTGGGTATCATGCGAAAAGTGGTATCAGCCAGATAGGGAATGACATACTTTTTAGGTTTTTCTTTATCAAACCAGATGGCCAGGCGGGAACCATCATCCACTTCTGGCTTGCCCGTGCGATGATAGTGGATTTGCATCAAAATAGACGCATCGGGCGGGATAAGGTTCCTAGCCGCAGATGGATTCTCCAAGGTTCCGGCCCCCGGAACCCATGCGTTCAAGAGCGCACCAGGATTGTTTTGGTTCTTTTTCAGCGCTCCCGGATTCGGTATAAAGCCAAGTCCCATTCCCGACTCGTAGCCCGGACCATAATCCTCATCCCCCGTGCCAAATGGCTTCGGTTTTCCCAAGCGTTTCTGCGCTTCCAGTACCATTCCTGTGCCATCGTAGAAAGCCAGGCTGTGGTGGACGATCTTCTTATTGCCAGGAATAAACTGTGTCTTTCGGACATACTTTTCTTCTTGATTACCCAGAGGGAATACAACGGTACGGTAATGGTCCTCCCCCCCTGGCAGCCAAATGGAAGGCTTCAGGCATCTTCAAAACCAGATCAGGTGGATTGGCGTCGTCCCAAAGTTCACCAGATCTGAAAGTAATCGGCTTAGGGGCATCTTTTGGATCGCCTTTAGGACAACCCTCGTCCACCCACTTGCAAATGGTGATGATTTCATCCGGTTTAAGTCTAATATCGTTCATCATGGATACCCCACCTGTAATGTGCCAGGGTGGCATTCGCTTTGAACTTACAAAATCCTTGATATCATCCGACCAGTTGACAGCATCTTCAAAAGTCATCAGGGAAAATGGTGCCACATCATCGGGGTGATGGCATTTCTGGCAGTGTTTCTGCAGCAAGGGTTCCAAATCTCTGTGGAAAGTAACCAATCCTTTTTCCACAACAGGTTTTTTTGCCCGCGCAATTGGGCAACCGATGGCCCGGGTATTGGCAGGGTCCACAGGGCGGCTGGACAGCACCTGGTCGAGGCAATCTTCAAGATATTTCTTCGTGGGGGCAGCCAAGCGGGTTGTCCGGTCTGTGTATTGATCATTGATCGCGCCGATGTAGCGAATAACCCTCTGTTTGTCGATCACAAAGGCTTGGGGTGTGGTGGTGGCGCGAAAATGATTGGCAATTGCCAGTTTCGGATCATGAAAGAGGTCGAATTGAATACGAAATTCTTTCTTTTTGTTGATAAGTTCGTCAAATGTCACTCCACCACAAACCACCCCAGCAAAAGCAACATCCAAACCGGTGTACCGGGAAGTTAAATCATTCAAAACAGGGATCATACGGTTGGAAATTGGACAACGAAAATCCAGAAAAACCACGACCAAAGCCTTATGCCCTGCTAAGTTGACCATATATTTTTTGACACCCCGAATTTCAATAGCCTCTATGGGCTTGATTTCCTTGTTTAATTTCAGCAGCAACCCAACTTCACTTTCGTTAGCTTCAGACTCGTCAGGTTCTTGCCAAGCCAATGCCCGGCTTTGCTGAAATAGGAAAAGAAAAACCAACAATAAGCAGACAAGCACGGTGCGATTCATGTATCTCCTAACTTTTAAATTCAATCCTTGGTGTTCTTGAAAAATAGCGAAAACAGGCAAAAGCTTATGCCTTTATTTTAAACTCTTGTCATTTTGCAAATCGGATTAAGTTTTATGGTTTTAAAATCAGGTTAGAACAATGACCATTCACACACTGCCATTTGCCATTTTTTAAAACCCATACATTTGTAAAACGGGTTGTTCGGTTAAAAGCTTTTCCTTCCTTATCATGTCCAATTTCGCGATAATCACCGATATCCACTGCGACTGTTCCACCTCCAAAAACGCGCACTTCAATGGAACTTGCAACTGCGGAGACGAGCTTGTCTGTTCCATTTTTCAAATCTGCGATGCCCTGCTTTTTAGAAAACTTCCGTCCTGAAGACTCCACATAAACAAACTCTGGAGCCCAAATACGCTCTAGAATGGAAGCATCTTTCTCAAGCATCGCCTTTCCCCATTGACCGGAAAGTTCCTTGATAATTTTTGATACACTTTCCACATCAGTCGTAGCATTTTGCTGGCAAAAAGCACCGTTAAGTGCATTGGCAAACACAATGAAGAGAGTTGTGAACGCAAGAATCCTCAAAGTGTTCGACATTTTTATCGCCTTCTCAGAAGTGTTTGTAAGAATTAAATCCAATAAAGCTCTTGGGGAAAGCATCACACAAAAGATCCAGCGACACAATCCCAGCCTGATTAAAAAGCCAAAATAATATCCATTAAAAAATTAAGTTCTCGGTATTTAAATAACTCAATTGTCCTAGCCTTTGGACTAATTCACTTCTCAAAAGAAGTTATCGGAGAACACCCACTGTTGATTATAAATCTTATTTTCCAAGGGATTTGTAAGCGCCATTCATGAACGCGGGTAGAACCTTTTTTCCATCGTCATTTCGCCAGCCAGCGTTTTGAACCATGAACACAAGCACCAAACCTTTCTCAAAATCGATCGTCATATTGGTACTGTACGCCCCGCCATGTCCACAGGTTTTCCCATTGGTACTGAATCCCACACCATAACCGGTGGCAATAGAATTTCCGGTCTGTTTGGAAGTCATGGTTTTCACAGCTTTTTCAGAAAGAATCCTTTTACCATCCAAAGAACCGCCATTTAATACCATGCGGGCAAACTGGCCAACATCCCTGGCCGAGGAAAAGAAACCACCCGCAGGCATGGGTTGCCGGGAAACATCATCCAAGGGATACTTTAGCTGGGCAATTTGTGTTTCCTCAATATCGGACTTATCCCGATTTCCCTTATAAGATTTTGCAATCCTGCGAATCTGAGCGGCGTTTGGAACTGAAACTGTGTCCTTCATTCCAAGGGGATCAAAGATACGACTTTTCACGAATTCCTCGTACGGTTTACCGGAAACAATCTCAATAATTCTTCCCGCAGTATTGATACCACAGTTGGAATACTGGTATTTGGTGTCAGGTTCAAAATCCAATGGCATCATTGCGTAGCTTTGCACCCTAGTAGCCAGCGGGTACAAATCTAGCGTGGGGTTTTCAATAGGAGACTTAAATGGTAACCCGCTCGTGTGATTCAAAACGTTTTTGATCGTAATCGGATGGGAAGGCTTTTTTAGCACTACCTGATTTGGGTCTTTACTTGCGACAACCATTTGGCCCTTAAACTCGGGTAGAAATTTTTCCACAGGATCATCCAGACTGACTTTTCCCTCATCCACCAGAATCATCATGGCGCAACCGGTAATCGGTTTGCTCATGGAGGCTATCCAGAAAAGATTCTCTTCTTTCATGGGTACATTTTGGCCAATATCGCTGTAACCAACGGTTTCCACGCTTAAAACCTTTTCCTTGTCAGCCACCAAAGTCACAGCTCCTGCCAGCACTTTGGAATCCACAAAAGGCTGCAAACTTTTGGATACAAGGTTTTCCGCGCCATTTAAACCTGTTGCCCAAACGGCAAAGGTTAGAAACAAACTTACATTAATCGAGGCGATTATAGGCCTTAAAAAAAACATTCTCAAAACTCCATTAAATCCTTTGATCAACCAAATTATGCAGGGGTAAGAATTTGCAATTGTATGGATTTGACATAGTCCTTGACCTTAGGCCGAAAATCTACCATGTGCTGGGCATTTCGATGCGCTGCCAAGGCTGCCAAATCCGACCATTTTTCGATCACCACTACGGTATTCGCTCTTGGTGGAGGCTGATCTGGTGCGGCATTCTCAGCATCAACGGCTGGGCCGTACTCCAAGCAACCATTTTCCGCCTGCACCAAAGGCACCAGCTTTTTGAATTCACCCAAAAAGGAACCCCTGGTTCCAGCATTTAACTCGATAGTAGCTATCACATGTATCATTACAAGTTCTCCAATGGTTAAATTTCCGAAAGTGGTTCCATGGCATCCCCAAATTTTCCGGGGCGAACATCCATCTTATCCATCATGGAAAGATAAAGACGGCACATCTGGCGGTTCGTTTTATCGCGATAATTCAGAACCCTGCCCCCCTGAACCCTTCCGCCTCCACTACCCACCAACACAGCAGGTAGTTGATCATTATTATGATGTCCGGTCATCATGCTGGAAAGAAACAGAATCATGGAATTATCCAATGCCGTCCTTTCACCCTCCTGAATTGCATTTAATTTCTTGGCTATGTAAGCGACCTGTTCTGTAAAAAACTGGTTCACTTTCAGCCAATCGGGAGTATCCGAATGGGAAAGCAGATGATGGATCATGTAATCCACCTTCAAATGCGGAAAACGCAACGAGGAATGATCGTTATTCAATTTCAAAGAGCAAACCCGGGTTGTATCCGTCTGAAAGGCAAGAACAACCAGGTCACTCATTAGCCGCATGTGCTCGGAAATATCTTGGGGTATTCCATCTTTCGGTCTGGGAAGATTGGGTTTTTCCAAGGTGGGCCGCCAGCCTTGCAATTCGCCTTTTTTTCCAGCTTTTTCAATTCGCTTTTCAACATCCCGCACAGAGTCCAGATATTCATCAAACTTACGTTTATCATTAACCCCGAGGTTGGAACGAAGGCCTTTAGCATCGGAAATCACAGAATCTAACACACTCTTGTCACCTTTTTGGGAACCGTCTTTAAAAAGCCTGTCGAATGCAAGTGCCGGATACAGTTCCAAAGGGGTGGGAGTTGTTGGTGAACTCCATGAAATATGCGAACTGTAAAGCATGGAATAATTTTTGTGCACAGAAGGGTTAGCAGCCTCGCATCCAAGAACCAGGCTGGGAACCTTGGTTTGGGCACCCGTATAGCTTGCAATAAATTGATCAAAGCTTGTGCCAGACTTGATTTCACCCCCTGCGGACAAAGGTGCCCCGGAGAGTAAATTTCCTGTCTGGGAACTGTGAATATTTCCCTTCTGAGCCTCGGCATTGAATAGCCCACTAACAAAAACAACCTTCTCACGCAAATCATGCAAAGGGGCCAACACCTGGCCCAGTTCCATATTTTTACCTTCCCCCCGAGCCCACCATTCTTTTCCATGGAAACCATTTCCCGCAAAAAGAACCGCGACCCGAACAGGCGCCTTGCTGGCTTTTTTGGAACCAGTGGTATCGTCACCCCAGACATTCATCGATTCCATCCAGGGAAGGGCGATGGAAGCCCCAATGCCACGTAATACCGTTCTTCGATCCATCTGGTTTTTCATCATGGTCAACTCCCTGAAAGGGGGATTACTTATCCTCGAAAAAATCAGCCCCACGTATTTCACGAAACTGTTTGCTTGTCACTATTTTTTCAAAAGCCACACTCATGCGATAATCGTTTTTCATCAAAGCCGCCTGCATATCATCCAAGAGAGGCTCATCGGACAACTGAACGCCTCTGCCCAATGCGTACCCAAGCAACTTTCTGCAAAACTGCCTGACGATCGCATCTTTTCTTTTGGAAAGAAGATAATTTCGAAGGCCATCTAATCCTTCAAACTCGCCCCCATCCATGGTTTTCGCTTTCACATCAATCGGTCGATTGCCCAGGTCCCTTTCCCTTTTTTTGCCAATGGCATCAAAACCCTCAAGGGAAAAGCCATATGCATCAATCCGTTTATGGCATACCGCGCATTTCTCATCTGAACTGTGTTTCTCAATTAACTGCCTTACGGTAAGGCCCGAAGTCTTGGCCTCGTCTTCCGGAAGTTGCGGAACGCCCTTGGGAGGCTTTGGCAGTTTCTCCCCCAAGAGAACCTCGGAAATCCAATTGCCCCTTAAAATGGGACTTGTTCTGGAAGCTCCAGATTGAGTGGCCAAAGTTGTGGACAAGGCAAGTATTCCACCCCTGCCATATTGTTTTACTCCATCCACGCGGCGCCATTGCATACCAAGAATACCCGGAACCCCATAATGTTTGGCGAGAGGTTCGTTCAGATAAGTAAAGTTGGCATTCATCAAATCCAGTACAGTGCCATTTTTCTGGATCAAATCCTGGAAGAATAAAATTGATTCCTCATACATATACGATTTCAATCCAGCAAAGGCTGGGAAATGGGATTCGCTTTTTTCATTCATTTCATCAAAGCCTTTGATATGCAGCCACTGGCAAAAGAAGTCCGTGGCAAACCTTCGGGTTTTTTCATTGGTCATCATTCGGAGCATTTCAGATACAAGAACCGGACTGTCTTGCAATTTTCCTTCTGAAGCCAACTGGGCAAGTCGGGCATCTGGCGAAGAAGACCAAAGGAAAAAGCTTAGCCTGTTTGCCAACTCCCAATCACTTATTCTGGTGGCCTTGATACCCGTTGATTGATTTTCGAGTTTATAAAGAAAAGATGATGAAACCAAAATACGGGCAAGCACCAGTCGAATCGAAGCCTCATGGGATAATTCCTGTTTGCGAAGTTGCCGGTAAAGAGATACAAGTTCGGCCTCTTCGGGTTTTGTTAAAGGCCTTCGCCAAAAACCAGCAGCGACTTTGATAACCGAATTAAGCTGGGAAGGCTCCGATTCCAGCATCGCTTTTCGGAATTGATTCGCACGGGCGTAGAATGGTTCGCGTAAAGGCTCAAACACCTTTGGATTCGCATCCTGTGTTGCAAATTGAATAATTTGTTCCAGCGCATCCACCAACACCAAAGAATCCTGACTTACAAACCTCAGTTCCCTCCAAAGTCGATCCAATTTCGCGCTCTGGTCATCATTTAACATAAGGCGGGCAAGGTAATCATCCTCTCTGTGGTAAAGTGTCAGGGTGACAACTTCATCCACTGGAACGATTTTGGAATAGCAAAGCGCCGCTGGGAATAACGAACGAAATTCCTCAAAAGCATCTTGGATAAGTTTTTGTGCAGTCCCACCTTCCCCAACAATCACAGGGGCGGTTTGATCTATTTGCTGGTTATTTGAAGTCCATTGACCATTTGCATTTTTAACAGAAAGACTGCCAGGCATCAGGCCCTTGCCAACCTCGGCAGCGTTGGCTTGTACATGCAATTGCACACTACCTTGATTTTTCGATTGTTCGTGCAACCGCCCTGTAGCTACAAACTCATAACCATCAAGAAAGCCGGATGGAATCCGAATTTCTGTCAAAGCCGGAGCCTTGACACACAAATCCTTTTGATCAACTTTAAATTTCCCGTTGGGGTGTTTTCCAAGGCTACTACTAATACACCCCCATTTTCCACTTGGGTTAATAGGTTTTAAATCCACACCAACCTTGGGCAAACTGGAAAAAACCGGCCCCGAAAGAGATGTAATCTGGTTGACCAAAAGCGCATCTGGGCCATGAATGTTTTTATCTTTTAATTGGAACAGATTTTGTAGTTCCAACGCGAAGGCTTCCCTTTCTTTTTGATTTTTGGATAACGACCATTTTTCCAACAGAGACCCTTGGGGTATTACCCGATCATTTTCTTCATTGCCGGAAACCGCTTCCGAATAGAAATGCCAAACCTCCTTGTTACCAAAACCATCTTGATGCGGATTACCTTGATGGGGATCTGCCACGATATCTTTGGCAAGATTCCACACTTTGTTTTCCGTAACTATTTCAAGATCTATGGATGTCAAATCACATGAATGATTTCCATCCTTGGGACCAATTGCCACAGAGATCACATCCCCCTGATTTACATTCAAATCAGTCAGAGGTGGTATTGAGGGTATATTACCCCCCTGGGCCTGTCCTTGAGCCAGAACTTTTCTGGAGGAGTTTTGATTCAGCACGATCGCCCATGTTATCCCGTTACCACACTCCGGGTGAGCGTGAGCTACTTTAGCAATAACCTTGGTTTTTCCAGAAACAGGACTTTGCCAGCCAACAACAGCATTTAATTTGGGTGAAGGGTGAACAACCACTCCCCTCGGTTTTAAGTTACCTGGAATTCTTAAATGTTCATCCGATCCGTTTGCGATCAAGCTTGGCAAACCATCTGGGGTTTTAGAATTCCAGGCGAAGACCTTGTCTTTGCCTGCAATTTTGGAAGCTTTCACAGGAAAATGATTTTGAATCCGCACGGCACCCGTGGAACCCAACCCCAGATAAGCAAGCCAGGCTTTTCCCACTGAAGGGTCCAGTTTCTTCAACATTAAAATCTTGCCGAAGTCTTCCTTATCTTTTTGAGTCACATACTCATCCACAGCGCTCAGATATTCCGCAGTGCGGGAAAGCTCGGATTCCCTTTTTGAAATCAGATAATCTGCCAGATATCCGAGATCTTTTAGGAGTACTTCCGTTTTACCGGGGGCAACAAACCTTGGGTTCTCCCAAACTACAAAATCATTTTCATTACCATCGCCCGCATCATCGGCAATTAGAAAGATAGATACATAACCATCCATCTTTCCCGCGGGAACCTTAAATCTGGCCTCAAACTTGGCCTGAATGGGGTCCACCGCCTCCATCCATGATTTTGGGCCACCTATTTTTCCTATATGCCCGACCGTATTGAATTTCCAAAGACTTTGCTCCCATTTTGAAATCTGCTGAACTAACTTGCTCGCATCTTCCGGACTGGATTCTCTCCAAGTCTTTCGAATGGGATCCAGAATTGGCGAAGGCTTGGTTCCATGAAGTGCGGACCTCAGCAATTGCAAATATTTTTCGCTTATCCCTTCTGGAATGTTTATCTTTTGACCCTGTTTTTCCTTTAGAAGCAGCGAAATATATTTCTCCAGTGGAATTACGCCTGCATCTTTGCGTTCAATAGGCACGCCTTGCAATTTCAACGATGGGGACGAACCCGCGACGGTGTAAATCTGGTACAGCGACCTAATTTGATCCAAGATTTCGTTAGTCCAATCTCTGCGACTTGTAAATTGGGAAAATCGAATTCCATCCGGCAAAAGCACCATATGTTCAGCAATACTTTTTCCAGCATCCAAGTATTTCGTAAGTAAACTCGGAGACATGACCAAGCCGTCGCCTACATTCGTAAAGCCCTCACCAGCAGCACCATCAACTGGAAATTCCCTGGCGGGAGAAAGGCTATGAACACCAGTAATATCACGAACAACATTCGTGTATTCTGCATTGCTTAGCCTGCGAAGCACCACCCTTCCCGGATCTCCCTTATTTGCAAGAGCTTCACTTTTAAGAAAAGAACGCACCCAGAAACGGACTTGCTCACTATGTTGTTGGGAAAATTGCTTCTCGCCTTTGGGTGGCATCTGGGAAGTTTCAAGAACATCCAAAACTTTTTGCCAAACTTTGGGAGTCTTTTTTACACTGGCTAAATCTTTGAAAGATCCCAGATCAACATCTCCCTCGACATTTTTCCCAGAGTGACACTTGGCACAATGCGCCACCATCAATGGATGAATAGTTTTGGAATATTCGCTGCCTAGCTTTTCATAATCAATATCAGCGTAGGATTGAACCAAGCCAAGTTTGGCAAAAAGCACCAATAAAAGGTAAACAATTCCCAACAGCCGAACATTAAGATATTTCATCAGGGTATCCCAAAAATCAGGCAGGCATGCGGATAACCTCTTATATTAACATTTTCTTGCATAAAATTGGAAAATTATTTACCCGCAAGCGAATAAGGAACCAGCAATTGATCGTGGAAATCCAAAAAACCTGCAGGTAAAATCCTTGCTGATTTGAAGTTAAGTTTCATAGGAACCAAGATGGCCAAGCTGTACTTTTATTATTCAACCATGAATGCGGGTAAATCTACCCTGCTATTGCAGGCAGCCTACAATTATTCCGAAAGAGGCATGACTACCAAGCTCTACTCTTTCTTGGGAACAAATGAAAACCATGGAAAGATTTCTTCTCGAATAGGAATTGCCGCCAACGCCATCAAGTTTGACAACACAACCAATTTCTTAGAGGATTGCAATCATTCCAATCCGAAAATCGACTGCATTCTCGTGGATGAGGCACAGTTCCTTTCCAAGGATCAAGTCAGGCAACTTGCACAACTTGTGGATCAATCCAACATCCCTGTCATGTGTTATGGCCTTAGAACTGATTTTCAGGGGGAACTTTTTTCGGGAAGCGCGGCATTATTGGCCTGGGCAGATACTCTTTCCGAGCTAAAAACCATTTGCTGCTGTGGAAGAAAAGCCACCATGGTGGTTCGGGTAAATGCTGACGGCAAAGTGGAACAGCAGGGTGCGCAAGTGGAAATTGGTGGCAATGAAAGATACGTGCCACTTTGTAGAAAACATTTTTCTGAATCCATCTCCACCGGCCTTTGCACCGGATGGAAAAAACCGAAGGAATAGAACATTTTTATGCAGAAAAATTTTTAAGATGCTTATACTTGGCATCATCAGGAGCCAACCATGAAAAACATTCACGCTTCAAGCCTGGCCTCAATCATATTCATACTTTCTTTGGTTGGATGTGGAAGCTCACCGGAGGCAAAAAAGAATTCAAGCAATAAAACTTCCAAAGGTGTGATTGGTGTTTCCCTTCTTACGCTTGAAAACCCTTTTTTCAGGGTGATTGGCGATAACATAACCAATGCAGCTAAAGAACATGGCTATGAAACCATCGTTCTCAGCGCAGACCGGGATGTTGCAAAACAATCCAACCAAATAAAAGACTTCCTGGTGCGTAAGGTCAGCGCGCTGGTTTTAAGTCCATGCGAATCCCGGGGAATCGTGCCATCCATCAAAGAGGCCAATTCCGCAGGAATTCCGGTCTTTACTGTGGATATTCCATGTAAGGAACCGGGTATTCAAATCGTTTCTCAAATTGCCACGGATAATTTTGGAGGTGGAAAAGAGGCCGCAACCGCCATGATTGAAGCTTTGGGTCCTGCAGGCGGGAAGATCGCAATCATTGATTTAAAGCAGGCAGAATCCTGCCGATTGCGCGTACAAGGCTTCAAGGAAGTGATCGAAAAACATAATGCCTCGGGAAAAACTAAAATTTTGATCGCAACCGAACTGGATGGTGGTGGTTTGAAAGACCAGGGCTTCAAGGCCACAGAGGACGCCCTTCAAGCCCACCCAGACCTCAGGGGAATTTTCGCCATTAATGATCCTTCCGCATTGGGAGCTCGCGCTGCTTTGGAAAAAGCACAAAAGGAAAACAAGATTGCAATCATTGGATTTGATGGCCAGCCTGAGGGAAAACAGGCAATCAAGGAAGGCAAAATTTACGCTGATCCAATCCAATTTCCAGATCGCATGGGAAGGGAAATGTTTCAAGCCTTCTTAAAATATTCCAAAGGTGAAGAGGTCCGTCCTGAACTACTTATCCCCACCAGCCTGTACCGCAAATCTGATGCGCTTAAAGACCCCGAACTAAAATAACACAACTTTACTTCCCCTGCATTCCATGAAAATAATCCCCATCAGGAACTTGGTTTTCGATCAGGGATTGGTTTTAGTTCTTGTTCTACTTTGCACTTTTTTCAGTGTGTTCACTATTCAGGAACAGTCCACCTTGGGCTTGGATGGCGCCAGATTGGTTTTGGGAGAACTAAAAACACCTTCCCTTCAAAGCCGTTTTTTAATCGCCACTTCCCAGGGATCGGAAGAGGATTCTTTTGCCAACCTCCTTCACCAAGAATTGAAGATGTCAGGATATGCAAACATAGATTTGGCTAAAGGTGAACCCAAAGTTATCCGTGAAACCCTGGACCGTTATACAGCCAACCGGCAATCTTTGGATTTTGTCTTGTGCAGTGCCAAAGCAGCCAGCTATCTGGTAATTCAAAACCTTGCTGAAACAGGTTTTCCTGGAACAACGGTACTTAGCCCACATTCTTACAAATGGCCCAACTTCCTCAAGCGGGAAAACCTTTTAAACATCACCAATCAAATTTCTGTTATCGCCATTTTGGCCATCGGAATGACAATGGTTGTCTTAACCGGCGGAATTGATTTATCGGTTGGAAGCCTCGTTGCGCTTGGAGCGGTAATATGCACCTATCTCATCCGTGAGTTTGAAGGAGGAAGGGAAGCCAGACTCGCGGGAATGTTAACCGGATCCGTAGCTGGTATTTTTGCCTGTGGTGTTTTGGGTTTTACGAATGGCCTGCTAATTACCAAATTCAAACTTCCCGCTTTTATTGTCACCCTGGCAATGATGTTAATTGCCAATGGTTTGGCTTTCAGGATGACTGACGGTGAATCGATTTATGAAATCCCCGACTCCTTTGTTTGGCTTGGGCGCGGAGCTGATTTATTTAACATTCCAAACTCAGCCATACTCATGATTTTGCTTTATGGCCTGGCTGCAACAATCATGAATATTACTGTTCTTGGTAGATACCTATATGCGGTTGGTGGTAACGCCGAGGCCAGCCATCGAAGTGGTATTGATGTAAATAAAATCGTTATCTTTACCTACTTGGTTAGTGGTACCCTTGCAGGATTGGGTGGAGTGATTTTAGCTTCACAGCTAAAAAGTGCCTCACCAAACTTTGGAACCGGTTACGAATTGAGCGTGATAGCCGCAGTGGTGGTGGGTGGATGTAGCCTTTCCGGTGGCAAAGGACATGTTTTGGGTACTCTTCTTGGCGCCTTTGTTATCGCAGTTATCCAAAATGGGATGAACCTGATGGGAATCAACCCCTTCAGCCAGAAAATCGTTCTGGGATTCGTTATCCTTTTGGCGGTATTATTGGATCGGTGGAAAGCAAAAAACGGCCAAAGGCTAATATCCTCATAAAGAGCCAACAGAAAGAATCAGCATGCTATCATCCCTAAAAAAGCTTTCCCTAACACACTGGATTCTCATCAGCATGGTGGCTGGAACACTGGTTGGCTACTTAGTACCAGAGATATCGCAGCAATTAAAACCCCTCTCCCAAATCTTTCTCAGGATGATCAAATCCTTGATCGCACCTTTATTATTTTCCACCTTGGTAATTGGAATTGCTGGCCACGGCGATGACCTGCGAAAAATCGGCCGGCTGGCACTTAAATCAATCATTTATTTTGAAATTGTCACGACGTTGGCACTATTTATTGGCCTGGCTGCTGTAAACATTACAAGGCCGGGAGATGGTGTGGCTTTGACAGCCAACGCTAAAGATGGCGCAGAGTTCGCTTCCAAACAAACTACACTTGGCGCAGTGATTGAACATATCGCCCCTCCCAGCATTATCGAAGCGATGGCAAAAAACGAGGTTCTACAAATCGTATTCTGGTCCATCCTTTTCTCAATAGCCCTCACTCAGGTCGCTTCTAATCATAAGCAAGCCATGATTTGCTGGCTGGAATCTTTGTCTGAAGTCATGTTCAAATTCACCGGATTAGTCATGAAATATGCCCCTATCGGCATCGGCGCCGCGATAGCTGTCACCGTGGGCCACAGTGGACTTGGCATTTTGTGGAATCTTGGCAAATTGATCCTTACTCTTTATGTGGCGTTGGTGGTTTTCATGCTTGTGGTTCTTCTGCCCGTAGCACTGATTGCCCGTGTCCCCTTGAAAAAATTTCTAAATGTGGTGAAAGAACCAGCACTCATCGCGTTTTCCACCACGTCCTCTGAGGCAGCGCTTCCCAAAGCCATGCAAGCCATGGTTTCGATTGGTGTTCCTCAAAAAATTGTCGCATTTGTCATGCCCACGGGTTATTCCTTCAATCTGGACGGCACCACACTGTATCTGGCTGTAGCATCCATCTTTGCGGCACAGGCGGCAGGCGTGGAACTTTCCTGGCAACAACAACTTGTCATGATGCTTACCTTAATGGTAACCAGCAAAGGCGTAGCCGCGGTACCTAGGGCATCGCTGGTAATCCTATCTGGAACGCTGGCTTCTTTTGGTTTACCTCTGGAGGCTGTGGCGGTTATTTTGGGGGTTGATGAATTAATGGACATGGCTCGTACCACGGTCAACTTAATTGGGAATTGCCTTGCAACCTGCGTTATGGCACGATGGGAAGGTGAATTTGCTGACAATTATAATTCGGAAGAAAACGTATCGTCGGCCTGACAACCCATAGAAGAATGTGGAGAAATAGAATGCCGGAGTTTATTTCCAAAATCAAAGTTTATCTATTTGCATTTGCAACGATTCTTACAAGCATACTGGCAACCCCTGCAGCTTACTCACAAGCAAGGCCCAACATTGTCGTTATTTTCACGGATGATCATGCGTGGCAGGCCGTAAGTGCTTATGGTGAAAAGAGGAAACTGGTTGAAACCCCCAACATCGACAGAATCGCAAAAGAAGGGATTCGCTTTGACAGAGCACTGGTAACCAATTCCATCTGCGGCCCTAGCAGGGCCACATTGCTTACTGGTAAATACAGTCACATGAATGGCTTTTACAACAATAGTAACAGCAGATTTGATGGTTCACAGGTTACTTTCCCCAAACTATTGAAGGCCGCCGGATACCAAACAGCCATCATAGGCAAATGGCACCTTATAAGTGAACCAACTGGCTTTGATCACTGGCACATTCTTCCTGGTCAGGGAATTTACTACAACCCGCCAATGATAAAAGATGGCCAACCGGTCAAGCACATGGGTTATACCACAGACCTCATTGGTGATTTTAGCATTGAATGGCTTCAAAAACGGGACAAATCAAAACCTTTCCTGCTGATGAGCCAGCATAAGGCACCTCATCGTGAATGGTCTCCAGCCCTAAGGCATCTGGGGCATGATAAGGACCGAAAATATCCTGAGCCAGATTCTCTTTTTGATGATTACTCCAACAGAGGCCTTGCCACTCGTGATCAGGATATGACCATCTCCAAAACTTTTACCAATCTGGACGCAAAACTTATTCCACCACCGGGAATGACACCAGAACAATTACAGGTCTGGAATGCCTACTACGAACCGCGAAACAAAGAATTCAGGGATAAAAACCCCCAGGGCAAAGAATTGGTCCGCTGGAGGTATAACCGCTACATGCATGATTATCTTGGGTGCATCAAGGCTGTTGATGAAAATGTCGGAAAGCTTTTAAAATATCTTGACGACGAGGGACTGGCCCAAAACACCATTGTGGTTTATGCATCTGATCAAGGTTTCTTTTTGGGTGAACATGGCTGGTTCGACAAACGCTGGATTCTTGAGGAATCACTTCGTACCCCCATGCTAATGCGGTGGCCAGCGGTCAACAAAGCTGGCAGCACAACATCTGAACTTGCCGGCCTGATTGATCTCCCGCAAACATTTCTGGAAGCGGCCAACATCAAAGCCCCCGAAGAGATGCAAGGACGAAGCCTAATTCCACTACTGAAGGGTTCCGCGCCAGCCGACTGGCGAAAAAGTTTTTACTACCATTACTACGAATACCCTCTTCCTCACCGGGTTCGTCCTCATTACGGCGTGGTTACCGATAAATTCAAACTGGTACATTTCTACAAACCGGATGTTGATTACTGGGAGCTTTATGATCGCGAAAAAGATCCCCAGGAAATGCGCAATTATTACAATGACCCCGCTTACGCCGATACAGTAAAGACATTGCACAAAGAATTGGAACGCCTGCGTAAAGAATTGAAAGACACTGCTCCACCCCCTGAAAAGGCATTTGGCGGCCCCGCGGCTGAGAAGAAAGCTGAAAAGAAGGGGAAGAAATCCTGATGGATTATTGGCCAGCAATTTTTCTAATTCTTAATGCCAGATAAGGTTTTCCAGGAAGGTCAATAAAAAACTTTTCCTTGGGTGCAAGCTCATACCTTCCCCTTGGTTCGATTTTAACCCGGGGAGCCACCATTTCCTGAGTCATGTTCCAAGTATCTAGGATTTCCACCGAAACAGAAAACTCTTTCGATACCTTAACTTTAGGCAGTACTAGTTCCCATTTTCTTTCAATCTTTTTGCCAAAATATACCAGATAATACTCACCAGATTTGCCAGAGATTTCCGGCACTTGCCATGGATCGATAAGGTTTATTCCCTCTTCCGGTCCATCTTCCAAAACTTTCCTTAGAAAACCAATCCTTTCGGGACTTTGCCCACGGAGTACGCCTCCCTTCGACCACCATAAAACCTGGTCCGCCGAATGAATGGTTTCACCATGTGTGACATAAGTCCCAGCCATAACCCCCTGCCAAAATCTATGAACCATTTCTTGAGCAGAAATCTTGCCCCACCTTTGCGTTATATTCCCCTCATATTTCACCTCATCGTAAATCACTGGTTTCTGATAAGCATCTCGCAGCAACCCTGCTCGGCCAAAATCTTCCACGGCCGAACCGTTTTGTATACTTGCATGGCTTAAAATAGGATTTGTGTGATCAAAAAGAACTGAACCGTTGTGGATGGAACACAACTTGGCATATGGATCATGCTTTTTAATAAGCCCTAGATAGGCATCCCAATCCGCCTGATTCTTTTTTTCCATATAGTCAAATTCATTGGCAACAGACCACCAGATATTTCGAAATGCGGAATACCTGGAAACAACATACCTCAAATACCTTTCATCCTGCATCCGATTCATTCTGTCGAAACCCCACCGCCCTTTGTCATAAGGGTGAAACAAAATCAAGTCAGCCTCCACCCCGATTTTTTTTAATTCAATAATGCAGCGATCTAATCGCTGAAAGTACTTCACATTGAATTTTGACAAGTCAAAATTCCCCCGATTCCCCTCAAAAGGAAACAGTTCAGGATCTTCCCTGTTAAATTCATAATACTTGGGAAACACACACATTCGAATTTTGTTGAAAGGAGATTTTGCAAGAGTTTCAAGCGTAACATTCATCAATCTTTCGGATTGATGATTCCAGGCATAACAGGTGGTACCAAAAGGCTTGAATGGCTTCCCGTCCGCATATGCAAAATGAAATTTATTTTTAACACGAACAGGGCCATGATTATTCGAGGCTGGTGAAAAAACCTCAAATTTCCCGTCTTTACCATTTAATTCAACCTTATTGCTGGAAGTTTTGTAAGACCACTTTCCGTTAAATTCAGGCATGAAGCGAATCTTATAGACACCATCACCATCACAAAATCCTTCCACTTCAACGCTGGTTTTCTCGTGAGAGAAAACGGCCCGCAGACGAACATCCTCAAAAGGATTTCCAAGTATTGGTCCGTTCAAAATTATCTCAAACAATTCCCATTTTTCGGTTTTTCGAATCTCCTTATCAGCATCAGCGGCATAACTATTCCCCGTCAAAAACAAGGCGAACAATAGACAGCCAAACAAATAGTCTATTTTTAACATACCTTTTATTTCCCTAAGGGAAGCCAAACAGACATTTCCGAATTTCCCCGGTTAGACCACGCATAATAGGGTATCATTCGAGCTTCAAAACTCGAGGTTTTCGAAGGATAATAAGGTCGATATAGTTGATTCATCCAGTCTTTTGAGTTGTCCTCATTAAATCGCATGTGAATAACTTTAATTGGATGATTTAACCAAGGCTCCTTTATCATTTCAGTTTTCACAACCTGGGGAATGGGAACCATTAATTTTTGAATTTTTTTCCCAGCAGGCAAGTCAGAGGATTCCAGGCAATAAACAATTGGCCCATCTACCAACGCAACTTGGTTGCGATTCTCTTCAACTAGTGGATTAGATTCCATCCATTTGGGTTTCCAATCCAGTTTTAATTCAACCAAATCTCCCTTAACCCATTTTTTGGCAACCCGGGAGTAGCTTCCCGGGGATGCAACTATCTCAGTTTCCCGATTATTGACAAAGATTTTTGAGGAGTCCGCCCATTCCGGAATCCGAAAAAAAACAGATGTTTCATGATCCGGAGCCTCATCAACACATATGGAAATATTGCCATTCCATGGATATTCCGAACTCATGGTCATTGCAAATGACTTGCCACCAACCAATGGAACATTCACCTTTGCGCTTCCGTAAAGATTCAACCAAACTCCCTTTTCATTCACGCAACAAGCGTATCCTTGAATTTGAGAAAGCAATCTGGCAAGGTTGGGTGGGCAACAAAAACAACTTATGTATTTTTGCCTTGTTCTTGACCAACGCAATTTTGATGGCATTTCATCAAGTTGCCTGAGGGTGTTTGTGTAAAAATAGGACTCCCCATCCTGGCCAACCCCACTCAGAACCGCATTATATAAAACCCGCTCTACCATATCCGAATATTTTGAATCGCCGGTAAGCAACAGCATGCGCCAAGACCACAAAACATTTCCAATCGCTGCACAAGTTTCGTTATGAGCCGTTGAATTGGGCAACTGAAAATTACGACCGTAAGCCTGGTGAATTTTTCCAATGGATTTTTGATCTTTGCTTCCGTCAGGGGAAGCTCCATCAAAAAGGGCTCCACAAGCCCCAGTGATATAAATCTTTTTTTGGGCCAGGCTTTCCCAAACTTTTTCCAATGCAGGCTTGTAATCAATTTCATTGGATTCAAGACATAAGTCTGCCACACCCGCATATAAATAATTCGCACGAACAGCATGGCCGGCAATTTCCTCGTGGTTTTTAAGGGGAATTCTGTCCTGATTGTCATCTCCCCCTCCAGCCATCAAATCACGCAAGGCAATGAGCTTTTTTGCAAGTGTAAGGTGTTTTGGGTTTTTAGTTACTCGATAAAGCTCAACCAGCGCCATATAATGCGATGGACATACGGCATTTCTCGCAAGGTCCGAACTTGGTTTTTCAAAATAAACATCGAGAAAATCCGCAGCCTTGATACCGACATTAAGAAATTTTTTATTGCCCGTAATTCTATGGTGAAGACAAGATAAGTTAATTAAATGCCCTAGGTTGTATGTTTCAAAATTCTGTCGATCTTCAAATGGTTGTGCCTTGTGGTTTCCATTCAAATGTTCAATCAATAAGGGCGTATGGATATATCCATCTGAACGCTGAAGCCTGGCAATCTTGGAAATAATATCATCCATCAACTGATCCAGTTCCCCCGAGGGTTGGATCAAATGGGAAGAAATAACAGCTTCCATCCACTTATAAAAATCACCATCATTCCATGGGGCCCCGCGGTGCTTTCCTGGTTTTTCTCCCAGAGCTATGAGAAAATTCTCGTAAAAGTGGGATTTTTGGTTCCCAATCATAATTTCCTTCATGCTTGGAATTATTTTTTGGATACAAATATCCTGCTGGCTTTTCCAGAATCCCCCTGTCCAAGTGACATTTCCCAAGCCAACACTTTTCAAAGTGGTATTTTTACTGTTGGAAGTATCCACCAAAGGCACATACGCTGTTTGCCAGTAACATAAAGCGGAACTAGCAAAACAAAAAAGCCCTAACACAATCGTATAAAGGGCTTTTTTCCAGAATCTATTGTTAAAATCAGTCTTAATTCTGGCTCTTAACAGGCTTTTGAACCTTAACATCAAATACATTTTGCTGACCCTTGACCTCAAAAGTAATTCCTGAAGATTCATAATTGGAGTATTTTCGATCCACTGCCGGCATACTACCCCTTGATTGTTCTGCTTCACTCAAGGTTCGTGGCAAAACAATGACTTTGTATGTTCCTGGTAAAGCTCCATCACCTGGCTTGTTCATTCCCCAACTAAATTTTCCATCCTTACTTATATTAGATTGGGCCATCACCGTTTTGGACTCTATGACGGCTTCTCCTACAATAATACCTTCCTCGACTGGGGCTCCATTTTCATACGATACCGTGCCTTGCACAGGGTACAATCCACCGCCACAACCGGACAAAACCATAACTACTAGAATGCCCAAAACAAATTTTATAGTTTTCATATTGCCACTTTAATCCAGAGATGGAATTACTTGTCCGTCATCTTTATTTGCCAGTAACGCAAGGGTTGAACCGGGAAGCGAAGTCCTTAGTGCCTTAACTGAGCCGTCACCCAATGCAAACTGAACCACCCCGGCATGGGTGCTTCCAAACTGGTAGGTGTAAACAGTAGTTGGTGACAAAGCAAAGGGGTTTCCAGTACCCGCCCTGCGGGAATAGCCGCCCTTTTCTCCACCGCTGAAGATTATCCCATCGTTAGACCATTCCGTGGCGTTATTATTAAGATCGGTAATAGCCACATGTTTGTCACCAATGAGAATGGTATTGCTTAATCCATCAACCACTTCATTGATGCGAATACCAATCGTATGGTTTACATTTCGAATGGGTATAATTCCGGTTTCAATGTTGTTAATCACCTGTCCATCCCCTGCCACAGCGGCATAATCACCCGCCGAGCCCATTACCGTGCTGGTACCAGGACCATCCAAGTCTATAAGTTTTGGTGGATTCCTTCTGGATGGACAAAAATAACTCTTAATAGGAGTCTCTCTAGCCTGCTGCATAGCCGCATTATCCATTCTATTCAAACCATTATTAAGAGTTGTGCCAGCTATGGGTGTGGACCAAATTTTGTACAAGCCCTCTTGTTCCATGAATGGGAGCAACAATACAGACCAAGTGTGATGACTGCCACCACCTCCGGACCGGGCATAGGGGAATTGGGAATGAGCTCCTAGGTAATTGTGACACGCCAAACCCATTTGCTTTAAATTGTTGGCGCAAGTCATTTTGGAAGCAGCCTCACGCACTTTCTGGACTGCTGGCAACAATAACCCAATCAAGATTGCAATGATTGCAATTACCACCAGTAATTCAATCAAGGTAAAACCTGTTTTCCTTTCAATGCGAAATAGCCTCATAAAAACTCCTGTAAATGAAAAGAATTATCTAAAAATCCTCACAACTGAAAATTGTGATTCGCTGCCTTGGACCAAAATTAAACCATTCTCGGCTTTTACCTTTAAAGCAGATTTTGGTGACTCATTTGGCCAAATTTTTTGGACAAAAAAATCTCCGGACCCGGTTTCAATTTTTTGATTCCCATCAAAACCAACAAGAATGGATTCATCCTGTAGATTCCACACAAACAATCCATCTTTTAGAGAAGATTTTTTAGCATCAGGTTTTGCATTAACGAGCATTTTTCTTATAAGTAAATCGTCTTTTCCATTACCCACAAGCAAAGAACCACCCGCCAAGGTCATTTTTACACCATGAAATTTATCCAATGGGGAAATAATGGCCTTCTCCGGATATTTCAACCGGTACTCAAAAACCTGTCTCGCAAGTTGGTTTTCGGAAGTGTTTTTGCCACCCTTCCAATCGCGAAAATGCTGCCTTGGCGCAAGATTCAAGCCACCTTTGGGGTCATAAATACCACCATTGGCTGTATACCACCAATATTTCATGTCAATCACTGAAACTAAATCACAATGGTTCTTGTCTGAAAGGATGGAATCTTGGACGTCCTTGGTACAAGAAAGACAAACTTTTACCTTTTTACCGTTATTTTTTTGCCATTCCGCCACCGCATCCAGCCAGAATTGGACAAACTGAACAGGACCGGTGTATTCCTCACCAACAAAAAACAACACATTGGAATAATCTGAAAGTTCGTCCAAACATTTAAAAATATAGTTCTTGTGAATGCTTCGTCGGACAGGATGATTTACATTGTAAAATTCATCCGCCATAAAAATCCTTTTGTTATTCACAAAAGGAGGAGGTTCAGGAAAGCCAACATCCTGAATGCAATTCGCAGTACGGTAAGGAAAATCCACCCAATGGGCACCGGCCTCAAGTATATTGTGTTGAAAAAAAGCATGGTGAAAAAGGAGCAAACCTCGCTGATCACAAAGCCTTGCAAATTCCCTAAGTCGGGAAAAATACCAGGGATTGTAACTGTTTAAATCATATTTACTTAATCCATCCCAAGCTTTACCCTTACCGCTTCGTGCAAATGGTTGTTCATAAAATGGAGCCCAAACGTCAGAATCCATACGTCGTACCATTTCATGATCATCACGCCTCCGGTCGTACCACAACCCCCAGTGGTGCTCCAAGGCAGCTATTTTCTTTTCTTCCAATTCATTTGCAAGAAGTGCAAGAATGTCTGTAAAGCCAGGACCATCCATGCCTGGGACAAATCTTGTGATACCATTCCCAAATTCTGAGACCCTTGAAGGCAATATACTTCCACGCCACCAGTCGGTACCTGCCCTTTTACCGGAAACCATTTCCCCCTGCCGAAGCAACCAGCCTTTTGAAATTTCGATTTTTTTTGAAGGCTGATTCAACTTATCAACCTTGGGAAGATGACTATTCCAGTCTTCCATTAAAAGCAAAGTGCGATTTTCCAGTTTCTGATCCAAAACTTTTTCAGCGCTATCTCCGAGGCGTTCTTTTAATTGTTGCCGAAACAAACTTCTTGGCTTTACAAATTCATTAAGAGACCTCCAAGATCCATCGCCAACAAATTGAGCCCAGCATCCAATAGCCCAATTATTGCTTCCCGGCGGTTTTCGATTGGTAATTACAGGGGCGGTGCACTGCCAGAACACTGAATTAGCCGAAGCCCATCCCGTCCCCTGGTCCCAAATTTCCCGGTTGGTAAAAGACAACCCACCCCCATCCATCCGCACATTGTCAAAAAGTGCGCCGGAAACCCAACTGCCCGATGGACCGCTGAAATCCATTGATTCAGTTGATTCACAGTCAAGAAAAACATTAGGACCACATGTCAAATGCCCCAAAGAAAAATCATGGCGTGCATGCTCACTTTTCAATCTTTGAAACAAATTAAGCTGACCAAGAGAGAAAAATGCATGCCTTCTTTGACCGGCAAGTTCAGAAACGGGACTTAAATAATTACAATCTTGAACTGTTATATTCCTTGTCCACGGATTAAGCCTTACCGCACTTCCGCAAAATCCCACTGCATCCATGTTTCTCACCCAACCATTTACCACCCGATTAAAACATACAGCAATCCAGGAATGCTCTTCATCCTTTGGATTTGCACTTTCCGAAATGGATACACAGCGAATATTTTCCACGCCAACATTACTAATACGATTATCTTTTTGCTGCAGTTCCACAAAAGAATCTGCCAGGTTTTTATCCAGGGGAGAAGTGAGAGGAGCGTCCAGCACAAGGAATTCGCCTTCAACTTTTACAACTTTTCTATCCCACAACAAGTCCATTTTTCCCGGCAACCATCTCAGGTAAGAAGTGGCCTCGCCAGCACTTTCAAAATCCATTCCAAGCGATTTAATCCAGGGACCGGAACTTTTGTGACGGATCAACACTCTTTGACCCGCTTTTATTTCATTCTCATGTCTTACATTGATCCGGTATGTGCCCACTGGAACGTATTGTGTCTGAATCGGATAGCTTTTCACTGTATCCACAAAAGGAGAGCAGATTAACGGCCCCACCTGGACAAGATTTCTCCTGCTTTTACCCTTTGCTTGAATAATTGTTTTTTCTGAACCGGAACCACATAGAACCACGCCGGAAGCATTGATATTTAATTGGCCTTCTACCTTATAAATTCCCGGCAGCAATAACAAGGCTCCACGAAAGCCATCTTTGTCCAGTGGCAACTTGGAAATGCCATCAATAGCATCTTGAATCAGATTGGTGCAATCACCATCCTTGGGCGAAATCTGAATACGGGCAGGCAAGGTCGGTATGGACTTCTCATTACCCATGTAGCCAGCCATGGAAAAATCTGGCACCCGGTTACCTTTCGCATCTTCCTGATAGACCAATTTTCCCGAATTATCCGGGTACACATATCGCCTGGAAGGATCCACCCGATCATTTGAAGCGGGAAATCCAACCAAAAGTAGCCAGAGGTGCAAAACTGAGACACCCATACTTTTCCAACCTTATTTTTTACCAGCCTTGTGAAATAGGTTTTTGTTATTTTCAGCTTTTGAATAATCCAAATATTCAGTTGGATTCGTCCCATTCAAATATTCTTCAATGTTTGTGTAGCCATCTTTGTCACTATCTTGATTCGAATCTTTAGGGTCATTTGGATTCAAGCCATATTTTTTTTCCCAATCATCGGGAATACCATCCTTGTCAGAATCCACTGGCAATAATACCGCGGTGTAATTTGGGTACCCACCGACATCAGCCGGAGTTTCAAGAATCCCGGTCTTGGTACTTGTTTTTCCGGAGCGAACGGATTGAATTACACGAATATCCACAGAATCTCTAAGGGGCAAACTTGCACCGGCAAATTCCACAACGCTTTCATAGGCATCTTTGGCGGTCTGAGTTTGCACGAGCGCGGCAGGAAATGGCTCGTAAACTCTTACCGCTTTTTCAGAACCTGCGGGTATCACCATTTCCTTTACTTTTTGTTCCGCATCATATTGAACTCCGCCAGCCCAGTTGTTTTTTGTAATTTCAGGAAAACCATCCACATAATTTCCATCCACAAACCACTTGCCAAATCCGGGGTACTGATCCCTTTCATTCCTGGCTTGGGCTTTGCAAATTCGATATCTTAGAGCACCCTCGGTCACTGGACCCGCTTTGTAGTAATTGTTAATGACATTCACCCTGGAACTTCCATCACCCCCATCCATTGTCCTGTGTTTCCAGTTAAAAAGAACATTATTTCGAAAATCAAATCCGCCACCCATTCCAATGCTTGGGTTTCTTCCAGTGTTGCAGGCAAATAGATTGTGATGAAACGAGCAATTCTTCCCTCCCCAGGTACCACCAAAAGCATGGTTGTTCAAATCCAGAGCCTCACTCGAAATACACCATTGAATGGTTATGTTTTCAACCGCAAGCTTTTTGTCAGGAGAACCATCATTTTGCTTTTGCATATGGCGATAAAGCGTAAGATTTTCATCGAGGCCCCAACTAGCACTCACATGGTCCACCACAATATTTCCCACTGGATTGCCACCCAGGGCATCATCTTTCTTCTTGAGGTTTCCTCTTCTGAAACGCATATACCGAATGATCACATCATGTGTGTTAATTTCCGTGGTGGCCCCCCTTACACAAATGCCATCACCCGGGGCTGTTTGTCCGGCAATGGTCACAAAAGGATTGTTGATGGAAAGGTTGGTTTCCAAATGAATAATTCCGGCAACAGCAAAAACAATAACCCTTGGTCCACTGGCATCAATCGCCTCCCGAAGTGAACCGGGCCCTTTATCCTCCAAACATGTAACCACAAAAACCTTGCCACCCCTTCCACCCGGCGTAATTGCCCCGGCACCCTCAGCCCCAGGAAAAGATGGGACCGCCCCATTTGCACCCAATTGAAAAAACAAAAATAAAGCCAAAGATAAAAAGATACCTCGCACTATCCACCCCAGAAAATTAGAGACTGAAAATCAAAATTGGCTTAGCTATCCGAGAGATAAAAACCAATTAATTAATTCAGGATGCTACTGGAATTCCAGTAGGATGTCAAATTATTTGACATTAGCTTTTTCAGGATTACAATCCTTTTATTATTTTCATGGAGTAAATTCTTGTCGAATTACAACGCCACTAAGCTTTCCTCAAAAAGCAACTCTCATCTTTTAAAGGAACAAGCATATACCCAGATAAAAAAAGCCATTCTTGATGGTTCGTTACCGCCCCAAACCATGCTTTCTGAACGCCAAATTGCTATAGAACTTGGGATGAGCAAAACTCCAATACAAGCTGCCATAAGCCGGCTTGAGATGGAAGGTTTTGTTTCTATTTCTCCCCAGCAGGGCATTTTCGTTCGTGGATTAGGGGTACTGGAAATAGCAGACCAGTATGAAATTAGACTCGCCTTGGAGTCTTACATTTTCAAAAGTTTGACTGGAAAACTAACTCCTAAACAAACTTCGGAAGTGAAAAATAATTTATCACTTCAAGAACAGAACTTAATTGAAAATAATGTCGAAAACGCCGTCGCCTTGGACTCTGAATTTCATGCCCTCTTTTGTAATTTTCTGGGAAACAACGAAATCATAAAAACTCTTGAAAACTTAAGGGATAAAATTCGACGGGTTATTTTTAATGTGTTTCAGGCAAACCCGGAAAGAATGAAGCGAAGTTATTTTGAACATGTTGCCATTTTCAATGCTTTGCTCGAAGGAAATCAGCAAAAAGCAAAAAAAACCATCCAGGAACATCTTGAACTAGGCAAAAAAGTTCTTTTGGATCCACGTGGGTAACCATTCCATTATTATTAATTGGATTTTCACCATAAAACTCCGTTGGCTAATGGCATGAATCATGCTAAAATTAGATATCTTTCCTTGTTTAAAGAATTCTTATTATGCGATATTTCTGTTCATTTCTAAGTGGTTTTGCCATTACATTAGTCACTCTGACGGTAGGATCTCAATCCAGTCAAGCCGACCATAATGAAAACCACTTCAAAAATAAGGTACTACCAGTTCTGCAAAAGAATTGCTTTTCCTGTCACAGTCATCAGGCAAAAAAGAGCAGCGGAGGACTTTATCTTGATTCCCTTCAGGCAATGCTCGAGGGCGGTGATAGCGGCCCCTCACTTGTAATGAATAACCCTGAAAAAAGTCTTCTCATGCAAGCCATCCGGCAGGATGGTGATTTAAAAATGCCTCCCAAAGGAAAGCTTACCGACCAAGAAATTCAGGATCTTACCATTTGGGTTAAAAATGGAGCCATGTGGCCGGATTCCAAAACAACCTCCTCTGGAAAAAGGTTGCCCGGAAAGATTTCCGATGAAGACCGAAAATGGTGGGCTTTCCAGCCAGTTTATAAAACCACGGCACCAACCAAAAGTGCCTGGGCCAAAAATGAAGTGGATGCTTTTATTGAACAGAAGCTTCAAACAGAGGGTATTTCCCATGCTCCGGAAGCATCCAGACAGGTACTTGTGCGAAGACTTTATTTTGACCTGGTGGGCCTTCCACCCACCCCACAGCAGGTGGAATCTTTTGTCAATGATCCTTCGCCAGATGCCTATGAGAAGTTAGTAGACAACCTTCTTGCCTCCAAACAGTTTGGTGAGCGCTGGGCGAGACACTGGCTAGATCTGGTTCGGTATGCGGACAGCGACGGTTACCGTTTGGATGAGTATCGTCCACAGGCATGGTTGTACCGTGATTATGTGATTCGCAGCTTCAACGATGACAAACCGTACGACAGATTTATCAAGGAACAAATAGCTGGTGATGAAATGTTCCCGAATAATTCGGATGCACTTATCGCAACCGGTTACCAGCGACATTGGATTTACGAATACAACCAGCGTGATGTAAAAACCCAGTGGAATCTAATTATCGATGACATCACCGATACCACCGGGGATGTTTTTCTAGGATTGGGTTTTCAATGTGCGCGCTGCCACGATCACAAGTTTGACCCCATACTACAAAAGGATTATTTTCGGCTAAGGTCATTTTTCAGCAACATTCTGCCAGTGGAAGACAAAATTGCGGGCACACCGGAAGCTGTTCAAGAATTTGAGACCAAGCAGCGAGTTTGGGAACAAAAGACAGCAGAAATTAGACAAAAAATGTCGGAGTTGGAAAAAGGAGCAAGATCCAAAGCTTCTGATTCCGCAGTCAACAGGTTTCCACCGGATATTCAAACCATGATCCGCAAACCTGTCTCTGAAAGAACCACCTATGAGCATCAACTGGCCGAACTTGCCTATCGCCAGGCCCATTTTGAATATCTTCGTCTTGAAAACTTCATGAAGAAGGAAGACAAGGAAAAATACATTGCCTTGAAAAAGGAACTTTCCGCTTTTGACAGCATCAAACCCGCGGAACTTCCCAAACCTTTGGTGGTAAGTGAAATTCTTAAAACCCCCTCTCCCACGCTAATACCCAAAAAAGGAAACACACCCATCGAACCTGGTTTTTTGACAATCTTGGATGAGAAACCGGCACAAATCACACCACCGGGTGATTCTTCTCGTGGAACCGGCAGACGTACTGCATTGGCTAACTGGATAGCATCTCCCGCCAACCCACTTACTGCCAGGGTTATTGTGAATCGTCTATGGCAACAACACTTTGGCAGGGGATTGGCTCAGAACTCCAGTGATTTTGGAAAATTAGGCTCCCCGCCAAGTCATCCCGAGTTATTAGACTATCTGGCCAGCACTCTCACTAACGAGAATTGGAGCTTGAAGAAAATTCACAGGATGATTGTTACTTCAGCCACCTATCGGCAATCTTCAGAAAACCCCGGAGATAGTGTTTATAAAAACAAGGATCCTGAAAACAAACTATTATGGAAGGCCAACCATAGAAGGCTTGAAGCCGAGCAAATTCGCGATTCTGTGCTCAGTGCAACGGGGGAAATCAATTTGAAGGAAGGCGGGCCTGGTGGGGATGGAAACAGCTTCAGGCGCAGCATTTACACCAAGGTCATGCGAAACAATCGCGATAGCCTTCTGGATGTTTTTGATGCTCCGCTTTGGTTTCAAAGCGCTTCTTCCAGAGATACAACCACAACCCCGGTACAATCATTGCTTCTAATCAACAGTTCCAGCATGATGGCAAGATCCCGTGCCTTTGCGGGCCGAATTACAAAAGCTGAATCAGATCCTGCTCGCAGAGTTCAACTCGCCTATCGACTTGCATACTCCAGGGAACCCTCCCCTGAAGAGGTTCAGACACTTTTAAATTTCGTTAAAAGCCAGGAAACAAAAATTGATCCTGCAAAAGCCATTTCGGCTGAATCGAAGTTTCCTTCAGGCAAAATACCTTATCGAGATGGGCAGGCTGCCGAAGTTTCCCTGAGTTCCAGTATGGTCTACCAAGTATCCCACCATCAATCTTTGCCCGGTGCTGATTTCACCATAGAGGCTTTTGTACACCCAAGGACTGTGGCAGAAACAGGCGCGGTAAGAACCATTGTCTCCAAAAGAGCAACAGATCACAAAGGTGCGGGTTGGCTTTTTGGCATCACTGGCAAGCAATCGCGCAGAAAACCACAAACTCTGGTTCTTCAGATGTTCGGCAATAAGGCTAACGGCACTTTTGGGGAAGAAGCCCTTTTCTCCGATCAACATATTGCCTTGAATAAACCTTATTATGTTGGGTGCGCTGTAAAGCTTGCAAGAGAAGGTCAACCAGGTCTAGCAACTTTTTACCTGAAGGACCTATCCAATGATGATGAACCGCTGTTAATCGCAAAAATCCCTCATCAAGTCACAAGCGGAATAAGCAATGAGGAATCCATGGCGATTGGCCACAAAATGGGCGGTAAGGATGGCCATTTTGACGGCCTTATTGATGATATTCGACTAAGCAATTCCGCACTCAGGGTGGATGATATTCTTTTCACCCGCGAAGGAACCAACAAACACACCGTTGGCTTCTGGCAGTTTGAAGCCAAGCCGAATGTGTTCAAGGATGCCTCAGGCCATGGTTTGGATATTAAGGCCATTGAAGTAAATTCCACCACCAAAGGCAGTGAAACGGCCTCTGCATGGGTGGATCTTGCGCAAATTCTATTGAATTCAAGCGAGTTTCTTTATGTTGAATGATGTATCATCACGCAGAAGATGGCTTCAGCAAGCCGGCGCCGGGTTCGGGTCGGTTGCACTTTCATGGCTGGCGCATCAACAAAGTTTTGCAGGTGCCACAGATGCTCATTCTTTCAGAACTCCTCATGAAAAAGGCACCGCCAAATCGGTAATCTTCCTTTTCATGGAAGGCGGCCCAAGCCATATCGATCTTTTTGATCCCAAACCAGTTTTAAACAAAATAGCGGGAAAACCACTTCCTGAAAGCTTTGGCAAAGTAATCACCTCCATGGGGGAGGCAGGATCCAATTTATTGGCGTGTCCACGTAAGTGGAGCCAGCATGGCCAGTGCGGAATGTGGGCTTCAGAGTGGATTCCCAACATCGCAACCATGGCGGACGAAATTGCCGTGATTCGATCTTGTGTGGCAGATGGAATCAATCACTCCGCTGGCGTTTGCCAGATGAACACCGGATCCATTTTGGGCGGCCGTCCTTCGCTGGGTGCGTGGACGACTTATGGGCTAGGCACCGAAAACCAAAATCTGCCCGCGTTTGTTGTTATGCAGGATGGGCAAGGTCAGGTGGTAAACGGCCCCAGAAATTGGAGCAGCGGTTTTATGCCCGCAGTCTATCAGGGCATTCGCATTCAAGGTGGTAACGAACCCATACCAAACCTGAACACTCCGGATGGTATTACCCAGGCCCAGCAGTTGGGCAAGTTGGATATGCTGAATCGCCTGAATCGCAATTACGCCCAAAAGCATCCATTACAAACGGAATTGGATGCAAGGCTACGCAGTTATGAACTCGCTTTTCGCATGCAGGCCGCGGCCCCTGAAGCGGTCGACCTGAATTATGAAACCGAAGAAACCAAAAAGCTGTACGGCTTTGAACAAAAAGAAACCGCAAGCATGGCAAGGCTGTGCCTGCTTTCCCGCAGAATGGTGGAAAGAGGCGTCCGCTTTGTTCAGATATACCATGGGGCAGGAAGCAAATGGGATGCACACAGCAAACTGGAAGAAAATCACAGCCAACTATGCAGGGCAATGGATCGCCCTGTTGCGGCCTTGCTAATCGACCTGAAACGGAGAGGCCTTCTGAACGATACTCTTGTGATTTGGGGCGGCGAATTTGGCAGAACACCAATGAGCGAAAAGGGAGACGGCCGGGATCATAACTCCACTGGGTTTACCATGTGGATGGCCGGGGGCGGGGTTAAAGGCGGGCAAACTATCGGCTCCACCGATGATGTGGGATTGCGTGCAGTGGATAACCGCCTTCATGTGCACGATTTGCATGCCACCATCCTTCACCTCATGGGCATTAACCACATGAATCTCGTTTATAACTACAAGGGTCGCCCGGAACGCCCGACATTGAATGAAGGTGAAGCTTTCACAAAGATTACTGGTTCATGAAATCACTCTCATAAATCAGCCCATAAGCGCTTTTCTTTTGAAGTACCCATTTAAAAACTTTAATCTGATATCTATTCCATCCCTTTATAAGGAGTAATCATGCTCTTTTGCGGCACTGCATTTTCCGTGTTACAGCTTATTTCAGGATTGACCATGAACTATCAGAACAACGACTGGCAACAGTTGCTTACCAAGGAAACGATTGAAGCAAATGGTAAAAAACTTCCCTACCGAATGATGAAACCCGAAACTGTGGAGAATGGCAAAAAATACCCCTTGGTTATCTTCCTCCACGGGGCTGGCGAACGTGGCACCGACAACCAGGTTCAACTTGTACACGGTGTCAAGGAATTCGCAAAGGCTTCCTCAAGAAAAGATTTCCCATGCTATTTGATAGCCCCTCAATGCCCAACGGGTAAAAAATGGGTGGAGGTCGACTGGTCTTCTAAAACCCACAAGACTCCAGGTGAACCCAGTGAATCCATGGGTTTACTGATTCAATTGCTGGATAAGCTTCAAAAATCTGAAGCCATTGATCCCGCAAGGATATATGTCACCGGTCTTTCGATGGGTGGTTATGGAACTTGGGATCTCCTATGTCGTCACCCGGAAAAGTTTGCTGCAGGCGTTCCGGTTTGTGGTGGTGGAGATGAGGCCCAGGCAAAGAAAATAGCCAACATGCCCATTTGGGTTTTCCATGGAGCCAAAGACACGGCTGTCATTCCTGAACGATCCAGGAATATGGTGAAGGCTCTTGAGGCTTCTGGTGGCAAACCCAAATACACCGAGTACCCCGATGTTGCCCATAATTCATGGGACAAAGCTTATTCTGACCCCGAAATGATGAAATGGCTTTTCAGCCAGAAGAGAAAATAATGTTCCTGAGAACACTGGCTATATCCCTGCAATTGTTACTGATCGGGCAGGTTTTCGCAGAAAACTGGCCGGGCTTTAGGGGACCACTTTCAAACGGTAAAAGTTCCGAAAAGAACCTGCCTTTGAAGTGGTCTTCAAGTGAAAATGTACTTTGGAAGACCAAGCTTCCAGGCCCCGGAAGTTCCAGCCCGATCATATGGAATGACAAAGTTTTCATTTCACAATCTGTGGACAAAGCAGGCAAAGAGCGAGCCCTTCTTTGCTTGGATAGAAAAAATGGAAGCGTAATTTGGTCTAAAACCATTCGATTTGATGGCAAAGAACCAACTCACGCAACCAATCCTTATTGTAGTTCCACCCCAGTAACCGATGGTGAAAGGGTCGTTGTATCATTTGGGTCAGCGGGTGTTTATTGCTTCGACATGGATGGCAACGAGCTTTGGAAGAAAAACTTTGGCCCAATTATTCACATTTGGGGAAATGCTTCCTCCCCTGTCTTATTCGGGAATCATGTTTACTTGAATATTGGCCCCGGGAAAGAAACATTCTTGGTGGCCTTGGACAAGAAAATTGGCAGGGAATTATGGCGAACCACCGAACCAGGTGGAAGTTCCGCTTTGGAAAAGGGTGAGCCATGGATTGGTTCCTGGAGCACGCCTGTGGTAGCAAACTTGCAAGGCAGGAACCAGCTTTTAATGAGCTGGCCTGAACAAGTTAAATCCTACGACCCGGAAATGGGTACCCTTAATTGGGTCTGCTCTGGTTTAACCAAGCTGGTTTATACCTCTCCGCTAGTGGAAGGAAATACTATGGTCGCAATGTCAGGGTATCATGGCAGCGCTCTAGCCACCCTGATTGATGGGAAGGAAAATGTGACAACCACCCACAGGCTATGGCACCATACTGCCAAGGCACCGCAACGCATTGGTTCCGGCATTATTCATGATGGAAAAATATTCATGGCAAACGCCGGCCCTGGCAACATCCAATGCATGGATTTAAAGACAGGTAAAGACTTGTGGGAAAATCAACGACTAGGAGCTAATCATTGGGGCAGCATGGTCTATTCAGATGGCAAGCTTTATGCGACAGATCAGAATGGTGATACCTACATCCTTGAGGCTTCTCCAACATTTAAATTGCTGCGCAAAAACAGTATTGGCGAACATGTGGACGCATCTTTAGCTATTTCCCAGGGATGCATATTCATTCGGAGCTTTCAACATCTTTGGTGCATTGGCGATTCAAACAAAAATCAAAAGTAATGCTGTAATTTATTAAGTCTATCAGGGTTTGTTAATTGAGATATCTCGAAGACCCCGGGTGCTAAGACCATGCTGAAGCCGATATATTCTATCTTTATTTATACTGCTTTCTGTTTCCTTCTACCCGGGTTAACCATGGGCTCCGAAAAGGGTGCGCTTGGCACTAGAATTCCCAGCACAACTTTAACGAACTCGGAAAACCAAAAAGTTAACCTTTTTGATTTCAAAGATGCAAAAGTCTTGGTTTTGGCTTTTCTTGGAACGAATTGCCCGGTCGCAAATGCCTATCTACCGAAACTTGAGCAATTAAGTAGCAAGCTCCATGATTCCAAGGTCCAGTTTGTAGGTATCTATGCTAATTCTTTTGATACCCTGGAGCGGATAAAGAAACACCGAGAAGAATACAAGATTTCATTCCCCACCCTGATGGATCATGAGCAATCCTTGGTAGGGTTCCTTCATGTAACCAGGGTAGGCGAGGTGGTGGTATTGGATTCCAGAAGGGTGGTTCGTTACCAAGGTAGGATCAGTGACCAAATAGGGCTGGATTATCGCAAAGATTCAGCAACCCGGGAAGATTTACAGGAAGCAATCTCTGAATGCCTTCAAAACAAAAAGATCAGCATTCCAACAACTGAAGCTGTGGGCTGCCTTATCACTCCAAACAATAGATTGGCAGGCAAATCCATCACCTATCACAAAGACATAGCCCCCATCCTTCTTAACAAATGCGCAGAATGTCACCACCCCAAAACCGCAGCACCATTTTCACTTCTCAATTATGAGGAAGCACGGGGAATGGGGGCCATGATTGCGGAGGTGGTTCGCCTTCGCAGAATGCCACCATGGCATGCGGACGAAAGATATGGAAAATTTCACAACGAACGTCGTCTTAGCCAAGAAGAGATTCAAAAGATTCAGCACTGGGTAAAAAACGGTATGCCTGAAGGCACTTCGGGCGCAAACACAAAGAAAGCTAACTTTGAAGACGGCTGGAGGATCGGAACCCCGGACATGGTTTTCAAAATGCCAGAAGTAATCAAAGTTCCTGCAACAGGCACTGTTCATTACAAGTACTTTGCAACTCCTACAAATTTCAAGGAGGATATGTGGCTAAAAGCCGCCGAACCAAGGCCTGGCAACAGGTCGGTGGTACACCATATCATTGTTTTTTATCGTGAACCCGGAAAAAAGATGTCGCCTGTTTGGATTGCGGCCACAGCCCCGGGCGCAGACCCCATGATTCTTCCAGATGGCATGGGTAGAAAAATCCCTGCCGGGGCAGAACTGGTTTGGCAGATGCATTACACTCCTAATGGGAAGGAAGAAACTGACCAATCCGAAATAGGTTTTGTGTTTTGCAAGGAAAAGCCATCGCAAAATGTTCAAACCCATGGAATTGCGAACAGCATCTTTATGGTTCCCCCTTTCGCATCCAACCACGAGGTAACTTCGAGGGTTCCCGCAAATAGAGATAGCGTTATTCTTGCATTCTTTCCTCATATGCACCTGCGCGGTAAGGATTTTCAGTACCAGGCAGTCTACCCCGATGGCAAAAAAGAGGTGCTTCTTTCAGTCCCTCATTATGATTTCAATTGGCAAAACACTTATCGCCTTAAAGAACCCATCCGCATTCCCAAAGGCACAGTCATTGAATGCGTGGCACACTTTGATAATTCAACTCTTAATCCAGCAAACCCTGCTCCATGGAAACCAGTTTTCTGGGGTGAACAAACTTGGAATGAAATGATGATTGGCTACATCGACTTCTATTATGAAAACGAACCCCAACAAATAATACCCTTCCGCAAAAAAGCTAATTAGAAGCTATGCATTTAAACTAAATCGGAAGCTATCTTTGTTTGCAAAAACAGGGCTTAGCAATTATTATTAATTCATTACCTGCCACTGATTCTAAACCCGCCGAGCTTATTTATGAAACTTCATCGAATACTTTTCCCAGTTGCGTTAGCGTTCGCTTTTTTCACACTATCTTGCGGTGCCCAGGAGAAAGTATCCAAGCCTAAAGCCAAACTACCGGATTTCCCAAAAACTAATCTGGCCAAGACCTACAAAGTTGACCCCAACTGGCCCAAAAGATTACCTGAAATGAACTGGGGCCATATTCCCGGTATCGCCGTTTCCAAAAAGGATGAGGTTTATGTGTTTACGCGGGAAAAGCCACCCATTCAGGTTTATTCCCCAGAGGGTAAGCTACTTAGATCATGGGGAGCTGACACGATTGACACCGCTCATCACATCAAGATCGACAAATTGGGCAACATCTGGTTGGCGGATATCGGCCATCATGTTGTGCGAAAATATAGCCCTGAAGGCAAGGTGCTTTTAACCATTGGGATTCCTGGGGAATTCGGTGAAGATGAACGCAGGCTGAAAATGCCCACGGATATGGCAATAGCCCCCAATGGTGATGTTTTTATTTCCGATGGTTACGGCAATAATCGTATTGTTCATTGTGATGCTAATGGAAAATTCATCAAACAGTGGGGCAAGATGGGAACTGGCCCCACCGACTTCAGTCTTCCTCATGCAATTGAAATTGATTCCAAGGGAAGGCTCTATGTGGCTGATCGCAACAATGTCAGGGTTCAGGTATACAGTCAGGAAGGAAAACTTTTGGACAGTTGGAATAACCTGATTGTTCCTTGGGGCTTCTGCATTAATGACAATGATGAAATCTGGGTATGTGGTTCGTCACCAATGCCTTGGAGAGAAGACCCAAAATATAAGGGTGCTCCTCTTGGTTGCCCACCATTCGACCAACTTCTTCTGAAAATGAATCCCCAAGGCAAAGTTCTACAACTTGTTGTTTTTCCAAAAGGCGATGATGATAAGGAAAAACCGGGTGATCTTAACTGGGTTCATTGCATTGCGGAAGACTCCAAAGGGAATCTTTACCTTGGTGACATTATCGGAAAAAGAGCTCAGAAATTTGTCCCCATAAAGTAAGTTGCGACATATGGCAAACCTACTTACCAGACGAGCTTTGCTGGAATTGGGAGTTTTGTCTCCCCTGGGAATTACTTTGCCAGATTTGTTGTCAGCAGAACAACATTCACTCAAAAAGCCGAAGTCCTGCATTTTCATTTATCAATATGGTGGTTTAAGCCAGTTAGACTCATGGGATCCAAAACCACTTGCACCAGAAGAAATCCGGGGGCCGTATAAACCGATAAGTACCTCAGTCCCGGGTTTCAAAGTTGGCGAACTAATGCCGGGCTTGGCGCACATAGCTAATAAGTTAACCGTCATTCGATCCATGACGCACACCGTGCCTGTCCATGATATTGCGAACAAAATGCTTTTGGCAGGTTTAAGCAATCCAATCCCCAATTCTCCTGCTTTGGGGTCGATAATTAGCAGATTGAGTCCTGGGGCGACCGATGTGCCATCTTATGTATGGCTTCAAAAATTTGGCGGTGGCGCTGCTCCGCCAGAACCTTCATATCTTACAGGTGGCTATTTAGGTATGGGTTATAGCCCTTTACTATTGGGAAACACTCACTTAGATAATCCTTCCATACCGGGATACAAGATCAAGGCTTTTGAATCAACCTTGGTGAATGACCAACAAATCCGCTCCCGATTGAACCTTTTGGCAGGACTTGAAAAAAACTCTTCTATAGGAAATCGCATACGGGAAACAGAAAGTATTGATAAATTCAGAAGCAAAGCTTTAAACCTGCTAACAGGGCCAAAAACCAAAAACGCTTTTAACATGGATAGAGAACCCTCCAAAGTTCGAGAGACCTATGGTATGCACCCCATGGGGCAAAATCTTCTTTTGGCCAGGCGCCTGATTGAGGCTGGGGTTCGCATGGTTGGAGTGGTAGCCTGGACCGGTCTGGCAGAAAAAGAAAAATTTGTGAGCCTTGAAACTTGGGATATGCATGGAAATGCAGGAATAGGAATTTTTGATAACGGCTGGAATGGACTAGGTTGGGCTTTGCCACGCTGCGACCAGTCAGTTAGCGCCTTAATTGATGATCTTGACGACCGCGGCTTGCTGGAGAGCACTCTTGTTGTGTTGATTGGGGAATTTGGAAGAACACCAAAGATTAGCAAAGGGGCTTCGGCAATAGGCAGGGATCATTGGCCAAATTGCTATAGTGCCATGATTGCCGGTGGTGGAGCACCAAAAGGACTGATATATGGTGCATCCGATTCCAAGGCGGCATATGTGAAGGATAACCCTGTTACGCTTGAAGATTTCTCTGCAACACTGCTGCATTGGATGGGAATTGACCCGAAAACAAGAATCAGTCCGGATGGTTTCACCACCCCCGCAAGTTCGGGAACCCCAATACAGGCCCTCACCTAACATGATTCGAACTATTAAATCCATTCTCATAGCATTATGCGTTACCTGCAATGGCACGGTAACAAAAGCCAACGATTTAGATTTTAAAGCCTCCAAGCTTATCGTCGAACAATGTCTGGATTGCCATTCGGGTTCAAAACCAAAAGGCGGCCTGGATCTTTCCACTAAATCAAGTGCCACCAAAGGCGGAGATTCCGGACCTGGTCTGATTGCACAAAGACCGGAAACTTCCTCCATATGGGAAGTCATTCACTCCAAAAGAATGCCACCCAAAAACAAGCTGACGAATGAACAGACTCAACTTTTAAAAAGCTGGCTTAAAAATGGCGCAGGTTATACCCCTGAGAAATTGGACCTTTTCAAGGTTAGCACATCCAAAAGAGCTGGATCAGATTGGTGGTCTTTGCAACCCATCCAAACTTCAACGCCCCCCAACAGCAAATTTTCCCAACTCGCCAACAATCCAATAGATTTATTCGTCTTAAAGAAACTGGAAGAGAATAAAGTAATTCCAAACCCCATAGCCGAAAAAAGAACACTTATTAGAAGACTTTATTTAGATGTCACTGGACTGTCCCCCACGTTTGCCGAGGTAGAAAGTTTTCAAAACGCCATAGCACCAGATGCCTATGAAAAGCTGGTGGAAATGCTCTTGGCTTCACCACAGTATGGCGAAAAATGGGCCCGCCATTGGCTGGATGTCGTGCGGTACGGAGAATCAGATGGTTTTGAGAGGAATCTTCCCCGGTTAAATGCGTGGCATTTCAGAGATTGGGTGATTCGCTCACTGAATGAGGATATTTCATATGATCATTTTGCGCGTATGCAATTGGCTGGGGATAGTTTCTCCAAAAAGGAATCGGAAAGTGCTGCTGCAATGGGATACCTGGTTGCAGGTATTCACAACACGGTTTTAGGTTCCACTGAAGAATCTCGAGAGCAGGCGCGTCAGGATGAACTTGAAGACACCATTGGCACTCTTGGCCAAACTTTTCTTGGTCTCACGGTTCACTGCGCCCGTTGTCACGACCACAAATTTGACCCCATACCGCAAACGGATTATTACAAACTGGTAGCATCACTTTCAGGTTATCGTCATGGTGAACAAACCATAATAAATCCGGAACAATCATTCAAACACCGGCAATTTCAGGAAAGTATTGCAAAGATCAGCGAAGAAATTTCCCGGATCGATGAACCGGTTTACAAAAAATTAGGCGTGGCAGGACTTCCCGCTTCTATTCAACCCATGGCTGAATGGGATTTGCAAAAAGGACTGCAAGATCTTCGAGGCAACCTGCACTTAAAATTATCCGGAAATGCGATCTTAACTTCCAAAGGTTTGCAACTGGATGGCAATAGTGGCGTGGCCAGAACCCCGATCCTTCCATTTCCAGTATCCGAAAAGACACTGGAAGTTGTTGTTCAATTAAACAATCTTTTACAACGCGGCGGTGGTGCGATCACTTTACAGAGCAAAAGCGGCACTTTTTTTGATGCGATCGTTTTCGGAGAAAAGGAACCAGGCCATTGGTTGGCCGGAAGCAATAACTTTCAACGCACCAGGGATTTTCAAGGTTTTGCGGAAATAGATGCCCAGCAAAAGCCAGTCCATTTAACAATCACTTATCAAACAGATGGCACCATCAACGCATACCGCAACGGAAAACCTTATGGCAAGCCTTACAAGGTATCCAATGTGCATAATTTTAATGCAAATGACGCTGTTATAGCTCTTGGCCTTCGTCATGAACCGGCTTCAGGCAACCACACCTTGGCGGGCACAATCATCAAAGCCAGGCTTTTTACCCGGGCCTTGAATGCAAAAGAAGTTGAAACATGTTTTAACCAATCTGGTAGCAGCCTTTCAGATTCCGAAATTGCAAAACACCTTGACCAAGGGCAGGCTTTAAAGCGAGCCGATTTAATTTCGAAGCTCAACCAACTTCAGTTAAACATAAAAACACTGGAAACCACTCTTATTGAAAAAATATACTCCCCAATTTCCCAGGAACCGAAGAAAACCTTTTTTTTAAATCGTGGACAGGTTGGTGACCGTGGAATTGAAATCCACCCTGTTTACCCTTCATTTTTGCCATTAAACATTCACGATGGTAATTCCGGAAACAGCTTGGCAGACAAAGAACGGCGCAAAAGCCTGTCAGATTGGATCACTAACAACCAAAATCCTTTGTTTGCAAGAGTAATTGTAAACAGGATTTGGCATTACCATTTTGGAACTGGCTTGGTTGAATCACCCAGCGATTTTGGCTTTAATGGAGGAAAACCATCGCACCCGGAACTTTTGGATTATCTGGCAAGAGAACTCCAGCAAAACAATTTTTCCCTGAAACACATACACAGAAAAATACTTCTTTCCAGAACATACATGCAATCCTCCAAGCCAAACGAGATAGCTCTTGGGGTTGACATGGATAACAGGCTTCTTTGGAGGTTCTCTCCCCGAAGACTTGATGCCGAGGTTGTCAGGGATAGTGCGCTTTTTTCAGCCGGCGAACTTAATCAACAAATGTTTGGTCCAGCAGTTTCGGATTACAAACAGGATTTCATCAACGGAACCACTTATTTCACGCCTTTGGAGAAAATGGATATCTCCACTAACCGAAGAAGCGTATACAGACTTACACCCCGCGGCGCCAATCAGGGCCTTCTTGATGCGCTTGATTGCCCGGACAATTCTTCGGCTACCCCCAAAAGAAACCAAACCACCACCCCAACTCAATCTTTAGCTTTATGGAACGGCACACTGATTCATGAATTATGCGATGCCATCCAACGGAATAACCCAAGCAGTTTGTCCGCTAAAAAACTGTTTCATGCCATCCTTCAAAAAAAACCATCACGGGAAGAGCTTGAGGCAAGCGAGATTTTCATTGAGAAATTTGGCTCGTTTGGATTGGCAAGGGTATTACTCAACAGCAATGAATTCCTATTTCTGGAATAGACCTATTATGGCTTCAAATAGAAGAACATTTCTGGAAAACCTTACAGAGTGCATTGCCTTACTGGCACTTTCTGGGACTAATAACATCAAAGCATCGGAAAAACAGAATCTTGAAGCGAAATTAACACCTAAAGTCAAAAGGGTGGTTCAAATAACATTAGTAGGGGGGTTGTCCCACCTTGATTCATTCGATTACAAACCCAACCTTGACAAATTTCATGGCAAAACTTTTCAAAGTGAAAAGCCACCAGATATCTTCTTTGGTCAGATAGGACAGATACGAAAGAACGACTGGATTTTCAAACAACGGGGAAATTCAGGCCTTTGGATATCTGACTTGTTCCCGCACATTGCCAGCATTGCGGATGATTTGACAATCATCCGTTCCATGAGTTCGGAATCTGCCAACCATACACCAGCCCTTTTTCTGGAAAATAGCGGATTTTCATCCAATGGGTTTCCAGCCATGGGAAGTTGGTTATCCTTTGGACTTGGAAATGAAAATCGAAATTTACCCTATTTTGTGGTACTACCAGATGGCCGGGGAGAACCAAACGGTTGTGCTTCGAACTGGACAAATGGTTTTTTACCAGCGAACCATCAGGGAGTTGTATTTAGGGCGGGGAAGGATGCCATTGGAAATTTAAATCCACCCAAGTTACGTTTAGCAGACGAGGAAGACTCCGCCAGGAATCTATTAAATTTTTTCAACACCGAACACCTTAAAAATTTCCCAGCAGACACCAATCTTGCGGCCAGAATCAAATCTCACGCAATGGCTGCAAAATTACAGCTATCGGTCCCGGAAGCTACTGCCATTTCCAATGAAAGCCCTGAAATCCAAAATCTGTATGGGATGAACAGGGAGGAAACCAGAGAATTTGCCAGCCGTTGCATTCTCGCAAGACGGCTACTGGAAAGGGATGTTCGTTTTGTGCAACTTTATTCTGGCGGGCCTATTGGCGGCAGCCCACGTTCGAGTTGGGATGCCCATGAAAATGTCATGGACAATCATTCCAAGGAAGCATTGAAGATAGACCAACCTGTGGCCGCCTTGGTTAAAGATCTAAAAAGACGTGGAATGCTCGAAGACACCCTTGTTTTATTCACGACTGAATTTGGAAGAACCCCTTTTGCCCAATCTGCTGCAGGGACTGTGGGGACGGGACGGGATCATAACAAATATGGGTTTTCTGTTTGGATGGCCGGGGCAGGAGTAAAAAAAGGATTTAGCTTCGGAGCCACCGATGAAATTGGCTGGAAAGCTGCGGAAAAAATCGTTCCCTGGCATGATTTTCATGCAACCATCCTTTATTTAATGGGAATAGATCATGAAAAACTAACTTTTTATCACAATGGAATTCAGCGCAGACTGACTAATGTTCATGGCGAAATTCTCAAGGATATTCTTCTATGAAACATATTCCATCCTTGGCAATTTTCATTCTATTTGGAACATGCAGCGTTTTTGCGGGTTCTCCCGACGAAAAAGAACTCATTCAAAAATCTATTAACTTGCTGGCAAAAGCATCAAATGGGCACATTGAGAATAAATCCTGCTTTGCGTGCCATAATCAGGCAATACCGCTAATTGCTTTTTCACAGGCGATAAGCGCAGGCTTTAAAGTCTCGGAATCTGATTTGAAAAAACAGGAGGAATTCATTTTGGAATTCCTGAAAACCAACCATCAGAAGTATCTGGACGGAAAAGGAACCGGTGGTGATGCAGACACCGCTGGCTGGGTGTTGTGGAGCCTTGAAAACACAAAAACCAAGCCAAATGAACTGACGAATGCAGTTGTAAAATATTTGATAAATTTCCAAGCCGGGTCAGGCTATTGGAAAACTACCTCGAATCGTCCACCATCGGAAGCAAGTTATTTCACCACAAATTATCTGGCTTTAAGGGCTTTGCGTATCTGGAGTCCACCATCGTACTTCAAGGAATTTCATGAAAGAAAAAGCAAAGTAAAGGAATGGTTCAAACAAACACCGCCAAAAGATCACGAAGATTCTGTGTTTCGCCTGTTATGCCTGCATGAACTGGAAGCTGAACCTTGCGAAATCAAATCTGCCTGCATGGAAATATTTAAAAAGCAAAAGCCAAATGGTGGCTGGTCCCAAATGACTGATTTGGAACCGGATGCATATGCGACGGGTACAACCTTGGTAGGATTGCACCTTGTTGGTCAATTTGACAAAAATGACCAACATATTCAAAAAGGTCTTAAATTCCTTGTAGACACCAGGCTTGAAGATGGTTCTTGGTTGGTCAAATCCCGTAGCAAACCATTTCAGCCATATTACGAAACAGGATTTCCCCACGGGAAAGATCAGTTCATTTCTGTAACCGCATCCGCATGGGCAACAACTGCATTAATACTTGGCCAATAATCACTCCTGAATTGGGAGTTGTAGATCCAGGGCCTTTGAATTTCTAATAACTTTTACCGGTACCCGGTCACCCACTTTTTTGTTCTGAAGAGCATACCGGATCAGTTCACTTTCATTTTGAAAATCAGACTTTCCATCAAAAGATAAAACAAAATCCCCCTGCTGAAAACCGGCGTTTTTTGCTGCTGCATGGGGCCCAAATTGGCCAACATGTTTTACCCTTAATTGAGTTTCATTTTTTTGCCCAGCCTGCTTAACCTTTTCTTCTTGCGGTATATTTTCCAGAACCATACCGCCAAGCACCATCCTTCGTAAGCCCCAGGTCGAAACCCTCCAGCTAATGTCCTCCTGAACTCTCCAGCCATTTTCCAATTCCATGGATAGCGCTATATTTTCTTTTCCTCGCTGAAGTAGAAAATCCACTTTTCCTCCACGGCCAGAAATCGAATTAAGAACCCATTGAACATCAGCAATTGAAAGGATCGGCTGGCTATTCATCCTTAAAATCTTGTCTGATTTCTTAAATCCAGCTTTATCTGCTAGACTCGATGCCACAATTTCCTTGATAATTCCCGAACTGCTCGGATCGATGATGATTCCAAATGTTTTCGGGTGCGGGTAAGGAAATAAAACTTCATCCGGGAACCCGTTCTTCATATTTCTCCTGGTTTCCTGGCGAATTGCATCGCCAATTTGATGGCAATGGATGCAACTTTGAACAACTTTACCTTCGTATTCAATTCGGGATGAATACTTGTCTTTAAGCAATGGGAATTGTTCAGGAGTTGGAAATAAGGGCCTAAAGCCAGTCTTGGCTTTAAGTAAGTCACGATTAGAAGGGAATTGTTTATGTAATTCCAATACACCTTCCATTGCTTTACCCAAACCTTCTATCGAGACATCGTCAGACCAATTAGTGCGATGGGATCGGGTTCCATATCGGCAATAAATGGTTTTATCCGCATTCAGAAAGAACACCGCAAAAGATTGATCATAATCGAATTGAAATAACGACAAGTCCAATCCATTGGTGCCAACTATTCTTACTCGTACAAATTGATCCAATAAAGGTTTAACCCTTGGGTCACTTTCAACCAGTTCGTCGTCAAGCTTTACGCATTCCTCACATGGCAAACAACGCAAAACCACCATCAATGGCTTATTTTCAGCCGCTGCCTGTTTTATACCTTTTTCAAGATCGTTATAATACCAGTAGCCGGAAGCCTCAATCCGCTTCTTGTCTTCACGAACTTTTTGTTCCCTGGTTTGCGCTTCGGCACAATTTAAACCTGTCAGCAAGAAGCAAATAAAAACCAAAATGTGGTGAATTAATTTTTTCAAAATCATTTTAAACTCCGATTGGCAAAAGTATTTTTGTTCAACGCTTTCGAATAAATGGCGAACTCATCCACTTTTCCTTCCCAGCCGAACATACCATCTGTCCTACCACCTATAACCAAGTCACTTCCCATGGAGGTTTGTTCAGCAATACCATCCAAATCAAGTTCACCGTTCAAATAGACCTGAACTTTTTCACCATCCCGGATCATCAAGAAATGCACCCATGTTTTCATGGGCAATTCTGTTTTGCCAATTAATAGCTGATTTGCTTCATTACCGTTAAAAAAAATCAATTTTCCAGTTCCTGGGCCTGAACCTCCCAAACCCAAATTATCTCCAAGAGCCCCTTTAGCCCCCTGGTTTCCTTTGGAAAAGAAATATCCCGTCACCATGCGAGCATTCATGGGTAATCCATTCCAAATCCAACCTTCCACCGTGTAGGAATTACCTAAACCTGCCGCTTTAGCCATCATACTTCCACCTGCAAAATGAACTGAACGGTTAACGGATCCTCTTCCAAACCTTTCCGATTGCGGTCCGGGTAGGTAAAAAGCTTTCCCATCCTTATATTTCCCATGATTACCATTTTTGGAGGCATCCAAACAAATATCACCTTCGATATCCTCGAACCTCCAATAAGCCAAAGGGTTGAGAACAAGAATCGAATCGGAATAGTCGGTCTTGTTCAATGGACGGGTTTTTCGTGCTTTCTGGGAAACTAATTCAAGATTCTCAAGTAGCTGCCGGACAATCAATGGTTCCGCCTGAACCTCCAAGGCGGCAGTCCTTGCTGGCCAGGTCGTATAGCCACCCAAGGCATGCTGTTCAGGTGGCGGAATATACCCTTCGGATCCATTTGCAAGTTCAATGTTCATGGTAACTGGCAAAGGACTTTGCTCTTTTACTTTAAGCCCTGTAATACCAAACACCTCGTTGGGTATAGCCGTAATTCCCAAATCTTCAATTCGTATAGCCTGCAATTTTAATTCCACCTCCGGAGTTTCCTTTAAATAAAACTGTTCTTTGGCATATACTTCGTCCCGGTTTTTAGGCATAGGACTTTTCATTTGATTAATGATTCCACTGGCCCATTCCAATTTTGCCGTATCAGGAATTCTTCGCTTTAATTTGATTCTTTTTTCAATCATTCCCAGACTTACATCATCCCGGTGAGTAACTTTCTGCAAAGATTTAAAAGCATTATATGCAAGGTTTTCTGCATAGGCATTCATATCCCTCTTGGGCGCAGCTTTACCATAATCCATCCACATTAAATCACCGCTGGTCCCCTGAGACATGATTGCCACCGGGTTCGATCCTTTTTCACTACCCTGAATTAATTTTGAGATGGTTGTACAAAAAGGCCCATAATAATCTGACGATACAGGTCCTGAACCATAGTAATGCATTGAATAATTTGCAAGAACGGCTATGGTTTTATCGTTATAACTTTTGATAGATAAAAGCGTAAATTCGGGATCAACGGGTCCAGAGGGCCCAACCACATTGGGGTTTAAATGGCCCGGATGCATATTGGCACGGACTGTCTTTTTACCAAAAGGATCATTCAACATCTTGTCCGGTTGATAAATCCACCTCCGGCAATGGGTATGCTCGGCATCCTTAAAAGCCAGACTACCAACCTTTGCCGGAACCAAATTTTTGCTTGCCAGAGTCACTGCCCTAACGATCTGATTTCCTAGAAAAGTCCTGTATTTTTCATCTGGTCTGGCACCCAAAGTGCCCATTACTGATGGAGCGGAATGGGTGTGAGTTGCACTTATCATGATATTTTGCTCGGGTATTCCAGCAGTTTCAAAGATGTCTTTTTTTACAACGTCTAAAAAATCCCGGGCCATCATGCAGCTATCCACAACTACCAGCGCCAATCTGGTTTTGCTATCGTCCAATACTATGGCTCTTGCATGAATCTCATCAATTTTGGTACTGGCGGTAGCCTCAAGAAATCCCCCATTCACAATTACTGGAAAACTTTCAGGGGAAACGTTCACCACTGCGGCTCCCGCCAGCAATGGCTTATTCTTGTCTCCAAAAACTGTGGCAGCATGAAAGACCAATGCCGCAAACATTCCCATCGAGATAATTCTGGAATACATCCCGGTTCCCTTCTTGAAATATACTGCAATTAAATCAAATGTTTGACGCAGTTAATTCAGAAATCGCACTGCCAGACCGAATGATGGGGGTTGGTCTTCCTGAAAAATCTTTCAAATTTATATTTTTATAATCAATGCACAGATGGGCATAAATGGTGGCCAAAAAATCTTCCGGACTTACTTTGCGGGAAACAGGGTCTTCGCCTTTTTTGTCGGTCTTACCGATGATTTGTCCGGTTGGAATGCCGCCGCCTGCAAAAAGAAATGAGCCGGCTCTTGGCCAGTGATCCCTTCCAGGTTGAACAGTGCCAGTGGCACCACTTGCCACTCCACCTCCGCTGCTGGCAACTTTGGATATTCTTGGCGTACGTCCGAATTCGCCACCTATCGCAACCAAAACATGCTTATCCAATCCGCGCTCATAAATATCTTCAATTAATGCGGTTACAGCCTGATCAAAGAATGGCGCACGGTATTTCAAAGCATCAAAGATGTGGTGATTAACCGCATGATCATCCCAATTCGCCACCCTTCCGCACAAAGGGCCGTCCAACTCCGTGGTGATGATTTCAGCTCCTGCTTCAACCAATCTTCTTGCCATAAGGCATTGTTGGCCCCATGCATTTAACCCATAACGCTCGCGGAGTTTTACAGGCTCCCTGGTCAAATCAAAAGCTTCCTGTGCCTTGGGATTTAAAAACATTCCCAGAGCCTGCTCCTCAAATCTGTCCGAGGCCGCCAAAGCCCCGGTAATATCCAAATCCCTTCGCAATGCATCAAAACTTTTTCTTAGGGAAACTTTTTCAGAGAGAACATTTCTTTGATCGGATGATTTCAGGCCAACATTTGGAACAGAAAACCCGGGATTACTTGGATCCCCCGTTACCTTGAAAGCATCAAAGGAAGAGCCAAGATACGTTGGACCCGCGATTGTAAAACTGTCATAACGATCTACCGGGTTCACTGCAATGTAATTGGGCAGGGATCGCGGACCATTGGCGCGAAGATAGTTCACCACACTCATCCAGTCAGGGTAACGGGGTCCCGGCTTATCCTGAGCATCGGGGTCGCCACTTAGCATTTGCAGCGACCCGGCAGGATGGCCACCACCAGTATGAGCTATGGAGCGAAGAACCGTAAATCTGTCTGCTATACCGCCCAGCTTGGGCAGCAATTCGGTAAGGAGCAAACCAGGAACTTTGGTATTAATCGGTTTGAAGGGACTGCGGTATTCGGAAGGTGCATCCGGTTTTGGATCAAAAGTATCAAGGTGACTTGGTCCACCACGCAACCAAACCAGAATTATGGCAGTTGACTTTTTACCCTCGTTCTGTGCGGCAGCTTTCAATTGAAAAAAGCCAGGCAATGACATATTTGCAAAACCACCCAAGCCAAGGCTCAACAAGGTTCTGCGGTTCATTGCCTTCATTTCATCAACCCCTGAATAAAATCTTTATCCCTAATATTAACAAACTCTTTCGGCAATGACATCACCGGCCTTGGTAAATTTTTTAGTTCAAAAATCAGCACATTCTCATAGGTTTTCCGATTGACCCACCTTGTTTTGAAGCTTAACTAAATAGGTGGATAACTTTGCAAGAGGTGTGAAATGACAAGATTCAGAATCATAACAGCAATTGGCGTTTTAATGTTTTTTGGATGGCAATTCCTTAAGGCGGATGAAGTGCTATTTGATGGCAAAACTCTTGCCGGATGGGAAGGTAACCTCAAAATTTGGCGGGTAGAGAACGGAACAATTGCCGGGGGAAGCTACCTTGGCAACCCTCAAAATGAATTTTTAACTTCCCAAAAGAGTTACAAAAACTTTGTTTTAAAGCTTGAGTTCAAACTAGATTGCAAGGGTGGAGACCCCAATGCTGGAGTGCAAATCCGAAGCAAACGAATTACAAACCCACCCCACGAAATGTCGGGTTATCAGGCGGATATTGGTGCACTAAAAAATGGCGATTCCATAACGGGAAGTCTTTACGATGAGTCCCGTCGCAAAAAGTTTCTTGTGCAAGCCGACCCAGTACTCCTTAAAAAAATAGAGAAGCCCAACGACTGGAACAAAATGGAAGTCCATTGCGAAAACAATCGCATAGAGATATTTATCAATGGTGAAAAAACTTGTGATTTCAAAGAAGAAGATAATTCCATCGAAAAGAATGGCGTAATTGGCCTTCAAATCCATGGTAATAACAAAGCTGTGGCGTATTACCGAAATATAAGCATCAAAGCTCTTCCAGACTAATCAGAGGGTTCACAAAGTGTTACAATCTCTGTTAAAAAGAGCCAATCCACTTTCCAAACCTGAAAAACAGCGTTGGTTGGTTGAAAACACTTTGGTGCCCACTTTCTCCACAACATTAATGAGTTTGGGCCAATGGCCTATCAGGTCCACAGGCATTGAAACTTTACAGATAAATTTGGGCAAATTATGCAATCAGACTTGCAACCATTGTCATGTGGATGCGGGACCGGATCGAAAAGAAATCATGACGATGGAAACTCTTACTCACTGCCTAAGGGCACTCGAGGAGGCCAACATACCTACTTTGGATCTGACCGGTGGCGCACCGGAAATGAATCCTCACTTTTCATGGGCTGTTGAAAAAGCATTTGCTTTAAAAAAAAGAATCATTGATCGATGCAACCTTACCATTCTAACGACAACTTCTTTTCGCTGGCTTTACAATTTTTTAGCCAAACACAAGGTGGAAATCATCGCTTCGCTTCCATGTTATCTTGAAGAAAACACGGACAAACAGCGTGGAGCGGGCACCTATCAAAAATCCATTGAAGCCATCAAGGAATTGAATTCGCTTGGGTACGGTAATCCGGAAAGTGGGCTGGTTTTAAATCTCGTTTTTAATCCTTCAGGCATCAACCTGCCCCCATCCCAGGCAAAACTGGAGGCCGACTACAAATCTCAACTTAACGCCCAGCATGGCATAAAATTCAATCGCTTGTTTACCATCACAAATATGCCTATAAGCCGATTTCTTGATAATCTTCATGAGGAAAACCTTCTAGAAACTTATATGTCAAAATTAGCCAACCAAATGAATCCTGGCACACTAACCAACCTAATGTGTCGTAATACGATTTCGGTTGGATGGGATGGAACCCTTTTCGACTGCGATTTTAACCAAATGCTAGATTTACCTCTAACCAACCAAATACCACAAAACATCGCCAATTTTGATGTCAGAACGTTAAAAGAACGAACGATTGTCACTGGAAAACACTGTTATGGTTGCACAGCAGGCAGTGGAAGTTCCTGTCAGGGAGCGTTAAGCATTTAACAAAAATAAATGCATCCCAAAAGCGAGAAATACCACCGCGGAATCTCATAAATGTCCCAACAAACTGATGAATCTCAATCAATTTCCACATTCCACGAATGGCCAAAACTTGTAATCTCTGCGGTTTTGTTTTCCATTCTCTACACCCAGGCGCCTCTTTATTACTCAAATCAAAATCAGTATTTCCTTCATGGTTTCGAAATGGCAGGTCAGGGAAGTTTATCCAACGACTGGCTTGCAAAAACATTGGATCCGACACCGATTTTCTCAGGTATGGTTGCCATCATACTCCAGTACTTTCATGAATGGTTTTTTCATCTTGCTCTTGGGATTATTTTGGGGACATATGTTCTGTGCTCATGGCTTATTTTTAAAAAGCACATGGGAAGCAGGGAAAAACTCGCCCAATCATGGTGGATCTACTTCGGTTTTTTAGCGGTCGCTCATGCCGCAATTTTAAGATGGCTATCTTTCAGAATTCTTGGCAACGATTACCCATGGTTTTTCCAGGCTGGGGTTGCGGGCCAATACATTCTCGGCGGGATGCTGCAACCTTCCACATTTGGAGTATTTTTACTTTTGGGAATTGCACTTTATTATTCCGAAAAACCCTGGCTTGGAACATTTTTTGTCTGTCTGGGTGGAATCCTCCACTCCACTTATTTATTAGCGGGCGCAATGATAATTCTGGGTTTTCAAGTGGACCTTTTGCTTCGTGGGTGTTGGAAAAAAGCCATTTACCTTGGGTTATTCGCACTCGCACTTGTTATGCCTTCGGTCATTTATGTTGGCAGTCACTTTCAACCCACCGACAAACAAGCTTTTGAAAGCGCCCAGGAATTTCTGGTACAATTCCGCCTGCCCCATCATTGCCTTCCAAAACTTTGGCTAGACTGGGTTGCTTGCCTTCAAATTTCATGGATTATTTTCTGTTGTTATATGTGCCGAAAAAACAGCCTTGGCATCATCATGTTTACCTGTGTGATTCTATCTTTGGCGTTAACGCTGACTCAATATTTCACAAACAGTAATTCCCTTGCCCTTTTATTCCCCTGGCGAATCAGCTCCATTTTGGTTCCATTGGCAACATTGATTCTTATTTCAAAAATATCCGCATCAGAAAAGATTACCGGCAGATTTTACGAATGGAATATTGTCAGTTTTGGAATTGTAATGGTTCTAACGGGTTTCGGAATTTGCATCATGTACCATGGTTGGGGTTACCGGGTAAATAATTCGGAAAACCAACTACTTGCCTATATTAATGCTAATCAGCAAAAAAGCGACCAATACCTTATCCCCATTCAGATTCCAAACCTGGCAAAAACCACCAAGGGATCCCTTTCCAGTGACTTCAAACCAGCGGTCAATAAAAAGACGGACACCAGGGTTGTCCCAATCGATATGCAAAGGTTTCGACTTGTCACACTTGCACCACTTTACATTGATTTTAAATCCATTCCATATCAGGATGCGGATGTGCTTGAATGGCACCGCCGACTTCTGAATTGTGAATCCTGGTATAACTTTATCAACAACAACAAAGTGGATGAGGTTCTTCCTTTTCTTAAAAAGGAGAAGATCACCCACTTGGTAACCACTTCAAAAAATCCGGAGCTACCTAATCCCTTCAAGCTTTTGTTTAAGGATGAAAACTACTTGCTTTGGGAAATCCAAAAGAAATAGTCCAAGGTTTTACTTCCGGAACATGGGGTTGGTGGGGTCACCTCGTGAAAGAAGATAAGCCAGAAGATCAAGGACTTCGTTCTGGTTTAAAGGTTTCAACAAATCGGCAGGCATCAGGGATACATTGGAAACCTTGATTTCCTCAATATCGGACTTCTTAATTTCCAATACCTTGGATGCATCCTCAGGGTCCGTTACCACGGTAAGTATTCCATTGGTTTCGCTGACAACTTTTCCAGTCACAAACTTTCCGGTTTTGGTTTCAATAACCGATGCCTTGTACTGGTCGGATATCACCTTGTTTGGATCAACAATCGATTCACAGAGGTCTTTAAGACTGAATCGGCCAGCAACCTGACTTAAGTCGGGTCCGGTGGCACCGCCATCACCTTCGAAACGATGGCAAACCACGCACCTGGCAGCGGCATACATTTTCTGACCATTCTTAAAATTACGGCCGACCAGCTTATCTTTTGCCGCATCAACCAAGGCATCCAACTTCCAATCTTTACCAGGTCCGGAGGCCTTGGGTAATTCCCTGGCCTTGTAGGGCTTTCGCAAACCAAGAGCTTCAACAGCCAGTCTTTCCTGGTCAGTGGCGTTTGCCAGGGCATCTTTTTCCATATTGTTTAAAAATCCCTGAAAACTGGCGCCACCTTTTTTGGTTCTAGCTTCATCTAAGGCAACAAAATAAGCTTTTCTATCCTCCATATTCCAATGCTTCTTCAAATTCCTCATCGCAAAAAGGTAGGAGATTTTTTGAGGATCAGGTGCATTTGCAAGCATAGTAGAGATGTTCCCACCGTAACCTCGGTTACGAGTCAACAAGGCGTCCATTTCTTTGCCGGTAAGCGGCTTTGAAGGCGCTTGCAATAATTTCGTAACCTTGGAAGCAACTTTTTCGGATTGCAAATAAACCAGTAACTGAACTAACTCCCGGTTTTCCGAATCATTTTCCGAAGGGAGATAAACATCAAATTTGCCAGCTATCCGGGCGCGGGCACTCTCCGAGGGTTCACCCATTCGAATAAAAACAAGCTGATAAGCCCTTAAAAGATCTAACTTCTGATACGGCTTCAACTTTGAATAATCAAGTTTATCCAGTGATTCCAGCAAAGAATCCTTCAAGCCTTTATCAGCCTGCCTCGCCAAAGCCACCACTCCCGAAATGCAACTATCAGGGTTGGAACTCTTTAGAATTTTGGCTTGATATGATTCAGGTTTACGAAACTCCAAAGCAACACGGGCAGCATACCGAATAAAGCGATCTGAACTACCTGTCTGCTCAATGATAAAATTTAAGTCAGAATCAGAGATTTCGCCTTCGCGATGAAATCTTTCAATTCTTGTTCTGATTTCCCTGGTCGCTTTCCCCTGCTCGTTTTCATATTGGACCGGGGCGGTAGACTCTTCACCTCGATATATAACCCGATATAGCTCGGATTGGGTTCCACGACCACCCACCGAAAAATAGAGTGCTCCATCCTTACCAGCAACCACATCGGTTAAAGGCAGAGGAGTTTTAGCTACAAATTCTTCCTTGGTAGCCTTGTAACTTGAACCATCGGGCTCTATGTGGATGGCATACATTGTGCCAAAGGTCCAATCACATATATAAAGCGCCTTTTGATATTTGGCAGGAAACTTGGTTCCGTAACCAAACTCCACTCCAACAGGTGACCCAGGACCAACATCCACCATGGCAGGAAGACTATCGACATAATAAGCAGGCCATTTGCCTGTACCACTCCTCCAGCCCAATTCACTTCCACTGGATGCATGATTCACACGGGTAGGCCTGTACCATGGCATACCCATATCCCATTCCATATCCGCATCGTAAACAAACATTTCGCCATCACGGTTGAAAGCAAAATCATATTGGTTTCTATAACCGACGGAGAACATTTCCCAAGTTTTACCATCAGGATCGGTTTTTACCACATAACCACCGGGCGCAAGTATCCCCCGAGCGTGGCCATTGGCATCCCATTGCCTGGGAAGAATATGATCCTCGCTCCAATTTCTAGGCAAACGTGATGACTGAAAGCCCTCCGGTGGCAGAGTGTGATTGCCACAAGAAACGAAGATGGACTTTCCATCGGGTGATAATCTCAAAGCATGGGGACCATGCTCGCCACCACCTTTAAAATCCTTCAGCTTTACTATCTCGTCAAATTGATCATCATTGTTGGTGTCTCTGGCACGATAGAGACCACTTCCCGGACCGCCATTTACCGAAAAATAAAGGCTATCAAAAGCGTAAAGCATTCCTTGCGCGGAACTGATTTTCACATCCAGCAGTTCCACCTTGGTTGGTTCCTGCGATCCAATCGGGGAAGGTGTGATTCTACAAATCCCTTTTCCACCTTGATCTGAGGCAAGGATTCTGCCTTTGTTATCCAAAGCAATACAAACCCACGAACCTAATTCATCCTTGGGAACCGTAAATAGCTTTTCAACCTGAAACCCCTTGGGAACCTGAAACCCGGAAGGCCCTGATGCCAAACCGGATTCCCGTGAGAAAACCTCACCCCAAGGCATAACACCCAATTTACCCCCAACCTGAATTCTGGAAGGCTTGGTTTTTTCATGATCTTCAAAAGCCTGCCAGGAACCATCCGAAATAATTTCCCCAGCCGGCTTGCCATTCTTAAAAATAATCCCCTTGAAAACAAAACCCGCCACGCCCCCCTCATTCCCAACAACAGCTTCAAATGTGTTTTTGCCTTTTACAAGATTGGTTAATTCAACCTCGACATGTGACTGCCATTCTTTAGTTACGCCAATGGTTCGCTTGTTAAGTTTTAGTTGGACACTATTATCCGCGGTGAACTTGGCTACCATCCTGTCGCCATCGAATTGAAATTCCCTGAAAAGAAAATAATTCTTGGAATGTTTCTCACCCCAAATCCAAGATGGTTTTTCCCCTTGTTGAAAAACGCCATCTTCCGACAATTTCTTTTTGGAAGGGACAGCCGATTCTCCCCAGGGGGTTGATTCACTCACCTCAACCTTTTGGGTATATAACTTGGATTTGCCTGCTTTTTCCTGAGCGGGGAGAAGAAAACCAAAAACCAGAATCATCAACAACGAACTTGTAGATTGAATTGCTGAACGCATGACTCAAATTTCCTTAAGCTGATTTCCGACCAGATCTAATCCTGATTCGGCATCAAAAGTGGTGAAACAACCTTTACTCTTTGGTAGAATAATAGTTCTAGGAGGCAGAAATAATTATACATGGGTAAGGATAACTCTAACAATATAGAACCATCAACCGAGCCAAATTTTTCCATTCTTGTTGTAGATGACAACGAGTGGAATCGCGACACCCTGGCCCGCAGATTGCAACGCAAGGGAATTAAGGCGGTTGTGGCCGAAAGCGGCAAAAAAGCCCTTGAACTAATTGGGCAGGAAAGCTTCAGCCTGATCCTTCTTGATGTGATGATGCCAGAGGTCAACGGCTTACAGGTGCTTGAGGCCGTACGCAAACAGTTCACTCCACTGGAACTGCCCATCATCATGACCACCGCAAAGGGTGAAAACACCAATATTATTGATGCCCTGGAACTGGGCGCAAACGACTATGTGACCAAGCCCATAGATTTTCCGGTGGCTTTTGCCCGTATCCAAACACATTTGCTGCTTAATAAATCGTTCAAGGACATTCAGGCTCTCAAGCAGAATCTCAGTGAACAAAATGAAAAGCTTGAACGCGCAAACCGCAGGATGAATCGCGATCTCGAGGCGGCGGCCGCTATTCAACAATCGCAATTACCATCAGAATTGCCAAACATTCCGGGAATTCATTTTGAATGGTTGTTTGAACCTCACGAAAAACTCGCTGGAGATATGCTTCACATCCTTCCCCTTTCCGAAAGAAAGGCGGCTTTTTTTGTTTTGGATGTCAGCGGGCATGGTGCCCCTGCCGCCCTACTTTCCGTTAGTGTTTCCCGTCATATTGTCGGCCTTACGCTGGATAATCAAAACAAACTGCTCGATAACCCCGACAAATTAATTCACTACTTAAACCAACGATTCACCATGGATAGCATGGGAGGCAATTTCTTCACCATTGCATACGGCGTATTGGATATGGATACCTTGGAACTGCGCTACGCATTGGCAGGTCACCCTGGCATGGTGCATCTTCCCATAAATGGCAAGCCCGCTGTACTGGATCAGCCTGCTATACCAATAGGACTGTTCTCCGATTCAACCTACCAGGTGAACAAGGTTCAATTAAATAAAGGCGACAGAATTTTTATGTATTCCGATGGCATCATCGAGGCCATGAACGATGAAGGCAACACCTTTGGAAAAGAAAATCTTAAAAATGCCCTCGAGAATTGCTCCAACCTTGATCTATCTGCAACCTTCAAAAAGGTACTCTCCAGGGTACGCGAATGGTGCAAACCACGCCGCCCGACAGATGATCTTACTATTCTTGGGATAAGCCTGAATCAATAAACCTATCGTGAAAATCAAACCCTGCGCCCCTGCACACTTGCCAACTTTTAATGGAGAAATGAAACATGTTACCTGGAATCAAATTGTTTGACCTTTCTGGAAAAATCGCCGTCATTACCGGTGGATCCAAAGGTCTGGGGTTGGCCATGGCCCAGGGACTTGCATCTGCCGGTGCTAAAGTCGCTGTTATCAGTAGAAATCACGGGGAAGCCCAAAAGGCAGCGACTCTTATAACGGAACAGCATGGACACCTCGCCATTGGAATACAGGCTGATGTTTCGTGCGAAAAGCAGATTCACAAGATGCGTGACGAAGTTTTGGAAACCTTCGGAAAAGTTGACATCCTTATTAACAATGCTGGCATTAATATTCGAGGCCCGATTGATGAACTTGCGTATGCGGATTTTCAAAAGGTCCAGCAAATCAATGTGGATGGCATTTGGCTGACCAGCCGGGCTTTTGTTCCCACCATGAAAAAGCAGAACTCCGGGCGAATCATCAATATCGCAAGCACGCTGGGCGTGGTTGGACTTGCAAATCGCACCCCATACGCAACTAGCAAGGGGGCTGTGGTTCAATTCACCCGGGCTTTGGCACTGGAACTTGCCCCATTTCAGATTACCGTGAACGCCATCTGCCCCGGTCCTTTCCTTACCGACATGAACATCCCTATCAAGGATGATGAAAACACCAAAAAGTTTATTGTTGGTGCGGTAGCCATGGAAAGATGGGGGGAGTTGCAGGAAATCCAGGGTGCAGCCATCTACCTTGCCAGCCCGGCAAGTAGTTACACCACTGGCAGTCTTTTAATGGTGGACGGTGGTTGGACTGCCCGTTAACCCCCGTTTGGAGAATTCGACATGGGGCTATTTGCCTGGCTTGCTTTAACGCTAAATATTCTTTCCCAATCCCCCAGCGAGGTGGAATTACCTAAATGGGAACGCTGGGAAGGCAACTTTCAGGTATCCTCGCTAAAGGATAAAATCCCTGAAAAAATAGAATTCGGAATTCAACTCAAAGATCCTGCAGGCAACAAATTTACATGGCCAGGTTTTTGGGATGGTGACAAGAACTTCAAGATCCGTCTACGCCCAGACCAGGAAGGCATATGGTCTTACGAAACATATTCCAAACCCGCGCTGGAGGGTATTCATGGGTCAAAAGGCACGATCAAGGTTATTGCCCCCACCGGTAAAAATCGGTGGAGCAAGCATGGAATGGTTCGGGTGCTCCCTAATAAAACTTATTTGGAACATCAGGATGGAACACCATTCTTATGGCTGGGGGATACGGTATGGAATGGACCGCTTTTAAGCACTGAGGAAGATTGGACCAGCTATCTTCAAGATCGCACTCGCAAGGGTTTCAGCGTTGTTCAATTTAACATGCTGGCGCCATGGCGAACCGCGGAAAAAGATTCCGCTGGAAACAAAGCTTTTGGCGAGCAGAAGCCAGTTCAAATCTCGATTCCTTTCTTTCGGAATCTGGATCGAAAAATGGATGCCATGGAAGCATCGGGCTTTCTGGCAGCACCAGTAATGGTTTGGTCACTCACCAAGAATGATCCGGGATATTTTCTTGCGGATGAGGATATTATTCTTCTTTGCAGGTACGAATTGGCCAGGTATGGGTCTCATCCCATCGTCTGGATTCTTGCTGGCGATAATTCCTATCAAGCCCAAGCAGGTGAAAAATGGAAAAAGATTGGGAGAGAGGTATTTGAAAATGTTCCACACGCCCCCGTTACCACACATCCAACCGGTCGCAATTGGCCCTGGGAATCTTGGAAATCTGAAAAATGGCTGAACATACTTGCCTACCAAAGCGGCCATGGCGATGACAACAATTCCCTCAAATGGACCCATTCGGGGCCTGTCCAGGCATCACTTGCCAAGGGTTCCACAAAGCCATTCATTAATTTAGAACCGCCTTATGAAGATCACCTTGCCTATCAATCCAAGAAACCCATTACCGCTTATCAGGTGCGAAGGGCCATCTATTGGAGTTTACTGACCACGCCAACTGCAGGGGTCACCTATGGTGCCCATGGCATGTGGAGTTGGCAGACAACGGCCGGGGTTCCGCTGAATCACCCCGGAAGCGGCATTGCTCAACCATGGAAGACAGCCAAAGACCTGCCGGGTGCCAATCAGATACAGCATATTGCAAAACTTATGGAATCCATTCCTTGGTGGAACCTGATGCCGGATCAGCTTTTGTTAACCCAGCAACCGGGCGCAAATGACGCCTCGAAATTCATTGCCTGCTCTCGAACAAGGGATTTTTCCACGGTGTTAGCCTATCTTCCCAAAGGTGGAGCCGTACAATTTCGTGGCATCCCCAATCCCCAAGAAACTGAATCCGAGGAATGGTGGAACCCCATGTCTGGACGCAAACAAAAAGCCAAACGCGATGGATTTAGTTTCAGCGCACCAGACAATGATGACTGGTTGCTGATCATTCGCAAAAAACAATGATCACTATTTGCAGGCTTTGAGAAATGCCACTAGGTCGGCCAACTCCTGCGGAGTAAACTGCTGGTCAAGTCCAGCGGGCATCACGGAAACTGTGCCTGGTTCCATGGATTCAATATCCTCCTTGGAAATCTTTACTGTCTGGTCGGGGCCTGTCGTAAGGACTATCTCCCTGGGATCATCGACTTTCAAGAGACCTTGGAATATTTTCCCGGATGCGGTGATAACCTTGGTTGGCTCATAACTGCGAACAAAACTTGCGCTAGGGAACAGAATCGATTCCAGAAGATCCCTTTCCGTGCGAATTTGTCCGATGCGAGTAAGGTCTGGGCCAATTTTTCCGCCCAAGTAACCAATCGCATGGCAGGAATAACAGGCACCCTTGGCACTTTGAAAAACTAACTGGCCCCTTCGAATGTCTGAAGTGGGTATCAGTGCAAACAAGGTTTCCATTTTTTCAAGGTTTTTGGAGTTATTCTCTTTAACTTTTTCCTCGAGGCTTTTCAAGCTCGCCTGAGTGTTAGCTCCATACCTCTTGGTTTTATCACGAATGACATCCATCTTTAGGCTGCCAAGGGCCTTGGACTTGGCTAAAGCCTTTGTAAGTTCCAAGCCTACCGCATCATCCTGATTCGTGGAAAAACAATCCAGAAGGCGGTCAACCTCAAAGGGGCTAGCTCTTTCAATGACCCTGCAAAGTGAAAGCAACTGTTTTGAATCCAGCCTCGCTTTGGAAAGGATTTCAGCAGCACGCAGGCGGTTGGATACTGTTTGAGATGGATCCAGCGCATCATTCAAAAGCTTCCATTGTGATTCATCCGCAATTTTAAAACCGGTTGCCAGCAAGGCGCCTGCTCTAAGGCGTGTATCAGGCTGAAATGCGGTATTTCCGAATAATCCTTGAAAATGCGGCTGAAGTGATGCGGAATTGGAAGCATTCAATTTCAAGGATTGAATTGCCTGCAAAGACTCATTCACAAAAGCTTCGTTGCTGGTTTCCAGCAATTTTTTCCATGCTTCCAGCCATGAAGCAGGCACCTCCTTGGTAGTCGATTGCGCCATCGCCCGCAAAGCAATTATCCTTGCAGATGTAGAGGCCTTTTCATCCACCACCAACCCGGCCAGCATTTCCGCAATAGCCGGTGATTTCGCCAAAGCAGCCAGCCTACCAACCCATTCCCCCATTTCAGATTCCTTAACCTTGGCCAGCTCTTGGATGAGAAAAGGCTGCACTTCGCCACCCCATTCCGGGTGCCGGGAAATCAGCCACCAGCATGAATCGGTCAAGGAACGATCATTAGTTTTCATGGCATCCAAGACCATGCCAGCCTTCAATCCAGCGGGATCAATCAATTCAAGAGCATGCAGAGCTATAGATTTGACTCTTGCAGAATCGGAATTCAAACCAATTTTAGTGTTTTTAAAATCACCCAATTCATAAAGTGCATAGGTTGCGGCATGGGCAAACGCCCTGTCTTTGGACTGAATTGAAGCCTTAAGGATTTGTCCCACCGAATTTACCGCGCCAATTCTGCCAAGGCATTCGATTGCGAGGCGCTTATTAGCATCCGATCCGTTTTCTAAAACCTGCAATAAAGCAGACATGGCCGGTTTATACCGGTGCAGTGAGACAGCATTCAAACAGGCCTGAACCACTTGCTCGTTTTCCGAGGGCATTTTGCTGGCAATATAATCCAAGGCACTGGAACTACCCAATCTGGCCAATGCCCAAATCACATTTTGCTTTTGGGAGATAGATTTGGCAGCCTCAAATTCCCTGACAAGATAAGGAACCGCAGCATCCCCTTTGACCGATAATCTTTGGGAGGCAATTTTACGCACCATCCATCGTGAATCTTTCAATAAATGAGCAAGCTCATCCACGCCGGCCGTTTCCCATGAAATACTTTTTCCTGCAGGATCCTTAACACCGGCAGCATCATTTTTTCGAACACGGTATATAGCCCCCCGTACATCTGGCTTAACCAATTGCGAAGTGGGGCAACACAACTTGTACCAACCACCGGTATCAACAATTAGCAAAGACCCATCAGCATCTTCCAGCACATCCGTGGGGTGAAAATCGACTTGATCTGAAACAACAAAATCGGAATCCACGCTTTTCATGCCTGAACCATCGGAAAGCAGAATATGGCGGGAAACCTTACGCAGATTAAACTGACAGGCAAACAAATTACCTCGAAATCCTTCGCCAAGTGATTCTGATTCATAGCAATGAAGGCCACAGGGTGCGGCTGCGCCCATATGGGTCAACACTGGCATTACATCATGAGAAGTCCAGGGATGATCCCTGATAACATCGTGCAGTTTACCGTAAACACCACCATAAACAGCGTGAATCAGTCCATCCCTGAGTCCAGCGGCAGGGTATTGAAAAAATGTCGTGGTAAAAACCCTTTCACCTTCGGGGGTAAATACGGTATCCACCGGATTATCCATTCCGCCTGTCATTACTGGTTCAAATGCGGAACCATCCGGCTTGCAACGGAATATATGCGAAGCCTTGGTGGACCATTTCTTACCGAGAATCTCATAATCCTGCTGGGCAAACGCTCCTTTGCACCAGTAAATCCAACCGTCACGCCCTTCGTAAGGCCCGTGCAAATCATTGGCACAACCGGTAAGCGTTTTTCCTTTGAACCATTCTTCCCGTTTATCGGCAACTCCATCGCCATCCGAGTCAGTTAGTTTCCAAATGCTAGGTGGAGCCGCCACATAAAGCGAACCCTGCATCCACAAAGTTCCTTCCGGAAACATCATTTGGTCGGCAAATACAGAAGAATGCTCATACTTTCCATCACCATCCTTGTCTTCAAGACGAAGAATGCGATGAGGTTTCTTCAGCAACTGAACATCGACTTTTTCATTTGATCCGGACGATTCTGCCACATACAACCTGCCCTGATCATCCAGAGAAGCCGTGATGGGTCTTTCTGTCTGGGGTGAAGCGGCAGCAAGTTCAATGGTGTATCCAACAGGCACCTGAAATCGATGCCCGTTTAGCTGAACAAAATGATATTTGGATGCAGCAGGTGACTGACTTTGAGCCTTTTTTTGTGGAAAATCCATAGCTAGGGCTACAAACAGGAAAAAGCCCGTAAGAACGCTGATCACCTTTTTCATCCCTGCCACCTCATTTGGAAAACATGGGGGAAGAAGCATCTCCCCGGGAAAGAATGTATGCGATCAAGTCGTAAATCTCTTCCTCTTTCAGGGTGTCAATCAATCCGGCTGGCATCATGGAAACCTTGGATGTCACTATGGATTCCACCTTGCGGTGATCCACACTGGTTATGGCAGTCGGGTTCAGCATATCTGTATTCAGCATAATGTTATTCCCCGCAAGATTGATAATGCGACCTGTGACCAGCTTGCCATCATCGGTCGTGATAATCACGGCGGCATACTGATCACTTATCACCTTGTTAGGATCAATAATAGATTCAAGAAGATCACGCTTGCTGAATCTTCCGGCTGCACTGGTTAAATCGGGCCCCTGAGCTCCACCATCATTTTGATAGCGATGGCAAGCCACACAGCGGGCCTCAGAGAACAACCTCTTGCCTTTTTCGAAATCCCTGCCTTTGGCCAACCCCGAGTCGAGCTTGGATTCGATGTCTGTCATCTTCCAATTTTTCACAAAGTCTCTTTTAATGGCAGGCAATGCAACCTCGGTCACGACAGGCTTTGCCTCAAGAAGATCCTTCATGTCAGCTTTTTCCTTGTCGGAAAGCATCGCCATGGCATCTCGCTTGATGTTATCCAAAAAGCCTCCAAAGCTCATTCCACCCTTGTAGCCATAAGCCTTGGGAAACCATGCAAAATACTCTTTCTTCAATTCAGTGGTCCAACCAGCCCTTAACATGCGTAGGGCTCTTGCTATTTCCATCTGTTCTTCCTGAGTTGGGGAATTTTTCAACAGCTCAATCCCCTTGGATGCGACAGTTGGATGTTGCAGGTACACCAGCATCTGGCAAAGTTCAGCGTTCACAGTTTTGTTTTTGCAGGGAAGCGTAGAATCCAGCTTTTGGGACAGGAGTTTTCCAGTTGCCTCATCAGGGGCGCCCATGCGAACAAAAAGAACCCCCAATGCACGCAAATAATCAAGCTTTTGAGTGTCCGTAAGGCCAGCGAAATCGATCTTTCCAAGCATAACAAGAAGGGCGGATTTCAAAGCTGGATCCACTTCTTCCTTTTTGTGCTGGGGGTCGGATGCTGTTGCCCTTACCAAGGCTAAAATCGCAGGAATAGCCTTGTTCGGATCTTTTTCAGAAAGAACCCTGTCTTTCCACAATTTGGGATCCTGGTGTTCTAAAGCAACCCTGGCAGCATAACGGATGAAACGATCGTTATTCCCAAGATAATCCCAGGCCTTTGAAACAGCTTCAGGACGGTTGGGCTGGTGAAATTGCTCCAGCATTTTGCGAATGGCCCGTTGTTCCGAACCAGTATCATCCACTTTTGCAGGGGCAACAGACTCTTCACCCGCATATGTCACTCGGTACAAACCAGATTTTGTTCTTCTACCACCAATGGTGAAATACATGGCTCCATCCTTGGGATGGATAATCACATCCGTCAAAGGCAATGGCGTTCCACTGACGAATTCCTGTGTTTCCGCCTTGTACGAACTTCCATCAGGTGTCAGATGGACGGCGTACATTTTGCCGTAACTCCAATCACAAATGTAAAAGGCATTTTGGAACTTTGCGGGAAACCGGGCCCCATATCCAAAGGTTACCCCGGTTGGTGAACCAGGTCCGATATCAATCACAGGAGGTAGGCTATCGGTATAATGTATTGGCCATTTACCCGCGCCATTTCTCCAGCCAAATTCCGCACCACTGGTTACATGACAAACACGAGTGGGACGATACCAAGGCGTGTTGAAGTCCCATTCCATATCGGCATCATAAGTAAATAGCTCGCCATGCCTGTTGAAGGCGGCATCGTATTCATTGCGAAATCCAACTGCGAAAATCTCCCAGTTTTTTCCATCCGGATCAACCTTGTAGATCGTCCCCCCGGGTCCAAGCACCCCGGCCATGAACCCCCTACCATCCGGCATTCTGGGTAAAAGGTGATCTTCACCCCAACGAGCAGGAACCTTTGTGGATTTGTAATCCACCAGTTTGGTTTGGTTACCGATTACCACCATGATGTTCTTACCATCCGGCGCAAGCAGAACGGCATGCGGGCCATGTTCACCGCCGCCTGAAAACTTTTGCAGCAAGGTCACTTCATCCAATTGGTCATCACCATTGGTGTCGCGCACCCGATATAAGCCATGGTCATATTTACCACCCTTGTTAACCATCACATAAAGACTGTCAAAAGCCCAAAGTAGTCCTTGGGCCTCGCCAATATCCGCGGGGATTTTTTCGACTTTGGTGGGGGTTTTTGAATCACCGATGGGCGATGGGGTTACCCGATAAAGGGAACCATATTGGTCGGAAACGATAAGCCTGCCCTTGGGATCCACACAAAGCGTGACCCAAGAACCTTCCTGAGAGGCGGGCACACTGTGAAGTAGTTCAACCTTAAAACCTTTGGGAAGCTTAAGAGAGCTTGCTGGTGTTGCAGGAGGTTCCTTGCCAGCAAGCTTTGGGTCTTCAGGAGCTTTAGATTTACCTTTTTTGTTTTCCTTACCTACTGCTTTTTTTTTTCGGTGTCTTTATCTTCAAAATTCAAGGCGACTATTTGTGCAGCCAACACATTATCTAGGAAACTAATTTGCCGTTTTCTAAATAAGCCCTTGATTTTATCCAAAATTCTTGTTTTGTATTGTGGCACCTCTGGCACCGAGTTAGCTTTATTTTTTTCAGATTCATTCTTTTTTGCAGCCAAATCATAACCAAATTTTTTCAATTGAAGATCCTTGAATTGCACAGTCATAACCGGCCCGACATGAATTTGCAGTGCCAGAACGCCACTTTTAACCGCCTTGGGCGATTCATCAACCACATCGGCGGTGATATTGCCATTGATCATGTGGGTAAGATGATTACCCTTGGCGATGATCTTGTACTCGTTCCAGTCTTCTTTCTTGATGGAGTCCTGCAGTTCCTGAGATGATTTGGGAGTTTTACCCACAACTTCCTTCTTGTTATCTGCATTCCATTTCACCATTTCCCCACGGCCACACATAATTCCTCTTCCACCCGCTACGCCACCTTCATCATAAAGAATGCCAGAGTAAGTCTTACCAGCCTCAAAATCCGCCTGGTATCCACCAATCCGAGGACCGAATTCACCATCCCCAATCTTCTTGCTTCGATATTGAACTCCGGAGTTACCTCCAACAATCTTGTATTTGCAAGTGAACTCAAAATCAGAAACCTCTCCACCTTTCCAAACCAAAAAAGTGTTGTGCTTCAATTTGTTGTGGGGTTCGGTGCCAGTTTTGCCAGTAATGGCGCCGTCTTCCACCGACCAAAGCTTGGGGTTACCTTCCCAACCGGTAAGGTCCTTGCCATTAAACATCTGAATGGTGTCTTCAGCCCCTACAGTAAAAACCGAAAATGAAAGAACCAACACCAAAACGGAGAGCAAACGCATTTGAAAACTCCAAGGTAACTTCGAAATAACTTCATAACAATCAGCAGTTAACTCATATTGATCAATATTATGGCAAAATTCCATCAAAATCTAGAATTAAGAATCGGGTTGGCAGACAAATTCAAACTACTGGAATGAAATGCTGTTGCCTGTAGGATAATATTCATCAAATTAGACAAAGTTTCTTCCACCCATCTGAAAGGCTTGATATGAGCGCCAAAAAATGGAATGTGGCTATTGTTGGACTGGGATTTGGTTCTGAATTTATTCCAATCTATCAAAATCATCCACTTGGAAATATGTATGCCATCTGTCAAAGGGATCCGGAAAAGCTCAAAAAGATTGGCGACACTTTCAAAATCGAAAAGCGCTACACCAATTACGACGATGTTTTAAAAGATCCGAATGTCGATTTCGTTCACATCAATTCACCAATACCAGACCACGGGCCCATGTCGATTGCGGCCCTTAAGGCTGGCAAGCATGTCATGTGCACCGTTCCCATGGCTACAACTGTCGAAGATTGCAAACAGATTGTGGAACTTGTCAAAAAAACCGGTCTGAAGTACATGATGGCGGAAACCGTGGTTTATTCCCGCGAGTTTCTTTTCATCAAGGAAATGTACCAAAAAGGTGAATTGGGAAAAATTCAATATATGGCGGCAAGCCATCCACAAGATATGGATGGATGGCCAGCTTATTGGGAAAAGATGATTCCCATGCATTACGCCACCCATGTGGTTAGCCCGTGCCTTGGATTGGTGAATGGGAAGGCGGAATATGTAAGCTGCTTTGGTTCTGGAGCTGTAAGGGATGATATCCAGAAGAAATCAGGCAACAAGTTTGCGGTGGAATCCTGCCATATCAAAATTAAGGATTCAGATATAGCATGCCACATATGGCGATTTTTGTACGACACAGCCCGCCAATACCGGGAAAGCTTTGATGTTTATGGCACCAAGAAAAGCTTTGAATGGTCACTGGTGGAACATGAACCTCATATTATTCATACCGCAAAGAAGCCAGAACCTGAAATTCCCTCCAAGATTACCGTACCAGATTTCGCACATTTGCTTCCAGAACCCATCCGAAAGTTTACTCTTCCAAGCGAAATTCACGATTCCCAGCACCTTTCCTTTATTCAAGGTGGGGGCCATGGAGGTTCGCACCCCCATATGGTCAACGAAATGTTGAACTCCCTGGCTCAAAATCGTGACCCTTGGCCAAACGCCGTGCAAAGTGCAAACTGGACTTGTGTGGGTATTCTTGCCCATGAATCTGCTGTTGCAGGCGGGAAAGTGGTTCCCTTGCCAGAATTCACCCTTTAACAGTTTTTACAAGCCAACAAAGTACCGGAAATACATCATGCGTAAGTTACTGCCATTGTTTGCATTACTAATTCCCTGCTTTCTAAGTTCTTTCTCTCCAAAGAACGCAGAGGCAGCAGCACCCAGGAAAATTAAATTAGTATTCCTCGGTGATAAGGGACATCACAAACCTGAAGACCGTTTCAGGCAGGTTCAAGGTGTATTTGCAACCAAAGGTATCGACCTTAACTACACGGAAAACCTTGAAAGCCTGAACCCGGGTTTTTTGAAAAATTATGATGGCATTCTTATCTTCGCAAACCATGCAAAAATCAGCAATGAACAAGAAAAAGCTCTCCTCGATTTTGTGGAATCAGGCAAAGCCCTAATTCCGGTGCATTGCGCGAGCTACTGTTTTTTAAACTCTCAAAAATATATCGACTTGGTAGGGGCGCAGTTCTCCAAACATGGGACTGGTATTTTCACCGTTGAAACTGTCAAGGCTGAACATCCCATCATGAAAAACTACGAGGGTTTTCAAAGCTGGGATGAAACCTATGTTCACACAAAACATAACGAAAAAGACCGCATTGTTTTGGAAGTAAGAAAAGAAAAGAACCAAAGCGAACCCTGGACTTGGGTTCGAAACCAAGGCAAAGGCAGGGTTTTTTACACTGCCTGGGGCCACGACCAACGCACTTGGGGAAACCCTGGTTTTCAAAATCTTCTCGAACGAGGCATTCGCTGGGCGGTTGGCGATGATCCATCCGTGGCCGGTACCTATTCGGAACGACCCAAAATGACATCCATACCATCTAATCTCAAGCCATTTGAATATGTGCCTGCAAATGTTCCAAATTATCTTTCAGGTGTTTCCTGGGGAAAAATGGGGGATAACATTCGCCAAATGCAAAAGCCACTCGAGCCATCAGAATCCCAAAAACATTATGTGATGCCCGAAGGTTTTGAATTGAAGCTTTTTGCAAGTGAACCCCAACTTGAAGGCAAACCCATTTGCATGAATTGGGATGAGCGCGGCAGGCTTTGGGTGGCACTTACCATTGATTACCCGAATGAATTACAACCTCCCGGAGAGGGAAGGGACAAAATCGTAATTTGTGAAGACACCAACGGTGATCATGTAGCAGATAAATTCACGGTATTCGCCGACAAACTCAGCATTCCCACCAGTATAGCTTTCGCAAATGGCGGAATCATCGTCCATCAGGCGCCTGATACTTTGTTTCTGAAGGATACGAATGGCGATGACAAGGCTGATGAAAGAAAGGTTCTTTTTTCTGGCTGGATAACCCGGGATACCCATGCCGGACCAAGTAATATGAATTACGGCCTGGACAACTGGATGTATGGCATGGTTGGTTATTCCGGCTTTGAAGGCACCATAGGCAGCGAAAAACAATCTTTCCGCACCGGGTTTTATCGCTTCAAACCTGATGGTTCCCAAATGGAATTCCTGAGGAACACCAATAATAATTCCTGGGGCGTTGGTATCAGTGAAGAAGGAATTCTTTTTGGTTCCACCGCGAATGGCAATCCCAGCGTTCACATGCCCATTCCCAATCGTTATTACGAGAAGGTTCGCGGCTGGTCCAGTACAGTTCTAGATGGAATAGCTGGAAACGCCCCAATGTTCCCCATCACCAAGAAAGTGCGGCAGGTGGATTGGCATGATCATTTCACGGCCGCCGCTGGTCATGCGCTTTATACTGCCAGAAATTACCCGGCAAGTTATTGGAACAAAACAGCATTTGTCACTGAACCAACAGGGCATATAGTTGCTACGTTTCCCATCACGGCGGAGGGAGCCTCCTATACCTCTCGAAATGCATTTAACCTCCTTGCCAGTGACGATGAATGGAGTTCCCCCATCGTTGCCGAAGTTGGCCCGGATGGAAATGTATGGGTTATAGATTGGTACAACTTTATCGTGCAGCACAATCCAACTCCTTCCGGGTTCAAGACCGGAAAGGGAAACGCTTACGAAACTGAATTGCGGGATAAAAAGCATGGAAGAATTTACCGGCTTGTTTACAAATCCAAACCGGGCAATGAATCTCTGGATCTTTCCAAGGTTGACAACAAGACTTTGGTTCAAATCCTTAAGAACGACAATCTTTTCTGGCGCCGCCACGCCCAACGATTACTGGTTGAACGAAAAGCCAAAGATGTGGTGCCCGATCTTCTGGAACTAGCCAAAACCAAAACCCTGGATGATGCGGGAATTGCCCCGGGAACCATGCATGCCCTTTGGACCCTAAAGGGACTTGGGGAATTGGAAAACGATCATTCACAAGCATTCCCCATAGCAGTGCAAGCTTTGAAACATCCTGGGGCAGGCGTTAGATTGAATGCCGTGAAAGTTCTACCCATAAGCATCAAATCCGTTGAAGCAATTCTTGCTGCCAAAATGCTGGAAAATTCCGAGCCTCAAGTAAGGCTTGCAGCAACACTTGCCCTGGCTGACCAACCCACCCACAAAGCCTCAGCATCTTCAATAACCGCTCAACTTAAAAACCCGAAATATCCATCTGATCGTTGGATGATGGACGCGCTTGTTTGTGCCGCCGCAAACAACGACAGGCTTTTCATCAAAGAATCCACCACGGATGCAGGGGCACCCAGTCCTGATCAATTAATGGTCTTGGAAAAAGTTGCCGAGCATTTTGCCAGGGGTAACCCAAAAGAGGAAATTACTGAAGTTTTACAGGGATTGCTGAACTCGAACACTCTTTCACAAACAGCAGTGCTTCGTGGACTTGCCAGAGGCTGGCCAGCCAACAACCCATTGGAACTTTCTGAAAAAACTGAAACCATCCTCGCGGAGTTATTCAACAAATCCTCCACGGGCGCCAAAGGGCAGCTAGCGCTTTTGGGAAAGAAGTGGAAATCCAAAGCATTACAGGCAAAGTCCATGGAAGTTGTGCAAAGCTTTATGAAGGTTGCTTCAGATTCCAAGCAAAGTGACTCCGAACGAGTCCAGGCGGCCCGGCAAGCTTGTGAATTCGGTGCTGGCGATCCTTCAGTCTCCATTGCCATTTTAGACCTTATCACTCCACAACTTCCGCCGGAAGTTGGCAACGCATTTATTGACGCTGTTGGGCTTTCAGAGAGAACGGAAACCGCCAAACATTTGGTTGAAAAGCTTTCCGCATGGCCACCATCGCTACGACAGACAGCTATCCGAAGTCTTCTTTCCAGATCTAACTGGTTACCGCACCTTCTTGAAGGATTGGAAGCAAACAAGGTTCGGCTTGGCGAATTGAGTCTGGATCAAAAACAGGCTTTGACGCAGACTTCCAACCGCACCCTAGCAAATAAGGCAAAAGCCATCCTCGCCAAAGGAGGTGGTCTGCCCAACCCGGATCGCCAGAAAGTTGTGGAGGAATACCAATTTGCCACCACTCAAAAAGGTGATGCAAGCGCTGGAAAGTTGGTTTTTAAAAACCAATGTTCCAAATGCCATCAACATCAGGGAGAAGGTGTGAAAATCGGACCAGATCTCACCGGAATGGCTTCCCACCCCAAGAAAGAACTCCTCATTCACATCATGGATCCGAACCGTGACGTGGAGGGTAATTTCCGCCAGTATGTGATCACCACATCCTCGGGCAAAGTTCTTAATGGCATGCTTGCCTCAGAGACAAAATCAGCCATTGAACTTATCGATACAGAAGCTAAAAAACAAACCATTCTTCGCGAAGACATCGAGGAAATGAAAGTTTCCGACCGCTCCCTTATGCCGGAAGGGTTTGAAAAACAACTCAAGAAAGAGGAAGTGGTTAACCTGTTGGAATTTCTAACCCAGCGCGGCAAATACCTTCCTATACCACTGGATAAGGTTGCGACCATCGTCAGCACCAAGGGGATGTTTCATTCTGAAGATGCAGGTGTTGAAAGAATTATTTTCCCAGACTGGAAACCCAAGACCTTTCAAGGGGTTCCCTTTCATCTGGTGGACCCGGAAGGCACCAAGCATGCCAATGTGATTTTACTTCACTCAACCAGCGGCAATTTGCCTGGAAAAATGCCCAAACAGGTAAAAATTCCCTGTAATGGACCAGCAAAAGCCATTCATCTGCTGAGCGGAATTGGAGGTTGGAGCTTCCCCGCTGACCAGGCAAAATCCGTTAGCATGATTGTCAGGCTGCACTACGAAGATGGCAAAACTGAGGATCATCCCCTGAAAAATGGCGTTCATTTCGCGGATTACATTCGCAGGGTCGATGTTCCGGAGTCCACCTTTGCATTTGCAGCCCGCGGTCAGCAAGTTCGGTACTTATCCATCAAACCTCAAAAGCCAACAGAGGTCATCAAGGATATTGAATTTATCAAAGGCCCAGACAGAAGCGCGCCTTTGGTCATTGCGGTAACCGTTGAATCGCCCGAAGAAAAAGGGGCTGAATAATTGCACTTATTTTTGTCTGATACAACAAGCAGATCCACTAAATGAAACCAACTCACCCTAATCATGGGAAAAGTCTTTAAACGGTTTATGCAAAAGTAAAATCATTTTTATTGCATAAAGTTCATTCTGAATAATATGATTAGTAAAGAATCTTCATACACCCATCAAAGGGCAAATTATGTCCAAAATATTTAATCTTTTCAGCTTATCAATCATTTTGGCAATCATAGCAATTCTTAATAACCCATTTGAAACTAACTGCTTTGGTCAAAACTCGGAACGCGAGGTAACTATAAATAGTATTAACATCGAAAAGAGGATTGTCGAAGTTGAATTTGATACACCAAATGGCATCGTAACCAAACTTTGGGAGATTGAAAAAAATGCTAAAATTAAAAGTAATGGAAAAGATACTGATTTAGGCGACTTAAAAGCTGGCCAAACAGCCAAAGTCTATTTCAATACCAGCATTGAGAAAATTACTTTGATTGATGCAGGCAAAATCATAAACCAATTCGTGAAATTATTTGACGGAAAAACTTTAAACGGCTGGAAAGGGGACCCTAACGTATGGCAAGTAAAAGATGGTGTTTTAAATGGTAAAAATTTCCAAAAAAAAGAAAGCTTTCTAAGAACAAAAAACACATTTGAGGATTTCGTATTAAGACTAAAATTTCGCTACCTAAAAGGTAATAGCGGCGTAAATATTAGAAGCTATACCAAGGAAGGAGATGTCTTATCTGGACCACAAATCGAAATCACTGACACAAAACTACCTGTTCGTCACATTGTACATGGGGTAATTTTTGACAGTCATGGAAGTGGGAAACTCAGCAAGGATTTATCTGCTGACGTTAAAGAAAAAATCCTTGCTAGTGTAAAAAACAATTGGAGCTTGATGGAAATTACTGTTCGCGCTAACAAATTAACAGTAAAAATCAATAGTCTTATTCTCCACAACGATCTTGAATTAAAAGAAATGTCCCCATCCGGCATTATTGGCTTCCAAGCGCAAGGACCAACTGAAGTGGAATTCAAAGACATCGAAATCAGGGAACTAAAATAAAATTTAATAAGGGCTGAATTCTTAGTTCTTTTCCGGAAGAACGTTTCCATAGGTCCAAGGCGCGCCCTTAAAGGGTGGTGCCTTGGAAAACTCTGGTGCGGGAACGGGTTTCAGGCTCTTGGCCAATTCTATTCCCTTGGCAGCAATTATTTCCCCCGAACCAACAGCAAGGTTACTGTAACTGCTAAGCCGAGTTTCATAACCACCACCTCTTGAACCAAATGCATCCGCATTTGGCACATAACCCACGCAACCATTTGCCAGCGATACAGGGAATGTGAAGGGGAATCCACTCGATTTTTTTTGATCCAAGCCAAACTGGCAGAAGAATTCTGCGGGATTGGTGATAAACACTGCTGGTCCCACCTGTATGGCCTGCACTTCCACCTCGGCTGTTGGAAACTTTTTCAATTGCGAATCCAGTAAAACTATTTCCTTGGCAAAAGTCCACTCTGTGGCATCAACCTTGGCCTTTTCCCCTTCAACAATCTTGCGTGCCTTTGCAACCTTTTCCGGGGAAGGAGACCTTTTGTTCATATTCGTTGTGTTGAATTTAAAATCGACTGGACCGGTAAGCCCTCTTGGCATGGTTAAAAGAACTTTCAACGCCTCGGCGCCGATTCTAACCCCAACATATTCCGCCCAAGGTTCGGACTTTCGGTTCACAACCGGATTACGATTATCCACTTGGGTAACATCCCCGGAATTGCCATTCAAAAACACCACCACCACATCCTTCCCGAAGTAACCTTGGATAACCTTTTCAAGATAATGAACATAGTTTGCAGAAATACCTCCAGGATTCGTGGTGGCATGGCAGGCAAAATTGACCACGCAACCAGTAAGCTTTTCCTTGTCGTCCCATACTCCAACAACAGCCACTTCAGGATCCATCGGCCCTGCAGGAGCAATGATATCCGGGTTATTCTGGCCCGGATGAGTCACCGTGAAACCTGATTTCATTAGAAACCTGCGATTAAAGCTGACTTTATCCTCATATCCTCGCCCAATGCCTGCCTGAACTTTCTTTCGTGATTTCCAGGCGCGAATCACGGCATCAGCTATTCCGGCTTCCATTTTTTCCAGATATTTCAAATTAGCCATACTGGATTCTTGATAAGCGAGCTTCTTCACCAATTCATCTCCATGGTCATAATCACCGGGCATAACCATGCCCACCGGCCCGGAAGAGTGAGAATGCGAGGCCCCTATCAAAACGGCATCCTGTGGAATGTTGGTTTTGCTGGCGATTTCCTTGCGAACACGAAGCACAATTCGGCGATCTATTCCAAGTGCGTCCAACCCGACCATAGCAACAATTTTTTTGCCATCATCAAAAACTGTCGCCCTGGCTTTGCAGGCGTCATGAAAACTTCGGTGGAATGATTTTCCGTAGCCACCGGGTTGCTCCATTCCAAGTTCAGGTGAAATATCCGCCTCTGCAAACCCCGCTAACAAGTCCACAGATTCCAATGCCTTGGCCACTGGGGTGAGTGTAAAAAAGGCCACTAAAACAAAAGCGGTTCTGATAAATTTTCGAATTGATTTTCGCATGATGCTCTCCAAGGCAGGTTTAACCAGTCTTGAAAAGATCATCCGAATATGGTTTTGTGCTGTCCAGAAATTTTTTTCATGGAAGGATGAGGATAGAACGGTTTCCATCCGCGATTTTTAACTGAAGCGTTCGCTGGATGGATTTCGAAATCACTACCCCATATGGAGAAATCACAGTACCGCGACTTTCAAGAGTCAGTGTGTTATCTGAATTCGTTTTCCAATCCAATTGAACTTTTTCATTGCCCACAGGCAGTGTAACTTCTTTTTTCAGTCGCTGAAAACCACCATCAAGAATCGAAGAAATGGCCCATTCAACTCCTGAAAGAGCCATGGATTCCGCATGACTTGAAGCCAATGAATTGCTTATGTTTTTGCGGGTGTTCACCTCCCGCACAACCACGGTTACCAGCATGATACTGGCAACCACCATCACCACCATGGAGGTTAAAAGCGCAACGCCATTCCTTTTTTTTCTGCCTTTTTCAATCATCATTTGAAGCTTCCCCCCACGCAGGCCTGAATAAAAAATAATCGCGAAGGTGATTTTTCTAGTTTACCTTTTTCACTAAATGACAAGGCTGCCGTCCCATTCCCTGAAGCAGCCTTAAACGAAAGATCCTCAATGACACTGGATCGTAGCAAGCGCTGACTTCCAAGGCTGGAAGCGCGCACCAATATTTTCCCATCAAATTGATATTTGACGGTATTCGCATCATGCAGCGCCAACTCCAAGTTTCGCGTATCAATCAATCTCACAGATTTGGAACTGGAAATATCATTCCGAAAAAGTTCAGCAACTTCAAAAACACCCGAGTTTCGATTGGAAAGGCCACTTTCAGCCCCCTCAAGGTCCACCATGGCATATAGAATTGCCCCCGCCACAGCAAGAATGATACCCATGAGCGCCATTACCACGCTCATTTCAACCAATGAGAATGCATGCCTTTTTCTCATGGTTTTCCCCCTAAGGTTGTTCGGGCAGCAACCAACACATCCGCATTGATCCTTCTGCTTTCCAAAGGCAACCCTGCCCTCCAAAGGACAGCCAATTGGACCCTTTTTAGGAACTTATTTTCAGGAACTGAACCGGTTACCACTTCGATGGTACATTCGGGTGGCAGGGCCTTGTAGCGGGATAAATCCTTTATTTGAAGTCCCCAGGAGGGGTTGATTTCCTCAAACCCAGCCGCCTTCACCTCCTCTTTGAGGTTTTCAAGGAGTTGCAATGCAAGAAATTGCGCATGATTTCTTTTACGCTCCTGAAAACACCAGGACGCAGTTTGGGCAACAGCAATCATCAATCCGGAAAGAATGGCAATAGAAACCAAAATTTCCATGATTGTGAAAGCTGAATTATCTTTTAAGGCATTTTTTTTCATGTCAGCATCACGATCAATTCCACCAGCGGCAGAAACATGGCTACTGCTATAAAACCCACGACCAAACCTAAAATGAGCAGCAATATCGGAAACAGTGTAAATGTAAGCCTCTGAGAACTTACAAACGCAAGGCGGTTCCGTTGGGTACCCGCTTCTGAGAGTGCCCAGGGAAGGTTACCAACCCTTTGTGCTGATTCCAATAGTGGCACCATATGGGATGGCACCCAACCAGATTCCCGCATACTGGCTGAAAATGGTTCACCCTTTTCCATTCTGCAGGCCAGGTCGTCAATTTGTCTCATGGCAGGCTTTGGAAAATAGGATGAGCCTTTTAAAAACCCCAAGACCCAGGGCATGACCTCTTGGGTTAACATGGAAATGCCCAGCATACTTAAGAAATTTCCCTGCACATGAACGCGATATATCCTGCCCACCAACGGAAACCGCCATCGAATTCGTGGCATTAGGATCGGAAGCAATATCAATCCGATCAGGCACAAAACCGCGGGAATCAAGAGGAACCAAAACCGGGCCAGCAAATTGGAAAATCTGAAAAACCATTCAGATGGTTCGGGCATTTTTGCCTGAAACTCCTGGTAGATCTTTTGGAACTTTGGAACGATAAAAACGGTCTGAAAAGTGGAAATGCAAATGGTAAACAAGATGATTGCCATGGCATAAGCAAGCCTTGGCAAGGTGTGAATCCAGAAAAAGTCCTGGTTCCAGCAAGGGGTCTTTTCCAGGCAAAGACCGAGTTTTCCGGTTGGCTCTCCCAACGAAATAGCCAGCAATACTTCAGGGGATACTACCCCGGGGACCGCCTTTAATGATATTGCCAGGGTTTCCCCAGACTTTATCTTTTCCACGACCTTGCCCAATCTTTTGTTGAAATGAACTTTCTGAGTAACCAAAAAGGACAGGCCGTGAAAGAGTATGACGATCAAAGCTAATAAACCGGCAAGGGGTAGCAATTGATTTGCCTCGCCAGAAGCAATAAAAATTTGCCCAGAAGCAATAAAAAACAGAAACGTTGCACAAAGAAAAAAATAACAACTCCCAAGAACCAAATTAATAAACTTCCTGTTTTTCCCCAAAAATGAATAGGTTTGCCCTGCGAGAAATGCTTCGAGGCCGGATACCAGGGAACAACCAGTATTGGTAATTGCCAGCAAAAGAAAATGGATTTCTTCCTGCCTTATATGGCGGTAATGCAGCATGGCAAAAATCACCCACGCAACATACGCAATGGAAAGAAGAATGAAATAAATACCCGCCCCGCCAAAACCAAGGCATAAACTTGTAATTAAAAACAATGGAATCAGCACATACGCCGACCATCTTAGCATGCCTCGCATTAACCAAACATAGTAAGGATCTGTCATTTGCTGAGCCCCTCAAGCAGTTTGACAAGGGGCATAAAAATGGCCAGAACAAACAATCCGGTTATGATGGCAGCTATACCAACAATCAAGAATGGGGGAATGATACTTTGCGCGAGAGATGCGCGCATTTCCACCTGCCTTCGATACATCTGCGCCGCCTGCCTTAGCGTCGAGGCAAGGTTTCCCTTCATTTCACCCACACCAGCCATCCAAACAATCACATCCGGAAGAACCTTGCCTGCTTTTAAAGCATCTTGCAAGGATTCACCTTTTTCCAAGCTAGAGGCAATTTCATGGGAGCCCTTGCGCAAAAAAGGGTCTGAGCCAGCATCCCCAGCCAAACGGAGGGCTTGTGGCAAAGGCAAATTCTGTTCCACCAGAATTCCCAGCAAATCCGTAAAGGCTGCCAGCCTGGCCGCGCGAATAAGGGTGCCCAATACAGGGATGGAATAGACCAACCTGGTCCACCAGCAAGCTCCGGTTTCGCTTGAACGCATCAGCCCTCTTAGAAGCAATAAAGCAGCAATAAAGACCACACAGGGCAGCACGATAAAATAAATGGGATTGGAAGCCAGAGAAAGAACCAAACGGGTTACGCCGGGCAATTGCATTCCAAAATCACGAAATATCAATTCAAACTGGGGAATCACATAAACCAAAATCAAAGTGAACAAACCAATGGCAATACCCATGACAAGAAAAGGGTAAAAAAGTGCCGTAATTACCAAAGATCTTAAATCTGAAAGTCCCCGGGCGTAGGTTGTAAGGATGGATAATACCTGGGGAAGGCTTCCACCCTGAATTCCAGCGTTCACCAATTCGGAATAAAACGGCGGAATTCTTCCCTTTTGAAGGGCCAATGCCTCTGGCAATGTTTTACCGGCACTTAAATCTTTTTGAATTTCCAAAGTGGCGCTTTTAAGATTTCCCCACGCCATTTCCTTAGCAATAGATTGCAGGCCCTCTTCAAGTGGCAAACCAGCCCGCGCCATGGCCGCAATTTCCTCATTCAGATAAACAAGGTCTTGCGCGCTTAGGCTTGCCTTATTTCCTTCGTTTGAGTTCATCCATGCTCCCTTATATCCACGGAACTGGCAGATGAATATCCATCGATTCCAAGGACCCTGATGATTTCTTCCTTCGTAGTCAGCCCTTTTTCCAATGCCTTTAAAGCCTGCTGACGAAGATTTTTACCCCCGGTTCTTCCAAAAACTTCTTCCAATTCATTCCGGTCAGCAGACCGCAAAACCGCTTTTCGGATTTCCCCCTCTGGAACCATAACCTCTGCTAGCAAAAGCCGGCCCAGAAAACCGGTATGATTACATGCCTGGCAGCCCTCCGCTCGGCAATTGGGACAGCTTTTTCGAAGCAGTCTTTGGTTCACAATAAGTCGCATTGCACTTGTAAGCAAATGGGGTTCCAATCCCATCTCCAAAAGGCGGCTGATCACACCACCTGACGAACCCGCATGAAATGTACTAAATAGCAAATGCCCGCTTAATGCCGCCTCAATCGCAACCCTTGCCGTTTGGGAATCCCGTATTTCCCCCACCATGATTACCTCAGGATCCTGCCTTAAAAGGCTGCGCAATCCGCTGGCAAAATCCATCTCACCTTGGGATCTAATTTCGCTTTGGCTTATACCATCCAAAACCTGTTCAACAGGATCTTCCAAAGTAACAATATGCCTGCGACACAACTGGGCTTGAATCCTCTTAAGGCAGGAATAAATGGTGGTGGTTTTTCCGCTTCCACCCGGACCGGTAAAAAGTATTGCCCCGGTCTTCTCATCCATGGCGGCAGCCAAAGTCTGGTAAACTTCCGGATCCATTCCAAGATCGCGAATTTCCAAAGTTTTAGAATCTTTGCGAAATATCCGAATTGCAACCCTTTCACCGTGGATGGTTGGAAAAGTACTAACTCTAACTTCCATAGATTCAGTGTTTTCCATGCTGCGTAATCTTCCCTCCTGGGGAATATCCTGCCGGTAGGAAAGCAGATCCGCCAACACCTTCAATCTTGCAACAACATTAGGTGCCAACTCCTTGGGAAAAGCCGGGCCATGTTGCAGAACGCCATCCACACGAAAATCCACATTCAAGGAATGAACAGATGGCTGAATATGGATATCACTTGCCTGAAGTTTTTTGGCTAAATCCAGAATATTTTTCACAAGGACTGGAATTCTTTCCGCGGCCAATGCAGACCCGGGGTCCAAGGCTTGCCAGTCATCTTTCCTCATGAATCACCAAAAGTTTTACAAACGTACAATTATCTGCTAGGGCAAATCGGATATGCTCAATTAGAATAACTATACAGACATTTTAATCCAACTAATTTCAAATGTTTATCAAGAATTCCGAAACAAAACTTGAATTTCAAAGTGTGCATTTCCCTGACAGGTCAAATGTACAAAAGGTCACAGAATGGTTCACGCTATTAGCAAGAATGTATTCGATTGATTTTCTAAGGGGATCAAAAACTTCAAAACTTTCCGGGAAAAGTCTCGATTTCCGGAATTTAAGAGAATATGAACCGGGGGATGATTTCAGGCATGTGGATTGGAAAGCCTCTGCACGCATGGGAAAATGGCTTACGCGCCAATTTCACCAAGGAGTTAATTATCATCTCTCTCTAATTCTTGATACGAACCCTGGTATGAATTTTGGCTCTGGCGCTTTCACAAAGATGGACTCCCTGATTCTTTTGACAACATTTTTAGCATGGGTGTCTTACTATTGCGGATCAAAGTTACAGATTTTTAACCCCCGGCAATTCCAAAGGCCCTTAACTTTTGATCGACTCCAAGCCCACAACCCGTTGCAGATTGCAAAAATCCTCTTCACAACCAAAAAAAATCTTCCTGTTAACTGGCAAAACTTCTGGAAATCCATTCGCAGTAAATCCCGAGTGGGAAATATTAGCTTTTTTCTTTCCGATTTTTGGAAAACCGAAATCCTGGATAGCGCACCTACTAATACCAAATCGGATCACTTTTATTTGGCGCGAATCACCGATCAGGGGGAAACTTATATTCCTCTAGAACTGGAAACTTATCTTGCGAATCCTGAAACACGGGAAATTCGCCCCATAGTTGCCGACAATGATGGGTTGGAAAAGTTTAAAAAAAATCTGGCTGACCATTCGGAAAAAATCAAAAACCTTACCAACAAAAAGAATATGGGTTTAATCCCTCTTGTTTCCGGGGAAGGAATTATTGATGAATTTGTGAGCCACACCTTCTCAAGACCAGCAAAATCAAAGGCAATCCTATGATGGCAAATATGTTGATCTGCCTGATTTTGTGTTTTCCATCGCAACAGGAAATACTTTTGGATATTTCGCCGGACCAACCAGAATTAGCCAGCCATTTAAAATTGCGGATTCAACGAATGAACTTGCTGGGCGAAGCACCAAAATTTCGGGGAAGCCTCGAATCGAAAGGAGGAGAAAAATTAATTTTAAAGAACTTATCCATCGAACCTGACGGCAATCATTGGTCACTTCGCTGGGACATGGCTAAACCCGAAACCTTTGAGATTACTTTGCGCAAACACGACCAACCAACCGGAATCTCAATAATTGCTATTTTTGAGAATGGCCAAAAAGAACGAAAAGTCACTTGGTCGAATTTTCTATCGCCTGGTCCTATTCCCCAAACACCCATATCAAATCCAAGCAACTCCAATGCACCAACTACTAATAGTTATCCATTCTTGGCGTTATTACTTTTAATAGGGATTGCACTTGGATGTGCCTCAATCCTATTTCTAGGCATTAAAAAACCAACCAAAAGAACTGATTTGAAAGCCAGACTTTCACGATGGATTGAAGATCCACAACAACACAACTGGAATGAATTTGCACCCATTCTTGAACAGTTAAAAACTTTAACCAAAGAGAATTCCGACCTTGGTGAAAAGATCAAATTGGTTGAACAATTGCGATTTTCAGGCCAAAATCCCGATATTCAAAAAATACGCGAGCTTTTTGAACAATCCTCATCCGCTTTTAACGAATAAATCAACAATTCTAATTAATTCGATCAGGCCAAGTCAAGAAACTGGATACAACCGGAGGAATAGCCAATTTAAGTAAACTGGCCATGTTTTCCGGCCGATGAATAAACCATGAAATCATCACCAGCATTTCCTTGGCCACCAACCTGAAGTGGCAAGAAAAATTAGACACGAATAATTTCTGAGCTATCGGGAGTTTAAACATGAACCAACCATCAAACAAAACATTCATCGTTGCATTAGTCATCACTTTTGGACTGTGGGGCTGCTCTTCATCAGGCCCAAATCCCAAAGCCCAGGCCGAAAAAATCAAATCTCTTGAAGAACGTCTTGCAAAAATGGAAACGGATTATCAAAGCACGCTTTCCCAACGAGAGGAACTAAAGCAAAAAGTGACCACTCTTGAGGAAAAATTATCCATCCATCAAAAGGTCGTAAAAGAAAGGGATGAATTCAAAGTTGTTTCAGAACAACGCGCAAGCGAAAGAGATGCCCTTCAGATCCGTTGCGAGATGTTTAAAAAGGGCTTGCAAGAATTGATCGGGCAGGATGATGCCATGGCATCCATGGGCAAGCATTTTCCACCCACTGCAACCGCAGGCCTGCCTATTCCCGGAAAATAACCAGCTTATTCCAAAAGGAAGACGCCAGTCCTTTGCGCATGATGCGTCGGGGGCTGGCGTTGCTCTTTAATCCTGCAAATATTCAATAACAGACTGCCGCTTAAGGTCTGTGACGATTCGCTTCATTTCAAATTGAGCAGCCTCATTTCTTAGCTTATCCCTGACTTGCTTTTGGATCTTTTCATCAAAAGTCCTTAGCCCCGCAAATTCCCGCTTCACCAGCTTAATGATGTGTATGCCTGTTGGGATTTCCACAAGAGGTCCAACTTCACCATCGCTCATGGAAAAAAGATAATTCTCAACCTGAACAGGTTTAATTTCACCGCGTTTACGCCCAATTCCCTCGCCCCCGCGAAATGCGCCATCCCCATGGCAATATTCCTTGCTAAGTTTCGCGAAATCCTCGCCTTTCTTGGCCCTTTCGGAAATCACCTGGGCCAGTTTCAAAGCTTCCTCCTTGGAACCGGAATTTCTGAAACTTATAAAAATGTCCTTCCATTCCACACTGTCAGAAATTTGAAATTCTTCCTTGTGTGAATCGTAATAATCCCTGATCTGTTTATGCCCAATACGATCAAGGCTGGGCATAATGCGTGATTGCATATACTGGGTTGCCATGAAGTTTCTTTCAGACTGGCGCCTCAGTAAATCCAAAGACATTCCCTGAGATTCCAGCATTGCCTGAAAATCTTCATCCGTGGGAATTTTGTTACGATCTTTCAACAACCTTATATACCTGTCAAATTCCTTGGTCGCCAATTCCTGTAACTTGTCTAGAAATTTCTTAGCCTGGGGATTTTTGGAGAGTTTGTTTTGCGCATCCTGAATGACAATTTCGCGTTCGACCAGTTGAGTAATGGCAGCCTTTCGTCTAGCCTGTTCCCCCTGGGAACTTTCCCCAATTCCCTGGCTAAGGGACAAACGAACCTCTTCCTCCAGAACTGCCTCACCATTCACGATGGCCACAATATTACTGCCAGTGGTTTTTTGCCCCGGTTTTTTTTCTTCAGGGACATTCAAGGCCGTTTGCTCGCCAGCCGAATCTGAATCATCTTGGGAAATGGCTCGAACAACTTGAGTTCCTGGTATTCCGATGGATTGAACCAAAGGAGTGCTTTTGGAGTTGGAAACACATCCCAAGGCAAGAAAGCAGGCCATAAACAAAGAAAAAACCATTCCCCTGAGCCGCATAAAGCCTCCAAATCAGGCGAAAGAAACGCCTTTTAGGGCGTATAACTGTTCGATTCTTTGGAATCAAGTGGGCTTTGGGTTCATTTCCAACAACTTGGGCCGTCAAATTATGTTTAAGTAAAGATGGGTAAAAAGAACCTAGCTAATCAGCTTTAACCAATCGAATGACCGAGGGTGATAATCTCCCACAATCCATGAATTAAAGTCTGGACTCAAAAAAGATAACTAATTTATAATGCCCAGATTACCTTGATGCTGGAATCAACCAAATCTTGGTTATTTTCATACACGCATAAGTAGTCAAAGGAATCCTTATGAGCAGCTCTCCCGCATTGACCCAACAGCAACCTGCAAACGCAATGCGGTTGCTATGGGCTGGGTTTATGGCAATTTTGGCAGCAGGCATCGGCTTTGCCATCCGTGGTGGCATTCTTGATAACTGGGGTTCCCAATATGGTTTCTCTGGGGAAGAACTTGGCAAAATAGGTGGCGCAGGCTTCACAGGATTCTGCTTCGGTATCATCATAGGCGGGGTAATTGTAGACAAGATTGGTTACGGCAAGTTGGTAATAGCCGCTTTTCTTTTTCATGTCGTTTCCGCTTTTGTCACTTTTGGCGCAGCCGACGGTATGGCTAAAGAATCCGCATACAACTACCTTTTCTGGGGTACATTCCTGTTCGCTATCGCTAACGGGACTTTGGAAGCCGTTGCCAACCCGTTGGTGGCAACTCTTTTCCCAAATGATCGAACCCATTACCTCAACATTCTGCATGCCTCTTGGCCTGCTGGCATGATTCTCGGAGGTGTGATGGGATGGATTCTTGATGACCGATTGAAAATTGATTGGAAAATTCAGCTTGGTCTATTCCTCATTCCCACCGTTCTTTACGGGCTTATGTTCTTCGGTCAGAAGTTTCCAAGGTCTGAAGCTTCCGAAAGAGGTCTCAGCCTGGGTGAAATGTTCAAGGATGTTGGTTTGCTGGGTGGCGCGGTTGTTTGCTATCTGCTTGCCATGTTTTTTGGTGATGTACTCAAGCCATTTGTTGCAGAAGAGCAATCCACCTACATTGGCTACGCAATCGGTGGTGTTTTGCTTGCCATCATCGGCTTTATCACCAAATTCTCCATTGGGTCACTTTTGTTGTTTGTATTGTTTGTTGTACATGCACTGGTGGGCGCGGTAGAGCTTGGCACCGATGGCTGGATTCAAAACATTACCGGAAACATTCTTTCCAGCGAACAAGGCAAAATCCTTTTCGTATTCACCTCGGCGACAATGTTTGCTCTGCGCTTTTGCGCGCACTTCATTGAAACCAAAATCGGCCTGACACCCATAGCCTTGCTTTTGGTTTGCGCGGTTTTGGCCTGTCTGGGCCTTAATCTAGTAAGCGGAATCACAAGTTTTGGTGGAGCCTTACTGGCCCTGACTGTTTATGGAATTGGAAAGACTTTCTTCTGGCCCACCATGCTGGCAGTGGCATCGGACCGTTTCCCCAGCACTGGAGCCGTGGCTATCTCCATCATGGGTGGTATAGGAATGATGAGTGCCGGCCTTCTTGGTGGCCCTGGCCTTGGTTATGCCAAAGATCGTTTTGCTGCTGAATCTCTCAAAGTTTCCAATGCGAAAGCATATGATGAGTTCAAGAGTGCCAGCGACAGTGGCTTCCTTTTCCTGGACAAGGTAAAGGGAATTGATGGCAAGAAACTTGGGGAAATCGCCAAAAAGTCTGAGGAAAAGAAGGAGCTTACCAAAGCCGAAAAAGAAGTCCAACTTGCATCGATTGAAGGCGACCGCAAGACTTTGAAGGCGGACTCCTATATTCCTGCCACGATGGCTGCTATATACCTGCTTTTGCTTCTTTATTTCAAATCGATTGGTGGCTACAGGGCTGTCCATATCGATGGTTCCGCAAAGAATGGTGCCCATTAAGGCACCTTCTATTCATCACCAATCAACCAGGCTGTAAATGTCCGAAAGATCTTTTACATTTCTGGGAACGGGAACCTCGGTTGGGGTTCCTATGATTGGTTGTGAATGTGATGTCTGTGTTTCTGAGGATCCCAGAAATCACCGATTTCGTTGCGCGGGCCTCGTAAGAGTTCCCGCCGGGAACATCCTAATTGACACCCCGCCAGAACTCCGATTGCAGTTGCTAAGAGCGAAGGTTGCGAAAATTCATGGAGTGCTTTTCACCCATTACCACGCCGATCACCTGCATGGCTTGGATGATTTGCGCCCCATCCAGCACCACATTGGCAAACCAGTTCCATTGTATTGCACTTCCGAAGTGGAAGAACGCATTCGTACTTCCTTCAGTTATGCTTTCGAAGAAAGAAAGCCTAACCAAAGCGGGTATCTGCCAAAACTGGAATTCCGCAGGATAGCCGAATTTCCCATTCCATTTTTGGGCGAATCCATTACACCCATACCCATGGAACATGGCCACTTTCCGGTATTGGGATTTCGTATTTCAAATATGGCTTATTGCACAGATGTCAGTCACATCCCCGATTCCAGCATGAGGTTGCTTGAAGGATTGGATGTTCTGGTTTTGGATGCATTGCGAGAAACGCCCCACCCTGCTCATTTCAACCTGGAACAAGCCTTGGCTGTTATTGCAAAATTAAAGCCCAAACAAACCTTCCTCACGCACCTAAGCCACGAAATGGATCACAAAATCATTGAGCCGAGATTGCCCAAAAACATCCGATTTGCCTATGATGGGCTTTCGTTTGATTTTTAAGTCTTGAGGTTTCTTCCGTTGGATGGGAAGTTAAGAAAATTACTTGAGGAACATGGCCAGATGAACCTTCTGCAAAGGTTCAGTAGGCTGCAACCCGCACAGCAACAAAAGCTGGAACAGCAGTTATCCAGCCTGGACCTTCTTTCAGTATTTCAGGAAGCCAGAAAAACCCATCATAAAAGAACTCCCCCCACGCTTAATGAATTTCACCCCGTTATTCCCGCAAACCCCAACGACAACAAAAATGACAGTACAATCATCGGGCAAAAAGCTTATGAACAAGGCCTTGTAGCCTTTCTGCTGGTGGCTGGTGGTCAGGGAAGCAGACTGGGCACGCCAATTCCAAAGGGAATGGTTGCTGTCACCCCAATAAAGCAAAAATCGCTCTATCAGGTTCATGCTGAAAAAGTTCTGGCACTCTGCAAAAAATATAACGCCAGCTTTCAGCTTTTAATCATGACAAGCCCGGCCACACACAAACCAACCGAGGAATTTTTTCGGGAAAACTCTTTTTTTGGACTACGTGAACAACAGGTATCATTCTTTCAGCAATCCGTGCTTCCCTCAATTTCGATGGAGACCGGAGAGTTGATTTTTGATGCTACTGACCAACTTTTCACAAGTCCGGATGGCCATGGGGGCTTGCTGGAAGCCTTAAAAAAAGCCGAACTATTCAAAAAAATAAAAGAAGCTGGTATCCGCCATCTGTATTACTTTCAGGTAGATAATCCCCTGGTTCAACTACATGACCCAATCTTTTTGGGTAAGCACATTAAATCTGGGTCGCAAGTCAGCTCCAAGTGTATTCCCAAAAGAGATGTCAGGGAGAAGCTTGGGAACTTTGTGGAAATTCAAGGCAAATGCCACATCATTGAATATTCTGATTTGCCATCCGAACTGGCGAAAAAGACCAATTCCGATGGCTCACCCTATTACTCATGTGGAAGTCCAGCCATCCATTTATTTGATGTTGATTTCCTGGCCGAGATGGCAGCAAACCCTGAAGCATTGCCGTACCATATTGCCAGAAAAAAAGTGCCTTTTGTTGACAACGATGGCAACAAGGTTGTGCCTGATTGTGAAAACGCGTTAAAGTTTGAAAAATTCATCTTTGACATATTCCCGCATGCGGAACGCTGGCTGGTGGTATCGACCAGGCGCGAGGAAGAATTCGCACCTCTGAAAAATAACGACGGAGAAGACTCCCCGGCAACGGTTAGGTCTGCGCAGATAGCCTTGTTCGAAAAATGGCTTGGAGTCGCAGGAGTAAAAATATACCCTGAAAATCTTGGATCACCCCGTGCGATTGAAATTAGTCCGCTTTTCGCTCTGGATGGGGAAGAATTAAAATCAAAAATCCAACCGGGTGAATTCTTTAAGGCACCTATTCTTTTGGAATACCCGCTAAACAAAACAGGAAGTTGAGGGAATAAAAATGCTTCACGCTATGATTATGGCAGGTGGTGGTGGCACAAGATTTTGGCCCAGAAGCAGGTCAAAAAAGCCAAAGCAATTTCTGCAACTGGGTGGTGAAAAATCGCTTATCCAACAAGCCTACGAAAGGCTCGAGGCAACGGTTCCACCAGAACGCATGTGGGTAATCACCGCTGAGGCCTACCGTCAGGAAACCAAGACCCATCTACCCCTTCTTCCGGACGACCATGTGATTGGCGAACCCGTTGGAAGAGATACCGCACCATGCGTTGCGCTGGGGGCGGCTCTCATCCACAAAAATGATCCTGATGCTGTTATGCTGGTAAGCCCTGCAGATCATGTGATTGAACCTGTGCAGGAATTTCGCAGGGCCGTTCATAGCGCACATGAGATTTGCAAAGATAATCCAGAAACTTTCCTGACTTTTGGAATTCCTCCCACATATCCGGCAGTAGGCTATGGTTATATCCAAAAGGGCCCTGAAGCGACCCAGCGCCAGGGTCTTACAGCCTTCAGGGTTGGAGCATTCAAGGAAAAACCATCCTTGGAACTGGCCCAACAATTTTTTTCATCTGGCCAGTATTTCTGGAATAGTGGCATCTTTGTCTGGCATGCCAAAACGGTTCTTAATTCTCTTAAGGAACACAAACCAGCACTTTATCAGGCTGCCATGCGCATAGCTGATGCCTGGGACACGCCAGAAAGAATGAATGTCCTGCAGTCGGAATATGCCGGCATGGAAAAAATCAGCGTGGATTACGCCATCATGGAGAAAGCCAGAGATCTGATGGTATTGCAAACACCTTACAAATGGGATGATGTTGGAAGTTGGATGGCGCTGGAGCGCCTTCACCCTCAAGATTCAGATGGTAACACTGTGCTTGCTAACCATGTTGGTATAAAGACTGGCAATTCGATTGTTGTTTCCGACAACCAAAAGAAATTGATCACCACCATTGGCGTGAACAACCTTTTGATTGTTCAGGATGGGGATGCCCTTTTAGTTGCAGACAAAAATGATGAGGCGGGCGTGAAGCTTTTGGTGGAGACATTGCGTAAACGGGGTATGGAGAACTTCCTTTAATGCAGTCCACCAAATGGCTTGGGATAGATTTTGGGACAGTCAGGCTTGGTTTTGCCTGCGCGGACCAAAAAACAGCCATCGCTTTTCCTATTACCACCTACACCCGGCAGGGGGAAAAAAGGGACACAGCCTACATCCAAAAACTGGTTCGGGAAGAGCAGGTGAATGCCATCGTTGTCGGACTTCCGGTTCGGGGAGATGGCAGCAAAGGGGAAAAGGCCAACGAGGCACTTAGGTTTGGGGAATGGCTGGCCCAAATCACCAGGCTTCCAGTTCGATATTACGATGAACGATACAGCACTTTTGATGCGGAAAATTCTCTTCGTTTTGCCGGGCTAAGCCCCATGAAACGAAAACAAAAAAGAGATCAGGTGGCAGCACAGATCATTCTGCAATCATTTCTGGATGCAGGCTGCCCAAATGATGATCACTCCGGACCCCTTCAATCGCCCCATGCAGATTAATAGGCAAGCGTCGATTTCCAATTTTTGCGAAGGTCATCCAGGGAAGCCCAAACAATCCAATCCCCTGCAGGTCCTGCAATTCGAAGTCGCCTTTCAGAACAGGTGAGCCCAATTTCATTCAAGGGCAATCCCACAAATTCAGCTTCCAATACACCGACTTTACCCGGTTCCACTTCAACCACATAGGAAGTGGGTGATTCCGCAAAAAGTAATGAGGCAACATCTACACCTTGAAATTTTCCAAGGCCGGAAATATCCGCGCCGATCATCCCGGCAAATGCCATCTCTGCCAATGCGACAGCCAATCCACCTTCGCTGATATCGTGACAAGCCCTTATCAGGCCCTTGCTAATAGCCTTATGCACAGCATGATGCACCTTGATGCTTTCGCTGGCAACCGGTTTAGGCACCACTCCGCCTACAAGCCCATGAACTCGGCAATATTGGGATCCGCCCAAATCAGCAACTGGCTTTCCAATAAGAAATATTTTGTTGCCGACCTTTTTCAAATCCATGGTGACACACTGGCGAATATCGTGCACCAATCCCATGGCACTGATCAACAGTGTGGGGGGAATGACAATATTTCTTCCAGAAGCGTGGAATTCATTCTTAAGACTGTCTTTCCCACTAATAAAAGGCATCCGATAGGCTATGGCGTAATCCTTGCAAGCCTCGGCCGCCAACACCAACGATCCCAAAACCTCTGGGCGATCTGTGTTACCCCAGCAGAAATTATCCAGAATCGCCACACGGGATGGATCCGCTCCAACGCTAACAACATTTCGAACCGCCTCATCAATCGCGCATGCCGCCATGGCGTAAGGATCGAGATCACCATAATCAGGTAAAATACCGCAACCAACGGCAAACCCCTTGGTACTACCCAAAACAGGATTCACAACGGAAGCATCGGAAGGACCGTCTTCCAGAATTCCAACCAATGGCTTGATGACGCTACCGCCTTGAACTTCATGATCGTATTGGCGAATGATCCATTCCTTGGAAGCTATGTTTGGAGTGGCCAAAAGTTTCTGCAATGTTTCGGAGAAATTCTCATTGGCAGGTGGCTTGGGATTCGTCTTTGAATTCTCAGGCGCTTTCCAATTGGCCTTACGAACCTGCCTGGGCCTGCCGTTATGCAGGAAATCCATTTCCAGTTCGCCAACCGGGTTACCCTTATAGAACAGTTTTAATTTGCCAGTTTGTTCAAACTTGCCAAGTACTGCAACCTCCACGCCTTCCCATTTACAAACTTCCACAAGTTTATCCAAATTGGATTCCGGAACCGCCAGAATCATTCGTTCCTGCGATTCTGAGATCCATATCTCTGTGTAGGACAGACCATCGTACTTCAGGGGTGCCTGGTCGAGTTGAACCGAAGCCCCCAGATGTTCACCCATCTCTCCAACTGCGGAACTGAAACCACCAGCACCACAATCCGTAATTGCGTGGTAAAGTCCAAGATCCCTGGCTTTCAAAATGGCATCAAGAACCTTCTTTTCCTCGATGGCGTTTCCAATTTGAACTGCCCCACCGGAAACTTTTTCTGATTCTGTATGCAACTCTGCCGACGAAAATGTTGCCCCGTGAATACCGTCACGGCCGGTTCTTCCGCCAACAGCAACAATCAAATCACCTACAAGAGGTTTTTTAACCGCCTTGTCCACTGGAATAAGCCCTGCGGTTCCACAGAACACCAAAGGATTGCCAAGGTAACGGTCGTGAAAACAAACTGCCCCGTTTATAGTTGGGATTCCAATTCGATTGCCATAATCCCTAACCCCGGAAACTACACCATTCATGATTTTAACCGGGTGAAGAATCCCCTCTGGAAGTGATTCTGCGGAAGTCGTTGGCGGCGCAAAACAAAAAACATCGGTATTACAAACCGGCTTGGCACCCAAACCGGTCCCCAAAGGATCTCGAATAACACCACCTATGCCAGTGTTTGCACCACCATAGGGTTCAATGGCACTGGGACGATTATGTGTTTCTACCTTGAAGCAAAGATGATATTTATCGTCAAACTTAATCACCCCCGCATTGTCCTCAAACACACTAACACACCAATCATCCTTGCCCATGGATTCACGAAGAAACCTGGTGGCTTCGAATACGGTTTCTTTAAGCAGATTCTTGTAAACCTTGCCTTCAAAATCCACAGTACCTTTCAGGGTTTTGTGAGAGCAGTGCTCAGACCAGGTTTGGGCTATGGTTTCAAGTTCAATATCCAGAGGTTCTCTGGCAAGTTTTTGGTAATGTGCCTGAATGGTAAGCAATTCTTCCAAATTCAGGGAAAGGGACATTTCCCGGCTCAATTTTTGCAATTGCTCTGAGTCCAACTTTAAAAAAGGCACTACGATTTTACTGAACTGATATTCACTTCCCTTGCCTAAATGATGATCTTGAAGCGGGCCTTCCACAATCATTTCAATGGCATCATTCGCGAGAACCCTTCTAAAAAGCACTGATTTATCCTGTGCCGCTGGTGGAGGCCCAAAATATCTACGAAAACTTCGCACCCCTTGAACAGGAACGCCAAGATCCTTGCTGGCTGCAATAATGCTAAGAGCCGTCGGATCCATAACCCCGGGCTTAAGCAGTACTGTTGCAAGGCACGGATCACCACTTCTTTCCTTTTCCTGAATCCCAACTTGCTGCAAGGTGGCCTTCTCAACCACGGCATCCACCAGTAGTTCAGTTTTAAGCTTTTCCGCCGCTTCACGGGTCAAATCCCCCTGTAGGAGAAAACCCCTGGTGGTTAGGGAAACCACCTCTTGGTTTCGCTTGCCAGACATCAGAAGGTGAAAATCACCGTTAACACGCTTCTTTTCAAGGTCGCTCAAAAGTGGCTGAATCTCTATTTCCCAGATCATGCTTCTTTTCCCGTGAAAGTTGGAACCAGATATGGTTGCATTATAGGAATCGCTGGTGGAATTGCTGGTACCCGAACACTACACCAGACAATAGATTCAAAAATAAGCTTCCGCAATGAGGATTTTCAGGAAAGGAAATTAAACATGAAGGCAGTGCAAGCTGTAATCACCGAACCATTTAAAGCAGATCTTCGCGAAGTGGAATTACCCGATCCTGGCGCGGGCCAAATCATGGTATCTGCAAAGGTTTCTGCCATCAGTGCCGGAACTGAACTGGCCGTTTACACTGGCACGCATCAATGGCTCAAAGACCCCAATTTGCCGGATTGGAAGTTCCCGTTTCGCAGTGGCTATTCAGCTGCGGGAGTGGTTGTAAAAGTTGGAAAGGACATTCAAGGCATCAAGGAAGGTGATAGGGTAAGTTTTCCAGGCAATCACGCCTCGCATGAAATCCTAAGCGTGACCCACGAGCGTGGAAAATGGTGGAAGATGCCTGACAACTTGGATTTTGAAAAAGCAGCCGTTGCCTGTATTGCCAGATATGGCATGGGTGCTTCTATTCGTGCTGGAATCACTTTGGGAAGAAGCGCTGCTGTATTGGGTTTGGGAATTATCGGACAGTTTGCCCTGCGTTGCCTGATGGCCGCGGGAGCCAATCCTGTGGTGGGAATTGATGCTGTTCCAATGCGCAGAAAAGCAGCGCTGGCTGCAGGCGCTTTTGCTGCGATAGATCCCGCCAATGGCCCAATCAAGGATCAAATTCGCAATACCCTTTGTGGTGGAGCGGAAATTGTGGCAGATGCCACGGGGATTCCTGATGCGGTTCCCCAGGCAATGTCACTTGCTTGCGATGGGGGACAGGTGGTGGTGGTTGGCAGCCCTAGAGGAAAAGCCAAGGATGTCAATTTTTACGATGATTTGCACAGAAGGTACATCGAAGTTACCGGGGCTCATGGAAACATGCTGTTTGAACCTGCGCACATTCGGATGCCAGGAGATTGGAACATCCACAAAGCGCAGCATTGGCTGCTGGCATCGCTTGCTAACGGAAGATTGAATTTGGATGGATTGGTGACCCATAAGATCAAACCATCAGAACTTAACAAGGCTTATGATGGTTTGTTGAATAAAAAGGATGAGTATCTTGGAGTGACGGTGCATTGGGATCAACTGTAATGGAAGGTTCTTCACCAGAATTTGCAATCCTACCTTGGATAGCCTGTGCTATTGCGGCCCTGTTAGCTGGGTTTGTAAATTCCATAGCAGGAGGTGGCACGTTACTTACTTTTCCATCGCTGCAGTTTGCTTTGGGAGCTGTGTTTCCCGGCCTGCCAGGAAAAGACATCCTTGTGATGGCAAACACCACTAGCACCCTGGCGGTTTTGCCAGGGTCGCTTGCAGGTGCTTGGGGTGTTAAGAATCATTTGGTTGGAGCGCGAAATTGGCTTGTATTGCTTATTCCATCCAGCATTGTTGGAGGATGCCTTGGGGCATTCCTCCTAACGCGATTTCCATCCCAATTTTCCGCCCTGGTACCTTGGCTGCTTTTTCTGGCATCCACCCTTTTTCTCGTTCAACCTTGGATTTCCAAACTGACCCAAAAACCCGAATCATCCAAAACCACCAGCCCATGGGGAGCTATCACTCTAGCTTTCTTTCAGCTTTTTGTGGCCACCTATGGAGGGTACTTCGGTGCCGGGATTGGAATATTGATGATTGCTTCCCTGTCTTTGATGGGAATTCACGATCTAAACAGGGTAAATGGCATTAAAAATATCTTGGCATTTCTTATCAACACCACCGCCGCCCTATTTTTCTGTTTTAATGCGCCAGTTCACTGGCCTTTGGCCATATGGATGGCTGTTTTTTCAGTCCTAGGTGGTTATTTGGGAGGCATTTTGGGTCAACGCATACCCCGGAAAGTCCTTCGAGCGATTATCATTCTCATCGGATATGGCCTGAGCATGTATTACTTTATATGCCCCCCAGCAATAATGCCCCGGCCTGCCATTTTAATTCCGAATTCAAAACTTTAGCCTTGGCCTGAGAATCGGTTCCTGTTAGAAAAGTTTAGTCTCATCGGGAATTTTGGTCTTTTCAAGGAAAGGAAAGCTAATGATTCGTTCAGTATTTGCCAGTCTTGTGATTGGCTGCATGTTTATGGGTTTTTCAAGCGTAAGCGCGCAAGATTCGAAAGGAAAAAAAGTGAAGACTAATTCAGGATTGGAATATGAGATTTTGAAGGATGGCAATGGTGCCGAGGCGAAAAAGGGTGACAAGGTAACTGTCCATTACACCGGCTGGCTGAAAAGCAACGGCAAGAAATTTGACAGCAGCGTAGATCGCGGAGATCCATTTGTATTTGGTCTTGGCGCCGGGATGGTTATTCGTGGTTGGGATGAAGGCGTTGCAGGAATGAAAATCGGTGAAAAACGCCGCCTTACCATTCCCCCAGATCTTGGATACGGTGCCCGCGGTGCAGGCGGGGTGATACCTCCCAACGCAGACCTGATTTTCGAAGTTGAACTCCTGAAGGTCAACTAAACAGAATCTGCCAAGTCAAGCCATTCCCGATTTAGATCAGCCAGGTGTTGTTCCAGAATTTTCTGGAAAGGTAGCCTGGCTGATTTTGCATACACTTCAGCTAGAAACTTTCCCGCAATCCGCAGGCTTTCCTCATCGCCCCTTTGCCAGATATCCCTTGCAAGCTTCCATGTTGCCCCTAGCTGCTGATTCTCAAGGAAATATCGTGCTTTTCCTGAATACTTTTCCAAGCCTTTCTCGGACCAGATTTCTTCCGCAATACTATGCAATTCCAATTCTTTAAATGGCTCGGCTACGGACTCCAGTTTTGGTACTCCCCCAAAATCCAAAGTTGGTAATAAATCGCCGCGGTTGAGTTGCTCAATATTTTGCGTTGCCAGATACTTCTCCACCTTGGTTTTGACTTTTATCAAAAGACAGTCTGGCTCAAGAAGCCCTTCATCCTCAAGATTCATCTCTTCTTCAGCAAGATAAGATTGCAAAGCCTCGAAAATAGATTTTCCATCCACGGTGAAAGAGAGTCCCTCATCCGCATAACTGGAGGCGAAACATCCGGTTTTACCAGAGCAATCATCCAACAAATAGCCAGCATGCCAGCCTTGGTTTCCTTTCGCCATCACGGTAAAGAATTCCGGCGGATCAAGCGAATACCTCCAATGTAAAGCCAAAAGATCTTTGTTCTTCATATTGTCAAACTTGCCAGCCAGCACATCAAATATCCCAACCAGAGTTATTCCCAGGGACTCTTCAAATGCTTTCTGGGGTTCCAATGGTTTGATTTTGGTAGCGAGATCCCAAAACTGCAAAATCTCTTTTGGAAACTGAACGCCCAGACTGGCATCCCAATGTTCAAGATTTAACCTTGCCTGGTTTGCCAAGTGAAACACCTTTCAAAAAGAAACGACCGGTTTTCATAAACCGGTCGCCCAAAAACAACTTCTTGGAAAATCATTTTAGGAAAGAATTGCGGTAACAGGTTCTCCCTGAACCAATTCGCGAGGCTGGTTAAGATGGTTATAAACAATCGTCGAAGGTTCAATTCCAACACTATGGTACAAAGTAGCCAACAATTCGCGAGGGTGAACAGGATTTTCAATCGGAGCACTGGCGGTGTTGTCGGATTTACCATAAACAAGTCCGCGCTTAGCACCAGCACCCGCAACGACTGCGGTATAGCAGTACGGCCAATGATCACGACCATCGTCATTATTTTGATTACCAGAGGTTGAAACACCCCGCTGTGGGCTTCTCCCGAATTCACCCACTGCAATGACCAGGGTTTCGGATAGCAATCCACGATCATCCAAATCCGCAATAAGGGTGGTTAGGCCGGAGTCCAGCATAGGAGCGGATTGATCTTTCATGCGCTTGGAAAGCCCAACATGCACATCCCAGGAATGATTGTCCGAATTTGCCACCTTGGGCCAGTTGATTTCAACAAACCGAGTACCAGCTTCCACCAACCTTCTTGCCAGCAGACAGCTTTGGCCAAAAGTATTCATACCGTAGCGTTCGCGCATTGCCTTGGGTTCCTGGCTTAATTCAAACGCCTTTCGGGCATTTCCAGAAATCACAAGACTTAAAGCCTTTCCATAATATTCATCAAGCTCATACTTGGAAGTGGCGCTCTCCAGGGCAGGCAAGCCCTTATTGATGGTTTCACGCAAGGATGCGCGTCTTTCGAGACGGCGGGCATCTATTTCATCACGCAGTTTAAGATCATCGATCTTAATGCGCTCCATCTTGGTCATATCCATGTCATCGCCAGCCGGATAGAGCAAATAAGGATCATAGGCCCTGCCTAGAAAACCAGCGCTTCCACCTTTCCCCACCACATTACTTTCCTGTAATGGCCTTGGTAGCATCACAAAGGGAAGCATGGGTTTTGTAGGTGGCTTCAGGCGTATGACATTGGAACCAGCAGTGGGAAAATCTTTCGGGGTCGGTGGTTCCAACTGGCCTGATGGACTTACCTTATCTGCAGTGTAACCTGTCAACATTTGGTAGATGGCAGCCGTATGATTGAACAAACCGTTGGGCGTATAGCTCATCGACCGGATCATGGTAAACTTATCATTGATCTGGGAAAGCTTGGGAAGCAATTCGGTAAAATTTGTTCCTGGGATTTTGGTGCTAATGGGTTTGAAAACGCTCTTTACATTATCTGGAACATTTTCCTTGGGATCCCATAGGTCGAGATGGCTTGGGCCACCCTGCAAATAAACCAATATCACACTTTTGGCTTTTCCAAAACCAGGTCCACCGGTTTGGTTGACAGCGGCATTCGCCTTCAAGCCAAGTATGTCGGCAAGGCTGACTCCAAAAACCGCAGAACCACCCACTCGAATCAATTCTCTTCGGGTGATTCCATCACATGTATCCTTACCAGGCCAACTTGGTATTACCAACATGGAATGATCCTTTCAAATGCTTTGTGTCTAAGCCTTAATATCGACATAAATCAGAATCAAAGGCAGGAATTTCGCACGATCTTATTAGTCAATATGCCTCAAAAAGACTGATTATTCAAGAATTAAACATCCACAACCATTATAAAGGAGGTTTTTCCGGTCTGGGCAAGGCAAACCAAGCCTTGTTGCAAACCTCCATTTCTTCCGCATTTAATGGTGTTTTGACCGAACTCAGGCTATCGTCCAATTGTTCCGGCTTGGAAGCACCAAGTATGGCGCTTGTTATTCCGGGTTGATTTAAAACCCATGCAACAGAAGCCGTTGCAAGCGATTTACCCCTGGCTTTGAAATAGGAATACAAATTGTGAGATTCCTGAATGTGAGCATCATGCCAGTAGCGATCTCGATAAAGATCACCAGTTTTGCCCAAGGTGAACCGCCCGCCAGCGTTTAGATCACTTTTAGAATGATATTTCCCCGTAAGCATGCCACCAGCAAGGGGATTGTAACTTACTATTCCCAATTTCTGATCGACGCACAATGGAACCAATTCTTGTTCCATGTCACGATAAAGCAGATTGTAACGCGGTTGAACAACTGCAAACCTGTTCCAATCATGAAGACTCGAAATCCCCAAAGCCAAAGCCACTCTCCAAGCGGGGAAATTGGAACACCCCACAAACCTTGTTTTGCCTTGGGATACCAAGTCATCAAAGGCTTTCAATGTTTCTTCGAGAGGCGTCTTAGGGTCAGGAGCATGGGCATAAAAAAGATCCAGGTAATCGGTCTTCAAACGCCGCAAACTGGATTCCACCGCATGAAAAATATGCCTTCTGGAAAGCCCCTCGTCGTTGATGTTTTTCCCAACCTTCTGCCTGCACTTGCTTGCGACAATAAATTCATGCCGTTTGTGCTTCAGCCATTCGCCAATGATGGTTTCTGTGGCACCCCAAGTACTTTCATCCGGTGGAATCGGGTAAACATCCGCGGTATCTATGAAATTAATGCCCTCATCTGAGGCTTTGTTCAATATTTCGAAAGAAGTGTTCTGATCGCACTGGCTGCCAAAGGTCATGGTGCCAAGGCACAACACGCTCACCTGAAGACCAGTATTTCCAAGAGGTCGAAATTCCATGATTAGAAACTCCGGCTGGGGAAGGTAACTTAAAATATCAATTATAAATTCATCCCGAAGCAGCAATCAAATGGAATGAAGTGGACGAATGACTAAAAATCAATTTGGCCACGGAAGAAAACTCCCATGTCACCAAGGGTTACGCTGGAACCATTGACCTGCCCAAGATCCCATATTTGCTCTAATTGGTAGCCAATGGAATACTTTGTGAATGGCGCGCGCTTGGGTGTGAAACTTAAACCTGTTTGAAATACAAGTTGTGGAACGGACATAACCTTGAATTGGCTGGAACTCCCCATCACTTGCCCCTGTGGAAGGTATTCCGTGGCATTAAAATTTTGGTTTATATTTCCCACAATTACGGCTCCATCCAAACCAAAAAATGCAGCCAGGCCAGGAACCCTTTCAACGCGCCGGGAACCTTCGATGTATGCATGGGGGCCGCCACCAAACATGTTATTACTGGAATGCTGGTAGGCTAACGCGTTGGATTGCGTGGAATCCGAATAAACATTCAAAATTCTTCCACCAACCCTGTAATGAACATCCCAATGCCTGGAAGGTCTAAATAATGGGGCTATGTAATCAAAGTCACCTTGTTGAAGATTCAACCTGGTTTTGATGGAGGAATCCAAACCGTAAAGCGAACCATTTCCATTGCCATCAGTAGCCAGCATTCTCCAGGAAATAGAAAATCCACCCAAACCGTTTCCTAGTCGATATCCCAATTCCAAATGGGGCTGAACTGCCCAGTCCAAGTCAGTGGTTGGGACATTTACTGGAACCACCCTTCCGTTGGAAAGAGTTACATCGGAGAAAAGATTTTGACTAAGGTTTGGTTTGATTGCCCCCAAGTCCAAGGTAAAAAAAACACAGCTATTTGGTTTTATAGACCCGTAAATATTCTGATCCCTAACCAAATCATCCAAAGGAGATTCTGGCTGCGGAAAGATGGTTGGTGGCAATGGGTCCAAACCAATGGGATCCAAGGGAGAACGGATAAGGTTGGGGTTAGCCGAGTTTGTTGGCACCTGTGGATTAACAGGAAGCGGCTGCCCCAACTGAGGCGGAGGGGCGTCCAAACCAGTTTGTGCCGTTGCCCTGGTATTTAAAGTGATTGCAACCAAGCCAACAGAAATTATCATCAGGTAATATTTTGCCCGCATCCCCATTATTCTTTAAGTACCCTTTCAAAACTATAATTACCCAATCTCACTCCATAACATTCATTTCATTTGGTTCAATACCATTTGATCGCTATTAAATCCTATTTTTGGTAATATTGAGAATTAGAAGGGTTTAATGGCGCAAAAATGAACCTTGATGCTAAGATTTGTTACTGTTTTCACGTCTCGCGGCGTAAGCTGGAGAATTTTATCAAATTAGAGAAGCCTAAGGTTGCTAGCATGCTTTCTCAATGCGGGGGTGCAGGAACTGGCTGTGGATGGTGTATCCCATTTCTAAAGCAAATTCATGCCAATTGTAATCAAATAACCTCTGCTGAATCTTCGGATTTGGAAACCTTAACACCAGAAGAATACTCACAAAGAAGGGCAAAATTTATCGAGGAGGGTAAAGGCAGGCCACCGGCTGTTTGATTTTTTTCTTTTAGGCTAGATTACCTTGGTTTATCTTCGAGAAGTTATTTATTTCAACATTTTTGAAAGGTCGTAGCATGGCAGCTTTCAACAACTCTAATCCCCTGAAAAAACCAACAGATAGAAGAGAATTTATCAAGTGGACTACCGCCCTTGGGGTTGGCAGTCTTGTGCCTGTTTCAAAACCAAAAGCCCAAGATATTACCCGACCTGCAGAAACTGCCGTAAAAGGTCTTTTTGATACTTTAACCCCCGAACAAAAGAAAACCATCTGCTTCGAATGGGATCACAAGGAGGCCAATCGCGGCCTTTTGCGAACTTTTGTCTCCAACAACTGGCAAATTACCAAGCCAATCATTCGAAGTAATTTCTTTACAAAACAACAGCAGGATATCATCCATGATGTTTTCAAAGGACTTATAAACCCTGATTGGTATTCAAAATTTTTGAAACAGCTTAAGGATGATACGGGTGGAAAAGAATGGGGTTCGGAACAAAGTATTGCCATCTTTGGCAAGCCTGGGGAAGGTAAGTTCGAATTTGTCATGACAGGAAGGCACATGACACTCCGTGCTGATGGAAATTCAGAAAGCCATGTAGCATTCGGCGGACCAATTTTCTATGGACATGCTGCAGATTCTTTTAATGAAGGTGCGGACCACAAGGGCAATGTTTTTTGGCCCCAGGCTCTTGAAGCAAACAAGGTCTTCAAACTTTTGGACAATGACCAGAAAAAAATAGCACTGGTAGATAAAGCTCCGCCTGAATCACAGGTACAGTTTAAAGGTAAGGGAGAATACATAGAAGGTATTCCGGTTGGCAAGTTGGATTCCACCCAGCAAAAACAACTTCAATCAGTACTAAAAGGATTGATTGAACCCTTTCGCCAAGATGATCAGAAAGAAGCGCTGGCTTGCCTTGAAAAGCAAGGTGGTTTGTCTGCTTGCAGACTGGCCTTTTACAAACAAGGGGACATTGGAAAAGACGAAGTTTGGGATAACTGGCGCTTGGAAGGGCCATCTTTTGTTTGGTATTTCCGTGGAAGCCCGCATGTGCATGTTTGGGTAAATGTCGCTGATGACCCATCGGTTCCATTGAACGCCAAAGGCTAACGCATCATTGGCGGCTTGGCCTGTCTTAATGATTGAATTTCTGGAGGCAAAGACAGGCCCGGAATGTAAGTAAACCGATCGTTGGCAATTTTTCTGAGAAGAAGTGGATAATCAGGCCATTTTCCCTGGGTATCATCCAAGGCGGCTTTTTCTTCCTGACTGATAATTGGGAAAAGTGAATTCAATATCACGGCCTGAGCTTCCGAAGGAAATTCCTCCAGGGTTGAGGCCCCAAAGTTACCATTGTAATCTGGCTGAACAGTCCTCATTAACCTTGTAACCACCAGGGGAAATGCGGGCCATTTGCCCTCCGCCTTCATGACATCCGAACCCCGGCCTTTTTCCATTTGCCTTAAAGATTTCAAAACGCCCCTGACATCACCGGGAAGATTTTCAAGCCTGAGCGGTGGTTCTGGCTTATCAAATTTTTTCGGAAGAACCGGATAATTCTCTGAAAGGTCGCCAATAATTTTAAAAACAGCAGCCTTTTTATAATCAGCTTTGTTCAGCCTCTCCAAATCCTGAGTATTCAATTGGGCTTTCAATTTCTCAACGAAATCCCTGCCTTCCTGACTAAGGTCGCGAATCTGGAACTTCTTCTTTTTCTTAGACTCGGGATTACTATGGCGCTGTAATTCCTCGCCTTTAATTCGAATCAACTCCGCCTTTCTTGCATCCGCGTCCAAGCCTGCCAAGAGTTCTCGCTCTCCCTTCGGTAATCTCTCAATCCAAAGTTTTTCCATCACGGACTTGATCTTTGCGATTTTGGCATCTTCATTTTCGATCAGCAAAATCTCAGCCCTTGTTGGTTCTGGCAACTCGGACATCCACGCATGAAATCGCCGGACCAACTCTATGTTTCTTGCTTCTTTGACAGGGTCGGGGTCATGAATCTGTTTATCAAAGCTTCTAATTTCATTTCTGGCGGCTTGGCCCATCTTCAACCAAGCCTCATAATTTTGCCTTAGCTTATCATGTCGTAAAGGGTCACGCTTAATTCTTTCCAGAGCTTTTTTGTTTCTTGAAAATTCCTCCGGCGTCAGATCTGCCCCCATGAAAACCGGGATGAAAAGAACAACCACCGTGAATCTTAAAATATGAGCCGGAGTATTTTTCATTTTTATTGGCCCTGGCTTCCAGAAACTTCGTCACCAAACAATTCCGGTTCGTCCAATCTTTTCAAAAAACTGATGCTCTTAATCTCCTGATACATTGGAAGGTTTTCCACAACGCGAAGGTCTTTCACCAGGTCCATCTCTTTGTTTGGATCTCGAAGATAGGCATTCATACCCAAAAAACCAAGAACAAAAAGAACCACCAAACCTGCCAAAAAGGCAAATCCCGGCAAAGAATCAGATAATGGGATTCGTGCCGTGGAATGCCTGGTGATTTTCTCCAGACGGTCCATGGTTCTTGCTGTGAAATTTGTGGTGACCTCGGGGGCAGGCAAATAATCCAGCAAATTCCAAGTTTCCCTTAATTGCTGAAAACGCTTGCGCTCCTCGGGATCTGATGCAAGCTTGGCTTCAAAATCCCTGGCTTCCTTGTCCGAAAGTTCGCCATCCAGATACGCGGAATAAAGCTCCTCGCGATCTTGGAAAGTATCGCCATCCATTTCATTTTTTTCAGGAGTCATGCTTCTTCGCTCCTTATTCCGCCAAAGCCTTGATCCATGTAAATGTACGCTTTCAAAGCTTCCTTCAAATTCAATCTGGCCCGGCTTAATAGTGATTTTACCGCCTTAGGTGTTAACTCCATCACGCTCGCGATGTCGGCATAATTCATGTCCTCGTATTTATTTAACACCACTGCCATCCGCTGGCGCTCGTTTAATCCCTCTAATGCTTTTTGAATTACCTGGGCAAGTTCTTGATTTTGAATCTGGCTGGAGGGATGATCTTCTCGCGGAGGAAGCCTTAAATCCGCTGGTATTTGATGAAAAGTTCCGGATTCACTGGCGACAAATGGAACGCTGGGCTTTTTTTTCCGATTGCGGATACTGTTCAAAGCGAGGTTGTTTGCAATGGTGAAAAGCCAGGTGCTGAACTTTGCCTTGGGATGATAGCTTTTTCGCGATTTGAAAACCCTGAGAAATACTTCCTGAGCCAAGTCCTCGGCTTCTTCCCTGTTTCCCACCATGTGAAACATGATGGAAACTAGTCGGCCTTGAAAGGTCTGCACCAATTCTTCAAACGCCCCAGCTTCGTCGGCACGAACACGAAGCATTAGCCTCACATCCGGGTCGCGCAGGGCGAACTGGGCACTTGATTGGCCTATAGCGTTCAAGGAAAACACCTATTGATGGCAGGTAATATCTCTGGGAGTAATCATAAACCATTTGAGAAGGTTTTTTCAGAGGATTCCGGCAAATTAAAGCATTATGAGGCCAATACTGTCCTTCTTAGCTGGCCACATGCAGCATCAATATCCGCACCCTTGCGTTTTCGGATAGTGGCACTTTGACCACCTTTCTTCAAAATCCTCGCAAACTCCTCAACCGATGCTTGCTGCGGACGCTTAAAAGGCAAGTCGGTTACAGTATTAAAAGGGATCAAATTCACATGAGCCTTACGGTTGGCCAGCAAGGCCGACAATTCTTTTGCATGAGCAGGTAAATCATTCACCCCACCCAATAAAATGTACTCAAAAGTCACTTGGCGGCCGGTCAATTCGAAAAAGTCATCACTTGCGGTCAGTATTTCTTGAATTCCAATCTTTTTGTTGGTTGGAATGATTTGGGTTCGAAGTTCATCGTTAGGTGCATGCAATGAAACTGCCAGATGGTATTGCTTTTTGCATTCGGCAAGTTTGCGAATCTTCTGTGGAATCCCAACCGTTGAAATGGTGATATGCCGGGCACTGAGCCCCAAACCTTTTGGAGAGCAGGCAACTTCCAAGGCTGTGAGCAGATTTTCAAGATTGGTCATGGGTTCCCCCATTCCCATCACCACAATATGAGTTAGTCTGTCTCCCAATGGGAGCAAATTCCTGGCCAGAATCATCTGCTCCATAATTTCATGAGCTTCCAGATTCCTGATAACGCCATCTATTCCACTTGCGCAGAAAACGCAACCCATGGCACAACCCACTTGGGTGCTTATGCAAACAGTTCTCCTGGCATCCTCCTTCATGAGGACGCATTCGATGTTTTGCCCATCCGAAAGTTTTAGAAGAAGTTTTCGAGTGTCATCCTGGGCTATTTTTTGAACAGCCTCTTCAATGGAGAAGATTTTAAACTTTTTGGCAAGTTCCTCCCTTAAAAACAATGGGAGATCACTCATCATGGAAAAATCTGTAGCCCTTTTGTCAAATATCCATTGATAAATCTGGCCTAATCTGTGGGCTGGCTGCTGACATTGGGTTAACCAATGGGTCAAATCATCCTTTGACAAGGATAATATTGGCACTTTGGAAGGTTGATTGGCTAACACTTGAAGGCTTTGCTTATTTTCCATGATTTCATTCTACAGCCTGTTTCAAGTTATCAAGTAAAGTTCCCCCAGATGGTGAAAACTCAAGCCAATTAACAAAAGTTAGAAAGCATTGCTATTATTTCAGTTAGGTCAATTTTGACCTTTTTTGCACCTCCACTTTGGCCCCATTTATGCATATAATTTCTTCTGTATAAATTTATTGTTATTTGATACCCACCTTTTGGAACTGGAAGTGAGTCATGGCGGAACCGGAATACCGACCCGGGTTGGCTGATGTACCAGTGGCAGAATCAGCAATCAGTTTTATCGATGGAAAAAGAGCCCGGTTGGAATACCGTGGCATTGCGGTGGAAACCCTTGCCAAGGAAAGTTCCTTTGAGGAAACTTCCTGGTTGCTTTTAAAGGGTGATTTGCCTTCTCAAAAAGAACTGGCAAACTTCGACAGCCAGCTAAGGCATCATCGCAGGCTTAAGTATAAAATCATTGATTTAATCAAGTGCCTCCCCGAAACAGGTCATCCCATGGATGCGCTCATCTCTGGCGTGGCAGCCTGCGGAATGTTCTACCCAAGTAGAGATGTTACTAACGCAGAGAGCAACTGGAATTCCGTTCTAAGGCTTATTGCCAAACTACCCACTATAGTTGCAGCTTTTCACCGCCTGCGACATGGGGATGAAGCTGTTCCTCCCCGCGACGACCTTGGCCACGCAGCAAATTTTTATTACATGCTTACGGAAGAAGAACCTTCGCCTTCGGTAACCAGGGTTCTGGATGCCTGCCTGATTCTTCATGCAGAACATACCATGAACGCATCCACGTTCAGCGGTCGAGTCACTGGTTCGACTCTCGCAAATCCCTACACCGTGGTAAGCAGTGCCATAGGTACACTTACGGGGCCTTTGCACGGAGGTGCTAACGAGGAAGTTCTGGATATGCTTGAAGAAATCGGCTCCCAGGCCAATGTAAAGGCCTGGCTGGACGATGCGATAAAACACAAGAAAAAGATCATGGGATTCGGTCACCGTGTTTACAAGGTCAAGGATCCCCGGGCGACTGTTTTACAGGAACTAGCAGAACAGATGTTTGTGGAAACTGGCAAACCTGAAGTATACAAGCTTGCAGTGGAGATGGAAACTATTGCCTCCGGCGTGCTGGGGCCCAAAGGCATCTATCCCAATGTGGATTTCTACTCCGGCATCATTTACCAAAGCCTTGGTATTCCAAGGGATTTGTTCACACCCATATTTGCCATTGCCAGAGTTACTGGATGGCTGGCTCACTGGCTGGAACAACTGAAAAACAACCGCATATTCCGACCCGAACAGGTATTTGTCGGCAAAAACGATCAGCCTTATGTTCCTTTGGATAAAAGACCATAATCCAAAAATCCTCAGACTTCCTTCACTCAAGGCGACTTGAACCATGCTTGATATCGCATTTATTCGCTCGAACCCGGATGCAGTAAAAAGCAATTGTAAAAACAGGAATGTCGCTGTTGATGTGGACAGGGTAATCGCAATTGACGACGAGAGAAGAAAGCTTCTCAGCCAGATACAGACGATCCAGCAAAAGCAGAATGAACTTTCCAAAGAAATCCCCAAGGAAAAAGACCCCGCCAAAAAGCAAGAGCTTGTAGCCCAGGGCAAGCAATTACGCGAACAAGTATCCGGAATGGAGGTCCAAGTTAGGGAAACAGAAAGCAGGCTCAAGGCCGCCATATCTGTCATTCCCAACATGACACACCCGGAAGCTCCGGTGGGCGCCCTACCGGAAGACAACAAAGACATCAAACATTTTGGCGAGAAGAAAATATTTGATTTCAAGCCCAAGGATCATGTGGCCATATGTGATTCGCTGCAACTTGCGGACTTTGAGGCTGGAGCTTCGGTAACCGGGCAGAAATTCTACTTTTTGAAAAACGAGGGTGCACTTCTGGAACTCGCACTTGTGCAGTACGCCATGAGTGTTTTGTTAAAAGAAGGCTTCACACCAATCATCACACCCGACCTTGCACGGGTTGAGGTACTTGAAGGGATTGGCTTTCTACCCAGAGACCCAGATCCTGAAAAACGTCAGGTTTACACCATCGAGGGAACCGATCTTTGCCTGGTTGCAACTGCGGAAATCACGCTGGGGGGCATGCATCGCGATCAGATTCTTGATGAAGCTACTCTTCCCCGTAAGTATGTCGGCCTTTCCCATTGCTTTAGAACCGAGGCCGGAGCCCCGGGAAAAGATACCCGTGGCCTTTACAGAGTCCACCAGTTTACCAAGGTCGAAATGTTTGCCTTCTGCACCCCAGAACAAAGCGAGCAAATCCATAAGGAAATTCTCGCAATCGAGGAAAAAATCTTCCAAGGCCTTGGCTTGTGCTTCCGGGTTATAGATACATGCACCGGGGATCTGGGTGGTCCAGCTTACAGAAAATATGATCTTGAAGCTTGGATGCCAGGCAGGGGTGAACAGGGAGACTACGGCGAAGTTACCAGCACCTCAAACTGCACGGATTATCAATCCCGCAGATTGAACATTCGCTGCAAAAGCGCAACGCAAAAAGGAACCCGCTTTGTTCACACGCTAAATGGAACCGCTGTGGCGGTCACCCGTGCCATGGTTGCCATTCTGGAAAACAACCAACAGGCAGATGGTTCTGTTATAATTCCCGAAGTGCTGAGGCCATTCATTGGCAAAGACCGGATTGTGCCCCGTTAAAAATCGCGCACAGCCTTCTTGGAATTATATGCGTGGATAAAGACAATCTGCCTCCGGATGAAAAAGTAAAACTTTTCCCCGCTTCCCCCGGCGTCTACATCATGAAAGACGAAAAAGGGGTCGTTTTATACGTTGGCAAAGCCAAGAACCTTCGCAACCGGGCTTCTCATTATTTCACAAAAGCCGCGTTCGAGGACCCCCGCACAGAAAACCTGGTGCCCCTAATCAGGGACATAGATTTCATATTGGCCCAAACCGAAGTCGATGCATTACTTTTGGAATCAAGGCTCATCAAAGACATACAACCGCGGTTTAATGCCGCCCTTAAGGATGGGAAGACCTTTCCCTACCTTCAAATTCGCACCCGGGAGGAATTTCCTCGAGTTGAGTTCACAAGATCACCCCGGAGAAAAGGCGTTAGGCTTTATGGGCCATTCACAAGCTCCCGCTCCTTAAAGCATGCGATTCTCGTTCTGCAAAAGATCCTAAAATTTCGCACATGCTCACTGGATATCAGGTCTGATGACAATCGCTGGCGCTGGTTTCGCCCATGCCTATTGCATAGCATTCATCAATGCAGCGCCCCTTGCAACTTTCGTGTCACCCGCGAGGAATACCGTGCCCAGATCAAATCATTAATCATGGTGCTTGAGGGTAGAAAAAAAAGACTCCTTCGCAAAATGAACATGGAAATGAAGGAGGCCAGTAAAAAACTTTTGTTCGAGAAAGCAGCCCGCCTTCGAGATGACATTAAATCCCTTGAGAAACTCGAGGACCGCGGCAGCAATTCTCAGGAAATGCAACCCGAGGTTTTCCCCATCGATCCCAAAAAAGGCCTCAAGGGTTTAAAGAAAATCCTAGGTCTTCAAAATGTTCCCAGAACTATTGAGGGCATCGACATTGCGCACCTTGGTGGAGCTGATACCGTTGCTTCGCTGGTACGTTTTCTGGATGGCCTTCCCTTCAAACCGGGTTACCGCAGGTTTAAGATCAAGACGGTGGAGGGAGTGGATGATTTTGCTTCGATTCGTGAGGTTGTTTTTCGACGGTTCAGGAAGCAGCGCGATGACGAGGAAATTTTTCCCGATGTGATTCTGATTGATGGTGGAAAAGGCCAGCTTAACGCCGCAAGGGAGGCTTTTGGCATGCTTGGAATTGAACCCCCATGCCTGATTTCCCTGGCGAAAAAGGAAGAGGAAATATTCCGGCCGGGAGAGTCCGAACCCATTCGGCTTGGCAGGCACTCTTCCGCGCTAAGATTATTGCAATATGTCCGCGACGAGGCACATCGTTTTGCACAGCACTATCATCATTTGCTAAGGCACAAGAAATTTCAGGATGAATTTGATATCTCCCGGAAGAAAAACAGGAAAGCTGATAACAATGAGAATCCTTCTGACAAATGACGATGGAATTTACGCCCCTGGCCTTAGAGCCTTGCGAACAGAACTTCTGAAAATCGGCACCGTGGATGTTGTTGCACCCGCAACAGAACAAAGCGCGGCAAGCCATTCAGTAACACTGACTTCGCCTTTGGTTGTGCAGGAAGTTATGGATGATAACCTTACGAGGATTGGCTGGGCGGTGGAGGGAAGACCTGCCGATTGCGTAAAACTTGCCATCCGCCAGATTCTTGGCTACCAACCTGACATTGTGGTTAGTGGTTTAAACGCTGGTTCTAATGCGGGTATTAATGTTTTATACAGCGGGACTGTGGCCGCGGCAGTTGAAGCTTCTTTCTTTGGCATCACCAGTATTGCCTGTTCATTGGAATACACAAAAGCAAACCCCCTGGATTTTCCCAAAGCTGCAGAATTCGCCAGAAGGGTTGTGGAAAACATTGTCGCTAGCAAACCGGCGACAGGATCCCTTTTTAATGTAAACATACCAAGCCTTGAAAAGGGAGCCATAAAAGGCATCAAGGTTGTGCCCCAAAACACCTCCACTTACAAGGAAACCTTTGAGAAAAGAATGGATCCTCGAGGGAGAACCTACTACTGGTTGGGAGCTGATTTTTCCTGCCCAGACCCCCATCCAGACACCGACACTCATGCATTAGCTGATGGTTTTATCTCCGTCACTCCATTACAATTCAACCTTACTGAAAAAAGGATGCTGCCCGAGATGCAATCCTGGAACTGGAAACTTTAGCTAAGAGGTTTGCCATGAATGGTATTGAAGCAATCGTGTCATCACTGGAATCCACAGGCCAAATGCTGGAAGGCTTTATTTCCGATCTTTCCGATAATGATCTACTTGTTTGCCCAGTGGAGGGTGCGAACCATATTGCCTGGCAAATCGGCCATCTGATCTCTTCAGAACGATTTATTATGGAAGGAAACCTTCCCGGGGCACAATACGGCGCTCTCCCTGCCAATTTTGAAAATGTCCATGGCCGGGAATCCACCACTAAGAATTCAAACCAGGGTTTTCTTTCCAAAGATACCTACATCGACCTGTTCAGGAAAACCCGCGCTGCATCAATCCAAGCCGTAAAAGCCCTTAAGGACAGTGATTTGGAAAAACCAACTACGGGCCGCTTAGCAGCCAAAGCCCCGACTGTTGGCAAACTTTATTTGCTGGCATCACACCATATCTTGATGCATGTAGGCCAGTTTAGCGTGGTTCGACGAAAACTTAGCAAACCCGTGCTGTTTTAATCATGAATTGGAACGCCCGACTTGCGGATGCCATCGTTCTTATCCATTTGGCTTTTGTTGGATTTGTAGTTTTTGGCCAACTGGTCATCCTTGGTGGATTGCTTTTAAAAAAGCCATGGGCAAGAAATATTGGATTCCGGATTACTCATCTGGTTTGCATCGGTATCGTTGCCATTGAAGGTATGCTGAATGTTGAATGTCCCCTGACCGTTTGGGAAAGAAAACTTCGTGTGGAAGCAGGCGAAATGTTGGATGAGGCCCCGTTCATTCCACGCCTTGCTAACCGGATACTTTTTTACCCGGATGTGCCGCACGAATACTTTGAATGGGGGCATATTGGGTTTGGAGCTCTGGTTTTTATGACGTTTCTTTTGTGGCCACCCCGCCTGCCACAAAAAACAAAATTAGATGATCTTTCTTCTTCATCCCCAAGCCTGCGCTGAGCTATATTGAATAATCATTAACCAATGATGGAGAAACTTTATGAATGCTTTCAAGACTGGTGCCTTGCTCGCATTATTGATGCCGTTTGGACTTCTTGCAGAACCCAACAACTGGGAACGGTTTCGCGGCCCGAACGGAACCGGCAAATCTGATTCCACCAAGATTCCAACCACTTTTTCGCCTACTGACGGTGTAGTTTGGAAGGTGGCCCTCAAGGGCACTGGCAATTCTTCACCCATCATTTGGAATGACAGGGTTTTTGTCCATTCCTCGGAACAGGACGGAACAAAAAGGTATTTGATTTCGCTGGATGCTACCAATGGCAAGACCCTTTGGACCAAAGAATTTTCAGGTGCGAAGGCCAAAACCCACGTCAAGAATTCTCTGGCATCGTGCACCCCCACAACGGATGGGGAAAGAATTTACAACATCGTATGGAATGGCGAAGAGATATCGTTGTTTGCCCATGATTTTAATGGCAAGGAAGTCTGGAAAAGAGATTTTGGTAAATATGTAAGCCAGCATGGGCCAGGCCATAGCCCAATAGTTGTGAATGGAAAAATCATCTTTAACAATGATCAAGATGGAAGTGCCCAGCTTTTTGCACTGGATTCCAAAACTGGAAAAACTGTTTGGGAAGCGCCCAGAAAGGCTTTTAGAGCTTGCTATTCTACGCCTTTGTTAAACAAAAGCCCCGAAGGAAAGATGGAACTTCTTGTTGGCACCACGGCTGGAATCACCAGTTATGATCCTGATAAAGGCTCTGAAAACTGGAGTTACACATGGTCGTTCACTAAAAGCCCGTTGCGCACGGTCGCTTCTCCGATAGTAGCGGCTGGTGTTGTGATTGCTTGCAGTGGAGATGGCGCTGGCGACAGACATTTGATTGCTGTAAGGCTTGGCGGCAAAGGCGATGTTACCGGAACAAATCTGGCGTGGGAAAATCGCAAAATCTTTCCTTATGTTCCCACCATGCTTTCCAAGGATGATTTTGTCTTCAGCGTAACCGACAAGGGAATGGCCATGTGCCACATTGCCAATTCCGGAAAAGAAGTTTGGACCAACAGGCTTGATAGCCCTGTCACTGCATCACCAGTAATGATTGGCGATAATATTTTTGCAATAGGCGAAGATGGAACTGTATATGTTTTTAAGGCCCAGGGTAGTTTTCAGCAAATCGCTAAAAACTCGGTGGGTGAACCTGTCTTCGCATCACCCGCGGTAGCTAATGATAAACTTTTTGTTCGTGGCAAAGAGCATTTGTTCTGCATTGGAAAGAAATAAGGCAAACAACCATCAAGGAGACCCCAAATGATCAAATACAATTTATTGAGAACCATGGTATACGGGTTGACAGTTTTCAGCCTTGCCTGCGAATTCAATTACAATCAGGCACTAGCACAGAAAGACTCCCCTATGGAAAATTCAAATCATCGGGTTTTTGAAATGAGAACCTATTATGCCGAACCTGGTAAGATGGAAGAACTTCACAAAAGGTTCCGGGATCACACCTGCAAGCTTTTTGAAAAACATGGAATGACCCTGGTGGGCTTTTGGAAACCCATGGATCCTGCCAAAGCTGATGAATCCATGGTTTATATTCTTGCTTACCCAAGTAAGAAAGCGGCTGAAGCTTCCTGGAAAGCTTTCCGCGAAGATCCCCAGTGGATTTCCGCCCGCGATGCTTCCGAAAAGAACGGGAAATTAGTCAAGAAAATTGAATCTGTTTATCTGAATCCAACTGACTACTCCTCCCTTAAATAAATCTAAATGTATTTAACGACCTCACTGTTAGTGCTGATCATCAGCCTTTTTCAGGGCCCGGCATTGGGTCCTGAAAAGGTGGATGAAACGCGAGTACACTTCCGGGTTTCAGATTCAAATCACATTCTCATTCGGGCAAAAATACAAGAAAAAGGGCCATACTTCTTTATTCTGGATACTGGAGCACCAGTTACCTTTATCAGCGAAGATGCAGGAAAAGAAATTGGCTTGAAGGCAGATGAAAAAGGCTGGTGCAGGCCAAAATCTATCCTTTTGGAAGGTGGCCTTGAAATCAATGACCCCAAAGTACGTTTGGAAACCCCTTTTCAATTAAAAGGCATGAATGGGATGGGACTTGCGGGAGTTGAACTTCACGGTTTAATTGGTTTTGATATTCTCGCAAAATACATCATTCATTTGGATATTTCAAAAAACCATATGGTTTGGATTCCCAATAATTACACTCCTCTAAAACCAGTAGGAGCAGGGGGAAAATCGGCGCCCGAAAACCTTGAAACGTTGGGAACCGTGATGAAGTCGATTGGTTCGCTAATAAAACCAAAACCCAGGGAATTAGTATTTATTGGAAATCTAGGAATCATATTCGAAACAGACCAAAAAAAGTTATTAGTAAAACAAGCCCTGCCTGATAGTGCTTCCGATAAAGCCGGTCTTCAAAAAGGAGATTTAATTACCACATGCCAAGGCGCACCTGTGAACAATTTAAAGGAACTTCATAAGGCCATCCTTGGACAAAAGAATACCAACATTTTGGAAATGGATATCAGTAGGGAAGGTAAAAAACAAAGCTTAAAAATCCCGTTAAACGAAAAGTAACCATGAATTCTATTTACAACTATTTATTCATGCTTTTTTGCGGCGCACCCGCATCTGAAATGCACGAAATACCTTTTGAATTATTAAAAACCGGCCACATGGTAATTGAGGCAAAGATCAATGAAAAAGGCCCTTACCGGTTCATCTTTGATACGGGCGCTCCTGCAACCATTGTCAGCAGCCGAGTCGGAAAAATTGCGGAGATCAACTCAGCCTCAAAAGTTTCCATCTCCATTTTTGGAAATGGCGGGCAAGTCACCATCAAAAGTGTTCAGGTTGGCGATAGCACATCAAGCAACATGCAGGCAATATTGATGGATCACCCTACCATTGCTGTTATTTCCAAATACTTTGGCCAAATAGATGGCATTCTTGGTTATACTTTTTTTTCGAAATACGCTTTAAGAATCGATTACAAACTAAAAAAAATATACCTTAAAGAAACAGACTATATCCCTGACGATGTTATCGGAAAAATGGTACGAAGCATTCTAAAGCAAAAGCAGGAGCCAAGGACATTGGTGGCTGCAGCTTTTTGGGGGTTTAATGTTTCAGAAGGTGAAAGCAAATCCTCCGTCTTGGTTAGGGATTTAGTACCACAAAGCCCGGCATCGAAAGCCGGTCTTTTAAATCAGGATCAATTACTTGAAATTAATGGCCAATGGGTCACCAATTTGATGGATATTCAGTGGATCATGGCTACCACCGAACCAAACGCCGATTGCTTGGTTACGGTATTACGTGATGGCAAAAAATTACTCATAAGACTTTCCCCTTCTTCCGGCTTGTAAAGGTCCACTCATGAAATCATTAGAAAATAAAGCTTTAACAACGAGAATTTCTACCATTCTTGGCCTTGTAACTTTATTAGGGTTAAACCATTTTTCTGTTGCTCAGGAACTGGATGCAAAGCCCCTGAACTGGACACTCAAACCCTTTGATTCTTCCACTAAAGAACTTAAGGGATTTCAATGCCCGGAATGGCTTCGAATCGAAATAGTTGCCAACCTTAATTTTAAAACTGAAAAATTCCAATTTGGAATAGATGGGTCCCTTTATTTATTAGAGACAAATAACCCGGAAAAAACAGGTGGCAGCCAATTGCATGTTTACCAATGGAAGAACAACGCATTTATACCGGCAAATAAAACTTTTGAAGTTGGAGAGCCAATTTTAGATTTTGCCTTGGATGCAAAAAACGTGTTCATTTCCACCGGCACAAGATTGTTAAAAATCAATACAAGTCTCCACGGCGAACAGGCTGTACTTTTAAACATAAAATCTCAAGAAGCATTGAATTCTGCCAAACTGAATGTAACAACTGATGGTTGGGTTTTTCTAAGCTTGCCTCCGAACAACTTGGAATTAAAAACCACTGCGAAAACCATCATTTCTTCCAGAGGTTCCGGTGCAATTTTTAGGATCTCCAAAGAAGGGAAAACCGCGGAATTATACTGCACTGGTTTATGCGTACCCACCAATGGAACTTTTCAAGATTCTTCCGGCAATTGGTTTTTTGCGAATGAAACACCACCTTTTACCAAAAGTAAAAATGGAGCTCTTTTTTACATTCGACAAACCGGTGCTGATTATGGCTTCCGCACCCCTGATTTTTTGGCAAATTATAGCCTTGAGAGCCCAGAAAGGTTTTCCGAAGGATTGATTGGCAGGTTAAATCCACTTTGCAAGTTGCCCGAACTTGGCAGATTTAACAGCATTTATCACCATCCTTCAGGACATTTCCCAGCAGAGTTGGATGACTACTGGTTTGCAACAGAACAAAAATCCTCGAAGGTAACTGCTTCAAAGCTAATTAAGACAAGTGCAGGTATGGTGTTTGGCAAGCCAAATATCATTTTGGATTTACCCGAACAGAGCCCCATGTATTTTTCTGTTGGGCCGGATGGTACACCCTATCTCCTTGTTGCCTCTGCAAACGGCAAAGGGGAATCACTTCTTTTAAGATGTAGTTTTCGCCAGGCTAATGAGGACAACTTAGCCTCAAAATCCATGGAGAAATATCTGAACCAAGCAAGCATGGATTTTGACAACTTATTAAAATCAACTTCGGAAATGGCAGAATCTCAAGGTGATTTTATTGCTGGTTTATTTTCAAAATTCGCCAGGGAACACAACCCTCGCCTTCTAAAGGAAGCTGTAAATTCGGATCAAATAACCTTTATTCGTTTGGCGGCATTTAAAGCTTTGGTTGAATTTTGGAACAACGAAGTTCAATCTGCCGCATTGGAATTATTGGAATCCGGCGAAAATGTTTTGTGTATCCAAGCTGCGAAGGCTTTGGGCGATCATGCCCCTCGCAAATCCGAGGTAACATTCAACGCATTGCTAAAACATTTGGGAAGCGAAAATATCGCCCTTCGAAAAGAAGTGATTCTGGCAACTGGAAAAATCAACGCCCCCGGTTCCGCGGATAGCCTTATCAATGGGGTTCTTTTTTACGATGGGTCGGATCCGTTGGTCGTGGATTCCTTTGCCCGGGCGCTTGAATTTACAGGAAATGACGGACTCGAGCGTCTCACAAGTGTTGGTGATTCTGGTGTAAAAAAAGATTTACGCAAGGCAATTGACACGCTTTGCATGATGAAAACATTAGAAGTTGCGGTCGTCATTCCTGATTGGTTAAAAAATGTGAATCTTTCCCCGGATGACAAAGCTGACCTTATCAGAAGCCTGCGAATTCACCCAATAGTTAACTCGAAAGATTATTCCGGGGTTTTTGTGAAAATCATCAAAGGTAACCCCGGCTCTGCATCTGAGAAAATTGCAGTTCTTGAATCGTTGCGAGGTTTATCAGAAATAATTGACCCAATAATTTTACAATGGGTTGAAGATCGGTTAAAAGAATCCAACGATGATGTTAAAAAAGCAGCCGCTGATACAGTTCGAATTAAAAAACTTAAAAGCCTAAAAGGGCCAGCAACATAAGCAGGCCCCTTGTCTGGAAATAATTTTAAAGCTTCGTTTGATTATTGCAAACCACCGTCAACTCTTTCATTGGTAAGGTGGGAAGGATGATCGGTAAACCAGATTCGAGACCATTCCTGTTCAATCTGACGAATATCTTCGGACTGATTCAGCAAGGCTTTCATGCGCATAGTTGGATCAGAAGAATAAGCATTTATCAGGCAACCCGTGTTTGCTAGCAACACCATACCAACCATTGCGACCAATAAAACCTTGCGCATCGGAAATACCCCCATTACATGGATGAGACTCATCCCCATCTGGCTAAACCAGAATTCAATCTCACCATGGATAATTCATCGGTTATTCCGACTTTAAGCTTTAAAACATTTATTAGAAAAGAAAGGATTTTATCAAGAAGATAAAATAGGAAGAAATAACTTTAAAATAGATAAGATTTTATATAACTGGCTTGTCTTCATTCGGGTGATCATCTGCATCACCGCCACCCAAAACCAGCGGATTAACATTGGGGTCCACAGGCAAAACTGAAAGTTTTTTTACCCTTTCTTCCATTTCCTTGCCAGGTTTGAATGTCACCACATATTTTGGGGGAACATCCACTCTTTGACCTGTTCGGGGGTTTCTTGCTTTTCTGGCCTTACGCTGTTTAACTTCAAAAACGCCAAAGTTTCTTAATTCAATACGGCCAATTTCAAGAAGCGTATCCACAATTGCGTCAAAAGTTTGCTGAACGATCTCCTTGGTTTTTAATTGCGTTAAACCAATTCGATCAGAGATCTGCTTGACGATTTCTTTTTTAGTCACAGCAAGTACCTTTCACACAAGGTCGATATGCAGGCATACATACCCTCCAAACGCCTTAACCTTAAATACAATCAAGAATTAAGTCAAGTTAAAACCGGTAAAAGCGATGAGATTTGGCCTTTTGGCAAACCAGATAACCAAAATGCTCTTCACAAAAATAACCTAAAAAAGGTAATCGTAGTCAATTCATTTTGCAATGAGGACAAAGATGGAAAAAATTCTGGTAACTGGCGGCTGTGGTTTTATTGGCAGCAATTTCATCAGACACATCTTGGATGTGGAAAAAAATGTCGAAGTGATCAATTTTGATTTGCTAACCTACGCTGGAAATTTGGCAAATTTAAAAGATGTGGAAAAAAATCCCAGACTTTCATTTGTAAAGGGGGATATTGCTGATAAAGCGGCCGTTGATTCCGCAATGGCAAAAGGGGTTAATGCCGTTATCCATTTCGCGGCAGAAAGTCATGTGGACCGTAGCATATTGGATTCAAGTCCATTCATTCGAAGCAATGTAATGGGAACACAAGTTCTACTGGATAGCGCCAAGGCTCATAAAGTTGACCGATTTGTTCATGTTTCAACCGACGAAGTATATGGCACACTGGGTGACACCGGCTTTTTCACCGAAGAAACTCCACTGGCACCAAATAGCCCGTATTCGGCCAGCAAGGCAGCATCAGATTTACTTGTGAGAAGTTATGTTCATACGTTTCATTTTCCAGCCCTCACCACTCGCTGCTCAAACAACTATGGGCCGTTTCAATTCCCGGAAAAACTGATCCCCTTGTTTATAAGCAACTTAACCAGAAACGAAACCATTCCCGTTTATGGAGATGGTTTAAATGTCAGGGATTGGATTCATGTAAAAGACCACTGTGCAGGAATACATGCCGTTTGGCGCAAGGGAAGAATCGGCGAGGTCTACAACTTGGGCGGAAAGAGCGAGAGAACAAACATCGCACTGACAAAAACTCTTCTTTCCATCATGGGTAAAAATGAATCCAGTATCAAATATGTAAAAGACCGTCCTGGCCACGATAAAAGATATGCAATTGATTGCTCCAAGGCTGAAAAAGAATTGGGTTGGAACCCCACTTATATCTTTGAAGAAGGCCTGAAGGAGACGGTCCAGTGGTATCTCTCGAATCCGGATTGGGTAAATTCCATTCGAACGGGGGAATATATGTCTTATTATCAGAAACAATACGGAAGCCGTTAGGATGGATTTGCAGGAAGCAACCACTCTAATTACCGGAGTGACCGGCTTTGCTGGGTTTCACCTTGCGAATTTCCTTTTGCAACAAGGTGCCAGGAATTTGCATGGGCTATCCAGAAAATTAAGCCCGGTAATTATTCCTGAAGTCAGCCTTCACCAAACAGATTTTAAAGATCTGTCAAACTTGACTGCAATTCTTGAAAGAATAAAGCCCCAATTTATTTATCATTTAGCGGGATTTTCACAAACCGGCAAATCATTTGAAAATGAAACCGCATCCTGGGAAGGCAATTTTCACGCGACACAAAACCTAATCCAGGCAGTGCTAAACACCAAATTGAAACCACGAATCTTATTCACTGGTTCGGGTTTAATTTATGGGCAAGCCAATTGGCAGGATGAATTTAAAACAGAGCTAAGCGAGTTAAGGCCGGAAAGCCCCTATGCTTGCAGTAAAGCCGCTGCCGATTTGTACTGTTACCAATGTTACAAGAACCACGGCTTGGAAATTGTCAGGGCCAGGCCTTTTAATCATATCGGCCCCGGGCAAAGCTCGGATTTTGCGGTGCCAAATTTTTGCAGGCAAATTGCGCTCATTGAAAACGGAAAACTACCCCCATTGCTGGAAACCGGAAACCTGGATTCCGCAAGAGATTTTACCGATGTCCGGGACATGGTTCGGGGCTATAGCCTTTTGATGCGGCATGGCAGTGCCGGGGAAACCTATAACCTGGCTAGTGGAAAAAACCAGATAATCCGTAGGGTTTTGGAAAACTTGGTTTCTCTTTCAAAAAACCAAAACATCAAAATAAATGAAATACAAGACAAGAACCGCCCTGCTGAAAAATTTCCTATTCAGGTGGATATCCAGAAGTTTCAAAAATGCACAAACTGGAATACGGAAATTCCCTTGCAAAAAACATTGGCTGATACCCTGGAATATTGGCGCCTGAAGATAATCTGATGGAATGGATGGAGCTTCATGAAAATAGCAGTAGTTGGTACAGGATATGTTGGTTTGGTTACAGGAACTTGCTTCGCAGACAGCGGAAATGAAGTAATTTGCATCGACAAAGATGCGACAAAAATCCAAATGCTTCAATCTGGAAAGATTCCCATTTATGAACCTGGTTTGCAGGAAATGGTAGTCAGAAATTCCAGGGATGGAAGATTGATTTTCACAACCGATCTTGAAAAAGGTATCAGGGAATGCCAGTTAGCGTTCATAGCGGTGGGAACTCCAGAAAGCGAAACCGGTGCCGCGGATCTTAGGACCGTATTTTTGGTTGCGGAATTAATCGCAAAAGCAGCCAATGGCCCTAAAACTATTGTTATAAAATCCACTGTTCCTGTTGGAACCAACAAAAAAGTTGATGACATAGTTAGGAAAAATACAAATCATCCGATTGAAGTATGTTCGAACCCGGAATTCCTTAAAGAAGGCGCGGCCATTGAGGATTGCACCAAACCTGACCGTGTTGTAATTGGTATTCGCAAACCTGAAACTGCTGAAATTTTTCGTGAACTTTACGGGCCGTTTTTACGTACAGAAAGGCCTTTACTTGTCATGTCTCCCGAAAGTGCGGAGATGACGAAGTATGCTGCAAACGCAATGCTTGCAACCAAAATCAGTTTCATCAATGAGATGGCCAATCTGTGTGAAAAAATGGGCGGAGATATTAATGATGTCCGTCGTGGAATCGGGCACGACATTAGAATAGGATTCCAGTTTTTATTTCCTGGCGCCGGGTATGGAGGAAGCTGTTTCCCGAAGGACATCCGCGCTTTGATCCATATGGCCAGGGATATTAACTTGCCTGCCACCATGCTACATGCGGTGGACGAGGTTAATGAAAACCAGAAGTCTCAATTATTCAAAAAAATCCACCATCATTTCGGCGGAAATCTTAAGGGAAAAAGAATTGCCATCTGGGGCCTTGCCTTTAAACCTCGAACGGATGATATTCGCGAGGCCCCATCTTTAGTTCTAATTGACGCTCTTCTAAAATCTGGCGCCACCATTCATGTCCATGACCCCGAAGCCATCGAGAATGTCAGAATTATTTATGGAGAAAAAATTGATTATGCAAAAAAACCTTACGAAGCACTACAGTCAGCGGATGCCTTGGCAATAGTCACTGAATGGCAGGAATTTCGGAACCCAAATTTCGCCCACATGGCAACTCTTTTAAAGAACCGCGTGATATTCGACGGAAGAAACTTATACGAACCAAAGCTATTGGCTTCGATGGGTTACACTTACTACTCGGTAGGAAGAAAAACCGCATTGCCCGGTGAATAAAAGGCATACTTTTTTAGGTTCACTAACATGATATTATCATGAGTGATGCCTCTTCAAAAAACCTGTACACCCCCTGGGAACTTGATGCCGAAGCTATCGTTGTCAAAATTCGGTGGTTTGGGGTATTAGTTGGTTATTTTCTGGTTAATTTCGACAATCATGCGGGGGACCGCAGGTTATTGTTAAATGCAATCCTTGGCCTTGGCGTATTCTACACCTTGCTTGACACTATTTTCACTTGGAAGAGAAAGCTCTTTCTGGCGGATTATCCTTTATTCATAGCAGGCATGGAATCCCTTTTTATTGGCATTCTGTGCTATTTTGAAGACGGCTTGTCCAGCAGTTTCAGGTACTACTATCTACTATCCATCATTTGCTGCGCCCTAAGGTATTCATGGCATATTACGGCCATTTGCTACACCTTGCATTGTATTAGTTACACAATCCTATTTTTTATGGTGGCAAATAAAAATACCGTTCTGTTTTTCTTAACCATGGTTATTATTGGGTGGATTGCCTGGGCTTCCACCGCTCTAACATCCTTACTAAGAAGAAGCAGCAAATCCCTGGAAATACTTAACAAGGAATTGACAGAAAATCAGGCTCAACTTGAAAGCAGAATCACCGAGCGTTCCCGTCAACTGGAAGAAGCCCAAGCGCAGGTATTACAGCAGGAAAAAATGGCGGCCTTCGGCTTGCTTGCCGCTGGCATTGCACATGAAGTAGGAAATCCTCTTACATCCATTTCATCCATGGTTCAAATACTTCAACGAAAGCCAATGGATGACTATACCCGGGAAAAGCTGGAACTCATGAACGGCCAACTTACAAGAATCAGCAATACCCTCAGGGAAGTTACGGAATTTTCCCGTCCAGCCAATATGGAAAGAAAGTTGATTCAGTCGAAGCCCATACTTCTTGAGGCCATGAACATAGCCAAATATTACAAGCGAACCAGGGGAAAAGTATCCTTCCATGAATCAGCGGAGGATTTTCCACCCGTATTTGGAATTCATGATCAACTTGTTCAGGTTGTGCTTAATCTTTTATTAAACGCCATGGATGCATCTGGTATGGGTGGTAATGTGGAACTTGAACTGACCAAAAATATGGATGAACTTATTTTTCAAGTGCTCGATAACGGCCCGGGTGTCAAAACGGAAGATGAAACCAAGCTATTCTCACCATTTTTTACAACTAAAAAACATGGAACTGGACTTGGACTTTTCATTTCCAGAAAAATTGTCGAGGAACATGGAGGCAAGCTTGAATATTCCTCAAGGCCAGAGGGTGGAGCATGCTTCAGAGTAAGACTAAAACCATCGCTCGGGGAATAATCCAATGAGTGAAACCAAAAAGCAAACTGCGGATAGCACTAAAATTCTCATCATAGACGATGAACCTCTTATTCGGGAAACATTACGGGAATTCCTGACACAGGAAGGTTTTCAAACCGAATGCGCCTCCAACGCCGAGGAAGGCCTGGTTCTGGTAAAAAAATCGCGTTTTGACCTGGCATTATGTGATTTACAACTTCCCGGCATGGATGGAATTCAATTTCTGCAGGAATTGTTAAGAATCAGTCCCGAGGTACTGGTACTGATGATCACGGCGTATGGTTCCGTGGAAAATGCGGTGGAGGCATTTAAAAAAGGCGCCCAGGATTATCTGATCAAGCCAATCATCCTTGAGGAATTGTCCGGTAAAATTCAACGTTTGCTTGAACAACGAAGACTTGCCTTGGAAAACCAATGGCTAAGGAGGGAGCTGAACAGGTTTACGCCGGAAACAAAAATTATCGGAAATAGTATGGCCATGAAGGCCGCACTAGAATTAGCCAAAAGGGTTTCCCCCACCCGTTCCACAGTCCTTCTAACGGGTGAAAGTGGCACTGGAAAAGAATTATTAGCCCGGGCAATTCATGAAGGTGACATCAGTAACCATGGAGGCAAAGATTCTACCGGAAGGTTTATCGCCGTAAACTGTGCTGCTATACCGAATGATTTACTGGAAAATCAGCTTTTTGGTCATCGGAAGGGAGCTTTCACAGGAGCAGACCGTGATCAAACCGGGGTTTTTGTGCATGCTGGCAGGGGAACGGTATTTCTTGATGAAATTTCCGAATTACCTCTCGCCACCCAGGCAAAACTTCTTCGGGCCATCGAATTAAAGGAAATATTACCGGTGGGGGCCAACGAACCCATTACGGTAGAGGCGAGAATTCTTGCGGCCACCAACAAAGATCTGATCAAAGAAGTAGCAGCACAACGATTTCGTGAAGATCTTTATTACCGATTGAATGTGGTTACCATCACCATGCCACCTTTGCGGGATCGCCGTGAAGATATTCCCGAACTTATTGAATTTCTGTTGCAAAAGCATTCCAAGACCCTTGGCAAGCGATTTAACGGAGTGAACCACGATGCCATGCAAATACTAATGTCATGCGCTTGGAAGGGAAATGTGCGGGAACTGGAAAATGCCTTGCAAAGGGCAGTAATTCTTGCGGACGGACCATTGGTTACCCCGATGGACCTCCCGCCGGGATTATCCCCCTTGGAAGGTGACCCGTACGCTATCGATGCCCTCGAGGAGGCAGTAAAAAGGTTCGAGAAAAAACACATAGAAAAAATACTTGGCAGATTTCAAGACAAAAAGGAAGCTGCTAAAAAACTGGAAATAGCCCTTAGCTCGCTCTACCGAAGGATGGCGGAATTGGGAATCCAACCCTGATTCACTTTTTACGGCCTTCGTATTCCCTTGAAATCCAGTATAGAATGGATTTCATTTCAAAGGGTTTTATCCCTGGATAAATGGAAACAATTCGTGCCGCATATCCGGAAAGGTAGGCGGTGGCCCAGGAAGTTGCGGGATCTGTTCCCATCGGGGCCAAAGGTGCGACTCCATGCCCAATAAATTCCAGACCTTCCGCTGGTTCATATCTATATTTCAAAAGTTCAGGGATATATTTTTGGTTCACAGAAAACAACGAAGATTCATATTTTGCCGGATAACTGGTTTGAAAAGGGTGGTCATTATTCCCAGCGGCGAAAACCAAAACATCCTTCTCATAAGCTTCCTCAAGAACATGTAACAACTGAAGCTTGCGACTTGGATGAGGTATCCTGTCCTCGGGTAATCCCAATGAAAGGTTGATGATCTTACAATTACCTTCATGGATTGCATAACGCATGGCATGAATTAATTGTTCTGCGGTGGAATGAAAAGCATTTCCAAAAATATCAGCACTTAGGATTTCCACTTGCGGCGCAATCCTAAGCAAGGTGTCCGCCACAATGGTTCCATGACTAGAAAATGGAGGGTTATTAGAAGGATTCTTTAGGATCCCTCCGGGCAAAAATTGCATATGCAGGATATTACCGCCAGCTTTTCGCTTTACAGAAAGCTGTGATTCATTAATACCAACATCCAAAATGGCAACTTTTACACCCTGCCCACTCGCATTGGGTGATTCCAACCATCTATCAAGAAAACCCGTGTCCAGAAAGTGCTTCCAGAATTGCCCCGGGTCGATATTCTCAAAACCCTGGGTCACGAAATTTCCCTCATGCTATCTTCCAAAAGCCCGCCAACACTTTGGATGATTGCAGTACAGCTTTTCAGGGCGCTTACCCCGGATTTTTCAGTTAAATTTTGGACAGCCTGAATTAAATCCAACTGATCCCTGGTTAAGCCCAATTTTTCCACAACTTGATTTATTGCAGAATCGACAATTCCCGGAGCTTTTCCAGTAGATATTAGCTCATTAATTTCCCTGGTATTTTCAAGAAACTGCAATAATACATTTCTTGAATGTGATACCAAGTCGGAATCGAACACCAATTTTGAAATAATTCCCCCCAACATTTCCAACTTCTTACGCAATTCTGTTTCGTCGCCCATGGGATCCAAGACTTCCAATACCCCCAAAGGTTTCTCCGCTTGAGTTAGAATCACAAACCATGCCAGGGATGATGTTTCCTCCAGCGAATTTTTTTTCATACCCAGGGCAGGTAAGGTTTTTAAAAGATCCAGCTTCAGAACATTGCCCGAACCAGCCAACGCCAAAGATGCATAAGCAGTAGAAATTGGAATGCTTTTTCCATGTTCTGAACATATTGGGAAGCTTGAAAAAACAAATGATCCAGTTGGTTCAGAAAAAGCGTGAAAAATCACCGCTGTGGCACCTAGAATCCCGGCAATTTTTTCCATCAAATCTTCCATACCGTTGCCTGCAAAGCTGCCACCAGACATTGCATTTTTTGTGTCTATGAAAGCAATGATATCCCTGATCCTTTGCTGAAATCTCTCCAGCAAGGCCAGCATCTTTTTTTGATTTTTCTGGGGCCGTAGTTTTCCAAGTTGTCTGGAAACCGATTCCAAAAACATTTCACGGGTTAAATCTCTGGTTTTATCCAGGTAATCTCTTACCCCAATTTTCATGGCATGCAGGGGGGTCGCTTGATTTGCATACCCTGTCACCAAAATAGCAACCACATCTGGTTGGAAAAGAAAAATATCCTCAAGAAGATCCAAGCCATTCAATCCAGCACCAAGATTCCAATCCAGAATTGCAAGATCAATGGAATTGTTTGAAGCAATTTGCAACGCTGTATTGGCATCAGCGGCAGTAATCACCCGAACGCCAAGATTTCCCCCATTCAGCCACTCCACAAAAGTCTTTAATACTGCCGATTCATCTTCAACAACCAAAACAACATCAGGGGTTTCAAGGTTCATTTCAGACATGTTGGCCATCCCATTTAATGTGATTGAAGTTATCTTACCGAAGGCATCAAGGAAGTTTAAATAAACTTATTTCATCCATTAAAAAAGAAATTGTTTTGCTTGACACGGCTGTTCATTCCCGCAAGATTATTAACTTATCCCAAGGAAGGGTTTAACTGGTCATGGCTGACCCATTTAATTCATTTCGGCAAGTAGCGTGCATTCCAATTAAGAATGACATGGTATGTGTTGTAAGTTCTCGAAATAAAAAACGCTGGGTTTTCCCTAAAGGTTCTATTTCCAAAGGTCAAAGTCCCGCTGAAGCTGCCATGCGGGAAGTTTGGGAAGAGGCTGGAATTACAGGAATTCTTGATTCCAAACCGTTTGGAAATTATTCCTATGTTAAGAATAGCGGCTCTTATCTGGTGACTTTGTTTACTATGTCAGTAACCCGTGAATCTGAGTTCTTTCCTGAACAGTTTCTGCGCACAAAGCGTTGGGTTTCGATTGAAGAGGCCCGTGAAATGGTCAAGGAACATGAATTAAAAGAACTGCTACGATCGTTAACTTTGATTCCTGCGTCCCAAAAGCAGGAAAAAACTATGCTCACCTAGCCTCATAATCCGGATAGCCAGCTTTCTTCCGCTATAATAATGTGGAGAAAACAGTTAATTGCAATCCGGGATTTCATGCATAAAAACAATCTGAACAAATCCAGACAATTATCCTTGCCAATGGCTGGTAATAACGCTGATTCCCCTTTATGTCCAACTTCGCGTTCTGAAATGCAAGAACGTGGCTGGCCTGAGGTAGATATCGTATTTGTTTCTGGTGATGCCTATATCGACCACCCAAGTTTTGCCATGGCAATATTGGCCCGAAGCCTAGAAAACGCTGGCTTCAAAGTCGGAATGCTTTGCCAGCCTGACTGGCATTCCTGTGAGCCCTGGCGGGAATTCGGTAAGCCCAGACTTTTCTTTGCCATTAGTGCCGGAAACATGGATTCCATGATCAATCATTACACCGCCAATAAAAAGGTGCGAAATGATGATGCCTATTCACCGGGAGGAAAAATCGGTCTACGGCCTGACAGGGCAACACTACCATATTGCCACCGCGCCAGAGAAGCGTACCCGGGGGTTCCAATCATAGCTGGTGGGGTTGAAGCCTCCCTTAGAAGACTTGGTCATTACGATTATTGGAGTGACACGGTTCGTAAATCCATTCTCATGGATTGTAAGGCGGATTTACTTGTCTATGGGATGGGCGAAAAACTGATTGTTGAGATTGCCAATCGTTTGAAGGCGGGGGAACCACTTCAATCACTTAGAGATATGCGGGGAATTGCTTACGCCCTGGGGGCCAGAGAATCACCTTCCCCTGGGAATGAAAAACTTTTAGAAAGCTCGCTCAAAGTTAAAGATGAATCAGGAAATTTAACACCTGCATCCGTTCAATTACTTCCAAGCTTTGAAGAAGTAAAATCAAATAAACTGGCATTCGTGGAAGCAACCCGTTTAATCCATTTGAACACCAACCCTTTCAATGCCAAGACTCTTGTCCAATATCATGATCGACAGGCCGTCGTTGCAAATCCCCCCGCATTCCCGCTTACACAGAAAGAAATGGATCGTATTTACGGGTTCCCTTACACGCGCAAACAGCACCCCTCTTATAAGGAACAAATTCCCGCATTCGAGATGATCAAAGATTCCGTTACTATCATGCGTGGATGTTTTGGTGGATGTACTTTCTGCTCCATTACCGCTCATCAAGGCCGAATCATTCAATCCAGGTCGGAAGAATCCATCCTTTTGGAATTAAAAAAGATTGGTGCAGACACCAATTTCAGCGGAGTTATCAGCGATATTGGCGGGCCAACCGCAAATATGTTTCAAATGCGCTGCACAAGACCAGAGGTTGAGGCCAAATGTAAAAGGCTTTCCTGCGTGCACCCAACCATTTGCAAATTATTGGGAACCGACCATGGACCGCTTCTGGACCTCTACCGCAAGGCAAGAGAAGTTCCTGGAATAAGAAAAGTTCTGGTTGCATCCGGAATACGCATGGATCTGGCCCAACTTTCTCCGGAATATGTTGAAGAACTGGCAAAACATCATGTGGGCGGGCATCTTAAGGTTGCACCTGAATCCGCGGATGAAAGTGTCTTGCGGCTTATGAAAAAACCATCCCACGACAACTTCAAAACCTTCACGGATCAATTCAAGAAAGCCTCTGAAAAAGCCGGTAAACCAAAGCAATATCTTATTCCTTACTATATAGCAAGCCATCCGGGATCAGACATTCATTCCATGATAAAATTGGCTGTTTTCCTCAAACAAAATGGCTATAAGCCAGATCAAGTCCAGGACTTTATTCCAGCACCATTTGATATCGCAACCTGCATGTATTACACGGGTATTGATCCGATGACAGGCGAAGAAGTTTTCATCACAAAAGCGCTTAAAGACCGCCGTATCCAAAGAGCATTGCTGCAGTTCTTTAAACCAGAAAACTATTTTGAAGTTCGGAAAGCCCTTCTGGATGCTGGGCGCGCTGATTTAATTGGAAATTCCTGTAATGCCTTAATTCCTGCGCAAGCCCCCATGGAAGCACTAAAAGCCCGACAGAAACAGGCTAATAACCAGTTAAAACAGGACCATTACCATACCATCCCCAACAAGGGGAAAACCCCTCCTTCCAAAGGTTACAGGCCAAACAGAAACTCTGCATCCAGAAGGAACAAAAACAATCGCAGCCATGATCAAGCCTAACACCTTCAAAATAACAGAAACCGAAGCAAGCCAGACAATAGCTGCTGTAATTCGCAAGAATCTGACTTCCACAAGTTGGAAAATCATCAAGAAAATGATTGAAGCAGGCCAAACGAAAATTAACGGTCAGCTTTGCCTGGATCCTGCAAGAAGGGTGAAGCTTAACGATGAAATTTCCCTGTCATCCAAGCCAGAAAACACCCGACCTGATAAATCCCCGCTGACCATTCGCCACTTGGATGAGCATTTGGTTGTGGTGGAAAAACCCGCCATGATAAACACTGTCAGGCATCCTTTGGAACGGGATTGGACGGAAACTAGAAAAAGCCTGTCACCAACTCTTGAAGATTTGACCATCAAGGCCATTCATGAAACCGGAAAACTCCGAAAAGGCGCAAAAAGCCGGCTTCGGGTTGTTCAAAGGCTGGACAAGGAAACCAGTGGCCTTCTGGTTTTCGCCAGAACTGTTGAAGCTGAGCGTGGTCTGGGAAAACAATTCCATCAACATTCCGTGGAAAGAAAATATCTGGCCTTGGTACCCGGACTTCTCATGCCTCAAAGGATAGAGTCGTATTTGGTTCGGGACCGGGGAGATGGAAGAAGAGGTAGTCTTGAAAACTCGCAGCAGGGCAAAATAGCCATTACTCATGTGACCATTGTGGAACGGCTAAATGGATTTACCTTGATGGGTTGCAAACTGGAAACAGGTCGCACTCACCAAATTCGAATTCATCTGGCAGAAAAAGGACACCCGGTTTGCGGGGATCGTGTTTACAGAAATACCGTGGATGGTAAATTACTTCCTGACGGCAGTGGATTTCCAAGGGTAGCCTTGCATGCCGCGGAACTGGGTTTCATCCATCCAATATCTGGTCAAAAAATGAATTGGACCATGGATATGCCAGAAGACCTTCAAAAATTAATCACCCGGCTTCGAAAGTAATTCCCGGAGCGTATCCCATGGAAATTCGCTGGCATGACAAAGACCCCGAAACTGGTGAAAAGCGCTATTTATGCGCCGACAGATTTGCAGGCAAATGGTCCTTCAAATTCAAACACCAAAAAAGAGGGGAATGGACAAAAGGGTTACAGCCAACTTTGGAAATGTGGGAATACATTTTGGATGGCTTAAAAAGGCGTTATCAACGGCGTGAAGGTGTGGACGACAGGGACATTGAACAGGTGGAAAAAATTATCCAGAACCTGCCAAAACCAAGAGAAATAGATTAGTTACCCAAGGCTTTCACTTCTGATCCTGCCACTTTTTTATAGATAAGAAGGCTTGCAGGTTGTTTGGCCTGCAAAAAAGTATTTAATTGTGGAACAGAACCTTTTTCTGTCTTTTCAAGATCATTAAGCCCGCCCACAACTTTGGAGAACATCTCATCTAGATAAGGGTTTTTCACTTCTTGCTTCAACGAATCCAATGAATCATTCATGCGAGCGGCATAAATTTTCCAGGGAAGAAGCTTTTCCAAGTCATTTTCATTCCTCGTGGTAAACTTCTGGAAGAATTCAACGAGGAACACCCCAAAAGCATATAAATCAGCCTCGAGGTTGAACTCATTAGCATCATTTTGCTGGGGGCGCATGTTTAAAAGACCAATGGCCGCTTCGACTCGTTCATCAAACCTTGGTTCAGGTTTCACATCCGCACCAGTTGCCATTTTGGATAACAAGTAAGCGGTTTTGGCCTTCTCGCTAGGCATTGGAACTCTGGATTGGGCAAGTGCTTTAATTGCTTCTCTTCGAAGAACCCTGTAACCTTCAATAATATCTGGTGAAGCGTCAGCGGCATAATTTTTCGGGGTTTCAATTATTTTTACCAGGGCTTCAGCTACTTTGGTTTCGATTTCCGGCTTGAGAAATACCCGGTCTGAGGACTTTTTAACAACTGCCATGGGTCGCAGAGCACGGTAAGTTTCCCTAATTCCTTTTAATGCATAAAGTCGCATTCCGTCATCAGGAGCCTTTTCCACAACATTCACAAAGTTATCCATTAGTTGTTCAGGCAAAGTTCTTTGGCCAAGAATATCGCAGGTATTCAACTCAACGGGAACCATCGATTGCATGCGAACCGCATTGATTCGAGCAACAGGTACGGCGTTTGGCAAAACTTCTTTGCTTCGCTCAAGAATTCTAGATAGAAAGTTTGTGTTGAATGCATTATTTGGGCGGGTTCTAAGTTGTCTAAGTATACTTTCGTATTCACGAAAAACAGTATCTAATTTTCCGGGTTCCTGCTGAATATCGGGTTGGCTAACCCTGTAAGCATAAAAACGCGCATTTACATCCACTGCCTGTGCGTGTTCTTTTTTCTTGGAATCATATTCAATCTCACCACGAAGTAGTTTGTTGAATATCTCAGCGCTTTGAGTTCTTTCCTTTAAAATATCAACCAATCCAGCGGGGGGTAACGGCTGCGCCATGGCTACCATTGGAACAATCAAGACTAAACATCCAAAAGTTTTTCTAAGAAATGCAACATTAAGCATGGCTTGAAAGATCCTGGCAATATTAGGTTCCAACCGTCCTGATAACATCATAATCCAACATACAAACACCGCAACCAGATAGTCGTTGGATTTATTTTCTTGGGAATTGAGTCTCCCTTTCCCGGCTGGCTAACTGATATGCCTCATATTCCCTTGGAGTAAGCTGATCCAAAGATGCTTCCTGTGAAACCAGCTTTAACCAACGATTTGCAGGCTGACTGCAACATAATTTATCCCATACCAGGTAAAGATACCAACAGGACTTTACCTGGTCGGAGCGCAACATTCTAGCCTGTGTCAATTCGGCTGCTGCGCGAATCAAAATGGCCTCCGGTTTATGATCTTCTTCCTTGAACTCATCCGGGTTTCTTTCCTTTTCAAGCCCCAGGTAATACATGCCTATGCCACGATGCAGGTGCTCGGAATATTCATCACCCTCCATCTGGGCTATGGACATCAAACGGCTGTGTGTATGAACCATTAACTTTTGAGCTTCCGGACCGAATTTTTGGGCTTCTTTGAGGAAAAGCTCAAATTGCTCCTTGGCCTTGTCAACCTGCTCCATGCGAAGCAACAAGTCAGCATAGTTTTGCCGTGCCACAACATTTTCCGGTTCAAGATCCAAATAACATTTTAAATGGACACTTGCCAAAACATCGTTACCCAATGCCAAGCAAGCCACCGCCATGGAATAATGCGCCTTGGCGAAATTATGAAAAATCTCCAGAGCTTTGCGAAAATCTTGAGCAGCCAGCTTTGGATTACCTTTTTCAAGGTTCAACTGGCCTTTGTCCCAATAAACTTGAGCGTCTTTGGGAATTGCCATTTCCGAGGCAAGCAAATTGCTGCCAGAGGGAATGATCATTCCAGCAATCGCTGAGAGAGTTAGAATTAATAAACGCATTAGCATCCTGCGGGAGGGTCACTAAATCTATCCCAATCCATATCGACATGGATTGGGAGCAGGATGAATTTAAAAAAATGACTAAACTATCAAGCCGCTTTGGACGAAAGCTACAGGCCAGTCGTCCCAGCTAACCCATTTTAAAGATTAACACCCATGCTTATACCAAGTTTTTCAAGAGCTTCACTTTCAATTTGACGAACTCTTTCCCGAGTCAAACCCAAGCTTTCACCAATCTCTTTAAGGGTTTTTGGTTCTTCATCATCCAGGCCAAACCTCATTTTTAATACGGTTGCCTCACGAGGATCCATCTTGGTAAGAAGATCCTTAACCTGTGTAAGGTCATCGGCTTCCAGCATTTCCGTATCAGGAGATTTAGTATTGGAATCCATAATCATCTCATCCAAAGACCAACCATTTTCGGATTGTTCTGGTTGAGGCGAAGATTGGTAAACCTTGATGGCTTTCTTGATAATGTTCAGCTTCTTTTTGGGAAGTTCAAGAACCTTGGCAATTTCTTCATGTGTGGGAGGTCTGCCTAGTTCATCATGAAGAATGGCGGTAGCCCTTCTCCATTTTGCCAACAATTCCACCATGTATGCGGGAACACGGATTGTCTTGGCAGTATTTACCAAAGCCCTTTTAATGGATTGCTTAATCCAGTAACTGGCATATGTGCTAAACCGGGTGTTCATGGTGGGGTCAAACCCCTCCACGGCACGAAGCAAACCAAGGTTGCCTTCCTCGATAAGGTCCTGTAATGCAAGGCCTTTACCCGTGTAACTTCTGGCAATATTCACCACCAACCGAAGGTTTGCCCTAACCATGCGGTCGCGTGCTTCGGCGTCACCAGTTTCAATACGGTAAGCCAACTGCTTTTCTTCATCTGCAGTTAGCAGAGCAGTCTCATTGATCTCACGAAGATAGGTTTCCAGCGGCGATTGAACTGAATCACTTCTCTGGCGACGCTGTCTACTCATGTTGTTTTCCGTGCAATTCTGCCAAGGCCGAAAGGCCCATAATTTATTTTACCACCTGTGACCCATGATTGATCCTTTAAAGCAGCCATTTCCTTAAAAAGGCCACAAAAAGACATCCATTTGCCACAAATGATTTATCGTCCCTTGTGGGGGGACTCTGAAAAAGTGTTCCATGTCAATTACGGATGATTCTCGACTTGAAGGCTTAATACGGCTTCAATCGGCTTAGTCCATTGAATGGAAATGATTGGTAGAAGAATCGCATCCGGAATAACCGGTACATATGGAACAAAAAAGCCCCCTTGAACCAAAGCTCAAGGGGGCTGTTATTAAGAAAAGAGACTTACTCTTTTTCCGGCATATTGATCAGGTTGCCAGGACCTGAAGAACCCGTTCCACCACGCAGTTCCCTTTGCGGCCTGTTGGAAGTTTCTTCCTCGATAGGCGCATCGTCTTCTGGTGGTACAAAAGGTTCATTCAGTTTTCTGCGAGAAAGGCCAATCTTGCGATCAGCAGCATCCACGCGCAGAACCCTAACTTCAACTTCATCCCCAACCTTTACAACTTCCTCTGGGCTTTCGATCTTATCATCGGAAAGCTCGGAAATGTGCAAAAGACCTTCCAAGCCTGCTTCCAACTCTACGAAAACACCAAAGTTGGTCAGCTTGGTTACCTTGCCCTTGCGAAGTTCGCCTGGCTTGTAACGGCCTGGAATGTCACCTTCCCATGGGTCGTTATTCATCTGCTTCAGACCAAGCGCGATACGCTTGCGTTCCTGGTCAACATTCAAAACAACACATGTTACATGGTCGCCCTTGTTCACGACTTCACTTGGATGGGTTACTTTGCGAACCCAACTCATATCGGTAACATGCAGCAAGCCATCGATTCCTTCCTCGATTTCGATGAAGGCGCCGTAATTGGTAAGGTTGCGTACTGCGCCAGAAACAATCGTTCCGGGTGGGTAACGTTCCGCCACCTTGTCCCAGGGGTTGTTTTGAACTTGCTTCATGCCAAGCGAGATTTCTTGCTTGTCCTTATTGATGTTCAAAACCTGAACCTCGATCTGGTCTCCTATGGAAACCATTTCATTGGGATGATTAATCCTCTTGGTCCAGCTCATTTCACTGATGTGAACAAGGCCTTCAATGCCTGATTCCAGCTTCACAAAGGCGCCGTAGCTCATCACATTGACGACTTCACCCATATGTTTGGAACCAATCGGATAACGATCAGGCACATTGGACCATGGGCTTTGGGTCTTCTGTTTCAAGCCAAGGGCGATCTTTTCGCGATCCTTGTCCACAGAGATCACAAAAACCTCCAGTACTTGGTCAATATGCACAATTTCCTTGGGATCGCTTACTCGACCCCAAGTCATATCCGTGATATGGAGCAAGCCATCGATGCCGCCAAGGTCAACGAATGCGCCGAAGTCTGCAATATTCTTGACAATACCTTTGCGAATTTGGCCTGGTTCGATTTCAGAAAGAAGCTTCTTCTTAAGGTCTTCTCTTTGATCTTCAAGCAGTTTTCTGCGGCTAACCACAATGTTTCTGCGTGCTTCGTCGATCTTAAGAATTTTGCATTCAATGGTCTTGTTAATGTAATCGCCGATATCGGGTGGACGACGAATATCAACCTGCGATGCGGGAAGGAAAACATTCACGCCAATATTTACCAGCAAGCCACCCTTGATCTTCTTGGTGACCAAACCGTTGACTACATCCCCTTCCTTGTGCTTGGAGATAATCATTTCCCATTCTTTCTGACGCTTAGCCTTGCGGTAGCTAAGAAGAATGGCACCGGATTCATCTTCCACAGACTCAAGAAGAACCTGCACTTCATCGCCAGGTTTTGGAATAAGCTGTTCGCCAGAGGCCTCATCAATCCACTCATTCAGTGGAATAACGCCTTCGCTCTTGTAACCGATATCGATAACAACATCGTCGCCTTCGATTCGGGCAACCCTACCCTTTACCACCTTGTTCGCTTCAAATTCCTGCTGTTCATCCAGCAGCCAGTTGTCGACATTTCCACCCTGTTCGGGTCTTGCAAATGCTTCATTTAATTCCTGATTCAATTCGGAATCAGCAAGATCAAACTGTCTTAAAAGGTTGCGATTTACCATGAATAAGAGACACTCCAGTAATGTTCCCAGACATAAAACTGGTTCAAATACGATCTATAGTTTTGAAAGGGAACAGAAAAAGAAGCCAACCATCACCGGGCCAAATGCTCACTTAGCCTTCATCGGAATGGAAGTATTATTGTAGGGAAAAGAAAAGGTCCTGCCAGCGTTAAAACACCGGCAGGACCAGTTCCAAAATCCATCTAACTTATTCTGGGAAAAGCGGGGTGCTTAGATAGCGTTCGCCCAAGTCAGGTAAAATCACAACAATCAATTTGCCAGCATTTTCAGGCCTATGGGCCACTTGCACCGCAGCATGGGCTGCTGCACCGCAGCTGATACCGCATAGAAAACCCTCTTCTTTCGCCATTCTTCTGGTCATGGCAAAAGCATCATCATCAGAAACCTGAATCACTTCATCAATGATGTTTAAATTTAGTACTCCCGGTATAAAACCAGCCCCAATCCCTTGAATTTTATGCCTTCCGGGCTTTATTTCCTCTCCTGTGCGCTTCTGAGTGATAACAGGACTGGAAATTGGCTCCACAGCTACGGCCTTAAACGTAGGTTTTCGGGCCTTCAGCACCTCACTGATTCCGGTAATAGTGCCTCCGGTTCCAACACCGGAAACGAGAATATCCACTTTACCATCTGTGTCTGCCCAAATTTCTTCCGCAGTTGTTTTGCGATGAACCTCAGGATTTGCGGGATTTTTAAACTGTTGTGGCATATAGGAATTTGGAGTGGTGGCGATAAGTTCTTCCGCTTTCGCAACGGCTCCACTCATTCCTTTTTCACCCGGCGTAAGAACAATTTCCGCACCGAAAGCCTTCAAAAGCCTTCTTCTTTCCAAACTCATGGTTTCAGGCATGGTCACTACAAGCTTGTAACCCCGAGCAGCACAGGTAAAAGCCAACCCAATACCGGTGTTCCCACTAGTGGGTTCGATAATGGTTGTTCCTTCCTTGATTTTTCCTTCCTTCTCTGCGGTATTAATCATGGAAACCGCAATTCGATCCTTCACGCTCCACAAAGGATTGAAATTTTCCAGCTTGGCGACAACTTGTGCTGAAGCATTGCCAACAACTCTGCGCATTTTAATAAGAGGAGTGTTTCCAACACATTGGGTAATGTCATCGTAAATTTTTCCACGAATACCTGATCCAGCCATGGCTAACTCCTTAATTCTTTCGCAGAACTCCCATTTTTACTTAGGTCCTTCTAATCGAACCAATACACAGGAATTTCGCTTTGATCAAGAGAAACTTTACGATATTCATCAAGTTAGGCAGTAATTTCGCATGGCTATCAATCCCATCTTCATCATTTATTGTTGAATTGGGTTGTCTGCGGATCCTTCGAACGATAAGTATCCTTAATGAAAACACCCGTAATAGTCTTTGATTTTGGGAATGTTTTGGGAATGTTCAGCCATTACAAGGCGGCATCACAAATTTCGTTTTTCACTTCTCACCAGTTGGAAACAATCCGAAACACATTATTTGAATCTGTCACGGAAGACCTTTTGGAAAAAGGCCAACTATCCCCGGAAGAATTTCGTGGCAGCATGCGAGAAAAGCTCACGCTGGATTGTTCGGATGCCCAATTTGATGAAGCATTCAGCGATATGTTCAGCCCAAACCACCATGTTTGTGCCTTGATCCCATCGCTGGCTAAAAACCACCGCCTGCTTCTGCTAAGCAACACAAATTGGTTCCATGCCAGGAAGTTTAAAGACCAGTTTTCTGAAACTTTGAGGCATTTCGAACATTTGATTCTTTCCCATGAAGTAGGTTGTCGCAAACCAAACACTTTGATTTATGAAACCTTAAATCAGCGCACAAACACCCTGCCGGGGGACTGTATTTTCATTGACGATCTTCTTTCCAACATCCAAGCTGCCGAATCTTGTGGTTGGAAGGGGATTCTTTACGGACCTAACATCTCATTGGAAGAGAATTTGCTGAACCACAAAGTAATACTGGAAGCCTAGGCATTCTGTCGCTACCCTGATTAAATCAATAATTTTGGAGTGTATCTCATGAATCCAATCGAAAAAGCAGATCCTGAAATCTGGGGCGCCATAGCACACGAAAAGAAGAGGCAGCAAGAAGGCCTCGAGATGATTGCTTCTGAAAACTACACCAGCCCGGCAATTATGGCAGCACAAGGTTCGGTTCTAACTAACAAATACGCTGAAGGCTATCCAGGCAAGCGTTATTATGGCGGTTGTGAATTTGTGGATGAGGTCGAAAAAATCGCCATCGACCGCGCCTGCAAGCTTTTTGGAGCCGAGCACGCCAATGTTCAACCGCATGCCGGCGCAAGCGCTAACATGGGTGTATATTTTTCATGCCTTCAGCCCGGGGATACGATTCTGGGAATGAATCTGGCCCATGGTGGCCACCTTACCCATGGGATGCCTTTGAATTTTTCAGGCAAGCTCTACAAAATTGTTCCTTATGGTGTCCGTCAGGATAATGGTTTGATTGATTACGATGAAGTTGCAAAACTTGCCCGCGAACACAAACCAAAGATGGTTCTGGCAGGGGCCAGCGCCTATTCCCGGATCATCGATTTTGCCCGATTTGCTGAAATAGCCAAGGAAGTTGGGGCAATTTTCATGGTGGATATGGCACATATTGCGGGTCTTGTGGCTGGTGACCAGCATCCCTCCCCACTACCATGGGCAGACTTTGTTACCACAACAACCCATAAAACATTACGCGGGCCTCGAAGTGGCCTCGCCATGTGCAAAAAAGCCTGGGCTGAAAAGCTTAATAAGGCGGTTTTCCCCGGTATGCAGGGTGGCCCTCTTATGCATGTCATTGCTGCGAAGGCCATTATTTTCGGTGAGGCATTGAAACCAGAGTTCAAGGTTTATGCATCGCAAATCGTGGCTAATGCCCGTACTGTTGCTCATGAGATTATTTCACGAGGCCACAGAATTATTTCTGGTGGCACGGATAACCACATGATGCTGGTGGATGTGAATCATAAAGGCTTAAGTGGCAAGATAGCTGAAACCGCCTTGGATGCATCTGGGATTACCATCAACAGGAATGGAATTCCTTATGACACAAGGCCTCCACTTGATCCATCAGGCATCCGGATCGGCACCCCTGCCCTTACAACCAGGGGTATGAAAGAACCTGAAATGAAAAAGGTCGCAAATTGGATTTGTGATGTTCTAGCAAACCCAACAGACAAGGCGGTTCAAGAAAAGGTTCGTGGCGAGGTCAGGGAACTTTGCAAGAGTTTCCCCGCACCATCAGAAATCGCTTGAAGCTTGGCCCGAAGGCTTCTAAACTCATCTTCAAGTGGGGTTGAAAACAGGCAGATATGGTTGAATATCTTCTTGTGAAAGGATTCACCCTGACGATGTTCCTTTATCTGTGAGGATCCATGCCCCTATTGACACCTCTTCATACATGGCATTCCCAAAATGGCGCCAGAATGGTGGATTTTGGTGGATGGGATATGCCGGTTCAATACAAATCGATTGTGGATGAGCACCATTCCGTAAGAAATCAGGCTGGCATTTTTGATATAAGCCACATGGGAAGGCTTTTTATTACCGGACCAGATGCCTGTAAATTTCTTCAGTTGGTATGCACAAACGACATAGCCACCCTTGCGGAAGGGCAGGTAAGGTATAGCCTTGTCTGCAACGATGCGGGAACCATTCTTGATGACATTCTTGTTTATAAATTAAAGGATCAATTCCTGCTTGTTGTAAATGCAAGTAACCGCACGAAGATTGTCGACTGGTTAATGAAAAACAAGGCTGGGTTTCAGGTAAACTTGGATGACAAGACGCTGATTACTGGAATGGTCGCCATTCAAGGCCCTAAAGCAATGGAAATTGCTGACCATATCTGTTCTGAAAAAGCCTCGGATCTTAAATACTATTTCTGCCGAACAGGTAGGCTTTTTGACTCAAATGCGATTATCAGCAGAACGGGTTACACCGGCGAAGATGGAATTGAATTTATCATACCTAATGAAAGCCTTGAAAAAGCTTGGATTGCTTTGATTTCCATGGGGTTAAAGCCCTGTGGGCTTGGTTGCCGGGATACGCTCAGGCTGGAGGCTGGAATGCCTCTTTACGGGCATGAAATAGATGAACAAACCAACCCTCTTGAGGCCGGTCTGGGTTGGGCAGTGAAAATGAATCAAAAAGAATTCATCGGCAAAAAGTCACTATCAGGATTTGAATCCATTAGTAACAAGCGAACCCGGGTGGGTATAGAAGTACTTGGAAGAAGAATTCCCAGAGAGGGTTGTCTGCTATTTCACCTTGGGCAAGAGGTTGGCAAGGTCTGTAGTGGGACTTTCTCCCCTACATTTCAAAAACCCTTGGCGATGGGGTATCTTCCAGCCAATCTTGCCAAACTTGAAACGGAAATTGAAGTAGATATTAGGGGGAATAGGGAAAAAGCAAAAGTTGTTCCCATTCCATTTTATAAAAGGCCAAAGAATTAACTGGAATCTTTGTGAGTTTGATTTTCTATTGTGGATGAGTGGCTTGGTTGTCGCTTATCAATGTAATTAGGGTCAGGAGTACAAGCAAATGGATCTGAAAAAATTGCGCTATGCAAAAAGCCATGAATGGGCTTCCCTGGAAGGCAATATTTGCACCGTGGGTCTTACCAAGTTTGCTGTTGATCAGCTAACCGATGTTATCTACATCGATCTGCCAGACAAGGGTGACCCCGCACTTAAAGGCGACAGTTTTGGCGAGATTGAATCCGTAAAGGCAGTCAGCGACTTGTATGCCCCCGTGGATGGAGAAATTGTTGAAATAAATGACAAACTCGCTGCAGATCCAACCTTGGTTTCCAAGGATCCCTATGGAAAAGGCTGGTTGATCAAGATTAAATGCGAAGGGAAGCCCAATCTTGACCACTTGCTTTCTCTAGAAGATTACGAAAAGCAAATCGCCTGTGATAATCATTAAAAGTTTTGAACTCAAATAGCCTGGAGGATTCAGGTGTCCTACTTACTGAACACTCAAGAAGACGAAGTCCAAATGTTAAAATCCATCGGGATTAAAAACATTGAGGACCTATTTGCCCACATACCGGAATCTGTCCGGATGAAGCGATTGCTTGATATTCCGGCCCCAATGTCGGAGATGGAATTAACACGCCATGTCGGCAGGCTGGCTGCAAGCAACTTGAACGCTGATAATGCCGTTTGTTTTCTAGGTGGCGGCAGCTACGACCACTTTATTCCCGCTGTTGTTGACACAATAAGCGGCCGCAGCGAATTCTACACTGCTTACACCCCATACCAGGCTGAAGCCAGCCAAGGCAGTCTTCAGGCTTTCTTCGAGTTCCAGACACTCATTGCTCAACTTTCCGGAATGGATATTTCTAATGCCAGTCTTTACGAGGCAGGCTCGGCACTGGGCGAAGCCATTCTCATGGCCATGTCCCTTACCGGAAGGTCTGCAAAAGTTCTCGTGGCTGATACGGTTCACCCGGAATACAAACTTTCCTTCTCAACATTCCTTGCCAATCTTGAACCTAAAATCGAGACGGTGGCAAGCAAGAATGGAAAAGTCTGCCTGAAAGACCTTGAATCCAAATTGGATGAGGGAACCTGTTGCTTTATCATTCAACACCCGAATTTCTTTGGAAATCTTGAGGATGTTGATGAAATCGCCCGTCTGGTGCACAGCAAGGGAGCGCTGTTCGTATCAACCTATGATCCCATTAGTCTGGGCATCCTCAAAACCCCCGGTGACTACGGTTGCGATATTGCCGTGGCTGAAGGCCAATGTCTTGGCAATCCCATGAATTTTGGTGGCCCATATCTTGGGTTGCTATCCTGCAGGGAAGAATTCGTTCGTAAAATTCCAGGACGCCTCGTGGGTCAAACAGTCGACCGCAATGGTAAACGCTGTTGGGTCCTTACCCTGCAAACCCGCGAACAGCACATTCGCCGGGAAAAAGCAACCAGTAACATCTGCACCAACCAAGGTCTTTTCGCATTACGTGCAGCGGTTTATCTTGCCGCGCTAGGCCCGAAGGGCCTTCAGGAAACCGCTGAACTTTGCTTTAGGAAGGCACATTTTGCTGCCGAATTGTTGTGCAAGATTCCCGGCGTCACCATGAAATTCAATCAGCCATTCTTCAAAGAATTCACACTGGAATTACCATGTGCGGCCAGCCATATCATCCATTCGCTTGCGGATGATGGCTTTTTGGCTGGTCTTGATTTGGCCAGGTGGTTCGACGGAATGGAAAATTCCATTTTGATTGCGGTTACTGAAAAACGGACTCGCTCCGAAATAGAGAGGTTTGCTGCCGCTTTTGCTGCTGCAGTTGAAAACTCAAAATCCAAGGGCAAAAACGCCACCTACAAGTCCTAGACCAGAATATCAGGATGAAAAATCATGGATAAAAATCAATCAACCGGACTGCTTTTTGAAATTAGCCACAAAGGCAGGCGCTGCCATCAGCTACCTGAATGTGATGTTCCATTTCCTGAAAGCTCAAAGTCCATGGATTCAAAGCATCTTTCGAAAGCAAGCCTTGGGCTTCCAGAAATCGCCGAGTCTGATTTAATTCGTCATTACACCAACCTTTCAACCCGAAACATGTCGATTGACACCAACTTCTATCCACTTGGAAGTTGCACCATGAAATACAATCCCAAGCGACATGAACGTTTGAGTGCACTCAGTGGAATGGCACATGTTCACCCATTGCAAGAGGATTCCACATGCCAGGGCATGTTGGAAATCATGTGGGAAATGCAAAATTTCCTGGGGGAAATTGCGGGGTTGGACGGTGTTTCCCTTCAACCTGCGGCTGGAGCCCATGGCGAACTCACCGCCTTGCTTGTGGCAGCGGCATATTTCCGACACCGTAAGGAAAAACGCACCAAGGTTCTAATTCCAGATAGCGCCCATGGAACAAATCCCGCCAGTGCCGCAATTGCTGGATTTGATACCGTCACCATAAAAAGTAATTCAGAAGGCAAAGTGGACATGGATGATCTTATACCCAAGATCACCAATGAAACCGCAGTATTCATGATTACCAACCCTAACACTCTTGGATTGTTTGATGAACAGATCGTCAAAATCACCGACTTAATCCACAAGGCTGGCGGCTTGGTTTACCTTGACGGCGCCAATATGAACGCCATCTTGGGAATCACCCGGCCAGGTGACTTTGGCGCGGATATGATGCATTACAATGTCCACAAGACATTTACAGGTCCGCATGGGGCGGGTGGCCCTGGTAGCGGTCCCATTGCTGTGCGAAAACAACTGGTTCCTTTTCTACCATCCCCCATCGTGGTTAAAACCAATGATGGCTACCACTTGGATTATAATCGCCCACAAAGCATTGGCAGGGTTAGAAGCTTTTTCGGAAACACAGGAATCCTCCTTAGAGGGTATTTTTACATCAGAACTTTGGGTGCCGAAGGCCTCCGAAAAGTTAGTGAACATGCTGTATTGAATGCAAACTATCTGCTCTCCAGAATCAAGGACCATTTTGATGTTCCCCATTCTCGTGGTTGCATGCACGAGTTTGTTGCCAGCGCTAGAAACCTTCGCAAGGACAAAAAAATTAGCGCCATGGATATTGGCAAAAGACTTCTGGACCATGGGTATCATGCTCCTACTGTCTACTTCCCCCTTGTTGTGCCCGAAGCCATGATGATGGAACCTACAGAAACTGAAAGCAAGGAAACCCTCGATCATTTCGCTGAGACTCTTGTTAAAATCAAAAACGAGGACGCTGAATTGTTGCACCATGCTCCTCATACTTTGGAAATCAGCCGCCCTGATGAGGTGAAGGCAGCCAAAGAACCGGTGCTTCGCTGGAAAGCAAAATAATTTGGGATAATTTGATGCCACGGGTTGAATGCAGGCTGATTCCCCAGGAAGAAAATTGGGGCCCCGAGGCTATGGCTTCAGATGAAATATTACTCGAATCGCTTACAGATCATGATGTAGCCCTAAGATTTTACACCTGGAAAGAACCCACCCTGACCTTGGGATATTTCCAAAACCACAAGCTAATTGAATCAAACCCAAATCTTGCAAAGCTTCCATGGTTGAGAAGAGCCTCAGGTGGTGAAGCCTTGGTTCATCATCACGAACTCACTTACGCAATTGCAGCGAAAGAGTTTGTGACCGGAACAAAAACAGCCTTGTTCCAAGAGAAATTTCATTCGGCGATTCGAATTGCCATTCAAAAACTTGGTGTAATTGCCCCGGAAACACCCAAAGAAGAGCAAAGATTAGATCAGAACAATCTCTTATGCTTTCTTCATCACACGACACAAGATTTAACGCTTGGGTTTTCAAAAATTGTGGGTAGCGCGCAAAGGAAGAAAAAAGATCGCATTCTGCAGCATGGCGGAATCTTATTAATGCAAAGCAAACATACCCCCGAATTGCCCGGAATCAAAGAGTTAACTGGTTTGGAAATCAAAGCGGAAGTGCTTGAAAGCCTGATTCTCAGGGAACTTGAATTTAGCTTGGGTTGGGATTTTAAGACAATTCCCTGGAGTGATCAGGAAAAAGTATGGATAAAGAATCTTGCGGAATCCCGATATAAATCCAAAGATTGGAATCTTAAGAGATAACAAAAGCCCCATTAGCAAGCCAATGGGGCGGAGCAGTTGAGGAGTATCAGGGGACCGATGCCGGGATTGGCCCATTTGAAATGTTCAAACAGGCCCACCCGATAAGTCCAAGCGTTTTAACACAGGTACTGCTATCACCAAGTTTTACAACTTAGAAAGTAGCTGGTACTGGAACGATGATGCCTGCGGCTTTGCCACCAGCAGGAAGCTTTTTGCTGTCCTGTGGAGCAGCCTTGGGAGCTGCTGCTGGAGCTGCACTATCGCAGGTGTCACAGCAATCGTTCTTGTGAAGCTTTGCGCGAAGCTTGTCTAGGAAGCTTACTTTGCAAGGATCACATTCAACCTTCTTTTCGCACTTTGGAGCTTCGCAGCAATCATTCTTTTGAAGCTTTGCGCGGAGTTTATCCAGAATGCTTTCCTTGCATGGATCGCATTCAACCTTCTTTTCGCACTTAGGGGCCTTTTCAACCTTCACAACTTTAGGAGCTTCGCAGCAATCATTCTTGTGAAGCTTTGCGCGAAGTTTATCCAGAATGCTTTCCTTGCATGGATCGCATGGATCAGCCTTCTTCTCGCACTTCACAACTTTAGGAGCTTCGCAGCAATCATTCTTGTGAAGCTTTGCGCGAAGTTTATCCAGAATGCTTTCCTTGCATGGATCGCATGGATCAGCCTTCTTCTCGCATTTGGGAGCTTCGCAACAGTCATTGCGTTGAAACTTCGCACGAAGCTTGTCCAGCAAGCTCGGCTTGTCACAACAATCAGCAGCACAAGTGCTGGTAGACGCAACTGCAGGAGCAGGAGCTGGTTTGGCATCAGCGCCGGCAACCCAAGCAGTAGTCAAAAGCAAAAAAGCAGCGTTCACGTAACAACACCTCCATAATGAGACATCGATTGGCAACAAGCCCATCCCTGTGGGACAATCCCACACCGGCTCGCGGGCCTCTGCCTGCCCTGTTCCTCACCGTCTCTCAAAGCGAACACTTCCAAATCATGTCTCTGGAAATGGAAGTATTCAACTTTCCGGAGTTCTATTCGGTTACCGATCTCCACCGTCTTGAGCATCTTCCCCAGAAAATTTATTCCCCCTATACACTTTGCATTGCCCCTCTTTTGCGTATCAATCATAAGTGCCAACAAGCTAAAAAATAGCCTTATTAGAAATAGATTCCCAAATCACCTATATTCTGCCACTAAGCTTGTAGCTTTATCAAAGTTCCATTTTTACGGTAACCCTATAGCCGCAAACATTTTGCATTCGTATTTCAAAAAGTAGTTTTTAAAAAACAACTAAATAGGCGATTTAGGGAACCTTCAGATCCGCCAAATTCTTTGGGGTTAACCTGGATGAAGCCAGACTTTTGACCTCATTTGGGGATCAATTATTTTTAGGCTTACCTATTTTAAAAATCAGGAACATCACGAAGGGTTGGAATAATTGCTAATAAAATCGGAATTTTAACCTAACTATCTTTCCCTTTTTACCAAGCTGCTTTGTGATTACTTTAAAGGCTGCTAAAAATCTTTTCCTGGAAACGCATCCGATTGGATTTTAAACAACTAACCAGCGTAAAAAATCCCTGAAAGGATGCACAATGAAAGAAATGCATAGTAGGTGAAACGATCCATTTAATTTCTCCGCTAGTCTACATTTAATATCGTCACTACTTGGAGAAACCTTGCGGATAATTCCGCCGTGGACATCAATTCTTAAGTTTAATTATTAAATTAGCCAAGCTAGCAAAGCTAGTTAGCCTTTGCTATGATCTCGACACCATGACTGCATCATCCGAAAAAAAATGGCGACTTCTCCCGCATTCGGGGGATTCCGCTAATAACCTTGCAAAAAAGGCAAATATATCCCCCGTAATTGCACAACTTCTTTGGAATCGGGGAATTAAGGAGCCGAAAGATGCTCAATGGTTCTTGAAACCTGCCTTGAAGGGTTTGCGGGACCCGGCGGAGCTTCCTGGAAATCTTGAAGCAGCTAAATTAATACTGGCCGCCATAGAACAGAATAAAGTTATTTGCATCTATGGCGACTATGATGCGGATGGCCTTACAGGAACATCAATTCTAGTTCGTTTTCTAAAACTATTGGGAGCCAATCCCAGATTTTTTGTACCCAACCGATTGGAAGATGGTTACGGACTAAGCTCATCCGCTTTAGAAAGCCTTGCCAAATCTGGTGTCCAAATGGTTGTCACGGTGGATTGCGGCATTGCAAGCATTATTGAGGCTGAAAAAGCCCAATCTTTAGGCTTGGACCTTATTATCACCGACCACCATGCAATGAAACCTCAGTTGCCCAAGGCTAGCGCTATAGTTCATCCCAGATTGCCGGGAACTAATTACCCATTTGGGGAGCTTTCTGGGAGCGCAGTAGCCTTAAAACTTGTTTGGATGATGGCGGTATTGAAATCTGGCAATTCCAAGGTTGAACAACATTTTCGAGACTTTCTGGTAGAGGCAATTTCCTTGGCATCCTTGGGGATAGTTGCGGATGTGGTGCCATTGCTGGATGAAAACCGCATCCTTGTCAAAAGTGGCTTGGAAAGATTAACCAAATCGCCATTCCCGGGACTGAAGGCAATGGTTGAGGAAAGTGAATTGTCAGGAAAGAGGGAACTTTCAAGCACAGATATTGGATTCAAGCTAGCACCCAGAATTAATGCTGTTGGAAGGATTGGATGCGCCCAATTAGTGGTGGATTTATTAACAACGAACCGTCCTGATGTTGCAAAAAAGACAGCAGAATTCCTTTCCGATCAAAATCGTCAAAGACAACGCATGGAAAAGCAGATTCTCAGTGAAGCAAGGGAAATCGCCTCGCTTCCAGAATACAAAGATATGCCGTTCCTTCTACTTGCAAAAGAAGATTGGCACCCAGGAATTATTGGTATTGTCGCTGGGAGAATATTGGAGGAATTCCAAAAGCCAACCATTATTTTGGCTCCTGTAAATCGTAAGGAAGATGACGGAAACGACTCGATAATATGGTCCGGCTCAGGTCGTTCGGGAAATCTTTTGGATCTGCATGCGTTTTTGGCCAGTTGTGATGAATTACTTATAAGACATGGAGGACACCGGGCTGCGGCCGGCCTTCAGGTTGAATCTTCCCGAATACCGGAATTTCGCAATAGATTGTGCGAATTAACTTCCAGTCAATTTCCCACCGGCCTTGAGTATCCCCCTTTAATTCTTGATGCCGAGGTGCCGCTTGCTGCACTAAGCGTAAAATTGGTCAGGGAACTCAATCAGTTGGAACCCTACGGAGCAGAAAACAAAAAGCCCTTGTACATGGCATCGGATTTGCAAATTGCACGGGAACCTTCCCTGGTGGGTGAGGATGGCCAGCACTTACGGTTTCAAGTATCCCAAGGGGGAGTGAATCTATGGGCCATCGCATTTCGAATGGGAAAACGGAAAGACGAATTAATGTCTCAAGCCGGCAAATGCTCCATAGCCTTCACTCCTTCCATCAATTCATGGAATGGTTCCGATTCTGTCCAATTGGAGATTCATGATTTTCAGGCAGGCGAGAAACCCTTGCTAATTTGAGGAATAATGCCAGCAATCGCAATTCAAGGACACCGGGGTGCCAGGGGTTCCATACCTGAAAATACTTTTTCATCCTTTGAATTCGCCATGGATCATATGGTGAACTCCATCGAAACTGATCTGCACCTTACCGCAGATAAAAAGGTGATACTTTATCATGATTCAACAGTAGGGGATTTGGGGCTTCACATCTCAAGTTTTCAACTTGATCCATTGCGGAAATATTACCTGTCCGACAAACTTCAGATAATGTCATTCCCAAAACAAAAACTAGATATTGGTCCAGTTGCAAGACAATTTTGCGAAAATAAGAACTTTCATGTTTGGTCCATTCCGACACTCGCCGAAATGTTTGAGTTCATCCATGCATATTCGACCAATCTCGGAACCTTAGCTGGCAAAACCACAAGGCAACAGATTCACGCAAAAGAGATGACTTTGGATTTGGAAATAAAACAGTTGCCCTTTCGCCTTTGCAAAACTGAAATACTTTTGGAAGAAATCGCACTGCTGGCGAATAAACTTGGTTGGCTTCAAAAAATATCCATACGGTCATTTGACCATCAAGTAATTCAAAAGTGTAAGGAGATCATCCCTGAAGCTAAAAGGGGTTTGCTTTTCGATGGAACCCTTGTTGCAAATCCCTTGAAGGAAATTGAATTTTGCGAGGCAAACTTTTTTTGCCCAAGATGGGATACCCTGGATATGGAAACCGTAAATACCGTTCAATCATCTGGAATTGAAATAATTCCCTGGACGGTAAACTTTCAAGACCAATGGGCCTTGATGAAAAGCTTGGGAATCAGAAATATTACCACGGACTATCCAAAAGAATTTGCAGAATGGCAAGCAAGGCAGCCCGGATAAACCCAGGCTGCCCCGCAGGCAAATTATCGCCTGATAAGCCTTCTTCTGGAAGAGCAGCCAGAGGAGTTGCAGTTTTTAGACAAGAGACCTGCCTTGTCCTTGGAACCACAGGTGGAGCAATCTGCCTTGCTGGAAGAGCAAGTGCCAGTTGCACATGAGCTTGCGCCAGCAGTTGCATTGCAAACTCCGTTTGCACATTCAGCACCGGCAATTGCCTGACCCAGACCCAACGCAAGAATAAAACTCAACATAACCAACCTCCTGTAATATGGGTAAGTTTGGGCAAAACTCACCTAAACAATTCCAGGGGTGTTTCATCCTAAAACACAATCCCGTTAACCTGGAAAAACCAAACTCCAGTCATGGGGCCAAAGAAAGGCAACAAACCAAAATCTTGGGCCACCACTCCCACTGAAGACCGAATCATTTCGGCTTCTCAAGTTCTAAGGGCACGAGGTGAGGTTGGCCATAAAAATAGGAAGACTTTTTGGATTATAACGATTTTGCGGATTATAGGACCGGAGTATCCAAATTCAAAAACCGCTTTAAAACAAGGTTGGATGGCTCTTAAACCTCTTACCCAACAGTACCTGTACTTTTTTACACTATTTGTGGATTTTCATACCTTATAAACCATAAATGCCTTCCTGCCTTCCAATCCAAAACCACCTTCTTGAGGTTTTCCAAGCTTAGATTCAATCAGTAGTGACAGAATGCCGAATACAAATTAGAGAAGGAGGTCTTATTTATGTTTGCTTTCTTTAAACCCTCACTTTTAATGGCCTCGGGTTTGGCTTCTTCAGCCATTTGTTTGGGGCTTTCTCAAGGAGCTTCCATTACTGGTTTTCCAACCATTCTCTTAGGTTTAGCAGGTTTTTTGGTGTCATTGGCCAGTTTTTGCATAACTTCCATGCTTTTAACCCAAGGTTTGGTAACAAACGGGTATTCTGCGGCAATCTCCACCGCCATGAGCCTTTCCCTTTTTCTCACTGGCGCGTCTTTTTCCCCAGAATGGGATACGATGGCCATGGCTTCCCATGGGTTCAGCCTTGCCCTTCTAATCATTGCAGTCATTTTGGTACTTCCACAAAAATTAAAGAAAGTCTCCATAAGCTTGCTGGTTATTTACCACTTTTTGGGAATCACAACCGCGGTCACATCCTTGGAACCCCCTGGCGCAACGCCCTCATTTATTGCCACCAACATGTGGGCCTACTATTTCAGACACTATTTGACATTCATGTACCTAAATAACGCTTACCATTTTTACTCGCCGGAACCTGGCCCTCCCACGCTTTTGTGGTTCCGAATTCAATACGACGATGGCACATTTAGATGGTTTAAAATTCCAAACCGTCAGGAAAGCCCGTTGCAAATGCACTATCAGCGCATGCTTTCAGTGACGGAAAGCACAAATATGAGTAGTTCGAATATTCCGGACAACTGGGATGAAAAACTGCAAAAACGCAATCTGGCAGGGTTGGCACACACACCCCAGATTACACCGCTAAACCGCACTCTTTCGCAATCTTATATGTATCGGGAACCATCGGATCATTCCAAGAGGATGATTAATTCCTACGCCCGTTACATATCTAAGAAATTTGCTCATCCGGATGGTAAGCCTTTGGTAAACATCGACACCATAAAAATTTACAAGATCACGCATGGCATCATCACCGTTCAGGATTTGGCCCGTGATTTTGACCCCTTGGACAAGACTCTATTTTTCCCGTATTTTCTTGGAACATTTGACAAGACTGGCAAACTACTCGATCCAGAAGATCCTTTCCTGTACTTTCTTTTGCCTATCACCCGCACCATGGATCCAAATCAACCCTCCGTGTTGACAGATTCCCTTGAAATACATGCAGGAGATCAAAAACCGGCTCCCGCAAAGGAAGAGGCCAAGCAATGAGTGCAGATATTTCCAGCGTATTCGATCGAAAGAACAATCTGGCGAAAAAACAGGGTTCATCATCCGAAGAATCATTTTCCTGGATTCAAGCTTGGAATGATTTCTGGTTTACTCCGCAACAGCCATACACCATCTGCCTGATGAGGCTTTTTACAGGCTGTTTGATTGCTTACATCACTTTCACTTACAGTTACGATCTCTTGGCATTCGTGGGCCCAGATGGTTTACTGGACAAAATTGCCATGGATGAACTCCGCAAAGATAATCCCATCTTTGTGACACCGCCCAACTGGTTTGATAATCCCAAGGAACTGGATAAAGCTGTTTATATATGGTCCCCATATATTCATCTGACCAGCACAAATTGTATTTGGGCCATTCACATTGGCATCTTTCTGGCAAATATCTGCATGGCGTTGGGATTGTTCACCCGCGCAAGCAGCATTCTCTCCTGGATGGGGGCGATGTTTTATGTGCAGAGGTGTTCATCCTCTCTATTTGGCATGGATGCCATGATTATGATTCTTCTTTTTTACATGATGCTTGCGCCGGGCTGGCAGGCTTATTCATTGGACAGCCTGATCATTAAATACTTCAAACGTAAGGCAGGTGACAAGAATTGGAATGGACCGCCAGAGCCACTTATTTCAACCAATGTTGTGATACGAATGGTTCAGGTACATTTCTGCATCATCTACATGGCAGCAGCGACTTCAAAATTGCAAGGAGCAGCATGGTGGAACGGCACAGCCTTGTGGGGGGTGCTGGCCAATTATTCTTTCAACCCCATGCACATTCCGGCATACACGGCACTTATCACATTTCTGGCAAAACATAGATTGCTTTGGGAAATCCTAATGACCACAGGCTGTGTTTTTACCATTATTTTGGAATCCTCTTTTCCATTCCTGGTTTGGCATAAAAACACCCGCTGGTTAATGATTTCGGGTTCTGTACTCCTTCACTTTGGAATCGCGATATTAATGGGTCTGATTGTGTTCAGCCTTTGCATGATGACCCTTGTACTTAGCTTTGTTCCGGCTGAGACATCCAAATCGTTTGTGGAAAGATGGATTCTCAGAAAACCATTGGAAAACTCTTAGTTCAACCACGAGTGCTAAAATAGGCAAGATTGAGCAGTAAAGGAAATCTGCGCTGATTTCTCAAGTTTTGATGCCAATTATGCCGACTTTATGAGAAGGCGCTATCGTTTGTCACGGATGACAAACTAACCGCCTGGTTCAAAATGGCTGGCCAAACATGCCAAGGGTTGAGGTTGTAATCAGAAAGTTCCTCCCTGCAATCATGTTTTTCCATGGTTTGCTGGCACTTGCTTCAGTTTCTATCGCGCAAAATCCACAAGACAACGCTGCAACTTATTACTCTCGCGACAAAAATTTCCTCATCCCATTTAAATCTCCCGGGGTTGCTTCAAAAATCTCCAAGATTATGCTTCATGTCTCGGAAGATTTTGGAAAGACTTACGCCCTTGCTGGTACCGCGATTCCTTCGCAGGACCAGTTTCTTTTTCGTTCTCCCAAGGATGGCTGGTACTGGTTTGCGGTTCAAAGTCAGGAAGTGGACGGCAAAATGTCCCCACCCAACATTAATCTTGCCCCACCCTCATTAAAAATTTGCGTCGATTCAACACCTCCCCAAGTAACCCTTCGAGGGATCTTGAAGGATGGGGTCGCCAATGTGGATTGGGATATCCGCGATGAAAATCTGGATCTTGCAACCATGCGACTTGAATTCCGCGGCGCGGATGGCAAAGAATGGGTTCCCTTGTCCGCCCAACAACTTGCACAAGGCCAGCATACCTGGAATCCCTCGGGGTCTTCCAGCATTGAAGTACACTTAACCATCCGCGATAAAGCTGGAAATTTTGGCGAAAGCAAAATTGCCATACAACCGAATGGTATGCGTTCCGGGTCCATCGCATTGGATGGTACGGGCGCCAAAGGCAATGTCTCCATGGTGAAAAGCAGAAGGTTTCAGTTGAACTACAAGATCGATGATGTGGGGCCATCGGATGTTTCCCGAATCGAGGTTTATGTAACCCGCGATGGAGGAAGAACATGGCGAAAATATGATCAGGATGCACCTAAAAATCCCCCCTGCACCATCGAGGTTCCAGAAGAGGGTCGTTATGGCTTTACCCTGATAGCCCGAAGTGGTGTTGACCTTGGGGAACAACCCCCCAGGTCGGGTGATATTCCCCATTTCTGGGTTGAGGTGGATGAGACAAGGCCTGTTGTGCGCCTAATTGGTGTGGATGTCGGCAGGGGTATTGATTTGGGAAATCTTTCCATAACCTGGACAGCTTCAGATCGTTACTTGGGCCCGAATCCCATCCAGATTTCATATGCCAAAACTGCGGAAGGCCCCTGGACACCTGCGGTCTCTAATCTGCCCAACACGGGTAGATACGTTTGGCGCTTGCCAAACGACGGCCTACCCTACCAATTTTTCCTTCGTGTGGAAGCAACCGATCTAGCAGGAAATGTGGGAACTGCAGAAACTACCGCACCGGTTAAAGTGGACCTTTCAACCCCAAAAGCCAGGGTTATTAGCGCAGAAGTAACTGCCATCGGCGGTGCAAGCAATACATCCGCGGCGCCAAGCACCCCTGTCAACAACTTCACGCCGCCACCACCTCCCTCATCACCATTGCCTTCTAGGAACAATCCCCCACCATTTAGCCCACCACCTCCACCGCCCCCCTCATCACCATCCCCTGAAAAATCATCTGCCAACCCGGCTTCCTTTCCAGGTTCCGGAAATGGATCGGTTCCACCTTTCCCCTCCGATCCAAACAAAAACGATTAGCCACTCGTATTTGAATTCTTAAGTGGCTAGGATAATTGCATAATTCATAGACCTCTCGAGAGCCATCCAAGATGGATGCAGAATCGTTTCTTCAATCCCTACCCAAGTTCCAACCAGCACCCATTTTTGTACTGGCTGGCACAGAGGATTATTTGAAGCGCAGGGTTTCCAAATCCCTTCGAGATGTGCTGCTTGGAGAAGACAAGGACATGGGGACCGCCATTTTTGATGGCGAAAAAACTTCTTTTTCCCAGGTTCGCGAAGAACTAACCACTGTATCTTTCTTTGGCGGGCAAAGGGTGGCTTGGGTCGATTCCGCGACGGATTTCATTTCTAAAAACCGCGATGCTCTGGAAAAATATCTTCAAACACCCTCTGCCAACGGGGTACTTGTACTGGACACAACCTCCTGGCCTTCAAACACCCGGTTGGCAAAAATACTTCCCAAGCATGCACTGATTTTGTGCGAGGCTCCAACCCAAAGGGAATCACTAGTGACTTGGTGTGTTCATCACGCCAAGGAAAACCATAAGAAGAAACTTCCCACTGACGCTGCCAACCTTCTAGTTGACTTGATTGGACCGAACTTGGGAAGGCTGGATCAGGAAATCGCAAAGCTTGCCTGCTATGCCATCGACCTTCCATCCATTGAATGTAAACATGTGGATCTTTTGGTTGGCCTCGGGCAGGTGGAGAAAATCTGGAAAGTTTTTGATTATTTGGCGCAGGGTAAGAATCCCGAAGCATTCGGAGTTCTTGAAGAACTGTTGCTTATGGGAGAAGAACCCATAAAGATTCTTGGGGCTTTTGCATCTCAACTGCGAAAACTAGCTTTTGCGGCAAGAATGGCATCACAGGGCAAAGCCATGGGGTTTGCTCTGGAAAAAGCAGGTGTTCCCCCTTTCGGCAAAGCTTCGGCTGAAGCCCAACTGCGAAAAATAGGCAAGGCAAAGGCAGGGCAAATTCTAAATTGGCTTGTTGAGGCGGATATTGGCATGAAAGGTGGAAGCTTTATCGAACCTTCCGCCATATTGGAAAGATTACTCGCAAAGCTTTCAGGCAAAGGTTCGGCATGAACACATCGAGCAAGCTGCTGATCACCATGGGAGATGTTGCGGGGGTTGGCCCGGAGATCATCGCTAAAGCCTGGCCCGCTTTGAATAAAATTTGCAGGCCAATAGTGGTTGGTGATCCTGAATGGATGAAAAAAGCCATCCTTTTACTTAATCCCTCATTGGATATTGAAACAATCACAGATCCTGGAAAAGCATCCCCGAATTCAAATAAAATTAGCTGCCTTAAGATTCCAACAGCCGACCTTTCAGACGTTGCCAAGTGCAAAATTAGCGCAAAGGCTGGTCAGGCTGCGCATGATTTTCTCATAAATGCCATCGATTTAACCTTGGCAGGCTTTGCGGATGGAATTGTGACCTGTCCGCTTCATAAGGAAGGGCTACACTTGGCCGGACTGGATTATCCCGGCCACACAGAAATCCTGGCCACTAGAACCAAAGCACCCGAGCATGTGATGATTCTGGCCCTGCCAAATCTTGCGGTGGCACATGTCACCCTGCACACCGCCTTGAAAAATGTTTTTGGAGAACTTTCGACCGAAAGAATTATTGCACGGGCGGAATTATTGGATCAATTACTTACCAGGGTTCATCAAAGAAAACCCAGGCTTGCTGTTTGCGCACTCAATCCGCACGCCAGCGATGGTGGGCTTTTTGGAAATGAGGAACAAACAACCATAGAACCCGCGGTTCAAATATGCATCACCAAAGGAATAAACATCCAAGGACCTTTTCCCGCTGATACTTTATTTCTTAGGGCAAGTCAGGGAGAATTTGATGGCGTTGTGGCCATGTACCATGATCAGGGGCATATTGCCCTGAAACTTCTAGGAAAAAGATCCACGGTAAATATTACTGCCGGTATTCCCATCATTCGAACCAGCGTGGCCCATGGTACCGCTTATGACATAGCTTGGCAGGGAATCGCAGACGAGGGTAGCTTGATAAGCGCCGCCCAATGGGCTGTAAATCTTAGAAAATAGTGAAAGGCAAGGTTTTTTCTTGTGTTTAGAAAAAATCACGCCATGATTAAAGCCATATTCGAAACTCCTGCAAGTTGCGGGTGTTTAGTAGTTAAGAATTTAGTTAGGATAAGGTTTCCTGACAATTTTAACCTTGGCTCTTAAGAGCCCTTTTGGAGATTAAATCCATGTTCCGTCGTATGTTTTTTGCAGTTGCAGCACTTGCTTTCGTTGCAGTTGGCGTAATCGCTGGTGAACACAAGGGCGCAATCGTTAAGTATGAAGAAGGCAAGAGCCTTACCCTGAAGACCAAGAAAGATGGCGAAAAGACCCTTAAGATCGCCAAGGATGCCAAAATTGATGACAAAGTTTCCAAGAAACTTGGCAAACTTAGCGATAAAGGTATGTTCGCCACTGTTATCACCAACGATAAAGACGAAGTAACCGAAATTAAGGCTGCAGAAAAGAAAGACAAGAAGTAATAAGTCTTTTTTGATTCCTAGAGACCCATCTGCCAAACAGATGGGTCTTTTTTTAATTTAAAACACAATCCTATTGATTTCCCCCCGAGTACTGATAGGATTTTAATTGAGTAAAAGGTTTATGGACCAAGTTAGGCTTATGGTAAGCCTGTCGGAGGTCGGTGGAGAGAGCAATGTCGATCACTAAGGAACGCAAGTCTCAGCTCATCGGTGAATATCGCCGCAAAGAATCAGATACTGGTTCTCCTGAGGTGCAAATTGCAATTTTGACTGAACGAATTAACGAATTGCATGAGCATTTGCGTAGCCATAAGAAAGATCATGCAAGCCGTCGTGGCTTGTTGATGATGGTCAGCAAAAGATCCGGTCTTTTGGCTTACCTGAAAAATCAGGATCGTAATAGCTACACCAACTTGATCGGTCGTCTTGGCCTGCGCAAATAATTTATTGAATCGCAGGAATTAATATTAGCGACAGATCATCTTCTTTCCGTTGTTCCCTTGGTCTGGATGGAATTAGGGAACTCAGTTGGATAGTCCTATATTGTCTTTTTCGGAAAAGTCATTTTTTCGGCGTAAGCTCGAAATTGGATGCATTTTAACTTGTATATCCCGTTTAATATCCACTCATAAACCCATTTTGGATTCACTAGTTTTTACATATTTTGGCAATCGTGCCAAACTGTAGGAGGATGTTCACGTGCAAGCAATTCGTGTAGAAAAACAAATGGGTGCGCACACCCTGATTCTTGAAACTGGCAAACTGGCAAAACAGGCTCATGGCGCCGTTGTTGTTCGCTACGCGGACACCATGACCCTTTCCACCGCTGTGGAAGGTGCTTCAGATACTGGCAAAGATTTTTTCCCGCTGGTGGTTGATTATCGGGAAAAGACCTATGCGGCAGGAAAATTTCCTGGTGGTTATATCAAGCGTGAGACTAGACCCACCACCAAGGAAACCCTTACTTCCAGACTTATTGACAGGCCAATTCGGCCTTTGTTTCCCGCAGATTACTTCCGTGAAGTTCAGGTGATGGCTTCCACCATTTCCGCTGACAGGGATTATGATCCAGATGTTCTTGCGATGATCGGCTCCAGCGCGGCATTGCATATTTCCCAGATTCCTTTCGTGCAGCCAACAGGCTCTGTTCGAATCGCACGGGTGGCAAATCAATTTGTAATTTTCCCTTCCTATGCACAAGTTGAGGAAAGCGACCTGGACTTGGTTGTGGCAGGAACAAAAGACGCAATCACCATGATTGAAGGCTTTGCCAAGGAAATGCCTGAAGATCAAATGTACGAAGCGGTTCTGTTTGCTCACGATCAAATCCGCATTATTGTGGATCTGATTCATCAGCTTCGCAAAGAAATGGGACTGCCTGAAAAAGTGCTTCCACCTGCGCCAGCAGCCAACCCATTCATTGATGAATTAAAATCCAAATTCTACAAGGAATTTGCCCAGAAGAAGCAAACTCCAGGCAAATTGGAACGAGCCGCAGCAATCAAGGCATTCAAGGAAGAAATCACCAAGAAATACCTTCCCGAAGGAGTGGAAAACCCCACTTTCACCCCGGCTCAAGTGAAAGCTGGCTTGTCTTGGCTGGAAGAACGGGTTGTTCGTGACCTGATTCTGGAAGGCAAGCGAATCGATGGTCGAGACCTTCGAACTATCAGGCAGCTTTATTGCGAAGTTGGCTCTTTACCTAGAACCCATGGCTCTGCAATATTCCAACGTGGTGAAACACAGGCTTTGGTTACCACTGTTCTTGGTACAAGTTCTGACGAACAAAAGGTGGATGGCCTGATTGACGAATACAGCAAGAAGTTCATGCTGGATTACAATTTCCCGCCTTTTAGCGTTGGAGAATGCAAACCAATTCGTGGCCCAGGCCGTCGCGAAATTGGCCACGGAGCCCTGGCTGAGCGAAGTTTGGCTGCTGTTATCCCAACAACCGAGCAATTCCCCTACACCATTCGGTTAGTTTCAGACATTCTGGAATCCAATGGTTCCTCCAGCATGGCAACCGTTTGCGGTGGAACTCTCTCTCTAATGGATGCTGGCGTTCCAATATCCAATCCAGTTGCAGGTATCTCCATTGGCTTGGTAAAGGAAGGCGACCGCTATACTCTCCTCACCGATATCATGGGAGATGAAGATCATTACGGTGATATGGACTTCAAGGTTGCGGGAACGGGCCTTGGCATCACTGGTATTCAGTTGGACCTTAAGATTGATGGTATTACAAGGGACATTCTCAAAGACACCTTGGAACAAGCCAGGGTAGCCCGCAGAGAAATACTGAGAACCATGCTTGCCACTTTAAGGCAACCCCGCTCCTCTATCAGCGTATTTGCGCCAAGGTTGCTCACCATCAAGATCAATCCCGAAAAGATCGGCGCACTTATTGGGCCGGGTGGCAAAAACATCAAGGGAATTCAGGAATCTACTGGTGCAAAAATCGACATTCAAGACGATGGCACCGTGTTTATTTCCCACTTGGATTCCAAGGGTGCTGAAGCTGCCAAGGCAAAGGTTGAAGCCATCACCGAGGAAGTCAAGATTGGCAAGATTTACGAAGGTAAAGTTTCCTCTATCAAGGATTTTGGAGCCTTTGTGGAAATTCTTCCAGGCCGCGATGGGCTTTGCCATATCAGCGAACTTGATGATAAATACATTTCCAAGGTGGAAGAAGTTTGCAAGGTTGGCGATATCCTTGAAGTGAAGGTAATCGCAATTGATGAACACGACCGCGTAAAACTTTCCCGAAAGGTAATACTAAGGGAAAGAAACCCCAACGCATCTCCTGAACCTGCTCCTTCCGAACGCCCCCAAGGCGATAACGGTGGCAGGGAACGTAACGACAGGGGTGATCGCGGGGACCGCAGAGGTGACCGCAGGGGTCGTGGTGACCGCGGAGACCGTGGTGATCGTGGCGATCGAGGTGACCGCAGGGGTGATAACAGGGATTAATTTTCCTGCATAACCTTCATAATTCTGGAATATGGGCCTGCATGTTTGCAGGCCCTTTTCTACAGGGGGTTTCATGAGTGACCCATACTCCGAACTCGCTGAATTAGCCGGTGGGTTTATTCACGAAATCAAAAATCATTTAAGCACTTTCGGCCTGAATCTACAGCTTCTAGCGGAGGATTTCAGTGAACCACAATCTCAACGGGAACGCCGAGCCCAAGAACGCATTCACCGCCTTCAAACAGAATGCGAACGATTGGTGGATGTATCCAACGATTTCCTCAGGTTTGCCCGACTTCAGGAACTTCATCTAAAACCCACGAACCTGAGTCAACCTTTGGAGGAACTTATTGATTTCTTTTCGCCCATGGCGAAAAATGATCACATTAAAATCAATTGTTATTTACCCTCAGACCTGCCCTTGGTCCCTTTGGATTCAGAAATTTTCAAACAAGCGCTTTTGAATTTATTGCTCAATGCAAAACAAGCCATGCCCTCCGGTGGCGAGATCACCATACAGGCCACTTCAAATTCCAATGAATTGATTTTAAGCATCATCGATACAGGTAAAGGAATATCTAAAGACAGCCTGGAAAAAATATTCAAGCCGTTCTATTCAACCAGGCAGGGTGGTACCGGCCTTGGGTTACCAACTACAAGAAAAATCATTGAAGGACATGGCGGACGAATGGAACTGCAAAGCGAACTCGGGAAAGGCACGAAATTCTCCATACACCTTCCTCTTAAGCACAGGGAAATCAAAAATGGCTAACACGAGTTATCCAAAAGCATTTGCACACGTAGACGGAAAAATAATCCCCTTGCAGGAAGCTAAAGTTTCTGCCTTGGACCGGGGATTTCTTTTTGGCGACGCTGTTTATGAAGTTCTTTGGGTCCACAAGGGTAAACAATGGCTCAAGGAAGGCCACTACAATCGGCTGGATCGCAGCTTGAACCTAGTCCGCATCCATGGGGTCGATTTGAATGCCCTGGATCAAAAGGTTCAGCAAACCATCGAATTTGGAAAATTCCAGGATGCCATTGTTTACATTCAGATCACAAGGGGCTCAGCTCCAAGGGCACATGCATTTCCAAAAGACGCAAAACCTTTTGAATTCCTTTATGTTCAGGAATTCAAGGACCCCTATTCGGATATGCGCGCAAATGGGATTGGTCTTTTATCCCGTGTTGATATTCGTTGGGATCATTGCGACATAAAATCAACCAACCTTCTCGCGAATGTCCTTGCCATTCAGGATGCCAAGGAGGCGGGCTGCCATGAGGTATTGTTTCATTTGAAGGATGGAACCATCACCGAATCTGCCCATTCAAGTCTGTTCGGGGTACTGGACGGAATCATTTATACCAGCCCCTCCAGCGAATGGATTCTGCCCGGAATCACCCGGGATCATATTCTTTCCGTTTGCGCCAAAGAGGGTATTCCTCTGCGGGAAAAATCCCTTCACCTCGACCAACTTGAGAAAGTTAGCGAGCTATTCATCACCGGAACAACATGTGGTGTTCTGCCTGTGGCAACGCTGGATGGTAAAAAAATAGGCAATGGAAAACCTGGCCCTGTGGCGCAGAGGGTTTCCGATGCCTACTGGAAAACCGTTAATGAATGGGCCAATTCTGAATCGCCTGAAAAAGGGATTGGAATTTAGAAATTAGTCTATCTGCTTCCGCCGGGGGCGCCACCAGGCCTCCCCTCTCCACCCGGGGGAACTCCGCCAGGACCACCTGCTTCTCCAGGGTTTCCACCTGCAGGAACGGTATCCGTAAGCAGCAACCTTAGGAGCATATTCTCGGTAGGATCGACTTCAGCATCGAGGTTTTGTGTTTTTAACATTTCATCCTGGATTCGTCGCAATTCTGTAAAGAATCTTTCACCTTCCAGATTTTCCGTGAAGATGAACTCAATCCATTCCAGTGCAAAAGCAGTCTCGGCTTTTTTCAAATCCGGATCAGCTTTGTAAAAGTGTTTTGTGAAAAGCTTTCGCATTTGCGCCCCGCGCAAAGGAATATCGCGTGGCATCATCTCAAGGTCTTTGCAATATGCGAGGAAAGACGCTGTTTTCTTCTTAACCAAAAAGTAAACTAACGCCCAAGCATCAGTTCGCATCTGCTCGATTTCAGCGCGTTTGGATTCCTCCACCGAAATATCGCTGGTGAACAAGCGGTCGATGATCGCAAGCATTTCCTTGGGATTGCGCTTTGATTTGTAAGTCGTGCGGAATTTCGGCAAATGCAAGGAATTTGGACCGGCAAAATTCATCCATGGGGAACAAAACGGCGTTTCAAAGACCGACCCCAAACCTTCCGAAAGCCAGTCTGGCAAAAGTACACTGCTAGGAAACAACCCATTAGCGTAAAAAAGTTGAATGGTACCCAGATTTCCAACTGTATTTTGAATGGTTTCACGTTCCAGCGTTTTATTCAAAATAGCCAATGTGGAGGCGTAACTGATATCCAAAATCTGCCCTGTTGGGGGATAGCCAGCTCCTGATTTTCCACTTAAAATCTGGTTGAAATCATAGCCAGTCGTTGTCCACTCTTTATTTTTTACAGATAACATTTCAGAAATCGTGTCGAATCGTTTGGTGCAAAGAACAAGAAGCTTTTCCCTAGGCACCAAAAAACCCTGAGTTTTAGCTCGGGATCCTAGAATGGCGAGATACATTTCTCGGTATACTTCAGGCTTGGTGATTAAAACAACTTTCAGTTTGTTTTTAGGTATCTCAAGTGGGGAACCCATCATCGAAAACCAATAATAGGAATTCCTGAAATTTAGCTCTAGCTGCTTGATCCATTCCAGAATTTCCGGATCGGTTGGCAAACCATCATGAAGCACGTGATAATGTTTGTCTCCCAGGGTATTGAAACCGGCAAAATTGGCGGCAAAGGAATTAAAAGAACTGTCATCTGGCAGGCTTTCTTCAACCTGTTTTTTAGTTTTAAGGTAGGAAGCTACAACGGAATCCTTTCCTTTTGGATCAGCTTTGGCAAGCTTTTCCATTTCTTCGCCAAACTCTTTGTTTAAGCCATGTTCAAGAGCAAATTGAATGGCAGGAAGAAGGTTGGCTGGTTTAGTCTTATCTTTCACCGCACTCATTCGATCTTGGAAATATTTATTGACCGGTGGCATGGCCATCATTTTGCCACCAACATCTTCAGAAATCCGATGAAATTCCATGGAACTGTTTGGAATAAATAAAACGCCTTTGTCATCAAATTTTGTATCGGAAGTTGCTAAAGCCCAAGTCTTTCCAGTGGCACTGGGAGCGACTCCAAACGGATGCAAATAGCGAACCCAATAAGCAGCCTTAAGGTTAGATCCAGCAGGCACAGGAGCAGCACCACCTGCTGGGTTGCCCGCGCCACCACCGTCACCCAAGCCGGCTGGGGATGGTAATCCACCTGCCCCGCCCGAGCCTCCAATGGTGTTGCTTTCATCGACGACGATTTGAGGTAAATTCAGAACTTCCCTTTTTGTCAATTCAACAATTGAAAATACAAATCTCGAATTCAGAGAAAACTCACCTTTGTCTAAAAAACCACCGCCATATATACCACCGTCGCCACTGCCACGGGGAGCCATACCCATACCGGGGGCCATGGGCCGTCCACCTTCACCGGGTCCCCTGCTTCCACCTGGAGCAAGAGGACTACCTCCTGGCCCGCCAGGCCCAAATCCTCCTGGACCACCGGGGCCAACTCCGGGGGTTGGCGCTGCAGTACCTGCTTTCTGTAATGGTTTATTAAGATCGACCCTTATCAAAAAGTAATCCGCTTGAATCGCTGTACAAAAGCCAAGAAAGAACAATACGGCAAATAGTCTTCGCAACATGCTCGGCCTCTTTTAAGAGATGATTGACACTTATATCCTGACGCTTTTTCAGCACATTCGCAATGTTAATTTGACACTTTGGAGGCTAAAAACACACCTAGGACATGATGGTTTTAATAAATCCATCCGCATCGGAAAGGTTTTCCACAAGTGCATCAGGAGAATGCCCTCTTAATTCTTCCAATCCATGCCAACCTGTGGCAACCGCCATTACTTTTACACCAATGGCCCTGGCACACCGAATATCCAGCGGGGTATCTCCAATGACCCAAATCCTAGAATTTTCTATATCTGAGCCAAACCTTTCCTGCACTTCCTTCAGTGCTTCACGAGCCACATCATCTCGATCAAGATGAAAATCTCCAAATGCTCCAAATGAGAAATATTCATTGATGCCGAAGTGCCCTAATTTAATTTTTGCGCCCTTGCGTAAGTTACCTGTGAGTAACCCAACTTGAAATTCACTGTCTTGGGACAGTTTTTCCAATATTAAATCAACCCCCGGTAGAACTTTCCCTTGCACGCTTTTTAGACATTCGGGCAAATGTTCCAAATAACCATCCAACATGGTTTGGAAACCTGTTTCAGAAAAAGGAATTTCATGCATTCGGAAAAGGTCATGCAGAATTGCCCGATCTGTTCTACCACTAAGGGTTAAACCATCAACGATTTTTTCCACCCCGAAACGGGAGGCCATGGATTTTTCCAAGGCGGCTTTCCCCGCACCTGCACTTGATAACAATGTTCCATCGATGTCAAAAAGCACAACATTACAGGACATATTCCACCCCACTCACTATTTGGCATACAATCTTCTTATGAAAAGGAAGACCACCATATGCCATACCTGATAGATGGTTATAATTTACTGATGGCTTTGCGCAAATTGCGCCTCGATGAACCCCCAGATATTTTGGCTAATGAAAGGGCCTGGCTTGCAAGACATCTTCAGGAACTATTGGAAGAATCTGGCAAAACATCTGAAACGGTAACTTTGGTTTTTGATGGTGGTTCCCCTGAAAAGTCCAAGAAGCAAGCCGCACTTAAACATCCCCAAATAAAGATTGAATATTCAAAGGAAATAGATGCAGACACTTGGATTGAAAATCACCTTGCTAGGGTGGACTTTCCGAAAGAATGGACGGTAATCTCAAACGACAAACGAATCATAAAGGCGGCTAAAAGCAAGGGCGCCACCCCCATGGCATGTCTGGATTTTGAATTTCACCTGCTTGAAGGCCCGCCACCTAAAAAAGATGCGCCAGTACCTCACAAACCGGAATTACTCTCTACGGAACAAATAAAGGATTGGGAAAAAGAATTTTTTCCCAATCCTAAAGATTTAGAAGAGTTCGAAGGTTTAAGCGATCCTTTTTTCAGAAAGCCCAAGGACTAAAATCAAACTTAGCGTTGTGGCGCGTTTCTGTAACGATTCAGCTCCAAACGCGCAGGGCCCTGAACCCTTTCAAGTGATTTGCTAACCGCTGCCCTGCTAGGCTTACCTTGTCGTTCCTTCATCGAAGCGTATTCAAATGATTCAACCGCTTCCGGCTTTTGCTGGGCAAGTCGGGCCAGACCAAGATAATAATGGTACCTTGCATCCTGCCTTTCATTTTCCACAGCGGCAAGAAAGGCTTTTTCAGCAGCAGCGAAATTTTTGTTGAAATATAGGGTTAATCCGCTGGAGAAAAACCTTTCAGCTTCCAAGAAATTGTTTTGAACAGGTTCAGCAGCACCTTCCAAACCGGGATGATTCTTCAACAGGTTGTTTAGATTTTCTGCATGAACGGGCCCAATTTTTTCCCTGATTCCATCAACATAAGTTTTAAGGGCCTTTGTCCAATACCCCTTGGTTCCATAGGCCTGGGCTTTTTCAACAAAAGAAGCATCAGGCGATTTAAGAATAGCGTCCGCCAAATCCTGGGCTTCCTTGGCACTGATCTTGGGGGCATCTACAATCGGTTCTGGAAGTTGGAAGTACAAGGCGGTTGTAAATTCAACCAATTCCTCAAATAACAAGGAAGAAACCTCTTTTTTTGGTTCAACCTTTGGAGCTGGTTTGGAAACATTTGGAAGGCTACCATTGAGCATTCTCATAAGAGCAGCCCTATATTTCACCCCGGCTGCATCCAGTTTGGGATTTGCATCAACTGCTTTTCGGAATGCCTCAATAGCAGGAATTATATCCCCACGAACCTCGGCAACCCTACCTTGGGCATAAAATGCCACGGCCATTTTGGATTTGGCAGCTTCCGCAGCCTCATTGGCTGCATCCTTCAAAAGAGGGTCATCCTTTTTGAGATTGATGCCGGCTTTGGCCATAGCTCTTTCCATTTTCATCAAGCTGGAATTTGCCAACAGTTCCGCTTTTCGGGCAGGCGCATATGCATCACACAGCTTGATTGCCTTGCCAAGAGAATTTACCGCTTCGTCAAATAAGTTCATCGATTCCTGTTTTTTGCTAAGTTCCAGATAATACCCCACGGGGTCCTTCGATTCTGCCAAGGCTGCTTCCGCGCTCTTTTTCCAAACGGTATCAGCAGAATCAATCACTGGTAGCAGTTTTTCCAAGGCAGTTTTAGCTTCGGAATATTTGCCCTGATTTCTCAAAATAATTCCCTGTAGAACAGAGGCCTGGGTTTTCTGGGATGCAGCGGAAGAAGCATCCGATAGAACCTTTGACGCATCCTCAGATGCTTTGCTTTCCAGCTCGGGGTGAGTTTTTGCATCCACTAAATTGCGCCAGTAATTCAACATCTCGGCAGGTTGCCTGCTTTTTGCTAATTGAACCTTAATTTGTTCCAATTGCTTTTTGGTATCCCTCATCATCCCTTGAGGGTCCTTGGATTGAACAATCTTCAAAGCTTCCTGCAATCCACCAGAAATGGCATTTGGGTCTGACTTCTCATTGGCAAGGTTAGCCTTGGCAAGTTCCTTGGCTATACCCGCTTGAAATTCCCTGACTTTTGCCAAATCCGCATCAGTCTTCATTTTTTCAGACTTTAATACCGCAAACTTGTCACCCTCGGCTTTGAGTTTATCCGCAGTCATTTTCTTTTCTTCCGCCAAGGCCTTTTCAGATGCCTTCATCTCATCTATCAGCTTTTTGTCTGCAACAACTTGTGCATCTTTGGCTGCTTTTTCGAGGGCTGCTTTTTCGTCATCATGCTTCTTTTGCGCGACTTTAAGATCGTCCTCGGCTTTCTTTTGAGCTACCTTCAGATCATCTTCGGCTTTCTTTTGAGCAGCATCCAAATCATCCTTGGATTTCTTCTGGGCAGCTTTTTCCTTATTGCCAAAATCTTCTTCCTGCTTTTTCAAATCACCTTCAAGCTTGGAAATCGTTTCCCCTTTGGATTTGGCATCGGTCTCTGCCTTCTTCTTGCCATTTTCAAGGGCAATCACATCATTCCCCTTGTTCATGCGCATCTCATGGGGGATTTCAATACCAAAGAAGTTCAAGCAAAATGCAGAACCGCCAAATAGCAATCCAAACAAGAATGCCACAAATGAAAAACCTCGTTTGCGAGTTGCAGCGGGTTCCCCTTCTGATCCTTCGCCAACAACAACTTCTTCTTCTGCGGCTTCCGGGGAAGCCTCATCTTCCATCGCTGCTGGCGGAACATCGTCAATCAGATTGTCGATATCGTCTTTAGAGGTTATTGGTTCCTGCACCGTGGTGGGTTGCTCCTCATCATGGAGTCCATCAAGCGGGGTTTCAGGATCAGTTTTTTCGGTTTCCTCGGGATGATCCATATCTTCCAGACCTGCTGGAGCGAGCATGGTTCTTTTCGGGCTGTTTTCTTCAGAGGATTCTTCTTCACCCAAGAAAGATTCCAACTCACCACCCTTGGCAAGCATGGTGCGCTTTGGTTGTGGCTCGGAAGGTGTCTCATCATCAAGCAAATCATCCACTAATTCATCTTCAGAAACTTCGGATGATGGCGATGCTTCACCTTCATTAGATTCCGTTACGGGCTGAATTTCCTCAAATTCATTTTCTTCAGGAGGCATGTCCGGGGCATCAACCTTTTCTTCCATGTCTTCAAAATTCATGGAAATGGTTGCTTCATTTTCATCTGCGGGGTCTGGAATTTCCAAAGCTCCCTCTTCTTGAAAAGGAATGAACTCTGGTTCTTTGTCATCACTTGGCTTCTTGGGATCCTTTGCCATGGCGAAACACCTTTCCCCTTCGGACTATTTGAAATCCGCAGCGAATAAACTCATCTAACAGAAGTAAGAACGCCTTATTTCCTATAGAAACAGGCTGAAGATTCATTTTCCGATGATTTTCTGGAAACGCAAATATTTTTCCAAGTTTCCGAGTTTACCAAAACCTTGCAGCTTGCATAATCATTATGGATGGAAAAATTGATTATCTTATCGGTGGCATACCCTCGAAATGGTGTCTAAATTCATCAAAACGACCGTCCGGATACATTGCCTATGGGCTTACAGGCAATAAGATATCTTTTTGAAATTTTGTTTGGTCTGTGGAAGAGGTATACATCCATGGCTGTGCAATGCGAAGTATGCGGAAAGAAACCTGTTCTTGGAAGACAATATACCTACCGTGGTAAGCAAAAATACCTTGGTGGTGTTGGTCGCAAGGTAACTGGTAAAAGCAAGAGACTTCACAACCCAAATCTGCAAACTCTGCAATGTCAGGTTGGCGGGTCGGTTGAAACCAAACGCGTTTGCGTTAAGTGCATTCGTGGTGGAAAAATCCAAAGGCCTGTAAAGCACAAGCCTTTCCAGATTCAAGCCGGAATGGTTTAATCCGCGGAGAAAACCAATTTGTCACTTTCCATCGATCAAGTTCGTTGGATTGCTCATCTTGCAAGGCTGGAATTAAAGCCCGAGGAGTTAGAGTCTTCGGCTAGTCAGCTAAGTGCAATTCTTAACCACATCAACGAACTGCAAAAAGTGAACACTGACTCGGTCGAGCCCATGGCACATGCGCTTGACCTTTTCAATGTTTTCCGACCCGATGAATTGAAGCCTTCCCTTCCAGTGGACGAAGCTTTGGAAAATGCACCCGATCGTAAGGGAAACTTTTACGGGGTGCCTGCAGTTCTGGACTTGTAATTTCGCAGTTTAGCCTGAACCACTTACCATTGAAATCCCATGGCATCCAATAATCTTACCGAAAAGACCGCCTTGGAGCTTTCAAGGCTTTTCACCAACAAAGAAGTCTCGGCGGTTGATATTACCAAGGCTTTTCTTGCCAATATCTCGCAGCGTGAGGAACGGGTAAAAAGCTTTCTTCATGTTGATCAGGAACTAGCCCTTCAACAGGCAAGGAATTTGGACAGCAAGCTTCAACAAGGGGGAAAATTAGGCCCCTTGGCTGGTGTGCCAATTGCAATCAAAGACAACATTGCCACTAAAGGCACCAAAACGACCTGTGCCAGTAAGATTCTTGAGAATTTTGTTCCGCCATACAACGCTCATGTAATTGAAAAGCTCACCCAGGCAGACGCCATATTCATCGGCAAGACAAATTTGGATGAATTTGCCATGGGTTCCTCCACCGAAAATAGTGCTTTTCAAACCACCCGAAACCCTTGGAATTTGGATTGCATACCCGGTGGATCCAGCGGCGGTTCGGCTGCCGCAGTTGCAGCCTGCGAAGCTCCAATTTCCCTTGGCTCCGATACCGGTGGCTCCATTCGCCAACCTGCCAGCCTGTGTGGCATCGTTGGGCTTAAACCCACCTATGGCAGGGTTTCCCGTTATGGGCTTTTCGCTTACGCCAGTTCTCTGGATCAGATCGGAACCTTCAGCCACGATGTTTCCGACACAGCCTTATTAATGAACGTTATCGCAGGGCATGATTCCAGAGATAGCACTTCGTCGCCAGAAGCCGTGCCAGATTATTTGGCAAACCTCGATAAGCCGATTTCTTCGCTAACCATCGGAGTCGCCAGGGAATATTTCACCGGCGGTCTGGATCCGGAAGTGGAAAAATCTGTTCGAACAGCGCTTGATGTCCTTAAAAATCAGGGCGCAACCATCAAAGAGGTTTCATTACCGCACAGCCCTTATGCAATTGCAACCTACTACCTTGTTGCAACCGCGGAAGCTTCAAGCAATCTTGCCCGATACGACGGCGTCCACTATGGCCACCGTTCAAAGGATCACAAAAACCTCATCGACATGTACTCTAAGTCGCGGGGCGAGGGTTTTGGGGCGGAAGTAAAACGTAGAATCATGCTTGGTACTTATGCCCTTTCAAGCGGCTATATCGATGCGTATTACCTTAAGGCACTAAAAGTCCGAAGATTAATTCGTGAGGACTTCGACAAAGCTTTTGCAGGTTGTGATGTGGTAGCGGGCCCAACATCTCCCACCTGTGCTTTCAAGGCCGGCGAAAAAAGTTCCGACCCGCTTGCGATGTACCTCTCAGACATTTACACCATTAGCTGCAATCTTGCGGGCATTCCAGGAATTAGCATTCCATGCGGTTTCAACAGCAAAGGATTACCTATTGGCCTGCAGTTGCTGGGGGCCCCGTTTTCCGAGGAAAAATTACTCCGCGTAGCCCGGCTGTACGAAATGAATTCCGACTGGCACACCAAGCGTCCAAAACTTTAACAAACTAGGTTCCTCGTTTGTTCCCATATAGTTCGATGTGAAGCCTGGGACAGTATCTGTAATTCTGCTGCTTACAGTATTCCACAAGCCATCCTGCGCGTTCATCCAACTCTTTTCTCGTAATTCCCTGGGGCATCAGTAGGACCCTACTTCTCTCCACCCCGCCAATCTCCTTCAAAAAAACTTCGATTTCTTTGAGATCATCAGGGGCATCCACCACGAATTTTAACTGGTAATCTCCCTGCGCGATTAACGAACGAAGGACTTCTGCATTCATTCGCGCAGCATCATGCCTTTGCGCATGCTTTCCATCATCCAGCAGCCGGGGAATGGAATTGGAAAGTTTCGGGCTGATGCTCAACAAATCCGCGTGAAGAGGCCTGAAGACAGTTCCTGCCGTTTCAATGGTAATGTGATAACCGGCATCTTTAAACCGATCACACAACTCTGGCAGTTCATTTTGCAGATACGGCTCACCACCGGTGATTACCACATGCCTGGAAGGGTACCTGGCGGCGATTTCCATGATTTCGTTTAAACTGTGTTCCTCACCTTCCGGGTTCCAAGAAGTATGGGGAGAATCGCAAAACGAACAGCGCAAATTGCAACCTGTGGTACGCACAAATAACGAAGGTACCCCGCAAAGAAACCCCTCACCCTGTATGGAATAAAACATTTCGGATATGCGCATGACTTATATCCCTTCCAGAGCAGGGTCCGAAAGGCCGGCAGCCAGAAACCCCTGTTTTCGAAGGATGCATGAATCGCATGAGCCACAGGCCTTGCCCTGTGGTGTGGGATCATAACAGGAATGGGTGAGCGAAAAGTCCAACCCTAATCTTCGACCCTCGCGAATAATTTCCGCCTTGGAAAAAGAGCTTAGTGGGGCATGAATCTTGAATCGGGTTTTGCCCTCCACCCCCGCCTTGGTGGCAAGGTTGGCAAGGTTTTCAAAGGATTGAATGAATTCTGGCCTGCAATCGGGGTAGCCGGAATAATCTACGGCATTTACACCAACAAAAATATCCGCCGCATCAAGCACTTCCGCCCATGCTAAAGCCAGCGATAAAAACACGGTATTTCTGGCAGGCACATAGGTGATGGGGATTTCGCTGGCGATATGTTCCTGGGCTCGGTTTTTGGGCACAGCTACATCCGATGTAAGCGCGGACCCCCCCAATGTTCTAAGGTCGATTTCAAGAAATTTATGGGCCTCAACACCCAGGGCTTTGGCCACTTTGCGTGCAGACTCCAGTTCCACTTCATGCCTTTGCTGGTAATGAATGGTTAGCGCATGGCAAAGAAAGCCCTGGCTTTTGGCCATGGCCAATACCGTGGAACTATCCAGCCCACCACTTAAAAGAACCACGCATTTTCTAAAATTGCTCATTATTTTAATGTACCCAACAATTCACGGAATTGTAGTTTTTGTGCTAAAAACCGCACTCTTAGGGGATAAAACCCCTCAAAGTTTACACTTGCCCCCTAGGCATCCTCGGTAATACCCAAATATACTAAAAAGAATATGAATTCTTTCCCCGGAGGCGTTTCACATGCCACCCATGACCCTGACAGAAAAAATCCTATCCAATCATTCAGGTGGAAAACCTGTTGAACCTGGGCAAAACATCTGGATAAATGTCGATATATTAATGACGCACGATGTGTGCGGCCCTGGTACGATTGGCATTTTCAAAAAGCACTTTGGCAAAAATGCCCGTGTTTGGGATCCCAAGCGCGTAGTTATCATTCCCGACCATTACATTTTCACCGCGGACAAGATGGCAAACCGCAATGTGGAAATCCTTCGGGAATTCGCAGCGGAACAAAATCTGCCTTATTACTATGATGTGGGCACTGATCGCTACAAGGGCGTATGTCATATCGCTTTGCCCGAGGAAGGCCATACAAGGCCAGGCGAGGTTCTGTTTGGAACTGACAGCCATACTTGTACAGCAGGCGCATTTGGTCAATTTGCCACTGGTATCGGCAACACCGATGCCGGCTTTGTCATGGGCACGGGTAAGCTTTGGCAAAAAGTCCCCCCAACCATGCGGTTCGTCTTCGAGGGTAATCTGCCCCCTTACCTGATGGCAAAAGACCTAATTCTTGCGATTATCGGGGACATTGGCGTGGATGGCGCCACTTACCGTGCCATGGAATTTGATGGCCCGGGCGTTTTTGCCTTGAATATCGAAGAACGCATGACCCTTTGCAACATGGCCATTGAGGCTGGCGGCAAGAATGGCATCATAGCCCCAGATCAAAAGACCCTCGATTTCATTAACCTTAAGAACAAGCACAAGGTGCCTTTTGAACCCGTTTATGCGGACAAGGGCGCGAAATATATCTATGAAAAGGTCTACGACCTTTCCAAGCTTCAGCCGGTTGTCGCAAAGCCACACAGTCCTGATAACAAGGCTTATGTAGGCGAGCTTAAAGGCACAGCCATTGATCGAGCTTACATTGGCAGTTGCACCGGCGGAAAGATGACCGACTTCCGTGCCGCCGCCAAACTAATTTCAGGCCACCAAGTAAAAGTCGATACCTTTGTGGTTCCCGCCACTTCAGAAGTTGCCAAAGGCCTTAAAACAGAAACCTTGAATGGCAAATCACTGGAGCAGGTTTTCTTGGATGCAGGCGCGAAAATGGGAATGCCTTCTTGTGCGGCTTGCCTGGGTGGTCCTTCGGATACATTTGGCAGGCTGAATCAGGCTATCCGCTGCATCAGCACCACCAATAGGAATTTCCCTGGCAGAATGGGCCATAAGGAAGCTGAAGTTTTCCTTGCCAGCCCGCTTACCGTAGCCGCTAGCGCATTGACTGGAACCATCACCGATCCCCGGGAGTATATTTCATGAGCAAGCTGCAAAGTGTGATTGAAGGAAAGGCCTATGTTCTCGGGGACAATATTGATACCGATCAGATCATTCCTGCACAGTATCTGACTTTTAATCCCGCCATTCCCGAAGAATACAAAATGTTTGGGAAATACGCCCTAAGCAGCGTGCCCCCTTCGCAGGCTGGGCTGCCCAAAGGCCATGTACCCTTCCATACCGATGATGAGTTTGTTTCCCCTTACACTTTCATTATTGCGGGCAAGAACTTTGGTTGCGGTTCATCCCGCGAGCATGCCCCTGTTGCGCTTGATGCCGCCGGCATCAAGGTAGTGGTTGCTGAATTCTACGCGAGAATTTTCTTCCGAAATTCTGTCAACGGCGGCTACTTGATTCCGTTTGAGTCCGCCCAAAGGCTTTGTGACAGGGTTTGCACCGGAGATGTGCTAAAGCTGGATGTGGATAAAGCCAAGCTACATAACATCACCACTGGCGAAACCTACGACCTGAACCCCCTAGGTGATGTTGCGCCCATTCTTAATGCAGGCGGCATATTCCCTTATGCCCAGCAAGTGGGAATGCTAAAGAGTTAACCATCAAAACGATATTTAATCAGGCTTTGGGAACTGGACTTGTACTTCAGGTTGAAGTTGGTTTCTGCCCATTTCCTGATTGATTGAATACCTCACGGCTTGGAAGAAACCGAAGATACAAAGAACCTTGATGAGTAATCCTTCCAGTACCACATCAAAACCCAGATAAAACTGAAACAGGATAGAGAGCAAAAAAGCGCCAAACCCTGCCAGTGAGAAAATACCGGGGGAATAGGGCAAAAGAAATGCTGAAACAACAATCACACCGCCAGCGACGATACTTGCCAGGCAATTTCTTTTGGTATGATCCAGAATCAACACTTTTTTTTCTTCAAGTACCTGCGGAGTAAGTTTTTTATCTTCCGGCATGCCTGCATTCTGGGTTTCCAGCATCTTGGGAAGAGTGTCTGCGGCAGATTTCATCACAAAGCCATAAAAACAAATATTAAACATGCCAATGATAAGCATGATGTTCCTGGCTAGATTCAACTCGGCGCTTGCACCCTGTCTTGCCATGAAACCTCCATCAATGGGTAAACCACGATCAAATGAAGACGAAGATGAGTTTATGAAAACCATTGCCGGATCGCTGACAAAAACGCCCGGAACCTGTCAGATATTCTGCCAAACTGTCAGTCTGGCAGTCTGCCCATTAGAACCTTCAATCTGTAACCAATTATAATTATTAGACTTACAACAATTTATCTCCGTGGCATAACCTTTGCTAGTGTTACAGAATCACAAAAATTACGGGCTCTTGGAATTCCAAGATGCCCTGCAAAAAGCCCGGCTTTGACCGGTAATCATTTTTGAATGGACATAACAGTCCTGGTTTTTAAGGAGAATGTGGATGGGGGCTAAGCAACTGACTTATAGCGATGAAGCCAGACAAAAGATGCTGGCCGGCGTTTCCAAGCTTGCTCGTGCTGTTCGCAGCACCTTGGGACCTCGGGGCAGGAATGCGGTTATCGATAAGGGCTGGGGAAGCCCTAATGTCACCAAGGACGGCGTGACCGTAGCTGAGGAAATTGAGCTTACCGATCCCTACGAAAACATGGGGGCTCAACTTGTCAAGGAAGCTGCCAGCAAAACAAGCAATGTGGCTGGGGATGGAACCACCACCGCAACAGTTATCGCGGAAGCAGTATACCGTGAAGGGCTGAAGATGATTGCAGCCGGCCATGACCCCATGGCTCTTACCCGAGGCGTTCAAAAAGCGGTTGAACGTGTTGTGGATGAACTCCACAAGATCGCCGAAAAGATCGACTCCAAAGATAATAAAGAAATCACCGAGGTGGCCACTATTGCCTCCAACAATAACCTTGAGATCGGCAAAAAACTTGCCGAGGCCATGAACAAGGTTGGTGCAACCAATGGTGTTATCACTATTGAGGAAGGCAAGACCGCAGACACCGAAGTTGTGGTTGTCCAGGGTATGCAATTTGATCGCGGTTATTTGTCACCCCACTTCGTGACAAACCACGATACCATGACCTGCGAACTGGAAAATCCTTACATCCTCATCTACGAAGAAAAGATTTCTTCCGCCAAGGCACTCATTCCACTTCTTGAAACCATTTCCAAGAAGAAGGAACCTCTTCTCATCATCGCTGAAGATATCGAAGGTGAGGCATTGGCAACTTTGGTTCTAAACAAACTGAAGGGTGTTCTCAATGTGTCCGCAGTAAAGGCACCCGGTTACGGCGATAGAAGGAAGGCCATGTTGGAAGACATTGCCACCCTTACCCGTGGCAAGGCAATCTTCAAGGATCTCGGAATTCAATTGGAAACGATTGAACTCTCCGACCTTGGCAGGGCCAAAAAGGTAAAGCTTGACGCTGAAAATACCACCATTACTGAAGGTGCAGGCGACAAGAAAGCTGTTGAAGGTCGATGCGAGATGATCCGCAAGGAAATCACAAAGACTGACAGCGAATATGACCGCGAAAAGCTTCAGGAAAGACTTGCGAAGCTTGCGGGTGGTGTTGCCCAGGTTAAAGTTGGAGCAGCCACTGAAACTGAAATGAAGGAAAGAAAAGCACTTTATGAAGATGCTCTTCATGCCACCCGGGCTGCTCTTGCCGAAGGCATTGTTCCCGGCGGCGGTGTGGCTTTGCTTCATGCTCGCAAATGCCTGGATAGCTTCAAAATCGATAACGACCAGGAAGCTGTGGGTATTTCTCTCTTAAAGACTGTAATGGAAATGCCATGCCGCATGATTGCTGAAAATGCTGGCTTGGACGGTTCTGTAGTGGTGCACAACATTTCCAAGTCCAAGGAAAAGAATTACGGATACGATGCCGAGGATGGCAAGTATGTCGATATGCGCAAGGCTGGAATTGTTGACCCCGTCAAGGTAACGCGCAGTGCCCTTCAAAACGGCACAAGTGTGGCATGCCTTCTTTTAACCACCGAAACCATGATTGCTGACATTCCTGAACCCAAGGGAGAAGGTGGCGGTCACCATGATCATCACCACCATGGTGGCGGCATGGACGCGATGGGTGGAATGGGTGGAATGGGCGGAATGGGCGGCATGGGGATGATGTAATCCGCTGCCTCTGAAATTATTAAATCATTCATTCAAACATAGAAGGGTTTTTGTCATGGCTAAGGAAGTTAATCTGAAAATTCGTCCTCTTGATGATCGTGTTGTAGTGGAACCATTGGAAGCGGAAGACAAGTCTGCCGGCGGCATTCTTCTTCCTGATGCTGCAAAGCAGAAGCCACAGCGTGGTCGTGTTCTTGCGGTTGGACCTGGCACTATTCGTGACAACGGTGAAAGAACTCCTGTATCAGTGTCCAAGGGCGACGAGGTCGTTTACGGTCGCTATGCGGGTAATGACATTGAAGTTGATGGCAGGGAAATCAAGATTCTGCGCGAGTCTGATATTCTTGCCAAGATCACCAAGTAAACGCCATTCATTTAACGGAGATTCAATACATGGCAAAGCAACTTCTTTACACTGATGACGCCCGTAAGAAACTTCTTTCCGGCGCAAACAAACTTGCAAAGGCCGTGGGAGTAACCCTTGGGCCCACAGGTCGAAATGTGATTCTTGATAAAAGTTTTGGTGGCCCAACCGTCACCAAGGACGGCGTCAGCGTCAGCAAGGAAATTGACCTGCCCGATCCCTTTGAAAACATGGGTGCCAAACTTGTTAATGCGGTAGCCCAGAAGACCAGTGATGTCGCTGGCGATGGAACCACCACCGCAACCATTCTTGCACTTTCCATCTATCAGGAAGGGCTTAGGAATATTACCGCGGGTGCAAACCCAATGGCCGTGAAGAGGGGTATTGACAAGGCAGTTCATGCCGTTGTTGAAAACCTTGGGGAAATTTCCAAGTCCATGAAATCCTCTGAGGAAGTGGCACAAGTTGCAGCCATCAGTGCTAACAACGACATGACCATCGGCAAGTTGATGGCAGAAGCCTTCGAAAAAGTTGGAAAAGACGGTGTAATAACTGTTGAAGAAGGCAAGACAGCCAACACTACCTTGGATTTTGTAGAAGGTATGCAGTTCGATAAGGGATATGTATCTCCTTATTTCATCAACACGGAAGAAATGACCTGCGAACTGGAAAACCCTCTTATCCTGATCTACGAGAAGAAAGTGAACAATGTTCGCGATCTTCTTCCATTGCTTGAAAAGACAGCTCAAACCGGCAAGCCTCTTCTGATCATTGCGGAAGATGTTGAATCCGAAGCCTTGGCTGCTCTTGTTATCAACAAGCTTCGTGGAATTTTGAATGTATGCGCTGTAAAGGCCCCAGGGTTTGGCGATCGCCGTAAGGCAATGCTAGGTGATATCGCTGTTCTTACCGGCGGCCAGTTCATCAGCGAAGACCTTGGCATCAAGATGGAAAACATCGAACTCGATATGCTCGGCAAGGCAAAGCTAGTTCGTGTGGAACGAGAAAACTGCACAATTATTAGTGGGCTCGGCGAAAAGAGTGGCATTTCCAAGAGAATTGACCAGATTCGCGCCCAGATGCAACAAACCGAAAGCGAATATGACAAGGAAAAGTTCAGTGAACGCCTTGCCAAGCTGACGGGTGGTGTTGCGATTGTGAAAGTCGGCGGAACCACTGAAGCTGAAATGAAGCAGACCAAGGGTCGTGTTGAAGATGCGCTTCATGCAACCAGGGCTGCCGTGGCAGATGGAATTGTCCCCGGTGGTGGAACGGCCCTTCTGCGTTCGATTGCATCGGCTGAGAAGGCTGCGGATTCCCTTAAAGGCGATGAAAAGCTTGGTGCCCAGATTATCGCCAGGGCACTTGAAAAGCCAGTTCGCACCATCGCTGAAAATTCTGGTGTTGATGGCGCCGTTGTGGTTGAGGAAATTCTTTCCCGCGATGGCAAAGCAAACTCTGCCATCGGTTATAATGCCAATACCGGTGAATATGTGGATATGTTCAAAGCGGGCATTATTGACCCAACCCGTGTGACAAGGTCTGCTCTCCAAAATGCAGCCAGCATTGCAGGACTTATGCTGACCACCGAAGTTATGATCACCAAGGTGGATGATGAAAATCCTGCGAGCAAGGTTGCCGGGGCGATTCGCTAGGTTGTAATTGGCGATACTATTATAAAATAAATGCGGGTCCCCTCTGGGCCCGCATTTTCTTTAGACCAAGGTATTTCATGGCTACGAAGCGCTGCTATTACGAAGTTCTCGGGGTTGAAAAAACTGCCGACAACGAAGCCATCAAGGTGGCATACCGCAAGCTTGCCATGCAGTATCATCCCGACAGAAATGTTGGAAATGAGCAGGCTGAAATTCTATTTCGTGAAGCCGCGGAAGCTTACGAGGTTTTAAGAGATCCTGGTAAACGCCAGAAGTACGATCGTTACGGCCACGCAGGCATGGATGGAATGTCCATGCCGGATTTTGGCAACGCTGATTCCGTAATGGACATATTTGGAGACATCTTTGGTGGCATTTTTGGCGGGGGCGGTGGGGGCGGTCGCAGAAGGGGCCCCCAGCCTGGCAATGACTTGCATATGGGCTTGGAAATTGAACTGATCGATGCCGCCAAAGGCCTTGAAAAAACCGTTCGGATTCCAAGGGATGTCACCTGCAAAACTTGCCGGGGTGAAGGCTGTAAACCGGGCACACAACCGGTAAAATGCCGGCGCTGCGATGGCAAAGGTGTGGTGATTCAAGGAAATGGATTCTTCCGCATTCAGCAGACCTGTACAGGTTGTGGCGGTAAAGGCGTGACCATCAGCAACCCTTGCACAACATGCAGGGGTGCCGGCACAGTTCAGGAATATGAGGAACTTGTGCTGAAAATTCCCCCCGGTGTGGATGATGGTGTAAACCTTCGCCATACTGGCGCAGGGGAATCATCAAGGTCGGGTGGACAACCCGGTGATCTTTATGTGCAGATCAAAGTCAAGAAACATTCATTCTTCGTCCGGAACGGTGCTGACCTTCATTGCGAAGTGCCCATCACTTTCAGTCAGGCGGCTTTGGGTGGTAGCATCGAAATTCCCACTGTGGCGGGCGAACGATTCCAACACAACCTGCCCGCTGGCGTTCAAAGCGGGGATGAAGTTCGCGTTTCCGGAAAGGGAATGCCTTCATTAAGGGGAACTCGAACCGGCGACATGGTTATTCATGTCCGGGTTGAAACCCCGAAAAATCTCACCAAGCGCCAGGAAGAATTATTCCGCGAACTTTCCGAAATCGACAAGAAAAATGTAAGCCAACACCAAAAGTCGTTTTTGGAAAAACTCAAGGGACTGTTCTCTTCCACTGAGTCGGAAGAAAAATCAGACTAATTTTTATTTTCACCATTCCCAGGAATTGGAATCATGGAAAAACAAACAAACCCAAATGAAGAGCCCGCCCAAACCGCGGACGCCCAGGTTTCAGAAGTAGCCGCCTTGAAGGAACAATTGGCGGAAGCGGAAAAGAAACGCGACGAATACCTGTTATTGGTAAAGTCCACTCGCGCAGAATTTGAAAACTACCAGAAAAGAGTGCTTAGAGATCACGCCGCGGAAAAGAAATTTGCCCATTACTCATTCGCCAGCGACATTTTGCCAGCATTGGACAATCTTGACAGGGCGCTAGCCGCCGCCAAACAGGCGGGGGATAACAGCCCCATGACACAAGGGGTCACCATGGTAATGTCGCAAATCCTGGATATTTTTAAAAGGCACGGAATCCAGCAGATTCAGGCAGAAAACACCCCCTTTGATCCAAATCTTCACAAGGCTGTCATGCAAGTTCCGTCCAAGGATTTAGCCCCGTCCACGGTGGTGCATGTTCTGGAAAATGGCTATATGATGCATGACAGGGTACTAAGGCCTGCCAGTGTCTCCATTTCCAGTGCCCCTACAGAATAAGTTTCCGGAGTTTGCATCATGCCGACATATGAATACGAGTGCGAAGGTTGCAATCATCATTTTGATGAGTTTCAATCTTTTCATGACAAGCCGCTAAAAAAATGCCCTAAATGCAAGAAGCCCAAACTAAGAAGGCTTTTTGGCACGGGTTCGGCGATTCTATTCAAAGGTTCTGGATTCTACGAAACCGACTATCGAAGTGAATCTTACAAAAGTGCCGCCAAGGCAGATACTGAAACCAGTTCCAAGACTGAATCATCCACCAGCAAGGAAAGCTCGAAAAGTTCGGATTCCAAGTCCAGCGCTTCAAAACCTTCAAAGAAAGATTGAAATGTCGCAGGTCCGATGCCCTGTATGTTCCAAGCCTATGAATTTCCAGGCCCGTTCCGAGTGGCCTGATTTTCCGTTTTGTTCACTTCGATGCAAAAGAATAGATCTTGGCAAATGGCTGAACGAAAACTATCGAATCACCTCGGAAAGCAACTCTATTATTGAAGATCCGGATATCTCCGAGGAAGAACCTTAAACATCATTGAATTTCATTTATGAACCCCAAAATATCAGATACCATGACATTAACACACATTTTGGAAACAAATCATGCGACCTTGGCATTTATTGATTATATTCCTGCAATTTTGCTTGATGGGTTGCAAAGCAGATAATTCGCCTGCACAACATAATCATGGCGAAAAAATGGTTGTGGTGGCAACCACCGGCATGATCGCAGATATGGTGCAAAACATAACTGGCGACCAAGCCAAAGTTTTCTGCCTGATGGGATCGGGAGTGGACCCGCATTCTTATGAACCCCGGGAAAGCGATGTAACCAAGATTCTCGAAGCCCAACTGGTGGTTTACAATGGTTTGCATCTTGAAGGCAAAATGTCCGATCTATTGGAGCAATCCAACAAAAAAGGAAACTTCATTGCCCTGGCCCAGGCATTGGAAAAATCCGACCTTCGTTTTGAGAATAATGAACCTGATCCGCATATCTGGTTCGATGTTCAATTGTGGAAAAAGTGCTCCACTTTTGTAACCGAAAAGATTGCAAGTATGCGACCTGAAATGGCTGATGAAGTACGCAAGAATGGCGGAAAATACTTGGAAAAGCTAGAGTCCCTGGACAAGGATATTCGCGCTAAAATAAGTACGATTCCACCTACGCAAAGGGTATTGATTACCGCGCATGATGCCTTTGGATATTTTGGGAAAGCCTATGGGTTTGAGGTACGCGGAGTTCAGGGAATCAGCACGGTTTCAGAAACTAGCAATCAAGAAATCGCAAACCTTGCTAAGTTTATGGTGGAACGAAAAATTCGAGCCTTCTTCGTGGAAAATTCTGTCTCCCGCAAGAATCTTGAAAAGCTCCAGGAAGTTGTCGGAACAATATCAAAGGACTTTTCGGTGCGCGAGGGAGGCGAACTTTACTCTGACGCCCTGGGCCCTCCAAAGTCCATGGCTTCAACCTATGAAGGAATGATCCGCCACAATTTGGAAAGCATAACCAAAGGACTCGCACCTTAGAAAGATGCCCCTCTTTGCCATGCAAAGCGTTCCAAAACCCATAGCATTGGAAATCAACGACCTGACAGTGAGTTACCGGGAAAGTCCGGTGTTATGGGATATTGATCTTGAAGTTCCATGCGGAGTGCTCGGTGCCATCATTGGCCCCAACGGGGCTGGAAAAACAACCCTCATCCAATCGATTCTTGGATTACTACAACCCCTGGCAGGTTCTGTTCAAATCTTTGGAATGCCAAACAAGCAGGCAATAAAACGGGTTGCTTATGTACCTCAAAGGGGGAGTGTTGACTGGGATTTTCCCGCCACAGTTTTTGATGTGGTGCTCATGGGAACTTATGGAAAACTTGGGTGGCTAAAACGGCCATCTACACAAGAGTTCGACATGGCCAGGCAAGCTTTAGACCGTGTTGGATTGCTTGACCTTGGCAACCGCCAAATAAGCCAGCTTTCCGGGGGCCAGCAGCAAAGGGTATTTATTGCCAGGGCGCTGGTGCAAAATGCGGATCTTTACCTGATGGATGAACCCTTTCAGGGGGTTGATGCCGTAACCGAACAAGCCATAGTGGAATTGCTGCGTGATTTGCAGGCCAAAGGTTCAACAGCCCTTGTGGTTCATCACGATCTCCAGACTATTTCGGATTATTTTGATTGGGTGTTAATGTTGAATGTAAGGAGAATCGCAGCAGGCCCGGTTCAAGAAGTATTCACCGAGGCAAACCTAAAACTGGCTTTTGGATCCAGAGTCAGTCTTGGAGCAAATGCTTGAATATTTTCAGCGACATTCCGGGCCTGTGGGTGGTGGTGCTTGGCACATCGTTACTGGGTTTCATATGCGGAATGACCGGTTGCTTCGCAGTATTGCGCAAGCAAAGCCTTATTGGTGATGCGGTTAGCCATGCCGCATTGCCTGGGGTGGTTGGTGGATACATTCTTTTTCAAAGCAAGGAAACCTGGGCGCTCCTTGCCGGAGCATTTTTATCAGGTTTGATTGCGACCTACCTTGCAGACTGGATAACACGCAACAGCAAAATCAAACCTGATTCAGCCCAAGCTATTTTGCTTTCGGTTTTTTTTGGAATAGGACTGGTTCTTTTGACCTGGCTGCAAAAACAGCCAAACGCAGCCCAGGCCGGCTTGACGAGATTTCTTTTTGGACAGGCTTCGACACTTTTAATGGGAGATTTTCTAACCCTTCTAGGCCTGATTTTTCCCGTGCTTATTGTTGTGATTGCTTTCTGGAAGGAGTTCAAAATTGTTTGCTTTGACAGGCCCTATGCTGTGAGCATAGGGTTACCTGTTTTCTGGCTGGAACAATTGATTCTGGTACTACAGGTGGTGGTAATCGTTGCGGGACTCGAAATTGTTGGAGTGGTATTAATGAGTGCCCTTTTAATAGCTCCGGCTGTTGCGGCACGGCAATGGACGAATCGTCTTGGATATATGGTAATTCTTGCGGGATTCATTGGAGCTATTTCCGGTGTTTCGGGCTCCATAATTGCAAACATGATTCGAAAAAGTTTACCTACTGGCCCGGTTATCGTTCTGGTGGTTAGCATCATTGTGGTTTTTTCGATCTTATTCGCGAACGAGCGTGGCTTTCTTTGGCGATATGTATCTTTCCTTAAAAAACGCAGAAAAACAAATCTTGAAAGCGATTTGAGATCACTGGTGCAACTTAGTGTTTCGCATTACGGAAGGCACGAAGGCCACAGCCTGGCTCTGATTCAAAAAGCTAGCATGAATCCACCAGGCGTGGCGTCAAGCATGAAGGTACTTGTTCAAATGGGCCTGGTAAGAGAAACAATTAAGAACCATTTTCTACCGACATCAAAGGCAGAAGAATTTCTTGGCCAAAAAACACATGGGAATAGCCCCCTATGAGCCAAATACAATTAGAAATTCAACTTGTTGCGATTGCCACTGCAATTGCCTGCGCGATTCCAGGAGTTTTTCTAGTTCTCAGGCGGATGGCATTCATAAGTGACGCTATCAGCCATACAGTGTTATTGGGAATTGTGATTGCATATTTTTTCACGCAAAACCTAGCATCTCCATGGCTGGTTGGGGGAGCTGCCCTGACCGGAATTGGAACCGTGTTCCTGGTACAAATTTTGCAAAAAACCAACTTGGTAAGGGAAGACGCCGCCATCGGCTTGGTTTTCCCATGCCTGTTTAGTATCGCGGTTATTTTGATAAGTGTTTTTTTTCGAAATGTGCATTTGGATCTTGATGCAGTTTTGGTTGGGAAAATCGCCTTGGCGCCCCTTCCAGCAAGAAGGCTTGATGTTTTTGGATATACTCTGGGGCCAAAAATTTTAGTCTGGATGATTGGGCTTGCCTTGGCAAACGCACTGCTTGCCTATTTATTCTTCAAGGAATTGCAAATCTCATCCTTTGACCCTGCCTTTGGCAGAGCCCTGGGTTTTGCGCCTTTTTGGATTCAGCTTGGCCTTGTTTCATCAGTTTCCACCACCGCGGTGGCGGCTTTTGATGCGGTGGGATCCATATTGGTGGTGGCTTTTATGACTGTGCCCCCTGCCACCGCCTATTTGCTTACAGATCGATTATGGAAAATGATTTTTCTTGCAGTAGGCATTGCGACTCTTTGCGCCGTGGGCGGTTACTGGCTGGCTCACTGGCTGGATGCGTCAATCTCTGGTTGCATGGCAACAGCATCTGGTTTCTTTTTCGGTTTAACCATCCTTTTCGCTCCGAAAAAAGGTTGGATTACCAGTTGGAGAAAGTCGAGATCTTCCAGAAAAAAAGTGCAAGTAACACTTCTTGTAATCCATCTTGTGCAGCATGAGAACACCGACCGCGAAAGAGAGGAAAACCATATGGACAGTCTTCACAAACATTTAAAATGGCCCGAGCAGGAAATAATCGATATCACCAGTAGAAGCATTTCAAGAGGGTTTGTGAATTTGGAAAGCGGCATTCTTAAATTGACATCCAAGGGGAGAAAATATGCCATGGATTCCGCACAATTGGGTGAGAAAATTCTAGGCTAGCACTTAAATGAAAAAACTGGCTAAATCGATACATCTGGACTGGCTTTTGGGTGAAATACCCCTTTGGCAGGAAAAGGGAATCATCACCCCTGATCAAGCCGGGGAGATTCGATCCATTTACATGCCTTTGGAAAAATCCTCCCAGCAAAACCTGGCGTTCTACAGTTTGATTTGGGCCGCGTCGATCTTATGCGGAATATCACTTCTTTTGCTTTTGGGTTACAACTGGGATTTCATGGGTTATATCCCAAGGCTGGGCGTTCTTTTTGGAACAACGATTGCCTTTCAGGCTGGAGCATTTTGCACCCGCTTTTTTACAGACAAGCAATTGCTATCTGAAATCCTGGCCTGCTTTGGTAGCACAAGCTTTGGAATTTCTCTTTTCCTGATTGGCCAAACTTTCAATCTGGAAGGAAGCGAATATGAAGTATTCTGGTGGTGGATCGTTGGAACCATACCCGTGGCATTACTTGGTCAAAGCCCCATTAACTGGCTTCTAATTTCCATATTGGAATTCGCTTGGTGTGGCATACTAGCTGACCAATTAAATTCATCCATCTGGAAACCATTTGGCTGGAACAGCGGACTACCTCTGGCTCCATACTCAATCATTATTCTTTTGGTGCCAGGATTTGTATACGCACTTTTAAAAAAATGCCGTTGGACACTGGTTTTTCAATGCATTACTACAGCCTTTGCAATCGTGATGATCATGGTTATTTGGAAAATCAAGGAACCTATACTGCTTGGCAGCCTTGCAATCGCTTGTGCATTATCCCTGACAGAATGTTCCCAGGATAAAATTTTTACATCTCTTGCAAGCCTTGCAGGAAAAATTGCAACCGTGCTCATTCTGCTAATTTTTTGCTATCACGAATTCCAAAAAAGCCTGTTTCTTTCAAGTAATAAAATCAATTTGGCAGGATTAAATTTATCTGATTTATGGCCAGCTCATTTAGTCATGGCAACCACAAGCATTTTACTAATAGGGGTCTTCGGGAAAAAATTGGCCGAAAGTCGAAGTTCCATTCTTTTTTGCACAATTCTTGCTTACGGGATTTTAGTCGGGTCAGTCATCCTGGTTTTTGGAGATAAAAGCCATCAAACTCTCCAAATCATTTCGAGTATTGCCGCAAATATTCTACTTTTATTGACATGCGCTATGTGGATGGATGCGGGTTGGGAAAATGAATCCAGCAATCAATTCTTTGCAGGGGCAATACTTTTTCTGGTTTGGACTTTTCAGCGGTATTTTGATCTTTTTGGAGATATCGGCGGCATGCTGGGGGCGAGTGCGCTATTTCTGGCTTGTGGATTGATTCTGGTTTTCCTGGCCTTTTTCTGGCAAAGAAAGAAAAGGAGGTTAGCATGAAAACCACTGCGCCACCTCCCTGGAAAGATCCCAAAAAGCTTGGTCTGGGATTATTTGCCGCATTCCTTTTTCAATTACTGATTCTTTCAGGCCTTAGCGCAAAAGGATTGGTTCCAAGGTTTATGTCCACCAGGATCAAAGTTCGGGTTACCGAATTAAAGGAATCAAATTGGAGAAAATCAAACCATCTGAGATTGGATTTTGAATTTTCAAAGCCACCAAAAGACAACGCACTTCTATCCGACGATGCCAGAATATTCTTTAAGGCAATGGAAATCAGTGAACAAAATAATTCCAATGACTTCAATATCAGCGAGCCAATTTTTATTTCCCTCAAATTCCTAAAGAATGAGGATGTATGGGTTCCTTTCAACTTCAGCTTGGAAAAACCAAAAGATGGAAAATTCATTGTTGGCAAAGCCTCACGCCATCAAAAACAAATCCTTTTTGGCATCGAGGACTTCTACTTTCGGGAAGGTAATAAAGAACTATACAAGCAAGCCGTGGTTGGTAAAAAATTAGTAGCTGAAATCTTTCTGGCACCAAACGGCCAATGCCAGATTAAAACCCTCGTTATTCAAAAATGATCTACCTTATGCACCCTTTTCTAACAACATTTCAAGATATGATTTTTCCAGCAGACTCTCAGACTTAATTTCTAATCGTTCTAAAAGTTCCTTGGCGATAGATTCCCCGAAGCCGACTCCTTGATGTTCATTAAGAACAACTTCAAGTTCCAAAAAATCTCCAAGGCCTTCCACATGATCTAAATGAATTCTTGTTTGGGCAATTTTAAATAGCGTTCTTTTTTTTCGAACAACCCCAATCACTCCAAAAGAGGCCGCCAGTATATTCCGAAGCAAAACCGGATTATTAGTAGGGAAGATCTGATATTCCGATAACGTGGGTCCAGGCAAATTTTCCCTTTTGTAAAAAATTAATTCGCCTTCGTTTTCGGAAAAATTCCGTAATTTCAGCCTGCCATGGGGACAATAAAAGAAAGTATCTTCCTGATTGAGGAGGACAGGTCCTTCATCAGCAAGTTTGGAAACAATATCCGCAAGTTTGGAATAGTTATTGATTCTTGCTTTTATTTCAACATTTTGTGCCAAGCTATCCCCATCTTTCTTCTCTGTTTTTAGGGATTTAAGTTACCATTTTTCATTTTGCGTTCAAGAAGGATGGAATAGCGCGCAGATTGAAAGAAATTCAAACTTTTCCATAAAACAATCCATACTTCTTCCACAAAGGTTTTATTTGCTTTTGAAGGAAAAGCCCAATATCATATATTTAGGTTCCTATCTCTCTCCCAAAGCACAGTCAGGGTGGCTTAAGTCTGCCTTGTATTGGAGTTTTTGATCGTGACTCCGCGTGAGATCCTGGCACACATTCGCGAAAAAGAAGTGCGTGCCATCGATCTTCGATTCATGGATTTCCCCGGGCTTTGGAAGCACTTCACAATTCCAGCCTCCGCACTCAAGGAATCAACCTTTGAGGAAGGATTGGGATTTGATGGCTCCAGCATGCGTGGCTGGCAATCCGTCAATGAATCAGATATGGTCGTGGTTCCAGTTGCTGAAACTGCTTTTCTTGATCCCTTTACCAGGGACAAAACCTTAACCATGATTTGCAATATCCAGGAACCGATCACTAGGCAGGACTATACCAGAGACCCTAGAAATGTTGCCCGGAAGGCAGCCAATTATTTAAATTCCTCTGGCATTTGCGACACCGCTTATTTCGGTCCTAAAATCGAATTTTTTGTCTTCGATGACATACGCTTCCACCAGGACGAACATAGCAGCTTTTATTTTATCCAAAGTTCAGAGGGTGCCTGGAACACAGGGCGTGAAGAAAACCCAAATCTTGGTCATAAAATCCGGTACAAGGAAGGGTATCTTCCTTGTGCCCCTGTTGATGCCTGCCATGATTTGCGCAGTGAGATGATGCTTACCATGCTCGATTGTGGAATTGAGGTGGAATCTCACCATCACGAGGGTTCCACAGGCGGCCAAGGCGCGCTTGATATTCGCTTTTCCACTCTTGTGGAAATGGCTGACAGCGTTCTTAAGTATAAATACATCGTTAAAAATGTAGCCAAAAAGCATAATAAAACAGCGACATTCATGCCCAAGCCTATTTTTCAAGATCATGGCAGTGGAATGCATGTGCATTGTTCCTTATGGAAAGCTGGAAAAAATCTTTTCGCAGGTGGTGGATATGCGGGACTAAGCGATACAGCCATGTACGCCATTGGTGGTTTGCTAAAGCATGCTCCTTCCCTTTGCGCAATCACAAATCCAACCACCAATAGTTACAAGCGACTTGTTCCAGACTACGACGCACCCACCAAGCTTGCCTACAGTAGCAGGAACAGATCAGCAACAATTCGGATTCCAGTTCATTCCCATAAGACAAACTCAAAGCGAATTGAATACCGCATACCGGATAGCTCAAGTAATCCTTATCTTGCATTTGCCGGAATGGTCATGGCAATGATCGATGGGATCAAGAATAAAATTCATCCGGGAGAGCCCATGGATCGCAACATTTACGATCTAGGGCCCGATGAAAGAACCAAATTGCAAAGCACGCCTCTTTCCCTGGAAGAATCTTTGAAAAACCTTGAGCAGGATCATGAGTACCTGCTTCAGGGGGATGTTTTCACAGAGGATGTGATTCGCACATGGGTTGAATACAAACGCGCAAACGAGGTGGAGGCGGTAAGAATGCGTCCGCACCCCTATGAATTTGCGCTTTATTACGATTTGTAAGGGACCTCTCCAAGTGCTGCCTGGTGAACAAGGTATGTCGCGGACCATTAGAAACCAATAGGCAGTACGAATTTCCGCGCGGGTTTTTGTTTATCTTTGAGGATTCACCAAATGAGCTTTACCAATGTTCGCCAGCAGGCTGTCCAGTCGATTGCAAAATCCAAGCCGGAGTTGGATAAACTTTCCAACAAGAATTACAACCTGCGAGAGATTTTTGGCTCGGATGTTTTCAATGAAGAAGTTCAGCGCGCCAGGCTTCCAAAATCCATCTATAAAGCCTTGCAAAAAACCATCAAGTTGGGCGCACCGTTGGAACCGGATGTGGCAGATAGTGTCGCAAGCGCCATGAAAGATTGGGCCATTGAAAAAGGTGCCACCCACTACACCCACATTTTTCAGCCAATGACCGGGCTTACCGCCGAAAAGCACGACAGTTTCCTCAGCATTGATGGTAACGGATCAGCAATCGCGGAATTCAGTGGCAAGGAACTTGTTAAGGGCGAACCAGATGCAAGCTCTTTCCCTTCCGGTGGAATTCGCGCGACTTTTGAAGCCCGTGGTTACACCGCCTGGGATCCGACAAGCCCGGCTTATATTCTTCAAAACCCAAATGGCGCAACTCTTGTTATACCAACAGCATTTCTTAGCTGGACTGGCGATGCGCTGGACAAGAAAGCACCTTTGCTGAAATCGATGGAAGTGATTTCCCATCATGCACTGAGAATATTAAGATTGTTCGGTAACAAAACTTCAAAGAAAGTGTTCACCACTGTTGGTCCGGAACAAGAATACTTCTTGGTTGACCGCAGTTTTTATCTGGGACGCCCGGATCTATTGCATACCGGTCGAACCCTGCTCGGTGCCGCTTCTCCAAAAGGCCAGGAAATGGAAGACCAGTACTTTGGTCATATTCCTGAACGAGTTATAGCTTTTATGGCAGATTGCGAAGAACAACTATTCCGCCTTGGCGTACCTGTGAAGACACGCCACAACGAAGTTGCTCCTTCCCAATACGAAATCGCACCTATTTTCGAAAATTCAAACCTTGCCACCGATCATCAAAATCTTGCCATGGAAATCCTTCGCAAGACAGCTCCCAAATATGGCATGGCTTGCTTGTTCCATGAAAAACCTTTCGCTGGTATCAACGGCTCTGGAAAGCATAACAATTGGTCGATGTCCACGGATGATGGTGAAAACCTTCTAAACCCTGGTGATACTCCTCATGACAACGCACAATTCCTTGTATTCTGTGTTGCTGTCATCAGGGCGGTATCCAAATACCCGGAATTGCTGAGAGTATCGGTCAGCAGCGCGGCCAACGACCACCGTCTTGGCGCAAACGAAGCACCTCCTGCCATCATTTCAATTTTCCTTGGGGATCAACTCCAAGACATCATGGATCAGGTGGAAAAAGGTGGCGCAACCAGCACCAAGCAGGGTGGTCATATGGAAATTGGCGCTTCAGTTCTGCCAAAACTACCTCGTGATGCGGGTGACCGAAACAGAACCAGCCCGTTTGCCTTTACCGGCAATAAGTTTGAATTCCGGGCAGTGGGTTCATCACAATCTGTTTCGGGCCCCAACACCGTTTTGAACACTATTGTTGCTGAATCCTTGGACTTCATGGCAACCGAGTTGGAAAACGCCGTCAAGTCAGGGAAGGATCTTCACAAAGCCATTCAGGAACTTCTCGCATCAATTCTCAAGTCTTGCAAGAAAGTTCTGTTCAATGGTGATGGCTACTCCGAAGAATGGCACAAGGAAGCTGAAAAGCGTGGTTTGCCCAATCTGCGAACCACAACAGATGCTCTGCCAGTAATTGTTCGCAAAGATTCCATCGAGTTGTTTACCAAATACAAGGTATACACCGAGAAGGAATTGGTTAGCCGGTTTAAGATCCTTTGCGAAAATTATGTAAAGACTTTGAACATCGAAGGCAAAACAGCATTATTGATGGCAAAGGGGATGATTCTTCCAGCCGCTATACGATTCCAGGGTGAAATAGCATCTTCGGTAAACGCCACCAAGGCTGCTGGGGTTGACAACTCAGCTCAGGTGGAATTTCTGAAGAATCTTACCTCCACCATTTCGGATTTCCAAAAGGCAATCGCTGGCTTGGAACATGCCTTGGGCGAACACCCCTCTGGAGATGAACATGCGCATGCGGTTCATGCCCGGGACCATGTCCTTGCAAGTATTGTGAAACTGCGTGGAGTATCCGACAAACTGGAAACCATGGTTGCTGATGACCGCTGGCCACTGCCAACCTACCGCGAAATTCTTTTCATCAAGTAATTCGCGATTTCAAAAGCATAAAAGGCCGGGGAACTCAAGTTCCCCGGCCTTTTGATTTCGTACATGTCAGAATATATTAAAATCCAGTCCCATCACTATTTCTGCGATTTCTTTTCTTCCAGTTCTTTTAATTTATTGGCAACTTTGGCCTTTTCTGGGGGCAGTAATTCCTTGAATTCTCGCACCCAGATATTTTTAAACTGTACAGGGTTTCCGTGAAACTGGATGTCAATGGCTCCCTTTTCCGGGTGAGCCTTATATTCCGGTGGGCGGTCATAAAATGTGCCACCCTGAAGTTCGGAATGGTTTTGCACAAGAACGCCATTATGTAACACGGTAATAAACCCTGGCCTGGCAAGCTTTCCATCTTTTTCAAACCTTGGCGCGTTGAAAATAATATCGTAGGTTTGCCATTCCCCAGGTTTGCGACATGCATTTACCAATGGGGGATATTGTTTGTAAATGGAAGCTGCCTGACCATCGAAATAAGTTTTGTTATCAAACGAATCCAGAATTTGAACCTCGTATTTGCCCATCAAATATACGCCGCTATTTCCCCTGCCCTGACCGTTTCCCTCCACCTTTACAGGTGAAGCCCATTCCAAATGCAGTTGCATGTCACCAAATTGCTGTTTGGTTGAGATCCCGGTCTTGTTTGCTGTCGCAACCCCATCTTTTACGATCCAATTTTCCCCATTCTTCCATTGGGATAAATCTTTTCCATCAAAAAGAACTATCGCATCAGAAGGAGGTCCACCCACAGTTCCCGGGCTAACAACCTTAGGTTCCGGCCATTCAATGCCACTTTTGAACTCCTTTTGTGCAAAGCAAAAAGATGTCATGAAAAGGCCAAGGCCCAAAGACATGGCAAACTTCTTGAAACCAAACAAAGATTTTCGATTCATGCTTTCTCCTTCAACGAGTTAAAAAATAACAGAAAAATATTGTAGGCTTACACATTCTTGTTGCCACATAATTCACGAAAGCTGAAATCGGTTGCCTGGCATTCGTTTAACTATCTTTTTCATCTCCATCATCATTAACGCTGATGCTATTTGTTGCACTGGTAAATTGAACTTTTGAGCAAACTGATCGAGATAAAGTGATTCCTGCTGCAAATTTTTCCAAATCTCCAGTTCTAATCCTTCCAAATCGGGTGGAAACAGAATTGTTTGCGTTTCAATTTTTTCTTCTTTGACATTCCTGTCCGGCGCTGGCAACTGCGGGATGGATTTTAATTCTTCCAGAATATCCTCAACATTTCGCACCAATATGGCACCTTTTCGAATCAGGGAATTCGTGCCAGAACTGGCAGGGGAATCTACCGCACCGGGCACCGCCATAACAATTTTCCCCTGTTCAGAAGCATGAACCGCGGTTAAAAGTGCCCCACTTTTTTCCGCCGCTTCAATCAAAAGAACGGCTTTGCTATAACCGCTTATAATTCGATTTCGTGCAGGGAACATTCCAGGCAATGGTTCTTGAAGCATGTGAGATTCGGTTATCAGCGCACCTGCTTTTGCAACTTCCCTTGCAAGATCGGTATGTTCAGGAGGATATATCTTTGAAAGGCCTCCTGCCAATACAGCGATGGTTCTTCCGCCCGCGTCCAATGCTCCTTGATGGGCTGAAGCATCAATCCCGCGGGCAAGGCCACTCACTATGGTCCATCCCGCCCGGGCCAAACCAGCAGAGAGTTTTCTGGAGATCTTTTTTCCGTAATCCGTGCATCCTCTGGATCCCACGATAGCAATGCTATTTTCGTCACGGGGATTTAATAATCCCTTGTAATAAAGATATGGTGGAGGATCATGAATCAGGTGAAGCCAATGTGGATAATCATTTTGATCTATGGAAACACCTTGAACCCCATGCTGTTTCATGAGATTTAATTCTTGCATGGCATTCACGGTTTTAAAGGATTCCTTAAGCTTGGAGGCTATTTTGAATCCCATGTGTGGAATGGACGCAATTTGTTCAAGCGGGGCTACAAATATACCCCGGGGAGTTTTGAATTTTTCCAACAAAGCAGTGGTTAGCCGGGGTCCCAAGCCAGGCACAAGGTTAAGCACCAACCAATCCATTTGATCAGGGTTTAAATCATCCATTGGGCGAAAATACTTTCATTCAAGTGATGCCAAAACTTGCTCCTCGGGAATTCCATCAAATGTGTCCACTTGGCCAAGCTTTATTGGAAGTACGAGCCTTAGCCTCCCTTGGACGGATTTTTTATCATTCCGCATGATTTCTAAAAGCTTTCGGGGATCCAACTTGGGAGATTCCACAGGAAGGCCAAAAGCTTTCAACAATTTCTTCAATCGTTCCAAAAAGTCTGCACCAACCATGCTTCTTCCCACTGCAAGCCTGGCTGCAGAAACCATACCGGCACTTACAGCCTCCCCATGCAACCACATGCCATAACCGCCCTCTGTTTCAAAAGCATGTGCGTAAGTATGGCCATAATTCAATATTGCCCTTAAGCCGGTTTCCTCTCTTTCATCCTTGGAAACCACCAATGCTTTAAGCTCGCAGGAACGCTTTATAATATGAATTAATGCTTCCCGCGATCGTTTTAGAATTGCCTGGGATTCCCTCTCTAGAAATTCGAAAAGTTCCGGGTCGAGAATCACTCCATATTTTACAATTTCCGCCAGACCAGATTTGAACTCTCTTTCCGGCAAAGTGTTCAGGGTTGAAATATCGATGGCAACCCCAACAGGTTGATGAAAAGCACCGATAAGGTTTTTACCCTTGGGATGATTCACGCCCACTTTTCCTCCCACGGAACTATCCACCATGGAAAGTAGGGTGGTTGGAATCATGAAAAGTTTCAAACCACGATTAAAAGTGGAAGCCACAAAACCGGCCAGATCCCCAATTACCCCACCTCCCACGGCAACCACCAAAGTTTTACGGTCTGCTTTTTCGTCCACTAGCAAGTCATACAATCTGGATGCCGTTTCAAGGCACTTTTGGTTTTCCCCCGGTGGAAGTAGATTCAAAGAGCCTTTGATACCTTTGGATTCAAAAGATTCGAGAATTCTTGAACCTGTTTTTTCCACATTTTTATCACATACCACAAATGCGCGTGTGGCAGAAAGAAGGCCGGCATTCAAGTCAGGCACGGAAGCGGTCAATCCTTCGCCAATCAGGATTTCATAGCTTCTTTCCGCAAGCGCCACATTAATCCTTGAAACACTATCCTTGGAAAAACCTGCCAATATCCACCTCAAATTCAAGATACTTTGGGGTAACTATTTCCTTATATGGTAGTTTACGATAGTGGTGAATTGCATCAACAGGATTACTGGTTGTTTCCATGCTTCGAGAAGACCAAATTGGCAAAAGAAAGCAAAGGGCTCAGTCCGAGGGACTGAATGTAGAAAACCTTGGCAGGAATAAATCCTTCAGTGATTTTCGGGTAACCAATACATCAAAAAAAACAGCTTACAGGGTAAGCATTCGTGGCTTTTCCCCCGGGGACAATTATTGCGAATGCCCGGATTTCAAAACCAACACCCTGGGTACCTGCAAACATGTGGAAGCTGTTCTAGAAACTCTCAGGCAAAAGGATGGAAAACTTCCCAAGCGTAAAAAGGCAAAGATAACCCATCCTGAAATATTTATCCGTTATGAAGGTCGATCAAGGCTGGCCATGCAACTTCCAGAAAGGCCTTCCGATAAATCTATCATTCTTTTTGAAAAGTTCTTCCATCCAAATGGTGATTTAATAAATGGTTCCAACCTGACCGAACTGCTCCATCTGGTAAGTGAATGCCCGGAAGAAATAGTAGTTTTCGCGGATGCCATGGATTGGATCCAGTTGGAACTGGAACAAAATGCGATGGCAATACGCGAAAAACAACTGAAAGTGGAATATGCCAACGACAGATGGCATCCAGATTTGGTGCAAACCAATCTATTGCCTTATCAGATCGAAGGTGTCCTGTTTCTTGCGCACCGGCACCGAAGCATACTCGCAGATGACATGGGTCTTGGCAAAACCGTACAAGCTATTGCTGCAGTGGAATTGATGGTCCGGGAAAGAAATGTCTCCAGAGTTCTTGTGGTTACTCCAGCATCATTAAAAGGCCAATGGCAAATCGAACTGGATCGACTTTCCGCCAGGCATTGCCAGGTTATTGAGGGTGATTCCAGGGAAAGGCAAAAACTTTATTCAAATCCAGCTTTTTTCAGGATCGTAAACTATGAAACCGTAAAGGCGGATTTGAACTATCTAAACGCTTGGGAACCAGACTTGGTAATCATAGACGAAGCCCAAAGGATAAGAAACTGGGAGTCGAAAACCTCGATGGAGGTAAAAAAACTTCGTAGCCGATTTGCTTTTGTTCTCACGGGGACGCCGCTGGAAAACAACCTGGAAGATTTGCACAGCATTCTGGAATTTGTTGACCCCCGGCGACTTGGCCCGGCGTTCCAATTTCTCCACGATCATCAAGAACTGGATGAAAAAGGAAAAATCCGGGGCTACAAAAACCTAAATATGCTAAGAGAAAAGCTAGCCCCGATTCTTCTTCGCAGAAGTCGCGAAGAAGTACTTGCAGATTTACCCCCAAGAAACGAGGAAGTCATTTTTCTGGATATGGATCTTCTGCAAAAGGAATCACATCGGGGATTAATGGAAAAACTGGTTTCATGTATCTCAAACCGAACCAATGAATCCCCGGACCAAACAAAAATATTCCGCATTTTGGCAAAGCTAAGGTTACTCTGCAGTCTGCCAACCGGGTTGGAAACCTCACCCAAAATTACCGAAGCTGTGAACAGAATTCAAAACCTTGTACCAGACCATAAAGTTGTGGTTTTTAGTGAATGGCGTAAAGTCCTGCGCAGCCTTCAAAAAGAATTGAAGCATTTCCGAATCGATCATGTTTTTCTCCATGGCCAAATGACAGGAGACCAGCGCGATTCCGTAGTAAGGGATTTTCGGGAAAATCCTGATTGCAGGGTTTTCCTAAGCACTGATGCTGGATCGAGCGGTTTAAATCTTCAAGTTGCAGACACGCTATTCAATCTGGATATTCCTTGGAATCCCGCGACGCTAAAACAACGAATTTCAAGGATTCACCGCCTTGGACAAAAGAAACCTGTGCAAATTTTTAACCTGCTTATGAAGGATTCGATTGAGGAAAAAGTTCTTCTTTCCCAGAATAAAAAACTGGACCTTTTCAGCAAATTATTCGGTTCTGAGAATTGGACCGAAGGGTTGCAAAAAAATATTGAAAGCGACGTTCTTGAATTGGTTTCAGATTGGACCAAAACCACTAATGAAACTTCAAATAAAAATCTTCCAAGCCATCCGCTTTGGGACATACTGGTTCCATTTTTGCAATCGATTGAACAACAATTGACAGATCATAACGAATCGGACATACCAATCGCATTAAAACCAGCCTTGAAGATTCTTTGTGAATCGATCCTTAACCGATTGAATAAAGGCGGTTCTTTGAAATAATTTCAATTTCAAGTCCGGAAGATTTGGTAACTTTTACCAATTTTAGCGACACCAAAATTGCTTGAAAAAACCAACAAGCCATAACCATATACGCAGCAATACTTTACAATCTTAAACCATAATTCACTAAGAATTGGCATGGATGTTGCAATTAATAAATTGACCCCGATGCCTGAGGTGGTCTAGGCTAAAACCGAAAGTTCCACCCCCGGAACGATGCTGAAAAGGCCTGAATTTGGATTGCTACCCCCCTATTTAGCAATCCGAAGTCATTTCGGATGCTTATTTCACCAAGGCTCAGATTGCACCCGCAATCTTATTTAAGCCACCTACTCCCCCCGTAGGTGGCTTTTTTCGTTTAAATTTCGATACCAATATATACTTTCGGAGTTTAATTTACTGTACTGTTGTTTGCGTAAGCAATGGAAAGTTTACGAGGTTTACTCATGTTATTTTCAAATATTATCCGCTTTGGAATTTTATCCTGCCTTGGGGTAGCACTCGTCGAATCAAGCTGGGCTGCCAAACCGGATTCGAAGAAACCATCCGCTGGTCAGACGGCGGATAAAAAAACCGTGCCGGTGACTTTCAAGCCCATCCAACAGGTGGGAAAAATCTCCGCCAATGACCTTGCTAACAAAATTGATGCCGAAATTAATAAACTTCTTACCCAGGGAAAAATCACCCCTTCTGGAAAAAGTTCCGATTCAGAGTTTGTCCGAAGGGTGTACTTGGATCTGATTGGAAGAATTCCCTCGGCTGATGAAACAAAATCATTTTTAGATAATACTGCTTCCAACAAGAGAACACTTTTAATTGAAGAACTCTTGGCGGATGACGAATTTGGCAAACACATGGCGGATATTTGGCAGGCGCTTTTGCTTCCAAGAATCTCAGATAACAAACGGTTAAAAACCGAACCTCTTGTCGAATGGCTTGAGGGAGAATTCAACAAGAATACCTCCTGGGGGAAAATTTCCCGCGAACTGATTTCATCAACTGGCTCACAGGATAATAATGGAGCTGTAACTTATTTCGTTGCCAATTCAACCATCGATAAAATGACAGATTCTATCAGTCGATTGTTTTTGGGTGTTCAGCTTCAATGCGCGCAATGTCACAACCATCCATTTGTGGATTGGAAGCAAAATGAATATTGGGGAATGGCAGCATTCTTCATGAAAGTACAAGCCAATCCCCCTAAAGGCAAAGACACATCAGCCCCTGTGGTAAATGAAAACAAGAGTGTTAAACGCAACAAGAAAAATGCTCTTCCTGAATCTGCCCAGATGGTTAATGCCAAATTCCCTGGCGATATCGAACCCAAGCTTCCGTCGGATGGCCCCTATCGACCGGTATTTGCAGACTGGATGACTTCCAAAACCAACCCATTCTTTAGCAAATCAATGGTAAACCGAATTTGGTCTCAGTTTTTTGGCAGGGGCCTGGTGGACCCAATTGATGATATGCATGATGGGAACCCAGCCACTCACCCTGAATTGCTGGAAATTCTTTCCCAGCAATTTTCGGCCTCCGACTTTGATATTAAGGATCTTATTCGCGCCATTTGCAACAGTGAAACCTATCAACGATCAAGCAAACCAAATGAGTCCAACAAAAATGCGGAAAAAGAACTGCTAGCATCCATGCCGATCAAGAATTTTACCCCGGAACAACTTTATGACAGCATAATGACGGTGGTAGGAAACCCCACCAAAAACGAAATTAAGTCGGCAAAAATGAAGAAATTGAAAATTGCCAGCAGGGGGCCACGATCTCAATTTGTGGCTTTCTTCCAACCCGAGGAAGGTGTTTCCGCCCTTAGCTATGAAACTGGAATCCCTCAGGTTTTAAGATTGATGAATTCCCCTCAAATGAATTCATCGCAAACCATCGCAAAAATCATCAATAAGGATATGGATTCCACAAAAGCAATCAACACACTGTTTTTATCCACCCTTAACAGGCTTCCCACGGATTCTGAAACCCAAAAATTGTCCACGTTTGTGAAAGACTCAGGAGACCCAAAACAGGGTTATTCTGACATTCTTTGGGTTTTGTTAAACACCAGCGAATTCACGCTTAATCATTAATCTGCTTAAGACTACTTGGAGTGCATCATGAACAAAGATCTTATAAACGGCCTATACCGCAGGGATTTTTTGAAGCTAAGCACGCTCGGAGTTGGCGGTGCGTCTTTTTCAGGCTGGATGAATGTTCTTGCCAGCCATGCCGCGGAAGCAAAAACCTCCAAACAAAAGTCCTGCATCTTATTATGGATGGATGGTGGCCCCAGCCATAAAGATACATTTGACTTGAAACCTGATTCAGATGGTGCCGGTGAATTTAAGCCTATTTCCACCAGTGCGCCTGGAATTCAAATCAGTGAACATTTACCCAACATGGCCAAGTGGATGCACAAAGCCGCTTTGCTTCGCGGTATGAGCACCGCCGAAGGGGCACATGGCAGGGCTAAGTACTATTTACACACTGGTTACAAGGAAGGCCAGGGCGGCCTAACTTATCCCAGCTTGGGCTCGATTGCTTCCATGGAAATTGGGAACCCTGTATTTCCCCTTCCGAATTTTGTCACCATCAATGGGAATAGAAGCTATGGGGCAGGTTATCTTGGCTCCAAGCATCAACCTCTGGTTGTTTCGGACCCTTCCAAGGGAGTTGAAAATCTGAAGCCTCTTGTTGCTTCCAAACAATTTGAGAATCGCGTCAGTCTGCTTGAAGAAATGGAAAAAGCTTTCCACAAAGATTACGCATCCGATGCCGGTGGTTCCCACCAAACCACATACCAGCGCGCCGTAACCATGATGAAGTCTGCCCAATCCAAAGCTTTTGATCTTTCCACGGAATCAACTTCCATCAAAAGCGCTTATGGTTCCGGAAAATTTGGTGAAGGCTGCCTGCTAGCTAGAAGACTTATTGAAACGGGAGTCAGATTTGTCGAGGTAAACCTTGGCGGATGGGATACCCATATGGATAACTTTGAAAGAGTAAAAAAGCTTAGTGGACAGGTGGACTTGGCAATGTCCGCACTGATCAAAGATTTGTCAGATAGAGGTTTTTTGGACTCAACTCTTGTAATTTGGATGGGTGATTTTGGCAGAACACCCAAAATTAACCAACGCGGTCCCAAGCCGGGACGCGACCATTACCCCAGGGCATGGACTAGTGTTATGGTGGGCGGTGGAATCAAGGGAGGCCAAATTATCGGCAAGACTGATAAACAAGGTGGCACCGTGGAAGATCGGCCAATATCCACCTTGGATTTCATGTCAACGGCTTGCAGCATCCTTGGGATCGATTACACAAAAAACATTCAAACACCCATTGGAAGGCCTATACGCTTGGTGGATAAAGGTGCCAATCCCATCAAGGAACTTATTGCATAACAATGGCTTTAAGGTATTGTTACGATTCAAGCCGTGGAGTAAACTTCACGGCTTTTTTAATTAAGAGCTGGCGTGTTTCCTGGCATGTGTCGGCCAAAAGCAAAGTAAAAACACCACAAGCAAAAAAGCGTTGATCACTGCAGCAACCTGAAACGCAAGATGCAATTCATCCCCCATATCCGCTGAGTTTTTAGCCATACTGCGCAGTATTCCCACCAAAATGTGACCAGAAAACAATCCTATCCCCTGCACAAAAGTTAGCAGGGATTGAACGCTGGCCTTTAAATCGCCACGCGCCTCGGAATTTACATAAACCTGACCGGTTACGAGAAAACCGGTCACGCACAAACCATTCAATGGCAGCGAGCTTATAACTAACCATGCTGGTTCCCCGACCGCCAGAATACACAATGCTGCCAGCCAGCAAATCAATCCAAATACCATACTTCCCCGCAAGCCAAGACGAATGAGAAACATGGGCAGCATAAAAAGTGAAATCACTTCCGAGACTTGGGAAATGGTAAGAGTTGGACTCAACCAAGGCTGGACAATTCCCAAGTGTTCAAGCAACAAAGGAGAAGCCTGCGTGGTGAATGGCATGGTTATGCAAACACCCAGGGTACAAAGGCAATATGTTGCGAAAGGCCATCCCTTTAGCAGTCGCATTGCCGCCAATGGGGCAAATTTTTCCTGTTTGTTGGGTCGTGGCGGAGTATGCGGAAGAGTACATGCGTAAATGGTGACTATAAGGCCAAAAACACATCCGATAAGAAATTGTTCATGAACACCACCCTCCCAGGATGGAATGATTTGGGAACGATTGATAAGTAGTAAAATCCAGCCGGGCATCATCCAGCCAAGAGTTCCACACAACCTCACAAAACCAAATTGCTTTTCAGGATTCTGCAAATGCGTGAAGCAGATAGTACTGCACAAAACCATCATGGGAACAATTAACAGCCAAAAAACCAAAGTTAACAATGCCATGGCCCAAAAGCCAGTGGCATTGGAAAGTGCAACCAGAAGACCACTCCCCAGAAAACAAAATACTGAAACGCATTTTTCGGCGGCAAAATACCGATCCGCTAACTGGGCCCCCAGCGGGGCAAGGAGGGCCCCTATTCCATGTGTGGCGCAACAAATCGCCATCTCCATGGGACTAAAAGATAATTCTTTCAGGCGAATGCTGTACATGGGAAGAAATGATCCTGGAATTGCAAATTGCAGGAACATTAGCCATGCCAATCTGGCTTGCACGAAATTCCTTTCCTTAAGGGGCTGTCACTGCCCTTCGAAGCATACATTAAAGGTTAAGATGGCACCTTGTTAAGTTCAATAACCTTATATTGTTGTTCGCTGAAAACCATCTCGGTGATTCCAATATTTGGCACCGGGCCAAATTCATCCCATCTGGAAACATCCCAACCAGGTAAAATTCCAAGCAACAAAACCTTGATAACCATTCCATGGCAGACCACAACGATGGTTTCACCGGAATGCCTTTGCAACAAGCTGTTCCAGACTGGAAACACTCGATCCTGCATGCAGGCAAGGGATTCCGATCCCTCAGGGGCATATTTAATATTACCCTTTTTCCATTCCATCAAAGTATCAGGCCAAATGCCTTCTTTTTTCTGATTACACGTGCCGCTTAAAGGACCAACTTTTCTTTCATGCAGCAAGGGGATCACTTCAACGGAAGTATTGCAACTCCTGGATATTGGCTCTGCGGTTTGCAGGGCGCGACGCATCGCGGAGGAACAGGTTCTGGTAACCCCTTTGCAAGAAAGATATTCAGCGGCAGCTTCCGCCTGTTCAATCCCGCGGGTTCCCAGTTCTACATCCGACTCGGCTCCATGGAAAACATGGGGGGTGGCTGTTTCGGCGTGGCGCAACAAATAAATTCTTGTTTCTTTCATCTTCCCTGAATGCTTTTTCAGTCTCCAAATTTTAATCTAGGAGATATTCTAGAAAACTTCAGGGCAAAGATTGCCGAATTAGAAAGAAGCCAACATCGCCTGCTGCATGCGCTTGATGAAGGCGCCAATGTCCGGAACCTGTGAGCCTTCAGCAATCAAGGCAAGATCGTAAAGATTCTTCAAGGTGTTTTCCAATTCGAAACTTGCGCCCTTTTCCTCAAACTGATCCCTGAGTTTGTTTACCAGCGCATGTGAGGGATTAATTTCAAGGATCCGTTTGCTGGAGCCACCCATCTCCGCACGCCCAATCTTTTTAAGAAATCTTTCCTGCGCCGCAGAAAGGCCTCCCTCCTGAGAAACCAAGGCCACCGGACTCTCCTGAAGGCGGGACGTAAGGCGGGCATCCTCAAGGTCTGGAAGTTGGGATTTCACATGTTCCAAAAACTTTGTGTACCGAGTCTTGGTTTCCTCGAGCAAACCTTCTTCGCTGGCAGCCTTATCCACAGCCCGATCGACAGGCTTCAACTTTTTCCCTTTGTACTCGTTAAGGTAGGGAAGCGAAAACTCATCAATGGGATCGGTAAACAGCAAAACATCCTGGCTTTTGGATTTAAAAGATTCCAGCAGCGGGGAAGCTTCCAACTGAGCCCTGGATTCGCCTGCGAGATAATAAATGTCTGTTTGCGCCTCGGGCATCGCTGCCACATAATCCGCCAATGTTGTAGTCTTATCCGAGGGGGTTTTCCAGGAACTGAATAACAAAAGATCAGCAATTTTCTCACGATTTTCAAAATCGGATCTCAAGCCTTCTTTCAGCATCCCACCCATCCCTTTGAAAAACTTGGCATATTTCTCAGGTTCGGATTCCTTCAAATCTTTCAAGGCTTTCAACACGCTGGCCACAACATCTTTTCTTACCCGGGCAAGAACAGGATTATCCTGCAAGATTTCGCGTGAAATATTCAGAGGAAGATCAAAGCAGTCTACCACTCCTTTTACAAATCTCAGGTAAGGGGGCAGAAGCGCATCACAATGCTCCATGATGAGTACGCGTTGGATATACAATCTTGGCCCCGGCTTAACCTCGCCAAATTGAAACTCCATGGGTAAATCTTCAGGTATAAACAACAATACTTTGAATTCATTCAGACCTTCAGCACTGTAATGAATGGTCTTGCAAGGTTTCTGGAAATCGTTGCTTATCTGCTGGTAAAAGTTGTCGTATTCCTCCTGCTTGATTTCCGATTTTGACCTCAGCCAGATTGCCTTTTGGGAATTAAGGATATCTTCTTTTGAATCCTCTTTTTTCTCACCCTCAACTTCCAGGACAATGGGGTGTTCGACAAAGTCTGAAAACTTGCGGACTATGGAACGAATGCGGAATGGTTCCAAGAATTCCTTCTCATCCGCCTTTATGTGAAGCACCACATCAGTGCCCCGGTGTTCCTTGGGTTTGGATTCCAAGGTAAATTCGCCCTGCCCATCCGAGGTCCAAAATATCCCGTCTTCAGGCTTTCCAGCCATTCTGGAGTGAACTTCAACCTTATCCGCAACCATGAATGCTGAGTAGAAACCAACGCCAAATTGTCCAATCAACTCAGGCTTTGCTTTCCCTGTCTGGTCTTTCAGTTTTTCCATGAAATTTTTTGTGCCGGAACGCGCAATCGTTCCAAGATTTTCAATAATGGTGTCTCGTGACATGCCGATTCCGTTATCGGAAATCGTAATGGTGGAAGCATCCTTGTTCAACAGAATGCGAATTTTCCAATCTTTGTTTCCCTCGAGAATTTCTTGTTGATCCAGAGAATCAAACCTGATCTTGTTGATGGCATCACCAGCATTGGAAATCAGTTCCCGCAGAAATATTTCCTTGTTTGAATAAAGCGAGTGGGTAATAAGGTGCAAAAGCTGCTTCAGTTCTGTCTTGAATTCCATGGTTTGGGATGATGCAGACATAATTCCATGCTCCTAAATCAAAAAACATCAAAAACCTTTCCTATTTTCAATTAATATGCAAAATCATGGCAAGAAGAAAAGGGTGCAATCATGTGTGGAAGGTTTGCCTTATATTCGGATAGCGCAACTCTTGGTCACTTTTTGGGATGCCCCATTCATTTTGATTGGTTGCCCCGATTCAATATTGCGCCGACCCAGAAGTCGCCTGTTTATCTTTTTGAAGAAAATGGCACCGCGTCATTACGTTTACTGCAATGGGGTTTGGTGCCATCTTGGGCAAAAGATAAAACCATGGCAGGAAAGATGATTAACGCTCGCGTAGAAACAATCCTTGAAAAGCCTTCTTTTAAAGGGCCTTTCAAAAACAAAAGATGCCTTGTACCAGCAAATGGATTTTACGAATGGCACACCGAGGGAAAAACAAAGACTCCCTACTACATCACCCAACCGAATTCAATTCCATGGATGTTTGCAGGCATCTGGGACAGGAATGAAAAAATTTCTGATACACCACTGGAATCCTTCAGTATTTTAACGACCCAAGCAAACCAAAACATCAGTCACCTTCATCAAAGAATGCCGCTTGTCGTTCCAAAAGAAAAGTGGGGGGAATGGCTTACATCCCCTGAACCTGAAATAAACCTGCCTGAATTTTTAGTACAGGCAGAATCCACATGCTTCCATCTTCAAAAAGTTACTTCCATAGTAAATAAAGTAATAGTGGATTCCCCGGAGTGCATTAAACCTGCCCCCAAAGGATTGTTCGATTGAATCACTTTCTCTTCAGTGGGTTTCCTTGCTGATCCAAGGCGCCAACCGCGAGTATCATCAGTTTTTCTGGATGAAGGTGTTTTTTGGCAACTGCCTGGATATCACTTTCGGTAACTTTTCCAACCTCCGCACGAAACTCATCGAGATAATCCAGCCCCAACCCCAATTTTTCAACCTGAATTAATTGGGTGGCTATGGAAGTGCTGGAAGTGAATCGAAAGGCGAGATTACCAAGAAGATAATTCTTTGCATCTTCTAGTTCCTGTTTCGTGGGAAGGGTTTCACGAATACGCTCGATTTCTTCCAAGAATTCCTTCTTTACACGAAAAAAATTGACCGCATCGGTCCCTATATAACATGTAAAAGCGCCGGGTTCATTCTCTGCGGAAGTGGTGATATTCGCATTGACTGTATAAGCCAACCCTTCGCGGTCCCTTAACCTTGCAGACAAACGATCTGTGAAACCTGGCCCTGTACCAAGTATATGGTCCATCACCAACAGTTTGTAATAATCAGGATCCTTGCGACGAATACCTAGATGGCCCATATAAAATTGCATTTGAACGGCATCATCCACGGTGACTATTTTCTGGCTGCTTTTTTCCTGCAATTGCAAGTTTGGGAAAGCTGGTTTTTCAAACATTCCATTTCCCCAGCCATCCAGAGCATCCTTCACCTGCTTTTCGATTGAAGCCTCATCAAAATCCCCGCTGACTGCGAGGATTAGATTGGCAGGCTGATAAGCGCGTTCGTGAAACTTTTGGCAATCCGACCTGGTTAAAGCCTTAACGCTATCAGTATTACCTGCCGAAGGCCTGCCCCTGGGATGGTCTCCATAAATTGCCCTGGCAAACTCTTTTTTAGCAAGGTAGTCCGGTTGCGATTCCATCTCTTCCAAAGCAGAAAGAGCCTGCTTTTGATTGCGAATAAATGCCGCTTCTGGAAAGGTTGGTTTCTTCAGGCATTGGATCATCAAATCAAAACCAGCCTTCAAATCTGCCGAAAGTATTTTCAAAGTTCCACCGTTGTCGTCAAATTCCAAGCTGGCGCCAAGATTTTCCATCGCCACGGCTATTTGCTGGCCCCCCATACCGGGAATCCCCTCATCCATCAGGGAAGAGGTCATAGAGGCAACACCATATTTGCCCTGTGGTTCCAATGCTTTGTTTTCCCTCACGGCAACACGGGCAACCACCATAGGCAATCGCGAATCCTTCTGCATCAAAAGCACCATTCCGCCGGGAAGTTCGACTCTTCTTGCAGATTTCAGGGAGAAATCATTCCCGGCATGTGCATAATTTCTTTGAAGTTTTCGGGTAAAAAGTTTGCTCGAAAAGCCAATCCCTTTACCCGTCGCCTTAGCGGAAGGAATGGACCAAACGAGCACAGCTTTTTGAGAATCTAGATAAGATTTTGCAACCCTTTGCAAATCCTCCGGAGTTACGGCAAGCAACCTTGAGACGGAACCCTTTAAGAACGGTAGATCCGCAATGACCACGCTCTTGGTAATCACATCAGCCAACTGATGAACACTTTCCCTGGCATAAATAGAGGTCGCTAGTACTTTCTGCCTTACACGATTTAATTCTTCCTCACCAATTTTTTCAGAGCGAATTTTCTCCAACTCCTCGAATACCGCTTTCTCTGCCGTCTTGGGATCTTTGCCCTGCAACAACTCTAGCTGAATCCCAAACCAGCCTGGATATCGACCTGAAGAATGCTCTGCGCCAGCTTCGGTGGCAATTTCATCCCCCTCAATAAATCTTCTGTACAGTCTGCTGGTTTTTCCATCTGCGAGAAGGGCTTCCAAAATAGTTAACGCGGGCGCATCCGCATGAGTTGCTTCCACGGTATTAAAACCCATAAGCAATCTCGGAGCCTCAAATTTGGACTTCATTTCCACCCGAACCTGATTTTCCCTAACCATTGGGGTTGCTGTTTTTCTGGCAGGTAAATCGGCTTTTGGAATAACACCAAATAATTCCCTAACCTTTGGAATTACTTTTTCCGGATCAAATCCTCCGCATATAACCAGTACCGCATTGTTGGGGTGATACCAGATATCGTAATGCCTCTTGATAATTTCCGCGGTGGCTGCTTTCACATGCTCGGTTTCACCAATCACCGGATGCCCGTAGGGTGAATTCTTCCCAAACAGCAAAGGTAGGATTGCCTTGTATTCCAAATCCCATGGACCATCTTCATTCCTTTTCAGTTCTTCTATTACAGCACCTTTTTCCTGCTGGAATTCGTGCTTGTCATCCACCATCAGATTTCTCATGCGATCCGCTTCAATTGAAAGCGCCTGCTCCCAGCGATCCGCTGAAAAATCGAAATGATAAACGGTGCAATCCTCAGAGGTGTATGCATTATTGGCACCGCCATTCCGTAATGTGATACGATCAATATCACCGGGAACCAATTTGTTGGTTCCCTTGAACATCAGATGCTCGAGGTAATGCGAAAGGCCGGTTTGATCGAGGTTTTCATCCGCGGCACCGACGCGATAGCCAGTCATGGTGGTAACTGTAGATGCCCCGGGAATCGGCTTAAGATAAATTCTTAGGCCGTTCGGAAGCACTTCCTCGCGGATTGTTTCCATATCCAGTCGCAAAGAGTTAAGCACTTTATGCCGGGTTGTCTCATTTTGCGCAAAAAGATGGTTGGAATGGTTGAGAACTAAAGCCAATAGAAAAAGAGTGTATCTCATAACACAGGTTCCTTCCTGATAAGAGATGACCCGCCGAATACCTATTCCTTGGTGGCGGAAATGTTTGAACCAGAATTTTGGGAATCAGAGAACTGGATACTACTGCTAATGTTCCTTTTCAAAGCTTCTAATTGAGAATCCTGTTCGCTTTTGCGAATGCCAGCATCCTTGATAGTGGTGCAGTATAAAACCAACCCCATCACGAGAATGAAAATCGTCTCAAGACCAAAATACCAGTAAACCACACCGGTATCGTTGGATTCTGAAACACTCTTCCTGTAATAGCGGGGGATAAGACGCCAGTGAATAATGTTTTTATACATGGCAGATAATATTCACTGGGGTTACTACCCGGCTAGGATTCGAACCTAGACAAAGAGAACCAAAATCTCTTGTGCTACCGTTACACTACCGGGTACCAAAACAACCCTAAGAATCTTCTGGTAGAATAGCGTTTATTGGCCAATCATCCAAGAGATTCTTTACTATCAATAATATTATTAGCATTTTTCGGGGGTCGAAGGCAAGATTCAATGAAACAATTAACCTTGGTTGTAAAACCATTCAGGGCAGAATCTGTGATGCAGGCACTTTCCAACATGGAAATCCATTCGGTTATTGTTCGGGAAGCCAAGGGTTTCAGCAGGCAAAAAGGCTACTTGGATCGTTATCAGGGCAGCGAATTCAGCATGGCTTTTCTTCCAAAGGTTGAAATTACCATTACCGTGGAAGATTCCCAGTTAGAAGAAGTTACAGAAATCATTCTTAAAGCTTCCAGAACTGGAAGAATTGGGGACGGCAAGGTATTTCAAATTTCACTTAAACAGGAAGAACACCTGGAATTCTAATCAGTGAACTTTCAACCCCGCGCCAAAAATTTCATGCAGGTGATCTTTGTTCAGTACTTCCGCAGGTGAACCCTGCTTTAAAATTTTCCCGTCGTGAAGGCACCATACTTCATCCGCATAGCCAAGCACTAAATCCAAATCATGGGAAACCAGCAAAACCGTAACCTTGCTTTGTTCGTTGATTCGGCGAATCAGTTGATAGAATTTTTCCTGGTCTTGAAAATCAATTCCCGCAGCGGGTTCGTCCAAAAGTAATAATTCCGGACTTGGTTCCATTGCCAGCGCAAGCAATACCCTTTGCAGTTCACCGCCACTCAGTTTATCCACGACACGATCCAGGATATTGGGCGACAACCCAACCTTTTCGAGCATGTAAGGAAACTTTGATTTAACTGACTTATGCACACCCCAAAAAACCGGGCGCGTTTGCATTCCAAGTGCAAAAAAATCCGCCACGGTCAAAGGCAATCCACCTTCAGGACGCAACCGCTGCGGAACATAACCAACATGGGTGGGGTCTGTGCCAACATGGGAGTGGCCACAGTGGAACTTCATTTCACCCAAATAAGGTATTTCCTTCACCATGGCGCGAAGCAGGGTGCTTTTACCCGCACCATTCAAGCCTATTAGAGAGGTCACTTTCCCCCTGGCCAAAGAAGCATTTAAACCACGGATAACTTCAAGATTACCCCTGGAAACCCTGATGTTTTTAAGTGTAATCAGGGGATTGATCATGGAAGGTGCTTCTCAAGGGTTTCCAAATTTTTGGCAAGCTTTTTAAAAAACCAATCCCCACTCAATTCACCAACCGTGCAGGTCTCCAGTGGATCAATTTCCACCAACGGAATGGAAAGTCCTTTTTTCTTCAATTCATCCTGCAACAACCGTGCGGAACTTGTCTTGGGGTATTGGGGCTCCACCGCGATCAAAGCAGGTTTTTTTTCCAGGCACAGCTTCACAATCTTTGTTAACTCCGGAGAATTCGGCTCATCTCCAGGCGTCTTTTGAATCACTGCGGCTATTTCAAGTCCAAAGGAGGAAGCCATGTAACCCAAAGATTCGTGGAAGGTTACAATGACCTTGTTCTTCCTGTTTTGAAACTTCTCTTGAAAGGTCTTTTGTGTTTGTTCCAGGGAATCAATAAGGCCTTTGGCGCGGATCTTGTAATTTTCTGCATCTTCCGGATCTAAAAGGCAAAGTTCATCGCGAATTCCTTCGACCATGATAACGGCCTGAGGGATACCAAGCCATACATGGGGATCGTAGGCCCCATGGTGATGATGCGCATGAGCACCTTTTTCATCCTCATTATGTTCCTGCGATGCGATTCGTTTGGCTTTTGGAATTTTGTTCGCAAGCCTGATTAGTTTCAAACTTCGATTACCAGAGTCCCTGGAAAGCCGATCCACAAAAAGATTGTCCAAGTCAAAGCCATTCGAAAAGAAAACATCCGCTTTTCGTACAAGGATTGAATCTTTGGAATTGAAGGTATATTCGTGGGGTCCGGTGGTAGTGCAAAGGCAAAGGGATGCAACTCTTTCGCCTCCAATGGTTTTAACCATACTGAAAATAGGCGGGAAACTGGAAAGCACCCTAATTTTACCGGAAATATCTTTCCAGGGATCTGGCATCTGGGAGCATCCCCCAATAAAGGAGAATTGAAACGCCAGTATCAGAAACCCAGCAATTCGCAAGTAGCGCACGAGAACCCCGGAACAAAAGGAAATACTTTGTATTACCATAGATTAGTGGAAACAGCCCCGGCTTACAAATGTTATTCAGACTGAATCCAAAGGACTTGGACCTGATTATTTTTCAATCATCAAAAAGTCTTTAACCTTTTGAACAAGTTCTTTGGTAATAACCGTTTTAGTGGCACCATCCGAAAACAAAGCCACGGTTTTTTCCGGAAAACCCTTTAGATAATTTCCAGCGGAAGATTCCTCGAAAGTTACCTCCTCTGGCTTGGTCCAGGTGATGCTCTTTTCCACCGCCGCTTGCATAAGAAGTATTTTGGGGGCGGAGATACTTTCAAGACTTCGTCCCTTTCCATCCTCGGTAAATGCCGCTTTTTTTCCAATCACAGCCATTACAGCAGTTTCGCCACGATCTTGTTGGGTGTTGGGTTCTCGAAAAACCGGGGGCATTCTTCGAACCAACTTAAGGTTATGATCACTGTCCCAAGGCTCATTCAAACGAAACTGCCTGTACAGTATACGATTTCCCAAATATGGCAAAATATGAACGCGCCAGCTTAACAAGGGTTTCCCGTTGGCATCACGGGTAAAGGCAGGCGGAAGGGTGCCATTATCCTGAGCGTAGGCAAGCAGGGCTTTGCCAATTTGGCCCATTCTATTCTCTACTAGCTTGAGATTAGCCTCCTCCTGCGCATTGGCATTAAGGCGCGAAACAATTTGGAAGACAGGCTCAAAATCATCAACCACAATTTTCACATGATCATCTTCCAGCTTGGTGGACTGAATCATCTTGTTGACCATTTGAAAAATCGGGTCTTTCGCAAGTTCATTCACTTCCTTCCCAAGAAAATCGGGAATGATTCGGATCATGGACAAAACCTGCTGGTAGGATTCCCTGGCCTTGATTTCATTTTCAGAATAGAAAGTCGCTTCAATTTTCCATGGATCCAAAAAGAACCCGATATTAGTGGCCTTGAACGCCTCCTGCTCCAAAGGCTTGGCACTATTCCCCCGGATAAGGCTCACCACCTGCCCGGCATGTTTATTGGGAACCAATATCAACTGTAACGGTGCCTCGCTGATCGTTTGCCAGGATTTTTTCCACTCCGGACGAAAAGGGATTGCACCTCCTTTGGCGGCACCAATGGACTGGAGCACAAACAAATCCCCCTTGGGGATTAACTCAAACTCCTGGGTTATCCAAGGGTTTTTACCATTGTAAAGAAGTTCCCCCTCCTGGGTTTTCACCTTCAAAGGCAATAAGCCTTCTTTAAAGGCCTGCACGAACCCATCCTGGTTTAATCCCATCCTTGGCTTAAAGACCATTCTTGGAGTAAATCCACTTGCCAAGTCAGCGCTGCTGCATGAAATCCAAACTTCCTCGACATATTTATCAAACCCAGCCTTTTTACCATTCACAAGCACCACAATCGCAAAAGCCTGGGCCACTGGGATGGCTTTCTTTTGCACCATGGGCATAATTACTTTTTGAATATCGATCTTGCCCGGTAAAACCCTCATGATTGCAAAGGTGTTATCATCCAGCAGAGGTATCACTTTTTCCATGGTTTCCTGGGACAGCACCCATGGGCCTATCCCCAAAATCATGACGATGGCAAGCCAGAACACCTGGGTTTTTCGAATTGCTTTTTTAATCATAATCTTACCCCTTCAGGGTTCTTTACCAAGGAAGCGAAACTTTCAGTTTGTGTGCAAGTTCTTCCAATTGCTTTGTGGTTCCTGCATCTATGTTTATGCCTTCCACCCTGCGCTTTTCTTTTTGCCTGATTTCCAATTCCCCTGGCAGGGTGATGGCACCATGAAACGAATCTACCCTTGGGCATTCTCTCACATTTTTTGCAAGCTTGGTAGTTTCAGATAGAAAGTGAGCAGACCCCGAAAACATCTCAGGATTGATCAGTAGAAAGAATACCGCGTTGGCACTTCGACTTTCCATCCCCGGTGTACTGCAAGGGGCTCCACTAAGACCACCAGCCAGCATATCCATCAACATTCCCAAACCAAAGCCCTTGTAAGCCTGACTGCCCCCAAGTGGAAGAAGCGTACCTTTGGGGTCGTGATAAAGAACATTAGGGTCGGTGGTTGGCTTTCCTTCGGCATCCAGCAACCATCCTTCTGGCACGGCCTCTTTCTTGTTATAAAAAATGCGTACCTTCCCTTCCGCCACCACGCTTGTTCCCATATCCAACACCACAGGGTCTTCCGCGGTAGGTGAGGAAATACAAACCGGGTTTGTCGAAATTCGTCCAGCTTTTCCGCCCGGTGGAGCAACAGCCCTGCCAAACCCATGATTGTTCACCGTGGAAATGAACACCATGTTGTGTCTGGCCATGGCTTCAGCGTATTCACCAAGTCTTCCAATATGCCCGCAGTTTTTCAGGGTTCCTGATGCCAGGCCAACCGCCTTTGCCTTGGGAACCATTTTTTCAAGAAGCCCATAAGCCTGAACCTGACCAAGGTTCCAGCCTGCATCTGCACAAATGACAGCCGGGGTTTCAGAGATAATTTTCAAAGGTACATTTGGAACCAAAATGCCAGCTTCGATGGCTTTGATGTATTGGATAACCCGGATAACACCATGAGAGTCATGCCCGCAGAGGTTCGCCTCTACCAAGCTGCACGCGACCCGCCTCGAATCGGTCGCATTAACACCTGCCGCCTCAAATAGACTGCTGGCAAAATCCTCAAGACTTTTCCAATCCCTCTTGTTCATGGCTTTGTTCCCTGTTTTTTCACCTTTCCCAATGCATTAAGCTTCCAAGGTTCTACCATAAACATAGGAACGATTCGAGGAGGTCTGGGGATGTTCTCTGTCAAAGTCTGGAAAAATCCGCAAGTTACTGGCAAAGATGACACGATGGTAGACTTGGTTGCGCCGGATGGTTCCAAGGCTACTATTTTTCCCGCATTGGGGTTCAATTGTTTCTCCTGGCAAGTCGCCTCTTCCGAGGGTTCCCTGGACATTCTCCATCAGGATGCCGACCTTTTTCCTGATGGCAAACCCACTAGAAGCGGAATTCCCATTCTCTTCCCCATCCCCAATCGCGTGCATGCTGGCAAATTCCATTGGGATGGCAAAGATTATCAGTTGCCTCTCAATGATCATATCCAGCAGAACCACATTCATGGCTTCGCGGTAAGGTCTGCCTTCCGCGTTGTAAACCAAGGTTTCGATGCCAACAGCGCCTTTGTGACCGGTGAATTCCAACTCTCGAAGGATGCCCCTAACTTACTTCCTTGCTGGCCGGCCGATTGCATACTGCGACTAACCTACCGACTCCGCAACCGCGCTCTGGCACTTGAAGCCGAGGTGAGCAACCCAGATTCAAAGCCTTTGCCTTTTGGATTGGGTTACCATCCTTATTTCAAGCTTCCATTTATTAATGGATTAGATGCGGAAGATTGCGCCCTTTCCTGTGCAGCCAATTCTTTCTGGCATTTGGATGAATGCCTGCCGGATGGCAGAAAGCATCCAATTGATGCGCAACGAAACCTAAATAGCCTTCGTAAGTTACGAGGGTTTTCCGTGGACGATGTGTTAACCGATTTACCAGCGTTCCATGCGGATGCTAGTGGGTTGATGGAACGCGGAAGAGTACAGGGAAGCATCGGCCACGCCATGACTTTGAATGCGGATGGTTGCTGGAGAGAAATGGTGGTTTTTACCCCAGGTTCCCGAAACACAGTCTGCATAGAACCCTATACCTGTATGACGGACGCAATTAACCTTCAACAGAAAGGCGTTGATGCCGGCCTGATTGTATTACCACCGGGTGCGGTGCACTTTTCCCAGGTGGAACTTCGAATTGTTGAAACCCCCAAGGCCTGAAAACTTCCATGAAAATTAAACCCACTTACTCAATCGCTAAATCTGTCGTTCCGGAAGCATTGTCCGGCCGGGTAAGAACCCCGTTTGCAGTCATTCTTGGCTCACCAGCCGAGGTGATCCATCTTCTAAAAGCCCTTCCAGTCAGCGGGGCAGTATGTTTTCAAATGGATCTGCACCAGGCGGAAAAACTTCAGGAAATGCTGACTGCTGAAAATATTGAAGCCACAGTTCGGGTTGAGGCGGACCTTTGGGATTTGGGCCCCAACTTTTCAACCGCCATTTACCTTCCGGCGCGCAATGGGGAGCGAGAACTTAAGATCGATATGCTGGAACAGGGATTTCACATCTTAAATCCATCCGGCCAGTTTCTCGTATGGTCAGCCCATCCCCACGATAGCTTGTTCCCAGATTTACTCAAAAAGATCTATGATAAGGTTCATGCCCATTACCATAAAGATGGTAGCTTTTTCTGGTGCCAGCGAATAAAAGACAGGCCCCGAAGAAGACATGAAATCACCTTCCAATGCAGGGTAAACAAAAGTGAATCTTTAAGGTTTCTTAGCCGACCTGGTACATTTTCTTACGGCCAGTTTGACGAAGGAGGCAGAGCCCTATGCGAAGCCATGAGCATTCGCCCCGGCGAACATGTTCTTGATATTGGTTGCGGGTGTGGGACCAATGGCGTGTTTGCTTGGCAAAAGGCCGGCCCGAATGGCAAAATCACTTTCATGGACAGCAATGTGCGAGCCATTCAACTGGCAAAGTTAAATGCGGAAGCTAATGGCGTCACAAATTTCGAAGTCATTGCCAGCGCAACTGGCAAAGGTCTGACACCCAGATCTTTTGATGTGGCCATTGCCAATCCGCCTTATTTTGCCAACCACAGCATCGGACAGTATTTCATTGAGAAATCCAGGGAGTTAATCAAACCCGATGGAAGCTTCTTTATGGTAACCAAGCAGCCCAATGAAATGGTACAGCTAATGTCCGATTTGGGCTTTGATGTGGAAGGCGCGGAACTTCGTGGCTACACCGTTCTTATGCACCGTGGACCCGCTGCCCGTCAGGATATGGAAGCAAATCAATAATATTCATAACCAATCTGCAGAAGTATTCTTCCATCAGGCAGGCGCTCGATTTGCGTGATATGCAGAGGCCATACACCCTGCTTCACCGGCGAACTTGAGGGAACCGTAAGCGGCGTAAAATCCCTGTTCGACCTGCTGGGGTAAGGAACTTGATCTGGATATCTTCCGGGACCAGCCTGACCGGGTATGCCATGGGATTCTTCCAAGCTGGGTTTGCCATCCACCACCCGCCAAATAAATAGTCCTTCAGCCTGCAGCATTTTGTCGTAGCCTTTTCGCATACGATTTTCGAGAAGGAAATACTCATTGCCATCGGGCCGAACGGGTATCTTTAAAAATTCACCGGAAGCTGTTTCGACCGGGGATAGAATCAGCTTTTGACGAACTCTTGGATCGACGACAACAGGCTTAATCCATCCCATCTGCTCCTTACACCAGGCACTGAAATGGACCGGCCTTCCATCAAGGCCCGCACCGTTCGCCATGGTACACCACATACCAAGACCTTCCATGTCTGGCACCTCGGGTCGGGCATAAAGGTCTGGAAGACCCAGCAAATGACCAAACTCATGTGCCATCACGCTAATCGGAAACATTTTTTCGCCGCCTTCGGGGCAGATAAAATAGGAATAACGTTTCCCTTTGTAAGACATATTTCCACGATGCGGCCAAAGAACATTTCCGCGGACCACAGGCGCGCGTGAACCCGCATACATAAAAAACACGCCATCATAACCATCCAGAGAATTGGCACCTTCCCTCTCAAAGAATTTATCCAATGTCTGTTCCATGATTTGGTTTCTTGGAGAGGCTGTGGAATACTCGATTCGTTTTTTGGACAACGCAACCGGCGCATACGCCTTGCCCGCAATTTTAAGCTGGCCGTAGGAAATTTCATGGTAGTAATCATTCATACTGCCATAGACTTTCTGCCCGGTGGCATTTTCCGTGTTGTATTCATTGAAACTGAACAACTGTTTTTCCCAATCCGAGGGCTTGATCTTGTCGTTCATTTTTTGATCGGGAAATTCCACCAGTAACACCGCAAGCTTGTAAACCGGCTTACGAAAGAGTTTGCGGTCCCTGTCATTCCAGCTTAACGAGGTATCCTCAAGCTGATCTGATTCCAACCTTAGTTTCAAACGAATCTGCTTGCCCTGCCTTTCCACCAAAAGCATCAGCTCATCGCCAGCTTTTTTACCCTCGGTTGGAACTGTTACGATCGGTTCAGTACGGATTTTTTTGCCATTGATGCTGGAAAGAATATCCCCAACCTTCACACCGGCTTTTTCCCCCGGACCGTTAGGCGTGACAGATTTCACCTCCACAGCATCCTTGTCTTTAATCTTTTGAAGGCTGAGACCCATTCGCACCCTAGGGGTATTGGCCAAAGGTCTGCTCCAGGGAATGGGAATCAACTCAACCATCTTTTCGACACCTGACCGGCGAAGTTGGATTTCTGTTTTTTCCGTGGCATAAACCATGGTGTTAATCAAACGCATGGTTTCTTCATCCTGAATTTTTTTACCCCGCACCAATTCCACAACATCCCCTGATTGAATTCCCGCCTTTGCAGACGGAGAATCTGACTGCACTTCCACAACAATAGCCCCCACACCGGGCTTCCAGCTTAACCTCAAACCAAGTTTTCCAGCCTTGTTCTGTGAAGCTCCCTCGAGGGTAGTCTTCTCCATGCGAATGGCTTTGCTTAATGGGCGGTATTCTGCAAGATTGCGTTCTTCGGCGCCTAAAAGTAAGGCCCCAGCCAAAAAGACAATACTGGATCCCCAAATCATAAAACTTTTGAACATGATCGCTGCCTTTGTAGCAAAAGCTATTCGGTTTTCTTCACGGGTATTCATAAAATATCATCACGGTGAATTAGCAAGTAGCCAGCTAGCTTCCTTTATCCACGATTGTCTCGAGAATTTCATGCACAAATTAAAAATCCTTCTGGAAGACAACCACTTGCTGGCATTAGCCAAACCTGCGGAATTGCCAACCGCTCATGGCACCATACCTGGTGATTCCCTTTTTGATTATGCCAAGGAATACATCCGGGTAACCTATCAAAAGCCTGGCAATGTTTACCTTGGGTTGGTGCATCGTTTGGATCAACCGGTTAGCGGGATCGTTCTATTCGCAAAAACCAGCAAGGCTGCAAGCAGACTATCGGAACAGTTTCGCCTTCACACAGTTAAGAAAGGCTATACCGCGATTGTAGAAGGCAAACCCAGGCCTCCCGAGGGAGTATTTCATGATTCGCTGCTATCAGAGGACACTCACCGTATGACCCGGGTGGTACAGGTTCATACGGAAGGCGCAAAACCAGCAGAAACGGAATATAAAACTATTGTCTCGGATAATACTCACTCCATGTTGACACTTTTCCCAACCACGGGCAGAAAACACCAGCTACGCATTCAGCTTGGTCACCGCTGCTGGCCTGTGGTAGGTGATAAAAAGTATGGTTCCAATGAAACCTTTAATCATGGGATCGCTCTGCACGCACACTCCCTGATTTTCCAGCACCCGATCTCTAAAAAGGATGTTCACCTGGAAGTGGATATTCCCTCGTACTGGTTCGAGGAATTCCGCGATCTTCTGAAAAGGCGTTAAATATGACTCCGCTTCAAAAAGTGGAACAACTTATTCAGCAGGATGCTGGCGACAGAGGCCTTGCCAGAAAAACCAACAACCTTATCACCTGTAGCAAAGGCGGCTTGGAAGGCGCGGTTCATGGGATAACCGATGGATTCAAAGCCGGGGTGATGATTTTCACTGGTTTCACCATACCTAATGCCACACCTCCAGCCCCGGAAACCGATGGTCCCCCGGGCGCCTTATTTTTGGCACATTCGCTAATTGAATTGGGATACCGCCCCCTGCTTGTTACGGAAGCCAATGGCTTGGCCTGCCTGCAAGCGGGCCTTAGTCACCTGGAGATACAATCAAAAGTTGCGGTGATGGAATCGCCGGTTCTAGAAGATCCGAATTACGCAGAAAAAACACTTGAGAAGGCTAAAAATCTTCTCGGTACTATCAGCCATCTGATAGCAATCGAAAAATGCGGTCCATCCCACACCCTGAACACAATACAACCCATTGAAAAAATTGCTTATATTGAACAAACCGAACCAAATGAACGTGGTCAAACCCTTACCATGAGTTGCAGGAATATAACAGCTATTAATGCTCCGGTTCATAAATTATTTGATCCGATTTTCACTGCAAAACACAAACTCAACACGATTGGGATTGGTGATGGCGGAAACGAAATAGGAATGGGAAACATCCCATGGCAGGTTATTGCGGATAATATCAACCATGGATCACGTATCGCGTGTTCAACCAAAACCAACCATCTTATTGTTGCAGGTGTAAGCAATTGGGGTGGGTATGCTCTGGGCGCACTTGCGCTATACGAAAAAAGCCAAAATCTTTCCCAAATACTGACCATGCATGCGGATGAAAAACTGATCGACACCATGGTTCGCGAGGGAAAACTTGTTGATGGAAGAAAAGGAATACCCGACAACAGTGTGGATGGTTTGGATTGGCAAGTCCATGCGAACGTAATTCGTACCATCGGCCAAATATTGGAGGCAGTATGAGTTCCTCACTTCCAGCGACAGGCCAACAGGTTCGAGAATGGTGCAGAACAGGCAAATGGAACTCGCCCACTGCGGGTCTTGCCCCAGGCTATGTGCAAGCCAACCTGGTTATTCTGCCCGTAGATTTCGCCTACGATTTCCTTTTATTCTGTCAACGAAATCCAAAACCATGCCCCCTTTTGGAAGTACTTGACAAGGGATCTTCAAGAACTTTGGCTACTTCTATAACTGCGGATATTCAAACAGACCTTCCCAAATACCGAATTTTTCGTGACGGTATCCTTGACCAGGAGGTGGAAAATATAACCAATTTCTGGAGAGAGGACTTGGTCTCTTTTCTGATTGGCTGCTCTTTTACTTTTGATGCCGCCCTGCAAGCCTCAGGCATCCCTGTCCGCCATGAACAGGAAAAAAGAAATGTTCCCATGTACCGAACCAATATCCCTTGCAAAAGCGCGGGCGTTTTCAAAGGCCCCATGGTTGTTTCGATGCGCCCCATGCAGCCATCGGATGGATTAAGAGCCTGCCAGATTACCGGAAAATTTCCCAGGGTACATGGTGCGCCCATTCATATTGGAAACCCCCTCGAAATTGGAATTCAGGATCTAACTAAACCAGACTATGGCGAGGCGGTAACCATACACTCCAGCGAATCACCGGTTTTTTGGGCATGTGGAGTAACTCCCCAAGCTGTTGCTGTGAATTCCAAAATCCCATTCCTGATAACTCATAGCCCGGGCCACATGCTGGTTACAGACTGGAAGGATCAAGATTTGGAAGGCGAAGAAAGAGTTCTTTAAACCTTAAATACATTTAGGAAACCAATCATGCTAAAGCATTTGAAAAAAGTGGTCCTGTTTTCAATTACTGTATTTATATCGCTGATAATTTTCGGACTTCAAAATTCGAACGCTTCGGAAAATCAAACCTTCGGTAATACTATTCAACCAAGGGGCAGTTTAAGTAACTGTCGAACTATTTTTGAAAAAACCAAAAAGGGTAATGTCGCATTCCTTGGTGGCTCCATCACCGAAATGAACGGCTACCGCCCGATGGTTTCCGACTATCTGCAAAAAACCTTTCCGAACACCAAGTTCTCTTTCACAAACGCAGGAATATCCTCCACTTGCTCCAATACCGGTGCGTTTCGACTAAAAACAGATGTTCTTAATAAACAGGTGGATCTATTATTTGTCGAGTTTGCAGTGAACGATGACCAAGATGCCCACCATTCACGCAAAAATTGCATCAGGGGCATAGAGGGTATCATCAGGCAAGCTAGATTGGCCAATCCCGACATGGATATTGTCGTAACCTTTTTTGTTAACGAGGGAATGTTGAAATCCCTGCAGGAAGGAAAAGTTCCCCTAACTGTGGAAGCCCATGAAACAGTGGCGAAACACTACGAAATCCCCACCATTAACCTCGCGAAAGAGGTTGCCACCCAAATCACCAAGGGAACTCTCACTTGGAAGCAATACGGTGGGGTTCACCCTGCCCCATTTGGAAACGCTATCTGCGCAAAAATGATCGAGGAACTTTTTCAAAAAAGTTGGAAAGATTCTAAATCCACCACTATCATTGGGCACAAGTTACCAGAGCCCTTGGACCAAGGCAGTTTTTTTCATGGAAGATTCATCAATCCCAGTGAAGCCAAAATAAAATCCGGCTGGACTTTTGATATTCCTGATTGGAAAAACCTGAAGGGTGGGAAAAGAGACCGCTTCACCTCAACCCCTGTTTTACATGCAACAGGTATAGGTTCGGAAGCAAGTCTGGAATTTGAAGGAACCGCAATTGGGGCATTCGTTGTAGCGGGGCCGGACGCGGGAATTGTTCTAGCAAGCCTAGATGGTGGCCCGGCAAAACCGGTAAACCTTTTTCATTCCTACAGCAAAGGCCTACATTACCCAAGAACTGTGATGTTTGCAGATGATTTGAAACCAGGTAAGCACAAGATTACTCTGGTTATTTCCAAGGAAACCCAAAGCGAAGGAAACGCCGCTCGAATTCTACAGTTTTGCGCCAATTAGCTTGAAACAACCAATTAAACCCATCGACTGGATTTTTTGAACTTTGCCTTCCTGGCATGCGGGGTAGGTATGGATTCAGGACCATCCATGCGAGTATTTCTAGAATGACTTTTTACTTCATTTAATTTAAGAAAAGGCAGTACAACCATGCCCGAGGTAATACTGCAACTTTTGCTTTCCTGCTCAAACCTGGTTCTTTGAAATTGAAAATGATCCCAAATGACTTGAAACTTTTTATTTTGACTATTTGGAAACATGGATTTGCAAATTACCGAGCAAGCTTCATCCCACATATCCAGTTCCATTAAGACCTTCACAAGTCTTTTCAGATAAACAGGCTGCTTTTTGTTTAAATCCACAGCCTTGTAATGGTATTCCAAAGCACTTTCATGATTCCCATTTTTTGAAAGTACCAAACCCATCAGACTGTTAGCTTTTGCAGAGGAGGCATTGGCACGAAGAATTTCCTGCAAATCCATCTGGCAACGCTTGAAAGCTTTTTTGCCCAACACCGCAAATGTCTTTGCGCGAAGATAAAGGATTTCCTGGTTATTTGGGGAATGCGCCAAAGCTACTGTAAAGTGTCGAACCGCTTTGCGATAAGATCCGGAAAGATGCGATATTTTGCCAAGTCCGCAACGAATCTTAACAACCACATCCACTGGCAAATCTGAAAAACGGGACAGGCTTTCATACACACTACCAGCATCTTGAACCCTTCCGAGTTGGAACAAGCGCTCAGCGCGAAAAAGGGTTTCATCAAATAAAGATAGTAGTGAAGCCATATACGACTGCCTCCTTGCAGCTTCGACACGGTTCCAAAAGGAAACTCATCCATAAGAAGGGGGTATCATAACCTAGGTTCAGCTGGAAGCAAGCTTATTTTCAGCTGGAACCAACAGGTGCTTCTCCAATTCCTTTTTTATCCAGCTTTGTTTAAAGTTTCATCTGTTTCAATCTTTCCCAGAACGGGTGCCATGAAAATATTGTTTTTCTCGAAAGAAAACACTTTTTTAGCGAAGACCGCACTGGAGGATCTTGCACCCACCGTATGCTTTTCAGATTTAAATCTTTTCGAAAAAAAAATCCCTGAAGCTTCCTTGATTGTTTTGCACAATTCGGAAGGAAGGGAAGCTTTGGCAAACTTGGTAAAATTGGGATTGTTTCATAAAGTTCCCAGCCAAAAAGTTTTAGCCTTGTGTAATCAAGCCAAAGAATACCATCAAAAATGGTTTTCTTTGGGCGTTGATTCTGTTTTGGAATATCCCTGCCAGGCTGAATGGATCAAACTTCAGGCTAAAAATTTATTAGATTGCACGGACCAAGCAAAACATATAGCTGCAAAAATTAACGCCTTGGAATGGTACAAGCAAAATTACCAGCATGTTTTGCAGTCCCAGCAATCCATGGAATCCTCTATCAGAAGATCGTTGACACACTTTTCGGTTAATCCCCCGGAGCATTTGGAAACATACAGGCATTCTCAACACGGTAGTAAATTCTTGGAAGTCTGGGGAAAAACTCAAAAGGCTGAGCATTACCTTCTACTTGTGAACCCAACAACCAACTCACCTTTGGAAATTCTTTTGCAACATCTTCTTGCCACCAGATTAATCTTGGGGATGAAGTCAATTTCGTGCGCAAAAGAAATCATTGATGAATTTAACCAAGTACTTTTAGATAGCTCCACCGACAGCCCAAACCTTTTACATTTTTGCCTGGTTTCATGGAATGAAAAATCCATCTCTATTTTTCAATTTGGCTCTCATTATTTTAATTATTTTGATGGATTCCAAACCGAGCACTTTTCGAGTGATTCGGCCCCCTTGGGGGTAAAAGGTGTACATGCCAGGGAAAAAAAATTGCCTTGGAATTCTGGCTCCCGACTGCTGATTTGTAATTCAAAATCACTGGGACCCGCCGATATCGATCTGGGTTCCCCTCAGATGTTGGATTTTTCATCCATTCAAAGCATTCTGAACAATAAGAATTCCGGTAACGCTAGTTCTAATTCTGCCGAAGATTATTTAATTCTTGTGGGATCAAAAAAATAAGACGCAGCCTGTTAGTGACAATCATGGATTTTCAATTTCAGTTACCTTATCCTATGCTTTTCGCATGGGAGAATTGTCATGAAATTTGATAAATGGCGATGGATGGTATCTCTATTTTTAATAACCTTTAACTTTTATGTGTTTAGCCAAACTGAACCACCAAAATCGACCTTGCAAGATGTGGTCTCCAAATCAGGAAATAATCAGCGAGAAATTCAAAAATTCATGGAGGCGGTAACCCAAGAGCAAAAAGGAGCGATGGAATTTCTTTTACTGAATATGCCGGAAAAGGATCTTACTAATTTATCCGCTGAATTTCTTTTAACGAATCATAGCCTGGCATTTCAGGCCCGGAAAGTTTTCCCATGGGCAATGAATATTCCAGAGGAATTATTCTTGAACTATGTGCTTCCCTACGCAAACTTGGATGAGCCACGCGACCCCTGGCGCAAAGAATTTTTTGAGCTTTGCCAGCCCATCGTAAAAGATTGCAAAACACCAACAGAAGCTGTCCAGAAATTAAACAGCGAACTATTCAAAAAACTGAATGTAAAATATGCCCCGCAGAGGCGTGCTCCAAACCTCAGCCCAAAGCAATCGATCGCACAGGGTACCGCTTCTTGCACAGGTCTTTCCATCATGCTTTGTAATGCTTGTAAATCCGTGGGGATACCCGCAAGGATTGTGGGGACCCCAAATTGGTTTGATAAAAGGGGAAATCATACTTGGGTGGAAATCTGGGATAATGGGTGGCATTTTACCGGTGCTTGTGAACCAGACCCCAAGGGATTGGATAGAGGTTGGTTTGTTGGGGATGCCTCCAGGGCAGTCAAAGAAAACCCGGAACATGCCATCTACGCCACAAGTTTTAAGAAAACCGAGCTTCATTTTCCCCTGGTATGGAACCGTGAGAGTAGGATTGTGCCTGCCGAAAACGTGACAGATAGATACGCCAAACCAAGCATCCCCAACGATACCTTTCGTCTTTCCATTCGAGTAAAGGATTCCAATGGAAAAAGAGTTTCCGTAATGGTGAGGGTGACTTCGCCAGATGATGCTACATTTAGATTAGATGGAAAATCCAAAGATGAATCCGCTGACCTAAATGATTTCCTTTCCTTGGAACTGCCACCCGCTAGGAGTTTTGTTTTACAAATTGAAGGCTCCACAAAAACCCTTAGAACAGGAAAGCCGGGGGAAAGACAGTTATTGGATGTTGAAATTCCATTGAAATAAAAGGGCCGTTGCTTTCATGAACATCATTTCCATTTATGTTCTTATCTCAGCAGTTTGGATGTGCCAGCTATCAAAACCCGGCACCATTCTTGAGAATTTGGAAAAATCATTAAATGAGCCATCGTTAGATTTGAAAAAAATCACCGATCAACCATTCACTACTGAACCAATGGATTCCAAAACGGCCAATCTTGCCAAAAAGATGATCTTCAATGCTTATAAAAAGCAGACTCAAAATGACCGCAGGAAAGAACTTTCAGAAAAAGTCTTCAGAGATGGCCAACTTGAAATGCCTTATGATTTTCAAATTTATGGCGAAAAACCATCCACAGGTAGAAGCCTCTGGATTTCCCTTCACGGGGGAGGTGGCGCCCCCAAACAGGTGAATGATCAGCAATGGCAAAACCAGAAAAAGCTATACAAGCCCGAAGAGGGAATTTATCTGGCGCCCAGGGCCCCTACCAATACTTGGAACTTATGGCACGAACCTCATATTGATCGCCTTTTCAACAAGCTAGTGGAATCTTTAATCGCCACCATGGATGTGAATCCCAACAAGGTTTACATTCTTGGCTATTCCGCTGGTGGAGATGGGGTTTATCAGATGGCTCCGCGGATGGCGGATTACTGGGCGGCGGCAGCCATGATGGCTGGTCACCCAAATGGAGTCTCCATCCTATCCTTGAGAAATGTTCCCTTTGCCTTGCAGGTGGGATCAAACGATTCCGCCTATAACCGAAATAAGGTTGCCATCGAATACGGGGAAGAGTTGAAAAGACTGCGGCAAAACGACCCAGGCGGCTACGAAAACCTTGTCAAAATTCACGAGGGGAAAGGCCACTGGATGAATCTTGAAGACAAAATTGCCCTTCCATGGATGGCCAAATTCTCCCGAAACCCCATACCTCAAAAAGTTGTTTGGAAACAAACAGGAACACCCCACCTTCGCTCCTACTGGCTGGCAGTACCAACCCTGAGTGCGGCTAATGATTCCCTTATCGTTGCCGAATACCAGGGCCAGACTGTTGAAATATCCAAGGCTGAAAAAGTTAAGACCGTTATCGTGCGTTTTTCTGATCAAATGATGGATTTGGACAAAACCATCACGATCACATACCAGGGACAAACGGTTTTTGAGGGTAAAGTCAATCGCCTGATAAAAACACAGATTCAAACATTGCAAGGCAGGGGCGACCCACTGCTGATTTTTGATGCTGAGGTTTCTATCAACATCCCTTCAAAGCAATAATTCCGAAAGATTTTTACCCATGCGAAATGCAATCAAACTTTCTTTATCTATCATCATCAGCCTTATCATCTTATCCTTGCTTCCTGCGGAACCAGCTCAAAACAATTCACCTCACCCAAGCGGATATGTCTGCTTTAAAGCGGAAAATGCACCCAATATAGATGGAAAACTGAATGACGATGCATGGCAAAAATCAACATGGAGTGAATACTTTGTAGACATAGAAGGAAGCAAAAAACCCACACCCTACCATAAGACAAGAATGAAGATGACCTGGAATGATAAAGGGCTTTATATAGCGGCGGAGATCGAGGAACCACACATCTGGGCCACTCTAAAAAAGCACGACTCGGTAATTTTTCAAGACCCCGATTTCGAGGTGTTTATTGATCCCGATGGGGATAACTTTCTTTACGGGGAATTGGAATTAAATGCCCTGAACACCACTTGGGATTTACTGCTACCAAAACCCTACAAGGACGGCGGTAAAGCCCTGAATGGTTGGGAAATTATCGGGCTTAAAACAGCCGTGCAAATCAACGGCACCCTGAATGACCCAAATGACAAAGATATCGGATGGAATGTTGAAATTTTCTGGCCCTGGGAGGGGCTGAAAGAACTTACCAAGAAATCGGTTCCTCCCGGGGATGGTGACCAATGGCGCATCAACTTCTCCCGTGTGGAATGGGAGACAAAAATCCAGGATGGCAATTACATCAAAATACCCGGAAAGCCGGAGTATAACTGGGTCTGGTCGCCCCAAGGTGTGATAGACATGCACAGGCCAGAAACCTGGGGCTACTTGCAGTTCACCACCAAGTCATCAGGCGGCGTGAAGTTTCGAAAAGATGCAAATAGGCCCATCAAAAACTATCTTCATGACATTTACTATGCAGAAAAAACCTACCACAAAAAGCATGGCAGGTTTACCACCTCGCTTTCCGACTTGGGAATTCCAACAAGGCCTGAAAGCACCACTCGCATTCAATCAACTGCACTCGGTTTTGAAGTCATTCTGAATCAGGACAGGAAACAACACGGAATCAATTCTGAAAGTTTTTATTGGGAGGATGAAAAATAAAGAAGGCGCTTCAACAAAGCTCAGATAAGCGACCCCACCAAAACAGGCATGTGCCACAAAGAATCCCACCTTTATTGCATTACCATCGTCAACACGGTGGAGATCATTCTTGGGTTTAGGCTTCTCTAGCGGTATTAATTCTCATTGCTTTTCCACAATATTCGTCATCAAAAGCTTATCCGTCTCACAGTCATACTAATTGCCTGGCACCAAACAATTTATTTCTACATCAAGACAGTTTTGTTAGAGCCCTTAAGTGCCAGGTTGGTAGGGTAATATTGGCGATCAACGGCGCACTGCCAAACGATTATCTACTGCTAGACATTGCCGCGTACCCATGGAGTCGTATGGCTAGGCATCTACCCACCACACAAATTGCACCAAGCCCCAAGCCGATGGCCGACATTAGAAAACCCCACCCAAGACGCAGAAGCCCCAACGAAAACTTTCGGTCGCTTCTGCTAGGCCAAGTATCACTCCTAAGCCACAGCCCAGACTAAACATAACTGCCACGAACACGCCAATCACTCGATTGCATCTTTGCAACCCGAAGGAAGCCGAGAACCCAACCGTAAACGCCAACCCAACGAAGGCAGTGCAGCAACCGACAAACGGCCATGCGAAGCCGAGGAAAAATAAATTCTGGCCGAGATCTGTGCCGGGGTTAGCAGAGAAAATATCCGACATACACTGATTCTCGTATTCTGGAAACCATGGGGACTGCTCCCGCAGATGAGCGCCGAACGAAACAACTAAGACGCTGGCATAAAGCAAAATGTGGGCCGCAATCGAGTAAATATGTAGGTTCATCCCTCAAATCTACCTTTTAGTCCAACGATCAAGTTGAGTACCTCACAGCCAACACGCAAACGACACCTCGGAACACTATATTGAGCTTGCTTCAACGCCTAGTGAAGCCATCGGAAATAATTATTAAAATCCATGTCAACAATGACTACCGTTTTACACTTGGTAATGATGCTCTTTTAAGCACAAACGATGACCCACTAAAGTTGTCAGACAGTTAACAAGTGCCTCCTACCAATTAGCGAAGCGCTGTAAGCAATTATTTGTATTTGAAATAGGACCCGACAAAAATTGCAATAAAGACACCTGCAGGAATCGCCAAAATGCCAAACACGAGAGATGCACAACCTGAAATGACCGGGAATAATCGATCACGCCAGAGCAATATTGACGCCGCAAAGAAGCACCAAATGGAGATTGCCAGCATGAGACCTAAGTACATGATGCCAAGCCATACACGCCGATGCTCTGGTTCCAAGCTGGTTGAAACGAACCAACTGCCAAAATGATTCAGTGCCAAATAATTAACGGGAAGAGCTAAGATGAAAGGCATCGAAATTAGTGATAGCGCAATCCATCGATTACAACTATTTTCTCGGACAATTATAGGTCCCGACTCATTAGACTGACTGTTTTGGGAATTTACTGTCATTTTTTAACACACTTGTTTTTAGTTGAATCGACATATGTCTTAATGGCTGTAATCAATTACAGCCTTTAACTCAAGTTGGAATCAACTTTTAATCATTTTTATCTGGGATTGTGCGCCTATCAACTATTATTTAATGACATGCCAAAATGCATCAGGTCTTAATACCCCTGCAAACAACAAGGTAAACTGTCCCTTTTACTTTTATAAAATTCTAAGTCTCCCATTACAGGTAACACCTGACATCCAGTAAACGGAAAACCAAGGGTTAAAAATTAACTTCGGCCACAAGCAAACAACTGCCTGTCTGAATAGTCCCATTTGCTGAAAAATCAATGCGAGAACCAATCGAGCGGCGTCAACTCCCTCGGCAAATGAGATGTGAAAATATTACTAAAAATGATGGACATTCTTAGACAAACTAAATGATTAAGAGCTATCGGAACCAATTAAAAACTTTTCCGTGTACCTAGGTTAAAATTCAAATCAACTTTGTCTGGCGCCTGGCCATTGACTCCACCATTGTTTGAAGATCTGCCACTGCTGATGCAGAAAATCCCGCTGACTGATACTTAAACAATCGGTAGGGTTAAAATGTTTCGCGTACTCATGGTGCCCCTCTAAAACCATTAATTCTTTGTAGTAAAGCACCAAGTCCGGACCTTCATCAAAAGTGGATAGTACTCTTAAGGCATCATCAAGTTCGGCTGCCAAAATTCGCGCCCTGACATCTCCCTTGGCGGCGAGTTCACATAACTCGATAAGGCGCAGAACTGGTTTTGGTAAAGCATTTCCAACGCCCGTGATTGCCCCAACCGCCCCGCAGCGAACAAATCCATGAAAGACCTGGGTATCCACACCCACCATTAAAGACAAGGAAGGATCACCACTTGTGATATGCTCAGCAGCGTAGGTGAGAGATTTAGCGCCACCAAACTCCTTGAAACCCACAAGGTTTGAAAATTCTTTTCTTAACGCAAAGAAAAGATCGGCCTTTGTTTCAAAACCATAGTAAGGACTGTTGTAGATAACCGCTGGAAGCCCCGCAGCAGCTTTCAAAACCCCGGCAAAATGTGCGTGCTGCGCGGCCGATGAGGTTCCACGGGACATTAATCGGGGAATGATCATCAAGCCGGAAGCTCCTACTTTTTTTGCGTGTGCGGCATGTGCGGCAGCTTGAGCCGGGCTTTGGGCTCCTGTTCCAACAACCACGGGAACGCCCGCGTCCACGAGGCGTTTAACTCCCTCTTGCCGCATTTCATCCGAAAGCAAAGGCCAATCACCCATGGAACCACAATAAACAACCGCCCTCATACCTTGAGCAACAAGTGTTTTGGCAGTTTCAACCAAGGCGTCATAATTTGGCAAACTATTGGAACCACAAGGTGTCATTAATGCGGGAATGCATCCGCGAAAAATTGAACTTGGTGCCATTTCATCTCTCTCACTTCTTAAGCATTTTCGAAAAACATGAATTATTTCCCAAACACAAACCGGCTGTCAGGCTTCAATTGCAGGAACAATTTCCGCAACCATTTCCTTTTTTCGCCAGCAATTGTTTTTCAATTTTCAACGAGGTGGGGGTCATTGCAAGACCACCAAGCGAGGTACAACGATGTTCTCGGGGCATTAATTCAGAAACTCCTCGAGCCGCGTCAATCACTTCATCAAGTGGAATCAAAGGATCAAATCCAGCCAAGGCCATGTTTGCACAGCAAAGAGCGTTTGCTGCCGCCATGACATTTTTGCCAAGGCAAGGTGCTTCCACACGATTGGCAATTGGATCACAAATTAATCCAAGCATGCTTTGAAATGCCATGGAAGCGGCTGCGATAGCCTGATCACGTGTTCCTCCAGCAAGCGTCACCAAGGCAGCGGCCGACATACTAGCCGCGGAACCTCCTTCGGCCTGACAACCTCCCACTTCGGCTGCAAAAGTCCAGCGCGATGCGATAAAAACACCTATTAGACCGGCAGCAAGCATGGCTTTTGCCATCTCAGTTTCGTCGCAACCCATGCATTCAGCCATTCCAATCACAGCTCCTGGTAGTGCGGCGCAAGCCCCTGCGGTAGGGGCGGCTACAATCACACCCATGCTACTTTTAACCTCCATCATGGCCGTCACATAAAGGATGATCCTATTAAGGTTGCCAGCATCGAGTAATTCACCACGGTTCATACGCTCCAGAAATTTTCCGCTTTGATATCCCAGCACGCGGTCATCATATTTTGTCCCTTGAAGGCCACCCTGGATGGACTTTTTAAGTATCCGCACGATTTCAATCATTTTTTCAAGCACTTGGTTTTCAAGGAAATCACCTCTGGCATTTTCATATTCGATCGCCAACTTCCAAAGTGGGGTTTCCCGAGTTCCATCAAAACTGAGCATCTGGGTGCAACTCTGAAATGGTAGGTTCATATTTTTGCGGGATTGAACCGGCAGCACAGGTGAAAGCCGTTTAACCAGAATAGGGTCCAATCCCTCCAAAGAGACAAAAGTTGAAGCCTTTATTTGCCACAAAACTGAATGATCAAGTTCATGCCTTATCACTTCTTCGGCTTTCACCTGGGGATCCACCCCCTTAGGCAGCCAGACTAATGTTTCGTGATAGCCTCCATCCATATGAAGGCTAATGCCATCCATGGCAATCACATTCATCATTCCTCCGCCGGTGGATATTGCAATCAGCGTATGCTGTTCTTTACTGTTCTTCAAAGTAAGCCGATATGTATTCGGGTGAGGATCCCCGACATCAACAGTTTGAATCTTCAAACAAATACCGGCATCTTTTAAAGCTTGCGCTGAATCAGGCAATCGGTCATCGTCAGCCTGCCAACCCAGCAAGCCCCCAAACAATCCCATATCGCTACCCTGGCTCTCATGGGTTGTTGGCAGAGATCCTTCACGATCAAATTCAACCAGCACTTCGGAAATATCAGAATCCATCAGATCCCTCGCCAGCCTTCCGATACGCAGAGCTGCGGCACAATGGGAACTGGAAGGGCCACGCATCACCGGGCCAATCACATCATTAAAAATTGAAACTGCGGCCATTTGTTGTCTTTCAGAATCTACGAATTAACTGTTTCATTTTGCATCCGGATTATGGTTGGGCAAAATGCCAGAAGAAGTTATCATCCTTCCTATTCAAAACCAGTGAAAGTTTAATCTCGAAAAATCCCTTAAGACAGCAGATGATCCAATTGCGTTTGTAAAAGGCAAACAAAAAGCCACCTGCGAAAAATCGCAAGTGGCTTTTTGAGTGGAGGCGCGGGGAATTGAACCCCGGTCCCGAAGCCCTTCCATGCCGGCGTCTACGTGCGTAGCAAATCGATCTGGCAGTCTTCCTCTGCCGCGTTCACCTTGGTGGATTCGATATGCAAAGCCACTTCAGGCTACCCAAGTGTGAAGTTTAGCAGGAGTTGCCCTTGGTTCAGCCACTTGCGTGACTTCTAACCCCCGCGATCCAGATTTAACGAGCGCGCTGGAACCTCTCTGGCTAAGCTCCCAGACACGCGGCTACTGTTTTATTAAGCAGCCATGGAGAACTGCGGTTCAGCAGTTGTAGTTTGATCAGATATTTACGTGGCCCTCTGATCAACCACGGCACGCAACCTGCACTTCCGTAAGCCCGGTCGAAACCGGATCGCCCCCGAAATAGTACAAATCTCCATCTGTTCCAATTATATCTCTCGAATTCATTTCCGAGATACAGTATTTTTCGTAATTAAGTGAAAAGTATTTCAAACTTTTGTCATTTTTTAGGAAAAAGCCATGATCTCCATCTCAAGCCTTGTTTTTTTGGCTATTTTTGCCGCTTCGCAAGATCCTACACCTTTTCCCCTTTGGCCAAAAGGGGCGCCCGGAGCAGTAGGGGAAATGGATAATGATAAACCTTCGCTAACCCCTTATTTGCCTCCTAAAGAAAAAGCCACAGGCGCGGCAATTGTTGTTTGCCCTGGAGGCGGTTACGGTGGTTTAGCAGTAGGCCACGAGGGAAAAGATATTGCGACTTTTTTAAACAGCCACGGTATTGCTGCTTTTGTGCTTAAATACCGCTTGGCACCGAAGTATCGCTATCCAAGTTCTTTGCTGGATGCACAACGCGCCATTCGAACTGTCCGGACAAATGCCAAGGAATACGGCATTGACCCCAAACGGATCGGCATTTGGGGTTTTTCCGCAGGTGGACACCTTGCCAGCACCGCTGGTACCCAGTTTGACCAAGGCAAATCAGACTCCGCTGATCCAATCGATACCGCAAGTTGCAGACCTGATTTTTTAATTCTGGCTTACCCTGTGATCACTTTGGAGCCACCTTATGCACACATGGGTTCCAGAAATAACCTTTTGGGCAAAGATGCTGACCCGAAACTGGTGGAAAGCCTTTGCAACCAAAACCGTGTTACTGCTCAAACACCCCCCACGTTTCTTTTCCACACCGATGCTGATTCGGGGGTAGTACCTGAAAATAGTGTTCTGTTTTATTTGGCCCTAAAAAAACACAAGATACCCGCTGAAATGCATATCTACGAAAAAGGCAGACACGGTATTGGCCTTGGCCTTAACGAAAAAGAATCCGGAACCTGGCCTGATCGCTTGATCGGATGGCTAAAGGTTCGAGAAATTATTCCTGCTAACTAACAAAAGCTATCTCCATGATAAGGCCCTTCTTTTTGAACAAGGGCCTTCTTTGTTTTGGTGCTTTCTTTCAAACAGTTCGTATTGACCCAATTTTCTAGGATTGAATAGAATTTTGGTAATTTGGAGGATTTGAAAGAGACATGAAGTCTTGATTCTCCTTTACCAAAGGTCATCGTCAGTATGCATCTGCTGGATTCGGAAAATCGACTGCAAATTTGGACACCAGCGAAGCTGAATTTCCATTTAGAGATACTTGGTAAAAGGCCTGACCATTATCATGAAATCCGGACATTCATGGTCCCGATTTCCCTTTATGACATTCTTGAATTTGAACTCTCAGACAATAATCAAATTGAACTTTGGTGCGACGACCCAACACTTACTGCGGGTCAGGACAACCTGGTACTAAAAGCTGCAAACCTTCTGAAAAGTTATTCAAAATGCAATTCAGGGGCTCGCATTCGTCTTTACAAACGCATTCCATGGCAGGCAGGGCTGGGTGGTGGTTCCTCCAACGCTGCTGCCACACTTTTCGGATTAAACAAGTTTTGGCGGCTAGGACTTAAAAAAAACACTCTCCACGAATTAGCCAGCCAACTTGGAAGCGATATCAATTTCTTTCTGGAAGAAAGCCCGGCATGGTGCACTGGAAGGGGAGAACAAGTGGTAAAAACCACCATCTCGTTCCCCTACTTCTGTCTGATTATCAAACCGGATTTTGGCCTTTCCACCGCAAAGGTTTATTCCCATTTATCCCTGACGGATCATAAACAAAAGAATCAAGATCTCCCCAAGGCTTTTGGGGATTTAAAAACATTTTTGCGAAACGACTTGGAGAAACCAGCGTGCCTGCTGGAACCAGCATTGAAGGGCATCTTTGAAGGGCTAAAGAATTCCGGAAGTGAACTCATGCTGCTTAGCGGAAGTGGTAGTGCTGTTTTCAGCCTTCACAGCAGCAAACAAGATGCCCTGAATTGCGCCCATAATCTTTTGGAAACGGAAACTTCCGGCTACATTCAAAAAGTCTTCTTTGCCGGCCCGGATACCACCTGTTCATTTCAATAATGGAGCGAAAAATGCAAATTACCGAAGTTCGCATCAAGTTGATGAATGACAGCAATGACAAAGAAAAACTTCAGGCCTTTTGTTCTATAACCATTGATCATGAATTTGTAATCCGGGATCTGAAGATTATTGAAAGCAACAGGGGATGGTTTGTTGCCATGCCCTCTCGAAAGCTCATGGATAAATGCAAAAAATGTCATTCCAAAAACCCCCTTCGTTCCAGGTTTTGTAACCAATGTGGTTTAAAACTGAATGAAAACCGGGCTATTGGTGATTCCAACGGCAGGACAAAACTTCACGCCGACATAGCCCACCCCATCAATCAGTCAAGCAGGGAAAAACTTCAAGAAACCATCTTGAATGCTTTTCATTTGGAAAAAGAAAAGTCAAAACAACCTGGCTATGTTTGCACCTACGATGATTTGGATTTTGAATACGAAGCCATGAGCTATGGAAAATTACCAGCTGAAAAAAGCAAAGGCTATCACTTGGCCCCTATTCCCAAAGAAAAATCTGCCTGATGATAACTTGTTGAAAGCTTGAGCAACCCACAAACCCATCTTACCCAAATTCACTGCTTTTATACTTTCTGAAAATTTCTGGCAGTTCACTGAATCGTTCAGTGGAAAAACAATCCATGGAATGCTTTATTAAATTTACTTAATGTCATTTAGATGGCATTGATAGGTGGCCTGGGTTGACATCCGGGCAAGGATGCTGGAACCGATTTGGTTGCCAATACCATCCCGCAGTGCCTTGTAGGAAAAGGGAATGTTTTCCTACACTTCGCCTGCTTGCGAAGGAGTGCTGTGTGGGGAATTCTCCCCATTGTTCTGAATTCACCCCTTGGGATGAATGGCAAAACCCTGAAACAAATAAGCTCAGGGAGACAAGAACGCCTTCGGAGAAATCCCGCGGGTTGTATTCAGGGAAAGGCTGGGAACCTTTCCGAAAGATCAGGATGGATGGAGGTACTTCCCCTATGCATCCATCAATCCTGACCTTTTTTAATGCAAGTTTGTCCTCACATCACGCTTTTCCCTTGCCATAAAGCACTCCGGATGAAATATTTAAGGTAGCCTTCAAGCTTTCCCATGAATCAAGGGTACGAACATGCGCGCCACAACATTACGAATATGTTCACTTATGATGGTTTTCGCTTTTGGAATTGTTCTTGCGATTCCATCCCGTGCAAAGGCGGAAGGCAGTGATGTAAATTTCAAGACCTATGACGGTGTGATCATCAGTGGAAAATACTTTCCATCCATGAAACCCAAGGAATCTGCAACCATTATACTTTTGCACAATTTCACCTATCGCAAAGGCCGCGACGACCAAGGTGAGCAATGGGAGAAATTTGCCACCGACTTGCAAGCGGCCGGCCACTCGGTTCTTATGTTCGATTTCCGCGGTCACGGTAAAAGCGTGAATGTGGACCAGAAATTCTGGGATCACCCAATTAATAAATCCCTTCCCGGAGCAACCAAGAAACTTTCCAAAATAGGTTACACGGAATTTCCAGCGTCTTATTACCCAAACCTTGTGAATGACATTGCTGCCGCGAAATCATTTCTTGATGTGAGAAATGATGATGGCGAGGCGAACACGCGCAACCTTGTCGTGATTGGGGCCGGTGAAGGTGCGACTTTGGGAGCACTTTGGATGGCAAGTGAATGGCGCAGGGTTCCCAGTGAAGTGATTAAGCTGGCCTCACCTGTTGGAATCATCAATACCAGACCCATGCAGGAAAAAATGCTTTTAAAGGCAACACCTGCAACCGACCCTGAAGGCGCTTCCCAGTTGGCGGCAATCTGGATGTCCATCAGCCCAACTGTCGCGGGTAAATCCATGTCCCAGCTTCCTTCCTGGATCAAGGACATCACCATGGCTAGAACCCGAAGAGTACAGATGGTATTCGTCACCAATAAAGAAGACAAAACCAGCGATGATTTTTCTTTGAAGCTTTTAAAGGTCGCATTGCCAACCTTCAGCAGAGAAAAGAAAGACGATGGTAAAACAAAAACCACCCGCAAGGATGATCAAAAATTAACCGGGGAATTTTCTTACCTGACCCAGAAACTTACAGGTTCGCAATTAATCGAACGATCCAAAGAGGATATCATCAAAAATTATCTTTCTTTAGTCACTAAAAAAGGTGATTCCAACATGCGCACCCATAGCAAAACAGCGTTCGATGAATCAGTTTCCCAGTGGTTTTTTGGACCATTAGACAAGCTTGGCAATCCGCCGGTTCCTCCAACAGGGATAGGTTTGCCCGCAAAGCTTCCCAATGACAAAACTAATGTCCAAATTCTTCCTACAGGAAAAATGGGAGTCAACTAAAAGCGTAAATCAAAAAGAAAGGCTTCCAGATAATACTGGAAGCCTTTTTATTTTTTAGATTGGTTTAGATTCTACGAATTCTCCCCACAATCCTGCGAACCAATCGTTCTTTCTCATTAGTATCAGCATCTTTGCTGGAAGTAGAAGAAAGTTCATTTCGAACTGCTTCCAGAAGCTTCTTGGTAGCCTTGATGCCATCTGCTTCACTCAATTTACTTCCTTCGTATTCAATTCCTACAAAGCCGTGATAATTGGCTGCCATGACAATCTTCATCATCTTGCGATAATCAGTCTTGGTTTCGTTGCCTTTATCATCAAAATCATGAGATTTGGCACTTACACCTTTGGCAAAAGGCATCAGTTCCTGTACGCCCTTGTAACGATCATATTCTTCATCCTTGCTGACGCGAAAATTGCCGAAATCCGGAAGTGTGCCACAACCCTTTAGCCCAACCTTTTTAATAGTGCCTGCAAGCCAGGCACCATTGCTGGAAAGGCCACCGTGGTTTTCAACAATAACACCGATGTTCAATTTGGAGGCCCATTCCGTAAGCTTTCGTAATCCATCAGCGGCTCGGTCCATTTGTTCCTCGTAAGAACCACTGCTGGCGGCATTAACGCGAATGGAGTGGCAACCCAATGTCTTGGCCCATTCAACCCATTTGTAATGGTTTTCCACAGCTTCCTTACGCTTTTTCTCTTCCGCATTGCCAAGCTGGCCTTCGCCATCACACATAATCAGAACGCTCTTCACCCCTGCATCATCAGCCTTCTTTCGCAGGGTTTTGACATAAGCCTCGTCGTTCTTCTTGTCCTTGTAAAACTGATTCACATACTCAATCGCATGAATGCCATATTCTTCCTTGGCGATTTTGGCAAAATCACCAGCATCCTTTTGCTTTGCAAAGAAAGCTTTATGCAAGGACCACTGGGCAAGGGAAATATCAAATAACTTGGATGTCTGAACGGCGCCCAGGGAAATCCCGGACAAACCCAAAGCCATGGATGATGCAACAAATTCCCTGCGATTCATGATTGAATTCCTGTTCCTGAAGAGAGTTGGTTTTCTTACAATCGAAAACAATTATACGCATGTCATCCAATGATGCAATCAGGAAACAAAACGATGAATTTAAAGCCTGTTGAGAAAAATGCTATGGAAATGGCAATAGCAGAGGCTCAAAAAGGCTTTCAGGAAGGAGGTATCCCGATAGGTTCGGTTCTTTTGCATAAGGATACCATTCTGGGTAAAGGTCACAATCGCAGAGTTCAAAAAGGAAGTCCCATTCTACATGGGGAAATGGATGCCTTTGAAAACGCCGGGAGACTAAAAGCTTCCGTTTACAAAGAATGCACTCTTTTCACTACCCTTTCGCCTTGTTCCATGTGTACTGGCGCTATTCTGCTTTATCAAATCCCAAAGGTAATCATTGGTGAAAACAAAACATTTCTGGGTGAGGAGAATTTATTAAAGTCCCGAGGTGTGGAAGTAATAGTACTGAATGATGAAACCTGCATCCAATTAATGCGGACTTTCATCAAAAACCACCCGGCCCTTTGGAATGAAGACATAGGCACATAATTTGCTGTTTCGATTTAATTTGTAGAGTGTACCGAAAATCAAAAAGATCATTATTGTTTTCAGTGATATCTCGCCCTGATCATTAAAATTTTATTTTCCTTAAACAGAATCTATCTGAATGCCGATGATTTGCCTACAGAGAAGCAAACACCTTTCAAACTTCATGATGTATCGTGGAATTATTATTACACATAGGCCCCCATAAGACAGGCACGACTTCACTTCAACAAAGTCTGCTGCAAAGTTATGGGACTGAAAAGCCACAAAAGGTCTGGTACCCAACTCCAGAAAAAAATGGGCCCGGTCATGCTGAGTTGGCGTGGAATTATTACCCATCCGCTCAACCAGCATCTAATGAAGCATTCATGAAAATTTTGAACGATGCGCAGAACCATAATTGCGCGAAACTTCTGATTTCCGCTGAGGATTTTTCCCACCTTGAGGATAGTTCCATATTTCGTTTAAAACGGGACCTCAAGGGGTTTGCCATTCACCTCCTTGTGACATTCACCCCTTTCCGAAAAAGGCTAACCTCGACCTGGCAGGAAATGGTGAAGCATGGATATGACGGCACCTTTGAGAACTTTTTGGATAATTTGAGAGAGTGCAAACAATTTAAGTCGGACCTTGTTGAAAGATGGGTTCGCATTTTGATACCTGAGAAAACCTCTATTGTTCATGTTGACAATTCCGGTTCCCCAAGAAAATTATTTGATGATGTATCTGCATGCACGGGAATTCAAATTAAAACAACCCAGACTTCGCTCAACCAATCCCTGGGAAAAATTGAAACAACCCTGTTGAGATTCTTGAATCAAAAAAACATTACCAAACATAACTATAGAACTAGGCAATTGTTGATCAGGCTATTTCAATCAAAAGCATGGCGACTTTGTGTTCCTGTAAAAAAAATCAGCATTCCAAAATCTCATGAGCCTCTAGTCTCGCAATTGATTTTAAAGAATGACCAAACACTGTCAGCTTTTCACATGCATGGAACTTATGTGGAAAAAGATGCCAGTCTTCGAGCGGCTTAATAAGCTCATAAATCCGTTAAACTTGCCTAAGGGAGTTGCATCCTGACCAAGTAATTTTGGTTTAAAACAGCATGCTGGATGGTGAGGTTTAAAAATACAATTGGAAACCTTTTTTTATTTCTTCCATCTTTTTTGCTTTTCTGAAATCTTCATTTGCCAAGTCTTCCATATGTAAAGAATGAAAAACCCATCCACGCAAATAATAAATAGTATGATCGTTGGGTTCCAAATCGATTGCTTTGGTTAAATCCTCAATGGCTTCAAGGTATTTCTTGGTCATAAAAAAAGCTGATCCCCTACCCACAAAAAGCTGAAAATGTGAGGGATCCAACTCAATGGCTTTAGTGAAATCTGCTATAGCCTCTGAGTATTTTTCGAGATCATTCAAAGCATATCCACGATTTCTGAAAGCTAAATAATTCTCCGGATTTAACTCTATAGCTTTACTGTAATCCGCAATTGCATCGGAGTGTTTTTTGATTTTGCTAAAAACAACACCACGGTTGTTAAAAGCCAAATAAAAATACGGATCTAACTCTATGGCTTTGCTATAATCTGAAATTGCATCGGAGTAATTTTCAAGTTCGTGATATGCATTTCCACGATTATAGAAGGCGTAGGTGAACTTATGATCCAACTCAATCGCTTTAGTGAAGTCTACGATAGCCTCAGGATACTTTTTTAGTTCACCTAATGCGTTTCCACGGTTAAAAAAAGCCAAATGATTTTTGGAATCGATCTCAATCGCTTTATCAAAATCTGCTATGCACTGGGAATACTTTTTTAGCTCGAAAAAAGCAACACCTCGATTATTAAAAGAAAATGTATGGCGAGGGTCGTTAGGTTTAAATTGAATGATTTTTGAGTAATCAGCAATAGCCTCCGAGTGTTTTTTAAGGTCTCGCAACTTTATTCCCCGATTGTTTACACCTTCTGGACCTTTTGGATTTAATTCAATGGCTTTGCAGTAATCATCGACCGCCTCGGAGTATTTTTTAGTTTCAAAAAAGGCATCGGCCCGATTGCAGTAAGCAACCGCATATCTCGGATTCAATTCGATAGCTTTGGTAAAATCCGAAATCGATGCAGTATATTTTTTAAGACTGCTTAAGGCCATTCCACGGTTATTAAATGCAATTGCAAAGTTAGGATTCAAATCAATGGCTGTTGAAAAATCAGCGATTGCCTCAGTGAATTTCTTAAGCTCAAAAAAAGCATCCCCACGGTAACAGAAGGCGGTCGCATGCCTCGGATTCAATTCAATAACTTTAGAAAAATCGGCAACGGCCTCAGGATATTTTTTGAGGCCCATATGGGCAATTCCGCGCCTCAGAAATGCTTCCGCATTTTTAGAATTTAATTCTATAGTTTTATTAAACCAATCAACTGCAGCATCTAATTCGCGGGATTTTAAGTATTTAAGACCTTCTTCAAAAGAATCCACACTTTTCTGGTTTTGTAAATAGGAATAATTAGCCCAACTTAGAAAAATAAACAATATACCAAAAATATATTTGGAAATATGATTCATTTTATTTCCCTATGGAGCTTAATTGTCGAATAGCCCATATCATTTAAGAGTTAAACGGTTTGATTTGTTTTCATTGAAACTTGAAAATTTTTTCCCTTTGATCAATAAGTCTTTCTTTAAATTAATCTGTAGTTTTTGTTTTGTGATGGGGTATTCCAAGCCACTGCAACTTCAACTGAATTGATAACTATGAAGCAGGCTTTACTAAAAATTTTTTGACGGTTCGAAAACCTCATTTCAAAAAAATCAGTAGCTTTCAGACCAGATACTTCAAACGGGGGTCCCAAAAGATGGGCAGCTAGGACCACCAACGGCGAGTGTAAAAAACGAACCCATGACAAACTTGATGTTGTGACGAATGCCCTGGGTAATCAAATTGATTGAAGAAATGAAATAGTGCCCCGAGTAGGGATCGAACCTACGACCCGCTGATTAAGAGTCAGCTGCTCTACCGGCTGAGCTATCGGGGCTTCATTTATTTTCTATTTGCAAACCATACCTGTTGGCAAGAGGGGAAAACAAGGAAAGTTTTTTCCCCATAGTATACTTTTCTAATATCGGCAAAAATTCAGACTTCCTTGAGTTACTTTAGTCGGCTCCACCACTGGTTCTGCCCAATGCCACATCAAATTCACTCAGCAAAGGAACCAGCATGGCGGCTATAGCAAATCCAAAAGCCCCGCCAATTACCAGAAAAGATAACACCGGGTCAGCAGATTCCTGAGAACCTGGTTTTGCCACCAAGGCGTTTGCTATTCCGTAGAAAACGCTCAATGGGGTAATCCAGCTCGCAAGGGTCAGTGCTGGGGATGGACGGTCTCCATTAAGCACCCACCAAAGGCCACCAATTCCCGCACCGAGGAAGAAAATAAAACTAGCCCACTGATATTCAAATCGACCATTAATCAGAATAAGCGAAATAGTAATAAGCGTTCCCGCTGTAAGGAAAAATATGGTTCCCAAAGTATTTAAGACCGCCACCCGACTATTTTGATTTCTTAGGGCGACATGGACACCCAATATCATGGCGAAAGCCTGCATAATTAGAAAACCCGCGCTAAGGCATAATAAAGAGGTGAAATTCATAACCACAGCCAACTGAGGTTGATTGGCTGGAGGCGTGGCAAGGCACCCGAACCAGGCATACACACAGGAAAGCAGAAAAGGGGGCAAAAGGTATTCCTTGGTATTCCAGAGAATACCTCCCAGCTTGCCAAAGATGAATTCCTGTGGGGTAAGATCAGTCACCAAGAGTAGATCAAGTGCGCCTGTATCCCGCTCGGATGTAATAGATGTTGCGGCTTGGGCAGCGACCAGCAATAAACTTAATACTCCGACAGGAAGCAAGCCATATGCCGCAAAAAAGGCGGTTTTTTCCTCACCCATTAATATCGGCCTGAGGGCGGCAAAACAGATTAAAGCCAAAGCAAGGGCATAAGCGAGTTTGATCATCAAAGGCCGCCTGCCATAGGCACGGGTAAAAATCTCGCGCCATAGGATGGGGTTTCCATGAACGTTACGGGTTGGCCCCGGAGCAGCATGGGCAGAGGCGCGGTCTTTTTCCTCGGCACCAGCATCACCAGGGGCTTCGCGTTGCATAATTGGCTCGCCACTGGGGTTCCACTTACGAAGCATGAACATTCCCCAACCGTTCAGAACCACGGCAACCATCACCATTATTAGGGAAAATGAATAAGCCGGCCTTATGACAAAACCACTGTAGGAAAGTGGATCCAGAACACTTTGCAACGCCATGAATGGATCCAGCATGAACCTTAATTGCAAGGCCTGCTGCGGATTGATACTTGGTATAAATGCAATCGATTGGGTTAATCCAAGACATAGCACCAGAAACAAGGTTGTCAAAGCAAGTGCAGGAAAGGTTTTTTCACGCCAAAGCGCAACCAACCCACCAAGGGAACCTGCCGCCAGGGCAGTGGATGCGAGAATAACCATGGCTTCAATAACTTGAAAAGGCGCAACTCCGCCAAGTAGCAGCAGGGAAGAAAGCAAAGGCAGACTGCCTGCCAGAAGAAAAACAATGGGCAGCAAACTTCCAAATATCTTACCAAGCACAATCTCGCGATCGCGCATATCGGTTATCAGCAGAAGTATAAAAGTCCTTCGATCCTTCTCCTGGGATACAGCACTGGCTGCGGATAGGGCACTAAAGAACAAAAGGAAGGTAAGCTGAACCATTGAAAGAATCTGAAAAAGCAAAGGTCCCAGTCTGGCAGTTTCCCCCAAGGTGGCGACCCTTTGCCATTGCCCGGTGGAAAGCCAGGCCGTAAAGGCAACAATCCACAAACCACCCAGGTAGGCAACCCGCATGGGGTAGTGCCTAGGCCTTCTTGGAAGAATCACCCATTCTCGGTTAAATATTGGGCCCAGCAAGACAACCTCTTTTCCGCGGCTTTCAAAACACCTTATTTGGGGCGCTGCCTCTTATAGTAATTGATCAGACCATTGGTGGAGGAATCATGGCTTGCCACCTCGGCGGCGCCATCAAGCTCTGGCAGAATCACCTTGGCAAGCTGCTTGCCCAACTCCACCCCCCATTGATCAAAGCTATTGATATTCCAAATAACTCCCTGAGTGAAAATCTTGTGCTCATAAAGAGCAATCAAGGAACCAAGAGTCTTTGGTGTCAGTTTCTGGAAGAAGAAGGAGTTTGTTGGTTTATTGCCGGCAAATACTTTCTGGGGCACCAACTTCTCCAAGTCTTCCGAGGAAAGCTTGCTGGAGGCAAGTTCCTTGCGAACTTCGTCAGAAGTTTTGCCCTTCATCAATGCCTCGGTCTGGGCAAAGAAGTTGGAAAGCAAAATGGGATGGTGCTGGCCCATGGGGTTCATGGTTTCCACAGGGGCCAGAAAATCGCATGGAATAATCTTGGTTCCCTGATGGATAAGCTGATAAAAAGCGTGCTGTCCATTGGTTCCTGGTTCACCCCAAATGATCGGACCAGTGGACCAGGTGCATGCCTGACCACATTTGGTGACACTCTTGCCGTTGGATTCCATATCACCTTGTTGAAAGTAAGCACTAAAGCGGTGCATATACTGGTCGTATGGAAGAATGGCATGACTTTGGGCCCCAAAGAAATTGTTGTACCAAACTCCCAGCAGTCCCATGATCATGGGAATGTTTTTTTCCGGCGGAGTGTTCAAAAAATACTGATCCACCGCATGGCCGCCGGCAAGGAGTTCCTCAAAGTTATCCATTCCAATCGAAAGAACAATCGAAAGGCCTATCGCAGACCATAGGGAATACCTTCCTCCCACCCAATCCCAGAAGGCAAACATGTTTTTTGGATCAATCCCAAACTTAGTGACCTCTTCCTTATTGGTGGAAAGGGCCACAAAGTGCTTTGCGATATGGGCCGAATCCTTGGCGGTTGCAAGGAACCAGTCCCGGGCGCTATGGGCGTTGGTAATGGTTTCCTGGGTAGTAAAAGTCTTGGAGGCAACAATAAAAATGGTTGTTTCCGGCGAAATGGTTCTAAGAACTTCTGCTAGATGGGTTCCATCAATATTCGAAACAAAGTGAACCTTCAAATCCCGCTTGGAAAATGGCTTGAGGGCCTCAGTAACCATGACCGGGCCCAAGTCCGAGCCACCAATGCCAATATTCACCACATCGGTGATCGTTTTTCCGGTGTACCCCTTCCAAGCGCCGCTACGGACCTGGTTGGAAAATTCTTTCATATGAGCAAGAACGGAGTTTACCTCCGGCATGACATCCTTGCCATCCACTAAAATGGGCGTGATGGAACGATTGCGGAGTGCAATGTGAAGTACCGCCCGGTTTTCGGAGGTGTTTATTTTTTCGCCTTGAAACATTCTTTTAGCCATGCCCTGCACATCAGCCTGACGCGCCAGATCAAACAATAGCTGCATAGTTTTGGATGTGATTCGGTTTTTGGAATAATCAAAAAGGATGCTCTCGAACCTTAGATGGAAATTATCAAACCTTTTGGGGTCTTCGCGGAACATATCGCGCATTTGCAGGTTTTCAATTTCCTTCTTATGGGCTTCCAATGCTTTCCATGCGGCAGATTGAGAATTGAGTGTCATTTTTGAATGCATCCCTTCTTGATAGATCTTGAATTCCCTTAGTTTCCGGAAAGAAAGGTGTAAAAGCAAGCGGCTGGTTAAAAAACACTCTTTGGAACAGTAAAACTTCACGAACAGTGGCCGAAGTTCCCCATTAACGCCAGACACCCCAGACTGCCAGCGAGTTTCTGGAATCTGATCGCTTTTAGGGAAAAAGCTGAATTTAAAGGCAGGAGTAACCGAAATGAAGAAAAGGATTTTTAGTTTCATTAAAGGTGTCCATGCAAGCTTTCCTTCTAATTGGCCTTATGGCACTGGGACAACCCGGAACACCCGCCAGAATAGTTACTGCGCAGGCGGAGGTTCGTTCTGGCCCGGGGGTTGATGCCAAGCTTTACCCTACCAACTTGCTGAAGGCAGGAGACACCGTTTTAGTTTTAGAGGAACGGCCCGACGGTTGGATCGCAATCAAGCCACCCCAAGGTTCCTTCTCTTGGATTCAATTGAAACTACTTCAACAAGTGGTTCCCAACCAGCCAAACTACCTTGTGCAAGTACCTGAAGGCACAAAGGCCCAAGTCTTCATTGGTAGCAGCCTTAATAACACCAAACCGACCGTCGAAAGCATCAAGCTTTCGCGCGGCGCCCAAGTGAAAGCTTATGGGTCTCCGCAGGCTGATGGGTCGGAAACTTGGTTGCCAATTTTTCCACCTGACAGCGAGGTTCGATACATAAAAGGTGAATCCATCGGCAAGGCACCAGCAAAAATTCCGGGAACTTCCACGACTGGAAGCTCTACAAATCCAGCAACTCCCAAAACCCTTGCGTCAGGCGCAACCACCGTTCCAAATTGCGATGGCACCACGCGATGGAACCAAGCTGTAAATGCTGAGCAAACAGGTAACATCACTGAAGCGATAAGGTTGTACACCCAAATAGGGCAAGACTTTGCCTGCAGCCAAAACACATTTGCCACCCAGGCAACTAACCGTGCCATGTGGCTTCGTGAATGCCAGCGTGTTGGCACCAAAAACACCATGCAAGCATGTCCTCCGGGCCAACCAAAATTTGTTAGCAGGCCAAGTACCCCTGCACCGGTAACTGTAATGCCAAATCAGAATCCACCAGCCGCTGCTCCTGTTGGCCCCATTCCTTCACCAACCCAGGTAAAATCTCCCAGTGTGGTGAATGGAAACCCGATGGGAGTATTAAGAAAATCTGGCAGACCCTATGATTACCAGACCGCCTACCACTTGGAAGGCCCTAACGGCAGACCATTGATTTACTTGATTGGTGCTCCGGGCCAAAACCTCGACCTGTTTCTAAACCAGCGTATTGAGGTTAGTGGTCCCACATCTTACCGCAGTGACATGCGCGCCTATGTAATGACGGTTTATCAAATTCAGCCAAGATAACTCAACCAGCTTTTCTCAAGGGAAGCATGGCCTCACCCTTATCATGCTGGCCAAGTGCCTTTTGATATCCATGAACTAATGCCTTGGCACATTGTTTCCAAGTGTAAATGCTAGTTATCTCAGCGGTGTTTTTTCGCATCAGCCTGTACCAATCATCTTCCAAGGCCAATCGCATCATGGCTTCACGCCAGGCACCCTGCGCATTATTGTTTACCAAATAACCTTTCCCTTGGGCTATTTCCCGATGGGCACCAATATCCGAGGCAAGAACGGCACCGCCACAAGCCATCATTTCTATGACAGGCAAGCCAAATCCTTCGTAATGGGATGCGGTCAACAAGCCCCTCGCTCCGTTATATAAAACCGGAAGTTTTTCATCCGGCACATACCCAGCAAGGCGAACGCCTTTGTGTCGGGCTTCGTTTTCAAAGTAATTCATGATGGGTGCAGCATTCCAACCCCTGCCACCCACCAGCAACAGAGGAAATTTCTCGCGAATGGAAGCCGGCAATGAACAATATTCTTTCATCAGAAAAAGAAGGTTCTTGCGCGGCTCAATTGTCCCCACATGCAACAGGTATTTTTCCGGAAGATTCATCTCCCGCAACTGCAATTTGACTTCCAGAGGGCAGAGGGGAACCATGCCATCCCTAACCCCAAGCGGAGTTGCGGTGATTTTTTCCGGGGAAACTCCAAGCTTGGAAATCATTTCCTGGCGAACGTATTCCGTATCCGCAAAAAAGTGAACGCAACTATTCAAAGCTTTGGCAAAACGAGATTCGAATTCATTCACCCTATCCGCAGGATGCCAGTCCGGGTTTTCAAAAACCGATAAATCATGAACTGTTGCCACGGTTGGGGCATCCACGCTGAATGGTAAAAAATTAGGTTCATGGTGCAAGTCATAAGCGTTCCTTCTGCAGCGATCCGCAAAAAGGTATCCCAAGGCATTTCTACCACCAGCCTTGATGCTGTCCTTCAGCTTTTGCTTCCAGCAAACCGAATTAGTGTTGTCCGCTCCCGTTGAAAGCGGTGCTGGTTTTATCCATTGCATTGCAGCCTTGACAAGGGCACCAGTTTGCTTGGGAGGGAAAAGATCCAACTCCACTTCGGGGAAATGATTTTGAATGGCAGCAACTAATTCGGCGGTATAATGCCCCACCCCACTTCGCTGCTTTAATGCGCAAAAATAGTTCACCAGAACACGCATGTTCAATCCCCAATTGAAGTTAAGGCGTAAAATAAGCCTTTTAACCAATTCAGGGCAAGCTCAAATTCTAATAGGCAAAGCCGTAATAAGAGGGTATATTTAAATATCCATATTTTTTTCAGTCATTTAGGAATCTGCCATGAAAACAACATTCACTCCAAAGCGTGCATTTACACTCATTGAACTTTTAGTGGTAATCGCGATTATTGCAATTCTGATTGGTTTGCTTTTACCTGCGGTCCAAAAAGTAAGGGAAGCTGCAAATCGCATGAGTTGTGGAAATCACCTCAAACAATTGGGACTGGCACAACAAAACTACTATTCCACTTACCAATGTTTTACCAACAGCAGGCGTGATGCTGATTACACTTGGATTGTTCAACTTTTTGATTACTTGGAACAGGGCGCGCTGCGTAACCAATGGAATTTCAATGCGAATTATTACAACCAAACTGCACAGGTAAGGCAAACAACTTTAAAAGCCATGTTTTGCCCAGGCAGAAGGACCCCCACAGTTCAGGATGGAAATAATACCGGCGATATCCCTGATGGACAAGCTAATCCCCCGCGCTATCCAGGTGCCCTTGGTGATTATGCGGTAAATCTTGGTACCACGGGTGGCGATTATTGGTGGGATGGGGTAACCACAGGCGGAACAGCCAACAACACCCCAACAAATGGTGTTTTTCCCCTTGCGAACAATTGGGTTGCGGGTGGAACCGGTTACAGGGATGGTTATAGAATCCCTGACATTTCCGACGGTTTAAGCAATACTTTGATGATCGGTGAAAAACATGTGCCTATTGGCAACTATGGCGATTTTAATTTCCGGGATGGTGCCGCCTACAACGGGGACAAAGCTTCTTCCATGTTTGGTGCTTCTGCGACCAACTTACCCGCCAAAGGCCCGACCGATACACGCACCGGCTGCTTTGGCAGTTCCCACAGCGGCATCGTTCAGTTTGTTTTGTGTGATGGCGCAGTAAGGGCCATAAGTGTGGGTATCAACGGAACTGTCTATGCAAATCTGGCCAACCGCATGGACGGCAATGTAGTGGATGGGTCCCAGTACTAAAAGTCAGTTAGATTTAGGGGAGAAATTCTTTTTAGCCCGTTCGCGGGCCGAAAGCTCCTCCTTATCGGTAACAGGCAACTTGGTATTCCAAAACACACCCTGCTGATGCCCTTTGCGAACATGGTTCCAGAAATCAATTTCAGGCCAGTCACCAGACTCTATTCCTTTTTTCAATTCAGATAACACACTCACATTCGACACATCGCCTGTTTGAAATAACACTCGGGCTTTTAAGCCAAACTGGTCTGGCTGAAGGACCATAACCTTGGAGGATGGCTCCACCCCTTCCGCAAGAATTGCAGCCTGTTTGAAATCGCTGCGAACAAAAAGACATTTGCCCATAAAAGGTTCCGACCAAGCCAGCTTGGCCAAAGCATTTTCAATTTCAACTCCCACATTCTGGACTACAACCAAAGGTAAATGGTCGCAGGCAGCCACGTTAACCGCCAATCGCAAATCCTGCGTAAAAGGCAATGGTGGAGTTCCCCCAGCTTTGGCAGGATATTTTTCCGCAAAACGATTCATGGCATCCGCCATGGCGTTTGCATCGGCAAAAATCTGCTTGGCAGTCCTGGAGGGGCGTATTAACCTTTGGCTGCCATCCGGATTGAGAATGCAGAAAACCGTGTTCTCCACATCACCTGATCGCCCGGCACCAAACGATTTGAGAAATTTATTTTCCGATTCGTCCTCATAGCTGATCGGACGAATACATACAAATTTGCGGGATGCTTCAACAACTTTTGTGTCGGACAGGTAACTCCTGTCCATATCGGCTTTACCGGGTCACCAAGTACCAGAAACACCAGCGCAATGGGGTGCCGCTGAAACCAGAAGAATCGGCTTGCCTGTGCGCCTGGCTTCACCAAGGCCAGCTTCAATACTGGAAAACCAAACAATTACAGCCTTTTTGGCATCCACAGAGCCAGCCTTCTTTTCAAAATCCGGTCTTTCTAGGGCACCATCTTTTTTCTTTCCCTTATCTTTGTCTTTATCTTTGCCCCCATCTTTACCAAACGGCGGGCCTTTATCTTTGAAGTTTTGAATCTTCTTTCTTTGATCCTCAGAAAGAATCTTGGTCATCTTGGATTTTACTTCTTTTTCCAAATCTGCAATTTGCTTTAATTGGTCTTCGGAAAGGTCCAATGTGTCAGCGATATGAGGGGGTAGAACTTTTCCGAGTTCAAAGCCAGGCATCATGCCTTTTTTCTCAAAACCAGGTCCTTTTTTAAAATCACCTTTACCCGCGGGCCCCTGTGACCAAACAATTCCCAAGCCAAGAAAGAAAACGGCCGCCGCAAAACTTACCGCTACCTTGTACATGGTCTCTCCCAGTGAGGTTAAAATAACTTTCCAATTATAAACAACCGCTTGTACCTTTCGGTTAAAAATTCGTTAAATTGGGAGATTCTCCAAAGTAAAACTTTCAAGGTGCCCCATGAAACCACTTTTTCAGCCCTCACGAAGAACAATCCTGAGCGGTCTTTCCAGCCTACCTCTTCTTGCAAATGCAGCAGGTCAGGAACCAATTCCCCAAACTGGACACCTGGAGGAAGTAAAACCTGCAGACCTTGGCTTGGATTCTGCAAGGCTTCAAAAAGCTTTTGATCTTTTGACACAGTGGACCACCGGACCTAATGCTCCTGTTCCCGGGGCTTGCATCATGGTTGGCAGAAATGGCAAGGCAATAGCTCCGCGGTTTTTTGGCAGGCAAGGCCCCGAACCGGACGCGGAACCACTTAGGGAAGATGCCATGTTTTACATGGCCAGTGTCACCAAGCCAATCATTTACACCTGCGGAATGATTCTGGTGGAAAGGGGACTTTTGAATTTGAACTCCCCGGTAAACCGCTACATCCCAGAATTCACCGGGAAAAACAAGGAATCCACCCAGGTATTGCATTTGTTCACCCATACCTCCGGGCTTGCAGATGAACTACCCAATAACACGGAACTGAGAAAGCAACAAGCACCATTAAGCAAGTTTGTATCCGAGGCCGCAAAATCCGAGGCATTCTTCAAGCCGGGAACCAGCCAAAGTTATTCAAGCCTGGCAACCATTCTGGTTGCGGAAATCGTTCAGCGAATTTCGGGATTAACTATCCGAGAATTTGTGAACAAAGAAATTGTCAGGCCATTGGGGCTAAAATCCACGGGGCTTGGTTCCCAGGGCTTTGACAGAAAGCGAATTGTACGCTGCACCCTGCCTGAGTATCAAATGGGTGGTAACTTTGGCTGGAACAGCAAATACTGGCAGGAATTCGGCTCCCCTGCTGGTGGTCTTTTCAGCACTGCCAGGGATTACGCGGTGATTTGTGCCATGATGCTTGATTCCGGTAAATGGAAAAACCAACAATTTCTTTCCCCTGCAACTGTTCGCATGATGACCTCCAACCGGATGGATGATATGCCGGAAATGCCCGAATCGATTCGGCGTACGCAACCCTGGGGCCTTGGATGGAAACTGAATCACCTGGGTCAATCGGATAGTTGGAGCGACCTTTTGGATAGGAATGTTTTCGGGCACACAGGTTCATCAGGAAATGTTGTGTGGATGAATCCCAAAACTAGGGGGTTCTGCCTGATCTTTTCGAATTATCTGCGCTCACGAGCACCCTGGCGACTTGTCAGCATCTCCAACATTGTCGCCAGCGCGTTTATCTGATCTTTTGCATATTTATTCCAAGGAAAAGCTATGAACTGGCTTGAATGGTACAACTCGCTTGTCAAACCGGATTGGACACCGGCTCCGGGCACCATAGGAACCATCTGGCAAATACTTTACCCGATCATCCTGATAACATTCGGATATGTTTTCATGCAGTTTTTCCGTGGTAAAGTAACGGGCTTCGTTGCCCTGCCTTTTCTGATAAACCTTTTGAGCAATCTGGTTTTTACACCCATTCAATTTGGAATGCGCAACATGCCACTGGCATCAGTGGATATTATGATTGTTTGGACATCCTTAATATGGCTATTGATCGCTATCTGGCCTTATCACCGCTGGGTAGCATTCGCCCAATTCCCATATCTGGCATGGGTTAGCATTGCCACGGTACTCCAGCTAAGCATCACTTTCATGAATTTATAAGCTGTTTTTATTAACCCTAACATCACACCTATTTTTAAGAGGGTTTTTAACAATCATTCTGCCTGTTCAGAATTCAGAGGAATTACTCTGTCTGATTTCCTAGTTGTTTTCGAAACCCAAATAATTCCTTAGTTTGAAAGGAAATTTGGGAATTCGATATTCATTCATCGAATGGTTATGGTTTTACAACTTTGGGCGCCCCAGAAGATAATCTCTAGTTTTCCAAAAGTCTGATCAATCCTTCGAAGTTCCTTTATCCATCAAAAACTTGGAATAAGCTGAGACCCATGAGAATTATTTTTTCGAGGCATTTAACAGGTTCAGCATTGCATTCGCCATGGCTTCGCCAACATCCATATAAACTTCAGCCTTGCCCCCATAGTGTCCATTCCCACTTCCACCTTGTGCCATGGGATGGGTATAGATGGTGGATACATTTCCTTTGAATTCTGGATATTTACCCGAAGTTCCGTCGACAGCTAACTGTGCATTCAGTACATCTGCACCAGGGCCAGTCCCTCCTTTTTTAGATTCACCCATGGTGGCTAGCACAAACTTTGCCACTGGAGCCTTAAATTCTTTGCGAAGAGCATTTATAAAAGCGACTAAGTTTTTTTCATAATGGGCAGCATGCCCAGCGTTACTACCATCTCTTTCACCCTGCCAGAAAAAGAATCCTGCCACCTCATAACTCTTGGAACCCGGGTAGTGCTTTTCCAAACTTTCCAGGGCTTTTTTAGCATCACCAATGTCATAATCCCATTGTTTACCTGCATACCAATCGATAGGGTTTCCTTTTTTATCCAACCATGGTGCAGGTTCAGTCTTAAGGCCTTTTGCAGGATCCATTTCCCAGAATTCCGGTTTATCTTTGTAACCTGCATAGACAAGCTTTTTCTCAGTGCCTTTATTGTCCTTGGCAACAAATTCACGGCGTGTACTGCCAGGCGGTAAAAGATCCCAACCCAAAGCCCGGTTACCAATGCAGCATTTAAGTACCATCACCGGAGCATCTATCGCATTACCAAGCAAATGACCTATTCCATATTCAGGTCCAAGATTGCCTCCCGAAACTTTCATCCATTCATTTCTAAGGGGACCTTTTCCAGACATATACTGTACATATCGAACATCTTTTCGCTCTTGCCAGCCGCCATCATCATTTAGAAGGTATTGATACTTCTTTTTCTGCTTGACCGCGTGCTCCAAAGAGATTTCAGCACCTTTTACCCGCCCCAAACCCACCATGTTAGATTGACCAAGCAAAATAAAGACCTGAACTGGTTTGTTCATGTCGGCAGGTTTGCCATCATGTCTCAAAATCAGTTTTCCTGCTTCTTCATCAGACCTGAGTAGGATGAAAAAACCCAACATAAAGAATGACAATGTTGAGATAGCAAAAAGATATCTAGTTCTACCAAACGAAATCATATCATTATCATCCATTCAAAAAACCTGATGATTACAATTACATCTATGGTCATTTTAACAGGATTAAGTAATTTTTTAGAACTTGAAATACTAAAAATATTTTGCGTAAGGTTAAGTTAATTTGCAATTTATGATTCACAACCCAATCAGGAGAATTCTCAAACTGTTCCTCAATCAAAATTGTTGCTTTACCGAATCACATTAAATGGTAGTTACAGTTTCATCATTAAAAATAAATTCTTTTTTGCCTGTAGAGGCATAAATACAAATACCCCTGGCAGGGATCGAACCTGCGACCAATGGTTTAGAAAACCATTGCTCTATCCACTGAGCTACAGGGGCAGTTAAGAAATTCTATTCAGGAAGGGTGGATTCGTGCAGATAGGAAAACCATTTGATTTCAGGGTGAATCAACCACGCTGGGGAAGTTCCTTGCCTTCCCAATGCCATGTCAACGGGCGAACATTCGGAACCTTGATGGCTGCAGCCCCCATGAACCCCTTGCAAGGTTCCAAATGAAGCACTGTCCAGCTAGCAGCTTCAGTCATATTACCATCAACCTGTCTTAAACGAGGCGATTCATGCCGGCCAAGTGCCACCTCCACGCGATCCAATCCGAAACCAATTCCATGACCGTTTGCCTTCAGAAAAGCCTCTTTCCTGGTCCAGGCCTGAAAAAAGACAGTGCCAAGATCGGCCCCCTCCTGCGAACCAAGATAATGGGATTCCCAAGGGGAGAAAAATCTTTGGGCTAAAAACAGCATATTCTCCATGTGGCGGATTTTTTCAATATCCACCCCAATCTCCGCAATGCGGGTGATTGCCAGCAAACCAATCCCATGAGAGTGCGAAAGATTAAAGTGCAACCCGGTTCCTTGAAGCATCGGTTTACCCATGCCCGTGGTGGAGAATTGCAACTGCAGTGGGGTAACGCCAAGATATCCACTAAGAAACAGCCTTAGCACCGCTCTACTGACTATGGCTTGTTCACGAACTTCCAAAGACCTCATCCGCATGGCCCGATTCATTTCCTCGGGGGAGATCACCTTGCACAGACTTTCCACATCCTTGGAAGGCCGGGATGTATGAAATGACCAGATGTGAACATCCCCTTCCTTCAAGGGCAAGAGTTTGCTTGAAGGGGACCAGGAAGGCTGGATGTTCGACGGTGCTAATTGCATGAGCATCAACCGGCAATAACTTTGACCACCCTGCGCGACCCCACTCTTAAAAGAAGAGGTTCGGCCAGACCAACCACCAAATTGGGATCAGTCAGTTTTTCCTTCTCCGCACCCATGGTAACTCCGCCCTGCTGAATCAGCCTGCGAGCCTCATTATTGCTCTTGGCAAAGCCGACTAAAACCAGCAACTTGGCAGCATTCAACCCTTTCTGAATTTCATCGGCAGGCACAACTACCTCGGGGATTTCCGTGGGGTCCTGCCTTTGGGAAAACCTTTTCGCCCACTCCTCGGCGGCAGCCAGGGCTTTTTCACTGCCATGATAAAAACCAACAATATCCCTGCCGAGGGTTTTCTTGGCTTCCAGAGGATGGGTAACGCTTTGGTCCAGCAACCTTCCTATGTCAGTGGCAACGCGATCCGTAAGCAATTCGTACCATTCCTTCATCAATTCATCCGGAATGCTCATCACTTTTGCAAACTGCTCGTATGGTGCTTCACCCACACCCACATAATTACCAAGGCTTTTACCCATGCGCCTGTTGCCATCCAAACCACGCAAAATTGGCAGGGTAAGGCAAACCTGTGGTTCCTGTCCGGCATCCTTTTGCAAATCTCGGGCCGCCATCAGGCTGAACAATTGCTCGCTGCCGCCAAGCTCCACATCGGAACGAATTTCCACGCTATCGTGCCCCTGCATCAGCGGGTACATACATTCATGAAGGTAAATAGGCGTGCCAGCCTTGTATCGCTTGGTGAAATCGTCGCGCTCGATCATGCGCTGAATGGTGGTTTTGCCAGCAAGAGCAAGGACATCCAGAAAACTATACTTGGAAAACCATTCGCCGTTGTACCGGACCTCGGTCTTGGAAAGGTCGATTACTTTGCCCACCTGAACCAGATAATCGCGGGCATTTTTTTCAACCTGTTCCTCGGTAAGACGCTGTCTGGCCTGGTCACGACCGCTAGGGTCCCCCACCAAGGCGGTATAGTTTCCTATGATGAGAACCGCTTGATGCCCCAGTTCCTGAAACAGCCTTAGCTTCCGAAGTGGGACTGTATGGCCAAGATGGACATCAATACCAGTGGGATCGATTCCATATTTGACTCGAAGAGGCTTTCCCGTGGCGATGGACTTTTCAAGCTTGCGGTTCATTTCGTCCAAAGGAACGATTTGATCTGCGCCACGCCTGATCAACTCCAACTGTTGTTTTGCGTCCATCACAGGTGCCTCGTTTCAAACAGGAGACTCAAAAGCCCCTTCCAGATGCTCTATGACAGGCGACCTGGAGTTTTTCGGCCAACAGATGGCCGCTACATCAAAACGCGCCTGACATTCCAAGAGATGGTATTTTTTAAGGAAGAAAAGCGCGGTGCGGACAACTTTTCTTTGTTTGCAATCATCCACGGACAGGGCAGCCCTTTCCGTGGTTTCGTCTGATCTGGACCGAACCTCCACAAAAACGACCACATCATCCTTGCGGGCAACTATGTCTAGTTCACCGATGGGACAGGACCAGTTTCTAAAAAGAATCGTGTAACCCCTCGCTCGAAGAAAACTGGCGGCCTGCTTTTCGGATCGAGATCCGATAAGTTTCCGCCAGAACTTAAGAAAGGGCAGGTTTTTCATAACCCTTGACGGGGCTTGAAAACTTACTTGGCCGGCTTGGCCAGGCGTTCTTTCAGGCGGGTAGCCTTGCCAACGCGGTCGCGCATGTAATAAAGCTTAGCGCGACGAACCTTGCCAGTCTTCTTCAATTCAACCTTGGCAAGCTTGGGGCAAACCAGCGGGAAGGTTCTTTCCACGCCTTCTGCCTGCACAATCTTGCGAACGGTGAACATTTCGTTCATGCCGCTGCCATGCTTGCTGACAACCAAGCCACCAAAGACCTGAATGCGTTCCTTGTCGCCATCCAGAATGCGAATGCTGACATCCACGGTGTCGCCTGGTTGAAAATGATCAATATGCCTTTTGATTTCAGACTTGTCCGCAAGTTCAGCCACCTGGGCTTTTGCAGCGTCTTCTACAATTTGCATGATGCGATTCTTCATGTCGTTCAACCTTTCTCAAGAATTTCAGTTATTCCTGCCAAAGCTTTTGGCCTTGGATTGTTCTTTTCTCCATGCCGCGATCTTTTCATGGTTCCCGCTAAGAAGAACCTCGGGCACTTCCATCCCCCGAAAAACCCTTGGCCGGGTATACTGGGGATACTCCAACTCGCCTTCCACATTGTGTGATTCCTGTGCCAGGCTTTCCGGATCTCCAAGAACACCGGGCACCAGCCGAATCACCGTGTCTATCACCACCATTGCAGGAACTTCGCCACCGTTACAAATGAAATTTCCTATGGAAACTTCCCTTGCGGCCAACCCCTGCCTGATCCTGTCATCAAACCCTTCGTAGCGGCCGCACAATAGCATGATTCTCTTGTGCTTTGCCAACTCAGTCACAAGGCCTTGGTTGAGTCTTTCCCCCGAAGGGGTCATCATCAAAAGAAGGCCAGGATCTTCCGGAACTTCAGATCGAACCGCCTCGACACAATCAAAAATCGGCTCAGGCATCATCACCATACCTGGCCCGCCACCGAAAGGTTTATCATCCACGCTCTGGTGCTTTCCCTTGGCCCAATTCCTGATATTCCAGGTATGCACCGAGACAAGCCCCGACTGGATTGCCAGCTTGAGCAAGCTCTGAGATACATACCCCTGAAAAATATCCGGAAAAAGGGTCAGTACATCAAAGCGCATGGTAAAGACTAGGAAGCAGCCCCTTGAGGCGCACTAGCTTCGATCTTTTCCCATTTCTCGAGGTATTTTTCAAGAAATATGGAAACATGCTCGGAAGGTTTCGCCCCCTTGCTGATCCAATGCTTGATTCGGGTAGGTTTCAGGGTAACTCTGGCCTCTTTATCCTTCACCGAAGGATCATAGGTGCCAAGAATTTCAAGAACATCGCCGTCTCGAGCCCTTCGTTTGTCAATCGCCACGATACGGTAAAAATGCCGTCGATGACGACCAAACTGCTTCATACGGATACAAACAGCCACGGTATTATCCTTTCCATCAAACAAAAAACCAACACTTTAGCCCTGAAAGCACCCATCCTTGGAGACAAACAGGGTCAGCGTTTTTTCTTCTTTCTTTCCTTGGCCCTTTCCTTAGGGGTTTTTCTATGTCCTGTGTCACCTTTTGTCTTGATTTTCGCCCCCGGAAGGAAGGCTCCCATCTTGCTCATGCCAGTGACCATTTTCAAACGATCCCAAATGCTCATCTTGGCCATCGCACGCATCAGGTTGCGCATTTGCTCAAAATGATCTAGAAATTGCCTGACTTCGTGAGGTTGAACCCCGCAACCAGCGGCTATTCTACGACGACGGCCTTGATCCAGAATATCTGGGTTGGTTCTTTCCTCCAGCGTCATGGAATCTATCATCCCGCGAATACGACGCATGGATGCTTCGGGGTCCTCCCCTGCGGGCACCATATCCGACATTCCGGGCATGGTACCGATAATATCCTTCACAGATCCCATCTTGGAAATCTGCTCAAACTGCTTGCGAAAATCATTCAGGTTGAAATCGCCCTGCTGCAGCTTGCGCTGTTGGGCCTCTAGTTCTTCCTTGGATATTTCCGACTGAACCCTGCTCACCTTTTCAACCAATGAAAGAATATCACCCTGGCCCAGAATTCTTTGGGCCATACCCTCTGGTCGAAATTCCTCCAGCCTGTCCAGCTTTTCCCCTACACCGATGAACTTGATCGGAACTTTGGTTACTTCCTTGATGGAAAGCGCCGCGCCACCACGGGCATCACCATCCATCTTGGTAAGGATTACACCATTTAGCTCCAAGGCCTCATTAAAGGCTGAGGCACTGTGTACCGCATCCTGGCCAGTCATGGCGTCGCATACGAGATACACCTGATCCGGCTTGCACTGGCGGTCTATCTGGCGGAGTTCTTCCATGGGCATTTCGGCCACATGCAAACGGCCCGCGGTATCAAGAATAATTGTGTCAACCAAGGTTTTCTTCGCATGGGCAAGGGCATTCGCACACACCTGCACCGCGGAAGCGGTTTTCCCATCCTGAGGCATTTCAAAATAAACAGGCACATCCACCTGCTGCCCCAGAACCTTTAACTGCTCAATAGCCGCGGGCCTTTGCAAATCGGCCGCAACTAGCAATGGTTTTTTACCCTTTGCTTTCAGGGTAAGGGCCAGCTTGCCCGCAGTGGTGGTTTTTCCCTGCCCCTGCAAGCCACACAGCATAATTACCGTTGGCCTGTCTTTGGCAAACGGGATGGCAGAATCAACAGGGCCCATCAATTGAACAAGTTCATCGTAGACGATCTTAATGATCTGTTCACCGGGGTCCAAACTGCGAAGAACCGCCTGACCTACCGATTTTTCGGTAACGCGGTTTATGAAATTTTCTGCAGCATTGAAGTTTACATCGGCATCCAGCAGAACGGTGCGTATTTCAGCAAGGGCTTCACGGATATTGGCTTCTGAAAGCCTTCCGCGACCCCGCAAGCTTTTAAGCGCTTCGGTCAAACCTTTTCGCAACCCGTCCAGCATAAGTCAGGAAAAACCCCAAAAAGTACGTATTATCCCTCTTTAATCCAAACAATTATTGTAAAGGAAAGAGCCCAAATAGCAACGGGCAGAGGCAAAACAACCTTATAAACGGCGAAAAGTGCTGAAAATCTTGGGGTTATAACGAAGTTTCCATGCTTTTGTTCATTTGTTCACTAATTTGGCTTTGTATTTTCTACACTTGGCATTGACACAATATTTCAAAAAATTGTATTTTCTACATTGCCTCTTCTCTGTTCCGGCCCCGTTGACGGTTTCGACTTTCGACGGGGTTTTTCTTTTTCAGAACTTCATTCTCCATAAAATATAATTGTTCTTCCTCACCCATTGGTGACCAATGATTCCACGAACCTTGGAACCTGAAGTCATGGACTTGCCGGACGATGCAAGGGAATATGACTCCATGGATCATCGCGAGGTTAATCAGGCTTTCACCAAGGATTTTCTGGACAAACGCAACCCTGAAGATGGTTTTCTGATTCTGGATGTGGGTACTGGAACCGCTCAAATTCCTATCGTCATATGCCAGCATGATCCAAGATTTATCATCCATGCACTTGATTTGGCAAAATCCATGCTGGATATTGCCAACCACAATATCCAAACAGCAGGTTTTCAAAATCAAATAATTGCGGTTCTACAAGATGCCAAAAAGTTGAACTTTCCTGACAATCATTTCGATGCGGTTATTTCCAACTCCATCATTCACCATATTTCCGACCCAGTTCTGGTTTTTTCGGAAATGGTAAGGGTAACCAAACCGGGTGGATTATTATTTGTCAGAGATTTAATGCGTCCTCTAATTGAACCCGCCGTGGCAAGATTGGTGAAACTCCATGCAGCCCAGGCGACACCCTACCAGCAAAAGCTTTTTGGCGATTCGCTTCGGGCCGCATTGACGGAGCAGGAGGTCAGAAACATGGTTGGGAAACTGGGATTTGGCAAGGAAACGGTCCGCCAATCATCCGACCGCCACTGGACATGGATTGCCAGAAAGAGTGCCCCGTGATGCAATTGCTGGCCCTGCTTGGGCAATTGGTGCATTTCTGTCTAAGCCTGGCAAAGTCTCCAAGGTCGAACCCAAGAATTCTTGAAGACTGTATAACCCAGCTTTATAAGACCCTTGCTGGTGCAATCCCCTTAGTCGCGGTAGCCGGGCTTGCCACTGGGATTGTGGTTTGGCTGCATTTGCGCGGCTTACTGGTAAGTGTCGCCGGGCCTTCTTCGGTTTCGCTTCTACCACAGGCTTTGTCTTTGGCTGTTGTTGTGGAACTAGCCCCATTGACCGCGGCATTGATACTGGCTGGAAGGTCTGGGTCCAGCCTGGCTGCGGAACTAGCTTCCATGAAGCAAAGCGAACAGATCGATGCCCTGCAGGCTATGGGTGTTAACCCCATGGGAAAACTGGTTTTTCCAAGAGTTATCGCTTGCACTCTGGCTCTGCCAATGCTGACCATTTTTACAGCGTATTTATCTCTGCTATCTGGCTACCTTACAGAATCCATCACCGGAACCATGGCGTGGAGCGAGTACTATCATCAGGTGATAAAGGTTTTGAAATATCGAGATGCCGTGCCAGCCGTAACCAAGACCATCTTTTTCGGCCTGGGAATAGGAACCCTCGCCTGCTTCCATGGTTTGAACGCAGGCGAGGGTACTGAAGGAGTGGGCAGGGCTGCTACCCGTGGCGTAGTCGGTTCAATATTCTTCGTGCTGGTCTCAAATGTTTTTCTTGTGAAGCTGATTCACCTTCTGTTTGACTAGAATTTGCACCGGTAATCTCCGGGATTTCCCACCCCTTGCGATATTCACGAATCAGGTAGGCATCAGCCTTGGCACTTCCAGTGGTCGCCCTGGTTTCATCCCAAGTGATTTTTTGGCCACTTCTCAATGAGACGTTTCCAAGAAGCACGGATTGGGCAAGGATGCCGCTGTAATCAAAATTGCAAAGGGTCTTGCCATTGCCACGAATCGCCTCGAGCCATTCCTTGTGATGACCAATCGAATCTGGAATGGTTGGAGCCGGTGGCGTAAAGTTCTTGAAGTTTTCATCGGGAAGCAGGTTGTGCTTGGAATAACCCGAGATCAGTTTTCCCTTGCTACCTTCAAACAAAACCCCGGAACCGTAACCCAGGTAAGGCTTGTCATGTTCCCAACCCGGGCCGGAACAGCCGTTGTACCAGGTCAAATGCACCGCGGGTTGCTTTCCACGAGCGGGGTAATGGTATTCTGCCTTCACAAGATCCGGTACGGTCTGGTCACCTTCCTGAATTCTCTTGGAAACAGCTTCCACACTTGTGGGAAGAGTTAAGCCCAATGCCCAATGGGGAAGATCCATGTAATGGCAGGCCATGTCTGCAAAAACACCACCGCCAAACTCCCAGAAATATCTCCAATTAAAATGGGTGAACGCCGGATCGTATTTTTTATATGGGACAGGCCCAAGCCAAAGGTCATAATTAAAGCCTTGGGGAATCTTTGCCGGTTCCTTGGCAAACCTTTGCACAGGAGGCTTGGAACTTTGCCAAACTTGAACCCTTTTTACTTCCCCGATCACCCCAGCCTGAATGATCTCCACCACCCTGCGATAGTTTTTCTCGGCATGAATCTGGGTTCCCATTTGGGTTACCAGCTTGTTGGCACGGGCTGTTTTTATCATAGCCCTTACCTCAAGAACCGAGTGGGCTAACGGCTTTTCACAATAAAGGTGCTTACCCGCCCGCATGGCGGCAATACCCTGCACCGCATGGACATGATCCGGTGTGCCGACCACCACTGCGTCGATTCCCTTCACATCCAAAAGCTTGCGAAAATCTTGAAAGAATGCGGCCTTGGGAAATTGATCCCTGGCCTTCGTTGCCCTGCTTTCATCAACGTCACAAAGGGCAAGTATGTTTTCTCCCGACACTCCAGCCAGGTTTGCAGCGGCGCGATTGTAAACCCCAATCACACCCAGGTTGATTTTCCCCATCACACTTCTGGCGGAAATAAAATTGGGTGCGGTAATCATAGCCGCCCCAACACCAAGTCCCGCCTTAACAAAGGAACGCCTGCTGGTCTTTTTCATCACTGATTCCTTTACTTCATTTGGCTTACCATGGAAGGACTTTGAACTTCCCATATCTGCAAGGCGTTGTCAACTTTCATCCACAGTTGCATGGCGTGCCTTGGAAAGACAAATTTCATCACTCCAACCGTTAAAATCATGCCAAAATCAGGCCTCATGGCTAATCCAGTAAATTAAGAGGATAAAACCCTTGGAAAAACCTCTTCCAAGCGATAAAAAATAGGTAGGAAAACATTAATAATTTTAATGGTGATATCCGTGATAGATCGACTTCTTTGCAAGCTTCTACCCTTACTGCCAAGTCTTTAACAAGACGGGGTTGCTGCTCGAAGTTTGATTATCATTAAGCGAGAAGAACCCCGGAACCAGATGGTTCCGGTTTTTTTTTGTCCGGAGAGAATCATGAGCCAGGATCGAGTTGTTATTTTCGATACCACACTACGGGATGGTGAACAATCCCCGGGCGCAAGTATGAATCTTGCGGAAAAACTTGAAGTTGCCATGGCTCTCCGCGACCTTGGTGTGGATGTCATTGAGGCTGGTTTCCCAATCGCATCACCCGGGGACTTCGAAGCGGTTCGTGAAATAGCCCGACAGGTGCACGGCCCGTCGATTTGCGGTCTAGCCCGTTGCAACAATGCCGATATTGATCGTGCTTGGGAAGCCCTTAAAGACAACCCCAAACCACGCATCCACGTTTTCCTTGCAACCAGTGCCATTCACCGTGAATTCAAGCTTCGTATGGCGAAGGAAGAAATCGTTCGCAGAGCTGTGGAAGGTGTCAAACGCGCCAAGAGCTACCTGAACGATGTTGAATTTTCCCCGGAAGATGCCGCGCGGACCGAACTGGACTTTTTAACTGAAGTGGTGGAAAAAGCCATTGAGGCAGGGGCCACCACAGTGAACATTCCTGATACCGTGGGATACGCCATGCCTGGCCAATATGCACAGGTAATAGCCCATTTGAGAAAGCATGTTCGGGGAATTGAAAAAGCGGTAATCAGCGTTCATTGCCACGATGACCTCGGTCTTGCGGTGGCAAACAGCCTCGCAGCAATTGTCGAGGGTGCAAGGCAGATTGAATGCACCATCAACGGCCTTGGTGAAAGGGCCGGTAACTGCGCGCTTGAAGAAGTGGTAATGGCCCTGAGAACCAGGAATGATTACTTCAAGCTGGAAACAGGGATCAACACAAAAAAGCTGTACCCCACCAGCAAGCTGGTTTCCCATGTCACTGGCATCCATGTACAGCGGAACAAGGCTATCGTTGGACAAAACGCATTTGCCCATGAATCCGGCATTCATCAGGATGGCATGCTAAAGGAACGGTCAACCTACGAGATCATGAACCCGGCAGACATTGGCATTGGGCAGACGGATTTGGTTTTGGGCAAACATTCCGGAAGGCATGCCTTAAGGCAACGGGTAATTGACTTGGGCTACCATTTGGATGAGACCCAATTTCAAGGCTTGTTCGAGGATTTCAAGGCACTGGCGGATCGCAAAAAAGTCATCTACGATGCGGACATCGAAGCCCTGGCGGAATCCCGTATCCACAGCGGGCCCACCATTTGGACTTTGGAAGCTGTAACCTGCAATGCAGGAACCGGCACCATTCCCAGTGCCGTTGTGGCACTATGGCACAAAGATGGGCATATTGTTCGGGAAGCAAGCGTGGGGGATGGCCCTGTGGATGCCGTCTTCAAGTGTATCACCAAGCTTACTGGCGTTAAGATCAACCTCAAGGATTATAAACTAAGAAGCGTTACCGATGGCGAGGATGCCCAAGGCGAAGCCCACGTGGAAGCCGAGTTTGAAGGAAAAGCTCTTAATGGCAGGGCTGTTAGCACCGATGTTATTGAAGCCAGCGCATCCGCATTTTTGCAGGTCATAAACAGGGTGATTATGCGACAGGCTCTTGGCGACCGTATCAAGCCCACGGAAAATCCGAATTCCTAATTTGTTTCCAAGGGAATATTCTTCAACTCAAACGGAACCTCCACCGTGTGGGTCTTGGAACCCCTGAATAACACCACCTTGGGCTGTCCATTTCTGGATATTCCCTGAATGGTCATTTCCCTTAGAACCGCTCCACCAGCATTTTGCTGATAACGGGAACTTTGAGATGCAATGGTTACTGGCCTTCCTTTTTCATCCAGCACTTCAAACCCATTTGCATTCATGGAACGCATAATTCCAAAGTTCATGTTGAACTGCTGGATTTGAATCTGGGGATTCCCTGCAGGGTTTTGAATGTTTCCGGGTATTACTAAGGCTTCGGGTGCCATAGCAATCTGATTTCCAGGAGTGAACCCTTCGGGCAATTCCCATTCAAATCGAACCTTCCAGGATCCTTTATCATCCGTTGTCCACTCATTTACTTTGATCCACCCACCGAATTTACCATCGATTTTCTTACCTGTCTCCTGATCAGCAAACTTTGCCTCCAAAAGTGGTTTTACCTCATCATTCACCTGAAGAATCATGGTACCTTTGAGCTGGCTGATTTGGGCAGAAGCCATGCCAGCCTTGATAAGATAAACAGGAACTTTGTTTTCCCATTCTGTTTGAGGATTTGTGGCGCTAACGCCAGGCACCGGCAAAGCACGGGGAATTGGTTTACCAAACTGGGGGTTGGCAATTTCCTTGTTTTGAGCAAGATTGGAATCGTGCTCCAACTCTTGCCCGCGATCATCAGTTGCCTTTTCCACCCTTACCGAGCTGATACCCTTTAACTTCAGCCGCGGTTCAGGAGCCACATCCAGCCCCAGAAGCAATCTACCTGCGGGTACTGTACCGAACCTCTCGGATGGTTTTTCCATAACCCTTATGCGGTAAGCGGTGGATGTATCGGAAATCCTTGCAGGTCTTTTTCCCTCACCAAGGATAATTACACCCGAAGCCACTGGCACGGTTCCTTTCCCCATTCCTTGAAAAGGCTGCCGATTCGCACCGGGAAACGGTGGCAAGGCCCCTATTCCGGGTGGCAACTGAGGTTGCTCTTCCTTTGGCTGAAAAACAATTTTTTTGTTTTTGCCATCATTTTCACGAGGAGCCACAGGCGGCTTTGGAATCCTGGGAAAAGGTACATTAATTTGGGGAGAACCTATGCCGAAAGAAAATGAATTATTCGTGGAGTTTGCCAATTCAACCACTCCGGCTTTTTCACAAACCAAATCAAGCACCTTCCAGAATGGTTGCTTTTCAACAGAAAGGGATAATTTTCTTTGTGACAGTTCGCCCTTCCGATCCTGAATAACAATCCTGTAGCCACTCTGCTTAACCACCTCTGCCACAACCTCGGAAAGTGAGGCATCCTTAAGGTCAATACTTATGAGCGTGGGGCTCATTAACTTCTGGTTTTGAGAATTGGATTCTATTCTTGCAATCAGCTCCTCAGCCCTTTTCCGAATTTCGGCATCTTCGCTTTTAAGGGCTTTTCGAAGCTCCTCCAAAGCTGTGGTTCCGATCGATTCTAATTTTTTGCTGGCTTTTTCACGGTCATCAAACGAAACACTTCCCAAATCCCGAATAAGGTTGGGAATATCCTGTCCGGTAACCAAGCCCGAAAGGCCAAGGATTGCAAAAACAACAGCCAGAAATGGCATTTGGAATCTTACCATGACACCAATACCTCGCAGATAACCCTGTGATAGTAGTATACTCAGGCAATTACCTGACAGGGTAAAAAAAACACCCCCGGAAATCTTCCGGAGGTGCTTTAAATTCGGGTTGGGTTTATGCAAGCAACCTGTCGATAACTGTACCTTCGCGGAACATCTGAACAGTACGACCATTTGAGGTGGAAAGTTCCGTCTTGGAGTTGATTCCAAGATTGGAGAAGATACTTGCAGAAATATCGTCTGGCAGGCAGGGATCAGAAGCAGGCGCCATACCCTGTCCATCAGTGCTACCATGAACATAACCGCGCTTGAACCCACCACCAGCAAGAACCACTGCCATGGACCTAGCCCAGTGATCGCGGCCGGTATCCTTATTAACCTTCGGTGTGCGACCGAATTCACCCGCGCAATAAACAATGGTTTTGTCTAACATTCCACGATCTGCAAGGTCAGAAATCAATGCGGAAAGTGTTGTGTCCAAGGTTGGTTGCAATTTCTTGGAATGGGCGTCAAAAGTCTGGCGATGAGTATCCCAGCCTCCGATACTTATTGTTACAAAACGAACTCCAGCTTCCACCAGGCGTCTTGCCGCAAGAGCGCTTTGGCCAAAATTATCGGCACCGTAACGGGCACGTAGTTCTGGCTTTTCCTGGGCAAGATCAAATGCCTTGCGGGTACGATCAGATCGAAGAATATCCAAGGCCTGTTGGTGGAACGCATCAAAACCTTGAACAAGGTCGGCATTCTTGTCAGCGTCACGGAAAGTGGCGTCAAAACCGCTCAGAAGCTTGTCACGGTTGGAAAGCTCATCCAAAGTAAAGTCGGTTGGCAGTTGAATGCCACGAACTTTCATGTTGCCCTTGGCGTTACCTGCTGCACCTTCAACCATGAATGGATTGTAGGCCGTGCCGAGATAACCAGAAGTACCAGCAGTACCTCCACGGATATCGGAAAATGAAACATAAGGGGGTACACCGGTGGGCGTCTTGAGCATTTTGCTGGCAAGAGAACCCATGGCAGGAAACTGAAGTGCCGGGGTAGGCTTGTTGCCAGTTGTCATGAATAAAGTTGCAGGGGCATGGGATGGGATCGAATGATTGATCGATCGAACGATACTGATCTTGTCTGCTACTTTGGCCATTTTGGGCATATGTTCGCTAATTTCGATGCCACTTACATTTGTTTTGGCTGGTTTGAAGTTACCACGAATGCCTTCAGGAGCATCTGGCTTCAGATCCCACATATCGATGGTTGCAGGACCACCCGCAAGCCAAACCATAATCACAGAGTCAGCCTTACGACCAGCATTTTCGCCAGTTGTCTTACGGGCAGCATTTGCTTCCAAACGGAGCAATTCAGGCAGACTAAGACCCATCAGACCGGCTCCAGCACCAAGCCTGATAAAATCGCGACGATAGAATCCTTCACAATCCGTTCGGTTGTTGGAAGCCATGACTTACTTTCCCTCAGAGGCCTCTATGAAATTCTGGTGTTGTTTTCGGCCTTCATAGAAAACCGGTGGATACCCTCCACCCTCCAGAATTTTAATGGTTAAAAATAAATTCCTTGGTATTCAACAACGCCCAAAGGGTGTCAGTGAATGCAGTTTTACGATCGGAAGTCTTCTCCCGGTATTCCTTGAAGTTCTTTATTTCCTTTTCATTTGGGAATCGTCCAAGCGTGCTTAGGAATAATTCCTCGAATGCTTTCATATCATCAGAATTTTGAGCAAGCAAAGTTTTAATGACGTTGGAATTGGATTCAATCTTTGCCTGAAGATTCGTGTCCGCCATCAGGTAAAGCTTTTGGGGTAAGGCTGGCTCCATGGATCGCTCACAATCGCAAGCGGCAGCACGCGGCGGGCGACCAAAAATACGAAAGGCATAACTTACGGTACTATTAACACGGCTTGAACCTACCTCAATAGCTTTCGCATCTTTTGGAGCATCCGCACCAAAATTCTCCTTGACCCCTGTGGCAGCAGAAAGCACATCCACAACCACTTCAGCCATCATGGGCCGAATGTATGAGTGGGAAAAGTTGATATCATCCAATCGATTGGAATCATTGGGTTTAAAGGTCAGTTGGTAAGTGCGTGATTCAAGAATCGCCTTTTCAAGCTTTCGCAAATCATAACCACTTTCAATGAAGGATTTTGCCAGCGCATCCAAAAGGATGGGATTGGATGCAGGGTTTGCGATCGCAAAGTCATCCACAGGATCAACAATCCCTACTCCAAAATAGTGCCCCCAAACTCTATTTACGAAGCTTTTGGCGAAGTATGGGTTTTCTGGAGATCTCATCCATTCCATAAGGTCTTTACGAATGTCTTTGCCTGCCTGATGTTCAAATTCGCTACCACCCAAAGCCTTGGGCGGAAGGGGTTGATTGGTTTCTGGATGCAAAAGAGCACGGTTTGCAGCCCCGCGAGTTCCTGTATTTGCGGAAACATATACTTCCCTGACAACATTCACCTGATTGTTTCTTGGCGCATTTTCACGGCGACTCTTGTTTTCCTCATCGATTAATTTTTTAAGGTCCGGGGACGATGCTCCAGCAGCGGTAACATTTGTAAAAATGTTTGCAAATGCTCTATATTCAGCCTGAGTCCACCGATCAAATGGGTGTTTGTGGCATTGTGCGCACTCAAGCCTTACACCAAGGAATGCAGCAGCAGCTTTTTCGCCCCACTGGTCCACGGTAACTGCTCCCTGCCTGCGCCAAAACAAATCCAAGCTTGGCTTATCAGCATAATCAGATTCGTATCCCTTGCTCAATTTCTCATCGGTTTTTTTCACATAAGCCATGTATTCTTCCGGGGAAAGCCCGTCACGACTCGTTGCCGTTAAAATACCTTCCACGATTTTGTCGTAAGGCATATTTTCAGCAACTCGCTTTCGCACCCAATCGTGCCACATCTGGCTACGGCGACTCTTGAGGTTTTGGGGTTGCTCTAAGGCATCCGTATTGTTGCCCGTAATATCGCTAAACTTGGTTGCCCAAAGCGAGGCATGCATTGGATGCTTAAGCAATTCTTCAATTTTGCGGGAACGCTTATCTGGAGATTTATCTTCAGCAAAGGCCCGAATTTCATCAGATTTTGGAAGGGTACCAATCGTATCAATGGTGATTCTTCTGAGAAATTCAAAATCGTCTGAAATGCCGGAAGGTTCGATGTTAAGCCTTTTGAGCTTTTGAAAAACAATCTTATCAATGTAATTGTTTTCAGGAACCTTTGGGTAATTGTAACCAGGCTCGACTGGTACAGGAACCAAAACGCGAACTGCAACAACTTTACCACGATAACCAATAATTATTGACGTATCACCCGGGCGGTTTGCACTAATTTCACCCTGAGGATTAATTTCAGCCACCGCATCATCAAGGCTTCTGTATTCGCAAATCGATGTCAAATCTTCGCTGGTTCCATCTTCAAAGGAAACCACTGATTTAATGGATGCTTTTTGACCTGGTCTTACAAAAACGACTTCTTCTGGGGAAACTTTGAGGGATTTGATCGCGCCACTACCTTTATTAACAGGGGCACCCTGTTCTATCCAATTCTTAATCAGATTATACTGCCAAGAATCCTTGGAAAACTTTTTACCACCAGCATGTTCAACCAGCCCTGCACCTTTAACAAGAATCATGCTTTCTTCGGGGTTCAATAAATCAATTCTTCGCCCATTAAATTCGCGGGCCACTGAAAAGCCATCCCTCTCGGCTTCGTAACCGAACAAGGACAATCGAAATCCATTTTTGCCCTGAAAGGAACCATGACAGGAACCAGTATTACACCCAACCTTGCCAAAAAGCCCCACGACATGTTTTTCAAAATCTACTTTGGAAATTACATTACCAGTGGGTAAAACAACTTCCGCACTGACTTGGTTGGGGAAAAGGATAACCACTAAAGCGAATGGAATCATCCATTTCCATTTCAAGCGGGTCATCATGTTCCATCTCCAAAAAATCTAAATGGCAGGTCTAACTATTCTGGCGGGAATTTAATTCAAGCATTGATTAAATCGGTCTTTCAAGACCTTTTCAACCAAAAAACTAACAAAATCACTCATAAATATTAACCCGAGGAAAACTAAGTGGTTTCGGTAAAAACAAAAAAAGCCACCCTTTTTATGGGTGGCTTAGCAATCGCCATAAGCTCTAATCTCTACTGGAGTTAAGTTGAATTAGAATTCTTACTATGTAATAAAACATGGTTGCAACGGAAGAAAACAACATCAAAGCGGCTGCAACATGCTTGTCTGTTGGCCAATAGTACATCACGGCTGAAGTTTCATAAAGCATGTAACCACATAACAGGACAACCATTGCAAAAGAAAAAACCAGCCCCAAACTAAAGCCAAATAATATGGAGCAAATAATAAACCCAAAAGCAATGAGGGAACCGACCGACAAAATGGGCCCCAAAGTTGTGTAATCTTTATTGGTTAGGAAAGCTGTAAGGGTTAAACCCGCAAAGGCCCCCAAGGTCATAATTCCTGCGGACATGATTAGGTTCGGGTCTTTGACATAAAAAGCCGCATAATGCAAAAGGGGAAGGAAAATCACCGCTTCTACCACAATGTAAATTCCAAGGCCAAGATACTGTGCGGCAGGGGAAGCACCAAAATACGCCAGCCGGTTAGCCATCCAACTTGCACCCCAAAAAGCGAGCATCAAAAACAAAACGCCCCACGGCGATCGTCCAAAAATACTCATTATTTGTTCTGAAGAAACCGACTTTAACAGCAAAGTTTCCAATGCGGCAAATGCCAATACTGCACCTGCCAGATGAGCGTAGGTCCTTTTAATAAAGGATACTCTCGCCGATTCTACCCCAGAAGATCCAATCTCCATGGGCGACTGTCGTTCATATTCGTAGTTCATTTTTCACTCCGATAATTTATGATGCACACATAATTATTGTACATGCGCAAATTGTAATAAATCCAGTTTAAAGGATGGTTTTGAACTTAAATTTACAGATTAGTTTGCAGGCTTGCCTGCCGGGACTGCGTTTTCAACGGACGGTTTCCCATGCAGGTCACAAGCTTGATGATTTTTGCAACAGATTGGGGCGGCAGTTTTGGAATTTTTGTCTTTCCAGAAATCCCTGGAAGGAACAAACACACGGTCCCCTGGCTTTAGTTGGTAATTAGTTGTGGTATCACCAAGTTGTGTGATTTCTTTAAAGCACACCGGAAGCACAATTCTGCAACTTTCAGGCGGCGTAGGCCTGGAAAGAACAATGTTTTGTCTAGAAGCTTTTTCGTTTAAGCCGCCTGCCTGAAGAATGGCATCCAATACGGTTTCCCTGCCATTAAGTGGATAAATTCCAGGAGCGTTTACTTCGCCTATCACGTAGTACACTTTACTTTGCCTGTTAATCAGGCGAACGGTTATGGGGCCGGCCTCCTTGGTTACAGAGGAAATTTGTCCGCGAACCATTTCCTCGATTTCATCCAGATTTCGGCCTGCAACATTTAATCGACCATATTTGCCCAAGCTTACATTGCCATCAGGTAGGACTGGCTGATCACCTGGAAGCCTGATGGGTGAATCCAAATCCGCAGGCTGTATAAGAAGAACATCTCCAGGTTCAGCGGTTAGTGATGTCGTCAAAGCTTTGTCTAATTCCCTTGGGACAGGGGGTATTTCAGAAACTGTATCCCGCAACAATCGTGTGCTATCAAGGAGCGAATTACCTTCATTACAAGCATTAATGGCAGAAATCATACTTTGACAACCCGTTGCCAAACCTAGCAAAGGGAGCATCAAGAGGATGATAAACCAATCAAACTTTTTCCGAGCCACTTTACCCATTTCTCCCAGCCACAAGCAAGGTGCGTAAAATTCCATTGGGCTTTTAGCCTTTTTAAAAAATCATTCAAGAGAAAGATTTACAATTTTGGCTACCTGCCAAGGAAAAATCGAAGCGCTTCTTCAGTAAGCAGTGTCAGGGGCACACTTCTTACTATGGGATCTTTATAAGTGCCCTGAATTTTGAAATGCAAAATCCCTGCCGCCAGGGTATTAGTCACTTGAGATATCATCTCCAGGGGTACTGCTCCAATTGCGGGCATCCGCAATCCCATATTTCGCATGGATTCCGGAAGCACGCTTAGATTGCCCGTTCTGGCTGTGGCTTCCATGTCTAATTTTCCCTGAAGGGAAATGGTTCCCTCAATTAGTACCATCATAAGTGCATTGCTCATGGCGAGCCTGTTCACTCGGATAACACCCCTGTCCATTCGGGCTTTAAGCTCGCCACGGTCGAAGAACGCACCAGTTGCCGCCACTGGCAAAAAGGGAACCAGATCCCTAACAATAGGAATTCCCTGGGCCCTGGAATGAACAAGTGTTCCATCCAGCGATGCACTTAACTGGTCAAGTGATTTTACATCTCTGCCAGAAAATTGAAGTTTACCCTGGATAGTTCCCGCCGCCTGGGAAGGGCTATCCCCCAACTGGGCCTGAACGGTCCTGAAATCCAACGATTGAAACCGGTAATTTCCCTGAAGGGATGATCCCACCCCCCAGCGGTATTCCGTGCTTCCAGATATTTTTCCCTGCGCAACACTCCCGCTGACATCTCGTAAAACCAATGATCCCGCACCCCTGGCGGGAGCAAACACCATGTCGAATGGAATTCTCCAATCGCCTACTTCCATACCAAAAACCCGGGCAGAGCCACTTACACCCTCTCCAGTGGAGGTGATTTCCCTTCCAAGCTTTCCCTGGGCGCGAATATCGATTTTCCCCGTGGGTTTCATGAAGGCTAGCCATGGTGCAAATAACTTGGCCATTTCAGCCCTGGTAAGCGTAGCCTTGTATTTGTTTCGTTCAGGATTGTTTAAGTTTAATTCCGCACTTGCCCGCAGTTGACCATCCCCCAGTGTTCCCTGAATATCCTTGAAAGTTATCTCATGATTGTTAATTACGACCGTCGATTTTATTTGTTCGCTAAACGGGTTTTTTCCATGTTTTAAATGATCAAGTTCCACAATCCCATTCGCGGAAATGAGAAAGCAATCCAGATCAAAGTTGAAAGGCAAATCAAGTGACCATTCTCCATCCAGCAATTGAAGATTGTCGTTTACATCCAATGCTTTCAAAACAGGTTTCAAACTCGCTTTTTCAACAATGAGATGGCCGGGGAGAAGTGTCTTTTGGCCACCATCATATTTCAGATCCAGCTTGCCATGCCCGCCCGCCACATTTGTTTCCATGGCAATGGCAACGCTGTTTTTGCTCCATTTGGCTTTTGATACCACTTTTGAAAATGGAAGTTCAAGAATATCGAACGAATCATTACCGGTCTGCAAACTTACCTCGAAATTTCTCTCTCCCCTAAGATTCTGCGGCATTATCAATATGTCCGCATTTGCGGATACTTTTCCGTGAACGCATGATGCTTTTTCGAGCAAGGATTTCACTGTTTCACCCAAATCTAAATCAGTGACCTTTACGGACAGATTGCCAGATTGGGTGGCCTGAACAGGAATTAACCCGGTGATTTCGCAACCAGCTCCCAAAACATTTCCCCTGGCAAGCTTTATTTCAACACCGCGATCATCAAAAACAAAATTCGAAGTAATCTGTTCCAAAGGAGTTCGCCCTATCGCAACCTTGGCCGCCTGAATGGAAGCGTTTGCGCGAAACCCGGGACGATTTCCCCCGCCATGAATTGTGGCAGTGGCATCGGCAAAGCCCTCGACCCCGAAATCTGAAATTGGTGGATAGAACTCCCTGGCGATTTTTTTGAGCTCAAGCTGTTGTCCCTTCAGTTTTGTTTCAAAAGGAAAACCATTTTCCATGGAAACCACGGAATCCATTTCCAGTTTGCCCCAAGGGGCTTGCCCCTTCACCTCGGCTAATTCCAAATTCCCCCTGGCGAGCTGGATCTTTCCATGCACTTCTGGAAAACCAAAGTCTTCGTATTGCCAGTTATCCCACCGAAATAACGCATTGCCACGCCAGGCATGAAATCGCGCTGAATCCAATTCGCCAAGGGATTCCAAACCAAAGGAGATTCTGCCCTGCATTTTTTGGAAAAACTCCCCAATCCAGGGAGTGATGATACCCGATGGAATCGACGAGGCCTGAGCGCGGGTATGCATTTCCAGATTCTTCAACAAATCCAATTTTATTCCGGCATGAATTTCCCCTGGCGCCTGCCTGGCTGCCAGTTCTTTGGAATCCTTTTCCTGAATCTTCATCATGAAGTCGGGAATAAGCACCTCCCCCTGAAGCAGTGTGGCAGAAAATTTGGATTCCGGAATAAGGATCGAGCCGAAACTTCCCTCGCTCATTTTTGTCTGAAGTTTGCCGGTATAGGTGATCGGATCGGTCACTGTTTTTAATGGCGCCTGAAATCCAAGCTCTATGCTTAATTTGCCATTCATCGGCACAGGCAACTTCCAACCCATGCGTCTTGCGAATTCGCCCGCGGAATCAATTTCCATTTCAATTTGTGTTTCTAGATAATGCTGGTCCGCAAGGTTTTTTTCATCAGGCTTTCTGGAAGATGTGGGTAGCAATCCCGGCAGGGCGGAAAGCGGATTAAATCGAAATCTGGACCCGTCCGCTTTAATTTCGAGTGGTATGGGTTTTGTGGGAAAACCGAGAAATTTCGCGGCTTCAATAATGCCTTTGCCAGACCCCGAGGTGCGAACCCCCAGCAGCGGATCTTCTTTCAGCCGCAATTTGGCCCAGCCATCCAGGACTCCCTGAACAAAACTATTGCCATTTTTATCCCTAAGGCCGCGCCCCCAATCATAAGGGAGATTCTGGATCTGAACTCCCTTCACTTTCAGGTCATAATCCATCAGATATAATTTATCCCGAAAGTCCAAATCGCCACTGGTCAGTTCGATAATCCCGTTTGCCAAATCCCCTTTGATATCCCTAAGCTGGATTAACCCATCTTGAATATGCACCTTTCCCTGGGCATTTTCCGCCTCCAGCTTAATAGTCTCGATGCGAACCCTTGTCTGCCTGGGCGCAAGGTCCAGCTTGTACTGGCATCCACCTTTTTTACCATCAAAGAAAAGCTGTATATCCACATCGGTCACGCCGTTCAGTTTGACATGACGCCAAACGCTATCCGGAACAAAAGGAATACTGTCCAGCATGGTTTGGGTGACATCAACCCGGCTGGAATTTAGGATGAGAAGCGAATCCCCATCGCCCGGCTCAATCTTTGCCTTGAGAGTCCAGTCTCCCCAATTGGAGTCCTTGGATGTGGCTTCAAAAACAAGATTGTTTTTTTCATCCCTCCAGGCTTCTCCCTGAATATTTCGGACTTTCAGGGGTGGCCTTTTGCCATGCTTCAGTTGAAACTCAGCATCCTTTAAAATAAGCCGGGGCATCTTGCTGCCGGGCGGGTAGTCTTCGGGGCGGGGCAACCTGGTAACCAAATCGTTATTCTCGTCAAATTCAATGTTCACCACGGGATTGATGGCGACCACTTTCTTGGGAGCAATATTTCCCAATGCCAGATTTTCCAACGATACATCTGCTTCCAGGGAGTGAATTTTTAACCAAGGTTCAGGATTTGAACCCCGTGCCTCGAAGACATCAATCCCCTCAACAAGGGATGAACCCCATAACGCCAGGTTACACCCCTGAACCCGTATGGGGAATTTTGCTATCTCACTTGCGGTTTTATCGAACCAATGTCTCAGAATTCCAAAAGACAGGCCGATTTTAAGAAGAAGGAAAACAAATGTGATACCCAGGAGGGAAACAGCGGTTACCCTCCAGGCCCAGCGAAACATTTTTACAAACCATCCGGAAGATTCCTGATGGCCCTGCGCCCTCCTGGCACCGGGTTCTCGCATCCTGTTTCCTTTTCGTTTGAATACTTGACAGCATTTCAACAAAATACATCTTAATTGCTGTCTTGCACTTTGCGAAGGTGATTACCTTACAACCTACTGCAAAGAAGTAAAAGCGGGCAAAATGGGCAACCTACTGGAGGATTTCAATGTCTTCTATCACTTGGCTTGGGCATTCCACATTCCATATTCAAACTCCTGAAGCAAAAATTCTCATGGATCCTTTCTTTCAAGGCAATCCTATCGCCCAACATAAACCTTCCGATTTTCACCCCGATTTCATCGTTGTTTCGCATGGTCATGGGGACCATATTGGGGATACTGTTGAAATTGCAAAACGAACTGGTGCCACCGTTATTTCGAATTACGAAATCAGCCTATGGTTGGAATCCAAAGGGGTGAAAACACACGGAATGCAGCATGGTGGAGCATTTAAATTTCCTTTTGGCAAATTAAAGCTGACACTTGCATTCCATGGTTCCGCTTTGCCTGATGGGTCCAATGGAGGAAACCCTTGTGGAATCCTCATTCGATTCAAAAATGGATTCACTTTTTATAATGCAGCAGACACTGGTTTGTTTGGCGACATGAAATTGATCGGGGAAGAAGGAATCGACTTGGCAGCCCTTCCCATTGGCGACAATTATACCATGGGCCCCGAAGATGCGCTTAGGGCTGTTAAATTAATCAACCCAAAAAAAGTCATGCCCATGCATTACAACACCTTCCCTTTAATCAACCAGGATGCCAAGGCCTGGGCGGCACAGGTTTCCAAAGAAACAAAAAGTGAAACTGTAATGCTTAATATCCAAGACACCTTCGAATTCTAAAAACAAAGGGCCTTCCCACCCAAGGGAAGACCCTGATAGATTTTGCCCCTACTGGGCTTTACCAACCGATGGATTTTTGCAGTGCAGCCAAACCTGACTGTAATGCCTCGTTTTCGGTTGGAAAAACTTCCTGCACATAAATCTGTTTGCCATTGATGGTCTGGGTAACTTTGATGCCATGGTTACCCTTGGAAGGAACCAAAACAAGCACATAGGTTAGTTCCTTGCCAAAGTACACCATCCAGGAATTACCATTTTCGCTCGCCACCAATTTGGCATCATGACGGGCAAGCCATTCGGGTGTTGTCACAGACATTTGTTATCTCCAGCCAAGGTTCACCTTTTGGAAAAGTATATTACTCTGGCAATGGTTTGCCCTTGGTTTCGGGAAGGAAAGGCAAAGCTACTAATCCCAGAAGGAAAACAGAGCACATAGCAAAACCGGCATAACGGAAAGGCTCATCAAATCCTTTTTCCCTCGTAAAGACCATTGTGGTTAGCATTCCCAAAACCACAGGACCACCGGCTGCAACCAGCCTGCCAAAATTGTAACAAAACGAAATACCCGTACTCCTCAACTTTGTCGGAAATAACTCGGGGAAATAAATGGCATACCCGCCAAAAAGGGCCAATTGACAGAATCCCATCAACGGGATCATCCAGAAAATCTGGCTGAATTCTTTAAGGTTCATAAAAACCATGGCGGTACTTACCGCAGCGGCAATAAAGAACATCGTAAAGGTAATCTTTCTTCCAAGCTTGCTGGTAAACCAAGTAAACCCATAAATCCCAAAAAACGCTCCAAGATTCTGCACCAAGGAAGTTATTCCTCCCCAGAAAGCCTTGTTACCAGCAACATATGCCTTGACATCATCCCCTGTTTTTCCAAGTTCCATGGCTTCTTTTTCAAATTGCTTGTTAAACACAGTGCCTGTCAGGTCCACGGCAAAAAAACCAATTCCCCACAAACCTACCACCCCGGCAAAGGCCAAAAGCAAGCCTAGCAATGCATGCGCCCCCCAGGGCTTTTCCCCAAACAAATCAGAAAAAGACCCGGCTTTCATTCCTTTGGCTTTCGCCTCAACCCACTTAGCAGGTTCCTTTAGCTTTCCCTGGATCAAAACGGTCAAGATCGCAGGGATCACTCCAATGATAAACATTATCCTCCAAGGCGTAACATCAAAGCCCATAAACTTCATGCCGGCAAAGTACTTTGCCTGCTGCAAACTTCCCAAATAAATGGATATAAGTGCGGCAGCACAATTTCCAAAAACACTTGATGCCTGCATCAACCCAAGGGCAAATGGGCGTGAATGAGAGGGTACTGTTTCCGCCAAAAGGGAGACCGCAACCCCAAACACTCCCCCCACACCTAAACCTGTCAAAAACCGATAAAACATAAAATCTACAACGCCAACCGAAAAAGAACTCAAACCTGTAAATACGGAATAAATTAGGATTGTGGTGGTTAAGGCTTTTACCCTTCCATGACGATCCCCCATCACTCCAAAGCCTAACCCTCCAAGCGCCCATCCTATCAAAAACAAGGATGTGGAATAAGTTCCATACAACTTGATGTTGTCTGCGATTTTGTTGGCATCCAAACCTTCAGGTTTCCCATAAAGTTCGGTAACTGCGGGAACCCTGGCCAGCACAAACAACTGCTGATCCATGCAATCCAAATCCCAAGCCAGGCAGCAAATGATAAAAACGAACCAATGATAGGGCGTTAAATCCAGAAGACTGGCCCATCCCTGACGCTCTGGTTTGACTGACAGATCTTGGGAAGACATTTTCAGACACTCCGTTGGGTATTCAAAACATCCACCTGTTATAAGGGGCCTTGCAAAAGAATGCCAGCAAGTTGTTCCCCAAGGTTTAAATAAAGCCGCATTAAACTTCAGACTATATTCCATTTGCATTCATTGCGGATGGCGGGGCCGATGAATAGAATAATCTTTTAATTCCGAGACCATGAAACAAAGGCAAACAAGCCATGGGAATTGGATTTTTAGGCGCGGGAAAGATGGCAACGGCTTTGGCATCCGGCTGGAAGGATGCCGGCCTGGCCCTTCGTTCCACCTGGATGGCAAGTGATGTCTCTGAAAACGCCCGCCTGGCTTTCGCCGCAGCCACCGGATTTAGTTCTGTTTCCACAAACCGGGAAGTTCTAAATCATTGCAGAACCATTATCCTTGCCGTGAAACCTCAAGCCATGCCGGCATTGATGCAGGAAATACGGCCCTTTGTGACACCGGATCATCTTTTCCTTTCGATTGCCGCAGGTATTTCGCTGGATAATTTGATTCATGGACTCGAAACAACCCGGGTAATAAGGGTCATGCCGAACACCCCTGCCCTTATCAAGGAAAGCGCCACTGCTTACACCTGCGCTTCGGGGGCAAGGACTGAGGATCGCGAATTAGTAAGCAAGCTTTTTGGGGCAGTGGGGCAGGCTCATCTGGTTCCAGAATCTTTCATGGATGCGGTTACAGGCCTAAGCGGAAGTGGCCCGGCATTTGTATTCATGATGATAGAAGCCATGAGTGATGCAGGTGTGCGGGTCGGTTTACCAAGAGATATCGCCACATCACTTGCAGCCCAGACCCTTCTTGGCGCCGCGAAAATGGTGATTGAAACCAAAGAACACCCAGGCATTTTGAAAGACATGGTTACCAGTCCGGGTGGCACCACCATTGCAGGTATTCACGCCCTGGAAAAAGGTGGGCTAAGGGCAGCCCTTATGGATGCGGTGGTGGCTGCCACCAATCGCTCCCGGGAACTGGGTAAATCATAAAGATTCATTTTCAACTTATAAATCACACTTTTTCTCATGACAGGCACAACCATGGCAGGCGAGACCAGCAAGGAAAGTATTTTAATTCTCGATTTCGGATCGCAATACGGACAGTTAATAGCGCGCAGGGTCCGAGAGCTTCAGGTGTTTTGCCAGGTAGTACGGCATGACATCAAAGCAACCCGGATTGCCGAACTTGCCCCAAAAGGAATAATCCTCAGTGGTGGCCCGGCAAGCGTCTATGAGAATGGGGCTCCCAAGTGCGACCCCGAAATTTTCAAACTAGGCATCCCGATTCTGGGCATTTGCTATGGCATGCAGCTTTCTTGCAAAACCCTTGGGGCAGATGTAAAGCGGGCCCCTTCAAGAGAATTTGGAAGGGCCGCCTTGAAGGTTACCTCCACGGACAAGCTTCTTCATGGTGTATCTGCTGAAACAGTGGTATGGATGAGCCATGGCGATCAGGTGGATGCTTCCAGCAAGGAATTCGTTCCATTGGCCTCCACCGAAACCTGTCCGCTTGCCGCCGCCAAGCACAAAACTCTTCCTGTGTATGGTTTGCAATTTCATCCCGAGGTCAGTCATACTCAGCAAGGAACGCAAATCTTGAAGAACTTCCTGATGGAAGTCTGCGGATGCCGGGGATTATGGCAAATAGGCAGGTTCCTTGAGGAAACCATTACAAACATTCGAAAAAGGGTCGGGAACAGCAGGGTAATCTGCGGGCTTTCCGGAGGTGTGGATTCCTCGGTCGCGGCGGCCCTTCTGGTGAAAGCCATCGGCAAACAGGTGGCCTGCATCTTTGTTGACAATGGCCTATTGCGAATGGGTGAATGCGATGTGGTCCGCAAAACATTCCGTGACAACTTTAATGCGGATCTTCATGTGGTGGATGCATCGGATCGTTTTTTAAACGCCCTTGCTGGAGTATCCGACCCTCAGCAAAAAAGAAAAATCATCGGCCATGTGTTCATCGATGTTTTCAAGGATGAGGCAAAACATATCGCGGACGCAAAATTCCTTGCGCAAGGCACTCTGTACCCCGATGTGATTGAAAGCGGTGGGTCGCCAGATGGCCCCGCCGCCACCATAAAAACCCATCACAATGTGGGTGGGTTGCCAGCCGAACTGGGCTTTGAACTGATTGAACCCCTGAAGGATTTATTCAAGGATGAAGTTCGCCGACTTGGCCTGGAATTAGGCCTACCCGAGGGAACCGTTTGGAGGCATCCATTCCCGGGCCCTGGATTGGCGGTACGCTGCATTGGTTCAGTCACCAAAGAACGATTGGATGTACTACGCCAGGCCGACGCGATTCTTCTGGATGAATTGAAGAAAAGTGGCTGGTACAAGAAAACAAGTCAGGCTTTCGCGGTCCTTCTGCCGGTGCAAACCGTTGGCGTGATGGGAGATGGCAGGACTTACGAAAATGTGATAGCCATTCGCGCCGTGGAAACCGATGATTTCATGACCGCTGACTGGTCGCATCTCCCTTATGAGTTGCTGGCCCAAATCTCCACCAGAATTATCAATCAAGTCAAGGGCGTAAACAGGGTGGCCTACGATATCAGCAGCAAGCCCCCCGCCACCATTGAATGGGAGTAAAAGCATGCGCTTCGTGAAAATGCAGGGCATTGGAAATGACTATGTCTATGTGGACTGTTTTTCCCAACCATTTCCACGAGACATAACCAAGCTTGCCTGTGAAATCAGCGACCGCCATTTTGGTGTGGGCGGGGATGGAATCATTTTGATCTGCCCTTCCGAAAAGGCTGATGCCCGCATGAGGATGTTTAACGCCGATGGCAGCGAATCGGAAATGTGCGGGAACGGAATCCGATGCGTGGCCAAATTTGTTCATGACCATGGTATTGCCAGAAAAGAACAACTTTCCATCGAAACCGGCAGGGGAGTTTTACAATTAAAACTTGAAGTTCATAATGGCAAAGCAACTCAGATTCGCGTGGATATGGGCGAACCCATTCTTAAGCCAGACCTCATTCCCACAACCCTGCAACTCGATAAAACCCAGACAGGCAAACTCAGCATCGACCATCATGATTTCGATGTGACCTGTGTTTCGATGGGAAATCCTCACTGTGTTATCTTCGTCCCGGAAATCACCGATGAATTGGTGCTGGGGGTTGGCCCAAAGATTGAAAAGCATCCCGCGTTTCCAAGGCGAACCAATGTGGAGTTTATCAAGGTAAACGACCAAAGCTCTTTCAACATGCGAGTATGGGAGCGCGGATCAGGGGAAACGCTTGCCTGTGGCACCGGTGCCTGCGCAGTGGCAGTGGCGGGAGTTCTTACGGGTCGCATGAAAAGAAGCCTTTTGGGGCATTTAAGGGGTGGCGACCTAAGACTGGACTGGTCAGAAACGAACAATCATGTTTTCATGACAGGGCCAGCGGTTGAGGTCTTTCAAGGAGAATGGCCTGACCGCGACTAGTTTTAGCGGTCAAACCATGAAGATACGACACCCATTTTTAATCAAGACAGCCGGATTCACCATTTCCCTAGTGGTGCGTTCCCTGATTAGAACAGTCAGGTATCGCTACATTCCTGAAGAAAAAAACTACGATCCCAACCAAAAGAATTTTCAGGGCCGTTACATTTATGCCTTCTGGCATGAAAACATATTGATTCCGGCCTATCATTATGGCCGTCCGGATATCAAGGTTCTGATCAGCCAGCACGCCGATGGTGAAATGATCGCGCAAGCATGTAATCATTTGGGATTTGGCTTGGTGAGGGGTTCAAGCACACGAGGCGGGGTGGAAGCTGTTCGAAATATGCTTAAATTAAGTCAGACCGGTCATCTTGCAATTACACCGGATGGACCAAGAGGCCCCCGAAGAACCGTTCAACCGGGTGTCGCCTATCTGGCGGCTAAAACCGGGTTACCCATAATCCCCATGGGTGTGGCCTTTGGTAAGGCAAAAAGAATGAATAGTTGGGATAAATTTGCAATTCCATCACCTTTTAGCGAAGTAGTTCTGGTGACCACCAAGCCCATATTCATACCAGATGAAAATGGCAAAATGTTTCTTGAAGAACAGACCCGGTTAGTTCAATCCGAAATGGATCGCGCCACCGAATTGGCTGAACAACACCTTTTGGGTAAACTAAGCAAAGTGGCTTAATGCTTCAACTGATCTTGCATGCTTAGATTTGAATCTGTATGAGCACCTCCAATGGCCGGAATCTGTCGAGCCAACTGAGGGATGGCCCCTCGGGAAGCCCGCTGGAAACCTGGCACCGCGGCCTGCTGGTCGGGCTTTTGACAGGGATTGTTGCGGTTTTCTGCATTGCCTTCTGGTTAAACCCCTACGGCGATAATGGAAAACCTTTAAGAATGGGAACCCATGAACAACTGGGATTTCCTCCTTGCAACTTTGTGATCCTTACGGGGAAACCCTGCCCTAGCTGCGGAATGACCACCAGTTTTGCCCTGTTTGTAAGGGGAGATCTGGTGAACTCGATGCAAGCAAATCCCGTTGGGATGCTGCTTGCAGGATTTCTAGTCCTGCTAATTCCCTGGGGATTGGCAAGCCTGTGGAAAGGGCGGAGTTTGTTCGTTCGCTCCCTTCAGGTTACGGGATTAGTTGTCTTGGTATTCTTTGTGGGGCTTTCGTTGCTTCGCTGGGGAATACTGATGGCTCTGGGTTTCAGAGCCTGAACGCCTGCCGGAACAGGCATGGCAAGGAGGCTATCATGCGCTTAATTTCCAAGAATATTCTGATTGTTACAATCATACTTGCCAGCATGGCATCCTCCGGATGCAATCTATTATCGATTCCTTACTTCCTTTTCTTTATGCCAGATCCCAAAACCGAGGCCGAGATCCAAAAGATCGCCGCCAAGGACAAGAAAACGGAAAAGAAGGTCCTCATTCTTACCTATGGAAAGCTGGATCTTCGCCCGGAACTTTTGAACTCGGATCGGGAAATTGCCTACAACCTAGAAAAGCATTTGAAACTGCTGACCAGCGCAAACAGTGAAAAGGTCATCGTAATCCCCGCGCGCAAGGCGGAAGAATACAAGAGCACCCACCCAGACTGGCTGGACAGGGACCCTGCGGAAGTTGGCAAGCATTTCAAGGCAGATTATGTGATTTATATCGAGGTTAACTCACTTAGCATTTATGAACATGGCAGCGGTGGCACACTTTACCGCGGCAGAGCGGATATCAACATCACTTTGATTGATGTGAATAACCCGGATGAATCACATCCACCGAGGAACTTTACATGCGCGTTCCCCAGAGAGGCTCGCATGCAAATTACATCCACAGACCAATCCCCCATGGAATTTCGCCAGACATTCCTGGATTATGTTGGCAGAAGACTTTCGTGGAAATTCACCGCACACCCAACCAGAGATGATTTCTACGCCGATTGATGCCTAAAATAGAATAGAAACATAAACCACTTACGGAGCAAAGAAATGTCTGATCCAATCGTGATTCGCTGCAGAGATAACGGCCCATTTGTCGTCAAAGGACCTGTGCAAGTGGTAGATAATGCAGGTAATCCTTTTCCGATTCCCGCTGGCAAGGAAGTGGTGGCGTTATGCAGGTGTGGGGCATCCAAGGTCAAGCCATTTTGCGATGGCGCCCATAATGCATGCGGCTTTCAGGGGTCTGAGAAGGCTCCCCAACAAACAGCATAAGTTTCTATTTTTTGCCTATATCAAGAATCAGGTCATTAATTTCTGATTCAACTTTAAGGTCCTTGGTAAATTTACCGGGGCCTTTTTCGTTGGGAGAAGCAGTAAATCCGGCACTGCCAGTAAGAATGTAATCACCTTTGGCAATTTCAATCATAAAAGAACCATCTTCTGATACCCGAGCATAATTCTGAGCTTGGTTAATCTTGGAAGTAAGCAGAACCATTGGCTTTTCCCCAGGAGGGAGACCCGTAATTGGCTTGCCATTGGAGAGAATTTTACCTGAAACTTTGATTTTTACTTCCTGAGGTTCTTTGCCACAACCAATAGCAAATACCAAGGCAAAAAACACCAACACCATTCTGGAAATCATTTTAAGCATCATAACTCCGCCCTATTCTGAAATGACCTCACCATTGGCAGCCGTTCCCATAGCCAGAAAGTTTGGTTGGGAAATATTGAAAGTAATGAAACGGATACTTCCATCAGCCAAGGCAAAATTGGCTCCGCCAGAGTGGGAAGAACCGAAAAGGTTTTCCCCGTGATTGAGTGTTGGATCCTGCCAATCCGCTTTAGGCGGAAGCGAAGTATTTCTAGTGGCATCGTGATCCCAGCCCGAAGTGTAACCCTCGTTATCATCGCTCTGGTATTGCCCTATAAAACGGGTATTCATCCTTTTTTCACCAAACATCAGGGTGTTACTGGTACCATCTTTAATATCAATTAGCTTAAGACCATCAAAACCATATACAATGGCGCCATGATTTCCATTTCTCGTAGAAGTCGTATTGTGCGAGGAAGCATAGTCAGTAGGCCCATGGGGATAAGTGCCACCAGGCCCATTATTAAATCCATTTGCGTTATACCAATCAGCAATCGGAGGTAAAGCCTTGGGAGCTCTTCTTGAAGGGCAAAAATAAGTCTTGATAACAGCTCCAATGGCATTTCTTTGGCAATCCGCAATGGTAGCACCACCTGCCCCTCGCCAAACCGCAACCTGTTCCATGAAAGGCAGTATTTGAAAACCCCAACCAGCTTTTTGGCCAACCCCGGCTACGGGGCTGCCCGGAGCTGTAAAAGTCGGCACAGCCTCTTCCCACCTGGTACTTGCAGAAGGCAATAACCCATGCGTATCATGATGATTGTGCGCAGCCAGACCCATCTGCTTCAAGTTATTAGCACACTGCGCCCGCGAGGATGCCTCGCGAACCTTTTGCACTGCAGGCAGCAATAATCCAATCAGAATTGCAATAATGGCTATCACCACCAGCAATTCAATCAAAGTAAATCCTTTTCTGGTTTTTAGGGTATTCATGGGAGGCCTCTCTGAATTAAGAAAGTTATGATAATAAATAATACCCCACAGCAAGCCAGTAATAATAAAAAAACTCCCTGATTTTGTCAGGGAGTTTTCATTATTAACCCAAGAACAGGAACCTTATTTCTTGTTCTTTTCTTCCAAAACAGCCTGTGCCGCTGCAAGACGGGCGATCGGTACCCGGAACGGGCTGCAGCTTACATAGTTCAAACCAATCTTGCTGCAGAACTTCACGGAATCAGGTTCGCCGCCATGTTCACCGCAAATGCCAATCTTTAGGTCATTACGGGTAGCGCGGCCACGTTCCACACCCATTTTCATCAAACCGCCAACTCCATCAAAGTCAATCACTTGGAAAGGATCCTTCTTTACCAAATCATTTTCAATGTAGTGCTTGATGAAGCTACCGTAGTCATCGCGGCTGATACCAAGGGTAGTCTGAGTAAGATCGTTGGTACCAAAGCTGAAGAACTGTGCCTCGGCTGCAATTTCACCCGCGGCAACGCAGGCGCGTGGCAATTCAATCATGGTGCCGACGTAATAAGGAACCTTTGTTCCCTTTTCAGTGAACACCAACTGGGCGGTTGCATGAACCAGCTTCACCTGAGCCTTCAGTTCCGGCAGGAAGCCAACCAAAGGAATCATGATTTCCGGTTCAACAGCAATGCCTTCTTTGGCAACATCGCAAGCCGCTTCAAAAATAGCCCTGGCTTGCATCTCGGTGATTTCAGGGTACACGTTCCCTAAACGGCAACCACGGAAGCCCAGCATGGGGTTCAGTTCGTGCAGTTCCTTGATGCGTTTCTCAATCACCTTGGGGCTTACACCAATGGTTTTGGCCACTTCCTTCTGTTCAGCCTTGTCATCTGGCTTTGGCAAAAACTCATGCAATGGGGGATCCAAGGTACGAATGGTAACAGGCTTGCCCTTCATGGCTCTGAACAAGCCGGCGAAGTCGTCTCTTTGGAACTGTAACAACTTGGCAAGGGCGGCTCTTCTTTGATCCACGGTGGTGGAAAGAATCATCTCGCGCATTGGCAGAATATGATCGAAGAACATATGTTCGGTTCGGCAAAGGCCAATACCCTCTGCACCGAAAGCAACTGCCGCTTCCGCCTGATCAGGCTTGTCGGCATTCGCACGCACTTTCAACATTCGAACTTCGTCAGCCCAACCCATAAGCTCCGCAAACTGCTGGTAAACCTTGGAATCGGCTGGCTTCATGGTCTTGGAAATCAAAACCTGCACAACCTCGCTGGGCTTGGTGGCAACTTTGCCTTCCATTACCTCGCCGGTAAAACCATCGATGGCAATCCAATCGCCTTCTTTAAGGGTCTTGCCACCCGCGGTAACAGTTCGCTTCTTGTAGTCGATCTTCAGATCACCGCAACCCACGATGCAAACCTTGCCCATCTGACGGCTTACAAGAGCAGCATGGCTAGATGCACCACCAAAAGCGGTAAGAATGCCGCTGGCAACCTGCATACCGCGAATATCTTCAGGGCTGGTTTCCTGTCGAACAAGAATTACCTGGGAGTCCTCTGGCATGTTGCCATGGGCATCCTTCTGGAAACTGTTCACATAAGCTTCCGCATCGTCTGCAAAGAACTTGATCTTGCCGGTGGCGGCACCAGGACCCGCATTAATACCCTTGGCAAGCATGCGACCCTCTTCAACCGATTTACGCTTGGCATCCGGGTCAAAGATTGGCTGCAAAAGCTGATTCAAGTCATCAGGAGGAATACGACCTGCGGTAATCGCCTCTTCCTTGGTGATCAGGCCTTCGTGAACCATGTCCACTGCGAAACGAACACCTGCAAAGCCGGTTCGCTTGCCGTTACGGGTCTGGAGCATCCAGAGCTTGTCTTTCTGTACGGTAAATTCAATATCCTGCACATCGCGATAATGCTTTTCCAACTTTTGACGAATGTCTTCCAATTGCTGGTAAACTGCAGGCATTTCCTGGGCAAGTTCAGCAATCTTCTTGGGAGTACGAATACCCGCAACAACATCTTCACCTTGTGCGTTGATGAGGTATTCACCATAAAAGACTTTTTCGCCAGTTGCAGGATCGCGGGTAAAAGCAACACCTGTGGCGCAATCATTACCCATGTTGCCAAACACCATGGAGCAAATGTTGGCAGCGGTACCCCAATCGTGCGGATAGTTGTATTGGCGGCGGTAAACAACAGCGCGATCGTTACCCCAAGACTTGAACACCGCACCCACAGCTTCAAGCATTTGTTCCATCGGATCGTCTGGGAAATCCTTACCGGTTCTTTCATGCACAGCGGCCTTGAACTGCTTTACCAACTTCTTAAGGTCTTCAGTATCTAGGTCGGTATCCAGGTGAACCCCCTTCTTCTTTTTCATCTTGTGAAGAATATGTTCGAAGGGATCTTCCTCTTCCTTGGACTGTGGCTTAAGGCCCAGCACAACATCACCATACATCTGCACAAATCTACGATAGCTATCCCAAGCAAAACGCTCATTGCCGGTCTTTTTGATAAGACCCTTCAAGGTCTTTTCATTCAAGCCAATGTTAAGAACGGTATCCATCATGCCGGGCATGGAAACCCTTGCGCCGGAGCGGCAGGAAACCAAGAGAGGATTTTCCGGGTCACCAAACTTGGCGCCCATGACTGCCTCGGTTTTGCGAAGAGCTTCCTCAATCTGGCTTCGAAGTTCTTGGGGGTACTGGTGCCCATTGGCATAGAAATACGTGCAAACTTCCGTGGTAATGGTGAAGCCGGCAGGTACAGGCAAGCCAATATTGTTCATTTCCGCCAGGTTGGCACCTTTGCCACCAAGCAAGTTCTTCATATCTGCGCGGCCATCAGAAACACCACCACCAAAAAAATAAACATACTTCACGCTCATGGAAGTTCACCCCTGTTATTTCAATAAATGCCAATAAATAGGCTATTAGCCATCGTGCGCCGAATAGGCCACGAGAAAACCCTTCTCGCATTATTTATGAATTGAGGCCACTTAAGTCAAAAAGAAACGCCCAGGAAGGTGTTCTTATGTACACAGACTGATTTAATTTGCAACTTTTGGTAGTACCCTCACCGATACCGGAGAAACCCAATCTTTCTTTGCTGCATCATAGTAAAGGTATGCTCTGCTTGCCTGACCTTTGTATTCTCCGGGCACCCTTGCTATCAAATCGAGATCCAATTCTATCCTTTCCCTGGGAGCCAAATCGCGCCAGTACAAAACAAGCTCGCGGCCCAAAACCTCGAATGCCGCCAATTTGGATCGGCTTCCATCTTCCGGAACCTTGCAGAGTTCCCTTAATTGTTTCAAATCTTCAGGTAATGCCAATCCGGCTGGTATCCCCAGAATAGTCGTGGACATTCCCTGACCAGAACCCGTGGTGTTCTCCAATACCATTTTCCATTGAATGGGTGCCCCCTCTTCGATTTCAGCCTTGGTAAGTTTTGTTTGAAGCTTCAGTATTGGGTTACCCTCACTGGCAGGTTTTTCGGAATGATAAGTCCAACCCACGCTAACAGGAAAATTATTTCCCCCGGAAAGTTCCAGACGCAGTTTGTTCTCGCCAGAATGAAAATGCTTTTCTGGCTGCGAAACTTCAAGGGAAATCGCCTGGGAATGATCCTTGGAAAAATCCTTACGAACAACCTCTGTGTCACCCGCAAAAACCTTAAGGGATCCTGCCTGAACATCCCTCTTGTTCGCCTTGGTGAAAGCTATCAAAGATTTTAACGCCATGATTGTGGCCTGAGTGGAACCAAAACCACCCTGTCCTCCGCGCTGCTTGCTGATCCAGTCAGCAGATTTCCTAGCAGGCACATGAAAATCGTTGCGATTGGCTTTTAACATAGCCAGCAAGGCCAGAGCTGTGGTTTCCACTTTAAGGTCATTACCACCCGAACCCGTGATACTTGTTTTCTCTCCCTCGAAACATCCATTTTCACGCTGCTTAGCGACAATCTTTTGAATTATTTTGCCAGAGCTCTCCGCATCACCGCGGTTCAGCAGGCTATTTGCCACCAAAGAAAGGAAATACACATCTGTGGCCTGTTCCGCTTTCTCTTTCAGGGATTTTAGTTCAAGGGTAAGATCATCTTCCTTACCAGATTCGGTGATAGACCAAACAATATAGGCATTGGTGATTTCTTCCGGGGCCCTTCCAAAAGAATCCAACGCTCTGGGGTTCCTATTGAAGCCACCCTTCCCATCTCGCTGGTTCATCAAATAATCAGCAGTTCTACGAATCATGGTTTGGTTTACAGGCATTACCCGGGAAAGGTCTCGGAATTGCAATAGGCCATAAGCAGTGAGGGCCTCGTGTGGTGCAGCGTTACCGCCAAACCACTCATACCCCTCGCGTTTACCTTTTGCCTGATTGTTGCATTCAAACGAGATCAGTTTTTGATAGCCTCTTTCCAGCAATCCCATGGCTTTCTTTTCGACTTCGGGCAGACTTTGATTGCTTTCCCGCAAATAGTCCATCACCAAGAGATTAGGGTAGTTGGTGGTGCTTGTTTGCTCAAAACATCCATGGGGTTCACGAAGCATGGATTCTAATCCCTTTTGCAGATCCGCCAAAACTGAAGGATACGCAATCACATGTACCTTCAGGCTTCCGGATAGAATCTTTTCCGGCAACTGCAAATTTGCGTTCAGGGTCCCCTCGAGTGTATCGCTCAAACCCCGAACTATAGGAAAACCAGCGTTGGATATCTTGCAACCTTCCCTTATGGAATCGGATGCAAAGCCATCTATTTTTGCGGAAAAGACCAATTCCGCATCACCTTCCACCAGCGAAGGCGTGAAAGTGTACAACTTGCGAATCGTTTCGCCTTTGCCGATCTTAACTCTGGAGGAAAGCGCACCATTCAAAAGTTTTAAACCGGAATATTTGTCCAATAAAATCTGAGCTTCACGGTCGGTATCGGTATTGTTGGTAATGGCCAAGGGAACAATTACTACATCTCCATAGGTGATTTCCTGAGGAACTTTTGGTTGAATCACCAATGGCAATCGCGATGAAAAAACCAACCGCCCAGAACCCAACCTGCCATCAAGCGTGTAACCTGAAGCTGAAGCCACAAAACTTGTCACGGAATCATTCAACTCAAATGCCGTGGTTACCGAACCATCATTGGTAACCAATGCTGGAAACCAGGCGATGGTTTCGGTGAAATCGGTTCGCACATCAGGCTGGTCTCCGGAAGTTCGTTTGTGGGCATATTCCCTGACAATCATCGGGACGGATTCCAAAGGCATTCTTTTTCGCGCAAATGCGGCTCCCTCAGCCGGCTTCATATCCCCTTCTACCCTGTCCTGCGCTTGCCTTAATCCTCTGACACCATCTCTGGCACCCATTGGTTCACGAAACATTGGAGCCATGTTTTGTTTTTCAACCATGGCAGCCACTCCCAAATTATTTCGATTTTCACCCTTTGCGTTAGCAGCCAACATTCTGGGTTCAGGAAGGCCGGGCTGTGGAATTCCAGCGGGACCACCCATGGCCTGCATCTTTTCGGGTGGACGCAAATCCATCCGACGGGCATTTGGTGGGAGTGCCAAAGCCTGAGGAGCCGCATTCCTGGCAATTGGGTTTGCATCGGCTAATTCGACCGCAGCGGCTGGAACCGCATGTTTCATTGGAGCCATGCCACCCACAAAATGAAACCTTTCACCAACACTGGCAGGAATAATCAGGAAAACTAAAACCAACCCCATGCCGCCAAGGCACATCCCAAAAGCCAATTTTCCATACGCAGCCTGCATGACCGCACGAATCATTAAAAACAATGCGGTTGCAAAAAAACCAAGAATCAGAACTACTGCCGCAATCTGGATTAAGTTGCGGAACAATTCTTTCCATTCGCTTACATGGGCTCTGGAGATCAGGAATGATTCAGCAGCTTGGAGTTTTTGCAGGTTTTCCCTGGCTTCCTTTTCCAGTTCGGTTGCCCGGGCTATTTTTGGCTGATAATCCGCATTCAACTTTTCCAGAGGAGCCTGTGAAAGGTCTCTTGAGACTGTGGAAGCCTGACCAATGGTAACCAGAAGATTGTTGGCCTCTTCCTCGTGGATTCCGCGGAATTTGACAGGGTCTTGTTCCGCAAATCGCCTCCAACCCTGGGTGCCAAGCAACAAATCAAGTGCCAAACCCGCCTTGGGGTGATCTCCCAATAACACATCCGCAAATTCCAAGTCCTGAGCCTTGCGAACTTCAGTGGTAAGCAAAAAGTGTGTGGGCATGGAACGATGTGTTTTTTCATCCGCCATTACCACAACACTGTTATCAACCACCCCAAGCATGATTACAGCATCAACCGGATTACTGTTCTCGTTTTTAGCAAGAATCTTTAGAGAAGCCTTGTCACCCGGGACATAGGAACTCTTATCTGCCGACATCTCAAGCCGCAAGCTTTCCGCTGGTTGCCGGTAAAAGAGCCTTTCAGAAACCGGGTAAAGGTTCTTGGTGTTTGAATCATTAATCTTTTCCTCAAACACCGTGAGCCTGCAAACACCTCCGATTGAATCTTGGGGGTTTAATAAACAACTTCCGTTACCATCATCGAGATACGCGCTTTCGAGCAGCCTACCCCTGCAATACATTCCAACCATCAGACGGCTTTTTGTGGTGGAATGCACTTGGACATCCACCTTTTCTCTCGCGCGGTAAAAATCGCTACCAAGGCGCACCACAACCCCGCTTTCCTTGACAGATTGCAGTCTGAACTTTTGGCGGACCGATTCAGGTTTGGTTACCTCAAATTCATATTTGGCATCTTTGCCAGGGGTTAAATCAAACCTCCCCATGCCCTGATTAATCCCCGGTTCCGTGTCGTCGAATAGAGTTTTCACCTCGGGTATTATGACCTTGCCATTTTCAAGAATTCGGCCTGTAACATCCGCAGGCTTTCCCAACAAAGTTTGGGCATGAAAGTAAACCCGGGTGGGCAACCCAGCTACCATGTCGCCACCCTCGGGAAAAAATTCCATCTGAATCTTGTCCAGAACCAATGGCACGGGCTTGGATATGGTCTCGGTATTTCCACCGTCCTGAAATGTAACACTCAACGTGGAGGCGCCCTTGGTTATTTCATTTGGCATGCGATACTTAACAGCCACCCTTCCCTCGCTGTCAGTCTGAAATAGAGCAGGTTTGTCGTTGGGTTTGCCGTCCACGCCAATTACAACACCATCCACTATCAAAGTTGCCGTAACACCGGCATTAGCGAGCGGTTTACCATCGGCCGATGACGATTTGCAGTAGGCAGTAAGTTCCTGTCCGGGAGCGTAAGTTTTGCGATGAAAATCAAGTTCCTTATTGATTCTTGGTTTCTGGTATCGATTCACAACAAACTTCCGAGATTGCTCTGGAAACCTTCCACTGGCTTCCTTTAAAAGCAATGTGTATTCCCCACCCGGCGCTTCAGATGTGATTTGAAAATTACCCGCTCCCAAACCTCGTAGTGGCTTGCCATCCGGCCCATTTAAAAGTTCACCCGGCTTTTCTAAACGCGAAAGCGTTCCATTCCCCTGGCCAATCAATTTCTGTTCTTTGAGTGGTGTTACAAGAAAGAACTGCAGGGAAAAATTATCCTGAGCAGGCCTTAGGCTGAATCTATCCATCACCAATGCACGGTAATGAATGGTTTCTCCTGGTTGGTACATGGGTTTGTCTGTTGCAAGATGAGCCACATACACTGAATTGGCTATTTGGAGGCTTTCCTTGACCTCGACCCTTGCTCCTGATTCCCTTTTGGCACTGACGATGAGATTTGGTCTGCTGGAGGCTTTTAAAGGTAAATCGGGAGGAATCGTCACCTGAAGCAAACCAGCATTCGTATTCTTCGCAACGACAGGGAACCTGTTCCCAGGGTTGGACTGATCTTCCACAAAAGCGTCGATCTTTGCATCCACTGGCCTGTTCAGGTTATCGCGCGTAAGAATCTGATATTGATTGGGGGCACCAGGTTGAATGGTTTGTGGACCGGTTACCACCACACGAAGTTCTTTTTTGCGAATTTCCTCGGAAGCTTCGCGAATCTTGGAATTTCTTTCTACTAAAAGGGCCTGAAGGGCACGAGCCTTGGAATCCATTTTTTCGGTGGCAAGTGCGATAGCTTTTTCCGATTCTTGAAGCCTGTGCAAATCCGCCTGATAGTTGAAAGTTATAATCCCGCCTGGAATACCCAAAAGAACCAGCACACCTGCCGCAAGCGACCACATCCAAAGACGAGCCGATGTGAAGGTGGAAGATTGTACTTCCGTAAGCGTAATATTGCCAACCGGCGGCGTGAAACTGATATTCGGAAAGCTAATTTTAGAAGCTTTGGACAAAACCTGAATTTGCTGATTTGACCTGGCAAGGATTTTTGAGCAATCCCCGCACTGGCTTAAATGTACTTTAAATTCAGCAACTTCAGATTCCTCCAGAAGGCCGTACAGATATTCGAGAGCCAATACTTTTGTTTTTTCACAATTCCACATATCGAAATCCCCTTTTAGGAGAATCTTTTGCCTAACAAATCAAGCCAGGGCTTTCTTTAACTTTTGCAGCGCAGTTCGCATCTGGGTTTTAACTGTTCCCAGAGGACGCTTGTAGTTTTTTGCAATATCCTCGTAACTCATCTCGGCATTCTGCCGCAGCAGAAAAACTTCCTTTTCCTCCGGCCGGAGATCCATCAGTGCCTTGCGGATTAATTCCACGGATTCCTGATTCTCCAGAAGGTCACAAGGAGATGCGATTTCTTTTGATTCCATGATTTCCTCTGCCGGCATCGCCCGGGATTTTCGTTTATAGGCACTTCGCTGCAAATCCTTCCCAGCGTTCAGGGCCACACGAAAAATCCAGGCTTTAAGGTTCTCAACCTTGGAAACATCTTCCTGTTTTTTCCAGCATTTAAGGAAGGTTTCCTGTGCGACATCCTGAGCATCCTCTTTGTTACCCAGGATGTACCACAAAGTGCTTATGAGTTCGTCACGCCATTCTGTGAACGCCCGAACAAGCCGCTCGCCGTTGGGCACAAACTGTCCCGCAACCGGTTTTTTTTGATGGATTTCATCGGTTCTTAGGCTGTTCGGATCCATGGTTCACAAAATAAAGACGAGTATTCATCCAAAAAGATTGGTGACTGTTCCAAATTATCATCCAAGCCAATCCGATGGACATTAAAAATTCCCCACATCGAAAATATTCCCATTCCAAGAATACAGACTGGCGGGAATTTCTCTTCGGGCTCGAAGCCAAATTCAGCTTTTGCCGGTCCAGTCTGTCCCCAATTAAAAAGCAGAAATTGAAGCATGGTACTGGTATTTGGCTTGAGTATCCTTTAGCATAACAAAATATTTATGCAGCTAAATCAGGAGAGATTAGCCATGCAAATTTCGCAGGAAGCCATCAGCACTTTGATTTCGCAAGGCAAAACCCGTGGTTTTGTAACCTTTGGAGAAATTTTCAAGGTTATCGCTTCTGACAAGAACGATCCCACTCAATTGGACAAGGTTCTTGAGCAGTTAGAAGATCAGGGTATTGAGATTATTGATGAAGATGAACAGGAAGATTAGACGGCTTGCTCTTTCAACCTTTTAAAAATATTTATTAATTCAACAATACTTGGTCTTTGCTCTGGCGACTTAGAAATAAATTGAAACAATATCTTCTCCTGCTGGTCGACGATTACATCCCCACCTAATTGGCGTAAATCGCTTTTATCGTAACTAAACGATGGCCACCAGCCCCGACTAATTTTCTTCCAACCTTCGGTAGCAAGTTTAAGGCTAAAAAAATCGATCCAACGAATTTTTTCCATCCCTAGTGACAAATAAAGACTTCTGGACGGATTTGAAACTACCGGGAAAGGTAGTCGCAACTCATTTTGGATTTTGAGAGCATCTGCAAATGGGGAAAAAGTCACTGCCACAACTGCGGCTGAAGTGCTCTGGAAGAGATTCCAACTGTCTCGAATTTCTCCCAGATGGGAACGACAAAGCAGTCACCCCAGATGCCTGAGAAATACCAGCAGAGACGGTAACTTGCAGCTTTCCCTTAATTTTCCCGGCCGACCGTGGGAATCAAAGACTTCGTGATCCAGTAAATTCATAAAGGCTCCTCTTTTCAAACAACCGACATCCTCATAATTACCTATTTTATCAATTAAAACCGTTAAAACTTTTTCTTTTGTTGCAACCGTTAAAGTTCACATAACCGCTAGGACGATAAATGTTCAAGGAATAGGTGTTCTCCATTATTCATGGAGCAAGCACCAATCAGGAAACGGGAACCTGATGAGCATTTTTAAATTAAGGGATATTGCCATGGTAAAGAAGCGTGGCTGGATGTTTGGTGGACTGGTGGCAGCCATTTCTTTTGGTTTGACAGGATGTATGCCATTTTCCATGGGTATTTTTACTCCTGTGCCGGTACCCCCATGGGTTACTGACAGGATGGAAGAAAAATATACTCACAAGAATGATCACCGGACCCCTATCATGCCTCCGATCAAGGAAGGTGGCAACCCACCACTCTGTGAGGATGCCCCGGATGAGGCACAGGTGCTTAGGGCAATGCCCCATGTGGCCCGTGGTTTTCCTTATGTGTATGAAGAACATCGCGATGATGTTCAAGTGGTTACCGAAAGGCTGGTGGATAAGATTGATCCCCCACGCTTTTATCCTTTGGTTGGCCCAGCCCAGCTCCATCACTGCCACTGGAAGGCAACAATTTACTACACCGAAGTGATTGAATCCGGATACCCCTTCCCAGTGAAGATTAAACGACCTCGCGTTCAGGTGATTTACATCGACAAGGATCATCTGCATCTCTATGCAGGAACTCCTGAATTGCAAAAGTCCTTCAGTAAGGATTTGGCAGGTTACTAATTCTGAGCAAGTGAAAATCTAGCTAAATGGTTATGGAGATAAATCATGCGCAACGCATGGAAAAGAACCGCTCAGACATTATTGGCCGCAAGTTCCCTGGGTTTACTAACCTCATTGCCTGCAATTGGTTTTCCAATTGGAAAACAACAATCCGCGGCAACCAGCCAGGAAGATAGTCCGGAATTCCGTCAGGAATGCGAAGGCAACAAAATCGCCATGGAAATTCAACTGGAATTTCTGGCAGATTCCACCATCAGCAACACCGACATTCACGCCTACTTCCGCAAAGGCAAACTTGTCATCAAGGGCAACGCGAATCAGCAGTCCGTCGCCAAGAAGGCGAAAAGCCTGGCGGAAAAAGTTACAAAAATTCCAATCCAGGATGAAATTAGAGTATGGCCATTCCCAACCTATGTCACACAAAAGTCATCTCAGGAGAATCTTCAAAAGGCTGCTGAAAAATGTGTTTACATGGAACTTGGAGCCTTATACCCAAAGCTTAAAGCCATGGCCCAGGCTGATGGCACAATCTTAGTTAAAGGTCCGATTATCTCGTTGGAAGACAAACTGGAAGTTAGCAAGAAATTAAGAAAAATTCCTGGTTGCACAAGGGTTGAAAACCAACTTGAGCCCCAACCCATGGTGCGCGGCAAACAAACCGTGATTTTATTAACTAAAGATGGCCAGAAATTCATCCCATCCATGCCCAAAGCTGTTTCCAAGGGAATGACAAACGCACCTGAATCATGGCCAGTATTCCAGCCAGTGAAACCATCAGAAAACCCACCGGTTATTGCCACCACAAACACAACCAAAACCCCAAATATTATCTCGGCGCAAAATATCAGCCCTGCACAACCTATTGTGAAACCAGTTGAAAAAGGCACTCCTAAAGATCTACCTGTTTCGGTTAATACCTCCACAAAAATAACTGAAACCATAAATAGCACGGAAATAACCGAGGCCCCCAAATCTGGTCAAACCTGGAACAAACCGGTGGGAAAGCCATTAACACTTCCCGAGATGCAAAAACCAACTGCCCCCACAAATCCGGTGCAAAATAATTCATCTGGTAAAGCGTCATCAAACCTGGCCCCTGTAGCCCCTAAAACCTTTCCCAAGGTGGAAGCTATACCAACCAGCGAATCCAAAGCAAAACCTCCGGTATTTCAACCAATACCTTCCGCAAAATTAGACAAAATTGAGCCCTCGAAACCAGCAGATAAACCAACTACAAAAACCGAAACTGCGAAAATAGAACACATCCCAAATGAGCCAACTGCATTAAAGGTTGACCCCATAGCCGCTAGGAAAGGGACCCCTGCTCACGATCCAAAGGGAAGTGTGCATGTGCGAACCGATGCGCTGGGTTTTCCACAGACACTCAAAGAAGTACCCTTTGCGGAAGCCAGAAAAAACCTTAATGGTATTATTCCAGAACAATACCAATCGGTTTCTGACAAAAATCCCAGCTATGAAAGGCCATACTTGGCAGTAAAACCTACCAATGCCACAAGTAAACCTTTGGCAACACCTAGTCAGCAAACGATGGCCAAAAATAACCCATCTAAAAATCAAATTCCTGAAACATTTAAGGTGGCGACTACAAAACCATCGTTAACCAAAACAGAAACAGCCAAGAATTTCCAAGCCATTGTCGCCAAACCTGCCACTTTGCAACCGGATAAAGCGCCTTCGACAGAAACCCCTAAAATTACAGCCAACACGGTATCAAACACCAAGGACCCAAAAGCCAAAGTTGGAACAGGAACTGTGACTTTTGAAGATGAACCTATGGTTGGGAAAGGAACCATCACTTTTGATGATGAACCATCAAATGCAACAAAATCTGCCGTGCATGAATCCTATAAAAAGACGGTTCTAAGCCTTTGCAAGGAAGATGTAAGGGAAATTCAGGTAACGGATCAGCAGGGTGGAAAAGTAACCATCAGCCTGAAAATGATAAAAGGCAAAGACATCACCCAAGTGGCGAAGAAACTTTTAAGCCTTCCTGAGTTTTCCCAAGAAAAGGTTGACCTGGAATTTCGTGACTAGGCCATAACAATTCATTCCCGTTAGGCGGGGTTGCTTTTCCGGTAAAGCGCCCCGCCTTATTTTTTTGCCTTTCCAACCTCCAGAGTTTTCAGCGCCTTTTCAACTTCTTTCTCAATTCGCGATCCAAGTTCATCCAGGGAATCCAAGTCATCCATGATGGATTTAGAATTAAAACGAATGATTCCCTCCCCATCGATCACAACCATGACTGGCAAAAATTCAATGTTCCATTCCCTACCCACATAACCAATTCCATCCCAAACGGATGGCCAAGTCATTTGCAATTGATTCTGAACCTTAGCCAGCGTTTCCCGATCTTTGTCAGCATTGATTCCCAAAATTGCGAATTTACTGCCAGAAAACTTGCTGGCAATCTTCTTTTCATGGGGGATCATCTTGACACAAGGACCGCACCAGGAAGCCCAAAAACTTAAAAGAACCACATTTCCCCGATAGTCTGAAAGTCTTGTTTTTTTCCCGCTGGCATCCTCCCCCTGGATTTCTGGGGCAAGGTTTCCAACCCGGGTACCTTCCACAATGGCTTCGGTTTCTTTACTGCAGGCGCCGCAGAACAATCCCAAAACTGCAAACCATGCGAAGTGTTTCATTTTGCACCTATTTCTTTGAATGGGCGGATTTTTGAATAAGGCTTAATAAACGTCTCTGGGGAGAAGACATTGGCAAATCGCTGATTTCCTGCCAGGAAACTCTTTTTACTTCCTCATAAAAACTAGATCGCCAAACCTCACTGGATTGAATTGCAAACACCTCCATCAGATAACGAAATCGCGTAACAGGATAATCAACCCTGCCTACCAAGCGAATGGTGCGAATTTTGTTTGGCAACAATTCCTCGGAAAGATTTTGGGCCAATTCTGACGAGTCATCATTTTCCTGGATTACGCTATGGGGAGTTTCCCACAACCCTGCCCAACGCTGACCAGATGGCCTCTTCCCTAAAACGATTCCAGATTTGTTAAAAACAGCCACCGCAACTTCCCGCAGAATGGTTACAGCAGGCCTCAACTTCTTCAGTGGAATGGATTCCGTTTTACCTTGCAGATGAGCCAGACAATAACCGGAAAGCGGACAAGCACTGCATGAAGGTTTTGTGACCGTGCATACCAGCGACCCCAATTCCATCAAGCCCTGGTTGAATTGGCCAACATTTTTTTCTGGAAGAATTTCCTCGGCTTTTAGCCAAAGAAACTTGTTGCCGGCAGAATCATCCACGGACTTATCCCAGGCAAAAAGCCTGGCAAGCACGCGCTTGCTATTAGCTTCAAGAATTGGCAATTTTTTATCAAATGCCTGAGAAAGCACTGCATTACAAGTATATTTTCCCATCCCAGGCAAAGCCAACAATTGCTCAGGACTCTGGGGAACTACTCCTTCAAAATCAGCGTGAATGATTTTAGCTGCCTGATGCAAAAATCTGGCACGTCGGTAGTAACCCAAACCCTGCCAATGCGAAAGCAAATGCTGCTCATCCGCCAATGCCAAACTTTTGACACTGGGAAAGGCGTCCATAAAACGCTGGAAATAGGGAATAACAGTTGCAACCTGAGTTTGTTGAAGCATTACTTCACTAACCCAGATTGAGTAAGGGTCCCTGGTTTTTCTCCAAGGGAGGTCCCGTTGATTTTTATCAAACCAACTGATTAAGGCCGCCGCTATGGTTTGGCTTGATTGCTTTTTTGCGGGGAATTTCATCCTGTCCCTTGGAAAAAAACAGGAAAACTACTTTTTGGGTGGTCTGAATTTAGCAAGCAGCGCCGCGGCAGCATCGGATGTGGTTCCCGTGGGCTTGGGTTTTTCTTCAGGTTTTGCCTCGCCGGAAGCTGCATTAGCCCCGGAAGTTCCTGATGATTGTTGGGCTGGTTCCTTGCCGATATTATCTTTCCACGATGGTTTAGTTCCTTCTTTCTTTTCCCCATCATCAAAAAGCAAATCATCCAAATCCGGTTCGTCAGAACCTTCGGTAGATTCCGAGGCAGGCTTTTCAACTTTGGGTTTTTCGGGGGTTGGAGAAGGAGCGGGTTTGGAAGGCGCTTCTATTTTCACTTCAAAATGCAGGGGGCCCACCTTGAACTGATCACCATTTTTGATCTCAAGTTCACCATTAACCTTGGTGTTATTAAGAACTGTCCCCTCTGGGGAACCAAAATCCTTAAGAAAAACCTTACCGGCTTTCACAAGAACAGCACAATGCTTTTCAGCTATTCCCGGTGCCGCTGGCTTTAACTGACAGGTTGCATCACGACCTATTTTAAAATCCGCAACAGATATAGGAATTTCCTTACCCTGCATCTTGCCAGCAGAAAGCACAACCAGACTAATCTTCATAATTTCCACCCATTCGACTTCAATTGTTCAATTTGAGGAATCTTCAATAAAAATCCCTTTGTACATTAATACCATAAAATAATTCTAGATTTTAAAAAAAGCGGACACAACTATGCAAAGAAAAACCATCTTTATCCTATTCATGCAACTTGTAATCTTAGGCTTGGGCATAATCTTCGCAGGTTACTCCAGAAAAAAACCTGTCGCTCCTCCCATACCCTTACCGATACGCCAAACCCTTGTTATTGAATGCCCTTCAGGAATCGCCGAAAGAATTGTTGAAAACCAAGGCAAGGTTTTAGGCAAAAATCTTAATCTGGATTTAAGAATTAATGCCATAAGTTCCTTGGAAATCAAAGAATTCGTAGGCACGGCTGATATTCAAATCTTTCCAGCTAAAGAACTTGGAAACTTGATCCAAAAAAAAGCGCTGGAGCCATTTGACGATGCGATCACCCAACCCGGCGACCCCATGGCCTGGCAGGATGTGTTACCGCTATTTCGCGAAAAACTATCCCTTTGGAACAGAAAAGTTATGGCACTTCCACTTGTGGGCGAAAATACTCTGGGGTTTTACCGGGAAGACCTTTTTGAGAACAAAGACAATAAAACCAGTTTCAAACAATTCACTGGAAAAGATTTAAAACCAGCATCCACCTGGGAAGAATTAATCACACAAGCGGAATTCTTTTTGAAACAACCTAGCTTTTCAAAAGGTTCGCTTTCCGGTTTGGCCGCAGATGACTTGGATCTTGCGAACGAATTTTTAGCTATCTCAAGCGGATACTCAAGGCCACCTGTTCGGCCCGGAGAACCTGTAAATGCAGAAACCGAAAATGCCATTTTTACATTTGTTTACAATTTCCAATCTGGAAAACCAAACATAACCTCACCTGGTTTTGTAAAGGCTCTCGAAATCATGAAGCGTATTCAAAAATACCGCTCACCTGACTCCGCTGCTTTTGCAAAAGGAAATTCAATTTTCCAACCGGGTTCATTCTTGCAAGCTGAACAATTCCAAAAAACTGACAAAATTAGGGACAAATTTGGAATCATGCAAATCCCCGGGGCTGAAGGATACTTTGATTCCAAAACCAGCATGTTTCGACCTTTGCCAAATGGAAACCGAATCCCCTATCTTGGCTCAGGTTCATTATTGATTGGAGTAAGCTCACAATCTTCCAATAAAGAACTTGCCAAAACATTTGCAACCTTCATTTGCAGGCCGGAATTCAGCGAAAGGATAGCCATGGAAACGTGGGCCGATGGTTTTTGCAGGTATTCGCACCTGGATAAAATCCGTTTGGATTCTCTGGACCTTGATTTATCCAGAACATCTGCGTTGAAAGAAGCCGTCCGCCAATTCCTTACTCATCCAGATATAAGAAACCCCACTCTTTGCCTTAGAATACCCAATCAAAAAAACCGAATGAAAATTCTTGGGATTGAAACAAGAAAATTTCTTCTGGCTGAACAGGGTTCCCCGTTGGTAACTTTGAAAGACATTGAAAACCAATGGCTTAAAATAGATGCCGAAATCCCGGAAAACGAATTCAAATCGCTAGTACGCCAGGGCGCAGGTTTGCTACCTGACTAGGTCACTTTCCCTTGGGAAAATCTGTTATAAACACTGGGTTCATATCTACACCTTGCCTTCCATTTCCAGCAGAAAAACAAATGCTTTTTTGGGCTGGATCCAGGCCGATGGAATAAACCACACCACTTCCGATATCTTGGATTGCTTCCAATTCTCCGGAAGATGGATTCCATGACGAAATAATTCCCTTACCCTTGGGTGCAGCGCCTGAGGCCAAAAGTTTGCCACCATCTTTCGTAAAGCGCAAAGAATAAATCCAGCCCGGATGAGAAACCACCTCATTAGTCTTGGAAAACTGTTTACCTGAAAGATTTTTAATAAAATTTCCATCCTGAAGATTCCAAAATTTTATCACCCGGTCACTTCCGGCGGATGCCAGAATGTTTTTTTCAGGCAACATAGCCAGTGCAAAAACACCATCTTTGTGTCCATTTTCCGATTCTTTTTCCATGAATGGCTTGATCTCAAATTGTATTTTTCCATCTGATGCATCATGACATTTGACAGAGCCATCCATGGCACCGGAATAAACCCGTTTGCCATCTTGCGACCATAAAACACTATAAACGGGTGATGGCACAGGTTTGGAGTGAGCTTCAATTTCTTTGACAATGGCTCCCTTTGCAACATCAACAATCCTGACTTTGCCATCATGGCAACCGGTTGCCACCAAATTTCCCTTCGAATCAAATGCCACCACATCCACGAAGCCAGGATGAGGAATATTTTTTACGGGAGTCTCAGCGGCAATTTTGAATTCTTGAAGTAACCCTGTGGCATCCGCCACGAAAATCGCCTTGGACTCGCGAACAAAACCAAATCCTGAAAGTTGGTTGCCAATTTCAAAACCTTGAATCATCTTTCCAAAGTCTGGTGAGATCTGCTGCCCGGGCGTGAAAGGTATGGAATACAGAACCAGTGAACCATCCTCGCCTGCAACAGCCAGGACATTTTCCTTTTGAAATTGAATATTTCGCACACCCGAGTTGGTTTTCAAACTGCCAACCAGTTTTTGATCACCGGCCTGGTAAATCCTAATCTCAGAATCGACACCACCCAACACAAACAATTGATTATTGGGCGAGAAAGCCACCGTTCCAAGCGCATTTGAAGTGGCAACAAATTCCTTCTCAACATTTCCATTATTAATGTTCCAAATCTTGAGGGTTTTGTCGTCGCAAATACCAGCAAAAGATTGTCCGTTTGGCAAAAACACAAGCGAACGAACCAAGGCGTTTGAAGCTATGGATTTGGAATTCGCCAAAACCAGTGAGTGAATTTTTTTATCTTTGCCCAAGGCAAAAATAGACTGCCCCTGCGGGTGAAAATCACCAAGATTCGCAAAACCACCCACGTCATAAAATTGCAACTGACGACCAGTGGCAACATCCCAAAGCCTTACAATTCCATCCTGCGCCAGAGAAGCTACCCGGGACTTATCCGATGAAAACTTTACACTCAAAACTTTTTGAGGATGTGGCAATACCCAAAGTTCTTTTCCATCATCAACTTTCAGGATTTTAATGGTTTTGTCTGCCAAAATTGCGGCGTGGGAAACTTCCGGAGAAAAATAAATTGAATCCACCAACTGGCTTATGTTCGGGATGGTTTTCAGATCATTTTTGCCATCCTCACCCAGGACCAAAAACCCATTATTTTTCAATGCCAGAAATTTACCCAAAATCATATTTTCAATGTCCAAGGGAACACTTTTCTGAGCATCACCAAACAATATTTGCAAGGCTTTTTTGTCCTGCTGAAACTGCAACCCAAAGCCCTTTTGCTCTAACCTAACCGAGAATACTTTTTGTCTGGCAAGAAGGTCTACAACTACCAAGGAAGATTTTTCCCCATCCGGTGTCAAAAAGGCCGCCAGCTTGCCATCGCCAGATATGGCGGAAGACAAGGATTCTCCCATTGTAAATTCATGCATTTCCTTGGGCGGGTTAACCTTTAAGTCAAATGATTTCAAACTTCCGTTTTTTAAAATCGCCAGAAGCGTGCCAGAATCTTTGGAAAAAAGTATCTCCCGCACTGGCCCGGAACCCGATTTCAAATCATGGACAAGTTTTCCGTCAGCAATCTGAAATGACTGAATACGACCATCCGAAAAACCAACCCATACGAGGGATTTTGCAGGCTGGCTTGTCAAATTCACCGGCTGTCCATCAAGGTTTTTTTCAAAATATGGGATGGCTTTTTCTGGCTCTTTACCATCAAGGAAATTATTCCTCCAAAATTTAAGCACTTTGTCCTCACCGAGTGAAACAATATTTCCGGCAAGAACTGCAAGCTGAACTACCTTACCCTTGTGGGCATTTTCCTTATGATTTTTCTTGTCATTGGTAACCAGTGAAAGTGATCCATCATTTCCACCGACAAAACAAGCCTTTGCATTTTCAGAAATTACAAGGGCACTGCGATTTGAATCCAATGCTTTCGCTATGACATTGTTTCCACCTATCCTCAATTGGCCAGAAACCCCGACCCATGCAAAATTTTTGCCATCATCCAGAGAAACTGCCTGCGCCACTTTTTCTGGCAAGGCCAGGGGTGGGGATAATTGCCCCTGGGGCAAATTCCAAACTTTGATACCAGAAGGCTTTCCTGCGCTGAAATATTGGCTAGCTCCAAGAAATCCCATTTCCAAAAACCCATCGTTTTCCACCAATCGGGATGAAATCATCTTTCCATCGGCCAAATTCCAAAGTTCCAGAGCACCTTTTTGGGTGAACGCCAAAAGCCATTTTTTGTCGGCACTTATGGAGATTTTTCGGATGTCAGCATGGCTCACTGGTAATGTTGCCGATTTGGCCCAGGGATTTGTTTTGTAAATAACGATTTCAGGTTTTGAGGTGGCAAACACAGCAATGGCTGAATCGGGAGAAAATGCCATGGTTAGAACATCGGCATTAGTGACCGGCTCAGTTTCAGGAACAGATTTAGCCTGAGTGTTCCAATACTTGATCAAACCGTCATTGCCGGCACTGATGACCTGTCCATTGGAATTAGCAAGCAATGAAGTAACACCGCCCTCGTGAGCTCCGATTTTCTGGAGAACTTTGTTCTCTGCGGAATTCCAATGCTGAATCACACCATCACTGCCAGAGGAAATAATTTTTTGGCCATTATTGAGTATCTGCAAACCTGTTACTGGGGCCGTATGACCTTTCATAATAACAGCGTTCTTTGGCAATTCTTTCAGATCCTTGATTGGAATATCTTTCCAGAATTTCACAGTTCCGTCTTTAAAACCTACCGCAAGGTATTTTCCATCCGGGGTGGAGGAACATGAGAAAATTCCATCGCCCGCTTTTTCTTTCCAGACAGACTTTGCTGAAGGATAATCCCAAATCTTTAAAGTATTGTCTGTACCACCCGAAGCTATCATGGAACCGTCAGGGCTTATTGCGACAGATAGAACCATTTGCTGATGCCCCTGCTGGCCGGAAAAACTTTTAATTTCCTTGCCAGAATTCACATCCCATACCTTTACCGATTTATCAAAGCTACCCGTCACCACCTGCCTTATGGTTGGATGAAATGCCACCGAATACACTGTTTCCACATGGCCTTTCAGTGCCTTGCCAGAACCGGGAAGCCCGCTTTCCTGCGCGCCACACCATTCCAAAACCATTTCCAAAAACAGTATTCCCAATAGACACCTTGCGAAGCCACGGCATGCAACATGATGATGAAATTTTTCAACGGTAAAATGAAATAGCATGATATCCCCATGAAAGGCCATGAGTTATGGAAGGAAAATATAGTCTGTCAGCAGCAATGCTAGCTGTCAACGATGGGTTGTAATTATTAAAAATTATTTTGCAAAATCAGGCACCGGATTGAACTCCAGATCCAAGATTTTTAACCAAAGTATTTCGAACTCTGGAAGCCAAACCGGAACAAATCAAACCTATGCCGATTAAAACCAGACTCAGGAGACTTAAGGCCAAAATTAAATACCATCCTATTTGCGAGGCTCGTAGCTGTTCCATGGAGATCTCTATCGATTTCAAGTTATTTAATCCGAAAATCGCGACTAAGACGGGAAGCGCTAAAGTTATCTGCAAAGCTAGGGCAGGGTATATGCTTCGCGACCTCACTACAAGCAACCCGGCAAAGATCCCTGATAATAAATCCAACAGGAATCTTCCTTCCTGAAAAGTTGATGCCGCGGATAATGCAGCCAACAACCCCACCGAACTGAGTTCCCCGAATGCTGAACTCCAGTTCCCCTGCAAAAATCCCCTGAATACTAGCTCCCTGGCCAGTATTGGAAGCAAAACAAAACCATAATAATTTCCAAGCGTCATTGTTGCCGGAAAATCGAATTTGCCCTTATGGCCAAGGTTTTGAATTAATTCTTTCCAGCCAGAAAGAAGATTAAGCCTTAATTGAATTTCAGCAAGCAATGGCATAAGCAAAATACCCGTTCCGATGCCAAGGAAAAGGTATTTCCAACTCCAACTCGATACCGCAAAAGAGCGGGCCGGGGCTCTACCCCAGCCAATTGAAAGAAAAATCACCGGAACTAACCCAGCCACCACAGGATCGATTCCTTTTGATTGCCAATAACCCAGTCTAGGCAAAAACATGGTGGCTAACACGAGCAAAAGTCCGGCAAGGCCAAATCCAAAGCTTTCACCCAAAGACCGTAATGGCAAAAGTTTTATTAACAATGACTGCCAGTTGAATAATTCCGCCTCGCGAAAAAGCACTTCTTCCTTTTGAAACTGCACCACCGCCCACCGGAGAGCCATGAACGCGTACCAGCTTGTCACCCCCATTACCATCACCAAATAACCAATCAATTGAAGGTTAAATTCTCCAGCCAGTAGCTCCTGCATAACAAGGGTTATCCCCGCTACAGGAACAAAACAATAAGTGAGATTTATTTTTGTTCCCGGTGCCATGGATACCAATACCAAAGGCAAGATCACCATGACCAATGGCATAAGGTAGTACTGGCCTTCCCTGCTGCTTTTTGCGTAGGAACCGATCGCCAGGCTTAGTGAACTAAAAAAAGCACCCAATGGCAGCAGCAAGGGTAAAGCCCACAACAAATTCCAAGAATTTGTTCCACCTAGGGAAAGGTAGGAACTGGCAAGGCACCAAGCCGTCAAACCCATGCAAGCGATATTCAAAAGGGCTGTAAATGTGCTAAAAGTCCAAATCGCCAGAAACTTTCCAAGCACAATTTCGAAACGACTAGCGGCACTAATAAGCAATGTTTCCATGGTGCCACGCTCTTTTTCTCCGGCACATAAATCCACAGCAGGATATAAAGCTCCAACCAAAGCCCACATTACCATCAGCATGGGAATTACCCTTTTGAGGAGATTCCTTATTTCTGCCTGCAACATATCTTTTGGTTGTTTACCGCCCTGTGCCTCAGTAACGACAACCAGACGATGAAAATCAGGCGGAAGTCCCCGCGAGAGAAAACGGGCCTTCCTCAAGGCGGATTCGTACCTAAATAGAATTGTTTGAATCTGACCTGCTACCATCCGGGAGTTATCATCTTTTTCATTTACATCCAGCTTGATTTGACCGGACTTGCCACCCCACATATTTTCCATGAAATCATCGGGAAATTTAAGTATCGCATCCGGTTGGATTCCAATTACACCCGCCACCCATTCCCGATGCTCCTTATCAGACTTAGGTTCCGGCGATTTCAAATCCATCCAATTGGCAAGCAATTCAAACGCTGAACCGTTGTCGTATTTAGGATGCAATCGCAGCTTTTCACCATCTCGAATCAAAAGCGGTGGAACCCATAATTGTTCAACCAGGGACCAGGCTTGAAGAAAGGAAACGGACCCCAAAAAATCACCTTCCAAGGCCATCGGAGCAAGCATAGGCACAAGTGAAACCAGGGATTTTTCTTCCGTTGCGCCAAAGGGCTTTATTTTTTCAGACCCTAAAACAGCAATTGTTCTTGGCTGAATCTGCTGTTTTACCGCAAGGTGTACAACCAGTTGCCCAGCTATGGGATAAAGCACGATCGGCAAAACCAAAATCATGAAAAGAGTTCGTCGATCCCGAATCTGATCCAAAAGGTCATGGGAGCATATCGTGAATATGTTCCGAAAACTGGACATGTATTTCACCTGAACAGAAAATTACTTTACCAGCCATGAAATTCCCTGGCAGTTATTTCACCATCAGGCCAGGACATTTCAAGCAACCTTTTGAAATGATAGTCACTTCCAATATTGTAGCCCCTGATTCCATTCCAGTCTTCCATTCTCACCCGATGGGTATGTCCGCAAAAAACATGGCTGACAAAGTGTTTGTTACCAAGGATTAGATTCTCAAGGGCGGCATTGCCGCTAAGACCCTCCCACAAAAGGGCATCCAGGCTGGTATCGTGGTCTAACTGGGGAAAACTAAGCGGCCTGATTGCGGGATGATGTGTGATAACCAAAGAACGATAGCCTTTGTCACGAACTTGTTCCAAATGCTGGCCAAAAACTTCAACTATTTCTCTGGTAAAAGATTTGTCATCATGTTGCCAGCGAACGTAATTAAAATCATTGTGTTGGCCTCGAGTGAATCTTTTAGAAAGCAACCTGGCTTCCTCACCAGGGTAATTCTCGAGAATTTTTTGTTCGCTCCATGAGTAATCATACCAATTCATATTCCCAACAATGGACAACCCATGCTTATCTAAATGCAAGGGGTTTTTATCCAAATAATGAAAGCCGAATTCACTGGCGATCTTGGGAAGAATATTTGAATACAAATCCCAGGAGGTACCCCGCTGGTCATCCTGTGTAACCCATATGTCATGATTGCCGGGCACCAACGCCTTAATGCAGTCAAGTTGTTTGAACTTGCCAAGACACTCCGCAAAATGGTGGGAATGCCCTATGTCTCCCGCAAGCAAAAAAACATCCGGTGGGTTTGCCAATACATAGTCAACCATGGCATGGTTTGCATTCATGCCACGAGCAATTCCCCAGTGCAAATCCGCAGTCAAAGTTATTTTGAGACCAGGCTGGTCCATCATGGCCCTTTAGGAGGTAACAATTATTCAGTATTCTAGCACTTGAATTAAAGGTGTTATGCGGAATCAGGCAATCTTTCTTGAATCCCCATTCATCCATCGTAAACAAGAGGCCCAAGATTCCGAATTACCTGGGTAAAAAGCCGCTGAGGGAAAGTTTGAATCGGAAGCAGAAAAGCGGTCATGGGATCCCTTGGCAAGTGCCATGCTGGCAGCCAATGCTCTGGCATATGCATCAAAGGAGACCGAGGGAATTCCAAGGCCGTCTGAGGTAAGCCATTCCATGTTTGGCATAGCCAGGGCCAAAAGGTGCCTAAGAAAGCCATTTTTTGCCTGGGGGCCACTAAGAAAACATGGCCCGCTAATTCCAGCTTTTCTCAAGTCTGCAAATGCTTCCATGATATTTGAAACGACAAAATGATGGCCTGTACAAAGAATATTCGCCGAATCCTGTTCCGGGCGTACACTGCGGCTTATATCTTCCAGTACATTCTTGGCAAAATCATCCCGATTTTTTCTGGCTGAAAATCTGGCTGAGGATTGTTTCCATTTACCCAACAGGGTTTCCTCACAAGCACCTTGGACCGCCATCTTGGAAAAATTCTCGGCCCCATTCAGCAAAAGTTTTTTAGAAGAGTAAAGAACTTCAAAAAGGGAACCACAAGGGCCCAGATTGGCGTAAACTGGCTTTTGACCAGGTATTTCAGCAAATAATCTTACCGTGCCACCAAGGTGAATATGAATACAAGGCTTGGAAACCTTCCTGGAGATATCACAAAAAACAGGATCACTGTTTTGTTCCCTGCCTTGAAGGCAACCAGTTTGCAGTGCAACCACGCTTATACCGGTTCCCTTGGATATATCCATCCCCGGTCCCCAACCTGCCAATGCGCGCATTCTTCTGGATTCCTCCAGAGAACCCAGCGCGGTATCACAACCAATCGCGGTAATTAATTCAGGCTTTAAGCCTGCTTCCCGAATGGTGGCATAGGCTGCAACCACAAACTGGCTGATGATTAGCCTGCAAGCTTCCCCGAAAAACTGTGTATCACCCGGGTTGCGGTCACCCACCTTTGAAAGCCATTTGCACAATTCCAAAGGAAAGGGCTGGAACATTCCCAAAATGAACCTTGGCCCGGGCGAAGACGCACTTTCGTGCACCTTCACCAGGGCTGAGTGAACACCAGGCTCGGAACAACCGGCATGAAGCCCCAGCAAGTACCGGGACATAAGATTCTCCTGCGCGGGTTATGCAGCCAGTTCGAGGCTTTCCTTCATGGAATTTTCCGCACCGCATGATTGCACAAAGCATTCAAACAACTGCGAATCCAAGGCAGTCCCGCTTTCAGATTCCGGATGCCACTGAACGCCGATATAAAACCAGCCTGCGTCCTCATGTTCAATGGCCTCGATGATTCCATCCGGTGCAAGTGCGCCGACTTTCAAGCCTGCCCCCAATGTTTTTACCGCTTGATGGTGCGAACTATTCACCCGCAACTCATCTCCACCATAAATTTCCTGAAGCCTTGAATTTGGCTGTAATAACGCCAAATGCCTGTGAAAATCATCTGAGGGATCCATATGAGGCATGCATCTTGGCATTTCTTCAGGAATATGGAGCATCAAACTGCCACCCATGGCAACATTCATCTGCTGCATGCCAAGACCGATCCCCAATACGGGCATTTTTCTCTCAATGATTTTCCGGACAAGAGACCTGTCAGAATCTTCCCTTCTTGGCGCCATCATTTGAATGGTAGGGTGCATGGACTGGTTGTTCCTTCTAGGATCCATGTCGGCACCACCACTGAGAATAAAACCGTCAAGTTTATCCAAAATGGCATCCATATCTGTTTCTTTTAGGATAGATGGTATGATCAGGGGAATTCCACCTGCTGCAAGGATACTGTCGCAATATCCTGAACCTAGCCGAAACATGGAATGTTTTTTTCTTGGACTGGAAATCACATCCACATTAATACCAATCAAGGGTCGATTTTCGCGGGACATTCTGCTTCCTTCCCTCATTAATGAAATCAAACAAAATTGCAAAGCGCCATTAGGTCACTTCATGATGGGGTCTATAACGAGAAGGATAAAAAAATCTCAAGGCCTATTCATGGAAATCGAGAATATCTCAGAATAAAACCTCGCATTTTGCGCGATTTAACAACCAAGCAATAATATGGCAAAAATAAAAAGACTGGATTGCAAAAAGAGACTTATTACTTGTTTTCAAATTCTCTGATCATTTGACGAAATCTCGGATCATGCCTGATGGATTCAAGATCATTGTCTTCTTTCATGTAGCGAAAATCACTGTAGCCTAGTTCCATGGCAGTTCTAAGGGTCTTCAAAGACATGTCAACCCTTTTCAAAAGGGCATAACTACAAGCAAGATTATAATGTGCCAAGGCATCTGAAGGCCTCAACCTTACCAACCTTTTATCAATAGCCAGACCTTCAGCATATTTTCCTTTAAGAGTAAGGAGGTTTCCCAGGACTCTTAAAACATCCACATAATCTGGATGAATTTTCAAAATAGCCTGGTAAAACTCCAGTTCAAAATCCGCCTGGGCGTGAGGGAGAACCCGTAATTTTTGTGGATCTGTTGCCGAGGATTTACCAGATTCTTCACCCGGATTTGATGGTTGATTGCCCATGGTCGGATCCTAACAGCAATGATATTTTTCTCACCAGAAATTTAATTATAGACCAGCATAATCACGTTGTATAGTGGGTAAAATGGGTACGAAACAAAAGAACCCGGCGATTAAGCCGGGTCCTATAAGTTTTAAGCATCAATCCTCTTCGTCGTCATCATCTTCATCTTCCTCATCGTCGTCATCATCATCCTCATCATCATCAAAATCATCGTCGTCATCATCTTCATCATCTAGTTCTTCATCAAATTCTTCATCATCAAAGTCGTCGTCGAAGTCGTCGTCATCGAAGTCGTCGTCGTCTAATTCTTCATCATCAAATTCTTCATCGTCGAATTCTTCGTCTTCCTCATCATCGTCGTCGTCATCATCCTCATCATCGTCTTCTTCGTCGTCATCATCTTCATCGTCTTCATAGTCATCATCTTCATCACGCATGTATGGCGTGGAAGGTTCTTCAGAAACCTTTGTGGCGTCACCCGTAGCAGTGGCAGCTAGAACTGCCATGAGATCATCAACCAAAATGTCAAATTCGCTTTTCATCGCGCTTCCCTCGCCTCAAATTTGGTTAGCCAACTACCAGTGAATCGTCCCTGTTGAACTACCCATTCTTAAAAATACACCCAACGCCCCAAAAATCCACTCAACTTTTATGCCCATAATTTATCCATAACCTTCTACTGCCAGTCAAGGCAAGATGGCTTGAATAAACAGGTTAGGAATTAGTAGTAAACTTTAAAATTCTTGTCAAGGCAATGGCAAGGGAATTCTCAAAGATTGCTACTTATTGGGAAAAGCCCTTCTTTTTTCAGCTATAAATGGCAAGTGGTGGTCCATGTGGCCCACTGCTTTTTCCAGTAAATTTTCCAAGGAAAGAGGGCCTTTTTCTGAATGAACCCCGGTTTTAAGCCAAAAATCTTCCGGAATGGAATTTAAAATTCTTGCCATTTGCGACCGCACAAGATTAATCAAAGCAATTTCTTCTGTAATATTTCGATCTTGATACGCCAAATGCCGCGCAAACTGATTTTCATCCGCACCCAGCAGCATAGGTTGTTCCAGAGCAATCACCCTCTTCATCCGGTCAGCGAAAACCGGTTCAAAATCTGCAAGGTGACAAACCAGTTCCATTGTGGTCCATTTATCTTTAATCGGTCGGGAATGAAGCTGTTCCAACGTCATTCCTTGCACAGCTTCAGCGAGTTTGGCACTGCCGTTAAGATAATCCGAAAGAAGTTGCTTTTGTCTGGGATTCATAGGCTTTTAACCCGCCATGCGCATGAAAGATTCCCTTAAGCTGGCTAACTGCTGCCTTCTTTGCACTTCGGGTGCGAATGGGTCGAATGGAATCTGACCATTTACCATTTCTTCCAACAAGCCATGAACCCGTTTTCTTAAATCGGCGTCCCGGCGTTCCAAGGCATCCAACAAATATGGCACTGCATTCATTCCATGCCTTTGCAATTCCTCACCCGCACGGTCTGATCCAGAGGCAAATGCCACCACAAGTTCCAGAATATTTTCGCGTTCCAGCATTTTTTGAACATTTTGCCTTGAATCCTTAGGCGTTTCCACCACTGGACTGGCCATGGCAACAGTATTTGGGGCTGTTCCTGGCCTTTGGCCAAAGCTTTCGCGGGACGGCACCATGGTGCTAGGCAAACCTATGGAATCGTTATTGAAGCTGTTTCCAAGGTATTCCTGAATCGCAATTGGATCGCGGATAATTTCCTGGGGCGCGCCATGGGTACGCACCTTGCCACCCTTGATGAGGTAGCTTCGATCCGTGATGGAAAGAATCTCGCGCACACGGTGATCGGTTACCAGAATTCCGATGCCCTGATTGCGAAGGTCTCTCACAATATGCTGGATATCTTCGATAGTCTGGGGATCGATACCCGTGAAAGGTTCGTCCAGAAGAATCAAAAGCGGATCACAAGCAAGACAGCGGGCAATTTCCAATCGGCGCTTTTCACCACCGGAAAGCCGGGCGGCGTTATTCTTTCTAAGGTGGGTAAGACCAAATTTCTCCAACACTTTATCTGTGCGATCAATGCATTCCGAACGGGTAAGCTTTCTGCCCAGAACCCTGTGTTTTGGCATAATTTCAAGAATTGCCATCACATTCTGTTCGACAGTAAGCTTGCGAAATACGCTGGTTTCCTGGGCGAGGTAGCCCATACCCAACCTGGCACGGCCGTACATGGGCAAATGCGTTACATCTTTGCCTGCAAAAATGACTTTTCCGCCATTGGGAGTAACCTGGCCTGTTGTCATGCGGAAACTGGTGGTTTTTCCGGCGCCATTCGGCCCCAAAAGGCCTACTACCTCGCCAACATCCACCTGAAAACTGACCCCGTCCACAACCTTGCGGCTTCCGTAATACTTCACCAAGCCGCGCACTTCGAGGATAGCCATCCTAGCTCCTTTGGAATCTGCGCAATTCTCTCAAATATAAGGATTTACAATCTTCGCAGTTCTGGAAGCAATACCAGTCTAGCAAGATTGGACCAACCAAGGTAAAACAGGATGAATGGGATTTCGGGGCAAACCGTCCCAATAGGCTTTTGTTGATATCAGAGGTGTAGGTTGAAACAATTAATTTCCGAATCTGCCATCCAGTCCCGAGTCAAAGAAATAGGCATACTCATCCAAAAGGATTTTCGTGGAGAGCCTCTCACCGTGATTGGAGTCCTCACTGGTTGCCTCATTTTTATTTCAGACCTGGTTAGGCAATTAGATATTCCGGTGCGGATTTTTTTCCTTCGTGCGAGCAGCTATCGCGGCTATACCACAGTTCCTGGAAACCTTGAAGTTGATTCCTCTATGCTTCCGGATATTCAGGGAAAGAATGTCCTCCTCATTGACGATATTCTTGATTCCGGGCAAACACTGGCAAAGCTGACAAATCATCTGAAGGAAAAAGGATGTGAAAGCATCAAAACTGCAGTACTTCTGAGAAAAATGGGGCGTCAGCAACACGCCATCGAGCCTGATTATTGCGGCTTTGAAATACCGGATGAGTTCGTAATTGGTTACGGTCTGGATTACAACGATGAATATCGAAACCTTCCTTTCATAGGAGTTCTTGATCCAAAACACCTTCCCAAAGGAAAAAGCTAATCGTGCGAGCATTTTCTTTCGTGATCGACAGCTTGGATTACTCAGGAAACGCCCGCCTGCTACTCTCACTCTGCAATTACCTGAAACAAAAACAACACAAGGTTTCCATTATTTGTCTGGGCAAACCCACTCCCTGGTCACAAATATTGCAATCGGCTGACATTCCATTGGAACATCTAAATTCCAATGGGTTATGGGATGTTTCTTCACTGCTAAAACTACGAACCTGGTTAGGAAAATTGGAAGAACATGAACTTCATGCGGTAAGCTTGAACGCACTGGAAAGCATCGGCCTTGCATCGCCTTCATCCCTTCCCAGATGCATACTCTGGGGTTTGCCCATCAAGCCTGTCAAATATGGTTTCCTTAGAAGAAAACTCCTTCCACGTGCCAAGGCAATTCTGTGCCAGACCAAAGCCCAAATGCAAATGCTGGAAAAGGCTGGAATACCTGATAACACATTGAAACACCTGCGACCTGGCTTGCAATTCGTGGAATTCACGGAATCCCACGAACCTGACTTTTACAAACCCTATATGCTAGACACCGGACCATTTCGGCAGGAAATCGATCACATAAGTTCGCTATGGTCTTTAGAAATTCTTCAATTTGTATTTCCTAAGGTACACCTATGCCTTACCGGTTCAGGAAAAGATCTCCAAAGATTACAGTCCTTTGCCACCACACTTGAAGCCTCCAAAAGAATTCACTTTCTGGGACCTGTCAAATATCAGGAACCTTGGCTGGAAAAGTGCTCCGTTTTCCTGTCTACTCGAGTTCAACCCGGTGGTTTGGTTTCCATCATGGAGGCAATGCACGCTGCCAAGCCAATTATTGCAACAAATGTGGCAGGGACGGAGGAGTTTCTTCAGGACGGCCAAAATGCGCTTTTTATTGACCCAAAAGACAAAGCGGGGTTAGCAAAACAGGCCAGGAAGGTTCTGGAAAACCCCGACTTAGCTCAAGATTTGGGAAACAGGGCCGCCGAATATGCCAGGCAGCATTTCACCGCCGAGGCGCACTATAACAGGCTGATGAATTTACTCGAAAGCCTTTGATCCACGGGAAAGGGATTCCATCATGCAGAATGTGCTAACTCTGATTCTTGCCGGTGGCAAGGGAACCCGGCTTGACCCGCTTACGAAGGATCGTGCAAAACCTGCGGTTCCCTTTGGCGGCCTGTACAGGATCATCGATTTCCCCCTTTCGAATTGCATCAATAGCAACCTTCGCAAAATTCTTGTGTTGACCCAGTACAAGGGGCAAAGCCTCGACCGGCATCTTATGGAAGGTTGGAGCTTCCTTTCCCGCCAGTTGGATGAATATGTGGTATCAGTTCCACCACAACAACGCATTGATGAACACTGGTACCGTGGCACAGCGGATGCTATCTACCAAAACATCTACACCATTGAAAAATCAAACCCGAAGTACATTCTCATCCTTGCCGGCGACCACATTTACAAAATGGATTATTCGGAAATGATCCGTCACCACATCGAGAAAAAAGCCGAACTTACCATTGGAAGCATTCCCGTGCCGGCAAAAGATGCGACCCAGTTCGGGGTTATGCAACTCGACCATGATGACAAAATAACAGGATTTTTGGAAAAGCCAGGCAATCCCCCAGAGATTCCGGATATGCCCGGATATTCCATGGCCTCGATGGGCATCTATGTTTTCAACGCAGCAAAAATGTTCGAGCTTCTTTTTGAGGATGCCGCCATCACAGACAGTGAACACGACTTTGGCAAGAATATCATCCCGCGAATTGTCCCAAAACTCAAGGTTCAAGCCTTTCGATTCCAAGACAAGAACAACAAGGACATCCCCTACTGGCGTGATGTGGGCACTTTGGATGCATACTACCAGGCCAACATGGACCTTGTGGGTGTCGACCCGGTGTTAAACCTGTATGATTCGGAATGGCCCATCCGAACCTACCAACCCCAGAATCCGCCTCCCAAGTTCGTTTTTAACAATGAGGGAACCCGTGGCCAAAGCCGCCGTGGTGAGGCGCACGATAGCATGGTTTGCCAAGGCTGTATCGTCAGCGGTGGCAATGTCACGCGAAGCATTCTATCCCCATGCGTTAGGGTGAACAGTTACGCCACGGTGGAAGACTCCATCTTATTTGAGGGGGTCGATGTGGGCAGGCATTCACGAATCCGCAATGCCATTATCGACAAAAACGTTGTCATTCCACCGGGAACGACCATTGGTTACGACTTGGACGAAGATCGCAGAAGGGGCTTTACCATCACAGAAAACGGCATTGTGGTTCTTTCAAAGGCCGAAAGCCCCGAAAGCTTTGCTGCCCGGCAAGCAAAAAGGTAGAACCATGCCACGCAGTCGCCTGTTTTTCTTAACACTTGCGATTGCTGGCGCCTGTGCGGTGACCATCCCATGGATTTACAACAGTTCCATACTTCTAAAACCCGAACAAATTCGGGAAGCATTGGAAAAATGGCAACGACAAGGCCCGCCTTCTTATAAGCTGGAATTCCTAGAAACCGGCCAGCAACCGGATGACCGCAAGGAATTTGTGGTTCGGGTGGTAAACCACAAGGTTGAAACCGTTCTGGAAAATGACCACTTTACGGAACCAAAAGAATCCCTCACCGTTGATTCCATTCTTTTACGCATGCAGCAAATGCTTGAAAAGGAAACCCAGCAAGGAGGATCCTTCTTTGCCACTGCAAGTTTTTCCAGGAAGGATGGCCACCCCACCCGCTTTGTTCTCAGGCGAGGCAAAAAACGATTTGAATTGGTGATAAAATTACTTCCGCTGGGAGAATAAATCGATTCTTACTTCAATCCAGATTGACCAATAATCTTTTCAAGAAAATCGGCCGGTGGCAGCGGACCGTCATGAATAATTAGCAAATATCCAATTCGAAAGTTTTGATCAGGTTTTATAGAAATGGGGTCTGCATCCTTTTTGGTAAAGGCTTTTCTGGCAAACAAGTTCGCAACCATCAAACCATAATCGCGGGTGTGAAACCAGGAACCACGGGGGTTTTCAGTACTGGAAACCAGTGTAATGCCCGCATCTTTTCCGTTCACCTTCCCGGTGTAATCCATCCAGCGAGCAGGTCTTCCCCAAGTGCCTTTCTCATCAACCCCACCTTCCGAACTTGTGATTCTGCCTCCTTTTTTCACGGTCATGGGCGTATTCACGCGCACGCCTAGGCCAAACTCTTCTTGATCCCCAAAGGTCAGTTCTTTTCCCACTGAGGAAAACTCACTCTCCCATTTCAGGGACCAAGCATGGTTGTGTTTCTGAATGGTGTAAGTCGCCTTTTCTTTCATCAATGGAATGGAACTTGTTTCCATGCCATCCAGATAATGGTTCTCAACCTGAAAACGAATGGAAGAGTTTCCTTTGATCTCCGGCTTTGAAATGAAAGCCTTATGCAGGGTTTTGGCTTTGTTGCGCCAGTAATCCTTTCCATTCACATCCCCAAAGGACATCCAAATTCCTGGATGCATGGTGGTATGGTCCGCGGGATCAACCCCCTGAACCGGGGGATGGCTTCTAGTGATCTGGTTTCCATTGCCTGCGTGAACCCTGGCAAAATATGGCCTTACTATGTCTTTATCCTCGTAAACGTATACCAAGAGCGGCTTGTTATTCAGAAAAAACTGTATGGATCCCGGTTTTTCGGAAAAAGAGAAGTCCTGACCGAATGAAAAACCTACCGCGAAACACAGGCAGGTGAAACACGAGATTAATATTTGCCGCATGATTAAATTATCCCTTGGGAGTGATGTCATAAGTTCGGACAGCACCACCAGCATAAGGGATCGCCAGAGATTTTCCATCAGGATGCAGGGAAATATCCCGGGCATTCTCAGGAAGTTTTAACAAGGCAAATTCATTGGGTTGATCTGGCTGAAAGAACCACAGCATTCCGCCATTCCCACCTGCACAAGCAGCTATAAAGCCAGCGTTGTGCCATGACACCCCCCACATGGTGCCTTGAAACTTTTCCTTGGAGGAAAGAGTGTTCAAGACTTTTCCCGTGGCCCATTCCAGCACCAGCACAATAGGGTTACCAACCCCGGCAAAGGCATTACTAACATTAGTAATCCCAGCCAGTGCAATCTTAGATCCATCTGGCGAAAATGCCATGGACCGGGCCCCGCCAATGTCCGCACCAAAACCTGTGTCATACTTGTGAAGGGATTTGGCATCACCTTCACGTAGCATCTTACCTTCAAAATCCCAGAAACGAACCTTCCCCTTCAGATCTATAGATACCAGTGCCTTCTCTTTTGGATGAATACCAACCTGGTACACATGATCATCATGGGCCAGCCAGGACCTTATCGGTTTTAAATCCTTGAGATTCCAAAGTGCTATTTTGCCATCATTGCCAGAACTGGCTAGCAAACCACCAACGTAATCCACCGAAAGACTTCTAACCCAACCCTGATGAGCCTGAACCTGTCGCATGGGCACCGGGTCGGTTACTTCACGATTCCAAAGTAGAATCTGACCATCATAGCCACCGGTGGCCATCAGTTTACCTTTGGGCTCAAAGGAGATGGCTCTAACCCAACTGGAATGGCCTGAAAAATCAACCTTCTTGCCAGAAGCTATTTCCCAGCGTTCCACAAGATTGTCCTGGGAACCGGTAAAAAGAAAGTTCCCTGTGGGATCATACCTGCAAGCCAATAGCGGCACAGTGTGTTTGAATTCCTTCGCCTGGCGAACTTGCGAGGGATCCAAACCGGCGAAAGAAGGTTTTACCTCTGGCTTTGGCTTGGCTTCTTCCTTGGCTTTGGGCTCGCCATCCTTCTTCTTTTTGTCTTTTTCCTTGTCTTTATCCTTATCTTTTTTGTCGGTCACAGCAGAATTTCCTGAATAATATCAGCCTTGGGATCCGCCATCGGAATTGGCCTTTGATCGATGTAAAAGTTTTTCTTGGGATCCAACCCGAGGGCTTTCAGGTAGGTGTGGAACAAATGCCCGCCATTCACTTCGCGATCCACCACAGCGGTACCATTGGCATTGGTCTTTCCCACCACCGCACCCTTCTGGATGCCACAACCCGCCAATGCAACCGACCAGGCTTTTGACCAATGGTCCCTGCCATAGTTTCGGTTGATATTGGGGGTTCGCCCAAATTCACTCATAACAACCACCAGCGTGCTATCCAGCATGCCGCGCATGTCCAGATCCTCAATCAGTGAGGCAAAAGGCCTGTCGAACTCGCCAAGTTGTTCGATGTGAAAATCAAAGTTTTCATGATGAGTGTCGTAATTCGTGTGAGTAACCTTCACAAAGGTGGCACCACCTTCCAGCAATCTTCTGGCCAGCAGGCAATGCCTGCCAAAATCATGCCGGCCATACTTATCCGCCAGAGGCCCGGGCTCGGCGGTAATGTCAAAAAGGTTTTTCTTCTCCATCAGCAATTTTGCCTGATCGTAGGTCTGTGTATATGCCTCGGTCATGGCAGTGCGTCTGCGGGAAAGGAACTTTTCATTCGCCGCCTGTCTGAGCGCATGGCGCTGCATTTCCTGATCGATGGTGATGCCATTGGGCTTGTCAAGATTTGCGGGAGCCTTGCCATCGCTAATGTTTACCGAGCCATGCCGTGGCCCAAGAAAAGTCGCATCCTTGGTGTTCTGATTGCCAGAACCACTTGGAGTAACGGTAAGGTAACCGGGCAGAGGGTTGTCATCGCTGGTTAAAAGCTTGGAACAAACAGAACCAAAATGGGGATAGTCGGTCGCCGGTTCCTGCCTTCGGCCTGTATGCATGATGTAGGAACCTTTGCCATGGTCATCCTCCTTGGTGTTGATGCCACGAACAAGTGCAAGCTTGTGCATCCACTTTGCGGTATGGGGCAGAAGTTCACTAATGTGGGTTCCGGGTACCGAGGTGGGAATCGCCCTGAAGGGCCCTCCGGTATTCGTGCCAGGTTTCGGGTCCCAGGTTTCCAACTGGCTGACACCACCGGCAAGAAACACCATCAGAACCCGCTTTTGCTGGCTGGCCAACTGCTTGGCAGAAAGTGGATTCGCAAGGACGGAAAGCCCCGTTCCAGCAACCGTTCCCAGGAACATCCTGCGGTTTACTTTATGCTGGTTACTTCCACAGGCGTAGTCACATTTCATGAAAGGACTCCGTTAGAATCAGATGGAAAACCTAAATTCCGCCGAGGTGATCAATGCCCAAATCAAATCCCGCACAAGGTTGGCTTTATCCTTGCCAGCCTTTTGCAATGCGCTGGCGACTTCCTTCTTTTCATCAGGTGTGGGGAACCGGGTTAATACTCCCAGGTATAGTTCCTCGGCAAAAGCGCTGGAATCTTCCAAAGCAGCCAGCCTTGCTGGCAACGCCCCCGGCCTGACGGATATCAAGGATTGCAGGTAAGTGTTGTTGGCCAGAAACAAAGCCTGTTCAACGCGGGCTTCATAGGCAGCGGTCTGACCAGGCTGCCCGGCAAGCACGCTTAGCACTGGTCCAACTTTGGCATCTAATTTGGCCTGCAAGGCATCTTCATTGTATTTGGCACCCATGGCTTGTTTTTCAGCTTCCACAAACCCAGACGCCTGAAGCATGGCGAATGCGAACTGTTCATTGGTCAACGGTTTCATCGGCCCCACAAGATACTCTTCCGGTTTGGGATCCTTCATGCCCTCCGGCACAAGGCTGCTTAAACCATAGGTCTTGGAAAGGGCAATTTCCTTCAGATAAGGTTTGTATTGGAATTTGTTGGCCACCATCTTACTGCCCAAGGCATTAAGCAATTCGGGGTGTGATGGAGGATTGTCGCCATGCTCGAGATCCAGCGGATGCACAAGACCACGACCCATCATGTGCGCCCAAAGGCGATTGGCAATGTTTCTCGCAAAAGGAGGGAACTTGTCGCTGGCCAGTTCACCGGCAAGCTGAGAGCGCCTGCTGTACTTCGGCACACCACGTTTGTCCTTGGCCGGGGCAACTTCATATTCCTTGCCCTTTTCCATTTTCGGTTCTGCAATCGCAGGTTTGAAAGCAACCTTGGGAAGGCTGGTCTTGGTGGTCTTGGCCGCATCAAACACCGATTGATAGCTTGCCTCGCCATCCGCCTTTTCTGCCAGAACCGCCTTCTTCGATTTTGGATCGGTAAAGACATAACTGCGATTCAAGAATGCATAAAGGCCATAGTAGAGATCCTGCTTATAGTCTTCTATACGGGGGTGGTCATGGCATTGCGCACACTGCCAGTTCGCGCCAAGCAATAACCTGCTAATATCCCTGGTCAGCAAATGAGGCTCGCCTTCCCGATCCAGATAAAACTTGGCGGCTGGCCTGGTCTTTTCATCCACTCCATCGGCGGAAAGAATCTCACGAACCAATTGATCGTAAGGTTTGTCACTGGAAATTGAATCTCTGAGATACTTCCGCCATTCCCCGCTATTAACATGTTTATCCGGACGACCTTCCATCAATTGGACATCAAGAACCCTTGCAAAAAACCATGCATGGGAAGGGCTTTTCAAAAGCGAATCCACCCATTCTTCTCTTTTATTGGGGGACTTACTGGCAAGGAACTCACGAATCTGTGAGACTGTTGGGATAGAACCAACCAGATCCAGGCTTGTGCGCCTTAGAAATTCCAGGTCGTTACAAGTGGGAACGGTCACAGTTGCCTTGGCCTTGTTAGCCTTGGTAATTTCCGCATCAATTATTTGGCTTATGGAAGGTGGATTATCTGCCGCTTGGGTGATAACCACCAAACCAAATATGAGAAAACCAGCAAAAAACAATCGGTACGAAGCCATTTCAGGGTCCCATTTACTGATTCGTGGAATTTTTATCAGCAGGGTATTCAGGCAGGTATTAAATTATGAATTCTGCCAGTTGGCATGTCAATTGCCAAATCGCCTCGCATGATCATTTATCGACCCAACCTCTGCCAAATAAACCACCCCAGTGCTTGGAAAAATCATTACATACCAAACATAACCATCACAAATCAGCCATTTTGGCACTTTGGGGGAGAACCTTGCAATGATCAGGGCTTTTGACTTTGTGCCTGAAATAGACATTGGTTAACATGAACTAATTCGGAAAACACGCCAGACTGACCTGCCATGAAAAACTTTCTGACAATTCTAGTCCTGACACTTTTGCTGCCTCCAGTGCTGGCAGAAAGACCAGCACCAGAGGATGTTTCTTTTTTTGAACAAAAGGTTCGCCCTTTGTTGGTGGAACATTGCCATGCATGCCATTCGATGGAAGCCAAGAAAGCCAAGGGTGGGCTTTATCTGGATAGCAAAGAATCCATCCTAAAAGGCGGAGACACCGGAACCGCCGTAGTTCCGGGAAAACCTGAGCAAAGCCTTATCATTCAGGCAATTCTTTACCGTAAAAACGAAACACTGCTGATGCCCCCCAAAGGGAAGCTTTCAGAAAGGGATATCGCCACGCTAACCGAATGGGTAAAGCGAGGTGCCTTTTACCCTGCCAGCGCCAAACAGGCTGAAAAGAAACAAGGCATTAATATAGAACAAGGCAGGAAGTTTTGGTCCTTCCAACCTCTTACTAACAAGGCGCCCGGAAAATCATCCAACGATTCCTGGGCCAAAAAGCGCATCGATTCTTATCTAGTTACCGAAATGGAAAAGCATGGTTTAAAGCCGTCCACCCCAACCAAACCACAAGTGTTTATTCGCAGAGCTTATTTTGACCTTATTGGGTTGCCACCTTCCCCCCAAGAGATTGCTGCTTTTGAAAACCCAAACGAGCAAGACTTTGAAAAGCTGATAGACAAACTGCTGGCTTCTCAACAGTACGGTGAACGGTGGGCCCGCTTCTGGCTCGACCTGGTACGCTACTGCGACATTATGGAACAATGGGCGGAAACCAAAGGCCAGCCATACCTCTACCGAGACTGGGTGGTTCGCGCCCTGAACGACGATATTCCTTTTGACAGGTTTGCCAAACTACAACTGGCAGCAGACCTGATGGAAGCCCCCATTCAGGATCGACCCGCTCTGGGATTTTTGGGGCTTAGCCCTTCCTACTGGAAAGAGCTGCAACTACCCCCATCCATCATAAAGACCATTGTGGCGGATGAACTCGAGGAAAAAGTCCACACGCTAACCAGTACATTTTTGGGACTCAACGTCGCCTGCGCCCGCTGCCACGACCATAAGAATGATCCCATAACCATCCAAGATTATTATGGCCTTGCGGGGGTGTTTGCCAGCACTCGCGCCGCAGATGTCTCCATCCTTGAAGAACAACTTACCAAAACCATCTTGCAGGCCAGGCAAAAAGTCACCGAGCTTGAGGCAGATCTGAAAAAACTTCAGGGACAAAAAGAAAACAAAGACACTGCAAAGATCGTTGAAATCCAAAAACAAATAGGCCAGATCAAAAAGAATACCCCTCACTTTGAATCACCATTTGCTGTTGGAGTGCAGGACGCTAGCCTTTATGTGGTGGCCGATGGAGAACACAAAACCAAATTGGACTACAAGCCTAACCAAGCACAAGACCTGGCCATTCACATCCGTGGCAATCCAAACAATACAGGCCCACAGGCACCCAGAAAATTCATGGAAGTGCTTTCAAATCCAACTTCCAAGCCATTCACCAAAGGCAGCGGAAGGCTTGAGCTTGCTGAATCCCTTTTCACAGATTCAAAATCGCTGGTTGCCCGCGTGATTGTCAACCGGTTATGGAAACAACATTTCGACCGTGGCATCGTTGAAACCCCAAGCGATTTCGGCCTTATGGGTGAGAAACCATCGCACCCCGAATTATTGGACGATCTGGCGGCTAGGTTTATCGCAAATGGCTGGTCCATGAAATGGCTTCACAAGGAGATTATGCTATCCGCAGCTTACCGTCAGCAGTCTGGTTCAAATTCAGAGAAAGATCCTGAAAACCGCTTCCTGGCACGAATGCCGCGCAAACGACTTGATGTGGAAGCCTGGCGAGATTCCATGCTGGCCGTGGCCGGCAACCTGGATAGCTCCGTTGGTGGCCCGCCATTGGATCTTGGACTTTCTACCAATCACCGTCGCACTATCTACGGAACTGTGAAACGCAGGGAGTTGAATGATCTTCTAAGGCTTCATGATTTTCCAGACCCTATAACTCATAGCCCCAACCGCATTCCAACCACCACCCCGCTACAACAGCTATACACCCTGAACAGCCCATTTGTGCATTCTCAGGCAGATGCCTTGGTAAAACGCCTGAAGGTAGCTTTTCCTGCCGATGAGATGGGACAAATAACGGAAGCTTATGCTTTGCTATTTGGCAGAAAACCAACCGCCGAACAACTAAAGTTAGGTATGGAATTCTTGCAAACAGCGGGCAACAACTGGCAGCAGTACGCGCAGGCACTGCTGGCCAGTAACGAGTTCCTTTTCATCGACTAAGACGCCGGCCAAGATTGAAAAGTGGAGATTAAGCCATGAACGCTCCTTTCAGCAGAAGAGAAATGGTTCAGGCCCTTGGAGGCGGGTTCGGATCTCTTGCACTGGCGCCTATTTTGCAAGCCGCCCCATCTTCCATGAACCCTTTGCCCCATTTTCAGCCCAAGGCTAAACGGATCATCCACTTGTTTATGAATGGCGGCCCTTTCCAATGCGATCTTTTTGATCCCAAGCCGGCATTGAACAAATACGCTGGCCAAAAACCGGAGGGTGCCGACCTCCGCACCGAACGGCCAACCGGCGCTTTGATGGCGGTTCCTTTTCAGTTTTCCAGACATGGCCAGTCAGGGTTGGAAATCAGCGAACTTTTGCCACACCTTTCCCGTCATGTCGATGATTTGTGTGTCATTCGCTCCATGCACACCGACAACCCAAACCATGGCCCTGCCCTTTTCCTGATGAATAATGGCACAATAACCCCGAATAGACCCACTTTGGGTGCATGGCTTTCCTATGGCTTGGGCTCTGATAACTCCAACCTGCCCAATTTTGTAACTCTTTGCCCAGGAAGACCCGTGCGTTTTTCGGAACTTTGGTCAAATGGGTTCCTTCCCGCAGAACATCAGGGAACCTATATCAACCATTCAAACCTGGATCCACGCAAAATGATTCCCTTCCTGGAGAACTCCAAACTCACTCCGGAGGCACAGGCCAGACAACTAGAACTAATGCGCAAGTTAAACCAGGATCATATCAGGGAGAGAAACGAAGACCCTGCCTTGGAAGCCCGTATTCGCTCAATGGAAACTGCATACCGTATGCAAATGTCCGCTTCCGATGCCTTTGATATCCAGCGGGAACCACAAAAAACACGCGATATGTACGGCAAAGGCCACTTCGCCAACGGCTGCCTTCTTGCCAGAAGGCTTGCCGAACGTGGTGTACGATTCATTCAGGTTTATTATGGCAACGGTCAGCCCTGGGATACTCACAGTAACCACACTGCCGCCACCAAAAACCTTTGCAAAGATATTGACCAGCCAATCGCCGCCCTGCTTCAAGATCTGAAAAACAGGGGTCTATTGGAAGACACCCTGGTTCTCTGGGGCGGGGAATTCGGGCGAACACCAACTACCGAAAACAAAGACGGCAGGGACCACAACCCTTGGGGGTTTTGCATGTTCATGGCAGGGGGTGGCTCCAAAGGTGGGCAGGCCTACGGCGCCACGGATGATTTCGGATTCAAGTCCGTGGAAAACAAAGTTCACATTCACGACCTGCATGCCACTGTTCTTCATTTGATGGGTATCCATCACGAAAAATTGACCTACCGTTACGCAGGCCGCGACTACCGCCTTACCGACGTAGCAGGCAATGTGGTTAGGCAACTGGTAAACGTTTGATTCCTCTCGCCAAGAAGTGGTAATAAAATTGGCTATGGGTCCTCTAGTTATTAAAAACATGAATAACCAGAGACCAGTTCTCAAAACACAGGAACCAAATGGTATACTTTTATAAAGCCAGATTTGACTGGATGATCTACAATATTAAAAGTTAGATAAAATGGATTTCGGGAGTGTTTGCACAACTGGTGTTGGCCATGGTCTTCAAAACCATCGGGGGGTTTGAACAAAGCTCCCAGTGGGTTCGATTCCCATACATTCCCGCTATACATTATCCCTAGAATCGCACCAAGTCGCATCAAATGGCATAAAACGCTCTCCCACATTAGGTTGCACCTTGTCCTGCAATTTCTTGCCGGTTACTGCTTTAACCTATTGAGACGTTTTTTGAGACACCCCTTTCAGGCTCCCAACTTAACCCCTTATTAAATGATTCCTCCGTAGGATCAACAAAATGACGCAGTGCCACACTTGGCGTATTTCCGAACCTCTTGGTGACGGTTGATAAAGAAAAACTTTGTGCCAAATCAAATTCACAGGATGATCTAAGTGAATGCCAAATACTAGGCCAAGGCTCAATCCCCGCTTTACGAAAATTTTGGCAAAGGTCGTGCGCATTTTAGCGCCAGCACATCCTCCAAGCCCTGTTGCTCTACTCCGATACTACTCTGGGAACACAAAAATGCTGCCTTCTGGCGCCTGATCAAACCCTGCTTCTAGATGCGGGCGCAATAAACAAAATAAAGGTATCATTCGTTTGCGCTTGAAAAGACTGGCTTTAACAAAGGACATTGGAAGGTTTTCATGGTCTGCTAAACAGGTGTTCTAAACATAAAAGGCAGCTTGCTTTTCATGAATTGTTTCAAACAAAAACCTTGGATCCATCATGTTGAGATACCCGGAAGCGTAAGGCCAGATTATTGGTAACTCACAGGGGATTTAAAATTGACCAGTCCTGATGCCAGGTTGAAAAAGAAGTTGGGTGCATAAAGTTGATTTCCTTCTGTTGTTTGTGGCATATAAATGCGGTCAGGTGCGTTGGTTCCTGTTATTGGTTGATTATTAGCCTGCAAAACCAAAACATTTTTCCACAAATAGTTTTTCAGGGCATTTCGATTTTCCGGGGTGTCTGTACCGGTTCCAATATTGTAATTGCCAAAAGCAGCCATTACAGCGTTCACCTGCTGCTGAGTGTTAGGGGTTGAATATTTTGCATTTGGCTGGGTATCAAGCATTAGGTCGATATCTAAGTCAAATGTGCTCCTATTCATCACAAGAAGGTTATTTGCCGGGTCGCCTCCACTGGCAGAATCCAAACTACTTCTTTCTGCCAAAATTCCCAACTGAGCCACCTTCAAGGCAAGGAAAGGATCACTTATGTTTGGAAAATCGTATACCAAAAGGCTAGCCGCCGGGTTTAACAGGAAAGTTTGAGACCAGCGATGATGGCCTTCAACCAGGTAAGTCCCGTCGTAGCCTGTAATAATAGGGCCAGACGGGGTAATGGTTCCACCTGCCAAAGCTGCATCAATGTTTTGTATTTCATTGGGATTTCTAAGAGGAAATTCCAGTGATTTGAACACATCAAGTTCATTCTGAGTGGGCCTTAACTGCCTAACGCCAAAAGCAACCCTGTTCGAGGGAACAACTTCATCCGCAGGTAGTCCATCCAGTAACCCTCCCCTCACCATGGAGAGGAATCCCTGCTTGTTTGGGTTTTGATCATTCACACTTGCAATGAGGGATCGAACAAAAGTGACATAATCCAGATTCAGGAGGCTCTGGTACGAGGCAATGTCTGGGATTTGGGGCAGGATTAATTCGGGAACTACGGTGGGAAAAATTCCAGATGTCGCAGAATGGGAGCCTGCAAAAAATTCATAAGCAGGCGTTGGCGCGGATGAGCTAAACACCTTGATATGAGGGCCGCCACCAATGCCTGCTCCGGTAATCAGGTCAATGACCCCATTCCCATCAGCATCCCCCGTGCTAACACGAACACCTCCGGTGAATTCATTAGCATAGGCAAAAAATCGGCTGATCAAGCCGCCGGTGCTTGCGTTCCATATTGCCACCACAGGGCCCCCGCCAATGCCAGCACCAGTGATCACCTCAGGACTGCTATCATGGCCAAGGTCGCCCATGGCAACATAGACACCCCCTGTGAAGTCTTTTTCATAGGCAAACCAGGATGCAACCAGACTATTGTTGGCACCATCAAAAATTTTCACATGGGGCCCACCCCCTTGACCTGCTGCCGCAATAATTTCAGGGATTAAGTCGCCATTAATATCCCCGGCTGCAACTCTGACTCCGCCCGTAAAAGATGGCTCAAAAGCTATAAATGATTTGAGAACCTGAAGGGTTGTTCCATCAAAAATCTTTATATGGGCACTGCCGCCGGCTCCTGCGCCAGTGATAATTTCAGAAATGCCATCACCGTTGAAATCTTTTGCCGCCAAATAAACACCACCTGTAAAAGACGCATCATAGGCAAAAAAGGACCTTTTAATTTCACCGGTTTGGGCATCAAGAATTGCAACCGCAGGTCCACCCCCAGAGCCTGCTGCTACCAAAATTGCAGGGGCAATTTCAAATGGCAATGTAGGATCATTGGAATTAGGCTTATAAAATTCGCCCTTGGCTGTACGCAATTCCCCTGTGAAATGGGCAAAAGGAACGGTGATTCCATATTGGCCAGAATTGGCAGGATTGAAAAAGCCAACAGTGCTGCCGAGTGCGTTGATATTCTCCAAATTTTCCAAGGCGGCACCCACTGCAAATGCAGAAAGGTTTACAGGGACAATTCTTTGCTCGAGAGGAAAAAGCTCCAGATTGGTCGTTGAGGATTTTTGGAAATTACGGGTATACACTTTAAAGGGATTAAAAAATGATAAAAACCAATTATTCATCGTGACTCCAAGTTTAAAATTACTTGTCAACTTGATTTGGACTATCGCAATTACATGGTCGCGGAAACGATATTTAGGATTCGTTGGATAAGACCATGATAAATTCTTCAGGGTATCGCATTCAGCATATAATTCTATTATAAAAGCACCACTTTTGATCACCAAAATAACTCTTAACGCTAGGCCGATGTGAACTCGTTGAGCGTTAGCCTTTCTGAATTGGCAAAGATTAACATTTGTAACTTGTTTTAATTCACGGTGATACTCTTCGATTTTCCAAAAAGCATCTGATAAACACAATCGCCCTAACTCGTCCATTTCAAGGTTAATTGTTTGCCAAATGAACCGTCGTGCCATCCTTGGACTCTATAAGCAACACTTCAACAAACCCATATCCTTCCAAATGAACCACAGACCCTATGGTTGTAATTTCATGTCGATTTATCGGGCGTGATCCTTTGCGATTCGGGTTCACCCGCCGATTGGATTTTAAACGAGTGGGCCAGTGCCAGCCTAAATTTTAGATGCATTTTTGATTGTCTAACCTACTTTACAAATCATCAAATAGCACACATTCTGACGTAAATCCTTAACTTTTTGCCCCTTCAAGCAAAACACCTAATTGGTTATTCTTAGGTTTTGCCATAGTTTGCAAGGTCGTTTGAAGGGTTTTCAACCTTTGCAAAACTTAAAGCCGTAACAATCCTTGTTCCACATATTCCATAAGGGAAACGCACTTACTTTGCCTTGAGAAGACAAAGGGCGTGGAGCACATTTTTGATAAGGTTTAAATAAATGGTACGGGTTCAATGGAGCATTTTATGTCTTCGTTCCATGGGGTGGCTTAAACAAATTTATTTGCCTATCGGGTCGAAAGGCAACGAGGACTTGTGAACACACAGCCGAAGTTTGCCGTCCGAACAGCGGCGAAACACGAATGTCTTATCCACCATAATTTCTTCACCCTTGCTATTCGTAAAGTAGACATTTCCCATTGTAATAGCGAGATCGCCGTGGATTTGAATACCATTCTCGGCTGCATTGTTATCGTAACGAGCCTTAACCCAATGCTTGAGTGCAAAACCGGTATCCTCCGGGTAGTCTTTATCGCCACCGATGAAATAGGAGAGCGCGGCTTTCTTGCTACCGCGGAACGTATTCTTGCCAAACGCTAAAGTCGGCTTGAAAAACACCTTGCCTTCCTTGTAATCGTACAAGTCATCGATAAGAGTGCTGGCAATCGCACGGTAATCACCCCCCTCTTTATGGATTCGTCCAATTTTCAAGAGTCCATCGCACCATGCCTGCTGAACCGCATTCACTTCCGCTTCGGTAATCGGCTTCGGATCGATAGCATGAACAGGTAGCGCTGCGATCAAGGTCAACATCAGGAAAGAGAAATTAAAGGTCGATTTCATAAGAACACTTTCTAAAAGAAAATTTGGTTCTATTCTTCAAAGTTGAAATCCTACTCGAACCGGTTCTGGTTAGCTTGTCAACAAATTAATCAACCACGATTTGTGATGGACCACGGCTTGATATCTCAAATATGATTTCTAATTATTTCAGCTATGGGCTTTAAATAAACAAGGAAAAACTTGGCTAAGGGGTATTAACGAAATATTTTCCCTTGATGTAAAGCCCCCATGTTTCGCAATTTATAATTGTTTAGATGTAAAAATCAGGATAATCGTCACTTCTTATGAAGTTAGTGTGGGTATTTTGTCGAATTTATTCAAGAACAAGCAAAAAGCTATAAACTCCAAGGCAACTTGAAATCATGAAAAATCGAAGCAAGGCAACGAATAACTTTTTAATAGCTTCGATGATAAGTTTACCGGGTTGCGTGATCATTCCACAATCAGTCGAAAAACCAGCGCCTTTAGTAGTGCAAATTGACCAGAAAAATCAAACAAGTGTTGAAGCAAAGATTGAACAACCTGAGGTTAAATCCACGAATTTTGAGGTTCAAATCGTTGATGATGGCCCCGGAAAAACACCCGCATTTTCTTCACTGAAAGTTCTGAGTGTTGATGACATTGTTCGAGAAGTCCTTTTAAGGAATCCCACCCTTGCCGCGATGACTGCCGCATCAGAAGCGGCATGGTCGAAATATCCGCAGGCAATTTCTCTGGAAGATCCCAGTTTGGGTGGATGGTTTGCACCGGGAACCATTGGATCAAATCAGGTGAATTTTGCCTTAAGAGTGGAGTTTGCACAGAAATTGCCAGGAAGGGGAAAACTAAAGCTTCGTGGGGAAAAGGCTCAGGCGGAAGCTAATGCGACGGAAAAAGAAATTGAAGAAGTGCGATTGCAGTTAACCGAGGATGCAAAGAATGCCTTTTTTGATTTTTATCTGGTTGATCGGGCCATGGAAGTGAATGAAAATTCTCTGAAATTACTATCTGAATTCAGGAAGACTGCAGAAACACGATATCGAAATGGCCAGGTCCCCCAGCAGGATGTTTTGCAAGCGGATGTTGAAATAAGCTTGCAAAAAGAGAGATCGATAAGTCTAGGACGGATGCGCAAGGTCGCCCAGGCTAGAATCAACACTCTAATGCATTTGGAACCAGATTTGAGTCTGCCACCCACCGTCAGGGAAATTCCTGTTGAACTTGAAAAGAAAAACAGTGAGCAATTGCGTGAGGATGCCCTTGCTAACAGGCCTGACTTGCGTTCCCTGGAAGATAAAATCCGGGGAGATGAGGCGGCGGTTCAACTGGCAAGGAGGGAATTTTCCCCTGATTATGAGGCACTCGCGGCTTATGACAATTTTTGGCAGGGCATGGACAAACAGATGCAATATCAACTGGGCCTTCGAATGAATCTCCCAACCCAGAGAGCCCGACGATATGCCGCCCTGGCGGAAGCCCAGTCAAAGTTGGCGCAGAGAAAAGCAGAACGCAAAAAACTACAGGACGAGATTAATTTCCAAGTCCAGGAGGCTTTTGAACAATTGAATGAAAGCCTGCAGATCATGGATCTTTTCAAGAAAACAACGGTTCCCTCAACTCAGGCCAATGTTCGGGAGGCGCAAGCCTCTTATATTTCGGGCAAGATTCCGTTCCTTACATTGGTTGCCGCCCAAAAAGAAATGTATCTGGCTCAAGAACGGCTTTATCAAGTTCAGGCAGAATCATTAAGAAGAAAAGCCACTCTTGATCGTGTTACCGCGAATATTTCAGTGTCACAACCAGAAAAGCCCGTCAAGTAGAGGCTGTTTTTTGCTGATGGATTTTTTGCCATCTTGCCTTGCGAATCCAAAAAAATCTGACAGGCAGGAACAAATCAACCACTTCATCGGAAATAAGCAGGCCTCCCAGTACGGGTAAAGCCATCGGCGCAAGAATTTCCGACCCCACACCCTGGGAAAAAACCATGGGGAAAATCGCCAGGATCGCGACACCCTCAGTAAGCAACTTGGGCCGCAGTCTATGAACGGCCCCCTCTAGCACGGCCTCGCGAAGTTCATCCACGGACTTGATGTTTTCGAGGCCACCACGTTTTTCAATCGATTCGCGAAGGTAAACCATCATAATGATGCCTGTTTCCGCAGCCATTCCAAAGCATGCGATAAATCCAACCCAAACCGCGACACTGAAGTCAAGAGGTGGTGAATCCCAGCCATTTTGAATTTTTGGAAACAGGAAAAGAAAGAAAGCCCCGCCAGCGAGGGCCTCGGGCAAAGTCAGCATGATTAATGAGGCATCAGCAATGTCTTTGTAGGTGAAGTAAAGGATGGTGAAAATTAAAAGTATGACTGCGGGAAACGCAATGAGAAGGGTGTTTGCAGCCCGAAGCTGGTGTTCAAACTCTCCAGCCCATTCAAGGTGATATCCTTCCGGCAGAATGATTTTTTGTTCCACAACCCTTCTGGCTTCCTCAATGAAGCCAACCATATCCCTGCCCCGAACATTCAGGGTAACTGCGTTCATCATTTGCCCGTTTTCGCTTTTAATCATGGCGGGCCCTTCAGTCACCCGGATGTTCGCAAATGCCGCCAATGGAACAACCTTCAATCCTCCAAAGTGCGCGATGCCTGCCTTATGGATTTCGCCACCGGAAGCGCCTTATTCAAGGGTTCCGGAGTTTTATCTCCCTTACCTGTCCTGGTGCCCGCTACGAGAAGTTTGCGCACGGCATTCTCATCTTCCCTTTCAACACGGGAATACCGTATTCGAACGGGGTATCTTTCACGTTTTTCAACCGTTGAGGTTGCCAAACGACCACCAATGGCCGTTTCAATTTCCATTTGAGCATCTTCAATACTGACCCCGAATTGCGCCGCCTTGGCGCGGTCTATATCAATATCAAGGTATCCCTTGCCCATGATCGGTGCTGAAACAACATCGCGAGCGCCCCGGATGCTTTTAACGGATTTTTCGACATCTTTGCAAATTTGGTCAATGATAGTGAGGTCGGGTCCAAAAACCTTTATCCCAACATCCGTGCGAATTCCCGAGGAAAGCATTTCTATGCGATTGATGATGGGCTGCGTAAATATGTTACTCCACCCGGGCACCTGAAGCACACGCCCCATTTCATCATCAACAAGGTCTCCCCTGGGTCCTCCCGTCCTCTTCCAAAGCAATACCCATTTTTGAAAATCGGGGGTGAGATTATTGAGGATATTTTCAAATTGAGCAGGAACATTTTTTCGGATTACGTTCCCTAATCTTTCCGCAGTTGATGCTTCCAGAAGTGTAATAGCGGAATCGCCTGCACTCCCGGAATCCAAAAATCCATTATTCCTTGCAAAGCTCAAAACCTCTTCGATGGCAAGCCATGTAAATGCGGAGGTTCCGTGGAAGAACAATTCGCGATTTAGTTCCTGAACTTCTTTTAACCAGAATTCATTTTGAATCCTGAGAATATCGTTAGCCATCCTGTCAGCCAGAGTCTTGGGTTTACCCGAGATCTTCTCAGAGATGATTTCAAGAAAATCCGGATTGATTTTCATGGCGTTGGCGGGAATCGCGATCAGTTTTTCGGTGGCGAGAAGGTTTGCAAAAATCCTGAGTTCTTTTTCAATCTCACCAATCGCCACATGCCTGGCCATGGAAACCCCGAATCCGGGAACAAGCTTGGATTCAAATTCCTTGATTTTTGCCTCGGAAATCGGAACCACCGGACCCATCCATTCCGGGGTATCTGCGAAGTGATCATAAGCCCTGGTTATGAACTGATTTAAACAGATTCTGGCAAGCGCTGATTCCATTTCCTGGTATCTTCTGCCGGCTAGTTCCCTCTGAACCTCATCGAATCTTTCAAGCGCTTTTTGAGTGGCTTCAACCAGCATGTTTGATCGATCGTCTGCAGGAGCATTTTTCGATATGAATCCCCCTTTTTCCAAGCTTGAAAGAACGGCTGTGGTTTGCTTCAAAGCATCTGAATACTTAAGGACTCGGCGAGGCCAATATTCATGTGGGCGAAAATTGATGAAGGTTTCCACCATGTCGAGTGGTGATGGATCTGTTGGAGTTTCCGCACGGCCACCTTTTCCCACAACGCTTTCAATTTCAGGGAAACCCCGAATCAATGCATCTCGCGCCTTGAGATCATCAATTACCTGGGTGACACTTGCCCTGGGCACGGTTACTGGCATATCTAGCGTGGTGCCTTCATCAAGTGCGGGCATGAAAGCCACGCCTATTTTGGGAAAACCGTATGCACATGTTCCCAACACGATCAGCGTTGCAAGTGCGAACATTTGTTGGGGGAAACCCCTGGTGGACAAGACTGTGATTGTGGTCACAATGGATAGAACCGCCAAAAACATATTGTGCCAGGCTGTTTCGGAGGCACCCATTCCAACCAGTGCCTGAAGTGGAAAAATCCCGGCTGCAAAAATCAGAATGACTGCAAAAAGCCACATTACCAGGTTGATTCGAGGTAGAAACCAGGAAAGAAATGGCTTGTAAATGGAGATAAAGCTTCGAACTATCCAGTTCTCATTCTCGGAACGAAGACGCCCTTTGATCAAAAGAGGGATTAATGCTGGAACCAGGGTTATGGAAAAAAACGCGGTACCAATCAATGCGAAGGTTTTTGTAAACGCGAGTGGGTGGAAAAGTTTTCCCTCTCTTCCGGAAAGAAGAAAAACAGGGGTAAAGGAAAGTAGCATTATCAAGATGGAAAAGAATATGGGTCGTCCCACCGAAACGCATGATTGGATGATCAGGCTGGTGTTGTCGCCAGAAACCTTAGCATTTCCAAATTTTTCCCTCAGTTGATGGGATGCATTTTCAACCATGACAATCGCCTGATCTACCAAAACCCCTATTGAAATGGTGATTCCAGCTAGCGACATGATGTTTGCCTGGATATCTATGATTCCAAAATGCCTGAGAATCCACATTGTGGAGAAAGAAAATAAAACGGATAGGGGAAGGGTGATACAAATCACCAAAACGCTTCGAATATGGCCAAGAATTAGAATTATCGCGATAGCGGCAATAAGCATCTCATGCCACATGACATCCGCAAGAGTTTTTATGGCGCCCTCAATTAATCTGGTGCGGTCGTAAGCCGGTACGATACGAACACCTGTTGGAAGGCTGGGGGTGATAAGCCTGATTTTTTCCTTGATCCTGGCGGTTACCGCAAGGGGGTTTTCGCCATGGCGCATCAACACCACCCCGCCAACCACTTCGGATCCATTTTTTTCAAAAACGCCCCTTCTAAACCTCGGGCCAATCTGCACGGTTGCAATGGTCCGGACATAAATGGGTACGCCCTCCACTTCCTTGACCACGGTGTTTTCAATATCTTCCCTTCCGCGTATCCACCCAATTCCGCGAACTATATACTCCGCGTTGTTTTTCTGGATAACGCCGCCGCCCGCAGGTTGATTGGATCGGGAAACCGCCTCGTAAAGTTCGCCCAGGGTGATTCCATAGGCACGCAAGTTCTCAGGATCCACATCGATCTGGTATTCCAAAGGCATGCCACCTATGGTTGCAACCTCGGCAACACCGGGTGCCGCATTTATCTGCGGGGCAACCAAAAATTTATTGATCCCCCAAAGCTTTGCGGAATCAAAATTGGCACCGGATGATGGCTCCACGGTATACCAATAAATCTGCCCCAGCGATGTGGCATCCGGGGCAAGATATGGGGTGACACCCGCCGGCAACTTGTCAGAATTTTCCGCCAGGCGCTCTAAAACTCTCTGTCTGGCAAAGTAAAAATTGACCTTGTCCTCAAAAATCACCGTAATCATCGAGAAATTAAATTCCGAAGAGGACCGCAGTGTTCTTACTCCCGCAAGCCCCTGGAGTTTTCTCGAAAGCGGGTAGGTTACCTGATCTTCAACCTCCTTGGGGCTTCGACCTGGCCAATCCGCAAACACAATTACCTGGTTTTCACCAAGGTCTGGAATTGCATCAATAGGGGTATTTATTGTTGCATATATACCCCAACACGAAAGTGCCATGGAGATCAAAATCACCAAAAATGGATTTCGAATGGAAAACTCAATCCATTTTGCAATCACGGCACATCCCCTGTCTTCATGTTGGGCTGTGGGATTTTGGATTTCAATTGTTTCAGGCGTTGCATGGTTTTCGCCGGATTGGATTTAGCCTCATCAAGGCAACCTTCACAGCACACAAATGCAGTTTGGCCTTCGATGGTAAATTTGATTGGAACGCCCATCGATCCAAGCTTGGAATTTTCCTGACTGAGGCATAGCAACTGTTCCAAGGCAATTTTCTTATCCGCGGCTGATAATTTTGCCAAATTAGCCGCGATGGTCACTTCCTCGTCATTCGGAGTGGTGGGTCTGATTGCGGCCTTGTTTGAGCTCCCTCCAAAATAAATGGAGCCCAGGGCGGGGTTTAATCGCGTTTCAGCATCTATAAGGAATGAACCCTGCGTGACAATTTCATCCCCCGCCTTGATTCCGGAATAAACCGGATACACGGGTTGTCCATCAGGAAGATTTAACTTGGGCCCTAACTTGACGCTAACCCCTAAATAAACTCCGGGCGAATCCTGTTTATAAACAATCTGGAGTTCTCCTGTATGAATGACACTTTCCTCAGGAACGCATAAAACTTTTTCATCTTTCACCTGAAATGAAAACAATGGCTTTCCATCCCCCCTTTTTAAGTTGGCAAGTTGAGAAGCGTCTGCCTGAAGTTGAACTTTGGTTGCCATTCCCGGCCTGAGACGGTTTCCTGGATTGGCCATTTCAAATCTCACGGAGAGGGTTCGGCTTTCCTGGTCGACATGGGGATAGATGAAGGATAAAACACCCTCGAATTTTTCACTTGGATAGGCCCTGCTGGATGCGATGACCCGCCAGTGGTCTGCCTTGGCATTTTCCTTTCCAGCCTGATGATTCACCGGGGTAAAAAATCCAAGGTCATCCTCATACAATTGCGCTAGAACCCAAACCCTATCAAGGTTTGCCACATCATAAAGAGGACCACCTTCCTCGACATACTGCCCTTCTTTAGGATACTTTTTAAGCACATGACCATCTATCGGTGAACGGATCGGTATTCGTTGCAAGGGAATCCCATCGCGGATTATCTTGTCTATTTCATCAAGCCCCACCCCCCATAATTCAAGGCGTTCACGGGCGTTTTTTTCCATGATGCTGTTATTCGACCTGCGGGCATCCAGAAGGTTTTGAACCGTTACGATCATATCGGGACTGAATAACACAGCAAGTTCGTCCCCTTTGTGGACCATCTGGCCGGTCTGGTTGACAACCAGTTTTTCTATTCGCCCCTTCACACGGGATGCAACATGCTTTAATTCCCGCTCATCAAATTCAACGGTTCCAACTGTGTTAATTTGCTTGACCAGTTTAGAGTATCCAACCGCGTGAGTTTTTACCCCCGCAAGTGCGATTCGATAGGGTGATAATTGCACCCTGCTCACAATGCCAGGCTGTAGCGCATCACTGGATAAGAGGCCCTTCTTTCGCCTGCTTAAACCCATGAAACAGATCGGACATTTTTCATTCTTTTTTTGAGAATTGAATGACGGATGCATCGGGCAGAAATATTCGTAATCATCCCCCGCAATTTCACCACCAGCCTGAATCCAAATCACCTTTTTGCTGATTGCCACAATTGTTTCCCATTTGGCAAGCACCAAACCTATGACACCCAAGATAAAAATAAATCTTAATCGAGCCAGGGGTGTCAGAATCAACAATTGGTACCAACTTATCCTGGTATTTGGGTTATTCGGAGTTGGTGTTTCCATGGCTGTCCCTTTAACATCTCTTTTAAGATTTAGTTTTATTTTGATACCGTTATGGAGTGATAACACGTCCACCCATGGACAATTTAAAACCCGCTAACTTATTTTATCTCAAAGAATCATTCCATCATAGAAGGTCTGCTTTCGGATAGCTGAATAAAGCCTAAATTTTAGACCTACTTTCCGGTACTTTTTGAATAAAGCCTTTAAATATACCCCCATAAATAATTCTTGTTGCCCATTCGCCATAAACCAGCCATCTAATAAGCCAAGGAGTTTCCCCGACATCGTTGACTCCCAATAAAATGCCCAATCCAATTGACTCATGAGGTTCAACGAAAGAGTTGGTTTGAAAAGTCAAACTTGCCTAATAACAGCAAAGGCTAGGCTGAAATCACTTCCCCAACATCACTTAGGAATTGTTTGGTGAATATTTAAAACAAAGCCTCTGAACAGTAATTTGCTCAGAGGCTTGAATTTTTCAACCAGGCACTTTAAATACCTGGCTAGTAGGTGCCTCCGAGATTGGCACCCCCAGTAAATAACGAGGAATATGGATTAAATTGTTCCTCCAAGGTTGGTTGCGATGCCCCAGGCAAAAGGGAATAACGCCTTACAACGGTTGAAGTTCCATTACCAGTTGCTGCAAGAAAATCGGACCCATTGCTAACTGCAACCGAACCCACCCTAACTCCCGTGGTTTGGGTGGAATCAAAGGCGAAGAAGTCGGTAACTTTTTCAAACATAATATCTGGCGTATCCATCATCATGTTTTGGCTTTCCAAGGCTTGCCAAATGGTTACTTCAGGGCCAGCGGTAAGCGTACCGGTTAGAATTCGGTAAAACCCGCCATAGGGGGTACCTGAATTAAGTCCCACAGCGACCTGAACTCCACCAGTATAGGCAAGTTCGTAGGCCATGAATTCGCTCGTCTGGTTCATGGAAATAGATTCATTGCCCGGAAGGATGGGAGTATCACCAATCATGAAAAACCTTGAATTTCTAAATGTCTTCACATGGGGTCCACCGCCCGCTCCAGCACCGGTGACCACCGAATTAAATGAAGATCCATCAACATCACCCACCGCAACACTGACCCCACCTCGGAAGGCTGGCTCATAGGCAAAGAACTGGGTCAGAATATTTCCAGTTTGTCCATCAAAGATATTAACCTGTGGTCCCCCGCCAGGGCCGGCTCCTACCACAATGTCCGCGAAGCCATCTGCGTTGAAATCACCTCCGGCTACACTGACACCGCCGGTAAAGGCAGTGCTAAAAGCAAAGAAGTCAAAAAGCGTGGTGGTAAAATTGGTTGCCCCATTGAAAACTTGAACTCTTGGCCCACCCCCTGCGCCAGCGCCAGCGATCACATCCGAGATACCATCGTTATTGACATCGGCCACCGCTGTTTGAACGCCACCTGTAAAATCTTCTTCAAAGGCAAAGAAGCTAGCAAGCACGCTGTTATCAAGTGCACTGTAAACATTGACAGCCGGCCCACCGCCAGCACCAGCACCGGTTACATAAATGGGTGTTTGCGGCTGCACGGTATTCAAGCTCATCATGCCACGATCTTCATGCTGGAGAATGTGGCAGTGGTAGACAAAAGACCCGGTGTAATCAAGATTTTTCATGCGGATGACCACCCTTCCCGGAGCAATCACATTCCCGTTTACATCCACCTGCGCGGCGGGAACAAGCACAACATCTTGATACCAGGGCTGCCGGGTGGTAACCGTGGACATCCCGGTGTTTTTATTGTTGGAAGGCACGAATATCGACATCACTTGAACATCATTGACATGATAATGGAATGGATGGGGGACTTTGGAATTGTTGATCAGCGTCCATTCCTCCACGGTGTTAAGCCTTGGTTGAGATATTTGCGGGTTGGGGAATACTTCGCCATTGATTTGAAATTGGGAATTTCCCCCATTCCCCGCAGGATTGGGATCAATGGTGAATGTCACCGTGCGATTTTCTGCAACAGTCGCTGTGGATAAATCCGTGTAGGCTTGGAAGCCAGTCGTTGTTAATGTTGTGGGGGTTGGCAGGGAACTAACCGGCGTGCCGGAAGATGTCATCGTTACATTATAAAGATTGTTGATGGCAGTGTTGTTTGGGGAATTCATCTGCAAACTGACACTTTGCCCAGCCACTGCGGGGGCATTCACCAAGATTGAATAGCGACTACCGGTGCCCATGGTCAGTAGTGTACCAGCCGCCTGCTGTGCCGCAGTAAGGGTCACGGGAGTGGAATAGTTGACTCCATCCTGGGCAACCACGACGATGTCCTGGAACTGATTGGTGGTGGTATTTTTCAAGCTTAGCTGAATAGTAAGCCCGGAAGTCATGTTGGCAATGTTCCAGACTTCAGTTTGTCCGGGTTGTGCGGTAATAGTTGGATTCACAAGGCCATTGATGGTGAGTTGGTTTCCGGTACCACCACTTATTGACTGGGGAGTACTGCCTGCAGCAGGGATGACATTTTGGCCCTGCAAAGCCATTGTCCTTTCCGGAAGGGTGGCTAATTGAACAATACTACTGTCAGGTTGACCAACAATCAGCATGCTGGATAATCCACGCGAAACCTGCTCGGTGGAATACATATGATTATGGGGATGAACCCAATAAAGACCATCCGGTTGGGTATCTGGGATTGTATACTGGTAAACAAATCCCTGCCCCGCCGGCATACTCAAAAGAACATTGTCGGAACTTCCGTTTGGCGAAATATGAAGGCCATGGGTGTGATTATTAAGTGGCATTTCCGTTAAATTTGGTGGTTGTACCAAAACCCCATCGACATAAATAGGGGTGGCTGGAATTTGCAAACTCTCAAATGCCGTCCCTGCAAGATTATTTAGCAGGGTGATTCTCAAGGTATCTCCGCGATTAACCCTGAGGGTTGGTGCTGGGTAAGTATCCCCGGTTGTTAGCACAGAAGGTTGATATGTTGAGGTGGCTGAATTGTAAACACTCATCGAACCATCATTGATTGTATATGAATAAGTTAAAAAACCAGTTGTAGGTACTGCAGATGTAGTTAATGTTTCCAACGATTGAGTTGATACATGGGCATCATAAGTAATATCTAAAACCTTGGAGATTGGATTTGCAGTAATTAAGTTGGGTTGTGTGTAACCCAAAGGATTTGTTGTTGGGGTAAGTCTATCCTCTAATTGAAATAAAGAGGGTACGAAGTATCTATTCTTTTTCTTCCTAGAGTACATTGCAGAAGGCCCCTGAGAATTTAGTAAAGTGCTTTTCAATGACAGGCGTTAACTTGGATATTATAGGATGTTTTGGAGAATTTGGCAATTTGCAAAAACCAAGTCCTTCAAAGGTATTAAATGCGTTTCAGAACATTCCTTCAAATAAAACATTTCAAAAATCCCTACTGAGTTAATAAAAATTCACCGTTATTTGGAAACCTTTTAAGGGGCTGGGTTGGGGATTTAGGTGGTAGGATTAACCCATGGCATCAATAGGTTTTTGTCAATTAACTCAACTAAATACGGTTACTCTGAACAAATACTCTTAAAACCACCAACCAACTGTTACAAAAACAAGGCGGCTTCCACGGCAAGGCCGGGCCCAAAGCCCAATGCTACACAAGGTCTTGGTGCATTTTGTTGTGCCATTAGTTTTAGAATGAATAGTAAGGTGGCGCTGGACATGTTCCCGAATTCTGCCAGAATCTGCCTGGAATAAAACGATGCTTCTGGCGGTAGCCCCAAGGCCTCTTCAATTGCCTGAAGAATTTTTGGTCCTCCGGGATGCAATGCCCAGGATTTCACATCACCAAATATTAGACCAGCCTGCTCCAACCATTGATCCAGCCAGGGCTTCAGATGTTTCTGAATTAATCCCGGAACCTGCTTGCCAAGAGTCATATCAAAACCATGGTTGCCAATTTCCCAAGTCATGGCATCGGCCGAATTGGGAAGTATAAAAGAACCGGAAAGAGCGAGCTTCCACTGGATAGCTGAATCCTTTTTTGGGGCTTCCAAAATGACGGAGGCAGCACCATCCGCAAATAATGAGTTTGCCACAATTTTTTGGGGATCCCAGCCATAATGATAATGCAGACTGCAAAGCTCCAGCGAAGAGAGCAAAACTTTCGCTTCCGGGTTGCTGTTCACAAAAGCATGGGCAACCCGCAATCCATTGAGAGAACCATGGCAACCCATAAACCCAACTTGCGTTCGTGAAATTCCCGCTTGCAACCCAAGGTTTGCGATCAGGTGATAATCAAAGCCAGGTGAAAAAAAACCGGTGCAGGTTACAGTCACCAGGTGGGTGAGACTTTCGGGCCGGATGGAAGCCGCTTCCATGGCATTCCTTGAAGCCTTCAGCACAAGGGGCGGCCCCAACCTTTGGTAATGTTCCATGCGCTGGGCGGTTGTAGGACCGGTCTCATTGGGTATGCCCCTGGGAATAAATGGAGATTGAGTGGTTTCTGTTTGCGCAAAAATATCCTCGATTACATTCCGATCCAAAACAATCCTGCGGGTTTTGATTCCCGTATGGTTGTATAGGTTTGGAAGCCAGGTTAGTTGTTCCCGAGTTTGGGCACAAAGCAAGCTGGCAAGTTTCAAGGCTTCTTCCTGTTGCAACTGGCAATCAGGAACTGCGCTTCCCCAGCCTGAAAAACAAAGATGCATGTTCATTTCCTTGGCAGACATTAGCTGCCGGGCTTGGCTTGTCGAGAATGGAAACAAAAAGGGAGGACAACGAGGGAAATAATTTCAGACACACAATCGAGGTTTGAACCAGCCTTGGCCATTTGAGTAGCATGGACATAAACTTGCAAAATCCCTGCCTTTTTTTGATGCATTTGCGATGCAAGCTCTGCCACTGGGTGCCCAGTTTCTTTTCCCAGAAATGAACCGCCTGAAGAACCAATGGAACAAGGAATTTTGCCCCCGAAAGCGCCCAAGCCATACCCTCACCCGTAAATGGCTCTATATAACCAGCGGCATCACCTATGACAAAAAGTCGTTCATCAAAAACTTTTGCAATTTGCCCGGTAAGGGCTGGGGTACCACGCCAAGGCGCAATTTCCATATCTTCTGGAACCGGCCAACCCATTTCTTGAAGAAGCGATTTTGCAAAAAGGCCCATGGAACCATGCTTTTTAATCATGGCTGGATCCATGGCAGCGGCCAGATCCAACCTTCCATCCTCAAGCTTTACAAGTCCAAGGTAACCACCCTTGCCACACGCCATGAACAATTTACCGGCCCTGTAAAAATCCGGGGAAGCATCCAGAATAACCCCTGCCCCAATTTTTGTGTTCCTACTCGAAATATGGCTGGTGATATTCTTTCGCACCAACAACCTTCCGCCCAAGCCATCGGCTGCAATCACAACCCGGGCCTTGGTGGAATATTCCCGGCTGGCCCCTTTAAGCCGAACCTGTCGAAAATCCATTTCCAGTTCACCCAAGTCGGCCTGGGTATCTTCCAGAAAACATGCACCGGCATTTATGGCTTCCTGAATCAAACTGAAATCGAACCGCTCCCTTGATAGGACCATTTGCCGCTGCAGTGGGAAAGTTTCACTTAATCCAAGGCTTCCCAGACACATTTCATCCAGCGCGACTGCTTTATGATTCGTTAGAAGATGTGACAACCCGGAATCTTCAAGGGCGGCAACAGCATTACCGTTCAGACAACAACCGCAAACTTTTTGGCGGGGAAAAACCTGGCGATCCACCAGAAGGACCTTAAGTTTTTCCCTGGAAAGCAAAAATGCCGCCAGGGAACCTGCGGGTCCGGCACCAATAATTACAACATCCCATGCAACTTTGGCACATTCCTCAGGAGTTGGTGTTGGGCGACTCATGACTTGTACCAGGATAACAAGAACCTGCATGGCCACTTGGATTGAACCTTGGCACCGGATAGGCCGGCATGGTTTGCGATCTCTAGTGCCTCTGCCGCTGTAAATGCCCCAGCTACAGAACGGGGGCCATCCACACGCACCACGGGCGATGTTGTGACCAAATGAGATGCAAGCCATACCAGGTTCCAGTTCAACCACGACCTTTCCAAATCATTTATAAAAATGGCGCAGCGAGCGGCCTGTGCCATCCTTTTCAGAAGGACATTGGCTTCTTCCGAATCCAAGTGATGCAGAAACAGCGAAGAAATCACAATATCATGCCTGGGGAAAGGATCCCCCTCCAGGGCATCTGCCTCATGGCAAGTGACAGGCAGATTCATTCGCAAGGATTTTTCCCTTACCACATCCAGCGCAAGTGGGGATTTGTCAGTCACATGAAAACGTATGTTCCATTTGTGTTTTTTGGCTTTTTGAGCAAGTGCTATGGGAATATCACCACTGCCGGTGGCAATATCCAGAACTGAAAGAGAGGCTCCCCCCTGTTTAGAGGCAACTTGGATGATTGGTTTCCACAAAACTCCAGCGCCATTGCTGAAAAAATTAAGCCTCGCAAGCCCCTGAAGCGCCTGCCTGTGCAATACGGGATCCAAGTCTGGCTGATCCATCCATTCCGGCAATCGGTTTCGAAGGCGAAGATCTTGGGGCACCGGGTTTCCCTGCATTGACTAGGTACATTTTTATTCTATGCATCCACCCAAGGTTATTTGCTCCAATTTATAAATGTAATGCTACATTTAATACCGTGGCAAAGGATTCCCAACGTAAATTGGGTAATTAACAAAAGGCTAACCACCGATGAAATCGGCCAGATGGTCTCCATCTACCAAATGATGGATCTCCAAACAAAAAATTATCAACAGTAGCCAATGTCATATTGCGAAGGCCAAATTGAATTAGAGTAAAAACAAGAATTGCCAGCAGATTTTTGATAAAAAATAGGGCAAATTTTTGGGAAACTTACCGGATATATTGAGTAAAAATTTAAAAGCGTTCTAGATAATAGTAAAAATAACCAACCAGATCAGGCCAATGGCACCATATAGCGGATTCCGAGATAGTTTGGCAAGCGAGTTATACCATTACAACCAGTTCATGGTCGTAGCTTTTGGAAAAATGATTCGCAAATCGATTACATTCAAATCAATCACACTTTGCGCATAGGATTATTTTTTTAGTGCTTTATGAACAAAGCCGAATAACTCCGTAGTCGGCATGTCACCCTCGGAACCAAGATCATTGTTAATAGAAGTATGGTTTTTACCTGTAGCTGGATAGGCATTCGCCTGAACTCCTGCATCGTTCAGGGCTTTGGCAAGCTTTTGAGATTGAGCCTTGGTTTCGGGGTGTTCAGCAACATGAAGAATCAAAAAGGGTGGTATTCCCTTTTCCCTGGAAACATGGGTAATTGGCGAAAGTTCTTTCTGGGTTTTCTCATCACCAAACTTCTTCTTGTAACTTGTGGCACGGCGTTCTTCGACCATGCCTATTTGCATCGGCACATCGTAGGTATCTCCATCTACGGGAACACAGCCCTTCAAGATTTCAAACGAAAGCTTTTCAGCCTTCAGGTAGCGATTATCTGTACAAATCAAGGCTGCCAACTGGGCACCAGCCGAATGTCCCATCACAAAAATTTCTCGGCCATTGACCCCCATTTCACCTGAATGATCACATACCCACCGCAAAGCCTTGGCAAGGTCACCAGCCATCTGATGGATTGTTTGCGCCTCGGGCAAAAGCCGGTAATTCACAGAAACAAAGACAAATCCTTTTTGGGTAAATGCCAGTGGCTTTAATTGCACATCTTTTTTGCTACCAGCCTGCCAACCACCACCATGAATCCAAAAAACCATGGGTGCTTCCTTGGCGTTCGCAGGACTGTAAATATCCAACGTTTGCCTGGGGTTTTCGTTGCCCGCATAGGGAACATCCATCCGGACTTTTGGATCCGCATGAACCGACAAATGCGCCATCAAAAAGCCCACAGAAAGTGTTGCAGCCAACATGGTTAATCCTTTGTCAAAAACCGGTCGAAATTATTTCTTTGCGCCGTTCTTTACCCACGTTTTTACCATTTCGATTTCATCAGGGGTTGGGCGTATGGATGATTTTTTTGGTGGCATCAGCTTTGCATTGCCTGTCATGGTCATTACTAATTTGCTTTTATCAGGATCTCCTGGAACCACGGAGGCTTTTTTTCCTTTTCCCACAAGGGCCTCGTAAGAATCCAGTCTGTAGCCTGCCTTCGGTTTATTGGTACCATGGCAATCAACACAGTACTTGGTGAGAAAAGGCTGGATATCCTTGGCAAAAGTTATCACATCTCCAAAAACAGTTTCCCCATGAAGAAAAAGAACACCAAAGATCAGACCAGCCAACAAATTACTTTTCATAATATTTCCCCTTATAATTTCAACAAAAGTACCACATTATTTTACCATTCAAAACATGAATTTAAGATGAATACAAATGCCTTGCATGGATAAGGTTTTTAATTCCTAAGCATGATCAAATTTGGTTATGATCATCGCCTGAGCTCAGACAATGATTCCAATCTTAGAAAGCACAGCATGAATCGCATCCTTACCACCATCATCTTCTTGATGATTCCAATATTTGCGCTGGGGGAAGATCCAGCACAGGCAGCGCCACGCAACAAGGAATATCGCTGGATGAGCATTTCATCCTGGAAAGAACGCCATGAGAAATACCTGGCCCGAGCAAAACAAGGAAACGCAGATATTCTTTTCCTGGGCGATTCCATAACCGAGGGTTGGGGCAACAACCCCGCTTGGAAGAAACATTTTGCGGATCGCAAGGCCGTCAACTTTGGAATCGGTGGCGATACAACCCAAAATGTACTCTGGCGCATTCAAAACGGGGAATTGGAAGGCATCAACCCCAAGGTGGTTGTGCTGATGATAGGCACCAATAACTTTGGCCTGCACGGGGATCAACCTGCCGATGTAACCCGTGGAGTAAAAGCCATCCTAAGCACACTTCAAGAGAAACTTCCCAATTCAAAGGTACTTCTGCTGGCAGTTTTTCCCCGGGATCAAAAACCGGAAACTAACTTCCGAAAGAAGATAGCCACCTTGAACGGGGAACTTGCAAAAATGGCGGATGGGAACCGGGTGGTCTTTCAAGATATTGGCAGTGTTTTCCTTGATAAGGATGGCATGCTTACCAAGGAAATCATGCCCGATTTTTTGCATCTTTCTGAAAAGGGTTACTTCCTTTGGGCGGAAGCCATCGAACCCAAAGTGTTGGAGCTTATGGGCAAATAGTCCGTGCCAGATTTAACTGGCTAAAGCCTTTAACACTCGCTGGTGCATTTCCTCCAGAGATCTGGGATCGGCAAGCCTGTGGTCTCCACCAACCTCCACAAGATGTCCGGATGGAAGTTTGCTGTTTTCAATTAACTCTAAAGAATGTTGAAAAGGAATAACGTCATCCATCTTGGAATGCAGCACAACGGATTTGCTGTTGATCGTTTTCACATTGCCCCAATTTTTCCATGCCGGGCACAACAACACCAAAGGAACCTGATGATCTGCCAGATTCATGGCAACAGCCCCACCACGGGAAGACCCAACGACCACTGATGGCTGGTATTTTTCAAAAGCTTGTTGCGCAGTGGCAACAGCCTTCGCAAAATCATTGTCATCCAGCGCGGGATTGATCACCTCAAGGCCCTTGCCTTTCAGGTAGGTCGGTTTTACACCACCGGGGACCGATCTCCAGCCATGCAGAAAGAGGACTTTCATTGCAACCTACTTTGTCTTTTCTTCCTTCGGTTTGACAGTCAACTTAAGTGGTTTGGATGCCTGGGTCACCAAGGTGTTTGGCTTGGGGCTGGCTTTTTCATCCTTGCTAAATGGGACCTGCCCCTGGCCTGAAATCACCACAGAATAATCCCCCGGCTGACAGTTAGCCTGCACATCCAAGGTTACTTTGGCTTCGTTCTTATCTGCCGCAAGGATGACATTAGCCATCTTGATGGAATTGGGAAACTCAAGCGCCTGAAGTGTTAGCTGGTTTTTGAATTCCGGCCAAAGCCTGTCTAGCTTTACATTCAGTTCCAGTTTTTCACCTGCCTTTGCCTCTGCCGATGTTTTTTCAAATGTCAGTGCAAATGGAGCCGTGTCCCTTACAGCAAGCAATTGCTGGCGCATGGGCCTGCTGGATGCAATATTAGGTTCGCTCCAAACTCGCGAATAGGGTCTAACTTCGCGCTCCACAATCCCATCCCCCCGGTTTGCTGAAGCCACAAGCCGAATCGGAGCAGTGCACTCAGGGGCATCCTTGTCAGAATGGAAAACAATCAGGCCGTTGGAACTGTTGCGTTGAATCATCGGTTCGGCATGAACCCCCTCTGGCAATCCCTCGACCCTGACGGTAATGGGGCTGGAGGGACCCTTTTGGTGGATGATTAGATTCAACCAGGCAGTGCCACCCCTGCGAAGATTCAAGCCGTTGGGCCCTGGGTTCAGGGAATGATTGGAAGCAATGTGAAAATCAAACTCAAGCTTCTGGATGGCAAGAACATACTGAAACCTGGCGCCTCCCCGTTTGTAACGATCCTGAACAAAGAGGTGATATTTTTTGCCAGCGGTCAAATTCACCTGGCCTGAAGGATCACGCAAATGCCCATCAAAACCGTTCAACCGATGACCGTAGTCATCCAGTTCACCCACCTTTGCACCTTTTTCATCCTGCACAAAGACATAGGGATCCGCACGGCCTGCTATTCTTTCACAGTAAACTTCCAGGGAATAAGCACCTGTTTCTTTGGCCTCGAATTCGAACCAGTCTCCATCGCGCTCGGCATCAAATCTTCCGGAAACCACCGCAGGCAGACTGATCTTCTGGGCCTGCGATGCCGAATTATTCGGTTCTTGCTCCACCGTAACCGGGTGATCGGAAACCATTATGGGAGCAGTAATCAAACTTGTACCATCCACCATCACCAAATCCTGAAATCCGTTTAATGTACAGGTGGCTGCGGTGGGCAACACGCTATGCGAGGAAGGGTGCTCAAGAAACAGGTATCTGCCAAGTTTAAGAATGTCTTTCGGGGGTTGCACCTTACAACCAAACTCATTCAAAGGCAAATCCAGGACTGACCATTGCGATGGCTTGGCCTTTGTGCCCAAGTTCCGACCAAAAACCATGATATCGGCGGCAGCATTACCATAAACTGCACGCGGACTGACGTTCTCTAACTGGGGTTTATCGCTGATCACCAAACGATATGGCTGGCCACCGCGAAACGAAAGATCGTGCAATTTGACCAAATATTCCCCATCCTGGGGTGCGATAAAATCCAGAAATGGGTCTCTGCCGTCGTAATCGCCATTAGAGCCGACTTGTCTTCCCTGGCCATCATGCAGAAACAACACACCATCCATCTGGGAGTCCAACCGTTCAGCGTTGCAGGCAATGGTAACGCGTTGCCCCTTCTTCAGTTTAAATCGGTAGTTATCTTCCTTGCTGGTATCCGAAGTTCCATGAATGGCTGAATTTACCTCCACCGTCTGCGCTTGGGCATATTCATCATTTGGCTCTTTTTCCTGCACATCCATAAAACCACTGGAAATAGCAAAAGACCTGGGATTGCTTACGCCATAACGGGCAACTAACCAGCAGTCGTAAGTACCGGGTGGCACCTTGGAATCGACCGTGACTTCAAACTTGCGATCCTTAAGGAATTTCGATTTGATGCCAGGGTGATCAAAAACCAGATCCCTGGGGTCGTCCACATCATTCCCCTGGAATTCAATTTCAAGTTTTGCGCCTTGTGCTGCGCCAAGGGGAAAAATCCGATCCAGGCGAACCGATGGAAGATCAGCCCAAACTGGCAACACCAGCACAAGGGCCGGAATTGCCATCGCTATTGGTATACGAAACAAGATTTTCCCCTGAAAAGAAACCCGGCAGGGTTTTGCTATCCAATCAATTCCTGGATTGGTTCACCCTCGTTAAGAATCGGTAATGGACGCTGCGCCTGGTCGTAGAACGGCACATGATGATCAATACCAAGACAGTGATACATGGTGGAAAGCACACAACCCGGTGATGCAGGCTTGCTGGTTGGGTATTCAGCATTGGCGTTGGTGGAACCAACCACCTGTCCCATTTTTAACCCACCACCCGCATAAAGGACCGACATGGCCCCCGGCCAATGATCACGCCCAGCACCCGGATTGATTCTTGGTGTGCGTCCAAACTCACCCATCGCCATCACAAGCACTTCATCCTGCATGCCACGATCGCACAAATCCTGCACCAGCGCTGCCACAGCAAGGTCGAACTTTGGCAAAAGGTTGTTTTTTAGTCCCTTGAAATTGTCGCCATGGGTATCCCAACCACCCCCGGCCTGAATGGTGACAAAAGTCACACCTGCCTCCACCAGTCTGCGCGCAAGCAGGCAGCTTTGCCCCAAATCATTCCTACCGTAGGCTTCCCGTAAAGGAGCGGGTTCCTGCTGAATATCAAAGGCCTTTTGAGCCTTGGTGCTGGTCACCATCTCAAAGGCATCCTTGTAGAAGGAATCTAAACCCTCCAAGTCTCCCTTGGTATCAATATCCCGGCGAATGTTATCAATATCCTTGAGAAGGTCGCGCCGGCGGTTCAGTCGATTCGATGCGATCTTCTGTGGTAGTTTCAGATTACGTACCTGAAAACTATCCGAATTGGGATCATTATCTGGTGCGAAAGGATTGTAAGACGCCCCAAGATATGCCGCCTTGCCAAGATTCAAAAGCCTCGGCAAATTCACATAAGGAGGCATGACAGAATCATTGGCACCTTTTACCTTGGCAACCACCGACCCCACGGAGGGATAAATATTGTCATTTACTTCTATGGTAGGTTGGTAGCCTGTAAGCATCCACTGGGCACCCATGCCATGGCCTGCATTCGTATGGCAAGCCGAACGAAGAATGGCCAGTTTATCCATGATCTTGGCCTGGTGCGGCAAGTGCTCACTGATCTGGATGCTATTCACATTGGTGGAAATGGGCTTGAATTCGCCCCGAATCTCGGCAGGTGCGTTGGGTTTAAGGTCATACATATCCAAGTGGCTGGGCCCACCAGCCTGCCACACAAGTATCACCGATCTTTTCTTTCCGGATTTGTTGCCGTTGGCACGCGCCCTAAGCAGCGAAGGCAATGTAAGTCCGCCCAGTGCCAGACTACCCACCTTCAGGAACGATCTTCGGTTCACACCATCGCAAGTGGGTGTTCCATTTCCTATGAATTCCAGCATGGCAGATACTCCTAAAGCGGCATTAATGGTTGAACATGAACTCGCGGGAGTTCACGATCGCCCATAACACATCCTCGTAAGCCTGTTGTTTGTCATCTACTTTTGTAACAAAGTTCATCAACTTGGTTTTCTCCGCCGCGGTTGGAAGGCGTGAGAATGCCCCCAAATATAATTCATCCAGCAACTCTTCCATCGGCTTTTTGGACTGGATCAGTTTTGTCAATCGACCTTCCTTGCTGGAAATTTTTCCCTCAACCTCTTCCGAATTGGAAAGCAAAAGCACCTGTGCAAGGGTGGCACCCGTGGATCGTTCACATTCGCAAGCGGTAACCCTGCGAGGACGGTCGAATGTATCCAGGAAATAAGATCCGAAGTTTTCGTGGGGCAAATCTATCGCACGACCGTTCGCGCTGATACCACTAAGGCCGGCTTTATTTCCGGTAACCTGGTTCACCACATCCAAAAACACCTCGGCAGGCATCCTTCGTGCATAATAACGGGCAAAATTCTGTCGATCATTCCTGTTGTAATCCGTTGGCTCGGAACCAACCTGATACAATCTACTGTTAAGTATGGTTCGGATGACAGCCTTGGTGTCAAATTTGCTCTTCACAAACTCTTTAGCCAGATAGTCCAACAGCTCGGGATTACTGGGGGGATTGGTTTCTCGCAGATCATCCACCTCCTGAAATAGCCCGCGGGCAAAGAAATGGCCCCACAATCGGTTGACCATGGTCTTGGAAAAATAAGGATTCTCCGGTTTTGCCATCCAATCCACCAAGGCATGACGAGGGTCTTCCTCCTCGGAGAATTTTGGTTCACCTCCATCGAGGTACTTGGGTTCCGGGGTTTTGCCCGTGAGTGGATTTTTTTCTCCAGTGGTAACCTTGGCCGAGGCAAAATAGGGAGGTGGTTCGCCAAAGCTCTTTCTTCCAAGACGCGTGAAAAAGCCAGCTAATCCATAATAATCGGCCTGACCCCAGCGTTCGTAGGGGTGATGATGGCAACGAGCACATTGCAACCGAACCCCCAGGAAAATCTGCGCGGTATCCGCTGTCACCTGATGCACCTGGTCATCCCTGCTTTGCCAGTACCAATTCACGGCCGGCGCATCCTGCCATTCCCCGGAAGCCGCTATGATGCCACGCACGAACTCATCATAGGGCCGATTCCGGGCAATCATATCCTTGATCCAGTTGTGAAAAGCGTAGGCTGCACGATCCGCGCCCGCGTGACTGGAATTACGCAATATGCTGCCCCACTTCATCGCAAAATAAGCGGGGTAATCCGGTCCATCCAGAAGCTTATCCACGAGTTTGGATCGTTTAGCAGGATCTTTGTCGTTTAGAAAGGCCTTGGATTCATCGGTAGTTGGCAAACGGCCGCATAAGTCCACTGTCAAGCGCCGTATGAAAGTCCCATCATCGCAAACCGGTGAAGGCTGTAGCCCAAGCTTCTTCCATTTATCAAGGGCAAGTTCATCCACTTTGTTGATTGGTTGAAAACCATCATAACTCAACGAAGCTTTGCCATGAGGCACCATGACATTGCTGACAGCTACAAAACCCATATGTCTGGCCATGATGGCGGCTTCCCCGCTCAGACTGCCAGCCTTGACCATGCCCGAAGCATCCACATTGGCTATCACATCCAAGTTGCTGGAGAATTCACTTTGGCGGGTGACATCACGAACTGACCCATCGGAATATTCTGCGATCACAGCAATCTGCTGGCTCTGCCCGGAAACGTAGATGCCATCTTTTGGCAGCATGCGAATTCGCTGCACTGTGGGTATGTTCTTTGCCACCGGAGGCGCCCCCGCCATGATCCAGCGCAACATGGTCTGATAATCCGAAGATTCCGGGGCAAGTTTCTTACCACCCCCATGAGGCATCTGCCCAGAAGCCTTAAGGAGAATAAGGCTCTTTTCGGCGTTGGCTGGAAAAATCCTTCGACCTTTGGCCTCTTGTGTAATGCTTTCAAAATCAAATTCAGAATCAAAACCAAAAAGGGATAGCTTGAAACCATTCTGACCACTAGCTTTCCCATGACAACCACCCGCATTACACCCGTGCTTGCTTAAAAGTGGTACAACCTCGGTTCTAAAATCGATCGCTCTTCCCTGACTTACACCCTGTACCTTTACAGGCACTAAAATGGAATTACCCCCAACTTTCACCTGTACTTGTGTTTCTCCATCCCCTAAGGGAACCACAAAACCTTTTGCATCCACCCTGGCAATTTTTTCATTTAGGGATTGAAAAGCTGCCCGATTTGTTGCATCCACACCAGATTGCGAAACTAATATCTGCCAGCCTGCAAAACCATCGTGAAAATGAATCAACTTCTCGGGTGAAAGCACCCTTATAGATTGATCAGCCCAGATATGGCTTGAACCAAAGAAAAAACAGACCAAAGCAATAGGGTAAAATGGCAATACAGATCTGGTTTTAAAGTGGTTGTAAGTCAAAACCGCACCATGTTGGCAGGAAGTATAGTGCTAATTTGTTGGCTTATGTAAGGTATTGTAAGCACAACTTATATAAGGCAATTTACCTCTAAAACGAGTCAAAAGCCAATAGAAATAAGGTTTCTAATCACGAAAGCCGCCTTTTATTAAGGAAAAAGCACTCATGAAACGCTCATTAAAATGGCTTATCGATGACTGGCAATGGCCTCAAGCCGCTTTGTTTTGTGGAATCGTCTGCCTGGTTTTACTGGGGGCAATTTTCCCAATACTAAATCTTGCCACCCTTATCGTGGCGCTACAGCTTCCCAACTACATGATCCATCAATTCGAGGAACATCATAACGACCGTTTTCGAAACTTTGTGAATTTGCAAATGGGAAATGGCAGAGAAGTGCTTACCCGAAACGCCACCTTTTTCATCAATTCCGTTGGGGTCTGGGGTGTCAATCTCTGTTCACTGGCACTGATGGCCCATCTCCACGAAGGGTTTGGCCTTTTTGCGATCTACCTCACGCTGGTCAATGGAGTGATCCACTGCATCCCAGCTATGATTCAAAGGACTTATAATCCGGGCTTATGGACAGCAATTGTTGTCTTCCTGCCGGTGGGCGCTTTGGGATGTTACCACCTTTGGAACAACCCAACCCTATTTCACCTAGCGGGATTGGGAACCAGCATACTTATCCATGCGATGATTATTGTTTATTTGAAAGCACAGCTTCGGAAGGCGCCGGCCAGCGCACCGTAAACACCGAACCCCTTGGGGAACGCTGACCCACCGAAATGGTTCCGCCCATGGACTCAACCACCGCCTTGCAAATACTAAGACCAAGTCCAAAACCACCGGGCTGATCCCCCTCCCTTTGACGGGACCTGTCACTGCGAAAGAACCGATCAAACACATGAGGAAGATCCCCCGAGGAAATACCGACACCGTCATCCTCCACTTTTAAGATGACTTTGTCCCATTCGCGGGCGAGGTTAATTTTAATTTGCCCGTGTTCAGGTGTATATTTGATGGCATTATCCAGCAAATTGTTAACCAGTTGCTGGACTAATCTGGAATATCCCTCCACCATGACGGAACGCCCTATGTGGGCTTCTAATTCAATCTCTTTGTGCTCGGCAACATCGCGAAACATTCCCAGTGATTTAACCACAATATCGGTCAGGCAAACTTTCTCTGCCACAAGGGCGGGACCGCCTTCTGCCTCGGCAATAATCAATAGTTGATTCACCAACACCCGAAAATGTTCGCATTTGTCAGAAATGTCTGACAGAACCTCTTTGTATTCCGTGGAGGAACGGTCACGGGAAAGTGCCAATTCCGCCGCGGCACCAATGGCTGCCAGCGGAGAACGCAGCTCATGCGCCGCATTGGCAACAAACTCGCGGTTTGAACGAAGGAACTTGGCTATCCTGTCCAGAAAACCATTGATCGTTTCAGACAACCTGTCCAGTTCATCACCTGTTCCGCGCACCGGAAAGCGTTCTTCCAACTTTTGCGGACGCATTTTCAGGGTGGTATCTATAATCTCCGCAACTGGGCGGGTGGCCCTAACAGCTACAAGATAAGCCCCCACAGGCACCAGCAAAACCACAATACCCATTGATGCCACCATCAGCCATGTAAGATCCCTTACATCCTCTTCCACCAAGTGAAGGTCTGACCCCACCCGAAAACCATGAAAACTTTGGGCAGCCTCCCCTTCCATGTCTTTATCCAAAGATCGGTAGGAATCAGCGGAAAAAAGCCCATTCTTTTTCAGGTGCGGCCTTTGGGGAAGCGGGTCCTTGCCGGCACCTCGGCTTGTCCAAATTGGTTTCTCGTTGATATCAAACAACTGCACAAACAAACCACGATGACGATGACTTTCCGTATGTCGGGTTATCTCGGCATGAATCGCCTCGATATCCGGGTGCATGGCCATGGCTGCAAGTTCAATCTCGGTGGCATCTTCCCTTAACAATTGGTCAGTTTCCCGGAGCAGTGCCACTCGAAAAGCCGTTCGTAACACAAAAAGAGTCAAACCAACGGCAATGAGAACCACCGCCATATTCCAAAGCATCAGCCTAAATTTTAAGGTTTGAAATTTACTACCGATTTGAAAGAAGGACATATCCACGACCCCGCACTGTTTCCAGGGTGGACTCTGTGCCACCCTTCTTTAGTTTATTGCGAAGTCGGTTAATATGCACTTCAATCACATTTGTGGTACCTTCCCAATCGGAATCCCAAATGTGTTCACAGATCATTTTTCTTGGAACCACCTGCCCTGCATGCCGAATTAAAAGCTCCAGGACGGAAAATTCCGTTGGAGTAAGCATGATTTCCTTTTCACTCACGGAAAGTTTTCTGGTTGTAAGATCCAGTTTAAGATCCCCGGAAACCAGCACCATTGCGGGCTTGGTAACAGAACGTCTGCAGATGGCATCCAGCCTGGCAATTAATTCTTGAAGGGCGAATGGTTTCACCAGATAGTCATCCGCACCAGCTTTAAGGCCAGAAACCCTTTCCTCCACGGATCCAAGCGCTGTAAGTAAAAGCACCGGGGTCTTGATGCCTTTTCCCCTAATTTCGCCCAGAATCTCGATTCCATTTTTTCCTGGCAGCATAATATCCATGATGATGGCATCAAATTGCTGCCCCAACGCTTTCTCAAGTCCGAGCATTCCTTCCCTTGCCCAGAAACATTCATGACCCGCTTCATTTAAACCTTTTTTAAGGCTTTTGCCGATTAGCGGATCATCTTCTATCAAAAGAAATTCCATGCATGCTTTCTAATCTTTTTCACACAACTTCAGAATTCAGTTGGATTCTCTCCATTTTCATACCACTTCATTCGACCAAGGCCATCAACCTTAAGGATTTGTAATCCAATTGTCGTTGTAAAAAACGGGCCACAGATCATATTTGAATATGTGGCAACGAGAAAGTCTTTGCGCCCTGGGAATATATCCTTGAATTCGACAATGCTTGGTAATTTCAAAAAGAATGCGCCCAAGGACATCATATCCGGTTTCTTTGTGTTTCTAATTGCACTACCGCTTTGCCTTGGCATTGCCAAGGCCAGTGGTTTCCCTCCCATAGCTGGACTGTTCACCGCGATCCTGGGTGGCATTATAACACCATGGTTTAGCAATTCGGAATTAACCATCAAGGGACCTGCGGCGGGTCTGATCGTAATCGTTGCAGGTGCTGTTCAGGAATTTACCGAACTTACCAAGGGATCAAACGACCCCATGCTTGCCTATCGCCTGACCCTTGGGGTTGGCGTGGTCGCCGGGGTTTTACAAATACTTTTTGGACTTTTGAAAGCCGGCAGGTTTTCAGACTTCTTTCCCAAAGCCGCTGTTCATGGCATGCTGGCAGCCATCGGGATTATCATTTTCTCCAAACAATTCCACACCGTCCTTGGTGTGGTGCCCGAATCCAAGGAACCTTTGAAACTACTTTTGGAAATTCCAAACAGCATTATGAACTGGAACCCCGAGGTTGCCTGTATTGGCTTTATAAGCCTGGCGATACTGTTTTCTTTTCCGCTAATGCCGTTGGAATTCAGGAAGTTTGCCCCAGCCCCCATGGTGGTCATTATTCTTGGCATCGCAATGGGCCACTGGTTTGATTTGGAGCATGAACACAAATATTTGTTTCTTGATCATCACGAATACGATTTGGGACCAAGATTCCTGGTTGAAATTCCATCAAATCTTCTGGAAGGAATTACATTCCCGCTGTTTACCGCCGTTACAACTTGGGTGGGAATTAAATGGATCCTTTTATTTTCCCTTGTTGGAACACTGGAATCCATTCTTAGCGCCAAAGCCGTGGATATGATTGATCCTTTGAAACGCAAGACAAACTTGGACCGCGATGTTCTTGGTATTGGCATTGCAAACACCATTGCCGCGTTCATCGGTGGTTTGCCCATGATTTCAGAAATCCTGCGCAGCAAGGCCAACATCGACAACGGGGCGAAATCCAGATTGTCGAACACATTTCATGGATTGTTTATTCTGCTTTTTGTTGCCACAGTGCCCTGGCTTATCCACAGCATACCCCTGGCATCGCTTGCCGGCCTTTTGGTGTATACCGGTTACAGGCTTGCCTCACCCGGTGAGTTTGTGAAGGTTTACAAAATCGGCCCGGAGCAACTGATCGTTTTCGCCAGCACCTGTATCGGCGTTTTGGCAACTGATCTCCTTATCGGGGTTGCGATTGGCATGTTGGTAAAGGTTTGCATTCATTTGTACAACGGCGCAAAGCTTCGCTATATTTTCAGCCCAAATCTTTCCCTGGAACAATCCGGGAACAATCACATGATCATGCATGTGAAGGATGCCATGGTTTTTACAAACTGGCTATCATTCAAAAAATCCTTCACTCAAAATGGCGCCTACGGGGAAATAACCATCGATCTTTCAACCACAAGCCTTGTGGATCACACCGTCATGGAAAGTCTTGAGGAACTGGTGGAAGAGGAAAAAGCTCATGGCAGGAAAATTCATGTGCAAGGTCTGAACGACATGAAACCCATATCCTCACATCCACATTCCGCCAGAAAAAGCATCGTGATGACTGTTCCGGATTTTGCCAAAAGGAACAAATAAAAGTCATGCAGACTTTTAGGCCCTGATCTGTGTACATTGATCCAATGACAGGCAGCAACAAAGACAATCATTTCATGCATTCCCATGATTCAGCCAAGTTGAATGAATTGGTAATTCATGCAATTGAGCACGCAACCCATCTGCTGCCTGCTCAGGGCCCAATTACCACTTTTGTACACCACAACCCCCTGCACCATTTTGAAAACATAAAGTTTGAGAAAGCTCTCCAGCAATTTCACCCCATCTATGGCAACCAGATGTTATTGGGTGAGCAGAGATTCCGCAAAGAAATGGACGCTGGAAGAATCTTGGCTGAAGATATAAGGTACCTACTGAAAGAGGACCTTGGAAATTCTGCATTCGAGCAAATAACACCAGGTTTCAACAAGCTTGATTTGCGCTGGCAGTTATTGAATCAGCGCCATTTTCCCGCATCGGCTCAGGAAGTTTGTTGGCTTGTTTCTAATTTTTCCCTTGGTAACGAATCGAATTCTTCAAGGGCCATCCTTTCCGCTCCGGAAATGAACAACCTATTCAACAAATGCCTTTCCTTTGCTGCAAATACTCACAAACCAAATAATCATGCAGGCAGTCTCAGACACCGGGATATCCTCAAATCCAAAACAGGGATCGACAGTGATTTTCTGGTTCACGAGCTGCTCATCCGTTTTTGTTCACTTTATCTGGATCAAGGGTTTGGAATTTGGAATCTTCCAGCCAAGAATCAAGGCTTCTTAAAGGCATTTAGTAATCTTGCCGGGTCAAACAGTCTGGGTTTTGGTATCTGGGCAATAAAACTGGGAAGCATTCTGAAGAATATGGAGTCCAGGAATCTGGATGCTGTCGGAATCATCAGAGAAACCTTATTACATTTGGGGATTCAGCCTGATGATTTTGAGAGTTACTTGGAAAACAGCCTGCTAGCCTTACGAGGTTGGGCTGGAATGATCCACCAGTTGGAATCCCGACCTGACAAGGTTCCGCATCCTATTCCTTCAAACAGCCTGGTAGAATTCCTGGCTGTTCGATTACTGATGGATCAACTGGCTTTGGAATACTTGTTGAAAAGATCCACAACTTTAAAAAATATTTCCCTTTCGCAACTATGGGAAATGCGCCAAAACCATGCCGCCGAGGAGGCTTTAAGCCAGGATCACCTTCTGGCATGGGAACTTTTTTCATTGATAATCAACAATTCCCAAGGAAGCGGCGATTCCCCCACGGAAAATCACTGGGGGTCTATTTTGAGGGAATGCATGGAGTTCGATGGATTTCAAAGAAGATCTTTGCTGCAGAAAGCCTACGAAAAAAAACTATACGATCAATTTCTTTCGTCGCTTCATGCTAACGATCTATCAAAGGATTCCAAACAGATATCATTCCAGGCCATTTTCTGTATTGATGAACGCGAAGAATCGCTGCGCAGGCACCTGGAAGAGTTGGACCCTTGTGCGGAAACCTGGAGTGGTGCTGGGTTCTTTGGAATTCCCATGTATTACAAAGGGGAAAACGAAAGCTTCTACGCCCCCTTGTGCCCCGTTGTGATTACTCCTTCCAAATGGGTTCGGGAAGTTACTTTTGGCGAAATTTCCAAAGTCCATCGCTCCAGAACCAGAACCATGCACACCCTTCAAAGGGCACGCCATGAATTTCATGTTGGAAGCAGAAAGTTTTCCATGGGCACCATTCTGGCAAATACCATGGGATACCTGGCTGGCATTCCACTTGCACTCAACATCCTGTTTCCCAATTTTTTCAGGAAACTGAAAACCAGACTAGCAACTTTCAGGGATGAAAAACAACCAACCCGGCTTACCTTGGAGCGACAGCAAGACCCACCGGATAAAAAGGATGGACATTTTGGCTTTTCCCTTGCCGAGCTTGCATCCATGAGCGAACGCTTTCTGAGGGACATTGGCTTAACCAAAAATTTTTCCCGCCTGGTAATCATTCTTGGACACGGTTCGACAAGTGTGAATAACCCTCATCTCAGCGCATATGATTGTGGGGCATGCGGGGGTTCGCCTGGTGGTGCAAACGCCAGGGCACTTGCACAAACCTTGAACGATCCCAGAGTTCGGCAAATCATGAACGCGAACGGATTGAACATTCCGGAAAGCACCAGATTCCTAGGCGGTTTGCACAACACCTGCAACAATGAAATCGATTATTTTGACTTGGATTTGCTTCCTAAAAGCCATCAGGAAGATTTTTTCAAGGCCAAATATTCACTCGAGGAGGCAAGCAAACGCAATGCACATGAAAGGTGCAGAAGATTCATGTCTGCCCCTTTTGGCATGAGTTTCCAAAAAGCGAAAAACCATGTCGAAGGTCGTTCGGCCGACCTTGCGCAACCCAGGCCCGAACTTGGCCATGCCACCAACGCTTTCTGCCTTGTGGGTAGAAGAAGCCGCAGTAAAAATATTTTCATGGATCGCAGGGCGTTTCTTGTTTCATATGATCCCACCCAAGATAATGACGAAAAAGAGACCCTTGCCAGAATCCTTGGCGCGGTAATTCCTGTTTGCTCTGGTATAAATCTTGAATTCTTTTTTTCACAGGTGGACCAGACAGGCTGGGGCTGCGGAACAAAATTGCCTCACAATCCAACTTCCATGCTTGGTGTCATGGACGGGGCCGCCAGTGATTTACGCACCGGCTTGCCAAGGCAGGTTATTGAAATTCATGAAGCTGTGAGGATTCTTTTCGTTCTTGAAAGTACACCGGAAGGTATTACCAAGGTTCTGGATCGTTCCACCCAGCTTGCCAACATCTGCTACAACGGGTGGATCCGAATGGCACTTCTTGACCCGGCAAGCAAAAAAATGTGGATACTGCAAGGCAAAGAGTTTATCCCTTATGAACCAACGAGAACTCAAGTGCCCATGGCATCTTCCTCCTTGAAATGGTACGCAGGCCACCGCGAAGATCTCGATTTTGCCTTACTGAAAAGCGATTCGCTAACGATACCAAAACAGGGGATTGTGACATGAACATGGACCCCCTGATTTTGCAATCGTCACTTTTTTTCTTAACCATGGCCCCGGTGCTACTTCTGGTGGCATTAGCCAGCCTGATGATAATTCCTCTGCGCTTACCAGAACCCTGGATTGCTTTTCTGGTGAAAACAGGTGTCATCCTTCCTTTAATTTCTTTGGCGGCTATAGGGTTGGAACTGATTCTGGCGGGAAAGCCCCAGATTACTTATGCCCCATTGGAAATGTTCACACTGGGTAAATTTCAATTTGAGATCTCTTATTTTATCGATATCAAGGGAATATCTTTCACTCTACTGGCACTTTCACTGGCATACACCATCGCTTTCTTTGCCCAAAGGTATATGCATCGTGAGCCGGGCTACCTTAGGTTTTTCACACTATATTCTCTTTTTGTTGCCGGCATGACCATGGTCACACTTGCCGGCACGGTGGAAACCTTGTTTATTGGTTGGGAAATGGTGGGGCTATCCTCGGCATTATTGGTTGCATTTTTCCAGGAACGCATTATGCCCACGCGCAATGCATTCCACCTCTGGCTGGTGTACCGGGTATCTGACGCCGCTTTATTTTTAGGAATGTTTTTTCTGCATGAGGCGATTGGTGAAGTCTTCTTTCAAACCCTTCTTGAGCAGGGTCGTGGCGCTGTGGGCGATGAACACAAAAGCGCAACCTTATTTGTGGCAGGAATGATGATTGTTGTTTCCGTGATGGCAAAATCTGCCTTGATTCCATTTTGCGGGTGGTTGCCTCGTGCCATGGATGGCCCAACCCCATCCAGTGCTATCTTTTATGGTGCCATTTCCATTCATATGGGTGCCTTTTTATTGATTCGCATGGCACCACTTATCGAATTGTTTCCCTCACTATGTTGGATGATTGTTTTACTCGGGTTGGCAACTTCAGTCCTAAGCACCATCATTGAAAAAGCACAATGCGACATGAAAAGTATTCTGGCTTTTTCCACACTAACCCAGGTTGGAATCATCATAGCCGAAATCGGCATGGGCTGGGACAAGATTGCCATGATTCACATTATTGGCCATGCAATCTTAAGGGCTTACCAGTTTCTTCATGCCCCATCCTCTTTTCAGGAATACAAGAGCCTTCAGGAATCCCTGGGAAGCTATTCCATAAATCAGGGTAGCATTCAGGAGATCCCACTGCCATTTTGGAACAATCAGTCACTTTACAGAGTGGGTTTTTTCCGGGGTGGCATGGATGCGATTATGAATGACTGGCTACTCCAACCTTTCCTCGGACTTTGCAGGTTATTCCAATCCTTGGAGGAAATACTTTTCTGTTCCAACAAGACTGGTCCCAACAAGGCCCCTGTTCCTCCCCAAGGGGGAAGCAATGGATAATTTGCTTCACCTTGTGGCATTGGGAATTTGCTGCGTTGGTGCCTGGGGTGTAAGACTGCTTCAACCCCTAAATGCAAGATCTGCAAGCAGCAGCATCTCGGGTCTTGCTTTAATTTTGTGTATTTGCGCATCTTTGTTGCCCGGCGAAGAAAAACCAGCACAGCTTATGGGTGATAGCTGGGCTTTGCTGGCCTCTTTGGTAGGTTTCCTAAATCTTCTTTCCATCCCAAGGACCAAATTTCTCAGCCCAGGCCAAACCTCGGTTTTAACGGTGGCGCTTCTATTTCAGTCCACCGCAATCGCAACAACCATTTTTTCTAGCACCAAACAGCTTCAGATTCTGCTTGTTATCGAATCCTTCCTTCCATTGCTTTCCCAGCATTTATTGCCACAACGATACAAAAGCTTCCCAATCTTTCAGGCGATTGTGCTTTGCTTGAGTTCGTTTAACACATCAGACTTTCAAACTTTGGGAAAAGTGCTTCAAGTGGTTCTTATCATGGCCAGACTGGGTTTATTTCCTTTCCATGGAACCATGGCAACCTTGGGCAAACATTATGGTTTTAGCCTGGTTCTACCCATGATCCTGAGTCCCATTCCATTACAGTTGTTAATTCAGGTGGGCCTTCCCGTGGCGCCTGATCAACCCTATCACGGCACCCTTAATACCTTTTGCTTGATCAGCCTGATTTATTTTCCGTGTATCTCTTTGGTGCAAACTGATGCCCGAATGTATTGGGTTTATTTAACCATGGGCGTTCATTCTTTGGTGGTAATGGCTTTAAATCAGTACCATGCCTATATCATTGCAGCGGGATTGTTGTACTTTTTTGCAACCTGGATCACCCTGGCTGGCATGGGTTTGGTTTTAAGAAGTTTAGAATCCAGGTTCGGCAGATTAGACATCAGGCATTATCTTGGTCTGTACCCAGCATCCCCCATACTCGCCATTGGGTTTCTAATGTTTTCCATTGGTTGCACCGCATTCCCCGGGTTTATTACTTTTCTGCCCTTGGAAATCATCATGCATGGGATACTTGAAGAATCCATGCCATCTGGAATCATCTTGCTGCTATCTGCATCCATTTTCTCAGCAGGAAACCTGTGGGTGTTTTTCAAGCTGTTTTCAGGAACCCGGGAAATATCCGGAGCCATATTCCAAGCAAAGAAACGGGAAATCATCACTGTTTGCTTCCTGCTTTTTATCGCAGTTTTCGGCAACCTGTTTATCCCCAGAATAATTTCCCAAACCACAGAGCGAATCGAAAAGCATCATCTCCAAAAACCTGCAATTTCACACCAATAGACTTTTATTGTTGCGGCACATTAACCTCTCGTATCACTGCTCCATTTTCCTCGCTTAGCACCAATATTGAGAACTTTTCCAAGGCTGTTTTTTCTGGCGTACTCACACTTGCATAATCAAACCTTCCTCGAAGATCGGTGTAACCATCCTTGTGAAATTTCACATTTCCGTTGGCATCCCGGGAATAGACTTTCACATAAGTTTTCCCCAGGGGTTTGCCATCCTTCCTGCCGGCAACCTTAAGCTGGCCATAATTTTCCATCCACTGCACATCCATGGCATTGGAATAATAGGGAAGTGATTTTGCCTTGCCCTTGGACACAATTTCCACAAGCAGATTCTTCTTGGAAAGCATTTCGGGGATTTCAACTTCGATTTTCCCATTCATTTGGGGAAGTTTTACCTCAACCACATGATTTGGCACAATCCATGAGAACTGCTTGCCAGACTGTTGAACAAATGGATTTCGACTAAACAACAATTCCACATCCATGAGGTAATATTGAACCTTCGCATTGGAAAGGTTTTGCCAGTTCAGTTGAAGTTTGTTGCCATTAATTACAAAATCCATCGCAGGTTCATTGGCAGCCAATTGAGATTGTTTCTGATCCCGATCATCCTGATCCGATGCCTTGGACTTTTGACCCATGGATTCATCCACCTGGGAAATGATTTCCCTGAAGGCGTTTGCCCATCGGGCTACAGGATAATTTTCATATCCCAGGGCTATACGCTTTGCCTCGGCAGGATTCTCGAGAGTCATTTCAAGGTAAGCCTTGAAATAATCGTGTTGGATTTTTGACCCGATTTTTTGAACATCCACCTTTTTGAAACTGGCAATAGCTTCTTCAAAGCGATCTTGCAGTAACAAGTAATATGTCAAATCCATCAAATTTTCATGAGTTAATTCTGCCTTGTAGGAAAGCTGCCTAAGAAAACGATGATACTGCTCATGAAAACGATTGTTGACAATTTGCCTTCGGCTGCCCAATGAATGGATTCGGGCATTTACAAGCGGTTTGTATTCCAAGTGCTCGTAAGAATGCCTTTCGACAGGGTTTAAATTCAAAATCTTACTTTGAATTTCACCACCACACTCAGCAATCAGATTTGGATTATGCTGCAAGTACTGGTCAATAACCGCGGCGTCCGCATGTTGTATGGAATACGACCACAGCACCGGATGAAACACTTTCCTGGAATCCAACAAGGATATTACCTTGGTAAAAAATGCCTTATCCTTCATTCGCCAGGCAATCTTTTCCAGATTAAGTGACTGAATATTCTCCCGATCAAGGAATTTCAAGACCTCATCCTCGCTGCCATTCTGGGATACATATTCCCACGAAGCGGTATCCACCTTGGTGGGTGCTTCCACTACTTCAAAGATAAAAGGTTTGGCGCTGGTCACATGTTTTTCGTTCTTTGCCACCAAAGCCGGGTAATGCGGATATTTGCCAGCAGCGGGGAAATAAAAGAGGTAATCCAAAGTCTGCGTGCGATAAGGTTCCAGGTCCAGCGCAACAGACTTTGTGAACTGGGCACCAGCAAGCGGGATTGCCCCAACAGGTATTTGCAATAGCACAGTCAGTTTTTGCCTGCTGGAAGTTGGATTGGTAACCACAACCTGGCAGCCATAAACTGTTTGCCGAACGAATTCGCCGGTGATGAATTTATCCAGCTTTTCTCCCTGAACCTCAAGATACCTTTCACCCTGCTTGTAAAAATCCTGGCTGATTAAAATATTGATGGGATTCGGTAATGCCTGTGAATTTTGAACTTCCTCATGAAAAATGATTACCGGCGAACCCTGTTTCAATTTCATCATATTGTTGTCATGCTTGATTTCGGGCTTTGAAGCCTCAAAAGGTAAATCAAGCACCGAAAGCGCAAGAATCATTTCGGTAAAGTTACCGGAGGCTTCGGGAAAATGTTTGCTTAGGAAAGGCTTTTTACCCTCGTGCTGGGCATAATCCGACCAGAACCTGTTAAGCTTTACCAATTCCTGATTTTGATTTTGAATCGGAAGATTAAAGTAGTTATTTTCAGCCCACTCCATGGTTGGGTCAACCTTGCGAAACAACTGTTCCACAAAAACCTTTTCCCGTTCCTTGAAATACAGAGATTCATCCATGTTTTTTTGAAGGTCTTTACCATCTTGCGCCTTCGTGGCACCCTCCCGCCTTCGCAAATCATCCCTTTTGCCGGCTTCTTTCATTTCGCCTTTTGCATCCGCGGCGGACCTTTCACTGGCGGCGTTCTTTTTATTTCCAGGTCCTGCCGCGCCCAAACCACCCAAATTTCCTCCACCAGCAAAACCTGGAAGGGCACCTGAAGTGGGAACTGGCATTCCGTTTGCGTCTCGTTCCAATCCTCTGCCAAGATTGGTAGCTTTTCGTAACTCTGCCTGTTTTTCTTTTAGCTGCCCCTGCTGGGCTTGCAACATTCCAAATTTATCTCCTCCTGATAAATCCTCCAGGATAATGGAAGAATCAAAAAACCAGTTGGCTTTTTCAGTATTGAGTGGCATCAAATCCAACAGGTCGGAAAAATATCTATTCAAGCGACTTTTTTCACCATCAATCCGTTCGGAAAGCAAGGTTTTCTCCGCAACATTCAGTGCACCATAGCGCCAGGCTTCCTTCTGCCCTTCGAGAGGAAGGTTCAGCAGCCATAGGTCCATGAATGTCTTGTCTTTCTTGTTGGATAGAAAGGGCTTAACAACTTCCTTGAAAAATTCCGGATCTTTCTTGAAGATAAAAAACGAAAGCTCATGGCAGGCTTTTTCGGAAAAATGTTTCCTTTTTTCCTCTGGCTTCAAATTTTTCCATTGGGTTACAAAGGCAAATTGTGCCAAAAAAGGGTCCTTGGAAAGGGATGTATAAAGGGCAAATACCTTGCCTAGCGAATCATAAACTTCCATCCTGGCAGAACCCACATCCCGCAATACAAATTCCTGATCGGGTTGAAGAATGGTTATTTGCTTCTGCTGGGAAAACTTCTTGGAGGGATCCAATCCGTTCGCAAAGCGCAGGTCCACAATTTTTGCAGGCTGTTCAGCTAAATAAACGGAACGCATAGTGGTGGATACCGGATCCACCAGCACGACATGAATCATCGCATGGGGCCCAAGTTTTTCCCTTGGAATGCGAATAATTCCACTTTCATCGGGCACAAGGTTTGTAAGCACAGCAGAGGAATCCGCCAGAAAATCAAGATTTGCAAATGCGGAATCCTGGGAAACTGGCGGGGCCGCCGCTTTTGCCATCGGGGGTGCCGCTGGCTTGGACATTTCCTCCTTGGCTCTTTTGTCAAACGCTTCGCCACCTACTGCAAGTTGTTCACCAGTTTCCGTGGAACGGACTGCCCAGGGATTCAGCAGCAGGGAAGGCTTGGCAAGCATATTGCCTGCATAAACCTTCTGCCCTTTTCTATCCAGTACATAGCGATATTCATCACCAATGTTACGGCCAACCACATAAACAGAGTCATTGAAACCGGGAATTACGCCATCCAATTCAGCATCCCGCACTTCGGAAAGTTTGCCATAGGATGAAAAAACGGGGTGGTATCTATTGGCAAAAAGATGCACTCGGCTATATGGGGTGGGGTTTTTCACATGGATCGTCAAATCCTTGTCCGTGATTTTCAAATCGCGAATGTGCGATGTTTTCAAATTTTCAGTACGCATCCATCTGGTTTTTCCAAGAATAAATCCCTCTGCTTTTTCCCCGTGGATCACTCGAATGCGAATTTTTTCGCCGGTCCTCTTCATGGTAAGGTCATAATCCCCGGGGGGCAGTCCCTGGATGACCAGCATTCCATCCATGATGGAAACATCGTTCAGACGATCTGCAACAATCGCGTTTCCCCGCAATTCCAGAAATGCATAATCTTCTGGCAGAACCTTTAGACCTGTACCTAGGTGCGGTAACTGAACCGGGTCTCCATGGCGGGAATGAATCAACTGGCGATAAGTATGCCGATCACCTTCGAGGGTCCATGTGTGACTTGTCCCCTCGGTACCACGCACCGTAACCGCGGTAATTTGATCCAATAACCCCAGCTTAATCCTTCCCCTGGCATCGGTTTTCAGGGATACCTGCACCGGGGTTTTAAACTCACGATGTTTGAGGGAAATCTGCAAAGGCCTTTCCGCACGCTGCTCACCAGTTCTGCCAAAAACTTCCAAAACGTAATCATTTCCAAACCGCGCTAGATGCATATCTTCCAGCCGATCAGTCCTATCAATCTGATTCAGGTTGAAAGTTTCGGATGCTTGCAAATCCACACTCTTTGCCTGGCTAAGATTCTTCACCTTTGCACTAAGCGTGAACTGAATGCTGGCCAACCGGCTGGGAACACGAAACTCATGCGTTGCCTCGCGATCCTCAAAAAGCTTGAAATTTGGAACTTCCATAACTGTGGAAATCCCGGAGAGATCCGTGGATTGGACGCGAAGCTTTATATCCTCCAGCGTTTTCACGGAAACAGGCTTCCCATTTAATTGCAAACTGGCACGAACCAGCAAATTTGTCAGCCGCTGGGAAATAAGGCTTTCCCTATCCACAAAAAATGCTGCTTTAAGCTGATAAGTTTCAGCGGGAATTTCGATGTGATCCAGGGATGCAAACCCTTGGTGCAATAACAACACCGGTTTTCTTCCAGGGTTGTTACTAAAAGGCAAAATAATATCACCGTTTTTATCGGCTGAATATTCCGCCTCACCAAGCAATAAACGGGCATCGGTTAATTTTTTACCATCTTCATTAATAACCCCGGCAACCAATCCACTGGGCGATACCGTGGTAAGCGCACGCAATTTACCTTTATGCACCAATGCCCTGCTGCTTTTGCCAGCGCCTATCAAATCCACAACATAAACGCCAGCCTTTTGCATTTCAGGAAAATCCAGCTTGCGCGAGATTCTTTTGAAAGGCCCCTCATCCAAACTAATGGTTCGCTGATGATTTGGAACCAAACCATCCAAATTGATATCGGTATCAACACCCCGCCCATTGGCTTTGAAGAAATTGGTCAAATTAAGCTCATAAACATTCACCAGCAAAGACGGAACATTTTTCAAATAAACTGTCAGAGAAACTGGTTCATTCGCCTTAAAAGCGGGCGGGTTGGTGTATGAAAAATCAATATCAATACGTTCGCGCAACTGCTTGTATAAATCTACCGGCAACTGGGATGCCCACTGTTCGACATTTCCCTGTCCCAACTCTATCTTGGTTTGGGCAAATAAATGCCTCAGATAAACATCATTCACAAACGGCTCAAATTCCGCCGTGGAATTCATATCCTCAAAAAACTTAGCTAAAAATGATTTTACCAGCGGTTCATCCGCACCAATCGGCCCAAGAAGAGTTACTTGCGAATAATCTGCCCCAAGTTGAGCAGGGTATAAACGGGAAGACTCCGCATTCAACAACCGGGCAGCCATGTAATGCTGCTGGCGTGGAAGTTGCAGATATTCCAAAAATCTTGCGCGGTCATAATTGTTACGTGATCTTTCCAGGGCAAGTCTGTGGTAAAGCACATGAGCCTTCAAGGAATTATGGCTTGGTGGCAATGTACGCGCAAAATCCCAAAGCTTTTCCAGATAAGCAAGCGCCAGTGAGGAATCATGCCGCCAATTGGAATCTGCATCAGGCTGCAAACGAATCAACCAAGCATTAATAAAAGCCTGATTGTTCAAAAGATCAGGCTTACCCTGCTGTAATTCCCTCAATTGGGAAAGTGTTAATGCCTGATGAATTGGGAAAGCACCAAAACTGGTTGGATTTGTAGGATTCCTTAGATCCTCCAGAATCAGGGAAACAAGACCGGGCACATCAGGACGCTTAAGCCTTTGAAGAAGAATGCGCCTGTGCGATGGGGAAAGGTTTTCCCTTGCCAGCCATTCCAGGGCTTCATCCTCAAAGTTTTCCAAGTTTTGCCAGCGGGACAATGAATCTGCCAGAAGCCTGCTGCGCGATATAAGACTGGTGTCCAACTCCGTCGGCAAATTAGGTTTTGCCCCAAGGATGGTCCGCTGATGATTAAACGATAAATTCAGTTTTTGCTGTAGAAAACGAAGCGTCGACTGTGGATCCCGATCATAAGAAAGGATGGATTTGCGAAGCTCAATTTCTTGAATTTTTGGAGTACTGTTGTTTCTTTCTTTCCATGGTTTAAGAAAGGCTTCCACCTTTTCAAATTCACCCCGATTTAAATGATAAAGGCAATGGTAGTAGTAATAATCTTCGGTTCCTGGAATAAGTTGGGCAAGCACTTTGGCCCTATCTGTCGATATGGCAAAATCTTCCAGAAAAGTGACTTCATTTGCACAAACCTTTGCGCAGAAAAAAAACATAACGGCCATTGAAGTTGCAAGATTACGCATTTTCCACCCTTTAGAATTTATCCCATAGGATAAAGACGAACCAAAAACCTGAAAGATCATCAAAAAAACAATAATTAAAACAAATTCAGCAGCAACTTTGGAAACAATGCCCGTTTAGCTGGGCCAATCGAAAAAATTATCGCGGTTGGAAATGAAAAAGTCGTTAGTTAAGCCACAGAACAACCAAATATTCATTTTTTTATTGGAAGCACAATATCATACTTTTGGTTACCACCTTCAAACCGAATGACAAAATCCTTGGAATAGTTTTGATTTTCCAAAGGGACCAAAATAAGACCGGCTTTCTCAACTGGGAAGTTCACTTCAATGCCTGGTGGTGGGGGAGGAACTGCGACAATTTTCAACTGAATGTCACCCAAAGGCGGGTTTTCCAAGAGGTATTCTCCCTGAAAATTAATGAACCCGGATAATTCAACCTCACCAACCCTTCCAAAAATGGTACCACCAGTAAGCGCTTTACCATTAACGGTTATTTTTCCAGAAAGAGTTCCATTTGTGGATTCTTTCTTTGAGTCACAACCACCTGCCATGAATAACAAGCAAACGAAGAATAATTTCACAACATTTCGCATGGATACACCGGAAATTTTTTATCAAAAATCAGGAGGTAGCACCAAACCATCATTGGGAACCACCGCAAGCCAGAAAGTGAGGACTTGAGTGGTAGGTGTAACCGAACGGATACTCCCATCCATCATAGCAACCTGAATAGCTGCCTCATGTCCTGAATTAACAGCCCATCTGACTGCAGAACCAACCTTTGGCTTAAATTGGAAGCTCTGGTTACTGAACCACCAGTTGGATGTGGCAAAATAGGACGGATAAGTGTTCTGATAAATCCCAAAGCAGGGGAAATTATAATACTCACTGCCACTAGGACCTTTCATGTATGCCATATCGCGATTATTGGAAACTTCTGTATCGACCATTCTTTCGGAAAAACCTATGGTGTTGGAAGTTCCGTCAGGTATGTTCGCAATCGTATAGTTGTTGGAAGCGGGATCAGAAACAGTAAACCATCCAAGCTTGGAGAAAAGAAATCCATTTCCACTATAAGAAGTACCACCCCAACCACTTTTAGCTTTACCTTCCATGGCAGAATAATCAGATGGGCAAAGAAAAGGCTGCTTGATTACTGTGGCATTGAATGAAGTCGGTCCAGCCCCCGTAGCACTCGGTGCCGCCATATTTGCCGGTGTTGCATATTGTTTGTAAAGGGATTCTTGTTCCACATAGGGCATCAAGGCAACCATAACACTGCCATTAGAACCATTTGCCACCTGATGGGTAATTGTGGGCAACTTGCCATTGTAAGTTCCTGCAAAATTATGAGCCGCCAAAGAAAGCTGCTTAATGTTATTCGCACAAGTAGAACGAGCAGCAGCTTCGCGAACTTTTTGCACGGCTGGCAAAAGCAACCCTATCAAAATTGCAATAATTGCGATCACAACCAGCAATTCAATTAGAGTAAAACCAATTCGTAAACCCGCATTCAACCTCAAGAAAGTATGTTTTATTCTCATCGCAGCCTAAATTAGAGGTAGAGTTCCAACGAAGCGTTCAATTATTTCAACCAGTAATTAATTCTAATTCAAGCACAATACAGCCGAGATTTATTTATTTCCAAGTAATCAAGCCATACCAAAGCACCTTACCGACACTCTAAAAACATTAGATTTTTCCAAATTCCTTCAATGCCTCAGGGTTCAGTTCAATTCCCAATCCGGGCTTTTCTGGTAGGGTTAACAGGCCTTCGGAATCCGGGCGGAAGGGTGTGCGGATCAAATCATCCACATACGGAGATGGAGTGAGAAATTCCACATACCTGGCCACCGGCATGGCACAAGCCATTTGAATATCCGCCGCAAGGCCGATTGCAGTGTTCCAACCGTGGGGAACCCAAAGCACATTATGCTCGTATGCCATCCACGCAATACGCCAGGCCTCGGTCAGGCCACCACACTTGGTGCAATCCGGTTGAACCACATCCACACACTTCTGCTCAAAAAGCGGTTTGAAGCTCTGCCTGCGGGTAAGCACCTCACCCGTGGCAATCGGAACGGGGGAGTGCCTTCGCAACTCGGCAAAGCCAGCAAAATCATCCGGTGGCAATGCCTCTTCAAACCATGTCACATCATAGGCTGCCAGCATCTGTGCGGTTCTTAGTGCCCATTTATAACCATGTGGCCAGAAAGCCTCGCTTCCACCCGCATCTACCATTAACTCTACATTTGGGCCAATGGTCTCGCGGGCAGTTCGCACAATCAACTCATCGGTTTTGGCATCTCGCCTTCCGAATGGCTTCCACCCCAGTTTAATGGCTTTGAACCCGCGGCGCACCGCCTCCTTCAACTTCTCCCTCAACGGGTCTGGTTCGTCAAACAAAAGGGATCCGTAGGGTTTGATTTTGTTGCGGTAATTGCCACCCAGTAATCTCGAAACCGGCTGATTGGTTACCTTGCCAAACAGATCCCACAGTGCAATATCTATACCACTGATGGCATGTTCCACAGAACCACCACGCCCCTGCCAGAACATATGCTGCCGAAGTTTTTCACTGATTCTGGAGGGCTCATCAGGTCGTTCACCAATCAAAAGCGGCTTCAATAATTTAGCAGCGGCCCGCACTAGATCACTACTTGTAAAAGTGCTTCCTATCCCCACCAACCCCTCATCGGTAAGCACTTCGACAATCGTGTGCACATCGTCTTCCGGTGCAAGCTCCCTGGCCCATCCACCTTCCACAGTTCCGCCAGCTAGCCCGGTAATTCGCAAATCGGTAATTTTCATGTTTATGTGCTGCCTTCCAATAATTCATCACGCCTTATCAAACAGGCCGCTGCCCCCATGGCGGTGGCATGGAGGGTTTTCTACGATGCAAATCTTTGCGGACATCCTTGGGCCGATCCTTGAACCAGCTTACAAATCGAACCAATTGTTTGACAGCTTCCTCGTAGGCCTGTTGCCCTTTTTCCGCGGTTGCCAGTTCAGCATCCCCCAGAACACCGGTATCTGAATAACTGCTGGTCCAGGAAACCACAGTCGCTGGTCCGGCAGCAAAAAGGTCAACCCAGTTAAATGGGCTTTCCTCATTATTGAAACTGATGGTTCCACTCTTAATCAAATCTTTTCGAACATTTTCACCATCCAGATACAGGTAAAGGCTGGTCTCCAGTTCACAGGCATGGGAGCATCCTCCGGGAAATTTGCTCTGCCTCCATTTGGGTAGAAAATTCTTGTCCACCGTCAGCAAGTTCCACCATGCGGCAACACAGCATTCCGCATCGGTTTCCAAGTTAGTCCTGCGTGCAACCAGATCCAGATTGGGCATGTTGGATCCATGACCGTTCAAAAGAATAATCTTTTTGAAACCGTGATAGGCCAGCGACTTTGTGATATCCAGCACATGATGCATGAAATGCTCAAAATCCTGGTTGATGGTGCCCGGAAAATCCATCACATGGCCGGTGTAGCCATACGCAACGACCGGAAGCACGAGCATTTTTTCTGGTATTTCCCTGCCTGCGCCATTGGCAATTCCAACAGGGCAGACCAAGTCCACATCCAGCGGCAGGTGATGTCCATGTTGCTCGACTGCCCCACATGGCACTATGCAAACTTTGCCGAGGTCAACGGCATCATTAATTTCCGGCCAAGTCAACTTCTCGTACCTGTATTCTGTTTTTGCCCTGCTCATGGATCAAGCCTCCAGACATTATTTTGATTCCGACACCATGTATTTCTTCACAAAATTCTCGTCCAGGGTAACTCCCAAGCCGGGGCGTTCAGGCACTTCAATCCAGCCATTTACGGATTGGACTTTTTCCAATGTTAATTCATGCCGCAATGGAGAATCCTCGACACAATCCTCAAATAGAAACGCATCCTTGCAAGTGGATAGCCAGTGAAGGCTGGCAGCAACCGTAAGTGGGCTGGTGTAACAGTGATTGCAAAGGCGTGCTCCTATCTCCTCCACTCTGGCGCGTATAAAAGCCGCCTCGGTGAAACCGCAACGCGATATATCCACCTGATAAACATCCAATGCCCTGCGATCGATGAACGGGCGGAAAGATTCACGGCCACATTCCCCCTCACCCGCCGCAATCGGTATCGGAGAACGATCACGAAGCCAGGCGTAGCCCTCGATATCATCCTCACGCAAGGGTTCCTCGAACCACTCCGGTTTATATTCCGCAAATGCGTGAGCACGTCGAAGCGCGGTACGAGCATCATAAACACATCCCGCATCAATAAGCAGCGTTGCATCTCCAAGGCCTTCGCGGGCTCCACGAACAAGGTCGATGTCCACCGCCTCTGATGTTCCCATGGGTTCCCAGCCGAATTTCACCGCAGTGTATCCGGCTTCCACCCATTTTCTTCCAATATCCGCGGTTTCTCTCCCATCCCGCCCGAACAGGATCGATGCATACCCACGAAGCCTGTCGTGATGTTTGCCACCCAACAAACGGTGAATTGGCTGGCCGAACGCTTTTCCCTTAAGGTCCCAAAGGGCCATATCCACCGCAGCCATGGCGGTGATGCCCGCAGCCTTGCGACCAAAATACATGGTGCGCCGGTACATCTTCTGCCAAAGCATTTCATTTTCGAGGGCGTTTTCCCCGATTAGAATTTTCCGCAACCCGCAGGCAATGTTATGGCTGAAAGGCGCATCAATGATTGCCTTGACCACCTCAGGGGAAGAATCCGCCTCGCCAATTCCTTCAAGCCCATTATCCGTGCGAATGCGAACCAGGACAGAATCCTGACTGCTGGCGGTTTTCGCCTGCACATTTGGAATACGAAGAATCTGGCAGACCACCTCTGTTATTTTCATGGCAACTTCCTGGGATCCACTTCATGAGCAATCACCGCGACACAATCACCCTGCGAAACCACCGATGGCGCCCGTGTGGCTATCAATACTCCCGCTGAGGGGGCAACCACGCCGATTGGCTCACGATCTGGTCTTTCCAAAAAATGTATCGCCCCCACCACCTGATTTGCCTGAACCTCCGTGCCAAGTGGAACCATGTTCTCGTAAATGCCCGACTCGGGTGCAAAACGATAATCTTCCCAATTGAGGGCTTGCACCCATCGTGTGGGTGGCAACCCTACAGATTTTCTGGAAGCGGCTTCACCCTTTAGAATACCCATGCTAACCAAGACATTCTTCAGGCCGGATTGGGTTTGATGGTGAACAGCGGCGGTGACATTCTCGCTGCCTCCCATCTCGGTCGTAATCACAATCTTGCCTTGGTTTTCAGCTTCCACTGGCAGCAGGCCTGTGCCAGCGATGTCGGCATAAAGAAAGCAGAAATCTGTGTTCCAAGCCTCGGTTCCCTCGATCATCTTTTTGCGCTGCTGTCTATCGGGTACAAGATGCATGTGGGCGCAGGGATAGAAATCCACACCCCTTCCTCCGGTGTGAATATCAATTACGATATCCGCCAAAGGAAAAAGAACCTTTGTAAGATAATGGGCTAAAGCCTCGCATGGAGTGCCTTCCGCATTGCCCGGAAAACTGCGGTTGAAGTTTTTGCCATCCAGCGGAGAAAGTCTTGTGCCAGCCTTCGCTGCAGGCATGGTAAGAGTTGGGATCAGGATTACCCTGCCGTTGATATGCTCAGGTTTTAATTCTCGGAGCAATCGCATGACCGCAACCTGACCTGGGTATTCATCGCCATGGTTGCCGGCCATCACCAAGGCAGTTGGGCCTTTGCCATTTCCCAAAACAGCTATCGGCACCATCAGATTCGCCCAACCGGCCAGATTATAGGAATAGGGAATGTAGAGGTGCCCCAGTTGTCTCCCGGGTTGCGAATAGTCAACGGTGGCGCGTATCATGGAATCTCTCGAGAAGGTAGGATGCCTGTCATGATTAAACCAACCAAAGGCATGATGGCCAGTTTAACAACACAGGTTTTTTGAACAATCAATTTCCTTGCAAGCCTTTTTAACCAACCCGGAATTTCGCCAGTGCTTTTTCATCGAGTTCCACACCAAGACCAGGGCCCGTGGGAACCATCGCATAAGGCGGGCCAAGATCGAGCGGATTGGTAATGATCTCACCATCATGATAAAAAGGCCCAATCGTATCTGCGGGAAAAGTATCACAATCAACTTCCGGGAAGGCAGCGGCAACATGCAGCATGGCTGCTGTTCCAACACCTAATTCCAGATTGCTGCCAATGGTACAGCGAATTCCTGCCGCCTTTGCAATGGCCACAATTTCCGCAGTGCCTGCAATACCTCCATGCTTGCCCGGGTAGATGCTAAAAATATCTGCCGCACGATGATTGGTTAACTGCCAGGCATCCTGAATGGTGAAGACACTTTCATCCGCCATGATGGGCGCCGATGTAACATTGCGAAGTTCCGCAAGTGCGATCGGATCACCCGCGGGTATGGGTTGCTCGGCCAGCAACAGATTCACGCTTTCCAACTCTCGAAGGCACTGACGGGCCTGCTGGATAGTCCAGCCACAGTTGGCATCTATGGTTACAGGAATATTGGGGCCTGCCACCTCACGAACCGCCTTCACCCTTGCAACATCGGTCACAGGGTCCAGGCCAACCTTTACCTTTACGCAATTCACCCCAACCTTCAGATGATCCTCCGCCATCTTGCGGGACCCTGCAACATCCCTGGCCCAAACCACCAGCTTGATGCGCACCTTATCCCGGACCTTACCCCCCAAAAGCTGGTAAACCGGCAAACCAACTGATTTACCAAGAATATCCCATAGCGCCATTTCCACGGCAGACTTGGTGAAGGAATTCAATTTGATCATGAAATCCATGGATCTGCGGGCAGCCGTTATGTCACGAGGATCCCTTCCAATTAACTGAGGCGCGATGTAATCCCGAATGGCGGAAACTGTGCCGGCCTGGGTTTCGCCAGACCAAAGACCGGATATTGTAGCCTCACCCAGTCCAACAATCCCCTGGTCGGTATGCACCTTCACGAGAACATAAGGCGAGAAAGCATGCTCCCCATGGGCAGTCTTGGCGGTAAGCCCTTTCTTCAAAGGCACATTGATCGGAATGGGTTCAATGCTGGTAATCTTCATGAAAGGAATCTCCTCAACACATTCGAAGTTATCTTGGAAACTTTCTCATCCACCGGCAGGGACGCGACATAATTGATCGAACCCACCGAGAACACCATGCCACCAGATGGTGTTTCAAAAATAGTCATCTCGGCCCCGCCATCATCTGGGTTGAGGCCCTTGGCGAGATGTTTGATTCCCTTGGGGGAACTCGCGGAAGCTTTATCTGTCTCGTGCCCCGAGGCACCACCCGGGCAACGCATGTGCAAACTCTTTTCCCCAAAAAGGTCGCCATTGCGCAAACTGGTTCCCTCAAAAACCCAATGGGAATCATCCACAACACGATAGGGGGCACCTGTCATCGCGCCTGCAGGCGTAAACACCACACCCAATAGATTGGCCTCGGATTCATGGCGGATGGCGTAGCGACTTTCATACCCACCCAACCCCTGCACATCCAAGCCGGTCAGTTTTTCGTTATGACAAAGCATGGCGCCTTCAGGTGTCAGCTCCACTTCGCAATTCAAGCCATTACCACCCAGGTAAACCAAGCTGCCCTTTTGCTGAAAGACCCAATTCTTTACCGATTCATACATGTGCCGGGTCCAATATTCGGGATGCACAGCGGTAATCAATACCTTGTAGTGAGATAAATCCAGCGTACCTTCGTGAAGTTGGGATTCCGCATAATAGTCGTATTGGAATTGTTCCCTTTCCAGCCATCCCAGCAATCGCCATTCCGCAGGAGCCAAATGACAGGCCTGTCTGCCTTCGATGGGGTCCGTGATTTTTTCTTGAAAATTAATGTGATTAAATGGCTCTGGCCGATCCAGGGAGAGGGGTGGGTATGGCCCGCTGCGCCAGGTGTAAAAGCCCTTGTCGGAATAGCGCTTCAGTTCCACGCGGGAATTGACAGTGGGTGTGGGTGGCAAACCATCAGCATGGATATAGTTGCTTCTGCCGCCGAAACTGTTGTAGGCATTCCAAGTGAGATTCGATGCCAGCACCGCAAGGGCGAATTTGGGCTTTGCAGGAGCCACAATCCAGGGGAATGAAAACTCACTTCCTGTGGCGGTGGATGCCCTGAAGTAATACAGGCCGGAACGATCCGGGGCACAAACATGCTGCGAATGCACCGAGTTTGCGTACCCCACTTTGTTCCAATGTACGCCGGTCTGGGTGTAATCACCATCAGGTGTCACTTGCATGACCGCACGGGGAGCATGTTCATCATGCCAACCCAAAGAGCGCACCAATTGCGGGTTCCATCCATATCTCCAGAGCTCCAACTTGTATGCCTCGACAGAATGCACCCTGAATTCGGAAGATTCACCCGAGCGAACCATTTTAGGCCATGCGTAGCCATACAGTTCATCGGATAGCATCCGAAATTGAAAAGGCTCCTGCAAAGGAACCTGAATACTGCCGAACTTGGACCCAAAGCCGGATTTCTGAAGGATCACCTTGTAGCTTCCGGGTGGCAGGTCCAACACCACGGAACCACTGGCCCGCGATTGGGTTGCCCAGGATCGACCTTCTTTACTGATAAACTCAAGACTGACATCCGCCAGCGCAGAATACTTTTCATCACTCACATAGCCAATCAACATTTAAGGCTCCCTAGCGAGGTATTATCTCCGATATGTACCAGACCAATTGCAGGAATGCGATCATATTCAAGATTCGGTTGGTGACTTGAACCAACTTGCGGAATAGACTTGGAATCTAAGCTTTATAGAGACCACGCATGGAACCCAAAAACACCATCAGTGAACAACCCACCAAGGCTAGAACGATTCTTGTTCTTTGGCTTTGTGGGTTATCTTGCGTTCTCTATCTGGATCGTATTTGTATGTCGCAGGCCATAGTTCCCATCCAAAAAGAACTTGGGCTGACGAACACTCAGACCAGTTATATCCTCATGGCGTTCACCCTGGCTTATGGAATTTTTGAAGTGCCTACCGGGCGCATGGGAGACAAATTCGGATCCCGAATGGTCCTTACTCGCATCGTGATCTGGTGGTCCATATTCACGGCCCTTACCGGAGCCTGCACTGGTTTTTATTCACTTTTAATGGTTAGGTTCTTGTTTGGGCTGGGTGAGGCTGGCGCATTTCCCAACGCTGCAAGGGTAATTGCAAGATGGTACCCGGTGGGGGAACGCGGCAGGGTTCAGGGGACCATGCTGGCTGCCGCGCAATTGGGGGCGGTAATAGCACCTATTGGTGCAGCTTACCTGATTGAAACCATAGGATGGAAATGGACCTTCAGTGTCTTTGGAATAGCTGGAATTCTATGGGCCATTGGCTTTTGGCTGTGGTTCCGGGATGACCCTTCACAACACAACGGTGTAAACCCCCTGGAACTTGAGATCATCCAAACCTCCGGCGTGGTGCAAACCACTCACCAAGACCCAGTCCCCTGGACAAAAGTATTCTGCAACCGGGGTATTCTGGTACTTTGCCTGACCATGGTGATGGGGGCTTTTTACACCTACTTTTTCTATTCATGGTTTCCCAAGTATCTTGCCTCGGCGCGAGGGCTGGACAACCTGCTCGCCGGCAAACTCTCCTCGCTGGTGCTGGCGGGTTCGGCCATTGGAATGTTTTTTGGTGGATGGCTCGCGGACCGCATTCCCTTGTGGTTTTCCGATCATGTCCAAGCCCGCAGGCGACTTGGAATTTCCTGCTATCTGGTGGCAGCCATATGTCTTTTCATCGGTATTCGCTGCGACGCCCCTTATGCCCTGGCGGCGCTCTGGGGCTGTTCTTTCTGCTTCATGCATGTGACCTTGCCCAACTGGTGGTCTGTTGCCATTCCCCAGTGTGGCAAGCATGTCGGCAGTCTTTTTGGATTGATGAATGGAATTGGCGTTTTGGGCGCCATGAGTTCGCAATGGTTCGTGGGATATTTTTCTGACATTCGATTTAAGCAGGGCTACACAGGCAGGGAACAATGGGATCCGTTATTTGATGTCTACACCGGAGTGCTGCTTATGGGAGCTTTTGCCTGGTGGCTGTACAAGTTTATTCCTCTGGAAGAAGAATCCACCCACCGCACCACTACTTCGGAATGACAATATCGAAGGTGTTGACACCCTTCTTGATTTCAAAAGTGATACCAGATGTATCGGGGTCGGCAAATTTGTTGGGAACCGGGATGAAAGAAAGCTTCTTTCCCGCTTCCGCAGAAGATTGACCTCCAGGCCCCTTGTAGGCCTGTGCCATGCTACGACTCATCAGTTCTCCACGCATGGCATCCGTATCAACTCCTATTTTCACTTTTCCAACAGGCGCACTAGGAACCTTGTACTTCCCAGGTTCGACAATTTTGGCATCCGCTGTGGCAGTTTCAGAACGCACCACAATTAATGCCATTGGAACCGGCTTGCCATCATATGTCACAGAACCTTCCAGAGTCGCTCCTGTATCAGGTATTTCGTAGGCTCTTTGGCCACACCCCATGGTACATAACACAAGAATACCCAATAAAAGTCTTTGGATCATTTTTAACAGCCTTGTCATTTTGGATTATTGATTGATGCTATCAGCTTCGCCACCGCGGGGAGTAACCGATGCACTCCAAGACCGAATACTGACCGAAGTGGTAATCGACCTTACACTGCCATCCATCATACAGGCCTGAACACCACCGGAACTCAGCGGATAGATGTTGTAGTGTCGTTGCTGGCTTGGCACCAACAACCTTGATGGCGGGTGGAAGTATTCATTGGGATCTGTGTTACCAAACCTGCAATTGGCTCTACCATATTGGCCATAAACATCATCCGCGGTGGAATTCGGATCATTGCAAGTGGTGCCAAAGAATGGCACCAGCGCATCGGTAATATCCGTTGTGGCCCAAACCTGGGCACCATTATTACCATTGGCATCGCCCGAGAGAGTGTAATTGGCCCAGGAAAGAATCCCGGCACCAGATACCATGGGTTTCTCAATGACACCCATGGTGTTGGAGGTTCCATCCGTGATATTGCTCATGGTTTCCACACCACCTCCCACATTACTCCAGGCAACACGCCATCCCTGCCACTCTCCGTTATAAGGCTGGCCAAAAACTCGAGCATTCGGAGCATAGCTTGTAAGAGATTGCTTGTAAGGCACACCGTTGGGATGGGTTGTCCATTGCCAGGACCAGTCCATTTCCTTGTAGGGGCTTTGATCAGTGGGCGCTTGCAACACCTTCAACTGAGTGGACCCAACCATCTTGGTTGCATCATCGGTTCTGGCAGCCATGATGTTGTAAGAGCTAATCGATTTATGAAGCGCACCCTGTTCCAAATAGGGAAGCAGACAATAAAAGAAGGTGGTTTTGTCACCGCCAGCAGTCGCTTGATTGAATGGGAGATACGGACCACGATATTCCACACAGGTTGTGCAATTCACTTGAAAGGAAGACCATTGGTTCACCAATATCGGGGGAAAAACCTTCATGGCATCATGAGCACCATGCATGGCAAGACCTATCTGTTTCAAGTTGTTCTGACTCTGGGCACGGGCCGCAGCTTCCCGAACCTTTTGAACTGCGGGTAACAACAATCCAATTAAAATGGCAATGATGGCAATCACCACCAGCAATTCAATCAGGGTGAATGCAACTTTAGATGCGTTTCTTTTGGGTTTTAGCATGATGGCACCAAGGGAAAGGAAGACAATTCTCGCAATTCATTATTTTTTCATAACAGATTGCATTACATTTGACAATTCAGGCTGGTAGCTCTTCAGGCCATTAAAGGTTCCAAAGGCGATACAACCCAAACGAACGAAATAAATGGGGCTATCAAGACAGGATTGGCTGGATGATATCGCCTTCAATGATGGGAATAGGGCGATTTAGCTTATCCAAAAGTTGAGAATCACGGGGTAATCCCAGACAGTGATACATGGTGGCTACCAGGTCAGCCGGCCTGGTGGGGTTTTCGGATGGATATGCAGCATAACGGTCACTTTTGCCATAAACTGTTCCGCCCCGAATGCCACCACCAGCCAAAATGGAAGTAAAACAGTTTGCCCAGTGGTCGCGACCATCTTTGCCTGCGCCGGCTCCACCCACCACCGACTGGCCCACTCGGGGTGTTCTGCCCATTTCTCCCGTCCAAAGAACCATGGTTTCATCCAGCATGCCACGACTTTCCAGATCATCCAGCAAGGCGGAAAAGGCCTGATCGGTAACCGGGCACAGCCTTTCTTTCAAATCCACAAAGTTTCGGTTATGGGTATCCCAATAAACGCTCACATTGGTAATCCCATCATTGGGCCAAAATACTGTCACAAGTGGAACACCAGCCTCCACAAGCCTTCTGGCTTGCAGCACACTCTGACCATGGCGATTCATACCGTACCTTTCCCGAAGTTTCATGGGTTCCTGGGAAAGGTCAAAGGCTTTTCTTGCTTTGGGCGAGGCTAGAAGATCATAAGCCCTTTGGTATTGGCCACCCAATGCCTGTTGGGTTTCGGATTCATGAAACTTTCTCGGGGTTTGAAGATTCTTTTGCAATGCTCTTCGTTCATCCAGCCTGCCAGAGGCGAGTTCCTGACGAAGATCTAATTCACCCACCTTGTATTCAGAGCTTGAAGCATCGGAATCAATACGCATGGGGTTGTATTTGGGGCCCAACCAACCAGCCCCCTGCCCATGGGAAGATTCCACAAACCGCGGTGCTCCGTTGGGGACCACTGGCATCATGGAAACATAAGGGGGCAGCAATCCATTCCCCCGGCCAAGGTACGATAGGATGGCACCGTAGTTTGGCCAATCCTCTGCAATCGGGGCACTTCGATTGGGACGATCCCGCCCGGTCAGCAGAAAATGCGTAGCAGAAGTATGATCCACATCGGAATGGGTCATCGATCGAATAATAGCCAGTTTGTCGGTTCTGGCCGCAAGCCTTGGCAAATGCTCACATATCTGCAAGCCGGGAACTTTGGTTGCAATTGGCTTGAATTCCCCACGATACTCCACGGGGGATTCGGGTTTCATATCCCAAGTATCTTGATGTGCAGGCCCACCCCACATGAACAACACAATGCAAGCTTTTGCCCGTGCCGTTTTGGGGATAACCGTATTTTGTTTGGCAGCAAGGAAGCTTGGCAAACCAAGACCTAAAAAAGGCATCGCTCCGGCACAAAGAATCTGCCGGCGGTTGAATGCGCTATTTTCTGAAAAATTAGCCGTTTTGGAAGCCATGCCAGTTACCTTTTAGAACCACCTAAAAAGTATATCATGCATGGTTAAAGGAATTAAGCACCCTCTTAAAAATAGTCATTGAAAAAGCATTGTCGCTGTTCGTATTCAAGAAGATATTTTTTTGAATGCCCGAAGATTTTCGCCGCAAGGATTCACCAAACCGGAATTACACCTCTAGAGATTGCACCTCACTCCTACAGTTCGAGGCCCGCCATGAAAAGCATATTCAAATCTTTTGTTTCCAAAGGATTGCTGGCAATGGGATTGGCATTTTTAACCCTTCAAACCGATCCTGTTCTGGCAGATTCGAAGCAACCTGTAAAAGCCTCCGCAAATAGAGGGCAGGAAGGTTCCCGCAAAATAAATCCCTCCAGACAACCAAACGCACCAACTTCGGGAAACTCAGTTACCCCAAGGCCCGAAAAAACTATTAGCATTTCCAAACCAATGGGGCCTAAAGCTGAAGTAACCAATAAAGAAACCAATTCACCCCAGCCTAAACAGCTTCCAAAAATTGAACCTTCAAAGCCAGAAACGGTTTTGGAAAGCTCCAAGCCAAAACAAACACCAGCCAAAGTGGAAATTCTAAAGCCAGATTCCTCAAAAAGCATAACCATACCCGCCATACCAAGGCCAGCTCCACCCAGCACTATGGTGCCGGATACAAAACCCATACCTAAGCAGCTTCCCCAAAGAATACCCGAAGCAAAAGCGCCAACACTTCCAAAAATCGAAAGTCCGAAAATCATCACTCCGCCCCCAGTAATCAAACCAACCAAAGAAGTTGCCAGCAAGAATTCCATCCACGGGTTTCCAGATAGGCCTCCAACCCGGATACCCCAAGATTTCTACAGGAATCCAAATTTCAGAAACCCAAACTGGAACAACCCTTGGAATCCCTGGCTTGGAAACTACAACTGGAATGGAGGATACCCGGTCCACCGCTACTACGGGCCCTACTGGTGGCAAACCAACCGAAATTATTTGTGGGGCTGGAATTTCGGAAACCAAAGCTACATAAGCTGCTATGACCGCTACACAAACAGATGTGCTTATTATGTGGTGCCCTGCGATTCTCTGGAAACCATCTATGCAGATCCCAACTGCCTGGTTACCTACACTTCATCAACCTGGGGTGACAACCGCAATTTCTTTTTCTACCTGCTGGGGCTTGTCCAAGGAAACGCCATGGCAGCTTTAAGCTTCCATTTTTGAATCGAATATGGGTTGGGCCGTAAAACCCCGCGTGGTTTGGTTGAAAATTAAAAGCATTCGCCATCACCCAACCCTTTTTCGCCGGAGGAGGGCCATGTGGGCCAATGGTATCGTGGTATCAGCCAGCACCGTGACATTGTTTTTAAAATTTTAAATCTTATAACCATGAAGCCTTGCAACAAACTTTATGCATTTGCAGGAACACTCAATTTCCCTCTTCCCAGGTGGAAGAGGGCGGGGTGATGGGCGAAACAAATAATCTCAAACAACCATCCTGGAATTTAAACTGTCCCGGTTCGAAATTTAAATTGCAAAGGCCCCGGATGCGAAGTGCAACCGGGGCCTTCATTTTTATCCATCCATTATTTCAGGTTTTTCTTAATTTCATCCTCAACGTTGGAAACCTGCAGGTTTTTGCCTACCACCTTGCCATCTTTTCCAACTAGGAACACATGGGGAAGTACCTGAATACCGTAATCGGTTGCCAGCTTTCCTTCCAAACCACCAGATTGGTAAAGGTGTTGGGCGGTAATTGGAGACCGTTTCAGAAATGCAGTTGCTTCATCCTGAGTATTGTCCAGGTTGATGCAAACCAATTCCAAACCCTTGGCAGCATAAGTTTCTTGGATGAGCTTAAGCTTCGCAAAATCACCCACGGTCTGGCCATTCCAACTTGCCCAGTAATAGACAATCACCATCTTATCGCGGATGCTGGTCAGGTCAAAAGTCTGTGCCGGGTTACCAAGCTGCGTTCCAACCAAGGATAATGGCTGGCCTTCGCTTTCAAGCCTGCGGATGGAACCGGCGGCCTTGGCTGTTTGCGGTTTGCCTGCGAAGTTTTTCACAATCTGGTTATACCAGTTCTTGGCTTCCACTTCTTTACCAAGAAATTCGCTTACCATACCCAATTGAAGCAGAGCATCGGGAGTGTCTTCCGCTTTGGGATACGCTTGCACAAACTGGGTTAGTTTTGCCACCCAATCAGATTGGATTTTGGAGAAATCTTCCCCGGGCTTGGAAATGCGAGCCGCATAATCAGCCTGAAGCCCTCTGAAAGCCACATAGGCTGTAAGGTTGTTTCCTGGAAGCACCTTTACCAGTTGTTCTTCCAGCGAAGCAAGTCGCTTGGAGGCCACCACATCGTTGGCAGTGGCATTCTGGGCAGCACTGCTTAGGCTATCGGCTAACTGGCGAACCCATGGGTCACGGTCTTCGGCCTTTACCCGTGCAAGAATCTTTTCCAATTGATCTGCGCGTTTCAGGTGATGTTTTACCATGGCTGGGCTGGGGCCGGTGGAGGCTGTCGCATCAGCGGAAGCATCCAGTGCGGTGAGTTCATCAACCAGTTTTTTCAATTCAGGGTCTTTTTCGAGGTCAATCTTGTTGGAACCCGGACGAACAGAGCCCTCATCCTCGCTGATGGCGCCAGGAATTGGGCCATCAGCCAGTTTCCACGCACCGTTTACAAAATACATTTCGCCGGTTTGCAGCCAGTCAGTTTTGCCTGCCACTTCATAAAGGATGGTTCCCTTGGAGTGACGAAGGATATCGGTTTTGGCTCCGGTAAGATCCACAGGCAGACACTGGGGAGTTCCCATTTCCACATGCAGCCAGATGGCCTTGTCGGTGAGCGCGGAAAGTTTGGTGCAGGTGGACTGGAACTTTGCAGGCGCACCATTGACCTGCTCACGAATCTTACGGCCCAGGTCCCCCTGGAGGTCTAAAGCCTTTAGGTCTGCCTCGGATACCATCAAGGCTTTCAGGCGATTAAAATCCTTGGTGGCAACTGCCTTCAAAACTTCCTGGCTGGCTTCCTCGGAGCTGATGGTTTGCCAAGTATCTATTTTGGCATCTTCGTTTTCATCGATGCCGATCCTGGAACCACCGGCATTCAGCCAGCGATAGATATCCGCCTTGCCATTGAAGTTGGAGTCAATTTCGCGATAGACTTCGACTCCATCCTTGTAATACGACCACACATCAATTCGGTTATCTTCGTTGGTATCAAAGAATCTTCGCAAGAGATTTCCCTGAGCATCTTTAAGAACCCAGCCAGAACCCTTCTTGGCACCTTTGACCAATTCCACCTTGAGGCTTGCCTCTTCCTCAGCGGCAGGCATAACAGCCTGTATACCATCCTGCTTTGGTTTAAAGGTAAGGATTTGCGAAGGTGTCGGTGCAGCGGCACCCCAGGCTGTGGCTGAAATACCCCAGAAAGCAACTCCACCAAAAATCCAACTTGTCAGTTTTTTTCTGTTCCTCATCCCAATATCTCCTTGGCAAACCAAAACAAAAGATGGCCTTACCAGATAGATCGGCATAATGAGTGTCAGAGTTGACCGCAAAATCGCAAAAGTCGGCTTAATCGTTAAGGTGTGTATTTCCGCTACAGCAAGAACCCATAATGTCAAGATTCAAAAAATGGGTAAAATTAAAAATTGAAACTATCTTGGAGGGTTGATCCTTCGCCTTCTTGACCAACTTCATGAAAAAATTACAATTTTAATAGGAACTTCTGTGGCAGGCATAGAATTGGTTAGGCCAAGGAAGGCATTGGTATACAAAAGTTCTGGCAAGGAGTGCCAACATGAGCTTAAGGTTAAACAGCAACGCTCAGGTCAGTTTTACCTGGGATTTTTATGGCTCTAATTGCAAGATCAATCATGCAGACGGAAACTTACTTGCTTGCATATTTAAAGGGCCTTCTGAATTTTCCCCAAATTACCTTGAATTGAGCTAATTCCTGGAAACAGCCAGAGGATTTCGTTTGAAATCAGTTCAGCAAAAACCTGGAAAAGCATGGAAAAGGGCTCTACCCTTGGACAATGACAAGGTCAAAATGATCAAGGAAGCCAACGACATCGCGGATGTGGTTGGAAGTTACATATCACTGCGACCAGTTGGCCAGACCTTCAAGGGTGTATGCCCTTTTCACGATGACCACAGGCCTTCTTTTGATGTAGACCCCAAAAGGGCACGCTACAGGTGTTGGTCTTGTGGTAAATACGGCGATGTAATCAGTTTTGTGCAAGAGTACGAAAAAGTCGAATTTGCCGAAGCTTTGGAAATTTTGGCCAGGCGGGCAGGTATAGATCTCGAAAATAGTAAAAATTTCCTTCAGAACCGCGCCCGCGGAGCAATGCTAGATGCAGTGCGCTGGGCAGCAGATCAATACCACCAGTGCTTGCAGGAATCCTCCCTGGCTGCTGATGCTAGAAGTTACCTTTCCAGCCGGGGATTAGAAGACGAGATTATCAGACAGTTCGGTTTGGGCTTTGCACCCGGCAAGGGTGACTGGCTTTTGGCCAGGGCGCAAAACGACGGATTGGACTTGGAAATGCTGGAGCAAGTTGGGTTACTGGGGCGCAGGACGGACAAACCGGGTCTTTACGACCGGTTCCGCGACCGCGTGATGTTTCCCATCCGCAATGTTTTGGGCAACACAGTGGGTTTTGGCGGAAGAATCATGCCGACTTCACCCATGATTGACCGTGCACCCAAATATTACAACTCCGCAGATTCCACTCTCTTTAGCAAGAGCGAGCAGCTTTATGGAATCGATCAGGCTAGAAACGCAATAGCCAAGGCTGGTTATCTGGCAGTCATGGAAGGCTACACCGATGTCATGATGGCCCACCAGATGGGAATCTGCCATGTGGTGGCAACCATGGGCACCGCAATTAACGCCAGGCACCTTCGTCACCTAAGAAGGTGGACCCAGAAAGTGGTGCTGGTTTTCGATTCGGATGCGGGTGGCGAACAGGGCGTGGACAGGGCGCTGGAATTATTCGCGGCCAGTGACATGGATCTGGCGATAGCAACACTGCCCGAAGGTTTGGACCCTTGCGACCTTTTGCTGAAAGATGGCCCCGAGCCATTACAAAATGCACTGGATAATGCGGTAGATGCCCTGGAGTTTAAGCTTGGTAAAGTACTGGAGGCGCAAAATGCTCCCGGTGCTTCATTGGAAGCTGGCAAAAAAGCATTGGATTCCCTGCTGGCGGTGCTGTCAAGAGTTCCAGTGGCAGACAGCCCCTCTGCAGCGCTGAAGGTACAATTAATGCTGGCGCGCATTTCCAAGAAACTTGGCGTGCATGAACAAGTGCTTGGCAAAAGATTGTGGGAATTAAAACCAAGAACGGAACAGATTCGGGAAACGGAACAACAAACCGAACAAAGGCAGGCAAAACCTGCACCCGAGGAAAAAGAACTTATGGAATTGCTGCTGGCCAACCCGGATTTGGTGGAACGGGCCATACATGAAATTCCCCTCGACCAATGGAATCACCCAGGGTTGAAGCAGGTCGCTGGTGTCCTGTATGCTTTACAGGATGAAGGCACCAAGCCCGAAGTGGATGTTGTGCGAAGCAGGCTGGCTGACAGCCCGATCGCATCACGATTGTTGGGTCTGGCTGACAATGGTCGGCGTAACCCAGACCCGTTCGACTGGTATGGCAAGTTGTTGAAAAGATTCAAGGAAAAGGCAACGACCCCGGCAGTACGAGTGATCAAGGATAAACTTCACTCGGCCGCGGATCATGCGACAGCCCTTGAACTTCTTCGAAACCTGCAATCCAAGTCGGTGGATTCTTCCTTGGGAGCGGTGCAAAGCACCTCTCCAACCACACCTCATGGCGATGGAGGCATTTGAATGGAAAAGATTGAAGACACCTTTAAGGCTCTTGTAGAAGCCGGCAAGGAAAAGGGATTTCTTACCTATTCACAGGTAAACGAGCTTCTTCCGGAAGACGAGGCCAATCCCGAAAAGATCGATCAGCTTCTGCTCCTGTTGGAAGAACAGGGAATCGAGCTGATCGATGAATCCGAAGCCGAGGAGCGCGAGGGTGGTGCGGGCGATTCCACCGAGGAAGCAACCCCGGAACTTGATTTTACCTTTATTGAGGAAGAGGAAGGCAAGCGCATCGACGACCCCGTGCGCATGTACCTTACTCAGATGGGCGAGATTCCCCTTTTGAAGCGGGAACAGGAAATCGCCCTTGCCAAGAAAATTGAAATCACCCGTAAGCGATTTCGTCGCAAGGTGCTTGAATGCGATGGTGCCTTGAACCAGGTGGTGGACACACTGAAGAGGGTTCACTCCGGCGAACTGCCTTTCGACAGAACCGTGAAAGTGTCACTGACTGAGAATTTGGAAAAAGACAAGATTCTCCAGCGAATGCCACACAACCTGCGCACGCTGGAAAGACTGATGGAACAAAACCAGGAAGACTTTGCCCGCATTATGGATGGCAGCCTGGATGAGGATACAAGAACATATCACCGCCGCAGTCTTAGAATCCGTCGTCGCAAGGCGGTAACTCTGGTGGAAGAACTTAGCATCCGCACCCAGAAGATCCATCCGCTGATGAAAAAGCTGGAGCAGATCTCAAGACGGATGGAAGAACTTCAGGTTGAAATCGAACAATTACACCAGAACCGGGGCTTCAAGGAAGACCTGCAATCCCTTGAAAAAGAATTGAACGATTACATGTTCAGCACTCTCGAGGAACCAACAGCACTTCGCAAGCGAGTGGTTTCGGTAGCCACCCGATTCATGGAATACGAACAGGCCAAGCGCGACCTCTCTGGTGGCAACCTGCGTCTGGTAGTAAGTATTGCCAAGAAGTACAGAAACCGCGGGCTTAGCTTCCTGGATCTGATTCAGGAGGGAAATACCGGCCTCATGCGGGCGGTGGACAAATACGAATACCGCCGTGGTTATAAATTCAGCACCTATGCGACATGGTGGATTCGTCAGGCAATCACCCGGGCCATTGCGGATCAGGCTAGGACCATTCGCATTCCCGTGCACATGATTGAAACCATGAGCAAGCTGCGAAATGTTTCGAAGAAACTTCTTCAAGAAATCGGCAGAGAGCCCACGATTGAGGAAATTGCCAAGGCTGCTGCCATTAGTGTTGAAGAAACCCGAAGGGTGATGAAAATCAGCAAGCACCCAATCAGCCTCGACAGGCCTGTGGGTGAAAGTGAAGACAGTTACTTCGGCGATTTCATCGAGGATGATACCGTAGAATCACCTGTGAGCGCGGCAACCCAGGAAATGCTGAAAGACAAGATCGACAACGTCTTGAAGACTCTGACCTATCGTGAAAGGGAAATCATCAAGCTTCGTTACGGGCTTGGCGATGGTTATACCTACACCCTTGAGGAAGTGGGCAGGATTTTCAAGGTTACCCGTGAGCGCGTTCGCCAGATTGAGGCGAAGGCCGTTCGCAAGCTGCAGCACCCCGTTCGTTCGCGGCAGCTTGAGGGCTTCATCGATTTCGCAAAGCTTCGTTAACCCATCAGGGCCCCGCAAGGGGCCCTTTTTTTTGGTCTGCTTTCTTCTCCCAAGCATCAGGACGATTGAATCATGAGCCAGCCAGGACTAATCTTCCGGGAAATTCACCAGCACAGCAAAAACGCCTTCGAATTGCAGGAACAAATTGATCGGATTCCACGCCAGATCAAGGCTCAAAAAACCAAAGTGGAAAGGATGGAGAAGGAATTCAAAGACGCGCAGGATCACCAGAAAAAACTCAAGGTTTCCATCCATGAAAAAGAAGTCACCATCAAGGAACTTACAGCCCAGATCACAAAACATAAAAGACAACTGAACGAGGCTGCAGATCAAAAAGCCATCGATGCCCTGCAGCATGAAATAGCTTTTGCTCAGGCTGAAATCGCCAAAAATGAAGAAGAGGCTCTCACGGCACTCTCCGAACAGGAGGAGAAAGCCGCAATCCTTCCTGAACAGGAAAAACAACTCAAAACAGCCAGGGATGAATCAGCAAAAATCGAGAAGAGTTCCTCGGATCGCAAAGCTGACTTGGAAAAACAGTTAGCTGAGGCGAATAAGAACCTGGCTGAATCGGTCGCAAAACTTCCCGAAGATCTTGCTGCAAAGTATAAACGTATCGCGCAAGGCATGGGACATGATGCTCTTTCGCCGGTTCAGGGAAAACTCTGCCAGGCATGTGCCACAACCATCACTTCCCAGATGTACATTGAGGTTACAAACATGGCCTATGTGGTTTGCAAATCATGCAACCGCATACTTTACCTGTCAGAGGCTGAACAACGCAACCGCGCCGAGGCGGAAGACTAAACTTTTCAGATTTAGTTTCTGCTGACCTGGGTGTTTTGCCCCAGGGCATTCCACCAAAGCTGGTCAAGATCAGCATAGCTTTGGATACTGTAATACTTTCGCAAAGCTGGTTCATAACCAGCTTGCAAGCCTTCCTTCATGAACTCGGAAAAAGTGGTAGGGCCCTTCAATCGGGTAAGATAGTCCACCACGGCCACACTCTGCGCGTAAAAAGGCCCCACTAATTTTGGTTCGGGGTAGTCAGCCATCTGCATCAACTTGGCACAGGGAAATATCGCGTTCTCACGCGCATGCTTGGGCAGGTTGTCCAGATGTTTCTGGATTCGGTAGCGAGGTTCCGACAACACCGACATTCCCTCATCCGCCCACCTTGGAACAGGCTGTTCCCCAAGCCTGCCCGCAATAACCACATGGGTGGTCTCGTGGGGTAGCACTCCAATCATCATGTTGGAATCATCCACATGCAGGTCTATGCGCCTGGAAAGAACCCTGCTTCCCTCGGTCCTTAAAGTGGTATGGCCAGGGGAGACCGTGGGTGCCCCAGTGTTTTTGGAATACTCCTCCTTGGTGGCGTGCAGGTAAATCTCGCAAATGGGGTTCCAGTCCGGCCCAACGGATTGGAACCATTTCATGGCAGCCTCTGCTCGAAAAGCCTCCGCGGATTTTGCCACCTTGGTCGCCTCTGCCTGTGAAATCCTGTGCCAGACACGGAAGTTCGTGGTCTGGGCGAGGTACCAATTATCCTTGTAGGGGCCGGTATGTTTCACTTCCGCAGAAGGTGCGGGACTGGAAACCTGCGTGGCAGGCGCACTCCTTTGTCCCAGATGGCTGAGAAGTTGATTGCCAAAGGTTTGCAACTTGGGGGACATTTGCAAACTGGCGCGGATTTCCTTTTCCCAATTAGGGTCTGACACGCTCGAGGCATTCTGGTTCATGGATTCAACCACTGTGTAAAGGCGACTGTATGCCCACCTTTCCACCGCCTGGGGCATGGCTCTGGGTTCCAAACGATGGGCTTCCTCATAGAGCCTGGAAGCCAGCTTGTAATTTTTGCTGGCAAATTCTTTCTCTGCCTGGTCAAGCCTCGCCCTTGCGTCGATATATTTTTGGCTGTTGGTAAAGGAAAAAAGATTATCCTCCGGCATGTCTTCCACTTTTCCACGCACTTTGGAGGATGGTTGAACTGGATTGCTTTCGCTGGAGCTTTTAGGCGTGGCTTTGATGCTGGCTATGACATTGGAAATCAATGCACTTGAAGTGGAAGGCAACTGGGATTGATCCATAATATCCAAACGTTTTTGATAACGGATGGTTTCCTGTGTCAGGCCCTTGGCATGCAAGTCTCTTAAATATCCTTGATAGGCCTGCTTAAGTAAGTCAAGGTATTCCTTGTTCCCATCGATGTCATTCATTTGAGATTCAAGGATAAACACTGCTGCCTGAAAATTGCCCTTTCGAAGGTGGTCGCCACCCTCCTGAAAAGCTTTTTGCGTGGCCAACAGCTTACGCATTTTCTTGTCAGTTTCCTGAGCGTTTCCAGAAGAATGGAGACTGAAAAGAATTGCACAGCATAGAAACGCACAAACCCTGTGGGATCTCATGAGCATCCTTGCCCCTTTTACCTTTGGAAAATCACTCCCAAGGTAATGTTCGAAAGAAAATCCTTCGCTTGAGGAAAGTCGGCCATCTTGGCCAATTCCCTGCGAAGTTTGCCAACCGGGTTCCGGTCCGGTTTGCTGCTAACGGGCAAAAACTTCCTTGTTTCAGCCATTAGTGTTGGCAAATGCTAGATGGATACCTTTTAAAACACAAGCCTACTTGGATTGGCAGAGAATTGGGGTTTAACTTGTTTGCCTATTTTGACTCGTATCCTTCCAATTTTTCCATCTGGGAAGGTTTTCACAGTAGTTATAGCTGAACCCAACCTGAATTTATGACCCAAGGCAAATTAGCGACAAGTTTCGATCATTTTCGTCACGAAGATTAAGAATGAAGCTCAATTGCGGGTTTTGAAATTATTGGGCTTTGAGTTGATTGGTGCAATCGAATGATTGGCGCGGAATCAGTGAATCCAATACTTTCCATGGGTGATGCCTTAGTCGCATCGGGTAGTCCCATGAAAATTGATCTATCCATGAGCCTTCCCTCGGAAGGCGTGGAAGCGTTTCAGGTTTTCTTGAAAAATCTTAAAGAGCAATGCCTGAGTCTTGGCTTGCAATTCCTGCTAATTCATCATGAAAACCTGCACCATACCAAGGATATGTTTCGCCGTGGAAAATGGTTACCTGGTTTGCATCTGGATTTTTTTTCACACTGGGATAACCCAGGGGATCTATTCGCGGAACTTTCCCATTTCATACAGGATCATCAAGGGGTTCCTATAAATCCACCGGGTAGAGCAAAGCTGTTTACCGACAAGGTAAACGGTCATGCAGAACTTGCCAGGCATGACTTGGGATTACCCCGTACCACCATATTTCGCCCGGGAATTACTCATACCCAGTTAATCGACTCCATAAAACGCTTTCTGTCAGAAGAAAGGAAAACCAATACAGGCAGCCTATTCCTTAAAAAAGCCAATGGTTTTGGAAACCGTGGCGTCAGCAATCTGAAATGCAGAGAACCTGAAGAATTGGCAAGGATTATTTCCAACTGCATGCAGAAAGACCCGAATGATTCTTATCTGTTGCAGGAAGAAATACGCTGTGAATTCCTGACCACACAAGGTGGATTGTTAAGACCCGCATACTGGCGAATCATTCATTGCCTTGGAGAACAATTTGCATTCTGGTGGAAACCTAACGAATACTGTTCTCCTGGGGAACCAAGTTATATTCCACTGGAAAAAAGCGAGATTCTGAAATTCGGACTGATGCCTGTTTTGGATTATGCAAAGGATCTTAAATCCATCAGTGGCATGGACTGGTTCTCTACTGAATTATGTCTGGCCCGCCCGGAAATATCATCCAGACATCGTGTTCAGCTTACAAACAACCTAAGCCTTCCCGTGGTATCCATTGATTACTTCAATGATCAATGTGATGTGAACGCACAAAGCAGATGGATCGGGGCTCCCCCGGATGAAACGGTTGCATTAATCGCCCGTAGGTTTGCTTTGCAAGCCTTGAGGCTAAAAAATCATCAAACAGAGATTAAAGCCGCTTAACCTGTAGGGTTAAAACAGAGGCTTTACACCTTCCGCACCTGTGCCACCTCGCAATGGGGTGGTGCGTGGCTTTGGTGGTTTTGCTGGCTTCGAGGGAACTTCTTCAACTGGTTCAGGGGTAGATGACTCGTTTTGGGCTAAAGCCTTGATGGAAAGAGATATTCGCTGGGCAGCCTGGTCCAGGGACAAAAGCTTAACAGAAACTTCCTGCCCTACCTTTACCACATCGTTCGCCCTGCGAACCTTAGTGGGAGCAAGTTCGGAAAGATGAATCAACCCTTCCACACCAGGCGCCAGTTCAACAAAAGCGCCGAATTCCGCAAGCTTGGTAACCTTGCCATTTAAAACAGTACCGGGGGGATTATCCTTGGCAAAAACGGCCCAAGGGTTCTCTTCCAGTTGTTTGAAACCAAGTGCGATTTTCCTGGTCTCATGATCGATTCGAAGAACTATGACTTTAACCAACTGCCCGGGCTGGAAAACCTTGGTGGCATCGACCACTCTTTGCCAGCTCATTTCACTCACATGCAACAAGCCATCGGCACCTCCAAGATCCACAAACGCGCCGAACTGTTGCACTGAACGAACCACACCTTCACGAACCTGGCCTTCTTTAAGGTCAGCCCACAATTTTTCCTTGGCTTCTTCGCGTTGTTTTTCCAGAAGATCTCGCCTGCTTACAACAAGATTTTGATCCAGTGGATCAACCTCAGCGACCATGCACTGCAGTTTCTGGTTCAGGTATGGTTCAAGCTCATTCACCCGGAACATTTCAATCTGGCTGATTGGCATAAAACCTCGAAGACTGTTCACTTCCACTTCCAAGCCACCCTTGTTGACCCCGGTAACCCTGGCTTCCACAACCATTCCAACGGCAACAGTATCCCAGTTGGCGTTGGAAACCACCGCTCCAACTCGGGAAAGTAACAATACTCCGTTAGGGCCGTCAAAACCTTCAATCTTGACCTGAACTTCAGTACCTATTTCAGGAATACCCTCTGGAAACTGGAGGCTTGAAATCACGCCCTGAGTGCGGCTTCCGGGCAACTCGATAAAAATGTCGCGATCATGAATCCGGTAAACCTTCCCCACCTTCGGGCCAGCCGGCTGAACTTGGTCCTTCTTGCGGGCCGGAGCCGGTTCATTTCCGAAAATATCCGTCTCGCTCATTCCGCCAAGGGCCTCGGCGAGTTCTTTTTCAATCTGATCCTCGGCTTCACTACGCTGTTGTTCCTGGGATTGCGCCAACTGCATTTCCAGAAGCTTGCCAGCCTTGCGCATATCATACTTACCCTTCACCTTGAAGGGACTTTGCACTCGTTGGGAGGAAGAATTGCCAATGCCAGCATTTTTAAGTTCATCGCTCATAAATCATCTCCAGGAATCAATCCAGTTGGTGATTATACAGAAAATCAGCGTATTATTTGAGTTCCCTTACCTTCAGATTTCGAAAATCCACCCTGCTACCGTGATTTTGAAGGCAAACATAACCTTTGAGCGGTTTTTTGCTTATTTCAGGCACTGTGGTCTGATCCACATCGATAATCAATTGACCATTCAAATGAATCTTAATAATCGGCCCCTTGCATTCAATTTGCATCTGATTCCATTCGGGGGAAGGCTTAATGGCGTTCAGCTTGGGCGCCACATAACGATAAAGCGAACCCGTGGAATGCGTGTCAGGCTTGGCGTTCACATCATCCAGCAATTGAATTTCGTAGCAGGCAAAGGAAGGCCGTGTTGCCGTGGAGTCCTTGGGATCAAAAGCCACCGTGCGAATCCCGATTCCACTATTGGGAATTTTTTGCTTGGGGAACTCTTTTTCTCCAAGGCGGTATTCAAGGGTAAAGACAAAATCCGTGAATTCCTTTTTCTCGTAGCGCAGAAAACCAAAACTCTTCCGATTGTTGACCATGCAACTGATCATGCCATCCTTTGCCACCCAGATGGTTTCTTTTTTGCCATCCTTTTCAAATTCGTTAAGACCTTCCACTATCCAACCCGAAAGATCTTTCCCATTGAATAACAATAAATCATCATTTTCCGCCGCCGCACATAACGAAAATGATGCCACAAACGCAAAAAACATGAAGGCTCGAATCATGATGGATACTTTCTCTGATATGCGTAATTTCATTCACTTGTTAACAGAATATCAGACATAATCTTCATGCACCAGTAAAACAAGAATCATGAAAAAATGGCTCAAAAAGGCATTGCCCTGGATTAAGGCGACCATCTGGTTTTTGGTAATCCTGGGGGTAGGCTACCAGTTTTGGAAAATACTCCATTCCGAGGCATTGTTATCCGCCGACAAGAACCGTTCTCCTGATTCCATTCTCTGGGAACAGTTCACTTCCATCCCCTTGAAAAACCTACTGATCAGCAGCATTCTTTACATTTTGGGAATCGGCCTTTCTGCATGCTATTGGCATATACTTCTTCGCTTGCAGGGTGAAAAGCTTTCTCTGGCAAACTCAGCCAGATGTTACTATCTGAGCCAACTGGGCAAATATGTTCCCGGAAAAGGACTGGCCCTTTTTCTGCGAGTTTCCACTGCAATGGAAAGTGCGGTACCAGCATCCACCGCAGCCATTGCAGCCGTTTACGAGGTTATGGTAACCATGGCTTCCGGTTCTCTTCTTGCATTGATACTGGGATTTTATTTATCCATGGGCGGTGAACAATTAATCGGAACTCTGTTCCTTTTAAGTGTTTCCCTTACTCCTGTCCTGCCGTTTATCTTTCCCAAGGTTGTCAAAAAGCTGGCAAGAAGATTTTTGAACCAATCTGATTCACCTTCAAAAATAGCAAATTGGAATTCCCTTCTCACCGGATTAATGATAACCGGCGCAGGATGGTTTTTTCTTGGATTGAGTCTTTTATTTCTCTGGCTTGGCGTGGACAATACATCTCACAAAGGATTACCCCGCAACATTCTGGAATGCACCTCCATGGTAACCATTGCAAATGTCGGCGGCTTTGTGGCGTCAACTCCTGGTGGGTTGGGAGTTCGGGAATTTCTACTGAAACTATTTTTGGAACCACACCTTGGAACAAAAGTTGTGGCAACGGTATTGTCGTTAAGATTATTATGGACACTTTCCGAAGTAGTGACTGCCTGCATTTTGTTTTGGCTCCGTCCCAAAACCGGTATCAGGGGATCACTGAATTCAGCAGCGAACATTCCGAAAGACCATCCAAGTGCAACATGATTTCCATCATCATTCCCGTTTATAACGAAGTTGAAAGCCTGGAGATTCTTCATAACGAGATTCTTGCGGTGGCCAGCGAGCATCATTTGAATTTAGAAATACTTTTTGTGGATGATGGAAGTTCGGATGGTTCATGGAAAACCATCAAAAAGCTTTCTGAAAAGCATTCCAACACCAAAGGAATTCGCTTCAGAAGGAATTTCGGAAAAGCAGCGGCATTGAGCGCGGGTTTTCAGGCTGCGCAAGGTGAAATCTTTCTCACCCTGGATGCAGATTTGCAGGATGACCCGAAGGAAATCCCCAACTTTATCCAAAAAATGGAACACGGTGGACCGCCCAGGGATGGCAACAGCACATCACCGCTGGATGTGGTTAGCGGCTGGAAAAAAGTACGTCATGATCCCTGGCACAAGGTTGGCCCCAGTAGAATTTTCAACAAAATGGTAAGTAATCTTACTGGTGTCCACCTGCACGATCACAATTGCGGAATGAAGTGTTACCGGGCACCCATCTTCAAGGAAGTTCGTTTGTACGGGGAACTGCACCGCTTTATACCGGTATTGGCTGACGCAAGAGGATACAAGGTAGGCGAAATCGCCATTCAACACCGAGCCAGAAAATATGGCCATTCCAAATATGGAGTAAGAAGATTTATTAAAGGTTTTTTAGATCTTTTAACAGTTAAGTTTCTTACCGGTTTTGGTCAACGCCCCCAGCACCTGCTAGGGTCCTTGGGTTTAATTTCATTTGGTTTGGGTGCGGGCGGATTGTTTTACCTGGCTTTGACATGGTGCATTCGTTTGTGGCAACCAGAATGGTTTGCACCTTTGCACGAAAGACCTTTGGTACTTTATTCGGTGGCGTTACTTCTATTGGGTGCCCAAATGATGTCGATAGGGTTTTTAGCGGAAATGATCACTGCATATCAGTCCAAGGAAAGCGATTCTTACAGTATTTCCGAAGAGTGTTAGTGTATTTTTGTACACAAGCAGCTCGTATTTATTGCCTTCTTTTTATTTGACTGTTGTTAAGAGCCGAAAATATATTATAAGTAAGACAGAATTTTGGCTGACGATGGTTAACAAATTTTAACATCCCTCCTGTTTGGCCAAATTTCTCGACAATACATTAGAGTTTTCCCACCACTGTTTCTTCCTGCTCGGAGAGCAATTATCATGAGACCTCAACCCGGAACCTGGTTTGCAGACCCCTCCCATTTTAAGAAAACATCCAGAAGAGATTTTCTTCAAGTTGGCATGATTGGTGGCCTTGGCCTATCCTTGCCTGAATTTTTCAAAATGCAGGCTCAAGCCGTTGATTCTGTAGGTGGAAAGCCCACCGTTGAAGGCAAGGCTAAGTCTGTGATCCATGTTTACCTCCCTGGTGGCATGGCACATCAGGATTCCTTTGATCCCAAACCACTTGCTCCGATTGAATATCGTGGTGAAATTGGAACTGTAAAAACCAAGATGGAAGGGGTTTACTTCGGCGAGCATTTTAAGAAGCTTGCAGAAGTTGCTGACAAAATCACCGTCTGTCGCTCGATGACCCACGGTGAAGCAGCCCATGAACGCGGAACCCACAACATGTTCACCGGGTACCGCCCAAGCCCAGCGATCAGCTACCCGAGTTTTGGTAGCATCGTGTCTCATGAATTTGGCCCCAAAAACAATCTTCCTCCTTATGTTTGCATTCCTAACCAGCCAAATGTTTTTGCTGCTTCAGGTTATTTGAGCAGTGCATATGGCCCGTTCAGTTTGGGCAATGATCCAGCAAACAAGGGATTCTCAGTTAGGGATTTGCAGCTTCCAGGTGGTATTGATGTAACCAGGTTTGGACAAAGAAAATCCATGCTTGAAGCGGTCAATGATCACTTCAAGGCCAAGGAAAAGTCCGATAATTTGGACGCTATGGATACCTTCTATCAAAGAGCCTACAGCATGATCAGTTCTGATCAAGCTCGCGAAGCTTTCAATATCAGCGCAGAAAAAGAGGCCATTCGAAATGAATACGGCATGAACACCGCTGGCCAGAGAATGCTGCTTGCAAGAAGGCTCGTGGCTGCCGGCGTTCGATTTGTTTCTTTGACCTATGGCGGTTGGGATATGCACAATGGCATCAAGGCCGGCATGACTGGTCAGGTTCCATCTCTGGACCAAGCCCTTGCCACTTTGATCACCGATCTGGATCGTACCGGTTTGCTGGATTCCACCCTAGTAATGGTTTCCTCGGAATTCGGTAGGACACCTAAAATCAACGCTACCGCTGGTCGAGATCACTGGCCCAAAGTGTTCAGCGTTCTTCTTGCTGGCGGCGGCATTAAGAAGGGTTATGTGCATGGCACATCCGACGCGACAGCATCGGAACCTGAAGATAACCCGCTGACAGTTGAAGATCTGTCCATGACGGTTTACAATCAATTGGGTATTGATGGTGAGAAGAGGCTGGTTGCCCCGGGTAACCGTCCAATTGATATTGTGCGTGATGGCAAGGTGGTCAAGGAATTGATCGCTTAATAGATTCAGGAAGCCTTGGTTTCCGAATCCGTTATTTAATAACCCACCCAAAGCAGCCCTCCTCCAAAGAGGGCTGCATTCGCAATCAACAACCGGAATTCGCATTATGAATAACAGCATTTCAAGATTTTTACTGGCATTTGTGGCGTTTGCCGGAATAACACTCTCTTTAAGTGCTGCTTCCCCTAATCTTGGCTCCGTGCTGCCCCGTGGTGCACAGCGTGGCACTGAGGTTGAAGTTACATTTACCGGGGCCCGCCTGGAAGATGCCAAAGAACTGCTCTTTTACAAAAAGGGCATCGAAACCACCAAGCTTACACTCGTTAATGCAAACCAATTCAAAGCCACGCTCAAGGTTGAACCAAACGCTGAACTTGGCGAATATGGTGTTCGTGTACGCACTGCTACTGGCATCAGCGAATTGAGAACCTTTTACGTGGGGGCACTACCTGTTATTCAGGAGAAAGAACCCAACAGTGAGTTCTCCACCCCCCAAAAAATCGACATGAATGTGACGGTTCATGGGGTTGTTTCCAATGAAGACGCTGATTATTTTTTGGTAGAAGCTAAAAAAGGACAGCGCATCAGCGCCGAGGTAGAAGGCATGCGCCTGGGGACCACCGTATTTGATCCTTTCGTAGCAATTATTAACATGAAACGATTTGAGTTAAATTCCCGGGATGATACCCCGATGACTTTGCAAGATTGTTTCGCCTCCATCGTCGCCCCTGAGGATGGAACCTATGTGATACTGGTTCGGGAAAGTGCTTATGGCGGCAATGGCAACTGCCATTACAGATTACATGTTGGCAATTTTCCTAGGCCAACAGGTGTATACCCAACCGGAGGCCAGGCTGGTCAGGAATTGGAAGTGACTTTCCTTGGGGACCCTGCTGGCTCCTTCAAGCAAAAAATTAAGCTTCCTGCTGTGGCTGATCCTGACTATCGCGTTTTTGCCCAGGATGCGAGTGGAATTTGTCCCTCAGGCATCAAATTCAGCATCTCTAATCATCCAAACGCCTTCGAAGTTGAACCTAATGATACGCCTGCAACGGCTACTGCTGTCGCATTTCCCGCCGCTTTTAACGGGGTCATTGAAAAAGTTGGCGATGTGGATTGCTTTAAATTTCATGGTGTCAAAGGCGCTTTTGATGTCCGATGCATTGCCAGAAAACAGGGCTCGCCATTGGATCCCATCATGACTCTTTCCCTGGCAGGGGCTGGAAATGTCGCATCAAACGATGACTCTGGTGGCCCAGACAGCTATTTCAGGGTAAATCTTGATGACAAGGATTACATCCTGACGATTTCCGATCATTTAAAGAAAGGTGGCCCTGATTACACTTACAGGGTTGAATTCACACCTGTTCAGGGTTCCACATTTGTTCAAATTCCGAAGGTTGCTCAGTATTCCCAGGAACGACAGGTGATTTCAGTACCAAAGGGCAACCGTTTCGCAACATTAATGACTGTTCAAAGAAGAGATTTAGCCGGCGATTTAAAGCTAATTGCTGAGAACCTTCCTGCGGGAATCTCGATGCATGTTGATCCAATCCTAAACGGGATTGATTCCATGGCTGTCGTATTTGAAGCTTCTCCACAGGCGAACATCGGAGGTAATCTTGCTGAAATCAAGGCATTACCAGCAGATACAAATGTTCCTTGCAAAACTGAGTTTCATACCAATGCAGAGCTTACCTTCGGGAATCCCGGACAGTCCATTTACTGGCGTTTCAACATGTCCAAACTCGGCATTGCGGTAACCGAGGAGTCTCCTTATTCCATAGAGGTTATCGAACCCAAGGCTCCACTAGTTCAGAATGGTAGTGTCAAAATCAAGGTGGTTGCCAAGCGAAAAGAAGGCTTTAAGGGGGCAATCAATGTCATCCCTGTTTACAACGCTCCAGGCATTGGGACTGTGTCCTCCATCACCATTCCCGAAAATCAGAACGAAGGCTTCTTTACGATGAATGCGAATGGCAATGCCCAAGTCCGCAAATGGAAAACATCGCTGTTGGCGAATGCGGCCACCCCGGGCGGAACGGTTTGGGTTTCATCTCAATTGTTCAGCATTGAAATCGCACCGCCTTTTGTTGCAGCCAAACTTGAAAGAGTCGCTGTGGAGCAAGGTAAATCTGGTGAGATCGTTTGCAAACTTACAAACAATACCCCTTTCGAGGGCGATGGAAAAATTGAACTTGTTGGGTTGCCCCCGAAAGTTGTCGTGAAATCCATGGATTTCAAAAATGACACCAAAGAGGTTGTTTTCAAGGTGGAAGTGGATCCAGCTTCACCCGTAGGCAATCATAAAAATATTATTTGTGCTGCCACCGTTCAAAAAAGCGGTGAAGAAGTGGCGCACACCCTTGGAAGAACCGAAATACGGATAGACCCACCCGCGGCACCCAAGGTTACAGCAAACGCGCCAATGCCCAACGCGACTGCAAAACCTGCCACACCAAACGCCCCTGAAAAAAGACTGAGTCGGTTGGAAAAGCTGCGACTTGAACAGGAAGAACGCGAAAAGTCCCAAAAAACCGAACCTAAGAAATAACCATAAAGCGGAGCAATATCATGAATTCCAATTCCATAATTACTTTTGGAGCAAGCCTTTTGATGCTTGCTGGCAGCTTTGTAAGCGCCAATACCCTGACGAACATCGCAGTATTTCCACCCGAAGTGAACATTCAATCCAACCGGGGTATGCAACGTGTGCTAGTTCAGGCCAGTTTTGATGATGGCATTACCGAAGATGTCACATTCAAGGCAAAGATCACCATCAGTGATCCAAAAGTTGCGAAATTAGAAAATGGAATTATTCGTCCTGTGGCTGATGGTAAATGTACCATTGATGTATCCTATGAGGGAAAAACGACAAAAATTCCCGTGGATGTAAAACAAGCCTCGGCAGATCGTCCCATCAGTTTCAAGCTGGATGTGATGCCGATTTTCATGAGAACAGGTTGCAATCAGGGTGGCTGTCATGGTGCAGCAAGGGGCAAAGATGGTTTCCGTCTTTCGCTCTTCGGCTTTGACCCCGACGGGGATCATTACAGGTTGACCCGTGAATTAAATGGCAGACGCATCAATCTGGCAATTCCTGAAGAAAGTCTGCTTGTGGAAAAAGGGGCGGGGAAAGTCCCACACACCGGTGGTCAGAAATTTGCGGTGGGAGACCAGTATTTCAATGACATTATTCGTTGGCTTGATGCCGGAGCCCCTTTGGATTCTGCTTCCATCGCCACCCCGCTTAGCATTGATGTGTACCCCAACAAGGCGGTCATGAATGGCAAAGGTAGTACCCAGCAAATTGTGGTTCGCGCCAAGTACAGTGATGGCTCGGAAAGGGATGTCACTTCACTTTCCTTGTTCATGAGCAACAACGACAGCAGCGCCAAAATTTCTCCGGATGGTCTTGTTACCGCAGGCGACCGGGGCGAAGCCTTCATCATGGCCAGGTTCCATACTTTCACCGTGGGTTCCCAATTCATTGTCCTTCCAAAGGATCTGAAATTCAATTTTCCCCAATCTCAGGAAAAGAATTACATCGACACCTTGGTGAACGCAAAGCTTAAAAACCTTCGCATAACACCTTCCGAAGTGTGCTCGGATGAAGTATTTCTCCGCAGGGTTTATGTTGACCTTAATGGCATTTTGCCATCTGTGGAAGACTTCCAGAAATTTATGGCGAACAAGTCGCCCAACAAAAGAGAGCAACTTGTTGACGAACTTCTGGCGAAAAAAGAATTCTCCGAAATGTGGGTTCTCAAGTGGGCTGAGCTTTTACAAATTCGCAGTTCCAACGATGTAAGCTACAAGTCCACCTTGCTTTATTACAATTGGCTGCAGGATCGCATTGCACGCAATGTCCCATTCAATCAGTGGGTGCAGGAACTCCTCGGCGCCAGTGGTGGAACCTTCAAAAACCCCGCGACCAACTATTACCAGAACGAACGAGACATTCTAAAGGTAACGGAAAATGTTGCGCAGGTTTTCATGGGTATGCGCATCCAATGCGCCCAGTGCCATAATCATCCTTTTGACCGCTGGACCATGGATGATTATTACGGTTTTGCCGCATTTTTCTGCCAAATTGGAAGAAAAGGCACGGATGACCCGCGTGAACTGACTGTGTTTAATAGTGGCAGTGGCGAGGTTCGTCATCCTGTTGGTAACCGTGTGATGGCTCCCAAGTTTCTTGGGGGTAGCATAGCAGATGTGGCGGGCAAGGATCGCAGGCAGGTGATGGCAAATTGGCTGGCATCGCCTGAAAATCCATACTTTGCCACCAATCTTTCAAACATTGTTTGGGCTCATTTCTTCGGAGCTGGCATTATTAACGAGGTCGACGATGTGCGCGTAAGCAATCCGGCTTCCAATCAGGAATTGCTTAACGAGATGGGCAAAAAGTTCACCGAATACAATTACGATTTCAAGAAACTTGTTCGAGATATTTGTAATTCCAACACCTATCAGAGAAGCACCAAGGCCAATGAATCGAATGAGTCTGATTTGAAAAATTTCAGTCATGCCTATATTCGTCGAATCAAGGCTGAGACGTTCTTGGATTGCATCAGCCAGGTCACGGAAACCAAGAATAAATTCCCTGGCCTGCCCCTTGGGGCCCGTGCCGTGCAAATTGCCGATGGCCAGGTTTCCAATTACTTCCTGACGACCTTTGGCCGAGCGACCCGCGAATCCGTTTGCTCCTGCGAGGTAAAGTTGGAACCCACCTTGAGCCAAAGTCTTCATTTGCTGAACGGTGATGCAACCACCCAAAGGATTAATCAGGGGAATCTGGTGGGACGCCTTCTCAAGGAAAAGAAACCACCCGAAGAAATTCTGGATGAAATTTACATTCGCTGCCTGACACGCCTTCCATCGGCAGATGAAAAGAAAAAAGTTCTAGCCTTGGTTACCGCGGAAACAGATAAAAAGAGAGCGCTTGACGATGCTTTCTGGGCGGTTCTGAATACCCGCGAATTCATGTTTAATCATTAAAATATCGGAGCCATTACCATGGTTCGTTCCACCATTCTTACAGGCTTGGTAATTGTCTTTGGACTTGGTTCCGCGCAGGCACAACCTGCAGGAAAAAAGGTCAATTTCCAGGAACATATTCTTCCATTCTTTCAGGACAAGTGCATAGGTTGCCACAACCAGGACAAAAAAAGTGCTGGAGTGATTCTGAACAGCTACAGCAAAATTCTTGAGGGTGGCAGTTCCGGGGCAATTGTAAAGTCTGGAGATGCGGAAGGAAGTTCCCTTTACCAGGTGGTTGCCCACAAGGCTGAACCGGTGATGCCACCAAAGTCACCTAAAGTTGCTGATGCTTCCATTCAATTGCTAGAAAAGTGGATCAAAGAAGGATTATTGGAAACGCCCACTGGCAAACCAATGGCCCTTAACAAGCCCACTAGTGAAATCGCATTGGGAACCGTCCGCCGGGGCAAACCGGAAGGCCCTCCTCCCATGCCTGAAAAACCGCTTTCTTTGGAACCCGCTGTAATTACCAAGCGGGGAAATGCTGTTACCGCAATTGCTGCAAGTCCATGGGCACCTCTCCTTGCAGTCGGCGGGCAAAAGCAGATTATTCTTTACAACACCGATACCTTGGAATTCTTAGGAGTACTTCCATATACCGAAGGGTTTCCCAATGTTCTGAAATTCAGCCGAAATGGCGGATTTTTGCTTGCGGGAGGTGGAAGAGGCGGCAAGTCAGGTTCCGCCAGTCTTTACAACATTAAGACAGGTGAAAAAGTTTTCACGGTAGGTCAGGAAGCTGATGCGGTGCTTGCCGCGGATATTAGTCCGGATCAAACGCAAATTGCATTGGGTGGCCCAAGCAAGGTTGTTCGCGTTTATTCGACAACCGATGGAAAACTTCTTCATGAAATTCGAAAACACACGGATTGGGTAACTTCCATTGAATACAGCCCAGACGGCGTATTGCTTGCATCCGGTGATCGAAATGGAAACCTTTTCATTTGGGAATCCCACAATGGCAAGGAATATTTCACCTTAAAGGGGCATACTAATTGCATTAATGACATTTCTTGGAGAGCCGATGGAAATGTTCTTTCTTCCGTAAGTGAAGATGGAACATTAAGACTTTGGGAAATGGAAAATGGCACTCAGATTAAATCAGTCGCCTCCCATGCGGGTGGCGCCCAGGGCTTGGTTTTTCATAGGGATGGTAACATTTTCACCAGTGGCAGGGATAAGCTTCCCAAAGCTTGGAAAACAGATGCCACCGCAATTCGCAACATGGAAGCCACAGCAGAAATAGCCTTAAAACTTGCCGTTTCTCATGATGCCAATCGCGTATTTGTTGGTGATTGGAATGGAAACATCCTCGCCTATACAGTGGCAGATGGAAAGAAAATCGATACCCTCGCAAGCAATCCTCCGGCTTTAAAAGACCGTCTGGATTCTGCCGCCAAAGAAATTGCCTCCCTTAAGGAGCAGATTCAAAAACAAAAGGCTGAAGCTGCAGCGATTACAGCACAGGAAACCAAGGCCAAAACCGATTTGGCAAATATGCAAAAATCATTGGTGGATGCAAACCAATTGGTAAAAGATGGTCCTGCTAAGGTTAAGGAGGCCCAGCAAGTGATCAGCAAAGCATTAGCTCTTCAAACTCAGGCAGCCAATGAAATGAAATCCAGAGAAGTTTTGATAAGCACACTGGGGGAAAGTGCAAAACGTATCCAAGATCTGGCCAATCAAAACAAACAAGATGGATCGTATCCCAGAAGCTTGCAGCTTTTAAATGAAACTATAACCAAGCTTCGACAAGAATTACCTGCCTTACAGGCGGTAAATCAGGAAAAGTTGAAAGCCCATACACAGGCTAATGCGGACCTGAGGGATTTGCAGGCCAAAATTGCTGCATCACAACCTCAAATAGCTGCAATTCCGAAGCAAATTGAAGCCCAACAAAAGGCTTTAGCTGCTATTCAAGCGCAAATTGCCCCAAAGAATGCCAGCATTGCTGAACTGGAAAAGCTTGTTACTTTCAAGGAGGCAGCGCTTCAAAAGTATAAAGCTGCCGCAACTCTGGCCAAAACAGCGAAATCCTAATATCTTAGCTTTTCATTGAAAATCATTAATTTTGGGGTTACCCATGGGTACATCAAGAAAGCTTCGCAAGACTTTACAGCAGTTGGATCAGCGTATGTCTCGGAGCAATAATAGCGCCAGAAAAATCAAAGAACGCACCAGAAAGAACACCAGGCTTGTGAAGGCATTGCAGTCTGGAAAACTACCTTACACTCCCACAGTAATGAGCTGGCTTTCACAAGCAATCGAAAAGCCATCCAGCCAGATTGTACAGGCTGATGTGGAAAAGTTTGTGGCAAGTTCCAAGTAAGTATGCATTATTTCAGGTGTTCTTCGCAGTAAGCGGCCTGATAAGGTATTAAAGGAATAACTCCAAAAAACCTCACCCAAGCCTTACCAAGGCCTACGGCGGGGTTTATGCATTTACAGCATGTTTTTGGCAATCCTTCCCTGTCCCACAAAATTTTTTCCTTCCAAAGGGTTTCGTGGAATAGAATTTGACCCGGAGTAATACCCCTGCTTGCAAGTTCATTCTCAAAGATTACAAGTGCTTCTGCTTCCATGCCTTTGCGGTAAAAAGTAACCCTGTCCAGTAACTCTCTGGTGGGAGCTTTTTTGGCGAAATTTTCAACTTTGGAGGCATTCAAATACACAGAATTATGGAACCTTTCCTTTAAAACCCAAGTCTAAAGTACAATTGGAGATTTAAGGGAATTTCCCGGAAGTGTAAATAGAATTTCCCTTGTTCAGATTGTCTTGATGGGTGATAATTAAAATATCGGTCATAGTCGCTTTTACGAGGATAATGCCATGGCATGGAAATCGAGTCTTCGAAGTCTGATAAACTTCAAGGTTCTTGGTGGATTGGCTTTGGGTGCGGGATTTGTATTTACCCAAGGTATTGGTTTAAGCCAGGAAAAAGCAGCCAAGGATTCCACCAAAAAGGAAGCTTCCAAAGATAAGGAAGCAACCAAGGAAAAAGAATCCAAAGAGGGCACCGAAAAGGCCGCTCCATCGATTCCCTGGCCAACTTTTCCAAAACTGAAAATCGTCGGCAAGACACCTGAAGAAAAACAGGTCACCGAACAGATCGTAAAAGCCATCAACCAGAAATTGGATGCATCCTGGAAGGAAAACAAGATTGTTCCTTCAGGCTTCATCGATGACTACGAATTCATCCGAAGGGTTTCTCTGGACATAGTTGGAAGAATTGCAAGCTTGGAAGAAATCTCCAAGTATATGCGTTATCCTCAAGAAAGCCGAAGATCACAGGTTATTGAAGATCTATTGGCCAGCGAAGACTATCCAAGGCATTGGGCTAATCACTGGTCGAATTGGTTGCTGAGTCGCAGCGGAATTTTTGGCAAGGGCAAGTATCACGAAGAGATGACTGTATGGCTTGAGGATCAGTTTGCCCAAAACCGCCCTTACCATGAATTGATGAAAGATTTGGTAACTGCCACCGGCAAAAACAATGAGAATGCTTCTGTTAACTTCATTCTTGCCCACCTTGGTGAAACAGTTCCACCTGCTAAAAGAGCCGAAGAAGGGCAGTTCGAAATGGTGCCTATCACCTCTCGAATCACCCGACTTTTCCTTGGCATTCAAATGCAATGCGCACAATGCCACGACCATCCTTTCAACAATGCTATCACCCAAAAACATTTCTGGGGCATCAACACCTTCCTCCGCCAGGTGGAACGTGAGGGAACTCCACCTAATATTGAAAACATGAACAGAGCGATGACATTGCCCACATTGGGCCTTAAAGAAAACCCAAGTGCAAATTCTCAGGGCATTGTTTATTACGAAAAACGAAACGGCGTGATTCTGCCTACCCGGGCGTCTTTTATGGAGGATAAGAAGCTTTCAGGTTCAGCCCCAAGGCGTGAGCAGCTTGCTTCTTTCATCGTCGATCATGAAAACTTCCAAAAATCTCTTGCCAACCGCATGTGGGGTGTTTTCTTCGGAAGAGGATTCACCAACCCGATTGATGATTTCAATGAACAAAACCTTCCCACGAACCCGGAACTTCTTGATGAACTGGCTTCCAACTTCAAGAACTACAACTATGATTTGAAAAAACTCATTCGCTGGATTTGCAACAGCAACGCTTACAACCTAAGCTTTGTCGCCAACAAAACCAACGATAAGCCCGATGTTGAGGGATTGTTCAGCCGTATGTTGCTGAAATCCATGGGTCCGGAACAACTTTTTGAATCCCTCATGACAGCAACCCGCGCAGAGGCTTCCGAATCCAAGGACGCCAAACGTAATCTTCGTACCTCTTGGTTGAATAAGCTGGTCAGTAACTTTGGGGATGATGAAGGAAATGAAGTCAACTTCAATGGTACTGTTGTTCAGGCTCTTTTAATGATGAATGGCGCCGACATTAACGAGGCTATTGGCCGCAAAGATAAAGGCACAGTGGCAATGGTCATGGCTAAAAACCGTGGCAACCAAAATGGAATCGTTAATGATCTATATCTCGCCACACTGAACCGACCTGCCAAACCATCGGAAATTGCGAAAGCCAAAGCAGGTTTTCCACTTCTGAAATTGCGCGATAAGGATGTTCAAGCACCTTACCAGGATCTTTTCTGGGCTCTGTTGAACAGCAACGAATTCCTGTTGAATCACTAAGAATTCGCCAACGTTATTCTTAAACTGGCTGAAAGCCTGAAAAGGCTTTCAGCCTTATTTTTTTAGAATTGATCTGACACACAATATAAGTTTCGGCTACGATACGCCCATGAGTCCTAATCGTTACTATGTTGGATTGGATGTTGGTGGTACTGGGATAAAAGCCAGCATTATCACACAAGATGGCCATTTGGTTCAATCCAGCCATGAACCCACTACGCAGGATGCCGGTCCTGATCATGGCTTGAAATTAATGAAACTCACCGTGGAACGCTGCCTTGAAAAGGCAGGAATCCCACTTTCAGAGGTAGGGGCTCTAGGCGCCGGGGTTCCTGGAATTATTGATTTAAAAAAGGGAATGATTTTAAACGCGGTAAACCTGCGTGGCTGGAAAGATGTTGCTGTCAGGGAATATCTGGAAAAAGCTTTTGGACTTCCTGTGGCATTTTTGAACGATGCCAATGCAGCGGCGCTTGGGGAAGCTTGGATGGGAGCCGGCAAAGGCTCCGAAAGCATGGTATTGCTTACCTTGGGAACAGGCATTGGCGGGGGTATCATTTACCAAGGAAGGGTCATTGAAGGAAAGCATGGTCTTGCGGGGGAAATTGGACATACTCGTATTGAAATGCGAAGACCAAGGCCCTGCTCATGCGGTCAGTTTGGATGCCTGGAGGCCTACGCGGGGGCATCCTCAGTATTAAAACGAGCTTATGAAGCACTGGCTGAAGACTTCAACCATATCTCCAATCTTCATGCCAAGGCCGAGGCGAAAACTCTTAGCTGCAAAGATGTATTCGACGCTGCTAATGATGGCGACCCCCTGGCAGATAGACTTGTGGAGGAAACTGCACTGGCGCTTGCGCTTGGCTTGGTGAATGTGCTTCACTTTTTTGACCCGGAAAAAATTGTCCTCGGGGGTGGAATGATCGGCGCTGGCGAAGACTTTCTAAACCGCGTGAAATGGTTCGTGGCTGATCAGGCTTTCCCCCAATGCGCATCCCGTGAGAGCATTTGCTATGCCACCTTGGGTACGGATGCTGGCATCCTTGGGGCTGCGGTGGCAGCACGACAAATTAGTCAGGCAAGTTTCAGCGGTTACTCTTCAACTTCATTTTCTTAAAATCCCTTGTCTGGCCAGCTATGGCTTCCTCAACCGGCAGTCGCTCCATGGAACTTGCCCCATAGAAGCCATCCACTTCAGGTACTTTTTCAAGAATAAATTGGGCATCTTCGGGCATGGCTATGGGACCGCCATGGCAAAGCATCAACACTTCAGGCCGAATGGATTTGCAAACCTTTGCAATCGCAGCCACCTCTTGCGCAGACTGTTCTAATGTCTTGGCTGTCCTTGCACCTATGGCTCCCTTGGTTGTTAGTCCCATATGCGCCACCACTATATCTGCACCCGCTTCCGTCATTCGCCGGGCTTCCTCCACATTAAAAGCATATGGCGTTGTCAGAAGATCCAACTTTCTGGCCGCGGCAATACACTCCACTTCCAATCCGTAACCCATTCCGGTTTCTTCAAGGTTTTCGCGCATCAACCCATCAATAAGGCCAACTGTTGGAAAATTTTGAATTCCCGCAAACCCCATCTCCTTGAGTTCCCTCAGAAAAAGGTCCCTGAGCATAAACGGGTCTGTGGCACAAACTCCCGCAAGCACAGGTGTATGCTTTACCGCGGTAAGAACCTCGTAGGCCATTTCTTTCACAATCTGATTGGCATTTCCAAATGGAAGCATTCCGGCAAGCGATCCCCTGCCTGCCATGCGAAAGCGACCGGAATTGTAAATGACAATAAGATCTATTCTCCCTGCCTCTTCGCATTTGGCGCTAATTCCAGTTCCAGCGCCACCGCCAACAATTGGAATACCCTTGGCGACTTGGGACCGAAGTTTTTCCAAAATTTCAGATCTACGAGACATACCCCTTACCCCCTCTTGGTCAGGATTTATTCATAACCGCCGGAGTCGGCGGGTTGCGTTGGATTGCGACTTTTTCTGCGTAAGTCAAAAGCATGGGCAAAAAGAAAATGGTAAAGACCCCGCAATATACCGCCCCAAGCCCAAAAGCATGAGGCCATTGAAAATCATAAAGAAGCCACAGACATAAAAACCATGCCACGAAATGTAGTATATGCAGCAAAATTCCCATGAATACTGTGCCGGGTCTGCTGATTACCAACGCACCTAGTCCACCCTCAATCATCTGGCGGTTTCTGTCATCCCGATAAATTAGAGACTCGCCAATTCTGCGAACAAAATTACCTTTTGCATCCCTTTCTGGTTTGAACACAATTTTTTTTCCGTCCTCTTCCACTTCAACTTCAAGCGGAGTTGATGGCAAAGGCATATTTGTCTTGGAGCGATATTCCAGCTTGGTACCCGGCTGCTTGGTGAAAACTTCTTTTTTACCATCAGGCCTGGTAATCGTTAGAGATGGATAAGGTGCGCCTTCCTCCGGTTTCAGGCTCCCCTTTTTATTTTCAGGCGTGTAAGACTGTAGTTCATGCAGGGGTCTGTAAAGACCGGGTGATGAGTAATCGAACCAAACCCAAATGGTAAGGGCAGTGGTAACCCCCAAGCCAACGCATGGGGCTTTCCAAAGCCATCCGGTGGTAGGCTCGCTGTAAATAGCCCCTTGTAGAAAGTGACAAAAGCCCGCCGAAATCACCACAACCACAAACCATAAAACCAAAATCGCGAATATCAGGCCCAACATGGTTACGCCCCCTGAATCAAGGTCCAGCCTAGATGAATCGCCATGGTCACAAGAGTGAAAGAGCAAATCAAATGCATTTTTTGGCAATTCAAGTGATTTGGATAAAACTTTGCTTAAATGAAACTCGCAAGGTGCCTGGTTGGTGGAGTCAACCCAATTTGACACGCTCTTGAAACCTGTCTTGTAGATTTTTCAAGCATTGTTATAATTCGGCCGCCTTGGAAAAGGCATTATCCAATTGCATGCCATGGAGGGCAAAGCAGTGACTTCTTTCATCCTTTTCAGTGCATTACTCATACAAAGCCAATCCAAGCCTGCCACCACAGACAAAGAACCTGTTCAAGCAAGCAATTTATCTTTTCGTTTACAGCAAGGCCAGGAACTGGTTTACCGTGGATTATTCATGGAAGAGGCAAACTCCAGCAGGGTGCAATTTCAACGGTCATACCGGGTGGAATGCAGGGCCCTTTCTTTGGGGTCAGATGATAATTCCCTAGAGGTGGCTACTCTTACAACATTAAAACAGCGCGCAAACCCGACAGCTTCTCCAACAGTAAGCTCCGAACCACCTGCCACGCATGTCCGGTTGGAAATACTTAAATGCACCAACCGAGGCCGCTGGCAACCCCAGACAAACCAAGGACTGATGCCTCTTTCCGGCCCTCCCACCATGGAAAATGGCTTTATGGTGGAGATTCCAAAAAACCGGCTGACGGAAAAAGACACTTGGGAAACTTCCGAGGACGGCCGGCCTGTTCGAACTTGGTCCGTTGCAGGGTGGGAAACCCTTCAAGGGGTGCGCTGCCTGAAACTTGTGGGCATTCAACAAACTGAAGATTGGGAAAAACCCCGCGCAGACAGTAACGCCTGGAAACGAACCGACACCGTGTTTTTTAATCCTCAATCTGGAATCCCACAGAGATTTGAAAGGATGATTGAGACCAAAGATCCCGCGCACAGCACACCATCCCAGAAAAGCACACTGCGTTGTGAACTTGAAACAAGCCTTTTCTATCCGGGTCAGTTGTTTGAGGATCGCAAAAAGGAAATAACCCTCGCCAAAAATTACCGCGATGGCATTAATCCCTACATGGAAGATGCCAACCGTTATGCGAAGGATTTATCAGCAATCGGCAAAAGAATTGAAACTCAGATGGAATTACAAACACCGACCCCCTATCGCGAATCCATTTTCCAAACCAGGAAATTGGTAGAGATGGCCATCAAGGGGGAGACCCAGGATCGTGTTATTGTTCCGGTATCCACCAAAGGCCTGAAAGTGGCATCCATCGGAACCATGGCACCTGACTTTGTGGCACAGGACTTCATGAAGTTAGAATCCGTGCGTTTAAATCGCCTTCATGGAAAACCTGTTCTTATGGTTTTCTTCAATCCCAAATCACCCCTGGTAGATGAAGTCCTCGCATATACACAGGGAATCCAGAATGGATTTGGAAACCAGATTACTGTACTTGGAATGTCTGTGGTTGAAGACCAGGCAAAGGTGAAAAAGTTGATGGAAGCTGGCAAGTACAAATTTACGGTGCTGGATGGCAGTGGTCTCAGGACCAGTTATGATCTGGAAGCAACTCCCAAAGTGGTACTGCTGGATTCCGAAGGCATTGTGAAGCTTTCATGCCTTGGATGGGGTCAGGAAACACAGCAAGAGATCATCCGGGAGATACGAAAGGTTTTTCAGGAATAAATGATCCGAACCGAAAATCTTGTGCAGGAGTAAAAAACAAGGTTTTTTGATTGGAAACACAAGCCACTTTTAAAAAGTTCACTTGAGAACCGGGTTCAATTGCCGATACGATAATGAGGTATTGCAGCGATGGTAGAATTTGAAATTCAGGCATCTACCAGGCAATGCGCGATCTCCGGAAAAGAATTAAAACCGGGTGATTGGGTTTGGAGCGTCCTTACCGACGAGGAAGGACGGATGGTTCGTAAGGATTATTCCGTCGATACATGGCAAGGGCCACCTGCGGGGGCGTTTTCCTTCTGGAAGTTTCAGATACGGGAAAAAGCCTCTACAAAAGAAACCCAAAAACTTGATGAAATTCAGTTGCAAGATTGGTTTGAAAGGCTTGAAGGCCAGGAAGAAGCAAAACAGCAAAATATTCGCTATCTTCTTGGATTAATGCTGCTGAGAAAAAAGAAACTGAAGCTTCTTAAGACGGAAGACCTTGGCGACATGGAAAAAGTTGTCCTTCGTTGCCCAAAGACAGGGGTGGATCACGAAGTTCTTCACCCCAAAATTTCGGAAAGTCAGGCGTTTCAACTTCAGGATGAAGTAAACTCGCTTTTGGGTTGGGAATAAACCAGCAATTGGAAACACCATGAACATCAAGACCCTGACTTTTGGAATGCTGGCTTTCTGTTGCGCCATGGGATGCAATAGTTGGCCAGGTCTCCGGGACAGGGACCAAAACAGGCTTCCAACAGAAAATCCAACTGCGCAACAATTGGTAACCTTTCTGAATACCAACTCCCAAAAAGTTCAGGCAGTTCAATGCAATCAAGTATCCATCGATGCAAAGCAGGGCAACCAGACTGCTCCAGGTCTTGATGGTTTAATGGTTTGTCAAAAACCCAGAAATTTCCGACTAAAGGCAAAGGTTGTTGGCCAACCCGCAGTGGACCTGGGTTCCAACCAGCAGGAATTCTGGTACTGGATTAGCAAAATTGAACCGGTCCCCTATGTGTTCCATTGCAACTACGAGGATTTGGACAGGGGCAATGTCCGCCTGCCTTTTCCTTTTCATCCGGATATGATCATTTCCGCATTGGGAATGGGTGATTATGACCCGGCCAAGCAGTACGAGATAAAAAATACCCAGCAATCCATCGAACTTGTAGAACCCATGACTTATTACCAAGGCAGACCGGTGAAAAAATCGACTGTGTTTGCCAGAAAAATGACCAACGGCCAGCCGAAAGTCATAGGGCACATTCTTCGGGATGCTCAAGGCAAGGAAATTTGCAACGCCTCTATTTATGAGGTTCAGCAAAACCGCGATACCGGCGCCATTCTTCCGCAACGCATGAAAATCAGTTGGCCCGAAGATCGCATTGAAATGATGCTAAGATTTTCCGATATGCAGGTAACAAACATTACCCCGGATAGGGCTGAAAGGTTATTCACAAGAAATGACCTTACAAATTTGCAAGGTTTTGATCTTGCCCGCTGGTCACCCGATGCAACTCCTATCCAGCGAACACGAGGTTTGGAACCATAATCAGGTTTCAAGCATACCCTTGAGATTTTTTTTGCCCCGGCTTAGCAACGAACCTATTGAGTTAATGGAAAGTTGAAGGGTTTTAGCCATTTCCTTATGGGTCAACCCAAGAACATATTTCATTTCCAAAGCTGCCTGCTGATCTTTTGAAAGCTTACCGATTTCGTCTCGAAGAACCTCGTCAGAAACAGATTCGGCTACGGCGGATTTAAAGTCCATGTTGTAGCCTGGGGTCAAAAGTTTTTTGCGCTTTTGGATTTCTTCCCTGGCTTTCCTTTGAGCCACCACACATAAATAGGTGGAAAGTTTGCTTTGGGCCTTATACCCGCGCAGCAAAGCCATCTTATTACGCAGTATTTCCAAATAAACCTCAGAACAAATATCCTCCGTGTCCTGAGGCCTTAGATTAAATCGCAAGCGAAACGCAACCTGGTGTATCACATGCCAGAAAAGCTGGGTATGGTCATCCACCAATTGATTCCACGAACCCGGATTACCCTCCAGGCAGCTTTCCACCAAATTCTGATCCGAAATATAGGACGGCATTCGAAAGGAAAATTTCCTTTTCTTCCCGGTGGATTGCAAACACAATAAACTATCAGGATATATCCTAATGGATAAGTGATCGGCAAGTCACTACCAACCGTATTTGCCATTCGACTTATGGGAACACGATTTTTGAAAAAGAGGAATTATGAGTAACAAAGAAGCCTCGGATCCATGGTTTCAATCACTTTTCGCAGACCGAATCGGAGGAGCCAACTATGGCAAATCTAACAAGATATATAAATTTGAGAAGATCAAGAGGGCAAAACGGGCAGCACTTGCCGCTCATCCTGAAAGAAAGCTGTTAGATTTTGGCATTGGTGAAAATGATGACATGGCAGCGCCGCTGGTGCGTGAATCCCTAAAGCGCGAAGTGGATAAGGTGGAAAATCGTGGCTACGCCGACAATGGAATAGCTGCCTACAAGGAAGCCGCTGCGGAGTTCATGCAAAAAGTTTTCGGGGTTACTCTGGATCCTGCCACTGAAATCAATCATTGCATTGGTTCAAAACCAGCTTACGCCATGTTGCCAGCAGTATTCATTAACCCTGGGGATATCACGCTGATGACAGTTCCTGGCTACCCGGTAGCCGGAACCCATACCGAATATTATGGAGGCAAGGTTCATCGGTTACCTTTGCTGCAAGAAAATAACTTTTACCCGGACTTGGACAACATTCCCAAAGATGTATGCGAAAAAGCTAAGTTGCTGGTAATCAATTATCCTAATAGTCCTACAGGCCAGACTGCCACCAAGGACTTCTACAAGCGAGTCATCGATTTCGCTCATAAAAACAAAATCATAGTTGTGCAAGATGCTGCCCATATGCTGCTTAGTTACGATGGGCCGCCTCTCAGTTTCCTACAGGTCGATGGCGCTCGTGAAGTGGGTGTGGAAGTGCATTCCATGTCCAAGGGTTTTAACATGATTGGTTGGCGCCTTGGTTTTGTAGCAGGGCATCCGAAAATTGTTCAAGCATATGCGGATGTCAAGGACAATTGCGATTCTGGTCAGTTTATGGCCATTCAGCAAGCCGCTGCCGAAGCGTTAAGGCACCCGGAAATTGGGGATCAAGTTCGCGAAAAATACCGCAGAAGGCTTAAAAAATTGGTTGATGCCCTTAACCAAGTTGGTTTCAAGGCTGCCATGCCCAAGGGAACTTACTTCCTGTATACAAAGGCCCCAAAAGGCTGCACCGGACAGACCTTTGCAAATGCAGAAGAAGCATCCCAATTTCTTATCACGGAACAATCGGTGTGCTGCGTTCCATGGGATGACGCGGGAGCGTTTCTCAGGTTTTCCGTCACCTATATCGCAAAGGATGAAGCGGAAGAGGATGCCCTGATGAAAGAAACCGTGGATCGGCTGGGTAAATTGAAACTTCAGTTTTAATGAAAAAAGAGCCGGGCCTTATTAAAGGCCCGGCTCTAATAGTTTTGGCTTCCTATTATTTGAGCAGATCCTTAATCACGCTTTCTACAGCATTAGCCCAGATCTCGTAGCCCTTTTCGCTAAGGTGCAATTGATCAGGCATAATGTCTTTTGGAATGGCGCCATTGCCATCCAGGAATTTGCCACCAATATCCAAGAACTTCACGCTTTTGCCACCATCATCAAGCTTTGCAATCATCTTGTTGATGTTGTCAATTTTATCTTTCTGGGTCTTGCGGGCAGTTTCATCTTTTGCGGTATTTCGGGGGAAAACAGCCAAAAGAAGAATCTTGGTCTTGGGGGAGCGCTTTTTAACCTCGGCGACAATCGCCTTGATACCATCTGCGATCTCCTCGGCGGTGTTGTCCATGTTGTTGGAATTATTAGTGCCGATCATCAATTGCAAAACATTGGGCTGGATGCCATCCAATTCCCCATTCTGCAATCTCCAAAGAACATGTTGGGTGCGATCTCCGCCAATTCCAAAATTGGCAGCTTTCAAAGGCACAAACTTGGAGGCAAAAAGCTTGCTGCCGGAAGCTTTGTCGCTGTGGCCTTCACCACCCCAGGCATCCGTAATGGAATCCCCCAGGAAAAGAAGATCCACATTGCCACGCTTTGCGATCTGCACAAATGTGTCATGGCGTTTTTCCCAATTCTTGTCCCTTGGAGCGGGCTTGGTGGCTGTATTCTCCTTGCTTTGCGCTGTTGCAAACGAGACCAATCCAAAGAGGATTACAGCCAGGGTCATAGATCCAACAAACTTTCCACGCATCATAAATCTCCTTTCAAAAATTGATTACCAAGGCGTGAGAAGACATCATGGCTTGGAACCTCACACCAGTCAAACTTTTTGAAGATTCGATCCGGCTTTTTGCCAATCCGCTCGACCCCAAAAACTAACTTGGGTAGACTTGTTGAAGGTGAAACCATGCTGATGTTCCAAACAGGACAACAATTGGATCGCAGATTATTCATGGCCCTTGGAATACCCATGGCAGGGCTTACAGGGAATCTCCATGGATTCGTACCCACAAAACCGGCCAAGGCAAAATCCGTTATCGTTCTCTTCTGTGGTGGTGGGCAAAGCCAGTTAGAAATGTGGGATCCAAAGCCAGATGCCCCAGCCGAGGTTCGTGGTGCTTTTTCAACCATTAACACGAAAACTCCGGGGCTTCGTTTTGGCGAACATATGCCTCAAATTGCCAGGCAGTCGCATCGATTTACTGTCCTTCGCAGCGTGAGCCACGATGATACCGATCATGGTTCGGCCTGCTATCTAAGCCTTACCGGCCTCTTTCATGTTCAAAAATCAGCAAATCCGCCCCCCAAGCCTGATGACCCTCCAACGCTGGCCAGTATTTTTCGCAGGTTAAAACCCGAGGCTCCTTTTGGGTTTCCATCCGTACATCTGAACGGTCCTTTGCTTGTTCCGGAACTTCCAAGCCCGGGCCAAAGTTCAGGATATTTGGGCAGAGTGATGGAACCTCTTGAGGTCGATCCCGAATTTCCCGAACGTTCACTGCCAGCTTTGGAAACACGGGATGAACTGCCCGTTGTTCGCCTGCAAAAAAGACAATTATTAAGGGATACCCTTGAACAGCACCAAAAAACATGGGAGAAAACTCCCGGCCTTCTCGATTACGACCAGCGCTACAGACAAGCTTATCAACTCATCAGCAATCCCATTGCCCGCTCCGCATTTGATTTATCTTCCGAACCTGAATCTGTGCGAAACAGGTATGGAAGAAATCGCTCGGGTCAGTCTTGCCTTCTCGCCCGCAGGCTTGTTGAAAAGGGTATTCCCTGGATCACGGTATTTTGGAATGGCAACATCAGGGGCCAGGACAAGGAACCAGATTTAACCGATCAATATGGATGGGACACTCATAACGATATTTTTGAAGCCATGAAGGATCGGCTTTTACCCCGCTTTGACCAAAGTTTCTCCGCACTCATTGAAGACCTTGACCAGCGCGGTCTTCTTGCAACAACGCTGGTAGTGTGCATGGGGGAATTTGGCAGGGCCCCCTTGGTTGCATTAGAACCACGCTTTGCCGGAGCTACCCCGGGAAGAAAGCATTGGGCTGCCGCTTATTCCGTGGTATTTGCCGGAGCTGGAGTCCAAAAAGGTGCCATACTCGGGGCAACAGATGCGAAGGGAGCATACCCCACCTTGGATCGAGTTTCCCCCATGGATATTCATGCAACCCTTTTTGATGCCCTTGGAGTCGATCCATCAGGGGACTATCATGATTTATTGAACCGGCCATCCCCCATTAGCAGGGGAAGAGTAATCAGTCGTCTTTATTCCTGATCTTTCAGGGCAAAAACTATGCAGAATTATCCAGAACATAATCAGGGATCACCTCCGAAGTACCTTATACCTTTGGTTCTAATTTCAGTTCTGGCGTTGTTGATGCCATTTATCCTGGCAGGCTTGTACTTCACGGGGCGGCTGCAATTTCCAGGGACAAATGAGGATGCAAGAAAATACGGTAATGCCAGGACGGTGGTCCCCCGCGGCAACCTCGCCGAGGATGAAAAATCCACCATCGAACTATACAACCGTAGCAAGCAATGTGTGGTTCATATCACCACACTTGCAAACCGCCGCAGTGCCTTCAGCTTGAATGTTCAACAAGTACCTGAGGGAACTGGCTCGGGTTTTATCTGGGATGAAGGCGGGCACATTGTAACTAACTTCCATGTCATTCAAAACGCCGATGCTGCTGAAGTCACTTTTTCCGACAATAGCACTTACCCTGCAAGAATGGTCGGGTACTACGCGGACAAAGATTTGGCAGTTCTAAAGGTTGATGCACCCAAATCCAAACTTAAGCCCATACCTGTCGGCAAATCGGAAGATTTACAGGTAGGCCAGAAAGTATTTGCGATAGGCAACCCTTTTGGCCTGGATCAGACCCTTACCACCGGTATCATCAGTGCACTGGGAAGGGAAATCGATTCTGTAACCAAGCGGCCCATCAAAAATGTGATCCAGTCAGATGCAGCGATCAATCCTGGTAATTCCGGCGGTCCACTACTGGACAGTGCCGGCCTTTTAATTGGTGTGAACACTGCTATAGCAAGTTCCACAGGGCATTCCGCAGGCATCAGTTTTGCCATTCCGGTGGACGAAGTGAACCGGGTTGTTCCTGAACTGATCCGCCATGGGAAAATCACCAAACCCGCCTTGGGGGTTACCCTTGCCCCCGACCACCTTGCAAAGCAATTGGGAAGCAAAGGTGTCATGGTGTTGGAAACACTGCCTGAAGGCCCCGCTGCAAAAGCAGGAATAAAAGGTGCCGGCAGGGCAAGAAGTGGAAAAGTTATCCCAGGCGATTTTATTATCCGAATCGATGAACAAGTGATTCAAACCTTAAAGGATTTGTACCTGTACCTTGATTCCAAAAAGGTTGGGGATACAGTCAAGGTAGTGGTGGATCGGGAGGGCGCGGAGGAAATTATGGAAATAACTCTCGCTCCCTTGCAATCACTTAAATAACAGATCTGGGAAAATATCATGGCAAAGGAATTAAACTTCAAACAGGAACTCACCGCATGCTTCGGCAAACCCGTGGCGGAGAACCCGACTCAGGCAATGATCGAGGCTGCTTACGCCCACCACAACCTTTTTTGGCGCTACCTGACCATTGAAGTGGACCCCGCTGACTTGAAAGCCGCTGTCGCGGGTGCCCGGGCAATGGGTTTTCGCGGATTTAACTGCACCATACCCCATAAGGTTGCGGTTATTCAGCATCTGGATGGCCTTGGGGAATCCGCCTCGGTAATGGGCGCGGTGAATTGTGTGGTACGCAGAGGCGGGAAACTCATCGGTGAAAACACGGATGGAAAGGGTTTTCTAGAATCGCTACGGGAGGTGATGGATCCCAAGGGAAAGAATATTGTGGTGTTCGGTGCGGGTGGCGCAGCCCGTGCCATAACTGTCGAATTAGCCCTTGCAGGTGCCGCTGGTTTTCAAATTGTTAATCGCGGAAGCCAAAGGGGAGAGGAACTAGCAACACTTTTGAAAGAAAAAGTAAAAGCAAAGGTTGATTTCATTCCTTGGAAAACCACTTTCAAAGTCCCCACCCAGACCCATGTTGTGATCAACGCAACTTCCATCGGATTATTCCCGGATGTGAATGCCAGACTGGATTTTGATACCGCCACATTAAGGCCTGAAATGGTGGTTGCGGATGTAATTCCCAACCCACCGGAAACCAACCTTGTGCGGGAAGCCCGTAAGGCTGGTTGCAAAGTTCTAGATGGATTGGGAATGCTGGTAAACCAGGGAGTTATTGGAATCAAACACTGGACCGGCATCGACCCGGACCCCTCCATAATGCGCAAGGCACTTGAGAAAGTATTTGGAGTTTAACCAAGTGCAAGAATCAACCGGACAAAAAATCCTTTGCGTGCAATCGGGGGTCAGCACCAACATCCAACAACTTGGACCTTATGGCATTGAGACCCTGATTGAACTTTCTGAAGAGGGAAAAACCACCGCTTATCGAGTTCATATTCAACCCAACAGCAAAACCTCCACAAGTTATCACCAGGTAGCCGAGGAGCTTTACTATGTCCTATCAGGTTCCGGGATAGCTTTTCTGAATGGCAAGCCATTTGAATTGAAACCGGGGATTTTCATGCGCCTGCCACCGGGCACCTGGCATGCGTTCGAAGCCTTTGCTGAGGGTTTGGATATGTTGGATGTTCATTCCCCGGGGTGCAGGCCCAACAGGGATGTTTATTTTCCCGAAGGCAAAACACCCGAGGGCTTCCACAAGCAGGGATAGGAAAGCTTTAACCGTTCCAGACTTTCCGCTCGCGGGACGAGGGAATATTCAACATCTTGCGGTACTTCGTTATGGTTCTTCTGGCCACTGGGTAACCGTCCGCCTGTAATTTTTCAACCAAGTCTTCATCGGACAGCGGATTGGTTTTGTCTTCGCTGGCAACCACGTCCAACAGTTTTCTGCGTATCTTTTCCCACGCAATATCCTCACCACTGGCATTCTGGGTACCACCGCCAAAGAACCTTTTCAATGGAAACACTCCGCGGGGCGTCTGAACCCATTTGTCATCCACCGCCCTGCTAATGGTGGATACATCCACCCCAACAACATCAGCAATCTGCTGCATTTTCAAAGGTTCCATGTATTCCGGGCCGGAATCCAGAAAGCTTTTCTGGCGTTCCACGATTGCCTGGGTTACTTTGCGAAGGGTGTTCTTGCGCTGTTCAATGGCTTCAAGCAACCACTGGGCAGATTGGATCTTGGGTCGAAGAAACTCCTTGACCTTCGGATCTGTGGCCTTGTTTTTGCATTCCGCAAGATACTCCTTGTTAAGCTGGACATTTGGCAAAAGGTCATCTACCAGCTTTACGATATACTCGCCATTTTCATCTTGCAGAACCTCAATATCAGGAACGACGTAGGGAATGTTGCCTGCATGAAAATCCGCCGCGGGCTTTGGATTGAGTTTCTTGATCACTTCGATCGCCTGCATGATCGTTGGCAGTTCAAATCCAGTGGATTTTTGAATGGCTGGAATCCGATTGTGGCGAATATCTTCCAAGTGATTATTGATCAGGGAACGAACCACATCGCCATGTTCGGTATCTGGGGTAAGCTGAAGCAGCAGGCATTCGGAAAGATCCCGCGCCCCAACCCCCAAAGGCTCAAGCCCCTGAACTATGTAGATTGCTTCTTCGATGGCATCCGTGGAAGCGGCAGGGTCAGCCATCGCACAAAGTTCATCTATTCCCAGCTTGAGATATCCACCATCATCCAGGTTGGAAATCACCAGATGCACAAGCTTGCGAATATCCTTCTTGATATCCATGAATGCAAGCTGGTCTATCAGGTATTCCTCAAGCGACTGTGGCCTGGAAACCATGTTTTGCATGGCATCGTGCTTGCGGTCGGAATATTCCTCGCTGGCTGCCCGAGATGGCCGATGATCATCAAAGAATGATTCTTTCCAATCATCGGGAATACTGTCCAGTCGTTCAAAGTCCGATTCTGCCTGCCCGCGTGTGTCAATGTCCAGAACCTTGGATTCCGGTGCATAATCTTCAGGGCTTTCAGCAGGTTCAGGCGTTTCGGAAAAGTTCTCATCCGCATCCTGTGTAAGCTCCAGCACAGGGTTTTCCTGAAGTTCCTGTTGGATTTTCTCCTCGAGTGCCATGATAGGCATCTGCAGAATCTCCATGGATTGGATCATACGAGGAGCCAGGTGCATTTCCTGGCTCATTCGCTGTCCCATGGAGGTTTCTAGACGCATGACAAATCCCCAAGCCCAATACTATCCACTTATTATTCTATAACTGTTGACGCCCTTCGAGAGCATCCGCAAGAATTTGGTTGCTGGCATACTCCAACCCGGAACCACTGGGCAATCCCCGGGCCAGCCTGGTTATTTTAACCCCTGTGGGCGCAAGAATGCTGGAAAGATAAAGAGCGGTTCCATCACCTTCTAAATTTGGGTTGGTGGCCATGATAATTTCACGGACATTACCACCAGCAACCCTGTCCATAAGGCGATCAATGGTCAATTGGTCTGGGCCCATGTTATCTAATGGGGCCAGCCTGCCATGCAGAACATGATAAACTCCTCGATAAATTCCAGATCTTTCCATCGCTCCTAGATCTCTGGGTTGTTCGACTATGCAAATAAGGGTGGGATCCCTTCTTAGATCCGAACAAATATTACAATGGTCATGCTCGGTGGGGTTACAACATGTCTTGCAATTGCGGATGGATTCTTTGATGGCGCGCAAACATTCGGCAAGGGACAGGACCTCTTTGCGATCCGCTCCAAGCAAATAATGGGTAAGGCGCTCTGCGGACTTCGGACCTATGCCCGGCAGTTTGCCAAGTTCTTGCATCAATCTCGCTATTACACCAGCTTGTTGATCCATCAACGCACTCAAGTATTCCTCATATTTGATTAGCCCATTCCGGGTAACTGGAAACCACCCGGAAGGCCCAGCGATTGTGCAAGTTTTCCGGTTTCCTCAGCAATTTGACCTCGCACTTTTGCCATGGCTTGATTCGTGGCACCACGAATCAATTCTTCCAGACAATCCCGGTCCTGCATTTTCCAAGCATCATCAGAAATCCGGCAGGACAACATTTCAAATTTACCATTCACTTTCACGGCCACCAGCCCGGCACCAGCATCCCCCTGCGCTGTTATCTTTTCAAGCTTGCCTTGCATTTCCATTGCCTGCTCCTGCATTTTAGGCAGGTTTTTCATCAGGCTTGCAAACTGTCCTATTTCCTTGAACATGCTTACTCCTCTTCCTCGTCCGTCTTTTTATCCTTGGGCGGATATACCCCAAAACCTTGATCGGCGCGGACAATTGTGGCGTTTAAAACTTCAAGGGCCCTTTGAACCATGGGATCTTTTTCCGCAATCAGTTTTGTATTCTCCCTGGGCTTGGGAGGCGCCTGCTCGGCCACAGGCTGGAGTAATGGCGATGGCACCGGGACTACCGCACCCGTTCCCAACGACATCCTGACCTGCCAGGGTTGGCCGGTAAGTTTTAATAAAACTTCCTGAATTCGATTGGTCCTGCCAGGTTCCTGACAAAGTTCCATAGCCAGATTATATTCCCTGGAAAATTCAAGCACTAGGGCATTTGAACCGGCAATACTTGGGAAACCGGCTTTTTTAAGCTCGTTTCCCAGCATGGGACCCACGCCTTGAATTACCTGCATCCAGATGGACGGAAGATTCTCCTCCGTCAGGCCATTCAGGGGTATTTCCCCTGGCGCAAGAATTTCAATTTTAGGTTCTGTCAGGAACTTTTTTTTTAAGCCCTCGGGGGGCGCAACAATCTGAGCCCTAGCAGGGCTCCCGCCAGGCATAGTTCCGGATTGAAGTTGGGTTATTAATTGGGAAACGCTTAATAAATCCTTCAAGCGGGAAACCCGTATCAACCCCAGTTCAACCATGGTTCGAGGTTGATGTGTATGCTTCAGGCGGGAACGAGTCAGGGATAGCACATCCATTGCAGCCAAAATGTTATCCAGCGAAACCGACTTTGTTAGGTCTGAAAATCTCTGCTTGTTCGCGGAAGAAATCATGGTATCCGCAGGCAGCACACCAGAACTGCTCAGCACCATCATATCCCGCCAGAAGGTTAACAGTTGCTCTACAAGCTCTCCCATCTGCAAACCACGTTCGCATGCTTTTTCCATCTGAGCCAACACACCGGCAGCATTACCTGAAATCACCGCTTCCGCAAGTTCAAGAATTCGTTCTTCATCTACCATGCCAATTAGGCGGTGAACCTCATCCCTGGTAAGTTTGCCCGTGGAAAACGCCAGTGCCTGATCTAAAAGCGATTGGGCATCCCGCATCGAACCACCCGCCCGCCTTGCGATAAGCTCCACGGCAGCGCTTTCCGCTTCCAAGCCTTCCTTGGCAATGATTTCAGACAGATGCTTGGCAATTTGCTGGGTTGGAATTCCAACAAAATCGAATCGTTGGCAGCGCGAAAGAATGGTGATCGGAATCTTTTGTACTTCGGTGGTTGCAAAGATGAACTTCACATGACCGGGCGGTTCTTCCAAGGTTTTTAGAAGCGCGTTGAAAGCCGGGCCGCTAAGCATGTGGACTTCGTCTATAATGTAAATTTTGTAACGCGACCTGCTTGGGCGATATTGCACATTATTGCGAATCTCGCGAACCTCATCGATGCCGCGGTTGCTGGCACCATCAATTTCCAGAACATCAACATCTTCACCGGTAGAAATGGCAGTGCAAATGGAACAGGTTCCACAAGGGGATGTGGTTGGCCCCTTCTCACAATTTAAAGCCTTGGCCAGAATTCTGGCAGTGGAGGTTTTCCCCACGCCGCGAGCACCCGTGAACAGGTAGGCATGCGCCACCCGATTGTTATTGATGGCATTGGTTAAAACTTGGGCAACGGCATCCTGGCCTATCAAATCCTGAAAAGCCCCGGGACGGTACCTACGCGCCAGGACCGTGTATTGATCCTTGGTGGTTTTTTCAGTGTTTTTTTGACTTGCCTTGGCCATGCAAACCAGAAAAGGGTTGGCTGGCTAGAAAAAGAGCGGCGTGGCGCCGGAAGAGGCTAATCCACTGCACAAGGGTTTGCTGCGTATGGCTGCTCCTTCCGGCCTGACCAGGTTGACAACTACCCATTGCGTGGGGCCCCTCCCAGCGCCTCGCCGCACCATTTATTGGCCAGCAGTGCCGGGAATAACTCCACATAATATCTTAGCGGGCAACGACCTTATTGACATCACTTTTCGTCTGAATAACCACTTTCAAGATTTGAACTGGTTTTTCCAGCCTTCGGGAGCCTTCTTTATCCTTGTCGTCAGGGTTTACTGGTTCGTTGTATATTTTTCGAACATTGTCCAAGCCTTCAATCACCTTGCCGAATGCGGTGTAATTACCATCCATAAAAGGGGCCTTGGTCAGATTAATATAAAATCGGCAAGCGGCGGTATCAGGTTCCAGATCAAAATAAGCCCCAATCGTGCCTTCGGCATGAGTTCCTTCAGGACTTGATTCGGGGTTCATCCAGTAACCAATGCTTCCGTAACCAGGCTCACCGGTGCCCAAGGGACAACCAGCCTGCACCTGTTCGAGTTTGATATTTGGATCTTCCTCGGATTGTTCAAAGTGATTTTTTTCAAAAAACAGGCCGTCGTAATAACCAGCTTTGGAAAGGGCTATGAAGTTGCGCACATGATTTGGAGCCTGTTTGGAATTTAGTTCGATAACCATGGAACCATGAGTAGTTTCCACTTTGGCGATGTATTCGATATCCCGTCCTTGTGCATCCTTAAAGCGTATATCTTTCCAAGAATCCTGCACCTTCTGAAAAATACGATACACAGGCTTTTTGGAAACCGTTTCATCCGGTGGACGATGGCAAGTTTCAGGTGGATTATCACCAAAACGCGCTGCCTTTTCAAAAGGGATATGCAAAGGATCTTCATCTGCCGATACAGCTTTGGTAGTAGTCGGTTCAGAATTTGTATTGGAGGTTAGAACTGCATCTACCTTATTGGTTGTGGTAGGGGTTACACCAACCAAAGGCTCTTTGGAAGCTTGCTTGCCACATCCAGCAAGAGCACCCATGACTATAAAACCTGAAACCAGCCATGATTTTTTCATCGACATAACCACGCCCCTATAAAAAACCCTTTAAAACATTTGTTTCGGGGTAATAGCCATGGTTATTTTTAAGGTCAAGGCAGGATATCGATTATTAATCTGTTTAAGTTTCCCAACCTATCATTAAGATGATATGAGTTACTTTTTAAATCGAAACTTCACTTTTTGGCTCACTAAAAGCCCCCTTAACTACCATTGAATATGAAGACTTGGGTGATTTAAGGGTTTTAAGTTGACCCGGTAATTTAAGGCGATACAATTTCAAAGCACGAATGTATTTGGTTTTTATGAAAACATATGTTCATTTAATGATGGTGTTAGGTTGTCTGGCTGGCCAGGTAATTTCTGCATTTGGAAGCCCTATTTTAGCGTTTTCCGATAATCAAAATAAATCCTCGTTATTAATTAAGGGTTGCTGCTGTTCAAAAAGCTTAACATCCTGCTGTTCTGATGGATGCTGCTGTTCCTCGAATATTGCCCATGAAATTTTTAAACCCGAAGATGTTCCATTTTCTTCCGAGGAATTCAGTTTTGCTTGGATAAACCCTGTTTCCTCAAACCGTTGCAAAGGGTTGCAAATTATTCATGACCTCGGCACAGACCAGACAGTGGAAATCCCTGCTCCATCATTTTTTAGTTTGCGAACACTTTTTTTGCTGCCAGCTTTTTGCGAATTAAGCTCGAGAATTTATTCTGAAATTAAAACTCCTCCACCAAAAGCAATCATCTCCTAGTTCTATTTGTTTCATGATCAGGGCCAATCTTCATGGGCCTGTATCAATGTTTTTTACATTTTTATTTTTAGGAGATTTCAGATGCTTTCCACCTTGGACAGGTGCAGAAGGGCATTCACGCTAATTGAACTTTTAGTGGTGATTGCCATTATTGCAATACTAATCGGGTTGCTACTTCCCGCTGTACAAAAAGTTCGAGAATCTGCAGCCAAGCTATCCTGCTCGAACAATCTCAAGCAGTTAGGGCTGGCCATGCACAACCATGAATCGATGCTGGGGGTTTTTCCACAAGGCAGAAATGCCTATCCAAACGTCGTTTCGGCCCACGCAAGACTTCTTGCTTTTTTGGAACAGGCAAGCTTACAAAACCTTATAGATCCAAACGGGCCGCTTACGGTTGGATCACAAAACGACAGTGCCGCGAAAAACATCGTGAAAATTTTTCTATGCCCAAGTGATTCGCCAATTGGCCAAATCAGCGGCAGCGCCTATTTTGGCACCAGTTATGCTGCCTGCACTGGAACTGGTGTCACCTGGGACGCAACTGGCAATATCAATAGCTACTTGACCATTGCCATGGGGAACGGCGTATTCGCCCAAACACCCTCCAGAATTGCGGATATTACTGACGGTCTATCTTCAACGGTTGCATTTAGTGAAAGCACCATCGGAAGTGGTGTCGTGGTAACCTCTTTACCCTCGGACGAACAAACCCAGCGACGTATTGTACTGGAAGTCCCTGGCGGCAGCGACCCCACACCTGCCGCATGCTCAGGTGGTTCTGGAACTTGGAACCCCAAGCGTGGCGAACAATGGATCAATGGTCATTTTGGAAATACCCTTTACAACCATTACTACACACCAAATCAAAAGGGAGTTTGGGATTGTGGTAACGGCAGTCACAACAAGGGGCTTACAGCAGCACGTAGCAACCACACCGGCGGCGTGAATATTTTACTCTGCGATGGCTCCATCCGTTTTGTGTCCAACAGTATCGATCCCACCATTTGGCGCAATTTGTCCACCCGAGCAGGAGGTGAGTTGGCAAGTGTGCCTTGAAGCAATAATTATCTACTATCAGGTCGCCCATTTATTAAAAATCAGGAATAGCTTTTCCAGATTCACGAAAGGAGATGGAAACAACGCCACCCAGCAATGCCAAGCCAGCAACAAGATTTATGATCAAACTGATTCCATGGATTTTTGCGAATTCTTTTCGGTCAGCAAGAATCGTTTCAAGCTTTGGCTTGTTTTCGGCTGAAGCAAGAACATACTCATCCGTGGAGTTGGCCCTTTTTAATCTGGCTTTTTCCGTCGGGCCAAGGAGGAACCAGTTTGCAACAATCATTATCGCAGCCACAAAAAATAAAATAGTTGAACTTTTTCCAACTTTTCTGAAGTCTTTCACGAATACTTTCCCATTAATCAAAAGTAGAACAAAAAAAGCACAGCACGCTTGCATGGGATAATATATTTTAAAAATTGGTGTAACCACCAATCCTGCCAACCTGCTAGCTTGTTCTTTTTCCAAAGGATTTGGCATTCCTTCCGGGGCTTTCTGTTTAAGAACTTCCGGCACAACAAGCCAATAAGGTGGGTTTTCTTGCAAAACAGCTTTTTCAAACCAATTAAAAACCCCCGGGCCAACCACAAAAGTAAAGAATACGTAACTACCAATCCACAAACCCAAGGCAAGCTGCAGCATGGATTTCTCCAAACCGCGCCAAAGCAATGAATCTTGAACTAGGTTTTCCGTGCCATTGCAGATGCGTTTGATGTTGGAAATGTGCTTTATCCAAACAAAACCACCGCAAAGCAGTGTGAAGAAAAACAATTCCCAATTTCCGGTTCGATTTGGATGCAGAATCAAAATTACCCCTTGTAGCACCACTAATACCAAGGTGGATGACAGAGAACCAAACGAAACCATTCTTGTGGAAGCGACTGCTGCCAGCCAGGTAAGAATGGCAAACAAAAATGGCGTTGGCACCAGAACCGCCATCACCCCGGCACCAGTAGCCACACCTTTGCCTCCCTTAAACCCAAGGTAAATCGGGAATAAATGGCCCACAAAAGCAGAAGCCCCCATAAGAATTCCAGATGTTTCACTTCCAAAAGGGTTACTTAGAATCCTTAATCCAACCCAAGAAGATATGGCTCCTTTAAGCAAATCCAACACAAAAACAAGAAATCCATATCTCCGCCCCATCACCCGCCCCACATTAGTGGCGCCGATATTTCCACTTCCCTGCCGAAGTAAATCAACCCCTTTGATTCGGGCCACCAACAATCCAAATGGAACGGCTCCAAAAAGATAGGCGGCTAAAATACCAAACAACAAAAATGCAACGTCCATGAAATCGAGATCCCTGAATACAAGGTTTAAGTCATTATTATGCTATATCTTGCAAGACACTCCCAAGCTAAATGTTTTGGCTGGATTTAGACGATAAGAATGGTATATTTTTAATGATTCACCCCCTTTATTCCTTCTTGGGGTTATTCCTTGAACAATATTTACAGCAATGCTTGCAAAGAATTTAATGTAGTCAGCCAAAATAGAAGAAATTTTCTTCGAGTAGGCTCCCTTGGGGTTGCTGGCTTGTCTTTGCCAACCCTGTTAAGACATGAAGCCTTGGCAAGCGCTCTGGGGAAAAAGACGCACCGAGAAAAATCGGTTGTAATCTTGTGGATGCGTGGTGGTCCAAGTCAGCACGATATGTGGGATCCAAAGCCTGAAGCTCCGGTTGAAATTCGTGGCGAATTCAAGCCAATAGCCTCAAGTGTTCCAGGAATTCAGGTCTCCGAACTTTTGCCAAAAACAGCAGCAATGATGCATAAATGGGCAATCGTCAGGAGTCTGGCTCACCGTAATGAAGATGGAAATGTTGGCCATTCTGATGGAGATCAGATTTGCTTTACAGGCTACCGAAGTGGACCAATGCCGGATGTCAATGTGATGCCGTCTTGTGGTTCTTATGCTGCCAAACAACTTCAGCATCTCGATCATTCCATGCCAGCTTATGTGATGATTCCCAGAAATGTTCCAGGTACAGGTTCGGCCTGGCTTGGCAAAGCATATGCTGCTTTTGAAACTCAAGCCGACCCAGCGTCCTCTGGACCATTCAAAATACCCAACTTCACACTTGCTGAAGGTGTTACAGGACCGTTATTGAAAGAAAGAAATTCTCTACTTGGCGACTTGAACTCTCCTGAAATCGGAGAGAGTATGAAGAATATCAGCGAATTCCAGGAAAAGGCAATCAATATTCTCACTAGTGGAAAGGCACAAGCCGCCTTCAATTTGGATAGCGAGCCCCAAAGTGTCAGGGAACGCTATGGTTTCATGCCAGCCTTTGACCCTCAAGATCCTCAAAGGTGCGGGGCACCAAATTGGGCACAACGAATGCTTCTTGCCAGAAGGCTCGTTGAAGCTGGTGTTAGGCTTGTGACAGTGGATTTGCGTTGGTGGGATTTCCACAAGCAGGGTTTTGACTCTCAGAAACGTGGTTTTCTTCCAAGGTGGGATCTCGCTTACTCGGCATTCGTTGAAGATTTGGAAGCAAGGGGTCTTTTAGATTCCACACTAGTGGTAGCGTGGGGAGAAATTGGCCGAACACCCCAGGTAAATAAGGATGCAGGCAGAGATCACTGGCCTTATGTAATGTCTGCGGCTTTCACCGGTGGGGGCGTTAAAGGTGGCACGGTTGTGGGATCGTCCGATGCCAAAGGCGCATTGCCCAAGGATAACCGCAAGACTCCTCATGATGTTCTAGCCACACTCTACAGGCACCTTGGAATGGATTACAAAACTTCTTACATGGACCACACTGGCAGGCCGCATGTAATGTTGCCCGAGGGTAATCCAATCGATGAGTTATTTAGTTAGAATGCGAATGTGATCCGGCCGGAAGTATGGTTTTCACCTGCAAATCCTCAAGATTCCACAGCACCACGGAACCCTGACTAGTACCCACCGCAAGAGTTTTGCCATCCTCGCTTAATGCCATGCAGGCTATCATTTCCTGAACAGAAACCAATTGAGTTCGTGGTTGCATGGTTTCAACATCAATTACCTGAATTTTTTCATTCCCCAGCGCAACAAAAAGTGTTTTTCCATCTTTGGTCAACTCCAAGGATCTTATCGGTTTGTTGGAAATCATCAGGTTTTTTAATTCCAAAGAATCATTTTGGTTTATGAGGCAAATCAAACCACCGTCACAACCCAAGGCAATTTTACCACCTCCTGCCTTGATAACCCCAACCGGCCGGTTAAGCGAAATAATAGGCTTTGAACCATGCTCCAGAAGGTGATTTAACTCATAAAGATCACCCATCGAAGTGACTGCGAAAAACCCCGAACCAGTTTGCTGCAATGATGTAAAAAAACTGTCACCAGGGTGAATTTCCATTAACTCGTGCTCAACCCCATTTGCAAAAAACAAGCTGGGCTTCAGGTTGGAGGCAGCATTATGAAATGCACCAATAACACCAAACTGGCAGGGTCTTCCAAAATTCACCACATTGGAAATTACCTCGAGAGGGGTTTTTATTTTCTCCTGACAGATCAGGTCTGATGAAGAAAGTCTCATCAGAATGGAATGATTGGTACCTGCCAGCAATTCATCGCTCTCCAAATTCCAAGCAAGAGTTGTTATGGGTGTTTTTTCAAAAATTCTCTTTGCCAGCAATTTGCAATTGCGCGTATCCCAAACAGAAACCAAACTATCTCCAGCAAGAACCGCAAGGGATTTATTATCTTTGGAAAAAGTTATCTGGCTGATTTTCAATGGGGTTTCCATGAAGGATTTTTTTTCCTTCACCGATTTATTGGTGATGTTTCCAGCGGATTGGTAAGCAATCCCTGATGAAACAAACACCATTAAAACCGGCAGAATGAAAATCAGCTTTTTACAAAAAACCAAAAAGCCCATTGCAGTTAACCGCCTTCAAATAAACATAACCATTTCTTTATCATTTCTTCATATTTGAATTTGAAAAAAATTGCAACAGAACTTGATATTCCAATCGATTAACAGCCGGTAGAAATGCTTATAACAAGAATGAATAATGAAAAGGGAATCAGGGTCTATTTAATTTCCCAAAGCTTTATGGTGCCATCCAAGCCAGCGCTTCCAACCGTTTTTCCATCTGGCGCAAATGCAACCCCCCGGACATCATTTTTGTGACCTTTAAAAATTTGCAAGTTTTCACCGGACTTTGAATCCCATGTTTTAACCAAATTATCCGTACCAGAGGATGCGATAGTTTCACCATCTGGGGAAATACTTATGGAAGTAACTGCACCAGCATGGGCATTAATTTCCTTGGAATCCTGACTTTTCTCCGGGTTAGGCCAGATTCGAATTCTTCCGGAACGGTCAGCACTTGCCAGCATTTTTCCCTCACGGGAATAGCAAACAGCAGAAACAGCCTTTTTATGCCCTTTTAAGGCAAGCCTTTTTCCACCATCCAGCGAGAACAAATAGATGTTATTATCAGAGCATCCTGCAATAACTGTTTTGCCATCAACCGTCCAGGTAACAGCATCAATCGCTGAAGGACAATTAAAGCTTTGACTTTTTTTGAAGCTTGAACTGGGAAGAATTTCCAAAGAACTTTTTCTGGCCAGTGCAAGATATTTTCCATCTCCAGAAAAAGACATGGACTTTATCTGGCCATTACCAGTTTTTACAGTCTGTAACTCTTCACCATCGTCAGTCCTGATAAGCCTGATGTCGCCATCAAGGTGCCCCAAGGCGAGCGTTTTGCCATCAGGATTAAATGCCAGAGTGGTTGGCCTTTTATCCCCTGCGGAGACCACTAGAATTTGTTTTTGTTTTATGGGGTCCCAAAAATTAATAGCTCCATCTTTACCAATTCCCGCAAGGATAGAGCCATCCTTGCTGAAATCCACGGCCATGAATTGCTGACCGCTTACCTTGAAATTTGCTTTTTCATCGCCGCCACACCCAAGTAAACCTATCAGTGTGGCAGATAGAATCACTATTATTTTTCGCATGGCTTCCCGGAAGGTCCAAACAAGCTTTAGAAGTCTCCCGCAACCTCACCACCAGCCCGTGTTCCAATCTTTTCCCATGTTTTGGGATCAATATTATTGGTAATAAATCGAACCGAACCATCGCCTAGAAGACAATTGATTCCCCCAGAGTGCCTGCTTGTGAAATCCTCTGCATGAAAGGATCCATCTGGCTGGGGTTTATTTGGCGTATGCGCAATTTCACCTGTGGCCGCATCGTTAATTCCTGTATGGCCAAGAATTAGTAATGAGGTGGTTTCACCGTCAAGGTCGCCGCCAGGAACCGCCCCCACCCAAGTACAAACCCCCATAATTCCGATGGTTGGATTGGCAGACCTTGAACTTCTTTCACCTATGAAAATGGTATTGCTTAAACCATCTGTCACTTCGCCGATGGAAATCCCCCGATTTCTCACGAACATTCCCACGCCTAGGGCAGGATCAATTGCTGCAAGTTCCTCTCCACCGTTCACACCCGCATAGGATGATTTTGCAACTTGTATGTTGGCTCCATTTACAAGAAATATGCTAACTCCATCAGAATCCGACGGGCAAATGTAATTCTTCAAAACAGTTTCGCGAAAGGCCCTGGCGGCAGCGTTGTTCGAAGTTACACTCATGGTTTTAAAATCTACCGTTTTAGCCAATGCTTCTTGCTCTAAAAATGGAAGGATGGCAGCGCCCCAACCCCAACCAGGGTTAAATACTTGATCAGGGTCAAAACCATTGGGAATTCCCAATGGTTGATTACAGTAATATCCAGCAGGAAAAACTTTGTAGGTACTTTCATAGTTCATCAGCGCCAAACCAATTTGCTTAAGATTATTGGAACAGGTAAGGCGCGCCGCAGCTTCCCGAACTTTCTGAACAGCAGGCAGCAAAAGACCAATAAGAATGGCAATGATGGCGATCACAACCAATAACTCGATAAGGGTAAAAGCTTTAAGGCGGCTATTTTTAAGCATGTTAGGCCTCCAACCAAAAAGTAATATAAGATAATACCTATAATATCGCCTCGTATAACTTTGTCAAACTTTTTTAGCTTTCTGACGAATTATTGCGGTTTTTTTACCTTTACTCACCTTCTGATTGGCCTTTGGTAGCATTGACACAATCTTTCGCAAAAGAATATAACTTGTTCTCTTGGTTAATCTTGCAGGCTGTCTTGTCCTCATTTTAACCAAGGCAAGGATGCCTTTGGGGGATGGAACCCTTGTTTTGTGCGACCATTAACGCTGGCAGTTCGTGGAATAAAAAATCCACCAACAAATCAATCGCCTATTGGCACCAATCAGTGGCCAATGGTAGTGCTGATGGCGTTTACCCTTTTCTACTGCGGTTTTTATTCCTTATCTGTAGTTGGTTTTATGGTGTTGCCACTTTCTTAAGAAACACTTTTTTAAACCTCGGCTTTCTGAAGACGAACCATATTTCGATCCCTGTAATCAGCGTTGGCAACCTGACGGCAGGGGGAACCGGAAAAACGCCCATGGTGGAATGGGTTGCAAAATTCATCAGGGATTTGGACCTGCGACCCGTAATACTCAGCAGAGGCTACAAAGGCGCTGGCGGGGCAAATGATGAAGCACTACTACTGGAAGACCATCTTCCGGATGTTCCTCATTTGCAGGGACCGGACAGGACCTCCCTTGCTCACACAGCTATTGAAGAACTCGAAGCCGAAATATTGATCCTTGACGATGGGTTTCAGCACCGAAGAATTGGAAGAGATTTGGATATCCTTCTTTTGGATTCCACCAATCCATGGGGTTTTAACCATTTACTGCCTCGGGGCACCCTGCGTGAAACCACCCATGGACTTCGAAGGGCGGACATCATTGTGCTTACAAGGGTGGATCAGGTGGATCAAACCACTTTGGAAAAAATTAAAACCCAAATCCACCGAATCAAAGGCACAATCACCATCTGCGAGGCAACCCACGAACCAAAAGAATGTGTTCGCTATCAGAATGAACCTTTGCCATTGAATAAACTCAAAGGCAGCAAACTGCTTGTCTTTTGTGGTTTGGGCAATCCTCAATCCATGCTCACAACTTTGGAATCTTTGGGCGCGACCATAGTGGATTCAAAAATATTTCCAGACCATCACCCTTATACATCCACGGATGTGGAACAAATCATCGATTGGGCTGACGCAAATCGAAACGATTTTGATTTTCTAATAACCTCTGAAAAAGACCTTGTGAAACTTCAAACGGCATCCCTTGCGAATTACCAACTTTATGCGCTTTCCATTCAAATGAATATCCGCAAAGGTGCGGAAGAACTCAGGCAAATCATCAATGAAAAGGTCCGCAGCAAACATCTCTCGGCCCGATTCACGGAAGGAGAACAGTATGTTTAAGAAAAACGTCCAACCCTTTGATCTTTCAGGTTTAAAAACCTATGATCTTGCCTCCAGGCCATCAAAGGTGTTCAAGGAAGATCTGGGAAAGCCGGTGCAGGATGATTGCTGCATTAGCGAGTTTCTTAACTCCCTGCCAAATCAACTGGCGGGAAAAAGCATTCGCAGAGTCCGAGACCATCTTTTAAGGGCACGTGACCACGGCAAAACTGTTGTTGCAGCCATCGGCGGCCATGTGATCAAGACTGGTTGCGCACCTTATCTGATCGACTGGATGGAAAAAGGATTTATTAGCGCGATTGCCATGAATGGATCTGCTGCGATTCATGATGTGGAACTTGGAATCGAAGGCAAAACCAGTGAGGATGTTGGAACCACACTGCACCACGGGCTTTTTGGGATGGCTCGCGAGACCGCGGACTTCTTCGCACTTGCCAGCAGGCGCGGTTCTGACGAAAAGACCGGGCTCGGGGCGGCGGTTGGAAACATGCTTGCGGAAAGAAAGTGTAAATCACCCGAATCAAGTCTGTTGCTTGCGGCACACCAAATGGGAATTCCCGCCACAGTGCATGTGGCCCTTGGCACAGATATCGTTCACATGCATCCTCACTTAAGTGGCGCAGCCATCGGAGAAGCCAGCCTCACCGATTTCCGAATCCTATGCACCGTGGTAAGCACCATGGCTGAAGGCATTTGGATGAACCTTGGCAGTGCGGTCATCATGCCGGAAGTTCTTTTGAAAGCGGTAAGCGTCGCTCGGAATTTTGGGTATTCCCTGGATGGCTTTGTAACGGTTAACCTGGACAAGGAATCACGCTACAGAAGCACAGTCAATGTTCTAAACCGCCCCAGCGCCGAGGGAATTGAAATCACCGGCCATCACGAATTGATGATTCCCCTTCTCCATGCGGCAACATCCGCTGCATTACCGGCAAAGAATTCAGTTTCAGAATCCAAGGCAGCGTAACTGGTGCAAACATGTCACTTAGCAACAAACCACGACTGGTAAAGCCTGAAGATTCCGCAACGGGAAAAGACCTTGTGGAACTTGTAAATCACCTGGGCACCCCCAGCATTTTGGTACTTGGTGACCTGATGCTTGATCGTTACATCTGGGGTGATGCTGAACGCATCAGCCAGGAGGCCCCCGTGATTCTTCTTTGCGCCCAAAAGCGCGAAGAGCGCCTGGGTGGGGCAAGCAGCGTCGCGATGATGCTTTCAGCGCTTGGCGCCAGAGTACACATTGCCGGCGTAGTGGGTAAAGATACGGATGCGGAGCGGGTTCGTGGAATGCTGCTGGACAACGGTATCAACTCAGAATTGGTACTTACCGACACCGAAAGACCAACCACGGTGAAAGAGCGCTACATTGGAAAAGCACAACACAAGCACCCCCAGCAGATGATTCGTGTGGATTACGAAGTGCGCAACCATCTGAGCAAACCCATTCAAGAAAAACTCTCCGGAATGATTCTGCAACGATTGCACGAATACGACATTGTGCTTGTCAGCGATTATGACAAAGGCGTATGCACCCCAGGCCTGCTTTCCGATTTGATCAATGCCTGCAAGGCGAAAAACAAACGAATTATAGCAGACCCCATCCGTGGATCAGACTACCGCAAATACCACGGCATTTCCGCCATGACCCCCAACAGATTGGAAGCAAGCCTGGCTTCGGGAAGAAACATCAACACCAACCAGGAAGCGCTTCAAGCTGCCACCATTCTTAGGGAACGGCTTGACATGGAAGCGGGCATTATCACGTTAGACAAAGAAGGCATGGCCCTGGCACATCAGGATGGCACACTGGAAATTTTCCCAACCAGGGTTCGACAGGTGTACGACATCACTGGAGCGGGCGACATGGTGATGGCAGTACTAGGAATGGCTCTGGCTTCAGGCGCGGACTATTCCCAGGCAATCCGCCTTGCAAATATCGCGGGTGGCCTGGAGGTTGAAAAAATAGGCGTGGTTCCTGTGACTCGTCAGGAAATCCTGGAAGATCTCGCCAAATCAGGCTATGCCTCGAAAGCTGAAACCTCAACAGGCATGGAAAAACTTCGATCCAGAGATGCCTTGGTAACAGAAGTTGAACACCGAAGAAAGCTTGGACAAAAAATTGTATTTACCAATGGCTGCTTTGATGTTCTGCACGCAGGGCATGTCCAATATCTTCGCGAGGCCCGGGCACAAGGTGACCTTCTGATTATTGGTTTGAACAGTGATGAAAGTGTCAGGTCCCTTAAGGGCCCAAAACGTCCAATAAATCGTGAGGATGCAAGAATAACCGTACTTTCAGGTCTTGAGGCCGTGGATTTTGTAACCACCTTTGGGGAAAGCACCCCTCTGGATCTGATCAAAGCCGTAAAGCCAGATGTGCTCGTAAAGGGTGCCGATTATCACAAAGACACTGTGGTCGGTGGTTCTTTTGTGGAAAGCTACGGCGGACGAGTCCATCTTGCAGACTTGAAGCAGGGCTACTCCACCACTACCATTCTTGAAAGACTTGGTGCCGCATAATGGCCTTACATTTCCCAACCTTGGAGACAGCAGTATGAAAATTGCTGTTTTTCTACCTGGCTGGATAGGCGATGCAGTGATGGCCACCCCTGCCATTCGCGCTTTGCATGACCATCTTCAACCGGAAAAAATGGTTGCTGTTTCCAAGGCTTACGTCGCGCCCATTCTGGATGGAAACCCCTGGTTCAATGAAACCATACTGACAGGTGGCAAAAAAGGATTAAGCACTTGGCAGGCTGCCATGGCCCTGAGAAAACATTCCATTGATCTTGCTGTGGTTTTTCCCAACTCATTCAGGTCTGCTTTGATTGCGTGGCTTGGCAACTGTAAGAGGGTGATAGGATACAACCGGTACTTCAGGGGATTTTTCCTTTCTGATTCTTTGCCACCCATCAAGGATGGCAAAGGTAAACTTCTACCAACCCCTATTATTGACTCCTACAATCTTCTCGCAACAACGGCAGGTTGCAGCCAACCCAACCACAAAATGGAGCTATTTGTTTCCGATGCGGAAGATCAACTAGCGAAACAAGTATGGAACAACACAGGGTTTCAAGAACTTTCTGAAGTGATTTGCCTGAACCCCGGTGCCGCTTTTGGAGCCAGCAAGCTTTGGCCTGCAGAACATTTTGCAAGCCTCGCTCGCGATTTGGTTCGGCTTCGCGGAGCAGGAATTCTTTTGCTTTGTGGTCCCAAGGAAAGTGAACTAGCCCTTCGAATCACCCAACTGGCTTCGCATCCCCTGGTAAGGTGTCTGGCCGAAGCAGGAATGCCATCACTTTCCCTGGGACTTACAAAAGCCTGCGTTAAACGATCAAGCCTTTTGGTAACCACCGACAGTGGCCCAAGGCACTTTGCAGCGGCATTTAATAGACCGGTGGTATCGCTCTTTGGGCCCACACATATCGAGTGGACGGACACTTTTCATCCGTTGGAAATTCAACTTCAAAAGAAGCTACCTTGTGGCCCATGCCAGAAAAGAACCTGCCCCATAGACCACCGTTGCATGAAACAACTTGAGCCCCAAGAAGTGCTTGCGGCTTCCATGAAATTACTAGATTCCCAGCTACCTTCCCTACGTATGGCAAGGAATGCATCCTAAAAGATAGGAAGATCGAAGCTTGTTGGATGGAGTTTTAAGACTTATTGGAGCCATTTTTTACCCCATCCTTTGGGCTTTGGATTGGGTTTCGGTGACCTTTTTCTCGTCTCGCTCCGACTATTTGCTGGTAAGGTCTTCCAAAAGAAAAATATTCCTGGGCAACAACTACCACAACGCGGAAAGCATCTTTCATGTGGAAGGACTCCGGGTTACCGGCCATGGCTGGAAAAAGAAAAGGCATGTCTGCAAATTGGAATTTCAGGAACCGCCTGGCGAAACCCATGCCTTTATGAAAAAAGAATATGCGGGCAGAGGCTGGCTTGCGCACCTGAAACCCAAACGCCTTATGCTCCATGAAGCAAGGGTCCTGGGCACGCTTGAGAGGGAAGGCATACCCGCCCCAAAATGGATTGCGGTTGGAAACACCTTCAAGGGGGATGCGTTTCTCATCACCGAGGAAATCCCCGATACCGTGACACTAAAAACCTATCTTGCCGAAAACCACAGTCGGTCTCAGAAAAAGGAAGTTTTAAGAGCACTGGCATGCTCTTTGGCCCGGATGCACACCCTTGGGTTTTGTCATCCCGATCTTTATTCCAAGCATGTTTTGGTGAACCCTGAAAGCAGAAAAGTTTTCATTCTTGATTGGCAACGGTCGGTGAGAATTCAGGATTTGCCCTGGGTTGTGCGCTGTGAAAACCTTGCGAGACTTCATGCAACCATAGAGGAAACCAGTCTATCAATCTTGGAAAGACTGGCATTTCTTTCATGTTACCTTGAGGCAACAAGCCAATACTGCTCTTTCAATAATAGCATTCCATTGATGGGTGTCATGGCTTTAACCATCGAAAAGGAATGCCAACGACTTTTAAAAAAGCGACATATCCGCGAAAAAAGATACTCCTCCAGCAGTACCACTCAGGCACAAAACTGGATTTATCAGGACAGGGATCATTTTGTCATCACATCATCCTGGGACAGCCAGGACAAAATCATTCTGGATGAACTTACTAAAACTTTTGAAGCAAATGAAATAAAGCGCCAAGTCATTCGAAAATACCAAATCGCCAGCAACAGCACTCTCAGGGCCGAGTTTCTACGATTCTCAAACCCAACAGGAATTTTCACCAAGTTGTTCGGGCGTAAAAACTTTCAATCCCCAATGCATTGGAATGCCACCACCCTTTATAAATTGCAGCGGCATGGAGTACAGACAGGGAAAATTCTTGCCCTAGGGTTCAGGAAGATCAACGGGTTCAACCATGGGTGCTTTTTGCTTACCAGAGAACCTCTTAACTCGGTATCACTAGAAGAATGGCTTCAAGAAAGCATTCGCAAAAATTCACACGATGAATCACGCAAGTATCTTCTGCAAGCTGTTGGAAAACTTCTTTCCAACATTCACAAGGCAGGATTCGTGATACGCGATGGTTTTGATCTTGAAATAAGGTTAAACCTGCAAATGAATCTTGCCCCATATCTTGCATCGGCAAACGCCCTGCAGGATGCATCGGGCATAGACCTTGAAAAGGCCATGCATGACAAAAAAGCCTGTAGGAAATGGTTGCGCAAGATGGGCACTTCGAATGACGAAATTTTATTTTTCTTGAAAGGCTATTCTGGAAAAGCGGGTTTCCATGGCTACTCATTCAGTCAGCCAAATGTGGTCCAATCTCAAGCCCAATCTATTCATAACTCGCCAGCCAATTCCACATCCGCAACCGTGATAACGTCCGTGGAAAATACAACGCAATGGACCGAACCAGTTTCAGCGGGTAATGAAATCACCACCACAAAATCTGGTAACAGAAATATCAAGCATTTCGCCTTACAAGATTGGAAAGTTTATTATGGAGATGAATGGTACAACTCCATCATGGATGTGGGTGTTACAGATCGTTTTCATTCCAAGCAGGGTCGTTCGGTTGGAAGATTGATTTTCGAGGCGGGAGATGGAAAGCCCGACCTACGGGTTTACTTAAAACGGCATTACGATCTACCTGCAATGGATGGCCTTATGGGCAGGTTGTTTCCTAATGTTGCCTGGTCACCGGCTTTGCAAGAATACCAGCATTTGGAGTGGGCCAGACAGTTGGGAATAAAGGTGCCGGAACCGGTGGCGGTATTGGAAATACAAGGACCGGGAAACAAGCTTCAAAGCGCTCTTGCCATACGAGAATTAGAGGGGATGCTGGCGCTTCATGAAGCAATACCCCTGGCAGAAAAACGGTTGGACAAAATCACCTTCCGAAAATGGAAGAAATCCTTGATCGCAGAAATGGCAAGAATGTCCAGAATTCTGCATGACAGGCATTGGTTCCACAAGGATTTGTACTTGTGTCATTTTTATATTCCCGAGAAATACACCTTTGAAATTCCCAATTGGCGAAATCAGGTATGGATGATTGATTTGCACCGACTGGGTCACCACCCATGGACTTCCAAAATCTGGCGCATCAAAGATCTTGCCCAGCTTGTTTATTCTTCCGAGATTTCAGGAGTGGATAATAAAGACCGCCTAACATTTTGGCGCTTTTACAGAGAATTGGGCCCAAAATCCCGTTTGGACACGCTAATGCTTTGGGTCATTCGTTTTAAGTGGCAAAGATACAGATCTCATAACCTTAAAAAGAAAGGGAATCAGACTTCAAAACCCGGGTAAATAAAGGTTTTCACTCATCTTGTCGATGAAAGATAAGATGAGGAATTTTAAACGATTATTCGGGAAATGAACGATGGCGGCCATGGACATTGCTTTCTGCTACGAAAGTGTTTTACCCAGACGCGGTGGTTGTGAAACCTATATTGCATCTCTCGCCAGAAGATTGGCGCTGGATGGGCATCAGGTTCACCTTTATGCCAGCAACTGGGATGCAAGCAGTTTACCGGAAAGCATGATTTATCATGAGGTGAAAATCCCATGGCGCCCAAGGTTTATGCGCCCTTGGGCATTTGGTTCCGCGGTTCTCAAGGCAATGAGGGGTAACAACCACGATGCCAGCATAGGTTTTGATAAAACCTGGGGCTTGGACGTACTATACCCACAAGGCGGATTATTTGCCGCTACAGCGGATCATAACCTTTTAAAATACGAGAACCCAGGCACACGAAAATTAGTTCGTCTGGTCAAACGATTTGATCTATCCCAGCAATCGTTCCTGATGCTTGAGAAATTGCAATACCTTGGAATGAAAAAATCCATCGTCATTGGCATCAGCGAAATGGTTCGAAATCATTTTCAACAGTACTATGAGATTTCATCCGAGGATCTTCGCCTCGTTCGCATTGCCATGGATCCCAACAGATTTCAGGAAACAGACCGACCAAGGCGAAGAATCGAATGGCGGCAACAATGGAACATCGAACCCACCGATTGCCTGGCTTTGTTTGTTGGCATGAATTATCGCCTGAAGGGTATTGAACCTTTGCTGAAATCGCTTCGGCTGCTTCCCACAGACAGCCCCATAAAGGTAATGATTGTGGGAAACAAGAATTACAAGCAATTCGAAACCATGGCAAAAAAACTTGGCGTGGAAGAAAGGGTTCGATTTGTTGGCTATTGCAATGAAATGCGAAACTGCTATTTCGCTGCGGATTTCCTTGTTCACCCTACCTTTTATGATCCCTGCTCAAATGTGGTTCCGGAAGCCATGGGATGCGGTCTACCTGTTATCACCACCCGCTACAATGGGGCTTCGGAATTCATCACTGCCAACAAAGAAGGCATTGTGATCGACGACCCACATGATCACGAAAAACTTGCCTGGAGCATGGGCCAGTATACCGATCCTGCCAAAAGGCTCTCAGCGTCACAGGCGGCCAGAAAAACCGCATCCCAGTGGACTTTCGAGCATCATTACAAGCAAATGGTTGCCATCTTCCAAGAAGCAGCATCCAGAAAAAACCAGATGGATGGCACCAATCAATTTGCAGGAAAAGCAAGTACTTGGATGCAATCGCACTGACCAGTCAGGCTTGTATATCTGCTGGCTATACTCGATCCAAAACGGGTTGAAAGAATTTTATGGAGGATGTTGGGCCTGCCACTTCTGGTAACTTCAGTAGATGAATTCCTTAGCCAGCCTGCATGCCGGATAAACTTGACTCCATCAGTCGTAAAGCCAGCCTTTTGAAGCAAACCGCAAAGGGTATCTGGCGTGAAAAATGTAAGGTGCCGGGGAAAATCTATACCTGTCCAATGCTCCCCGAAAACCCTGTATGCGAAACTTTTTAAATTGGGAACAGAAACGCTGAGCATTCCATCGGCCTTTAACAGGTTTCTGGCAGCCTTCAAGGCACCCAAAGGATCATGCAGATGCTCCAACACCTGGCGCATGGTGATTACATCAAACTTACGGCCTGCAATCGCAGAATGTTCAAACCCACCTTGGTAAGCTTCAATACCCAATGATTTTGTCGTTTCAACGGCATGCGATGAAAAATCAACACCCGTCACATTCCAGCCCGGGTTTCTCATCTTGGAAAGGAAAGCACCACTTCCGCATCCAAAATCCAGCATGGTGGCATCAGGGCGAGCAGGTTTAATGGAAAATTCTTTGCTAGTGGCTTTGGTGGATTTGGATTCATCATGGGAATGGTAGGGGTCATATCCCTGCGGATAAAAGGCTCCAATTGTTTCCACGGTTGGCCTTGGCCCAAGGTAGCATAAACCACATCCCTTGCATTGAAGCACTGCCGCGTTTTCCACACCATGCGCTTTCCCTTGGGAACCAAGGGATAAAAAAATATTGCCCTGGCTACTTCCACAACCAGGGCAATGATTGGATTCCCAATGTACTTTTTGATCCATGGGTCATCCTAACACTCAAGGGGAAAATAAATGATCAGGCGTTGGAACGACTGAGGTATTCCCCAGTTCTGGTATCCACAGCCACCATTTCACCAATTCCAATAAAAGGTGGAACCGTGATCTTAAGACCAGTTTCAGTGGTTGCTGGCTTGTATTGAGCTGCTGCGGTGGCACCCTTGAGAGCAGGTTCGGTTTCCACAACTTTTAAATGCACCGTGGGTGGCAATTCAAGGGATATTGGTTTGCTTTCATAAAAGGTGACATGTGCCTTGTCGTTTTCCTTAAGGTAAAGGATCTGGTCACCAACCCAATCTTTATGCAGGGGGGTCTGCTCAAAGCTTTCCTGATCCATGAACACAAAGTCATCACCGTCACGGTAAAGGTACTGCATTTCTCTTTTGTCGAGGTAAGCCTGTTCAACTTTGTCCTGAGGACGAACCCGGTTCAAGGTAATCGAACCGGTGTTAAGGTTTTTTAGCTTGAGGTTCAGGATGGCTCGCCAGTTGCCAGGGGTATTCAGATCCCTGTCTACCACGTAAAAGAGCTGATTACCTTCACCAACAATAACCATGCCTTTTCGGACTTGGCTGTATTCAATGGATGCCACGAGAACCTCCGGAAGAAAAACTGTTAAACATTACTTCATTAATCTATCACGAAGATATGCGATGGAGAAGGGGCAACACAGTCAAAGAGCATCCAAATTATTTCGTTCACGACAGTCTAAAAACCCTTTAAAAACCAATCAAACCACATTCGAGAACAGATAAAAGCCCCCGCCAAACTGATATGAATGGCGGCATAATTCACTCTCACTTTTTCAATCTTTCAAACTCGTTTGATGAAATCCGGGTTGTGGCTAACTGGTTTTCCATCCCCGATAAGGCTTCAAAACGGATCACCTTTTGAAGTGGTTTAAAAAACTCCAGACGGGTGATTTCCCAGGTTTCCGCATCTATTTCACGATCCTCGATATTCCAGTTGGGCATCCAAACGATCAATTCCTGTTTGCCTTCAGGCACATTATGGAGTTCAAAATTACCATCCTGATCACACCTTGCAATCCAAGGGTGTTGCATGGAAAAAAGATACGATCTCATCCAGAACTGACCCGATCCGCTGCTCAGAGCAACCATTCCAGGCTTTTCCAGTTTTCTGACATACGACTTACCACGACTTGCAAGCGGGATACTGAAAAAAGAATCCCCCCTTCCCCTTAACGAGAAAAAGAAATCCTGCATGTTTAGAATTTCAAACTGCCCGTCTGTTTTCACAAAACCAACCTGCGAATCAACTCCTCCCTGGACAATGCCAAGTTGAAAGTTATTTGTAATTACCCTTACTGGTTCAAATTCAAAAGATTCCGCAACAGGACCATGTTTAAGAAAAACTACCGCGGAACCAACCCCCATGTTATTGGAATTGATTTTGGGAATATTAGGATTCATCCAATGGCGTTTGGGTTTATCCAAGTGCTCGGTAAGGGGGCTAATCGGGGCAGAAAATCCTTCCACTTTGGGAATGTCCCCAGACCAGACAACCCTTCCCTTCAGATTAGCTTTTGAAGCAACCATCGCCTTGGAAACATTCAGTGGTTTGGCATTTGCGATTTCAATTTTTCGTGCCCAAACCATGGAAACCGTGCCTGCTAATATCATTGCACCAACCGCCAGCAAAACCTTATGATGATTTTTGCGAATTATTCCAGTCTGATTGAAAGGTCTTGCCATGGCTTCCTGCGCTACCAAGGGTTATCGATTATTCAGCAGAGAAACAGCTCCAACCGTTCCATGCCCATGCGGACAAAGCACCCGCATAGTATCTAGAACCGATGGTTTGGCATGTAATCTGCACGTGACATCCATCAAGGATTCCACCAAGCACTACCATCGCCAATGTACAGAGGTTTACTATATTCTTGAGGGTCGGGGCAAGATGGAATTGAATGAAGATGTGATTGATGTTGAACCCGGAACAGTGGTTTACATTGAGCCCCACACCCGACACAGGCTTTATAGCGTTGAAGGGGTTCAAACCATCATTGTTGGAATACCCGCTTGGGACCCTAACGACGAATTTTTTGATTGATTCAATCCCCTTCAGGTACTCCCCATCGACCTTGAAGTGTATGATCCACACCAAACTGATCACAAATTCTTGCCACCACAAAGTCTACAAGCTCATTCATGGTAGTTGGTTTGCTGTAAAAACCGGGCATGGCAGGTAATATAACTCCGCCAGCTTCGGTAACGGTTGCCATATTTCTTATGTGAATCAGGTTTAGCGGCGTTTCCCTTGGAACAACAACCAGCCTGCGTCTTTCTTTAAGATGCACGCTAGCGGCGCGAGTTATGAGGTTATCTGTCATACCATTGGCAATGGAAGCCAGAGTTCCCATGCTACATGGACAAATAATCATCCCACTTGTAAGGAAAGATCCACTGGCAATACCGGAGTTGAAATCACGATAATGATGGTAACTAAAACGGCTGGAAAGAATACCTGTCCAGAAAGAGCCAAAGAACTTGGCGGGATTAAACTTTTCAGGATCCACTTTCCTTCCGCACTCCGCCGCAATAACTTCAATTGCAGCAGGGCTGAGGGTAAAATGAATATGTTTGCCGGCTTTCAACATGACTTCCATCAACCGAAGGCCGTAGGTGGCACCGCTGGCCCCGGTCATCGCAATCACGATATCTTCAACCGCCATGCCATCCTACCTTCATAAAATGGTGGGAGATTAGCTAATAGAATCGACATAATTCATGATAGACGCAAGCAAAGTCCTTTACACCATAGAAAAAGCCACCCAAGCCACCCAAAAATATCCGTACAGGCAGGGGAGGGTTCTCCGAATACCTGATGCATCGGACATTCTTGTGGTTGGAGACCTTCATGGAAGAATGGACCTGTTTAAAAAAGCAATCCAATTGGCAGATTTGAAAGCTAACCCGGGAAGGCATCTGGTTATTCAGGAACTTATGCATGGAACCCAAACCTATGAGGATGGTTCTGACAATTCCCATCTCACCGTGGACATGGTGGCACTTCTCAAATGCCAGTTTCCGCTCAGGGTTCACTATCTAATTGGTAATCATGAACTTTCACAAGCCACCAACAGGCGTGTCAGCAAGAATGGAAAAGATTTAAACCAGTTATTCGACATGGGGGTAGCTTTTGCTTACCCGGAACACACCGATCAATTCCTTGAAGCCTATCGAAAACTTGTGGAGGAATTACCCGCCCTTATACTTCTTCCTAACGGGGTAACCATAAGCCATAGTCTTCCTGATTCGACAAAAATAGACTCTTTCGATGTCCGAAAGCTGGAAGTTCTACCCACCACAAACGAGGAAACCACTCCGGGGGGCAGTTTGCATTCTCTTCTTTGGGGAAGGGATACTTCCGAGCACAATGCCCATGCGTTTCTTGAAAAAGTAAGGGGAAAATGGCTAATCACTGGTCACATTCCCGTGTTTCAAGGGGTTGATTTTCCAAACCCAATGCAAATTGTGCTTGATGCTCATTTGGATGTCGGTGGTTACGCTCTGATCCCCGGACAAAGGGAAATATCACCCGAGGAGTTTCACGGATTGGCTGGTGTTCTGCAGTAGAGTTTTTCAGGTGTGTGATGGATTCAAAAAATACTACCACAAAAAAACTGCCATTCACCCCCCGGGATGCCCTGGGACCAACCCGCATTGAGAAGGTTATTGTTCATGAAAAAGAATTTCTCCTGGGAATTCCCACCGATACAGACAGAATGCTAAACCACCCTCAGGTACTGGCGGATATGCAGTATGAGGAAAATATGCCTTACTGGGCCGAACTTTGGCCATCGGCTCGGATGCTGGCAAAACATATATGGAAGCAAGAGTTTAACCCCGGCCAAAAGGCCTTGGAAATCGGCTGCGGACTGGGCCTCGTCGGAATTGTTGCGCTTGCCAGGGGCCTACAGGTCACCTTCTCGGATTACGATGGCACCGCCCTGGAATTCGCATCTGAAAATGCAAAACGCAACGGGTTCAACTCTTTTGAAACCAGACAGATTGACTGGAGAGAAGTACCTGAAGGCCTGAGTTTTGATTGGGTATTTGCTTCCGACTTAATCTACGAGAAAAGAAATGTGCAACCCCTGGTGGCCATGATTGCCAAGGCTCTTGCCCCTAAAGGCGTGTGCTTACTGACCGACCAGGACCGCGCGCCGGCGGAATTTCTAAAGGCGGAACTCCGCGAGGCGGGATTGTCATTTACCACCTCGCTGGTCCGGGCGGGTCAGCCCGGCGGAGACCGCTTCAAAGGTACTCTTTACCACATTCAAAAATCATGATTTGTCTTCGCACTTAGCGCGCATCACGCTAACATACCCTTTAGAAGCATACTGGTTGGAGGTTTAAATCATGAATAGGATATTTGGCTTGGTGATACTTGCAGGAACCTTTATAGCCACCGCCACCTTTGGAGGCGAAGTGACCGTAAAGACCGTTAAATACCCTGAACTAGCCAACCTGGTAAGAAGCCTCAAGGGCAAGGTCGTTCTTGTGGATTTCTGGCGGCACGACTGAGTGCCCTGCAAAAAGGAATTTCCTCATCTGGTTCAGATGCAGCAGAAGTTCGGCAACAAGGGATTCGTGATAGTTTCGGTACACCTGAACATGGGGGTGGACAAAGACCTTGGCCTTTCCGGAGTGGAGAAAACCGCCCAAACCTTTCTCCAAAAAGTGAAGGCTGACTTCACGAATTTGGTTCTGGATGAACCCGAACAAGTTTGGATGGCACGGTTAGAAACAGGCGCGGTTCCCACACTGTTTCTTTTCAACAAACAAAACCGGATTGCTCAGAAGTTCATCGATATCGAAGACCAGGCAGCTTTCGAAAAAGAAATAAGCGATTTGTTGGACAAACCCTGATGAATATTCCCGAATCAAAAGTAATAGAATTGGCAGACCCTTCGCAGGCTCTTGGAAAGATTCCAAGCGGTCTGTTTGTCATTACTTATCTCGGCAAGGATGACAAACCTGAAGGTATGCTGGCAAGTTGGGTTCAGCAATGTTCATTGGAACCGCTTCTTATAAGCATCGCCCTGAAAGCAGGGCGTGGAATCCTTGAAAGCCTGACACCGGGCGCGAAATTCCATGTGCATGTGCTGCGAACCGGCCAGAACCAACTGGTCTCGCGTTTTGCGAAACCTTCCAACGGAGAAAATCGATTTGCAGACCTCTCCATACATCAGACCGCGGATATGCCGCCAATCCTTATGGATGCCTGTTCGGTTCTTTGCTGCGTGGCGCAAAGTCATACCGAGGCCGGCGACCACCGACTTCTTCTGGCTGAGGTTTTATCGGGGACCCTGCTGGAAAGTGGAGACCCCATGGTCCATGTCCGAAAAAATGGAAGAAATTACTAAGTTGGAAGCTCTCACGGACATGCTTAGGTTTCATCATAAAATAAAAGTTAAGACGAACAATTTATGGGGACGTAATGAAAAGACTTTTTGACAGGCTTGAATCCATTGTTGGGCCGGGGGCAATGATCACCTCTTCGAGTGAATTGCTTGTTTATGAATGTGATGGATTCACCATTGAAAAAAACAAGCCGGATGTGGTTGTGTTTCCCACCACAACGGATCAAGTGGCGGAAATCGTGGCAGTATGCAGTCAGTTTGAAGTCCCATTCATTCCCCGCGGATCAGGTACCAGCCTGGCGGGAGGCTGCCTTCCCGTTGGTGGTGGTGTGGTTGTCTCGCTGGCTAGAATGAAAAAAATACTGGAGGTGGATTACCGTAACCAGTGTGCGCTTATCGAAGCTGGTGTCATCAATCTCTGGCTTACCAATCACCTGAAAAACAATGGTTACCATTTTGCCCCTGACCCCAGCAGCCAGGGTGCCTGCACCATTGGTGGAAATGTCGCCACCAATTCAGGAGGCCCTCACACGCTGAAGTATGGTGTGACTGTAAACCACATCATGGGCTTGGAATTCATCATGCCGGATGGCAAAGTTTATCACACAGGCGGCCCCGTGGAAGACACTCCGGGCTACGATCTCACCGGAGTCATGGTGGGTTCAGAGGGCACCTTTGGAGTTGCGACCAAGTCTTGGGTTCGCATCACTCGCAATCCGGAATCCTACCGAACGCTACTGGGTGTGTTTGAATCGGTGGATGATGCCACAAACACCATTAGCGAAATCATTGGAGCTGGAATCGTGCCGGCCGCCTTGGAGATGCTAGACCAAATGATTCTCGGAGCGCTTGAGGATGCGTTTCATTTCGGGTTTCCACTGGATGCGGGTGCCATTCTGATCATGGAAGTGGATGGTTTGGAGGCAGGGCTTCAAGATGAAGCCGACCGAATTAGCGCCATTGCCATGAAAAACAAAGCCCGCGAAGTTCGAAAAGCTTCCACAGATGCTGAACGATTATTGCTTTGGAAAGCCCGTAAGCAGGCATTCGGCGCCGTGGGCAGGCTGGCCTCCAGTTTCTGCACGCAGGATGGTGTGGTGCCCCGCAGTAAATTGCCCCACATTCTGCGAGTCATTCAGGATATCGGCAAAAAATATGATCTGAAAATTTGTAATGTTTTCCACGCAGGTGATGGCAACATCCACCCCATTCTTTTATTTGACGAAAGACACCCCGAGCAGGTTCGCAAAGTTTTGGATGCTAGCACAGAAATCCTTGACGAATGCATTAAGCAGGGTGGAAGTGTCACAGGCGAACATGGCATTGGGGTGGAAAAAATCAGTTTCATGGAAAAACTGTTTGCCCCCGAGGACATCAAGATGATGATTCGCCTTAGGGAGGCCTTCAATCCAGAAAACAAATGCAGCCCCCACAAGATGCTTCCGACCTCTGGTGCGTGTGTGGAAGCCACCAAGGCTGGCCGCATGGCCGCGATGTAATTTAAGAAAACAGGATCAATTCAACATGACACTTTCTGCCACGCCTGAAAAAGCAAAGGTTCAAAAGCCAGCTTCCATCAAGGAAGCCTGTGAGATAATCACCGAAGCCAGAAATTATTCCCATGTGATCATTCCCACCGGAAATGGGACGAAAATGGCAATAGGGTACCCGTGCAAACGAAGCGCTGTTCACCTTGACACAAAGGCACTGGACAAAGTTATCGACTACCCCGCCAGGGACATGACCATTACGGTTCAGGCTGGAATTACCATGCAAAACCTGATGGCTTTGCTTGCGAAAGAAAACCAGCGTCTGCCTGTGGATGACCCTTACCAGGGTGCAAGCACTCTTGGTGGCATGATTGCAACCAACACATCTGGGCCAAGAAGGTTCGGCTGGGGAACTTTGCGTGACTACGTGATTGGCATAAGCGTTTTGAATGACGAGGGAATGGAAACCAAAGCGGGTGGCAGAGTCGTCAAGAACGTGGCAGGGTACGATTTCTGCAAACTGCACACCGGCGCGTTAGGCACCTTGGGGGTAATTTCCCAAGTAACCTTGAAAGTCCGTCCCGTTTCGGAATCGAATGCACTGGTGTTGGTGGGGCTTAACCCAAATTATGTGGAATCCGCATTGAACTTAGTGCATCAAACATCCACACGGCCAGTTGTGGTAGACATTATGAACCCGAAAGCCGCTGACCAATTCGGGTTGGGTTTGCGGGACAAATGGCTGCTCGCAATAGGGTTTGAACATTCTAAAACAACCACCGACTGGCAAGTTCAAACCATCGCCAGAGAATTTCAGGATTTTTCATCAAGCACTGTCGAGGTTCTGGAAGGTACGAACTCTGAAAAAGGGTGGAAAGCCTTGGAATCTTTTCAGGGACAACCCCAATTTGATTCACCCGTAACATTTAAAGCTAATATCCCGCCGGCAAAAGTGGCAACTTGGAGCGAGTTAGCAAATCAATTGTTCCCAGAAGCGTTCTTGCAGGCGCATGCAGGGAATGGAATAGTATTTGGGCATATTCAAGGTCTAGACTTGAAAGATACCAAAAACGGCCTTAGTCAACTCATGGAAAAAGCGGTTCGATACCAAGGCAATATAGTGCTGCATCGCTGCCCGGATTCCTGGAAGGAAGAGTTGCCCATTTGGGGAACCCCAAGAGAGGATTTGGAGTTAATGCGTAAGGTAAAGCAGGCCATGGATCCACTGGGGTTATTCAACCCCGGGCGGTTCGTGGGCGGTATCTAAATTCACCCAACATTGGAACAAACATAAATGAACTCTGGAAATACTACTCAAAAGCCATTGGAACACGACCCACTTGCCTTGAAACCTGTAAAAGGCGAACCGGGGTTTGGCAGAAACATTGATTATGAAACCTTCATGGATTGTGTGCACTGCGGACTTTGTCTTGGTTCCTGCCCCACCTATGTGGAAACTGGCGATGAGAACGACAGTCCCCGTGGAAGAATTTACCTCTGGCGCGCAGTAACCGATGGACGAGCCGAATTAACACCTAAAGTTCGCCAGCATATGGATCTATGCCTGGAGTGCCGGGCTTGCGAAACTGCTTGTCCATCTGGGGTTCAATACGGAAAAATCATCTCATCTTACAAGCATGACATGGCTAAGGTGCTTCCACCCGCACCCACAGTGAATGCACTGCAACGATGGATGCTTTTCAACCTAACCCCGTTTGCGGACAGAATGCGATTGGCACTCACTCCTGTTCGCATCATGCAAAAACTAGGCCTCGGTGGCGTTGTAAGATTCTTGGGTAAATTTCTACCAAGATCGCTGCGATTGCTGAATGATATCGTACCAGATCTTGAGCCTCATTACGGTTCGCTACCCGAGGTACTTCCAGCCAAGGGGACAAAGCGTGCCAGAGTCGGTTTAATCCTTGGTTGTGCAGCGGATGCCTTTCTACCAAATGCCAACCTCGCCACCATAAAAGTATTACAGGAGAATGGCTGCGAGGTATGGATTCCAAAATCACAAGGTTGCTGTGCTGCCTTGCATCATCATGCAGGGTTGGATAGCGAAGCCAAAAAATTTGCCGCCGCCAACTGTAAGGCCTTTGAATCAGGCTTGGGGGAAGGTCCTGGCAAACTGGATGCCATTATAAACAATGCTGGCGGGTGTGGCCCGGTACTCAAAGAATACGATCATCTTCTTCATGGAACCGAATTCGAGAATTTGGGTAAATCCTTCGCATCCAAGGTGGCGGACATACATGATTTTCTGGTTAAGCTTGGCCCTGTTAAACCCCAGCATGCCATACCTCTCAAAGTTACTTACCATGATGCCTGCGGTTTAAGTCATGCCCAAAAGATCAGAACTCCTCCTCGCCAACTTTTGGGAATGATAGACGGCCTGAAGCTGGTATCCCTTCCTGAAAGCGAACACTGCTGTGGAGCTGCTGGAAGTTACAACATCACACAGCCTGATATGTCGCAAACTTTGGGGGAACGCAAGGCAAAAAATATTCTTTCCACCGGTGCTAGAGCCATCTTTACCGCGAACATTGGTTGCCTGTTGCAGGTGGACCGTTACTTGCGTGAACAACAACCCAGGGTCTGGGTCGCACACCCGATGGAAATCCTTTGGGCGGCTTATTCCGGTCAAAAACCCAGGGGCCTTAAACAAGCTATGGAACCATTCGAAAAGGATTGAACATGAACATTCATGGCATAATTCCCCCGCTGGCAACGCCTTTCACAGCCAATGAGGACCTTGATATTCCAAGGCTTCGCTGGTTTATTGAACATCAACTATCCGCCGGGGTTCATGGAATATTCGTGCTGGGCACGAACAGCGAATTTTACGCCATGGATGACGCCGAAAAGCAGCAAGTAATCGCAGTGGCTGTGGAGCAGGTTAAAGGTAGGGTACCTGTTTTTGCGGGCACTGGTGCTGAAACCACTCGCGAAGCCATTCGGATTACCAAGATTGCTGAAAAAGAGGGAGCAAATGGGGTTTCGGTGATTACACCGTACTTTATTTCCCCCAATCAACAAGAGATCCACGATCATTACAAGCGGATTGCAGAATCAACATCTCTGCCCGTATTGCTTTACAATAACCCAGTGACTTGTGGTGGCCTGAAAATTGACCCTGATACCGTGGGCAGGCTTTCCCGAATCAAGAACATCGTTGGGATTAAAGACTCGAGCGGCGACCTGCAAAACACCATTGAATATCTTCGCAATGTGCCGGAAACCTTTGCGATTCTTCAGGGTCGCGACACCCTGATTTATTCCGCCATGGATCTTGGTGCGCGGGGCGCTGTACCAGCAACTGCAAACATTGCGCCAGCTTTACTTGTTGAAATTTACAACAAATTTAAAGCAGGTGACAAGGATGGCGCAAAAGCTGCCCAGGCCAGGCTTCACCCTCTAAGGATGGCACTAACATTGGGAACAGCACCCGGTGGAGTCAAATCTGCGCTTAGAGAGCTTGGTACCCCGATTGGACCATGCCGTTCACCAGTCGCACTGATTGGTCCCGACAAAGCTACTAAACTTCGAGATGCCCTTGTTTCGGCTGGACTGAAGCCGGTTTAATCCGCTTTAAAATAAGCCCAGGCAGAAGTGCCATGCTGCAACTGAACCATCTTACGATGGTAAAGGAGTGGTACTTCCTCAAAAACATCCAACTCTGCCAGAAGTGCTTCATCAACCTGATACACTTCTCCTCGTACGCATTCCCCGCCATGTTCCAGTTCTACCATCGCTGGGTATTCACCAACCGATTTAATCTTATACTTAGATGCGGTTGGTTTTTCACCAAGGAAACGGGAGTCCCTCAAAAGAAGATGATTTTTTTCCGAACGCTTAAGGGACCCATAGACAAACAGCAATTCTGTCACGGAAGTCTGCTTCCTTTCAAGGAATCAAACTTCTTAATTGTGATAGGCTCAAACTTGACCGCATCACCCACTTTAAGTGGAAAATAATTTTCTTCCACATCCACGAGAAGCAAGGGGGTTCTTCCTATGAGTCGCCAACCACCCGGCTTTTCTTGTGGATAGATTCCTGTTTGTATACCAGTAAGCCCCACACTACCCGCAGGAACTTTCAATCTGGGAGAATCCAACCTCGCCACACCTTGCAGCTTTTCAGGAAGATAACCCAAATAAGGGAAACCAGGACTGAAACCTATGGCATGCACTGCATAAACACTGGCTGAATGGAGTTCCACCACTTCTTTTTTACCAAGGCCCGTCAAACGGGCAACTTCAACCAAATCCTCGCCCAATTCATAACAACATGGAATCTTATGAAGCTTGCCTGTTTCAGAAAGAAGATTCGCCGGCTGCTTCGAAAGCCATTCGTTAATTGTTCTTTCCAACTGATTTAACTGTATTTTTGCTGGGTTATGGTAAAGAGCAAGCGCCTTGTAGGCGCAGACCAAATCTAAAATAGCTTCACTTTTGCTTGCCAGAATGGTTCGAAAAGCCAATTGACAGGCGCTTTCCGTTTCAAACCGAAGAAGCATACCCAAGTCAGCCAGCGGTTGTAATTGAAAGGCAGCCATGTCTTTTATCATAAAATTTTCACTGTAAGATGCATACAACTATGTTCTATAGTAGACCTAAGATTCTAATTCAACATCATGCAAAGGGGCTTGGAATGAGGTTGACAATTTCTTTCCTGATTATGGCAATCTTTTTAACCTCGGCAGGTTGCAGAAAGAAGCCTAAACCGGAAATGGAATCCATCGAAGCCCCTGCAAAAAAAACTGAGAAAACCACCACATCCTCTCCCCAAACAGGAAACTCATCCCAACCACAAACACCTCCCGCTCAAAATATAAAACGCAATATCGTTCAAAGGACCGGTACCAGCGACAAATTGCGTGGCATTTACCGGGCATTAGAACTTTATTCCAACGATAACAATGGCAACTTTCCACCCGCGTACACAAAAAACCCCGATGGCAAACCTCTACTTAGCTGGCGGGTACTGCTCCTTCCCTACATGGAACAAGATAATCTATTCAGAATGTTCAACCAGAATGAAGCTTGGGATGGGCCCACAAACAAGCCACTTTTAAAACATATTCCCAAGGTGTACCTATCCAGCAGCAATTACGATGTAAATGCGGCTTTCAAGACCACCATTCTTGCCCCGGTGGCTCCTGAAACTGTTTTCCCACCCACTGGACCCATCAACAGAAACGCAGTTTCCGATGGTTTATCCGGCACGATCCTATTGGTGGATGCGGATGATGAGGCAGCGGTCGAGTGGACCCGCCCCAAAGACCTCGCAGTAACCAGGCAAAACCCAACTTTGGGAATTGGAAGCAGCCATGCCGGTGGGGTGATGGCTTTGTTTGGCGATGGAACACCAAGAATTTATCCCACGCAAGCTCCTATTATGATTTGGGGTCGCTTCACCCGTGCGGGTGGAGAAACCCCAAATCCTTAAAAGTCTGAGGGATAAGGCTTTTTCACTTTTTCAGGTTCACCGATGAAAAAACCAGCGAAGACCTGGCCTGATCAAAGTCCACGGTTACCCTGGATCCATCCTTGATTTTCCCTTCCAGAATTTGCCTTGCGAGGGCTGTTTCCACTTCTTTGGTGATAGTTCTTTTTAAGGGCCTTGCACCAAAGGATGGATCATAGCCAACTTCAACCAGATGCTTGCGGGCTGCTTCCGTCAGTTCAAGCTCGATATTCTTTTCTTCTAGACGATTCCTTAGCCTGCCAAGCTGGATTTCCACAATCTTACCCAAGTTCTTCTCACTAAGAGCATGGAATACGATCAAATCATCCACCCGATTAATAAACTCGGGGCGGAAGTTTTTGCGAAGTTCTTCAAGCACCGCATCTTTCATACGATCGTATACTTCGCCAACAAATGACCCCTTGTATTGCAGGATTTTTTGGCTGCCTATGTTCGAGGTCATGATAACGATGGTATTTTTGAAGTTGACTGTCCGGCCCTGACCGTCCGTCAATCTTCCATCGTCAAGAACCTGTAATAACAAATTAAAAACATCCGGGTGGGCTTTTTCAATTTCATCAAAAAGAACAACGCTGTATGGTTTGCGGCGAACTGCCTCGGTCAATTGTCCACCTTCCTCGTAACCGACATACCCCGGGGGGGCGCCCACCAGTCTCGCAACAGTATGTTTCTCCTGGTATTCCGACATATCAATACGAATCATGGCGCGTTCATCATCAAACATGAACTCGGCCAATGCACGCGCCAATTCGGTTTTTCCAACGCCTGTAGGCCCCAGAAAAATAAAACTACCTATGGGCCTTTGTGGATCTTTCAGGCCGCTTCTTGCCCTTAGAACCGCCTCGGCCACCGCATCCACGGCTTCCTCCTGCCCGATAACACGCTTATGCAATTCATCCTGAAGATGCAGAAGTTTCTGCAATTCCCCCTCCATGAGTTTGGTGACGGGCACGCCAGTCCAGCGGCTTACAACACCGGCAATATCTTCCTCGGAAACTTCTTCCTTGATAAGTTTGTTGGCCCCCTGCTTGGCAGCCAGCGCTTCTTCCTCTGCCTTAATCTTCTTTTCTAACTCTGGCAGTTTGCCATATTTCAGCATAGCGGCTTTGTTCAAATCATAGTTGCGTTCCGCAAGCTCCACTTCATAGCGAGTCTGCTCCAGTTCCTGTCTCAAGCTGCTAAGTTTCTGAACAGCATCTTTTTCAGCCTGCCATTGGCTCTTCAGGGCTCCAGTCTGGGTTTTGAGATCGGCAAGTTCTTTTTCCAGCTTGGAAAGCCTGTCTTTTGAAGCATCATCCTTTTCTTTCTTTAGGGCTTCCCTTTCTATTTCCAATTGCATCTTCCTGCGTTCCGCCTCATCTAGTTCCGCAGGCATACTGTCAATTTCTGTTCGCAGCTTTGCGGCAGATTCATCTACCAGATCAATTGCTTTATCTGGAAGGAATCGATCCGTGATATAACGGTTGGATAGAACCGCAGCAGCCACCAGTGCGGAATCCTTGATTCGCACCTTGTGATGCACCTCGTACTTTTCCCTTAAGCCACGCAGGATACTGATCGTATCCTCCACAGAGGGCTGATCGACCTGAACAGGCTGAAATCGTCGCTCAAGAGCCGCATCTTTTTCAATATGCTGCCTGTATTCATCCAAAGTGGTGGCGCCAATGCAATGCAACTCTCCGCGAGCCAGTAACGGTTTCAGAAGGTTACCTGCATCCATGGCTCCATCCGTTTTTCCAGCACCGACCACTGTATGAAGCTCATCGATAAACAGAATGATTTCCCCGGAGGATTGCTGAACTTCCTTGAGAACCGCTTTTAGTCTTTCCTCAAATTCCCCACGAAATTTTGCCCCTGCAATCAACGCTCCCATGTCCAACGATACTATTTTCTTCTTTTTCAAGCCTTCCGGCACATCGCCACGTACTATTCGTTGCGCCAATCCTTCGACAATGGCAGTTTTGCCAACGCCAGGTTCCCCAATCAACACAGGGTTGTTCTTGGTTCTTCTTGATAGCACCTGAATAACACGGCGAATTTCCTCATCCCTGCCAATCACGGGATCCAGTTTGTTGCTGGATGCCATCTTGGTGAGATCACGACCATACTTTTCCAAAGCCTCGTAAGTAGCTTCCGGGTTTTGTGTAGTCACTCTTTGGTTCCCCCTTATTTCATGAAGTGCGGCCATTATGTTTGTTTTGTTGATGCCGGCATCCCTTAGCACTTTGCCTGCAGCCTGATTATCGTCCAGCATTGCAAGCAGAATATGTTCCACCGAAATGAAATCGTCCTTAAAACTTTTTGCTTCCGCTTCGGCCTGAACAAGAAGTTTGTTCACCCGGCCGGTAATACTAATTCCACTGCTTTCATTGCCACCACTTACCTTAGGAAGGCGGTCAATTTCCTGCAGGCATTTTTTTAAAATGCTGGAGGGATCCAGATTCATTTTCCGGAGCAGGGAAACAACCAAGCCAGGTTCCTGTTGCAGCAAGGCCGCAAGTAGATGCTCCACATCCAGTTGCTGTTGGCCCTTGGATTGTGCAAGCTGTGATGCTTGTTGAAGTGCGTCCTGGCTTTTCTCAGTAAATCTTTGAATATCCATGGTCCACCTCTTTTCAAATGATTAAACGCAAAAGAGATGCCATACGCCAAAAAACGTCAAATTGTCACAAATTAATGTTCTTTATGGACTTATAATATTAATGCTTGCCTTAATACCTGTACATGAATTCACCATTTTGGCAGTTCCATCCATCCGACTGCCATTTTTGCAGACCGTTTGAACTTGAGATTTTTATGAACCTTGTTATAAGCCCATGGCTTTAAATTTGCGTATTTGCGGAAAAATATGACCATGAAAACCTTAAAAATTTTTTTCATTGGTGTTTTGCCAGCCTTCATTCTGGGTTGTCAGGAAGGCCGCATAAAAATGTATTCCGCAAACACTGATGCGCATTTTGAAAAGGCAAGAAAAGATATTCAAGAAGCCGCTACTTCGGTAACGGAAGCCATGTCCTCCGCAAGGACTGATTATTATTCTCAAACCCAAAAGAAACTTGTGGAGTTAGACAACCAATATCAGGAATTACTGAAACAGGGTCAGACAACCACAGGGGAAGCAAAAGCCGCGTTGCTGAAAAGAGTACAAGAGTTGGAAGAACGACGGTCTGGAATCAAAAGCCGAATGGAAGATTACAAACAGGCTAGTGACAAAGCTGCGGAAAGCATTCGAACTGGCTTAGATGCTGCACTTTCCGATTACGCTTCTGCCCTCGCGAACAAGCAAATTGAATAAGAATAACGTTTTTATTTGATTTTTTAATGTCTTCCATTTATTAATTAATTAGTTTTATTCCTATTAATCACAGGTTAAACATGCGACCCTGCATTAAAGTTACATTGTGTACCTTTTTTTCTATTCTTGTGATAGCAGGTTGCAGCAAATCACTTAACCGCCAGGAACTTTCAGGCGAAGTTTCATGGAAAGGAAAACCTGTATTGATAGGTAGTATTACATTCGTCGGGGAAGATGATAAAAATCCCACAACCATCAGTGCAGAAATTAAGGATGGAAATTTTACGGTTCCCAAAGAAAACGGCCTTGTTCCCGGAAATTACAAGGTTCGCTTTAGCGCATTGGACAGAATTGCGATTGCCCCTGCGGATACAACACTGCCTGCCATTCCCCCTAGAGAAATATTGCCGGAAAAGCACACCGTTCAAGGAATGAATCTTACCATCAAGGATGGGGATAAAAACTTTTTCAAACTCAACCTCGATTAATAACGAAGGGTATAAAAATGGGTCGTAAAAAAGCATTCACGCTCATTGAACTTTTGGTGGTAATTGCCATTATTGCGATTCTTATTGGATTGTTATTACCAGCGGTACAAAAAGTTCGGGAAGCCGCAGCCAAGGCCAAATGCTCCAACAGCTTAAAACAAATTGGAACAGCAATTCATAATTATCAATCTACTTTCATGTCACTACCTCCCGGCGACACCGGTAATGGAAATAATGGTACCTGGCTTCACTACCTTCTTCCTTACCTAGAGCAGGAACCTTTGTTCAAAATGTACACAAATTTGGGTGGTCAAACCGGTGGAACCCCCTCTTATGCGACGGCTGGAAACAATCTAACTGTTTCCCAAACACAAATTCAGGCACTTGTTTGCCCTAGTGAACCAAATGGCAAAAGTACGCAAACCAACAACTACAAATTCCATAATTATGCGGTTAATTATGGGAATACCCACCGTACCCAAAACAAGGCTGGTAGAGATCCCTTCCCAGCCGCAATTAGGCCTGCATTTGCCGGGGCGCCTTTTACCTATAGTGGAACTTTTCCACCTGTGGCATACGATTTCAGGGATGTTACGGATGGTCTCAGCAATACTTTACTCGCCGCAGAGATTCTTCAAGGAATCAGCATTCTTCCAGGCACCACCGAGTTTCGGGGCATGACTTGGTATGGCCCTGGAGCTGGCTTTACCACTTTCGCAACTCCCAATAGCGCAACACAAGATAGAATTCAGTTTGCAAACTACTGCAATAATCAAGCCATCCAGGGCTTACCTTGTACTGCCGGAACCGATTGGGCATTAGCCGCAAGAAGCAAGCACACCGGCGGAGTTAATGTTGGCTTATTGGATGGAGGTGTTCGATTTATCGCAAACAGTATCACACCTGTAACATGGAGTTTATTGGGGTCATCTAAAGATGATCAACCTCTGCCTTCGGATTTTTAATCCCTTGAAAGCCATTTTTCAAGCCTCGCCAATCCTTCTTTCATAGACACACCTGGTTTATAGCCTAGCTCTGATTTGGCTTTAGATAAATCAAACCAATGAGAAGTAGATAATTCCTTGGCGAGAAACCGGGTCATGGGTGGTTCTGTTTGAATTCCAAAAGCCCCATAGGCTATTTCCAAAACAGCCCCAATTGCATAAGCAAACCTGGAGGAAACCACCTTTTCTACGGGTCTTTTACCACCTGCTTTCAGAATGGCATTTACCAATTCCCAAAGTTTCCAAGGTTCTCCATTACTTATGAAATACGCCTTGCCACTGATTAGCGATTGGGGAGCCAATCGGTCCAACGCTTGAATATGTGCCTGCGCTGCATTGTCGATATAGGTTGAATCAATGATAACATCCCGATTACCAATTCGCCTGAGCCTATGGGCTCGATTCAAAATTCTTGGCACCAGATGATGGTCTCCAGGTCCCCAAATCAAATGTGGTCTTAAGGAAACCGTACCAAGTTCTGAACCACTTGCGGCAATTACTTCCTGTTCAGCGATTGCCTTGGACTTTGGGTAGTGCGCAAGATACTTTTGTGGATATGGAGCACTTTCATTTACATTTTCCATGTCAGCGCCCCCGAAAACCACACTCGGAGAGCTTGTATATACCAACCTGCTTATTCGTTGATCACGAGCTACGCGAATGACATTCTGAGTGCCAAGGATATTTGCGTTCAAGTAATCTTTCCAAGAACCCCATATTCCCGCTTTGGCAGCGGTATGAATTATGGCTTCACAACCAATCGCGGCTTGGGCAATGATCTTTAGATTCGCCAAATCGCCCTGGACCTGAATCACCCCCAGTGATTCCAATTCGGGATACGCTTTCCTGGAGTAGGAAACAACTTCATCCCCGCGAGCTTTAAGAAGTTTGCAAACAGCCAAACCCAAAAAACCTCCGCCACCTGTGACAAGAATTTTCATGCCAAAACCTCGTGGGCCCAGAGTGACAGGTCTTCACGGCGGATTTTTGAGTTGTGACGAATATCCATGGGAAATGAAGGATGAAAAAGAACCTTTTTGACATCCTTGGTTTGATCAAATTGTTTGGCAATCCCCAAAATCATTTCCCGCAATCTAGCTTCATCTTCACCGGGATCTTTTTTCTGAATGCAGACAACAGGTTCCTGCATCCCCACGGGCCCAACTCCAACCAGTGCCGAACGAAAAACCCCTTGCACAGAATCAAAAATACCCTCACATGGAACCGTGTGATGAATTTTATTTCCCTGAATGATTCTTTGGGATTTTCTACCACAAAACCAAAGGCGACCTTGTAAATCCAAATAACCCAAATCCCCCATGCGATGGTATATTTGCCCATCCAACCCCTTCATTTTCGCGCGAGATTCCTGATCTGGTCGATTCATGTAATGTTTTGTGACCATCGGCCCTGATGCCACTATTTCACCGATTGTTCCACCGGGAACCAGCAATTGGTCATCCCAGGACTGAATTGGTTCATCATCAATTTTCATGATGCGAATAGTGACACCGGGCACTGGTTTACCCACACAAACACCAAAGCCCATGGCTGTTTTAAATGTTGTCTCCACAAGAATTTCGTCACTACCAATACTTGCCAGGGGAAGTGCTTCGGTGGCACCATAAGGAGTAAAAACCTGAATTCCAGAATTAAGCCTTTTGGCAAGATTTGCAATCTCCGTGGCAGGCACTGGAGCACCAGCGGACAAAACCCTTTTTATACTTGGAAATTTAAGTCCCTCCGGCAACAAGCTCAGCCTTCGCAACAAGGCCGGAGAGGCAAAAAGATTGGTAATTTGAAAATGTCTGATCGCACCGGCTATTTTTTCAGGATTGGCACTTGCAGGGCGGGTAAAGTCCATTTCTGGAATTACTGTTGTCATGCCCATGGCGGGGGAAAAAAGCCCAAACAGGGGAAATGTCGGCAAATCTATTTCACCAGGTTCAATTGCATAAAGAGATTTCAAAGCCTGAACTTGCGCATGAAACTGATCGTGCTGATAAACAACCCCTTTGGATATTCCGGTGCTTCCACTCGTAAAAAGAATGGCTGCGGGGTCATGAATATCACCATCAAATTTTTGTCTACTAACTTGCCCAAGGCGAATAATTTTAGACCATGAAATGGCAAAAGGAAAAAACCCTACTGAAAAACAATGCTTTATGGTTGCCTTGCCCCAACCAAGCATTTTGCGGGCCAGGTTCGCCAGGGGAATGCCAATAAAGGCGTCTGGCTGTGCCTCGTTCACGCAAGCACCAATTCCATTCATCCCCAGACCTGGATCAATAGCCACCACCGTGGCACCGATTTGAAACAGCGAAAAAACGGTTTGAAAGAATTCAATCCCGGGACGAACCATGACCACCACACGCATTCCCGGACGGATGCCAATTTCCAACATACCTCGAGAAGCATCATCTATGGAGGTTTGCAGTTCCGCAAAAGTTATGTTTCTTAAAATCACAGGGGATGGCTTTTCGCAATTTCGGGGAATAATAACAGCGTTACTGGCGCCGTATTCACTCGCCATCTCTTTTACAAGATTCGCAATATTGCTGATTGCCATTAGGAAACCAACTATCAGGGCTGACCCAGAAATTCGACAACTTTGGGGGCGATTTCCTGCAAGGAATCCTCCAGCAGATAATGGCCCGTGTTTTCAAACACATGGAATGTCGCATCCGGAAATACTTCTTTCCAACCTTCCAGAAATGCATCATCAAAAACAAAATCTTTTCGACCCCAACAAAAGACCTTTGGTATATCTTTTAATGCATCGAGCGAACGCTCTGTCTTTTGAACCAGTTCATAAGCATCGTCACCCTGTTGCATGGGAATATCTTGAACAAACCGCAACACACTCAAGCGATCTTTCCAAGTTCCATGAGGCATCAGAAAACCCTCGCGAGCCTCCTTGGTTAAACCACGAATTGCACAATACCTTGCCGCGCCAAGGCAAAAAAGGTTCAACCCTCTGACAAGAAGCGAGCCAACCGGGCCAAACCTGCATAACTTCAAGGAAAAAGGTAAATGCCTGCCCTTGGGAAGTGAAAACCCCGAAGTGTTGAAGAAAACCAATTTGCGCACCCTGTGGGGATTCGCCACGGCCCAGGCGGTGCCAATCATCCCACCCCAGTCATGCAAAACCAAATCAACCTTACCAGATGGGGCAACTTCATCCACAAGGCTGGAAAAATCATCCACACGGCTTTGCAAGGTGTATTTATATTTAGGTTCCGGGGGCCTGTCGGACAATCCACAGCCAATATGATCCGGCACAATCACTCTGTGGTTTATTGAAAGCAACGGGACAAGGTTGCGATAAAAAAATGACCAGGTTGGGTTTCCATGCAGGCAAAAAACGGGCTGCCCTTTTCCTTCGTCGAGGTAGTGTAACCTGGTTCCTCGAATATCCTTGTATTTACCCTGAAATGGATAAACCGATTTGTTTTTTTGAATCCAATCGATCAAGGTAACAGGGGCGCGTTCTTTACTATCAGGAAAATTGGTTACCATTCCACGCCCAGCATGAGACAATTCAAACCACTGCCAATACCCAATAGCCCAACCTTGTCACCAGGCAGCAGGAATTTTCTTTCCTCGGCAATGGCAGCCGTCAATGGCAGGGACACCGTTCCAATATTTCCAAGAAAAGGAAATGTGGAATAATCTTTGTTCAGCCCAATCCCAAGTGCCTTTAACACAGATTCGCGATGCGGGGCACCTACCTGATGGCATATCACCTTGTCTATCAGCTCTGGCGACCATTTGATTTTGGAAAGGAAGTTTTTCCAAGTTCGCATCCCCAATTCCACGCCATATTTCAAAACTGCGACGGAATCGGTTGTCATAAAGTGTTTGGCAGCATGAATCATTCCCTGAAGTATCTGCCTTGGGGTCGCGCCATCCGGGATAAAATCAGGGACATCGGCAGGGGCAAGCCCCCACCTGCACAGTTGATGATGTTCCGGAGCGGTTTGTGCACTGGCTGCCACCAGTTTTCGCCTTTTCTCGGCAAAAGAACCATCTGTTACAAGAACAGCCACCGCACCTGATCCGCCTGTAAGTGTGGCAAGGGATTCCTTAAAGAAATCCAAACTGCGCCTTTGCAAAAGTTCATCAATCATGGTGTTGTTGATTTCCCGGGCTGTTTCACAGGAAACGACAACCCCGGCCTTGATTTGGCCCAACTCTATACGGTTGGCAATGTCCAGGATTCCATTCAAAACCCCCAGACAAGCATTACTTAGGTCATAAACAAGGGCGTTATTTCCAACCCCAAGCTTGGCAGCAACACTGCAAGCCGTGGCTGGCTCAAATTGCTCACGGCAAACCGCGGAATAAATTACGACCTCAAGATCGCTGGCTTTCAAACCCGCGCGATCTAATGCTTTTTTGGCAGCTCGGGCCGCACCCTCAGCAACGCTGAAGCCAGGCTCCCACCATCTGCGTTCACGAATTCCAGTCCAGGCATACAACTGGCCCTCATTTATTTTCAACGCCTTGTAGACCGGTTCAAGCCTGGCTTCCAATTCCTCAGTGGATACCACCACTGGAGGTAATTCATAACCAATAGCATCCAGATAAACACGATTATAGATCATAGAGTGTTATGTCCCACGCCTGATTACTTTCAGGCGGAAATCCCGCATCTCGTAAATTATAATGCCATCCACCGCCAATTTACCATTGGCTACCAGAAGGCCCGTATCATCGTCCCTGCGGGTAATATCCACTTCCACGACGACAATCTTATTATGGGGAATAACCTGCCCTCTATACAACCAAATATGTGGTACTTCTCCAATCATGGGCGAAAAATCCGTCGCATCCGGCCAGATTGTAGTTGCAAATACCTTCATCAATTGAACCATGGCTTCCAGCCCCAAAGAGCCGGGTGTCACCGGGTCTTGGTAAAAATGGGCCTTAAAAAACCAGTCAGAAGGGTCAACCTGCTTCGTGCCACGGATATAGCCTAGACTTTTGGACCCGCCTTTTGTCTCCAAATACTCCACCAAATCCAGCATTCGCAAGAACGAATCAGGGAATGGAGGGTCCGTGGGAATCGGTTGGGATTTTCTGTTTAAATGAGAAACATCCTGAAGGCTTGCACCCCGAACTCCAATTTGATTGGCCAATGCTTCCTTGGTGAAGAAGCCGAATGTTGTTTCGCCCTTATATATGGACTGTCCTTCGGAAAATACATCGAAAAGATATTCCTGCACCACCATTCCCGCAGAGGAAGATACCTTGGTTATCTTCACATGCACTTCAAGCATTTTGTCTCTGGGGGTGACCAACCTTTTCAGGATAGCCTTGCCCCCAAGATTCCTGAAGGATAAATCAATTGGACTGGTAAGTGCGGATCCGATATATGCGGCAAGCCAGCCACAAGGCTGCAAAGCAACTTCCAAAAGCACTGCAAAAGGCATTGAATTTTGTCGTTCTGATTTAAAATACCATTCATCAGGCGGGATATCGTATTGAGCAACGATCTCACCACCCGCAACCATCTTCCATGGTTCGCACCGAATCTCAGTGATACGATCGAGAAACTTATAGGGTGGCCCGGGCAACCTTGCAATCTTTCTTTCGGAATCAAATACCTTGTAAGGGTCCCCAAAAGCTTCCGATGGTTTGCCTATTGCGAAGGCCAAAATTCTGTCATTATCAAACAAGGCATTATTTGAGGTTATGTTCTGCAAACCCCATATTCTCTCCACCGATTCCCTGGACCAACCTGTCATGCGTAATGACATGGAATTGATTTCCACAACGTTCTTTCCATCCGCGTGCATATATGCATCTACAATCACATATGGTTCGGGCCTGTAACCACGCTCCTTGATCATCACTTCATAGGTTACTTTTTTAGTTTTTGCAGTCACCTGCCCCCTGCAACGCAACTGGCCTGTGACTCCCGGAACCGGTTCAAAGGCCACCTCGGAAGATTCTCCAACCCAACCGGACCGGTAAAGCAAAACCCGCAAGGTGTGAAGGCAACATTCATACATCAAGGTTCCTGGCATTACCTGGTCATCAATAAAATGGCAGGTAAGAAACCAATCATCAGGATGAATATCCGCTTCCCCCAAAATTCTACCTAAACGCCACGGGCCGCCTTCTGGTTCAAGCAATGGAATCCGGTGCACCAACCGCATTTTTCCACCGGGTAAAGCGGCTGGATTTCGGATCGGCAATCCTTCAAAAGCACTGCCAAAACAACCAGCCAGGTCACCACTCCTGAGATTGTCTAACTGGGTATCGCTGAAAGATTCCTTTTTCATGGACACCAAAGGTCGCCAGTCTGGGGTTGTTTTGCCATCCAATATTCCGGGATCATTGAAAATGACCCCCTTACCCCTGGCCAGTTCTTCATCACTGAAAAATCCGGCACAACCTTCCCTCATGGCCATTAATGGTTTGCCATTTACGGTCGCATCGTACCAAAACCGAAAAAGGTAGGTATCGTTATGGCGAAAGAACCGATCAATTCGAATATCGTAATGGATGGTATCGCCGGCCTTGGGAAGTGAGCCAAAAAAAGTCACTTGGGCATCCAGCAAACGATAAACCGCATTGCCTTCTGTTTTCTTGTCAATTCCGAGAAAGCCACTTAGAAACAGGTCAGCCTGGCCAGATTCCACTGCTATGCAAGTTGGGATTCTGCCCTGGTCTAGATACCAGGCACCGGGAAGAACATCATGTTCAGTAATGACCCGTCCAGAGCCCATGGACCCTGGTTCCCCCTGAATATCCAAAATTCGGTCCACAAGCATCAGAGGTTCATCTGGCAAACGCACTCTGGTTGGGTTTTGATCCACCTCCGCAAAGAACTTCCCGAGCACTTTCCCAATTTTCCCCCGCGCGAACTCCAGGCATTGTTCCCTATTTAATGAGCGAGGAACTTCCAGCGGGAACCATTCGACCGGCTGTGGAATGTTATCATGAAAATCGTGCAAGGGTTGTTCTGTTTCCCATTCCACCAAGTTATTTGAGGCGGAAAGCAGTTGTGTTTGAAAAGCCACTAGTGAATTCATTTGATCCAATGTCTGGCGGGCAAGGCGCAAATATTCTTCATGAGTGGCCAATCCGGCCTGCTGCATTTCAACAGCCTGACCAAGTATTTTTGAATTTTCTTCCAACTGGCTTGATGCCATCGCAGGCTCCAAACTTGACTCGCTGAAACAGGGTACATCTTGATGCGCTGCAGAATGTTCCGGCAAAGGCAGAATTGCCACATGAAAATCCGGTATAGCACGTTCCACCAAGACATGATGCTGGGAAATTGCGGATGCCTTTGATCCATTCAAAAGTCTATCAGTATTCACCCGGACCCGATGGCTTATCAGACAGGCAATCGTACGCAAAAATGAAGAAAGCTCGCTTCCACGATTAGTACTGATCGATCTGGCTAGATGATTTTTATCGGCAAGAATGTTTCCAATGATGCGGGAACACGAAGCTCCAGGGCCAACCTCAACAAATATTCTTGCACCATCTTGATAAGCTGCCTCCACCACTGCCTTAAAATCCATGGTGTCCACAGCAAGGCCGGTTATGGCTTCCGCCGCAGCAACCTTGGTAACTTCATAGGGGCCGCCAAACGCGGCACTATACACCAAAAGGTTTTCAGGCACCTGCGTAGGAAGGGTATGAAATTTTCTGTAGGCGTCGGCAATCGGTCTGGCTGCCTCGCAATGCACTGCGGCAGTATCCGAGGAAAGAGGAATCAAACGGCAACCAAGTTTTGCGACAAGCGCCCTTACCTGATTGGAATCCCCGCCAATCACACTTTCACGGGCGGAATTGATAATCAGCAAATAGACTTTGTCAAACGATTCCAGCACCTGCCTTATTTCCTGCTCAGATCGCTCCACCAAACCTACAATCCAATCCGGTACAACTCCCGCTGGAAGTTCCCAGGAACATGCAATTGCCCTTCTTGGCCCCACAAGATCCAACCGAAACAAGGAAGATGTTTCCAGCATTCTCCAAAGGCCATCACGATCAAACCATGCTTGGTTGGCAATCAAAGCGGAGGATTCACCCAGGCTGTATCCGATGGAAACATCCGGTTTTAAATCCAAGCTTGCAAGCAACCCTGTTGCCAAACAACCATACGAGACCTGTGCCATGATTTTTTGATGGGGCAAAGGTTGTTTGTCTGAATTATTTTGCCAGTAATATTCCGGCGACCATTGCGCCCTTAAACTGGTGGATTCATTCTCCTGGCGGGCTAATATTTCCGGAAAGTAAACTGCGTATTCCCTGCCCATTCCGACAAAATCCGCACCGGATCCCGGATATACGAAAGCGACACTTCCAGTTGTTGCCAATGGTTCCCGGGCGAAGTAAATTCTTTCACTCCAGGCTTTTTCCAAATGCCCTTCTTGAAGAAATTTCCGGGCCGCCTGACAAAGTTCTTCCCATGAATGTCTTTGCTGAACCACCAAAACCATCGCAAGACTTGCCTCCAAGTTGCGTGGATGGAATTGCAGCCAGGTTTTGGCCATCGAATGGATATCACCACACCCGGATTTGGCATTGAGTTCTTGAAATTTGTTCAGAAGGCCTTCTAATTCCTGTTTAGAATTGGCTTCCAAAACAAAAAGGACCTCAGGCAACGAGGATTCAAAACACAATGGTTCGAAAGTGTTTGTCGGCTTGTGTTCTTGAAGGAGCGCATGAAACCAGGCTCCTGAAGAAGACATGGTAATTACCCCGGCCGAATTTTTTTCATGCCCACTATTATTGATCCAAAATGAAGGTTGGATCAAATGACCCAGACACGAAGGGCCACCCTGGGTTTTTCTGGAGTCGCTGTTGCCGGGGAACCTCTTGGTTGACAGCGCCAATACGGTTGTTGCAAAGGAAATAAGGCCTGTGGATGCGCCTGCCCAACCATTCTGTACCCCATGATGGTGGTAGACAACACCCTGAGGTTGATGCCTGGGATCTATCAAATCTTCGATTGCCTTCCAGGCTCCCAATTGGTGACCGGGTAAATCAGCATCTGAACAGGAAAGGTATTCAATAGAAGCGGGTAGGAGGGAGGAGGATGCAAACGCATCCATCATGGCCTCGGTACAAGCCTTGCCTTCATCTTCAGGATTGGGATTTTTTCTGCAATGTCCAAGACTTGAAAGGACCGATAAGATCCGATCTCCATCTCTGACTGCATCCTCGTGGCGCTTGACTACCAACATAACTGCGCCGTCCGCCAACTGATGCTTTATGTCGCCATCTGAAACACCCAATTTGCCTTCATTGAGAAAAGGAAGAATGATGCGGGGGTCGGAGCATAAATCCACAGCTCCCACCAAAGCCACATCAATCGAATGATTTTGAAGTGCGTGCCAGGCTGTGTCCAATGCCCAAAGTCCGGAATTTTCATCCGCACTAATCGTGAAGGAAGGTCCCCCAAAGCGATATTCACGCGCAATGCGACTGGCGGCAATGCTGGCAAGTGCGCCCATGGTTTTGTCAGCATTCAATTCCGAACCGGCACCCTGCGAGTTTTCCGGTCCACACAAGTTACGCCACCACCATCTTACATGAAAATTAGTGGTATTTAGATCCAACCCCGCACCAAGGTAAACCCCTGTGCGAACCTGAACACCGTCCCGCCAACTCAAACCATCTAGGGCTTCTCTGGAGGTATCCAATGCCAGGGCTTGCTGAGGTAGCATTTGTGCAAGCTCTTTTGGGGGAATGCGGAATCCATCTGCTGGCAGAAGAACATCGTCCACGCAAAAAGAATCTGGCTGTTGAAAACCACAGGAACGAAACCACTCTGAACTCCAAATTTCATTCCAGTGCGCAATCCTGCCAGCCTTTCGGGTAGAAAGACCGCTGGTATTGGTAAAGAACTCGCTGGTATTCCTGTCGTTTCCAATTCTTGCTGAAAGACCAACTATTGCAAGGGGAACTGGCTCAGGGTCGCATGTTTGTTCTGAAATCGCCTGCCCGTTCCACTCCTCCACCAGAACATGAGCATTAATGCCACCAAAACCGAACCCGCTCAAGGCAGCTTTCCTTGGTTCTGAACCAGCCGAATGCCAGGGCTTTGAATTTTTCAATACTGTGAAAGGTGAACCATCCAGGTGAACACCTTCGGACGGATGTTCAAAATTTGCCGTGGGGGGAAGTGTCTGGTAGCGAAATCCCCATAGAACCTTGATCAATCCCGCACCACCCGCACCTGTCAAGACATGACCGACATTTGATTTCACCGACCCAATCACACATGCTTCTTCCCGGGTTTGATAGCCAGCCCAAAGTTCCCGCAAGCTTGAAAATTCAACCGCATCGCCCAGGGGTGTTCCAGTGGCATGGCATTCGACCAACTGAATATCCGAAGGCTTCCATTTTGCCTGGGCATAGGCACTGCGCATGGCACGCAACTGGCCTTCGCTATTCGGGGCAAGTAATCCACCACCTATATCGTTGGACAAGCCAATGCCCCTGATCACACCAAGGATTTCATCTCCATTTCGAACAGCATCTGAAAGTCTTTTAAGAAGAAAGATTCCCGCACCTTCCCCAACCATCAGACCATCTGCGCGGTGGTCGAAAGGCCGGGACATTCCCGTTGGGGAAAGTGCCCTTAGCTGGCTGAATCCCATACTGGTGTACAAACTGTCTGGTGCAGAAACACCCCCAGCCAACATGACATCCACTTTGCGGGCATGAAGTGCATCTGCCGCAAGTTTCAATGCATAAAAAGTAGAAGCGCAAGCTGCGTCCAGGGTAAAACTTGGGCCACCCAAGTCATATGCCTGTGAAATCATCAATGCGGGCAAGGCTGCGGGTCGGGCCAGCCAGGAAGGTTCAATTCCATCGCACTCTGGCGGAACAGGCATTCCCGCCTTTTGTGCCAGTGTTCTTCCAAGTGTTTGTAACGCAAGTTTACAGGTTCCAACGGTCGGCAGCGCAATGTGACCAAGAATCACACCTACCCGCTTGGGGTTGATGCTTCCTACTTTGGTTCCAAGTACCTGACTTGCCGCTTCCAAGGCCAGCAAACAACCAGGATCCAGCTTGGCTAATATATCTTTTGGAAGGCAGTATTTCTTTGGATCCGGCTCGGGGATTCTGGCAAAAAAGCCACGGGTTGTGTGAACATGGTCGGGTTGTGCCGGCGTCTTACCCTGTGCTTTGGAAGGATGCAGAACCCACCTTTGAGGCTGTACCTCGGAACTGGCATCCCTGCCAGAGTGAACAAGCTTCCAAAGTTCCTCAGGGTTATTTGCCCCTGCAAATACGCAACCCGCCCCCACGATTGCGATCGGATCAAACCTTTCATGGCTGGCAGCGGGATTATTCATCTTTTACCAAATTTTAGCAATCAACCATGCAATGCGGTCTTGCCTGACCTGTTTCGACGAAAAGCCCGGCTAAGTGATGAGTCCAACACACCTTCCACACCCTCCAACCTCATCACAAGCGCGTTATTGCTATCCACAAGATCCACATCTGCAACCGCATGCAGATCGTTCGCCTTTTTCATTTCAACGATAGCCCTCAGCTTTTGGTTGGCAAAAGGCTTCTTAAAAAGTCTTAAATTTCCAATTCTGCATGGTAATGAACCCATCCCCTGATTTTTGGTGGTCCAAACAATCATGAGTTGAAGAACGGCATCCACTGCCAGGGGATCAACAATCCATTTTTGGCGCAAAGGCTGCCGAATCCAAGCACTTGGATCTGGTGCACCCACAATCTGGGATACAATCCCCCGCTCGCCACAACTTTCCACCACTTCCAAAGGTTGCATCATAGGTCCATGAAACAAAACTTCCTGATAGAGACTTTCAATGGAATAATTCACCTTGGGTGCCGTTATCGATCTGATGTTAGATGGGGGTGCACCCAATTGCTCCGCCAGATGAATTTCAGCCCTGGCATGAAGCACTTCTTTACCTGATGTTCTTGTGCCACGCATTTCAACAGGCACCACCAATGTGCCATCATGAACTACAGGTTCACCGCAATTGAAACGCAGATTCCAAGATTCCTGCTGGTCACAAATGACCCCATGAAGAATCCGGAAATCCTCGCAACCCGCAAATTGATAGCCCGGATGTTGATGAATGGCCGCATGGGCCAGCCACTCTAGAATTACCGCCATGGGCAAAACAGGACGACCATCAAAAACATGGTGCTCCAGAAAAGGATGCCCTTCCAGGTCCAGCTTCCTTTCAAAAGATTCCTGATAACCCTGAAGTTTGTTTACGGCTGTATTTTCTGATTCCGTGGGAACTTGTGAACCAGTTCTCAGCACAGAAATTTCCACATCGGCAGATTGATTTTGAATTTCCGACACTAAAAGTGAGGCACCCTGCTTCAAGGGAATAAGACCAATGCCTTCTTTCTGAAAAATCTTTTTCAACCCTTCATGCACCATGCCTCCATCCCAAGGCCCCCAATTAAAGGAAACCACCCTGCAAGAAGGATGTCGGCGCGCAAATGATTGGGCCAGTTTGTTTAAAACTTCATTGGACATGGAATAATCCACTTGTCCAGGACGCCCAAAACGAGCGGTTGTGCTTGAAAACAGGCAGATAAACTTCAGACAACTTCCATCGACTTGCGAGAGTATGTTTTGAATTCCAAGCACCTTGGTTTGATAGACTTTCTGAAATTGTTCAAGCGTCTTGTCCTCGATCATGGCATCAGCAAGCACACCAGCACCATGAATGATTCCGGTTATCGGCCCGGCCTTTTGCACAACATCCTGAATGGCTTCGCGAACGGAACCCGCATCACGAATATCCGCAGCATGATAAAAAACAGTAACTCCAAGATTCCGAATCTTTACAAGGTTATCTCGAACCTCGCGGTCCGCAAGAATTTGCCTGCATTTTTCCCCTATAACCCTTGGGGAAGCGCCTCCCGTGGAACGACTGGCAAGTTCTTTCTTGATCTCGGCTTCAGATCTAAGACCTTCCAACCAATCTGGCTCTGGCTGGGGTTCAGGCGTTCTGCCAAGAAGGAGAAGCGAGCAACCACGGGTCACAGCCATCGCATACGCACATTCCGCAGTCACACCCCTCGCACCACCGGTAACCACTACCAGACCATCTTTCATATCCTGACGAATTTCAGGCTGAATGATTGTGGATTTTTCTAGCGCGATAGTTCTTCGATGATCGGAGGTTATACCAACTTCCAGCGGTCCTGCAAAAAAAATCTCATCCACAATTTTTTCGGCAGCATTTGAAACATCCATGGCAGGGTCGATATCTAAGATTCGTGCCCTTACTTCAGGCCATTCCCTCGCCGCGGTTTTCATCAGGCCACACAAACCGGCCTGAACCGGAGTATGCTCTGACGCATAGGAAACAAAACCAAGCCCGCCATCCAATCTGGTTATACCAAACAGGAATTTTCCCTGCCGGCTGGCGTCAGATCGCAAACCCTTCCCGGCAGATTGCACCGCCAAAAGAGCTTGCTCCAAAAATACTTCGTGCACTTTTTGGACAGGTGCCAAAACAATGAGCCCGCCTATATCATCCCAACGGGAGCGACGGACCTCTTCAAGATCCATCTTTTCTGCCTTCATTCCCCTCTTGGCAAGTAGTTTACAAATTTCCAAAGCAAGGGCAGAATCTTCACCTGTAATAATTACGGTCGAGGTAACAGAAAGTTTGACCTTCTTTTCGGAAGCATTTGTTAGTTTCGGCGCCAGCCTGTCCAGGTCAAGGATCAGGTCAGGCGCCTCTAAATGCTTTGGGAGGGGGGTCTCCTTCATCGAGGGAACCGGCGGCTTGGCCATGGTTCCAGGCCCGTTGGAAAGATGCTCCAACACCTGTTTAAGAGTATTCAATGTGCCAAGGTGCTCTGGCTTGACGATGGGTGCCTCTGGCAACTTTTCCTGCAATGCCGCTAGTATCTCCACTCGCTTGATGGAATCTATACCAAGGTCGGCATCCATCGACATGTTTAAATCCAGCATCTCCACCGGATAACCTGTCTTCTCGGATACCACCTCCAGCAAAACAGGCTCAAGATTCTTGTTTAAAGGGGCCGCTATTGTTTCCTGCTTAATTTCCCTTGCAGGCTCGACCACTTTAGTTTGCTCTATTGCCGGGGATTTCCCACCATTCAGAAAATCAGCAACCTGCTTGAGAGTATTCAATGTGCCAAGGTGCTCTGGCTTGACGATGGGTGCCTCTGGCAACTTTTCCTGCAATGCCGCTAGTATCTCCACTCGCTTGATGGAATCTATACCGAGGTCGGCATCCATCGACATGTTTAAATCCAGCATCTCCACCGGATAACCTGTCTTCTCGGATACCACTTCTATAAGTGCCTTGGTGATTTTTCCAGAATTGGATGGCGTGGCAGCAGCGGGCGTTTGAGAAACTATCGGGGCTTCCTGTTTTTTGGCAACAGGAATCACAACGGGTTCCACATGCACGGGCGTGGGGGTAGGCAGAGCTTTAGGAGCCTGAATAACGGGAACCACTGTTGGTTTTGGCGATTCAATTACAGCAGGCAAATGAGAGGGCTGAACTGGCTGCACAACCTGAACCGGATGGCTTGGTACTGTGAGTGGCGCAGAAACCATACGCTGAACTGGCTGCACCGCTACGGGTTCCTGCCTGCTAAAAACAGGAACTAATCCCAAAGATGCTTGCAACACCGCCTGTTGCTGCTCGATTAGTGCCTGAAGGTTTCTTTGCGCCACCTGCTGCCCCTGAAGGAACATTTGGTGGATTTGTGTGGATTGTTCCTGCAACTTTTGCAGCATATCAAGGCTGGATTTGGTAACCTCCAGTGCCTTGAGCAATCCATCCGATGGCATCGATTTTGATGTCACTGGCGTGGGTTTGTTTTCTGGGATCATCGGCTGACTCGGTACTTTCTTTACTTCAACGGGTTTCTCAATCTTCGGTTCCACAGGGGCTTTAGATTCAATCTTTGGTTTTGAAACAAACTTCGAGGGCTTTGGCCGCACATAGTTTGCGCCGGTAAGTTCCACATGGAATCCCTGCCGATTTTCCTCAGCGGGCATTTGGGAATCGTCCCATTTGGAAAGTTCCAAACGGTGTCCCAACGCGGAAAGTTTGGCCAGCAATAAAGCAAGGTCATATTCCCCGGGTTTCTTACCCTGGCTCGCATCCAAGGCCAAGGCAACGTGATCCTTGCCGGCAAGTATTTCGGAAACAAGCCCGACTAATCGACCGCCAGGCCCCACCTCGATAAAAATACGGCCACCATCCAAGTGCATCGCTTGAATCATCGATTGGAATTCGACACTTCTGGCAAGCTGGGCCGCCAGAACAGCTTTCCCATCGTGAAAATTCTCAGGGTAAGGCTTGGCATATGTATTGGAGTAAACAGGATGTTGGAACCTGTTCCAACCGACTTGCTCATTCACAAAGCTGGCGAATGGCATCTGGGCATCCGCAACCATGGGACTATGGAACGCACCACCCACCTGCAGTTTGCGAGCCACCAGACCTTTTTGCCCCAATAACAATGCAGCTTTATCAATCTGATCGACCGGCCCCGCAAGAACAATTTGTTTAGCGCTATTTCGATTTGCACTTACGAGGGAAATATTGCCGGATTTAAGAATAGTTTGAACTTCATTTTCAGGCGCAAGAACTGCCAGCATTCCTCCGGCACCCACCGATGCTTCTGCCATGAATCGTCCGCGGGCAAAAGACAAGGCCATCAAATCACGCTCAGAAATCACCCCTGCGCAAGCCAAGGCACTTAACTCTCCAAAGCTGTGTCCGGCGGAGAAATCAGGCGCCAGGCCAAAATGCTTCAATACCTTGTATGCACCTAGTTCCACAGCCCCCAATGCAGGTTGGGCAACGTCGGTTCTTCTAAGACATTCCACATCCCTTGCCTGATCTTGTTCCGAATAGCCAGGTAAAGGAAAAATCAAATCCGCCAAACGAGGCTGGTTCGGTGAAATGTCTTCCTGAACCTTATGCGCAAGTTTGAGTGCGTCTAGAAATTGCGGGAAAAGGCAAGCAAGATCCAGGAACATTGCCGGGTACTGCGCCCCCTGCCCGCTGAACAGGAATGCAAGTTTGCCTTGCTTTTTGCCGGAACCAAAAAATACTCCCGGGGCTGCAAGCGCCTCTATTCCACCTTTTTTCAATTGATCAATCGCTTTTTGAACTTTCTGCCCTAGATCGGCATCCGATTGCTGGGCAACGATCAGGCAGCGACAAGCCTCATCTGCTTGAAAAACCTTCCTCAGTTGAGAACATAACTTGCGCCAAGCGGACCAAGACTGCTGAGAAGGAAGAGCCTGCAATTTCTGAATCAGCTCTTCCCTAGAGGGTGCCGAAAGTGCCAGGATTTGCACTTTGCCATCCCAATCAGGAGCGAGTTTTTCAGGGTTATATTCCTCCAAAACGCAATGAAAATTGCTTCCTCCAAATCCAAAGGCACTAATGGCTGCGCGACGGGGATGCGAGGAAGTTCCAACCCAAGGTCGTTTTTTGGAAGCCAGGTAAAAAGAGGATTGACCGCGTAAAAGCCCCTCAAGAGGCTTTCTTACCTTGATGCTGGGTGGAATGGTCTTGTGAAACAGCGCCGCGGCTGCCTTGATAAGGCCGGCTGCACCAGCGGCAGCCTTGGTATGGCCAATCTGACTTTTAACAGAACCCACTGCACAGGGGGACGCTTTGTCATCCCTATCCGCATACACCTTCATCAACGAGCTTAATTCGGTCGCATCTCCAACTTTGGTTCCCGTACCATGAGCTTCCACCAACTCTATGGTATCAACACTAATGTTGGCTTCCTTGTAGGCTGCCTGCAGGGCCTTCATTTGGCCTTCAGCCTTAGGTGCATAAACTGCGCCACCTTTTCCATCGCTGGAAGAACCAACCGAACGCAACACCGCTATGATCTTGTCTCCAGCTTTTTCAGCGTCTGACAAACGCTTCAGTACAACTAAACCCAAACCTTCCCCCAGCGCGGTTCCATCACCTTCGGCATCAAAAGGCCTGGAATGACCGGTTGGAGAAAGAGCGGGAGTTTTACTAAAGCACATGAACATGAATATGTCATTGAAGGTATCCACGCCCCCGGTGATCACCATATCAGAGCGGCCAGCCCATAGCTCCAACGCCGCCAGATGCACTGCTCCAAGCGAACTTGCACAAGCTGCATCCACCACGCAGTTGGTACCACCAAGATCCAGTCGATTTGCAATTCTCCCCGCAACAACATTACCCAGCAGCCCGGGAAAAGAGTTTTCCTGCCAGGGGACATAAGATTCCGCTATATCTTCCATCACCCGGTTTGCAGTGGCATCATCTACGCCGGCATTCTTCAGAGCTTTTCTCCAGCGAGGGTGCCCAAGTCTTGCGCCCAACGGAATAACAAGTTCCAATGTGCCAGTAACACCAAGAATGACACTGGCGCGGGATCGATCCCAGGTTCGCAGTCCTTCGGCAGGTTCACCAACACCACTTTGATAACCTGCGTTTTCCAATGCCTGCTTTGCCGCCAGAAGCCCTAAAAGCTGAGAGGTATCTGTTGCCTCGATGTTATTTGGGGCAATACCGTAATCGCCGGGGTGAAACTTGATCGGGGATAGAAAACCCCCGGTTTTGCTGTAAACCATGTCCGGCTGTTTCGGGTCGGCATTAAAAAATTCATCGGCATTCCAATGCGAGGCTGGAACATCGGTGATCCCATCTGTACCGGATTTTACAAAGCTCCAGAATTCCTCAAAACCTTGGGACCCCGGGAAAAAGCAACCTGTGCCTATGATGGCTATCGGTTCCCTTTGGATAAACTTCGAATCTTTCATGCCAGCACCCCCGCCTGGAGATATCCGGCTAATTCCTGTCTGGAAAGTGGCTTGGGGGAATGATTACCCACGATTTCAGAACCCAGAAACGTGCTTATGCGGAACCGGAACAGCTCGCAGGCCCCAAGCATAAGATTCATGGCAACTTCAGGTGCGCTACGATTTTCAGGTTTTTCCAACCAGGTACCCCTGGTCCATTCATTGAAAGCGCCCATGGCAGGGCCACACCATACCTGATAATCCACCGCCCTTGTCGGCTCGCCGGCATTGGCCCAACGAGAGGACTGACCCAGATACCAGCGGAAAACCAAAGCCATCTTGTGCTTTGGATCGGCCTCGGCCCTACCAACCTGGGATGGATCCCTTTTAAGGAAAAACTCGCGGGTTTGACGCCATATTTCCTGGAAGGGGGCCTTAAAGATTTGCTTTTCCAACTGTTCGCGTTCCGGCCCGTGTATGGATTCCAGAGATTCGTTCTCTTTGTAAGTGTCGTAAAGTTTTTGTGCCCGCATGGCAAACATAGTGCCACGCTTCAGCACCTGAACCTTCACACCCATTTCAAACATATCCGCCGCAGGTGCCATAGCCACATCCGCCTGCCCTGCTTCTGCCAGCATCTTACGCACAAGGTCACATGACCCGGATTCTCTGCAAGCCTGATTTACAGAACCTGTTACAACATAAGCGGCACCCATCATAAATGCTGCCACCACGGAAGCAGGTGTCGCAATTCCACCCGCGGCCCCAACCCTAAGCTTTACGGGATACTGAAACTGTTCCTGCAATCTGTCCCTTAGAGCCATGATGGTTGGCAGCAGGGTAATCGCAGGTCTGTTGTCGGTATGGCCGCCAGAATCAGCTTCTGCGGTAATATCCTGTGCCACGGGAACCTTGGCCGCCAGGGCGGCCTGCGCGTGAGTCAGCTTGCCGGTTGCGACAAGTTCCTTGATAAAGCGTTCTGGCGGAGGGCTAAAAAACCTTGTGGCTACTTCAATTCTCGAAACCTTGGCAACCACCCGGTTTGGGGTTACTATGTTTCCCATGGCATCCTGATGGATTCCATGCAATCGGTAGGCAATCAAAGGAATAGTCAGATCCAGGAAGGCGGATGCCTCAACAAGCCGGATTTCCTCGCGAATGTACAGGTTGGCGATTGCTTCTTCGTGGAGAGGTTCGTTTGGACTATGGATAAGGTTGAAACCAAAAGGTAAGGAACCAAGGGCCGACTTGATGCTCTGGATAGCTGCTGAAACCCTTTCAAGGGAAAGCCCAGCGGCGCCAAAAAAACCAAGCATTCCAGATTTGGCCATGGAAATGACCAAAGCCTCGGACGCGATACCATTTGCCATGGCACCGGCGAGGTAGTTGTATTCAAGGCCCAGGTCGACTCGGAAAGACGGGTCACCCAGATCCCGGGGACTGATATTCAGCACCCTGGATCCATCGTGTAAACGCACCCGCCACCTCCCCCAACTAAAAATCCATTTAAAACCCAGGCTATCCTGCCCCGTTGCGCCATCCAATTTGGCTTCTGGCGAACCTTGCCAGAAATATTTATTTTAATGTTCCTGCCACCAGTCTTCCAGAAGACAATTCCAACAATTCCCAAGCAAGGAATGCTGAATACTCGGCAAGAACATCCTTTGTCCGGCAATTCATTCCCAAAATGACAAAAATGTCACTAAAGGTTATAATTCTAAAGACTTAGGGCGATGCTTTTCCACAAATAAATCACCGAAATTGACAAATAACCATCACAAAAGGTTGGGTTAGACAAGCCCCCATAGACGGCGGCATAACCATTCCAAACCAAGAATCATCACAAAGAGGGTCAAAAAGATGGGAAATACCGGCGAAGGCTGGGAAGATTTCCAATCCGGGTAGTAACGAACGCCAGTTTTTTCGGTGATCGGGGGTTCTTGGATCATTTTTTGAAGGAATTCCTTGATTTTATCTCCTTCTTGAAAGGTTCCTCCTCCCGACTGAGCTAATTTTCTAAGAAATTCATGGTCCGCTTGCCTTCGCGTCATTTCCAAGTCTTCCTCATAAACCACAAATCTGGCGGATGATTTACCCTGAACCATGGCACCGCTGGGATCCAATCCCTCGCCTTCTACTTCAATCCGGTATTCTCCAGCCTTTTCTGTATCCGCAAAAGATCCCCGATATTCATTCCCCCTTTTCAAGATGGAAACCCGGGTGGATTTACCATCCGGCCCGATGACAACCCCTCCAAACTTGGCTTGGTCCAGTTCATTGCCATCCTTACCGCGAACAAGTGTCCGAAAACCCAACTCGCCACGTACCGCAACTCGTCTACTATCTGGAATTACAACCACACTGCCTTCCATTTCCTCCTGCCGGGCAAGCCAACGAACCATCTGTGCCCAAAAGCGCGCATGCACCTGCTTCGATTCCGGATTTCGAATCCACTTGTAAGTTGTGTCGGCTGCAAAAGCCAGGGTACGCCCCTTGCCATAGTTCTGAGTGACCAGTAACGGATTCTTGCGATCTGATTCTGCCAACACCGAGGACAAACCAGGCCTGAGGCTGCCCAATTTAGTCTGCCCATCCAGTTCCTTAAGCTTTGCCCAAGCCTGATTGGTTTCCTGGGCTTGATTGGTCACTTTCAAAATATACGAGTATCTTCTCAGACCATCATCGGTGGGAACCATTTTCAACGGATTATCAATCTGCCCCTGGGTATCAAGAAGCACAGGCAAAAGCTTTTCGATGGGAGTACCCTTCCAATCACCATTTCCAAATGATTGGTATCCACCCAACATCATAAAACCGGTTCCCTTGTCAAAAACCATCCGTTCGATCTGTTCAAGAATATTGGGCCCCAAGTTTCCAAGTTGAGCGGCACTAACATCACCAAATATGATCGCATCGTAATTTCGCTGGTCAAACCTGAACAAATCCCGCACATCGTCATCCGGCTTTTCCAACCCGCGAAGCCAAACGGGAAAAAGGCTTATTCTGGGATCTTTGCCAAGCGCATCACAAATGAATTGGGGTTCCCAAGCACGCTGTTTATCCACCAATAAAACCCTGGTGCCTTCCTTAACAACCGTCACAAACGTATCAAGGCGATTGTTCGCTGAGCTTATTTCCCCCACCATGGGTGCAAATTCCCTGCGGTGATCTCCAACTTCAACGGTCACTTTTATCTCGCCAAGCTTGTCCATGGGCCTATGACGAAGGATGATTTCATTGCCTTCCGCATGTTTCAATTGAATGACGTTTGATGGCATATTTGGCGCCTGTGCCGCCTTATCATCCTGAAAAATCTTCGCATCCACTGGAACTCCATCCAGTAACAGCCGAATACCCACAAAGGCATTTTGAAATCCTGGAGAATTAAGCACCACCTTCACGCTTATTTCACCACCAATTGGAATTGTTGGCGTTGGCTCTGTGGAGATGGAGACCAAGGCAAGGTCTGTTTGCCCTGCAGTGGTAGTGGGCCTACCCATGCCAAAGGCATGCAGATTACAGGATAAATCCCTTAGCCTTTGAGCAAATACCATGGGGGGGAAACGGCCTGTGCCATTGTCCGCGCCATCGCTGAACAAAAGCATGCCACGAAACTTCTCATCACTGGAAAGCTTTTCCAGGATGCCTCTTAGCGCATTTCCCGTGTCAGTAACTTTTCCAGACGGGCTTGCAGGCACAAGTGGATTGAAATCGGCTGATTCCGAGGCAAAGTGCAACCATTTGATCTCAGTATCCTGCTTTTCAAGTTGCTTTAGCAGGGGCTTGGATTCTTCCAAAGTCCTCTGTAAATGATCCCACCGGGAGGATTGGTCGGATTCATCCTGAATGGTCATGCTTTCGGAGGAATCAAGAACCATGTATAGGTTACTTCGAACAGTTTTCTTATCGCTAATCGAAATCGAAGGTCTAAGGGCTATAAGCAAAACAAATAGCATGGCAGAAAGACGCAGCAGAAGTATCCAGCCAATTCTGCCAACACTGGCATTGGGGATTCCAACATAGCTCCAGATTGTCAGCCCGATCACCAAGGCAGGCAGGGCCACAAACAACAATCCGGCAGAGGCGCGAAATCCACCCGAAATGCCGGAACTTCCCAGCGCACCTTGCAGCAACAACCAGAAAAATGCCAGCAGGGGTAATCCCAAGCCAATTCCAGAAACCACCAATTTGCCAATCTTCGAACTTTGGTGCTGGTATAACACTGGAACAAAGATCGAAACCATAAGGACTGTGGCTATGGGAAGCACCAGCGCCAGCAATGGAAGTGAACCAAGATAGCTGATTGCGGTGGACCAAGGCCAAAGAGGATCCATCACCCATTCCATGGTTGTGGACTCCTTAAACGATGACGCTTCCGTTGCCTGATCATGCTGGCTGGGCTTCCTTCTTGTAAAACTTGTTCGCAACCAAGCTTTCAAAGGCCAACAGCACCGGCAACAAAACCAGAAACCATGGCATCAATTCCAACGGTGGTTGATAAGTCTGTCGAATTCTTTCCGTAAGATCCGCATTCCTGCCCAAGGGCACCACACAACCTTTCCCCAAAATTTTCTCCACAGTTTCCTCACTGATCTTATCCAGCAAAGTTTCCTCAATGGGAATGTTCATGCTGAAAGATCCAACGACTTTGTCCCTAGCATCCAGAAGCTTGTAATTCCCGGGTTCAATCGCCTGCCGAATAATCAAAGGTGCCCTGGCATCTCCCGCCAAAACCAATCCTTCAGAATTTGATATCCCTGGGCCAACAACCTTGAATGGTGGCCTCCAATCCGAAGGCGATATATCCAGAACCGCAGGCTGGCCTGATGAAAATTGAAGATCCGGAACCCTTGATTCCCCCGCCAGATATTTGCAGGTGCGGTCCGCGAGAATCAATCCAAAGGAGGAATCTTTCCAATAGTTGTTCCATGAGCGATTTTTTTCCATTTCCGTGCCATCAAGAGGTGTGGTGAATTGAATAACTTTCCCCTCTCCCACACTTTTTTCCATGAAGGCAGGTGATTTGACACCGCCCTCCTCCAGATAATTTCCCAGAACCATGGCATCCGCCAGTGGTTGAACCTTCCACCTTCCATTTACAAATGGCATAAGCTCCGGCCTTTTAAAATCAGGGTCGGCAGAGGCAATCCATTCCTTGAATGGTGCCAGCATTGGGTGGGAATAATCAAACACATCAAGATAGTAGCCTTGTTTGCCTTCCCCCACCTTCTCCAGGGATTGATAGCTTCCTGCCAACAATCTTTGCGCCTCGGAACTTTCATAGGTGGTGCTGACCAGCGTTCCTGAGGGAATGATGGCAAGACCGCCACCATTCTTTACAAACGCTTCCAGATTTCCCCAGGCACCTGCCTCGGGTCGGTCAACCTGAAACATGACGATAACCCTGAAATTCACAAGGTCTGTTATTTTCGCACCCAATATGAAATCCCATGGCTTGATTTCAGTTTGAAAAGCTCCCACGGCATCCAGCGCTGCCTTGAAAATTCTTGGCTTTTTGGCATCGGAAGCCAGAATAAGAATCTTTGGTTTTTCTCTCATGGAAACAGTTGCATATCGTATATCATTTCCCGCCCAAGCATCGCTGGAATTGATCTTTGAAACGATCTGAATGAATTCAACACCCGGAACCTGAGGCTTGGGAACTGGTAATTCAAATACCAGTTCAGTGGATTGATCCTTGGGAACCACCAGAGACTTTTTGTCCGCTATTTTCTTGTCTGCAGGCTGGTCTTCCAACTGGCATTCGACCAGCGATTTATGTTCCATTCCCACCGATCGAAGATTAAGGCGTACTTGCATTTTGCCCCCGGGTTCAACCGGAGTGGGTTCCACCAGAACCCTGTCGATAGCCACTTCCGCCGGTTTATCTTCGCCCACATCGATGTATACGACCGACACATTTTTGGGCACTTGAATACCGGAATTTGCCATACCTTCCCAAGATCGCTGGGTGCGATCCGAAAACACAAACAGAAATCGAGGCGGTACATCGTCAGAATCCCCCAGACTTTCGAGCAATTTCAAGGCATAATTGAACTGTGAAGTGATGAAGGATGCCTTTGAGCTGATTTTTATGGACTGAAGCTTTTGGTCAATCTGCCTTCTTCCGGGCAACCAATCCTGAATTCCAGCCTTCCCAGACTCTCGCTGGTCTGCAAGATCTACAATCGCGACTTTGCTTTCGGGAGACATTTCATCAAGAAATTTAAGAGCTTGCTGGCGGGCCTCATCCAATCTGTTTTTTTCGCCGACCTTATAGTCCATGGAAGGGCTGTTGTCAAAAATAAACACAGCAGCCACACGCTGTTCCCTGCCAAAGGAAAAATCACCCATGGAAATTTTTGGCCTGGCAAGAGCCAGGCACAGAAACGCTATCGCCAGCATTCTTAAAAGCAGCAAAAGCAAATGCTGCAAGTTCATTCTGCGTTGATTCGTTTGCCTTTTCTGAATGAGAAACCGGATGGCAGGAAACTTAACAATTTTTGGCTTTTGTCTCATGATGAGATGGAAGACGATGGGCAAACCCATCGCAACCAAGCCAAACAGAATGTAGCCGTGTACAAATCCCATGATCCATCATCACCCGGGCCAGGGGAGTGCATCCATCACACAGGCACGGCCCCAAGTACAATCCTACCCTTAAACTCACACGATTCCCAGCAGTTGCAAAAGGAATTTTTCACTTACCAGAATTGAAGCAGTGAAAAGATACGAGCTAAAATCTTCTTTGCCTTTGGATCAGATACTCCAAAAGGGCCTTGTCAAAGTTCACGCTTGTGTCCGTGGGAACATAATCACAACCCATGTGCATACAATCTTCCTTGAATTTGCCCCTGAAATCGGCAATGGCGGCAAGATAATCTTCCTTCATGCCACGGGCGTCCACTGTTAACTGGGTAGGGGTTTCCACATCATGAAACTCGACCATTCCATCAAACGGAAATTGCGTTTCAGCTTCATCCAGAATGTGAAACAAAATGACTTCATGACCCCGATGACGCAACTGGCGCAGCGCCTTCATGATGGGCTCGGGCTCTGCAAGCAAATCGCTGAACACCATGATCAGGCTTTTTCCCCGAACAAGCGAGGAAAGCTGGTTCAGGCAATGAGCATGGTTCGCCTCACCGGATGGAACCAGTGTGGAAAGAATGGAAAGCACCGATGAAAACTGGGTTCTTTTGCTTTTGGGGGGCAAATGGGCGTGCAGTTTTTCACCCATGGTCACCAAGCCGACAGGATCCTGCTGGCCAACCATCAGATAGGTTAAAGCCGCCGCAAGACAGGTTGCGTAGTCAAATTTGGTCAATTCCTGCCGATAGGTGTATCCCATGGATGCGCTCTGGTCTATCACCAGATAGCCAGTAACATTCGTCTCTGCCTGGAATTTTTTAAGGTAGTGCTTTTCAGTCTTCGCAAAAACACGCCAATCCAGGTCTTTGATATCATCCCCGGGCACATATTTTCGGTGTTCTGAAAACTCCACACTGAAACCATGAAATGGGCTTGCATGCAACCCGGAAAGAAAGCCTTCCACGATAAAACGTGCCCTGAGATCCAGTCGGGAAACCTGACGAATCACTTCAGGACGAAGATACTTTTCCGAGGAACTCATTCCTCATCCCCCGAAACTCCAATCTCATCCTCAATAAGCAATTGATCATAGTCATCCACGAAACCGAGCCCATCGGCGTGGAAAAACCCATGACATATGGAGGCGCAGAATCTTGCAAGCTTTCTGTAATTGGCAAATTCAGGCGAGTCGGATTCCAGATCATCCGGCAACTCAAAGGAAATTATCTGACCTACCTGGATGATCTTTTCCATTAGGTCGTGACGATCCTTGGTTTCCAACCATCCTGCCCATGTATTTAATTGAGCTCGGACACCTTTTTCCGTGGAGAGAAATCTATCGATCGGCAACTCACCCAAAGATTCATGGGAAAGAACAAGCTGAAACCATCCGTCATCATCCGTGCGAAATTTGCCTTGAATCCCAGGGAATAAGGGCTGGAGGCCCTCCATGACTTTTTCAGGTTCCCAATCTGCCAGACTTGGATTAAATATTCGGAACCAGCCAGCCATCAAAAACCTCATTTATGAAAGATGGCCCGGAGTTCTAGAACCCCGGGCCTTAAGGTTATTTAAAAAATTATTTACCGAAAGGAATCAAACTGACACTCTTCGAGAAAGGAATGGAATTTCCCTGAGCCTGACTGAATTTAGTGGGGTCTGAAACGACAGGGTCAACAGGTTCCCCATTCAAGGCTTTCATGAAAAGAACCAGGTCTTTTTTCTCGGAGGCATTAAGACCAAGACGTAAAGGCACAACCGCGTTTGGACCCTTCGCTTTTTCAGCTTCAAAGTCCCTCATGCGAACGTCCAGGTGCGGGTTCACATTTCCACCACGGTCGTAGAAATCCACAACTTGCTCAAGGGTTTTCTCACTACCATCATGCATGTAAGGTGCGGTGGCGAGAAGCTGCCGCAATGGCGGAGTTTTGAAAGCGCCCACCAAGGTTGCATCCTTATGACCGCTGGGTAATGAGCCAAAACGACCCAAAACGCCATCGGCTAATTTTCCATTCTTGGCACCCACACCCAAGTTGTGAAACTGACTGTCTGAATAATTATCACCCACATGGCAACCATTGCAACGAGCCTTGCCATTAAAGAGGGCACGGCCATTGTGGATGGCACGAGCTACTTCAGAAACCTGTGTTTTATCTTTCACGCCAATAGCATCTAATGCGACTGAATCCTTGGCAGAAATCGCTTCCTGGATCACTTTTTCGTAATCTTTGGCTTGAACCTCAAGCTTGCCAGTCTCCTCTTCGGCTACTCGTTTGCGCATGGCAAGTTCCGCACGATCATGAATCGAATTCCCGGTAAGAACAGTTCTTTCGTAGGCGGCCATGGCTTTTGCGGCCCCATCACGGGTGGGCATGGTGCCAAAAACTTCCTTGAAGGCTGCCACATATTCAGGCTTTGCACGCATTCTTTCAACCACCTTTTCCCACGCATCACCCTTGCCATCAAACATTTCAAGGGGGTTTTGGGGAGGCCCCTGGGATTGGGCCTCGAGAGAAGCCGCACGGCCATCCCAGAATTGCACAAGGCTGTAACCAGAATTCAACACAGTGGGGGCATTCATCCCACCGATGTTACCCTTTATACCCATGGAAAACTGACTTTGGTCGGTATATCCCTTGGAAGGATCATGGCAGCTTGCGCAGGAAACCGTGGCATCCGATGAAAGGATCGGATCAAAATAGATTTTCTTACCGAGGTTCCACTTTGCAACTGTGATGGGGTTTTCCGCTGGAACTGGTGGATTTTGAGTCAAGCCAAGAGGCACTTTAACCTTAACAACCTTGTTTTCAGACTTTTTGCCGGTCACGGGATCCGTCACAGTCTGAGTTCCCTCGCTCCAATATTTAGTAAGTTTGTCCCACTCTGCAGCCTGCTGGGCTCGATTCACAAAAACCACTGGGACCTGCTCATCCAATGATTTCATCCAAGCTTTGTTGGGAATTTCCCATTCATGGTTGGATGTTTTGTCCGCCGCGGCTGAACTTCCAAGAAGTCCATTGCAAATTGCTGCAGCGATGGCCACAGGTGAGGACAATAAAAACAGTTTCGAGAATGAACTTTTTCCCTTCATGGCATCTCCTGAAATAGTTTTGAAAGCTAATCTGGCCTTCTTAGAGTCACGGTAGGTTTACCTTTGGATGTCCCTCGATCATACTTGGACACTTCGGGCTCTCCAACAAAATCAAGCAGCATTTTCACGATATCATCGCTGCGCTTGCCTTCAGCTTGGGCTTGAAAGTTAGCGCCTACACGATGTCGCAATACAGGCACAGCCGCTTTCCTAATATCATCTATAGACACGCTAAATCTTCCGTCCATAGCTGCAAATGCCTGCCCGGCACGAATTAGAAACTGGCCCGCTCGAGGGCCTGCCCCATAGTCCACCCACTGCCTGACAAAATCCGGGGATTCCGGCCCCGGGCGCGTCGACCTTACCAGCCTTGCCACATAATCCACAACATATTCACCGACGGGCACACTTCTCACAAGCTTCTGTAGATTAACGATCGCCTTGCTTGAAAGTACCTTGGTTAATTCAACAGATTCATCCTTGGTGGTTTGCAACAGGATTTTCTTTTCCTCATCCAAGGTGGGATAGCCGACATAGATGTTGAACATGAAGCGATCCTGTTGTGCTTCCGGAAGGGGATAGGTTCCTTCCTGTTCAATGGGATTTTGGGTGGCTATCACAAAAAACGGGTCTGGTAATTTGTGAGTTTCCTGACCGATGGTAACTTCGCGTTCCTGCATGGCCTGAAGCAGCGCCGCCTGAGTTTTTGGCGGAGTTCGGTTGATTTCGTCCGCGAGCAAAATATTTGTAAACACCGGGCCCTGAACAAATCGAAAATCCTTCTTTCCAGAATCCGCTTCATCAAGAATGGTTGAACCAGTGATATCGGAAGGCATAAGATCTGGCGTGAACTGTACCCGGCGAAATTTCACATCCAAAATCTGGCTGATGGAGGCCACCATAAGAGTCTTTGCCAACCCGGGCACACCCACCAAAAGACAATGCCCCCGGGTAAAAATGGCTGCGAGAATTTGCTCGATAACTTCGGATTGCCCAACAATCACACGGTTCAACTGATCCAGCATTTGTTTTCTGGCATTGCTAAACTGACTAAGGTACTCACTAATTTTATCCGACACCTTGTTTACCTCCGGCCATGGGCATCCTTAAACCATCTGCAGAATCCAAAGCAGTATATCAGAAGCCATTGAAAAATCTTGGCTAATCCCGCCCTAGAAAAACCATCTTTGATCTTAGAATCGGTTTATCTTCGAGATTCAAACAACCTAACCCAAACTAATGCCTTCGTTCTAAACAGACTTTCATCAAAGTCCTGTTCCACGCCAAAACAGCCATTCTCCAGGTTTTGAAAAAAGTCGGCTAATGTTTCTTGCTCCTGTTCACCAAGGAATTTACGAAAAACGCCCCCGGAAATTTCCCGGGCAGTTAAAACTCCATGCCCTGGAATTAATACATTCCGAAAATAACTTTGCAGATTGGCCATCCAATCCAACCGGGTTAATTCACCCATGGGGCTGGAAATTAGCAGCGTGATTATCCATCCCCCTTTTCCTGGTTTTTGGTATTCGAGATTATCGGAAAGATATTTTCGAATCATTTTCCATGCAAGAAACATACTTAAAGGAGCCAAAACAAGCGCCAATGCGGTTTCCACGATTTGGGAAGGCACATTCCCCATGGTTTTAAGGCGGGAACCGGAAGATTCACTCGATGCAATCATTTGGGGTTCTTTAACCTGAAGAAGCATTGATTCGGAAAAAACCAGCATGTGAGATTTTTCTGGATAACTGACCAGAGTGTTTCTGAAAGAAAAAGGAATCTCTGGTATTAAAATAAAGCCGGATTTCTGAGGAAAAAGATAAAATTCAGCTTTCCATGCCTTATCGTTCTCATCCCATAAAAAATCGGCGGATTCCGGATTTAATTTTAATTCCGGGCTCCAGCCCCGAATTTCACCAAGGCTGATTGAACCCGGCCCGCTTTTCACCAAACCCTTCGCACGCACGCTGACTACCAACTTTGTGTTTTCATTCCAATCAACCACATCCTTTTCAAGCTTTGAAGAAACCGAAAAGGCCTCGCCCTCGGCTCCACTTAAGGCGATCGCCGTTCGATCCTGAAACCCGATCAACATTAATTTGCTCAAAAAGTAAACACACACAAAACCCATGTTTTTATCTTTTTCTTAAAAGTATTTTGAATGCAGCCGACTCAATAAATTCTTTGCTTTGGGATGGGCTAAGGTTTTTCACCTCACCCTGCCATTTTGCCAAATCCAAATTTCCTGCTCCGGGACTATCATCTTTTGGAACACCGGAATCATACTGGCCTTTTTTGAATTTGGTTTTATCTATCGCTTTTTTACTTTCGTTCTTGCCAGTTTTCGCATTTTCAGTGTCTGCATATTGCCCGTTGGCTTCCGTTTCACCATAGATGGTTTCGTTAGCTTTCCAAGCTTTAAGATCTCTGCAGAACCATAAATATGCCAAAGATTTCCGCAAGGATTCCTTTTGTTTCAAATCTGATGTTTTGGAAATCCTTTCCTTTAACCGATTATCCAAATCAAAAAATACCCGCGGGGAAAAAGAATTACTTCCAACCCCAAAAATGCGCACCAATCCAATCAAACCTTGCGAACCTGTTTCCCCATCTTCTTCCGAAGCAAACGAGTAAATTTCTGCCGCTTTAGATAAATGAAATTCTTTGTTAACTCCCAAGGAATCTAAAGCCGATCTCTCATGGTAAAAACCTTTCGATAAATCCGGCTTGGTTTCAAAAATAGGATGATTTTTTAATGGGGGCGAATTTTTGGGCTCTTTACCAATAACTAAATTTGAGCTGGTTATATTTCCCTTTTTATTTTCCACAAAAGAATCAGCACCCATCGCAGAAAAAACCAACATCAGCAGACCAATTCTTGCACCAGCAATTTTATTTTGACCGACTCTCCCGAATCGAATGTTTAAACTGCCAAACCTTAAACCGGAAAGAAAAATAAGTAGCAAACCACAGCCAGAAATTAAGTATTCTAAATGCGAAGGATAAATCCATTTTTTTGAAACGCCCAAGGGGATTTTCGAAAAATGCATGACACCTTCATTCGGTGGTAATTTTCCATCCAGAAAAACAACTTCCGTGTCCCGCAAACTTTTCAGCGGACCTTCTTTGCCAAAGATGATCAGCGTTTTCCTGACACCTGCCAGATCCGAAACCCAGGAATAACCTTCAATCTGTTGACTTGCCACCTCTATGCTTGAGAAAACAAAGCAAATGTGCAATCTAGCGTTAGATGGAGGATATAAAGCACAAGTGGTTTTCAAAAGCGCATCTGGATTCGATTGCACCTTATGTAATGATGTGGGATTATTTAAACAAAATTCTAAATAGCCAAAATCTTTAGTAGGGGAGCAAAAAAAAGAATCTTCTTTGCCTCCCAGCAAAAAACCCAACTCGAAATCCAAACCCAATCTTTGAATGTCTAAAACCATACCCTTTAACAAGGATTGTTGTTGCAAAAAATGCCCTGAATTCTCCTGGAATTTTTCCCCTGCCACCAAAAACAATGCTGTTTTTTGATTTGCCGCATGGTCACGTGCAATTTCTTTGCAAAGCCCGAAAGTGATTAACAAAAGACCCATCCCCAAAATGGCTGGTTCGTATATTTTTTCCAACGATGAGGGATTTCGATTGGCTACCTCTGGCAACCATGTAAATACCTTGGCCTTGGTTTTGCGCTTATAAACCCAAAGAAATGCTAGTGTCAGAAACCATAACAACATCCAAATGGAAAAGATGGTTAACAAGTAAACCTCCTCCACGGGGAACCTGGAACAACCATGGAAAAGGCAAGCATGAAGCCCGAAATTAAAAACACCCAGATTTTGATTTTGCCCGAATCCGGAGTTAACAACGATTTCAAGCTGGCATTTAAGTCAGATGGTTCTTGTGCACCATCCATATAGTTCCCACCGGTTGCCAATGCCATGCTTCTAAGATTTTCCCTTGCTTGTTTGCGTTTCTGAAGTTCGGGGAAATCGTTTGCAGGCAGATTTCCCCCAAGGTCTATCACATGAATGGGAACAGCTATTTTTTTTGCCAATCCCGCAACCTGCTCTGGAAGTAATCCGGATAATGCGTTTTCCACGTTATGTTCGCCATCAGTAAACAGCAATAATTGTGAATACCCGGTTGGTTGATTTTTAACGGAATTCAACCCAACCACCAATGCATCGCTGATGTTGGTTTCTGCTTCCCCCGGAGACTTTTTCACCTGCAAATCGTTTACCAAAGTGGAGATTAAAACTGGTTCAGCGGTTAATGGTGAGTACCATTCCGCAGTATTTGAAAAAGTTGTGATTCCAAACAAATGAGTTTTTGAAAACACCACTACAGCTTGATTAATTATCTGTTTTGCTTTTTGAATCTTTGGAATAGTTTTTTCCTGAAAAACAGCGATTTCTGCCATGCTGCCACTTAGGTCAAGAACTATTGAAGTTGCTGATTTTTCATGGTTTCTTTCAAAAATGAAAGTCAAAAGTACCAAAACGGTACCCAAGGAAAATGATACTTTCCAAAGGTTTTTGTTTTTACTTGAAGGAAAAAATTGAGATGTAGGTAATTTAATAGGCCTGCCCGGAGCGATGCTAATAATCCAAGGCAAAAATCCCACTAATAATAAAAGAATCCAACCTAACCAATTTGAAAAATCGAACCACATGGAAATGATTTTTCCAAAAGGGATTTAAATATCACCATTATTTTACATGAAATAACACTGGTTACCGGTAATTTTGCCATTCAATTCAGAAAATTCTTAACAAATAAATAATTACCCCTAAAAAAGGCATTGAAAACAAGGAATTCCAAGTACATTTTTGTTAATATAAAAGAATAACATCTGTTTCGAAACTTTTCCGGATAAGGATGGTTCAATTTAATGAAAGTCCTGATTTGGTAATACCTTGAGTATAGTTTTGAACTTTTTGGCAAATGTTACGACTAATGGAATGGCGCCCCGGTAATTGAATGGAAACATTTACCCTGAATAATAATTCTTGCCCACCAAAAAGCGATTTGCAGCAATTGCTGAACGGTCATTTATCTCAATGGACATCGCTGCAACTGCGTCAGCATGTCGAATCATGTGCTGATTGTCAGCGTTTGCTTGCCCTGATGCGACAGGATACCGTTCCATCTGGGCCGGATTCCCTTCCTGAAATAATCGTTTCGGAAAACCCTGCTAAAGATACTGGTTCCATGTCACCTATCGACATTGAAAAGCAGTTTTTTGCGGGTACTTCAAACCCTGAAATGGCTACCACCGCTTACCGTATCAGCGAAGATGGTGTGCCTCTGGAAATCCAAAGCCATGGTAAAACCAAAATAAGCCTGTCGTTTTTATCCCCCGCACAGGCCGCAGATGAAATCGGAAGGCTTGGCAGCTATATCGTTCGCAGGGTTCTTGGGACAGGGGGGATGGGTATTGTTTTCGATGCCGAGGATGGACTGCTCAGGCGTCAGGTAGCCTTAAAGGTAATGAAGCCCGACTTGGCGGCAAATCCGACCCACAAACAAAGATTTTTGGAGGAAGCCCGTTCTGGCGCTAGTATTCCGCATGATAATATTGTGACGGTCTATCAGGTTGGTATAGAAAACGGCATGCCTTTTCTTGCCATGCAATTTTTGCAGGGCGAATCTTTGGGCGCCAAGTTGGAGAGGGAAAAGAAAATCCCTTATTCCGAGGCCCTTAAGATTATCAAAGAAGTCGCCAATGGGTTGGTGGTAGCCCATGAAAGCGAACTGATTCACCGCGATATAAAACCAGACAATATTTGGCTTGAAACAGACCAGCCAGGAAATCCATGGAAAAAAATTAAGATTCTGGATTTCGGCCTTGCAACCACAATTACTGAAACAAGCAACAACGCAAATAATGGGTTAATCATGGGAACACCCAGCTACATGGCGCCAGAGCAGGCCCGTGGATTGGCTGTGGACGGCAGGAGTGATCTTTTCAGCCTCGGCTGTGTTCTTTACCAGATGCTTACCGGCGTTTTGCCTTTCAAAGGTGAAACAACCTTAAATATTTTAAATTCGCTGGCTCTGGATGAGCCAACCCCCGTAAATATGTTGGATCCATTGATCCCAGATGGTGTTTCAAGGCTGGTGAAAGATTTATTGAAAAAGAAACCATCTGAGCGTGTTGGCAACGCATCCATACTTGTGGAAAGAATTGATGCCATTGAACAGGGAATTTCCAACCCGAACATAACGAATTTGCAACAGGTTGTCACTTCGCCTGAACATCTTCCAGCAACCAGTTTTGGCGCGCTTCCTGCCCCGATACCTTGGTATAAAAACTGGAAAATAGGTATTATTGCGGCGGTCATGCTTATTAATTTGGGGCTATTATTATTCAATTTCAGCAACTTCGGTTTAATCCCATCGAACCTTGGTGGCCTCACCCAGGGAACACCTGTAAAAGTTGGAATTCTTCATAGCTCCAATGGCCACATGCGTAACGCTGGTAAAGGTGCAAAAAATGCAATCCTTTTAGCTATCGAAGAATTGAATTTGTCCGGTGGCATCATGGAATATTCCGAAAAAGGATCACCCGTTCAGCGCAGGATTGTTGAACCGGTTATTGAGGACCCTTTATCCGACTCTTCCAAATATGCAGAGCTTGCCAAAAAACTTATTGAAGAAGACAAAGTTTCTGTAATCTTTGGGTGCTGGACATCCGTTGAAAGAAAAAATTGCCTTGATGTCTTAAAGGCCAACGATCACCTTCTCATGTATGCGGTCTCCCATGAAGGTTTGGAACAGCATCCTAATGTTGTTTACGTGGGAGCTACACCAAATCAACAGGTGGAATTTGCCATTTCGAACCTTACACAAAAAGCTGGTAAAAAAAAGATTTATCTGGTTGGAGAGGACAGTGTTTACAGTCAGTCGGTTCGAGAAATTATCCACCAGCATTTGAAAGGCCTCAAGGAAGAAAACCCTTCACAAACCTTTGAGATTGTAGGGGAGAAATTCATTTTCCCGCCGCCTTACAGTGCCAAGTTTGATACATTGGCGCAAGAAATAATCGATGCCAAACCGGATCTAATCGTCAATACCATTACTGGTGATGCCATTAGGGATTTCTTCAAGGAACTTCGTGCCAAGGGAATCAAAGCCAGCGATATCCCCACTATTTCATTCCACATAACCGGGGAACTTCTGCAGGAAATAGACATTACAAGCAGTATCGGAGATTATGTTGGCTGGAATTATCTGCCATCACTCCAAGCAGAATTAAACAATAAATTCATTGAATCTTTCAAAAAGAAATACGGAAGCGACACAATTATCAGCGACGATATGGAATCCAGTTACGCCTCGGTGCACTTGTGGGCCCAGGGCGCAAGGCTTGCCCGTTCCTTTCAACCCCAAAAAGTACGAGAGAACTTCAAGGGTGCATTCTTTAACGCCCCTAGCGGGAAATTGGAAATCGATCAGGAAACCCAAGGTGTTTTCCGAATTTCAAGGTTCGGAAAAATCACCGGGCCAGGCAAATTCGAAGTTATAGAAACCCCTGAATCAAAACCTGCAAGGCCGATTCAATTTCCAAGATATCGTTCCGAAGATTCATGGAAAAAGTTTTCCGAAGAATTATTCACAAAATGGAACAATAACTGGTCGGGCTCTCCCTCTAACTGATCATCAAATCACTATTTGAAAGCTAATTTCGCTTGGTTTATGGTTGTTTGGCTACAGCAAGCAGTTATATTTAAATCTGATTTCGATCCACTTTGATATTCATGTGAAAGGTTTCTGCCGTGGGCTACAAACAAACAGAGAAGCATCGTTTTGGAAAGAGTTCGTATCACCAGATTGGCTTGGTAAGGGGCCAGTTTGGAAATGTTCCTTTTGCCGAATGGGTCAAATTCCTTGAAACAACCGGCTTTGATGGCTGGGAAGAAGCCAGTTGGGAGCTGGATTTGGCGAAATGCGATACCGACCAGGGTGCAGAGACTTATGCCAAGGAACGAGTGGATCTCGCCAAAAAGCATAAACTGGAAATTTTCACCGTAGCCTCTCACCTTCAAGGACAGGCCTTGGGTGATGAACCAAGCGCAAAAACCCTTCAGTTCATTGGTGGAGAAGCCTTGGAAGCTTACAAAGCCTGGCGCTCCAAGGGCAATAATCCCCCCCGTACCGACCCCTATTTCGTTCCTCCAGAAGTTGCCAAACTGGTTCAGGAACAGGCCAAAACTGATATGATTCGAATCGTGAGACTTGCCCACTATCTTGGCAAGCTTCAAAACCGAAAGGTTGCAGTCCCTGGTTTTACCGGTTCTCCTGCAGGTTGCTGGAGCCATTGGTTTCTTTTCCCGCCTCTTCCCACCAGTCTTGGCGGGCACAAGATCCCTGATGTTCGTGAAACAAGCCTGGAACTTCTTGTGGAACGATTTGCACCGGTGCTGGACGCGTGCAAACACTATGGGGTGACCTTTGACTTGGAATGTCACCCCAGCGAACGAGCCATGGGCGATTTGGAATCCGCAAATGATTATCTGAAAGCCCTGGACAAGGCGGGGTATCAATCTGTGACCGGGTTCAACCTCGATGGATCCCACATGGAATGGCAGAATGTCTCGGTGGTGCAGTTCATCCGTGAATTTGCCGAGCGCATTCATTGCGCGCATGTCAAAGGTGTTCAAGTTATTCGTGAACATTGCCGTGCAGGCAGGCTTGGTGGTCATCGACCGATGGGACACTGGACCAACGGCTGGAATTTTGTGACCGCCGGAACCGACCGTGATGCCAATTCGCTGGAGGAAATCTTTATCGAATTGAATCGTGTCGGTTTTGATGGTGCTGTTAGCATTGAATGGGAAGACAATGATGCCGAGCAGCATGCCGGTGCCAAGATCGCACTTGCAAATTGCCACAAGGCAGACCAGCCACCAAGTGGCATGCGCCATGATGAAATGCTGAAGGCCTGATCTGGGTTATGCACTCCTTGCCCCGGAATTACTCCGGGGCTTTTTTATGGAGAACACCTTATGCTTTTCGAATTGCTGGTATCCCTGTCCATGAATCAAAAGCCGGAAGCTTCAGAAAAGCTATCGGTATGCAAGCTTGCACCATCCCGGCTTGAGAAAAACATCTGCTCTTACAAGTACAAGATTCGCACAAACTCCGAAACCTGTCAGGATTTTTACAATCAGGGCCTTGGTTACTTGTATTCGTATGTGTGGATGGAAGCTGCAAGAAGTTTCGAAACGGCACTAAAGCATGACCCTGATTGCCTGATGGCACATGTCGGACTTGCAAAAGCCCTTGATCGTTGGGGCAAACGCAAAGAAGGCGTTGAAGTTTTGAAAAAGGCCCAGCGATTGGAGCAAACCGCAGACCCAAGGGAAAAGTTCTTCCTTCAGGCTGCTTTTCTGGAATACGGCGTGGGCGACAAACTTCCCACAGCCGGTGAAGCCAGAACCAAGGCAACCGTTGACCTGATTGATCAGGCTATTTCACAGTATGAAGATGATCAAGAGTTATGGTTTACCAGGGCCCAAATAGCTTGTAACTACAGAACTTTCGGGGGTAATGCCAATTCTGCACCTTTTTACAAGGCATTGATCCGGCTTAACCCTAACCACCCCGGGGCAAACCATGAACTGGTTCATTTTCATGAAGGACAGCAAAGGCCCGCGCTGGGTTGGCCCTATGCGGAAGGGTATTTGAATTCGTCTTCCGGAATTCCCCATGCCCAACACATGCAGGCGCACCTTGCCACCAGATTGGGCAAGTGGCAAAAAACCTCCGATCGTTCCACCAAGGCTTTGGAACTGGAACTTGATTATCACAAAGCTATGTCCGTAAAACCGGCGGAAGATCACCAGTTTGCGCATCATGTTCAGACATTGCTTTTGTCATTGACCCACGATGGAAGATTTCAGCAGGCACAAAAACTTGATAACACCCGACCGGATAAAAATAAGCCTTCGGTCGCTTGGTTCCGCCTGCAGTTGGCATGCCATGACTGGAACGCAGCAGAAACCGAGGCACGCCGATTCCTGAAAACCGATAAAGCAACTGCTTATTATCTATTAACTGTTCTCGAATTACAAAAAGACAATGCAGCGAGTGCCCTTCCTTTTCTGGAAAGCATGCAGCAGTTTTGGGCCAACTCTAAAAAGGACAAACAACTGGAATACCGGATCTGGGAAATCCAAGGGCGTTGGTTATGCCAACAAGGAAGCTTGGACGCAGGGCTAAAGCTGTTGCGAAAAGCCGTTGAAAGATCCAAGAATGATTATTCCCATCACTCTTGGGGTAATGGATCTTATTTCATGGAAATATGGGGCTTGGAGGCACTTCGTGGCCAAAAGTACGATGAGGCCGAAGAAGCATTTTTAGAAGCATTGGCACACGACCCCGGATCGACTCGAGCCGCATTGGGAATGAAATTATTATGCGAACAAAATGGAAGAACAGCCGAAGCAGGGGACTATTTCAAGCTTGCTAAAAAGAGCTGGGCCAAAGCTGATGAGGGAATTTTGGAAAAGGAATTGGAATCAATCAGGATATATACCCTTAAATCAACTCCATCTCAATAATACAAATTAGAAGACAAATAAAAAAGGAGCGGTAAGCCGCTCCTTTTTTATTTGTTGTTTAAAATATTTATGTAGCTTAGAGAGTCCAACCCCGGGAAATATAATCCGAAAGAGTCATCCCAATCATAATTACCAAAAAGAATACAGATGCCACAATCACGAGCTTTGTCACAGGGGAACTGTGATAAGCATGCATAAAAATAAGTACCACCATTGCTGCTTTGGTCACAGCAATCCCCAAGGCTATGGGGGTATTCCATACACCAAAGTTTTGGAACCCAGCTATTACGGTGATTACTGTCAGAACCATCAAAGCAAGGAAGGTTCCAATGTAAGTAACCAAAGAGGCAGGTTCGTGATGTGCGTGATTTTCAGATGCCATGATTAGATCCCTGAAAGGATTAATGACCCAAGTGAGCCCCAAGCAAATAAAGCAAGGGGAATAGGAAAATCCAAACAATATCCACAAAGTGCCAGTAAAGACCTATCAATTCAACTGGAGTGTAATACTCAGGTGAATAAGCGCCTTTGTAGGCATGATAAGCTATTACAACAATAATCCCAAATCCTATTAGCATATGCAGGGCATGCAAGCTGGTCATGCAGAAATACAGAAGGAAGAACAGCCTGGCCTGTTCTGATTCCAAACGGGCCTTTACCCCTAGTTCTGGGTCATCATCCTTGGGAACCTTATTGGGGTCAGGTAGTGCATGGCCACCACCATGGGCATGCATCTTCTTGGCTTCTTTGGCATATTGCCAATGGAAGAAGTTTTTACCAGGCATCAACTTGATGTCGTAGTCATGCTTCCATTCAACATACTTAACACCAAGAAAGCCACAACCAAACAAAATGGTGAGAATTAGCCAGTGACCAGTCCATTTTTGGCTGCCTACTTGCGAGCAACGCACCGCAAGTGCCATGGTAAGACTGGACCCAATGAGGATCGCGGTATTGATAGCACCCAGGGTAATATCAAGCTGATTACTCGCTTCTTCAAACACAGTTGGATATTTGTACCTGTAAACCGTGTAAGCGGCAAATAAAGCGCCGAAGAACAAAACTTCGGTTAAAAGGAATGCCCACATGCCAAGGGTGTTGGCATCGTGTTGCTGTTCCAAGGAATCGAAATGATGAGCAAGGTCCTTGTGATGGCCGTGGTCATGCACGGATTGATTAATGGCTGACAACCGCGGCCTCCTTTCCATGGAAAATGTAGGGTTCTTCAGTTACCACAGGAGTCTTTTCAAAGTTATGAGGCGATGGAGGGGAAGATGTTTCAGTCCAATCCAAAGTGGTTGCCCCGTAAGGATTGGAACCAGCCTTCTTTCCAAAGAAGAAGGAATGGGCAAAGTAAAACAAAGGCATCAGGTACCCTACCGCCAAAACAGTAGCACCAGCAGAGGAAAAGACATTTAGAACCTGCAATTCTTCGGGATATTCATGGTAGCGCCTTGGCATTCCAAGATATCCAAGAATGAACTGCGGGAAAAATGTGAAGTTGAATCCAATAAAGATAATACCTGCGCTTAACCTGCCCCAGAATTCAGAATACATCCTTCCGGTAATCTTGGGCCACCAGAAGTGAATACCAGCCATGTAACCAAGAATAGCGCCACCAACCATGATGTAATGGAAATGTGCAACCACGAAATAGGTATCATGCAAGTGAATATCTGTGCCCAAGGTGGAAAGGAACAATCCAGTAAGACCACCAATGGTGAACAAGCCAATGAAGGCTATGGCATAGATCATCGGGGTTTCATAGCTGATAGCACCGCGCCACATGGTTGCAAGCCATGTGAAAACCTTGATGCCCGAAGGAATAGCTACGGAAAAAGTAAGCATCGAGAACACCATGGCTGCGTAAGGAGACAGCCCAGTGGTGAACATATGATGCGCCCAAACAATAAAGCCGAACACCGCAATCGCCACACTGGAAAAAGCAATGATATGGTAACCGAAAACATTTTTTCGGCTAAATGTTGCAATCACATCACTGATAAGACCCAAAGAAGGAAGGATCATGATGTATACAGCAGGGTGAGAATAAAACCAGAATAGGTGCTGGAACAGCACTGGATCACCGCCAAGCCGCGGATCAAAAATGCCCACACCAAGAACTCTTTCAACTCCAACCAGCGCCAAAGATATAGCAATCACGGGTGTGCCAAGCAACTGTACAACACTGGTTGCATACAAAGCCCAGATAAATAAGGGCAAACGAAACCAAGTAAGACCTGGCGCACGCATTCGGTGCACAGTGACAACAAAGTTCAAACCAGTGAGGATCGAGGAGAAACCGGTTATGAACAAACCAATCGCCATCACTGTCACATAACTGTTGGAGTATGTTGAACTGTATGGGGTGTAAAAAGTCCATCCGGTATCAACCCCGCCCAACAATAAAGCCGTCATAGCTATGATCGCACCAAGCAAATAAATATAAAAACTCAACAAATTAAGCCTTGGGAAGGCAACGTCCTTAGCGCCAATCATAAGTGGCAGAACAAAGTTGCCCAACACGGCCGGAATCGAAGGAATAAGGAAGAAGAACAACATCACTACACCATGAGAGGTGAAGGATTTGTTGTAAGTATCGGATGAAACAACATCGCCCTTTGGTGTGACTAATTCCAAACGCACCACCCCGGCCATGATACCGCCGAGCATGAATGCGAGGGTGATTGTGACAAGATACATCAGGCCGATTCGCTTGTGATCAAGGGAAAGCAGCCAGGATTTAAAGGAGTGGTCACAATTTAAGTAATTGACCGGCTCAGAAACTTCATGGGAATGCCCATGATCAATTTCCTTGGTTTGTAATCCTAATGATGTCATTTCTTATCCTCCTTGCGGGGATTTTGGTCCTGAATGGCAGCAGGAGTGGGAGTATTCTCAATCCTGGGCGGAGTCTGTCCCTGCTGTAGAGACTTGATATATCCAATAACCTGAAGCAATTCTTCCTCTGTCACTTCACCCTGATAACTTGGCATGATAGATTCCCAACCCGCAGCAACTTTTGCATTGGGATACAGGATGGATTCACGCAGATATTTGTCATCAGCGAAAACTTTGGTGCCATCCGGGGCCTTTTTACCATCCATGTGCGAAATAGGGATGTGTCTGCGATAAATGCCTTCCAAATTAGGTGCCTTCGCTTCCGCGTTACCAGTATGACATGTAATGCATTGAAGCTTGGTGAAAAGCTTGCGCCCCTGAAGAGCCAAACCACTTTCCGCACCTTCTGACAACCATTTCTGGTAATCAGCTTCTTCCATGACCACCACTTTGCCAATCATTCGGGAATGTTCAGTACCGCAGTACTCTGAGCAATAGAGTTGGTAAACGCCAGCTTTGGTGGCATTAAACCACATCGAAGTATACCGGCCAGGAACCGCGTCTTGCTTGACTCTAAAAGCTGGAATGGAAAAGCAATGCAACACATCTTCAGAAGTGATGGTAAGCTTAACCGCCCTGCCAATGGGAACATGCAAGGTGTTAATTTCCCTTTGGCCTTCGGGATGTTGGATTTTCCACATCCACTGCCTGCCCACAACGTAAATATCCATTGCGTCAGCAGGGGGAACAATAATGTTTGAATAAACTTTCACACCCCATGCAAACATAACAAGGCAAATCGCTACCGGAATTACTGTCCAAAAAATTTCCAAAGGAACATTGCCATGCAATGGTTTTGGAATGTGATCATCAGATTTGCGTTTGAACATGACCACAAAAAGTATGGTTAAAAAACATACCAGCGCGGTAATACCAACGGTGATGGCCACGATGAACATGAACAACGCATCGACTTGTGGAGCGACGGTTGAAGCTTGATCGGGAAGCCACTTGAATTCTTCAAACATGAAGATTAAGCCTGCCTTTCCTGGGATGAAGCGGTCGAAACCAACTGATCATCCTTGGGACGGTTGGATGTAACAACACCCTTTCCGCCACGCATTAAACCCATCAAAGGGTTCCAAAACATAAATAGCAAAATTGCGGTCATGGTTACCACGGCTCCGGCTTGCACCAGGCGCAAAACCGCGAGTGTGTATCTGCCAGAGTGTGGGTCGTAGGTGTAACAAAATAACTTCACAATTTCAGCCAAAGTTCCAATCTTATTCTCGGAAGATTCCACCAAAGCCAGTTGTAAATCGGTGGGCATATAGCGAATTCCCATTAAGTATCGCGATATGGAACCATCCGGAGTAAGTACCATGATTCCAGTGCCATGGAGATATTCATCACGCTGACTGTCGTACATGAACTTGTACCCAACAGCGTCCATAACCCTGGCAATATTTTCCTTGGTTCCAGTTAAAAAATGCCATCCACCTATGCTTCTCTTCCTTCCAAGAATGGAAAGTAATGATTCTTTCTTTGCCATTGCTTGCTCGGGTTTTTCATCATGATCCATACTTACAATAACCACTTCAAAATGATCTTCGGGTCTGAATTTTGAATCGATCCTTTTCAAACCATCAAAGAGGCCATCCAAAACACGGTTACAAATCAATCTACAACGGTAGTAAGCTGGGACAAAAATAACGGGCTTTCCATTGCTGAAATAGTTCCCAAGCTGGACATTTTTTCCTTGTTCATCCACGAAAGGAATATCCAATGGCACTTTTTGACCCAGTTTCTGATCGATGCCAATTTTCTGCTTCACTTCATCGGACAAACCAACCCTGGCATCAATGTCTCCAGGCCCACGCGCAGTACCACGCAACCCGGATTGACCATCAGCCAGTCCATTACCAATTAAAATTAATGCAAAACAGATGCTTGCTAAAAATCGAATCAACGATCGTTCCCCATGGGCCTGATACCCGAACTTGAATCACTAGGAATCTGATCATTCAGGGAATTCTTTTGAAATTTGTTCTTTTCATGAAATTCCTTGTTCTTTTCCTTATACTTGCTGACAAAACTCTTAATTCCATCATTAATATTTTGTCTTTTGAGTAAATCCTCAGATACCGCAAGAGTTACATGGGCGTAACTTGGCCAACCCGGCACACCACTCATCATAGGTCGCAAAGGATCAATACCCTCAAGTCGGGAAACCACAATCTTTCCCTTATTTCCATTAGCTGCTGCCGCATTACTGGCATTTTTATCCAAGCCCTGCTTTAGAAGATCGGTATCTGCCTTTTCATAAGCTGGTCCGGGAAACGCAGGCCTAAGGAAACCAATGGTGAAGATACGGTTGTCCTGCCTGGCTTTGAACATGGATTCAATCTGTTCACGCTTTTCCTGATATTCCTTATCATTCTTAAGCGCTTCCTCTTTTTCCTTTAATTCTTCCTGAGTTTTGGCACCAACAAGCTTTTCTTTTTTAAGCCTTGTGAGTGCATCCCTTTGGGCATCCTCAATCACCGAATTGAAAGCCCTTAACTCTTCATTTTTCACTTCATTAGCGACCAATGGATACTCGTACTTTTTTCTGGATCGCTCAAGGCTGGTAAGAAAGTCGAATAGGTAAACCGTAATTGCAAATGCCGCCACAACAGCCAGAGCAAGGACTAATCCAAGACCTAAAACTCTGGAAAGGTTAATGTCTGATGTCTCAATATTCGGTTTTTTATGCTGGGTATGTGCCATGTTAGAATATCCTTTTAGCCTTAATCCAAGTCGAAATTAAACGCCATGGATCGGTTCTTGAACCATTCTTGGATCACGAACCGCAATTGGAGGCATGCTATTCCACTGCCAAAGGAAAAACCAAATCCACAAACCACCAATTCCAGCGAACAAACTAAGGTGGCTTACATTCAGTGCGAAATGTTTGGGGCTGAAGCTTGGCCCCAAAAGGAACAGATAATCCGTGAAGCGCATGAGTAACAACCAAGCGCAGATCCATAAAAGGTTATTCTTCACTCTCTTCGCATCTCTGGTAAGCAACACGATAAAGGGAAGGAAGAAATGGCCAACACCCAGAAGAATGGCAACAAATTGCCAGCCACCCTCAATACGATTTAAGTAATAGGGAACTTCTTCCTTGAGATTTGCACTCCAGATAAGAAGGAATTGGGAAAGGTTCAAATAAGTCCAGAAAATCACAAAACCCAAAACAAAACTACCAACGTCACGAAGGTGGTTTTTGGTCATATGTTTTTCAATTTCCCCGCCATTGTAAAGCAGAATCATTGCCACAATATTGAACAACATGGCTGAGAAAATGCAGCCAAAGCAAAACAGGACTGGGTACATGGTGGAATACCAATGAGGATCAACAGACATCGCCCAATCCACTGAGGCAAGTCCACCGGTAATTGCAAAAAGCAGTAAACCTGGACCACTAAAGGCCTTGAACCACCAACCTATCGACTGATCAGCAGTCTGATCTTCTTTTCTTGAAAGCTGACCAAGAATAAAAGCCAACGAAACCCATACTGCAAAGAAAATTCCCTGTCTTGCTGTGAAGAATGGAACATTCAGATAGCCGGATTTTAATTCCAAAATCTTGTCACCGTCATGAGGATGAACCCATTCATACACTTCCGCCAAACCACCAAACATGGGTACAAACAATACAGCGAGCAAAACCAGGGTTTTTGCACCAGCCTCAAAAAGACGGCGCATTGCAAAACCCCAAACTCCGCCAGCGACATGCTGAATCATCAGCAGTGCCAAACTTCCCAATCCGATAGCCAGCCAGAAAATGAACGACATTAGATAGGATTGAAAGAATTGCTTTTTATCCATCCCATAAAATGCGGCACCACCCGCCAATCCTGCAATTCCAACCACCAGTGCAATCTTTTGCACCTGACCCACGCGGCTTTTCACAGTTTCAGAAACCATGGACATTACTTGGCCTCCTTCTGTGCAACAGCCTTGACAGGTGCCTTGGAAAAGGTTTCCTGCAGCGCACGAATGTAAGCTACGATTGCCCAGCGATCCTTCGGATTAATCTGGGCGCTGTAACTACCCATAGCTCCATAACCATGAGAAATTACTTGGAATATATAACCCGCGGGGGCTTCAGTAAGTGGAATCGAAGCACCGGTCAGATATTTCAGGCCCCTGGAATTATCCACATGAAAAGATGGGGGCGGCAAGAACCCTCTCTGAACAATCATACCGTTCGCTGCGCCAGTATTTCCATGGCATACAGCGCAATAAATATTAAACCTTTCTTTGCCCCTAAGAACCAATTCTTCAGTTACTTCAAATGGGAAGGTTTCAAAATAAGGCGCTTTTGCAAGTTCAGCAGTCAAAGGTTGCTTTGCGGGATTTAAATCCTTCCAAACAATGTTTGGCCCGCCACCTTTCAGACCCGTGTAAAAATGCTCGTTATCTGCCAGCATACCACGCGCAACAGTGCCCTCTTCATACGGGCGGTTGGATCGACCATCCGTGAAGAATTCCGACACAGTATGCATTTTAATTTTTGGCTGTTCAGCCATCTGCTGGTAGCAACCAGAAGCAACCAAGGGAAGAAGCAATCCCAAGCTTGCTACCAAATGACTTACCAGATTATTTTTGGAGTTGGCCTTCATTATGCCGGAACCTCCGATAACTCTTCAGGATTCAAACCTTCGAGAAACTGCTTGGTGCCTTGCAGGTCGAATTTGTCATCCGTAGATTCGATGCAAAGGAAAAACTTATCGGTTGATGCCCTTGAAAAACCGGGCACATTAAACAAAGGGTGGTACAACCTTGGGTAACCATTTAAAAGCAACATGCCAAAAACAGTAGTGAATGCCGAGAATAGAACAGTCAACTCAAACTCCGGAGGAATAAACGCTATCCAGGAGTTCAAAGGCCTGCCGCCAATATTCATCGGGTACTTAAACCAATCTGGAATAAAGGGATCCATGAAAGATGGAGCACCACCCGAGGTAAAAGTCTCCAAGGAAAATGCCGTTAGAAAACCAACCATCCCGCCAAAGAACACCAAAATTGGGAGCTTGGTACGCTTAAAACCTACAGCCTCATGCAAATCCTCAACAGGAAATGGGCTGTAAGCTTCCATCTTCTTGTAACCAGCATCTCTGGCTTTTTGTGCAGCTTCAACAATCTCTGTTGGAGTGTTGAACTGTGCCACTAATCCATAAAGTTTTGGCTTGGGTGCTTCCATTAGTGGTGCCCTCCCTGACCTGCGTGAGCATGTTCACCATGTCCATGGTGATGAACATGGGATTCAGGCAACAAATGCTTCATTTCAAAGATTGAAATCATCGGCAGCACTCTGCAGAACAGGAACAATAAACTTAGGAACAAACCAAACGTTCCCACATAAGTGCTAATATCCCAGAACGTAGGGCAATACTGACCCCAGGAAGATGGCATGAAGTCGCGCTGCAAGCTCATGAGAATTACAAATCGTTCCAGCCACATACCAATGTTCACAATGATCGAAATGATGAATAACAAAGCTTCATTAGAGCGAATGGATTTAAACCAAAGAAGCTGCGGAATGAATCCATTGCAGAAGATGAGTGCCCAGTAGAAATTTCCGTAGGGGCCAAAAATTCGGTTCTTCATCATAAGGTCGCGTTCGTATTCATTGGCACTGTAGTAAGCCATGAACGCCTCTACCCCGTAGCCATAAAAGACCATCAAGCCAGTGGCAAGCATGATCTTGGCCATGTTATCCATGTGCTTATCGGTAATGAAATCTTTCATTCCATAAAAGTGGCGGATGGGAGTTGCCAGATTGATAACCATGGCAAAACCAGAGTAAATTGCACCTGCAACGAAGTAGGGAGGAAAAATCGTGGCGTGCCAACCGGGCAGATTACCCACCGCAAAGTCGAAGCTAACGATGGTATGAACGGAAAGCACAAGTGGAGTGCTTAGGCCAGCAAGCATGAGATAAGCGGTCTCGTAACGATGCCAATGCATCGAACCACCACGCCAGCCGATAGAAAGAACACCGTAAATAAATCTTGGAATAGCATGAGTAGCGCGATCTCGCATTGCTGCAAAATCGGGCACAAGTCCTACCAACCAAAATAAAAGAGAAACAGTGAAGTAGGTGGAAACCGCGAAAACGTCCCACTCAAGGGGACTTCTGAACTGTGGCCAAAGCTGCATAGTGTTTGGGTATGGTAGCAACCAGTATGCAAACCAAGGACGACCCATGTGAGCCAGAGGATACAAACCAGCGCACGCCACCGCAAAAAGCGTCATTGCTTCCGCAAAACGATTAATGGAGGTTCGCCAAGTTTGATGGAACAACAAAAGAATCGCAGAAATCAATGTGCCTGCGTGGCCAATACCGATCCACCAAACAAAGTTAACAATGTCAAAACCCCAACCAACGGGAATGTTGACACCCCATACACCAATACCTTCGTATAGCAACCAACTGACCGATACAGCCAGTATCTGCAGAATCATGAAGGATATGGCAAAACCTATCACCCACCCTTTTGGAGTGGCCGAATAGATTACATCAACTATTTTCTTGGTAACCGATTCAAATGAATGACCAGGTGCAACCATGGGAGGTTGCGGGTCAGGCCGAAGACTCGGTTGTGTCAATTGGCTGGACATGTTTTAGGCGTGCCCCTTTCCACCCGAAGAAGTCAATTTCGGATTAGGATTGCGTATTTCCGCCAGATAAGTTGTGCGAGGACTTGTATTTAATTCAGCAAGAATACTGTAGTTAAGGTTTTCAACCTTTTGTTGAAGTTTGGCCACCTTGGAATTCTTATCTGAAAGATCCCCAAACACGATGGCATCCGCAGGGCAAACCGCCTGACAGGCGGTCACAACTTCACCATCCTGAATCTGACAATCTTTTTGACGATCAAGGGCCCTGTTTTCGCGTTCTGCCTTCAGCTTGCCGCGCTTTTCGGCTTCAATTTCGGCAGCGCGAATCCTTTGCACGCAGTAGGTGCATTTTTCCATCACACCACGAGTTCTAACTGTTACCTCGGGGTTATTCACCATCTTCATGGAAACCGAAGCATAGTCGGTGTATTGAAGGAAGTTAAAACGACGCACCTTGTAAGGACAGTTGTTCGAGCAATAGCGGGTTCCAACACAACGGTTGTAAACCATATCATTCAAACCATCGTAGCTATGAACTGTGGCTGCAACAGGGCAAACCTGTTCACAGGGGGCGTTTTCACATTGCTGACAAGGAACAGGCTGGTAATGAGCCTTAAGCTCGGTCGGCTTAAGAGGATTGCCTTCAAAATAACGATCGATCCTGATCCAGTGCATCTCGCGACCACGGGTAACTTCTACCTTGCCAACAACTGGTATGTTGTTTTCAGCCTGGCAAGCCACAACACAGGCAGAACAACCATTGCAAGCGGTCAAATTGATCAACATACCCCATTTATGTTGCTTGTAAGCATACTTGGGGGAAATCGCCTCAGGCAATAGGCTTAACTTATGCTTGCCATGCTCGTGCTTATGATCATGTTTGTGATCATGACCATGATCGTGATCACCTTCTTCATGCTGCTCTGGAACAGAATTCAGCTTATGAACCCACTCGGCATCTTTTTTCGTTTCTTCCACCGAACCAGATCGCACCAAATGGCGACCTTCCATGTAATGATGACCCTGAGTGCAAGCAAGAATATGCTGCTTGCCGGTTCTCTCAACTTTTAACCCAAGAGCACTCCAAGGGTTTTGGGATGTGCGAATCTTATATACATCCGCGCCAACGTCCTTTGTTCCAACCCTGCCTGCCCTTTCGCGACCATAACCTAGCTGCACATTGATCGAATAATCGGGATGACCAGGTACCACCCATACGGGAAGAACTAAATCCCTGCCATTCACGGTCAGCTTAATGGTATCCACATAGGCACGGCCATGCTCGCCACCTGTGTAGCCGAAGGATGAGGCACCAGAGCGATAGACTCCGTCTTCCAATTCAGGACGCTTCTCGGTGTTCAAATTGATGCCAAGCTCGAGAGCTGTTTTAAAGCTCATAATCGCCGCGTTATCCCAAGTGATCTTGGTAAGCGGCTTGGGCATCTCAAGCAACCAACCATTGTTTGCATAACGGCCGTCAAAAACAGCCTCATCAGGACGATAAGTAATTTCAAGATTATCTTTACCAGCCGGTTTCGATTCAGAAGCCGACGCAACCGCCTTCACAGATTCTGCCACAGCATCTGCAACCAGCTTAACCTGCTTGGGAGAAAACCGGCTCCCATCCACCAGTCCATCATGCAAAGACTTGCGATAAAACTTCTCAAAAGTGGTGGAGCTCTTCAAGGAAGCTTGCGCAGGCGCCTCAAACCAAGCCTTCCAAAAATCTTTGACAAGCGAGGCAGCATCACGATTCGGGTTCGCACCCAGATTTACTAGCAACTCGACAAAACTTCTACCACCGTAAAGAGGGGCTACCAATGGCTGCACAACGCTTGCGGTGCCATCGTAAGACCTTGTGTCCCCCCAAGATTCTAGATAATGACTATCTGGAATATGCCAGTGGCTTAGCTTGGAAGTCTCATCATGGTAGAGACCCATTCGATATCGCAGAGGAACCTTTTCCAAAGCCCCCTGGAAACCAACATCAGATCCACCAGTGAATACAGGATTAGCACCCAAAACAAACAAAACCTGAACCTTGCCAGCGGCGATTTCATCAACCAAGCCACGCAGCGACTTGGCACGATCTCCCGGACGGGCATGCACTGGATCAATGTAAAGAACCGTCTTGCCATTATTTCCAAGCTTGTCGTTGATTGCGGCAACCAAAGAATGAAGGCTGGCTGGTTGCTCATCACCGGCTATCACAAGGGTAGTTCCCTTGGCGCGTGCAGCGATATCCTCAGCCGCATACTCTGCCCACAACCTCTCAGCAGCAGAGAAACCCTTGGGCTCAGAAACACCCTCAACCTTGAGGAAGAACGCGATCAAATGCGCAAAGCGTTCGATATCTGCCGCCCTAACTGGCAGCCTATTATCCGCTTTTGCACCAGTGCTACTAAGTACACTTTCCACCACATAAAGCCGGTTAAAGCTATCCAGCTTTTCCAAATCCCTGCGGGATGAAAAATCCTTGGCATATCGAAGATGACCAGGACCGCGGGAAAGGAAGTCTGCATCCAGCGACAACACAACATCCGCAGTCTTCAACTGATAAACAGGCTGAACAGGAACACCAAGCGCCTTGCTTAAACCCGCAATCGAATTATCGGAGACTGCCGGTTCATGCTGGTACCACTGAACCTCAGGATAATCTTTGAGGAATTCATTCTCCAAAAGATTCAGCAAGGTCGGAGAAGTGATCGTTTCGGTTAGAAGATAGAAACCCTTGCCTTTGGGCAACCTGGCGAGATCAGCTTTTAGCGATGCGCAAAGGTCTTCCCAAGACTTTGGCTTACCCAAATAAGTCAGACCAGCTTCCCTATCGGGATCATAAAGTCCCAAGACAGACGCTTGGGCAAAAACATCTGTGGCACCAAGACTGGCAGGATGCTCTTTATTGCCTTCAATCTTTGTTGGCCTACCCTGATTACTTTCTGCAAGAACACCCATTCCATAGCCAGCCATTGGCATGGAGGTGGCAAAAAACAAAGGCTTACCTGGAGTAACTCCATCCGGATCTTTGATATTTGGGACAATCTTCCCACCGGGTGGCCTGCATCCACTTAATCCAGCCAAAGCAAGGGAAGCACCCATTAAAGTTAAAAATCGTCTACGAGATACAGGGTCTGTCCACTCGCCAGCTTGGCGAGGAAACTCCCTTTGAAGCATTTCTTGAAAGCCTTCCCCTGCGGAAAGCTCTTCCAAACTGCGCCAGTACTGCCTGCCATCGGCATTTTCCAGCCTTTTCATGACGGCTTCGAGATCCAAGGCAGGTTTATCTTCCGTTTTTATCGATGACATGTGGAGCACTCGAGAAGACTACGGATGTCATATTTCTGCCTCAACTCCGCACCCAAGGTCGCCTGGGTATGGGGTTGACCGTTGGACTGCTTAAGATCCGAGGGCTTAAACGCCATGTTGAAAACCTGATCACGCGGGCGAAGATTCTTTTCCGGGGCCCGATGACAATCCAGGCACCATTCCATCAGCAAAGTGCCGTGCTGATACACAGCCTGCATTTCATCCACCCTTCCATGGCAACTAGCACAACCAATCCCCTTGGTCACGTGGATACTATGGTCGAAGTACACAAAATCTGAAAGCCTGTGGATTCGACTCCACTCAAGCGATTTGCCGGTTCTATAGCTTTCACGGACCGGCTCAAGCATCTTGGAACCAACCCAAATCTGGGAATGGCAATTCATGCAAGTCTTGGTAGGCGGAATATTCGCATAACTGGCATCCTCAACCGAGGTGTGACAATAACGGCAATCAATACCAAGGCCGTTCACGTGATGAGCATGACTAAATTGAATGGGCTGAGTGTATGCGGTTTCTTTTAAAGTCGCATAGGGCGATCTGGCAAACACCATCGCACCAACACCTAGCAAACTAACAGTGGTAATGACCCCAAGGATCACCGCCCAAGTCAGCACATTTGCATATTTTGGAAATACCTGGGGCATTCTTGTCCCTCTCGGTCTTCATTAAACCATCGAAACTAACGCTCCCCGGATAAGATCAAGGGATTCTCACTTGTTCTAGGAATCCGGAAAGCGAAATCTACCCTAGAGCACTTCTGGTTGCAAATATTTATTTAGCAACCACTAGCAGCAGAAAAACTCTCTAACTGCGATAATCACTCTCAGCAATTTGCAAGCCAATCAATTTACAACAAATTACTTCAAAGAAAGCCTATTTTCACTCACCAACAAAAACCGCTTAGAATTTTTTTTCTTAAAAATCAGGAAATCCACCAGGCTTATTCTTAAAGCCAAGAAAACTAAGTCTCTAAAAACATAGCTTTTTATGGATCCACTTTTTTAATTTTTTTTAAAGCTTCTTCATACTCTTGCGGGGTGTTGATATTCCTGAATGCCATCAAACTCTGCCCAGCCATTACAAATTCCTCCTCTTCCAAAATTAACACTCCACCTATTTCCGCAATGGACTGCATGCGCAGGCAATTTTTTTCAAGCATCTCCTCAAGATCCCTCAGTAAATCGACACGATAAATAGCAACCAGAGGATTACAAGTATCGAGCACCCTTGGAACCAAGGCCCTATACCCATCAAGCCTTGCTACGAGAAACCTTATGGTCGCCTCATCAAGAAACGGAACGTCACACGATACTAGAAAAACAGCATCCACTTCGGATGCCATTTTTTTTAAACCGACAACTAGCCCGGCCAAAGGCCCTTTTCCCTCGACTTCATCCCTAAGAATCTCCACATTCATAGAAACATGTGGCACTTCCTGATCTTTTGCTGCAACAATAACAACCGGCGAACAAACCTGCTGCACCGTACGAACAATCTTTTGAAGCAAAAGCTCATTTTCCCAAGGAAGGAAACCCTTGGGCCGCCCCATTCTGGAACTTTTTCCCCCACACAGAACTGCTCCACCTAATTTCATGAAGAAACCTCAAAATTAAGATCCATGCAAAAAGTAAAACTTGGACACTTGCAAGCCTTAAACCTTTAATTTGTAAAACTTTACGACAAAATCACCCATAAGCATCTGATTTTTAACAGCATTTACAAATCGCCAACAACTTTTTGCTGGTTTCATGTGGTCAAAATGCTTCAGAGCCCTATGATAATAGCTTGATTGAGATATTTATGGGAGTATTCCATGTACGCTGTATTTGAAGATGGGTCCAGGCAGTATCGTGTTTCCCAGGGTGATATTGTCAAGATTGACCTCCGTGAAACCCCTGTGGGTTCGAAGCTTGAACTTGATAAAGTTCTGCTTGTTGCAGATGGAACCAATGTAAAAATTGGCCAGCCTCTCGTAGCAGGTGCTAAAGTTGTGGCCGAGGTTCTGGGCGAAGTCAGCGAAAAGTATCGCATCCAGAAATTCCGCAGGCGAAAGAATTATCGCCGTCTGACAGGTCACAGGCAACACCACACCAGCATTAAGATTACTGCAATTCAATCTTAGTCTGTTTACTTTACTCATGACAATCAAGCCTTTTCCTGACTATCAGGGAAAGGCTTGTTTCTTTCTCCTATTGTGCGAAGCACCCAAATCAAAGTACAAATAAGTTTCTCAAGGATGGGAAACAAATGAGATTTCATGTTCATGGAGCGAACCTTCATGCTTTCTAAAAATATTTTAAATACTCTGCTGACAGCTTTTGGCTTTTTCATTGCAACAAGTTTCGGCTACGCCCAACCGGTGACAATTCCCGGCCAACCGATCCAACCAGTTTCTGTAAAGCCATCCGTTACGTCACAAAGCAAAACTACATTAGAGGAAGGAAAACTGACACCCCTTCAGAAACAATTCTTACATTCAGGGAAAAGTGGGGCCGACTGGCTGTTCAGGGTGAACACCATGAAAGGAAGATTTCTCAACGGAATTCGTCCCGCCCTAAAGGCTGAAATGGAAGAGGAAAACTTCCTGCACCAAGCTGGGGCGGCATATGCCCTTGCCAAGGCGGCCAAAACCTTCAAGGAAGAAAGATTCGCCGCCAGGGCAAGCCAATCTTTGTTGCTGCTTCTTGAAGACACCATGACAGATTCCAAGGATTCCACGATCCGTTACACCTTGCTCCCAAACCAAGTATTGGACAGACAGGCCTCCGCAGGATTAATGCTTCTGGCTATTCACGAATTACCCAACCCCCAATCCGATCTTTTGGAAGCAGGGGAACAGCTTGCAAATTACCTACGGGTACAGCTTCAAACGAATGGCGCAATAGATAAGGAAGCTGCCGCAGAGGAGATGGATTCCAAGGGTTCAGAATCAGCCATCGCGATTTGTGCGATTTTAAAAAGCAACCATCTGCGACCAGCATCTTGGAAAACTGATATTGCCTACAAGGCCATTGCAGCGCGCTGGAACGCTTGGAAAAACCAGAAGGAATTCGCCCCCACCTACTGGAGGATTGAGGCCCTCAGGCTGGCCTATTCGATTAGCCACGAAAAGGCATACGCAAACCTTTGCTTTGAACTGGCGGACAAGATGGCAACCATGCAATTTGACAGGATTGACCCCAGGAAGCCTAATTGGTTTGGGGGCCTGAAACAAGAAGTTGTACCTGGTATGAATGCTCCACCATCGATAATGACGGCCTTGCTTGCCCAGGGATTTGTTTCCGCATGCCAATGTGCACAACTGGCAGCGGATCAATCCAGGTCTGAGCGTTACCAATCCAAACTGGAACAAGCGCTTCAATTCACCCAAACGCTTCAATACACCGAAGCAAACACCTTGCATTTTTCTGACTGGTTCCGATCCAGGCTTTTGGGTGGGTTCCATCGGTCATTGCAGGATGGCGACTTAAGACTTGATTACTCTTACCATGCGGTAATGGCATGCTGTGGATATCAGGAATGCTTGGGTTCTGCCCAATAAGATATAAGTGGCCAAGGGGCTTAATCTTGCGTATACTCCCTTGATTAACGCTATCATGCACCTATTCCGTGCCTGCTGGCATGACCAGTTGGATATATTTGGTCTGATTCATGAGTGAAGAACGAGCACCTAGCCGGCGACCCCAATGTCGCAGCCTGATGGGAGTTAAAATACTCTCCACGGGTAGCTATGTCCCCGATCAGGTTATCACCAACTCGGTTCTCCAGGAACAATTTGGCTGCGATGCAGACTGGATTGTGAAGCGAACAGGGATTTTGGAAAGGCGTCATGCCTGGCCCCACCAGGCAACCAGCGATCTATGCCATGAGGCAGCTATTCGCTGCATGAACAAAGCGAATGTGAAACCAAAGGATATCGATCTTCTTGTCCTTGGGACATTCACGCCGGATATGTCGTTTCCCTCGACCGCCTGTTTGCTACAAGACCGCCTTGGTCTCACCTGTGGCGCTTTGGAAATAGAGGCGGCTTGTGCCGGTTTTATGTATGCATTTATAACGGGTGCCGCCTATGTGGCCTCCGGAGTTAGTGATTGCGCGCTGGTTGTTGGTGGCGACACAAACTCCCGAGTGCTAAATCCCAAGGATATTAAAACCTTCCCATTATTTGGTGATGGAGCTGGCGCGGTTTTATTAACCAGAGGCACACCAGATCAGGGTATCTTAAGCTTCAGCCTCGGGGCTGATGGTGGCGGTGGTGATCTTCTAAGCAGGCCTGCCTGTGGTAGTAGAATGGTTCCAACGCCCGAAAATATCTCGCAAGGGCTTCACTACTTGCACATGGATGGCAGGGCTGTGTTTCGCTGGGCTGTCGCCATACTTTGCGACACCATTCAAGATGTGCTGGCTCACAAGGGTTTCACTTCCGACCAAGTGGATCTTTACATTCCTCATCAGGCGAATATTCGAATCATCAATGCCGCCATCGATGTGCTGCATATTCCGCGCAGCAAGGTTTTCAACAATCTGGACAAATATGGCAACACATCTGGTGGTTCCATACCCATCGCATTGGATGAAGCCCTGGCCGAGAAAAGAATCCGGGAAGGAAGCCTGGTTACCATGAGTGGCTTTGGAGCAGGCCTTACCTGGGGCACAGCCCTGGTCAAGTTGTAATCATTTCATGTTCGATTTCTTCGAGCATACCGCTGACCTCGGAATTGAAGTTCAAGGAGCATCGCTTGAAGCCTTATTCGAGGAGGCTGCCAACGCCCTTTTAGGTACCATTTTGCAGCACCCTGAAAAGGTGAAGCCCACAATCACCAAGTCTTTTGAAATTCACGAGACAAACACCGAATTACTTTTGCGCGATTTTTTGAACCAACTTCTTATTCTTTTTGAAACCCAACGCCTGGTCTTTTCAGCCATCAAAATAACACTCAAGGAAAACGCACTCCTTGCACTGGCATTCGGTGAAGAGTTTGAGGCCCAAAGGCATGGAAGAAACCATGAGGTGAAAGCCATCACTTATCACGGCCTTTCCATCACCGCCACGGGGAACGGCTTCAAAGCCAGATTCATAGTCGATATTTGAGGCTATAACCATGTCTAAAACAGATTTCCAAGGCACTCTCGAGAAAGTGGACCCGTGCTGTTACAAAATTCCCAAGTCGCACAAACCGGGAATGCGGGTTGATGGAATCATTTTTGCCAATGAAACTCTGATGGCACAAGCGAGGAAGGATCAGGCTCTGGAACAGGTAGCCAATGTGGCCTGCCTGCCCGGCATTGTTGGGGCTAGTCTGGCCATGCCTGACATTCATTGGGGATATGGTTTTTGCATTGGTGGCGTTTGCGCGACCGACCCACGGCAAGGAGGAGTCGTTAGCCCGGGAGGCGTTGGTTATGATATCAATTGTGGCGTTCGCCTCGTTCGCACCGATTACCGGTCTGAAGATGTAAAACCCAGACTAAAGAATCTTGTGGAGGAGCTTTTTCGTAGAATCCCATCGGGCGTGGGGCAATCAGGCAAATTCCGTTTCCAAGGCAAAGAAATGCAGCGTCTTCTCGGCGAGGGACCTGCCTATCTTCAGGAAAGGGAACTCGCCACCGCTGCGGACATTGATCACACCGAAGCTAACGGGTATCTGGGTGGGGCAGACCCTTCAAAACTTTCCGACATCGCACTTAAACGTGGCCAGGACCAATGCGGAACCCTGGGTAGTGGAAATCATTTTCTGGAAATCCAGATCGTGGAAAGGGTCTTTGATGCCCATGCCGCAAAGGTGATGGGCCTTTTTGAAAACCAAATCGTGGTAATGATCCATAGTGGTTCTCGTGGTCTGGGTTATCAGGTATGCGATGATGCGTTGGTAAACCTGCGCAAAGCTCCTGAAAAATACGGGATTGATTTGCCAGACCGGCAACTTGCCTGCGCACCGGCGGATAGTCCTGAAGGCAGGTCTTACCTTGCAGCCATGCAGGCAGCGGCACATTTTGCATGGTGCAACAGGCAATTGCTCATGCATCAGACCCGAGAGGCTTTCGCAAGCGTGTTCGCCCAAACCTGGCAAGAAATAAAAATGTCACTGGTTTACGATGTCTGCCACAACATTGCCAAGCATGAGGAACACATGGTGAACGGGCAAACCAAAAAAGTATGGGTGCATCGTAAAGGTGCCACCCGGGCTTTTCCACCCGGGCACCCGGAAATTCCAACCACCTACAAATCGATTGGTCAGCCAGTCATTATCCCTGGCGATATGGGAAGGGCTAGCTGGGTTTTGGTGGGTCAGGAAGGAAGCATGTTGAGATCTTTTGGAACTACCTGCCACGGAGCAGGCAGATTGCTTAGCAGAACAGCGGCCATCGCATTGTCCAAGGGACGCAGGATCGACAAGGAATTGTTGGAGAAGGGTGTAATAGCAAGGGCACAAACCTGGAAGGGCCTGGCAGAAGAGCAACCGGAAGCGTATAAGGATGTGGATGAAGTGGTTTCAGTGGTGGAACAGGCGGGTCTCTCCAAAAGAGTGGCCCGCCTGCGACCGATAGGTGTGATCAAAGGCTAATTTTTATGGGCCTTATGGCAGGCACTGCATGAAGCGCCAAGCTTGGCAATAGCAGCATCAGCGTTTGCTTTGTTTTTGCTTTCCACCGCGGCTTTCAGCTTACCTGCTTCGTCGGCATAATCATTGGTCATCTTTTGCCAGGAAGCTGCATCACCTTTTGGGGGCTTGTTTTTCCCCAAAGAGACCGCAAGGGCGGTAAACTCATCCGCATCATTTTTTAAACCAGCCCAATTTGGAGATGGAGCTTTTAGTCCCTTTTGAATGGCAGGATACAAGCCACCCGCCTTGTTCAGTTTGCCCATAATCTCTTTAATGTCTGGGCCTTGCGCGAGTATTGGAATGGTGCAGCAAAACAAACCCACAGAAGCGAAAAAGCCTTTTTTTGAAAACCTCATGTTTTTACTCCTTTAACCATTCCATGTAAAAACGAAAACAGGCTGACATTTTAAACTGTCAGCCTGTTTCAAAGAAACATCAGTTTTTACTGATTACTTGTGAACGTCATGGCAAGCCTTGCAGTTAGCGGCAGCGCCAACCTTCTTGCCAGCATCCTTATCGCCAGCTACCAAAGCCTTGCTAGCAGCAACCAAAGCTTCAGTCTTGGCCTTCCAAGAAGCAGCATCGCCCTTTGGGCACTTGTTGGCTGCAAGAGCTTCGCAAAGGTCTGCGAAAGCCTTCTTGTCTGCATCGGAAGCACCCTTCTTGCTTGCTGCTTCGCAGCACTTCTTGAAGTTGCCACCTTTCATGATTTCCTTGATGGACTTGGAATCAGCAGCAGCGTTGATGCTGAAGCCAACGGCTGCCAGACACAGAGCAGCCAAAGCAAAAAACTTAACAGTTCGCATCTCAATTTCCCCTTGATACGAAACCACCTCCAGCCGCTTTCATCTCCCAACCGAAAACACCATGTTTTCATCAAAATTCAGGTAAAATCAAACAAGGCTGGATCAAAACAGTAGCAGTTCTGCCTATTTTGACTATTTCTTAATAATCGTGGTGAGACATTGTGTCAACAGAATAATTAACTATTACCATTTCTAAGGCTTTAATAGGCCCCAGCATCCACAACTTCACCACCAGACCTGGTTCCCAAATTTTTCCAAAGCTGAAAGGAAATATTCTCCCTTATGAATTTCACACTTCCATCCGCAAAGCAGGAATTGACCCCTCCGGAGTGATAACTTCTGGATGCGTGATGCGCTCGAACAAAACTGCCATCCACACAGTCTGTTTTTTTACTGTTGATTTCCATGGTATGGCTATAAACGGTTAGAGGATTCACACCACTACGATAGTATTGCAAACCAGGGTAATTGATTGCAGTGGTGGTCCCGCAGTTTCCGGTTGCGGGGTAATCCAAAGTGGTTGCCAATGAGGCAATATTTAAAACATGGGTTGGGTGGGGTGGATTGGTGGTTGAAGCAAGCATGGATCTTCGAATTTCACTAAACATTACCGTATTACTTGTGCCATCAGTTACATCATTAATACCTACCTTGGTGGTTACTACTCCACCGCCAGCGTTTGGTTGGCCTGCAGTTACTTGAACATTGAAGATCCCAACTCGAAGGGAGTCCGTTTCCCGATGCTGCGGAGTATTTCCAATACTTCCAAAATAATTACACCTTCCCGCATTCGCAACTCTTTCGCCCGAAGGATCTGATGGGCACAAGAAGGCCTTCACATCCTGAGTTCTTGCTGTCGCATGGTTTGCGGGTGCAGGTGCGTTATTTTGATTAACATCGTAATTGAAATTAAACAGAGCATAAAGATTCCCACCTTCCAGATACGGGAGTATTACGGCTTGAAGGGATGGACGACTTGTTCCATTATCTGTGACCGGTGGTGGCCCCTGCCCGGGAGGTAACTGCTGAAAAGTAGATTCGTAATTATGACAAGCCAAACCAATTTGTTTTAAATTATTTTGGCAGCTCATCCTTGCAGCAGCTTCGCGGACTTTCTGCACCGCTGGCAACAACAGACCAATCAATATTGCGATAATTGCAATCACCACAAGAAGTTCAATAAGGGTGAAACCCTTTTTTAACCTTTTCATAACCGGCCTACTTTCAGTGAATTATGAAATAAATGAAATCATATTTATGATAAGCTAAATGGTTACCACCGTAAAGAACACCCTGTGCTTATGAAACCTGAAGAACTACTGAAAAGCCTGGCTAAAAAAGAGGGGTTTGACCTTGCTGGCATAGCCATTGCCACGGACGCAGATGGCTTCAGCCACCTCCAGGATTGGCTGGACAGCGGCTTACACGGCCAGATGGAATACATGGCTGAATATAGAACAGCCTACCAACACCCGAATTCCATTCTTAAAGATGTAAAAAGCATTTTGATGGTGGCTTACAATTACAAGACCGAACTCCCTACCCCCGAAAAACCTAACATGGCCCGTGTAGCAAGATATGCCCAAGGCACGGATTACCACTTAATCCTTTGGAACAAGTTGAACAACGTTCTAAAAAACTTCAGGATTGAACATGCTTCGGTAAATGGTCGTGGCGTGGTGGACACAACCCCTCTTTTGGAAAGGGATTTTGCCAGAAGAGCAGGATTAGGCTGGATTGGCAAAAATACCATGCTGATTCACAAAAAGCTTGGAAGCTTTATACTGCTTGGTGCCCTGCTTCTTGATATGGAACTTGAACCAGATCTTCCTTCCCTAACCAGCCATTGCGGTACTTGCACCGCCTGCCTGGACGCCTGCCCAACCCAGGCTTTTATCAGCCCAAAGAAGCTAGATGCCAGGAAATGTATCAGCTACCTGACGATAGAACACAAAACGGACATCCCGGAAAACCTTCGCGAAGGAATTCAAGACTGGATTCAAGGTTGCGATATTTGCCAGGACGTTTGTCCTTGGAACAGGAAAACTCCGGATGGGGAGGATTGGAAAAATTATTTCAACCCTGGGCAGGCATTTCTAGACCCATTGGAAGTATTAAGTCTTACGCAGGAAGAATTTCGCCTGCGCTTCAAAAAAACGGCGTTGTGGCGGCCGCGCATGAACCGGGTATTCCGCAATGCCTGCATAGTTTTGGGAAATATCGGCAATGAAAGCCATCTTAAAACGCTAGAGGGGCTCTCGGAAAACCCGGAACCCCTCATTGCAAATGCAGCCTTATGGGCTCTTGCCCAAATCAAAAAAAAAATCAGCGGGAAACAGGAAGATCAATCTTGTTCTCCCCAGCTTTAATGGTCGTGTTAAAAGTCGTTGTCGAAGCCTTGGAATAAACCTCTGGCAACATATTCGGACCAGGCTTGCCATCTTCCAGATAACGCGGATTACGCTTGATCACTGTGATGACATATTCCCCCTCTGGAACACCATCAAATGCTGTGTAAGTTGTCATTTTGGCATTGCCCAGAGAATCTGTCAGGCCATCGGCAACCTTGGTTGGTTTTGGCCCTTGAGCTTTATGTGGAGGGAAAATCGCCACTTCGGCCTCAGGAACAGGCTTACCATTCTGGGTAACTTTAACTGTGGTGGGAAACACTTGTTTTCGTTTTCCGGTGGCCACGCCAGTTTCATCGGATTCCGGTAAACGCAAAGCATCATCAAGGATTCCGTCCAGCAGCAAATTGGCAACCACTGGGCCATCCTTCTTCATGGTTACCCATGCGACATGATCAAATTCGCCATAAACGGGGCCACGCAACTTGCTGGCTCCACCCGTGGTGGAAAGGCTGTAATAACGCATGCCATTTCGAACAAACTTCTGGTAGTGATGCACATGACCCGCAAATACAGTGTAGTTTTTACCCTTAAGCAAATTCTCCACATCCAACCAGCCATTTTTATCCAACGTATTATCATTCCACAGCGGCTTGTGAAGGAAAACCATGATCCACTTGGCGCCAGAATTTTCTTCGACAGCCTTTTTGATCATTTCTAATTGATCCTTCCCAAACCGATGGGGCCTGTCCTTGGTGGTGCTTTCCGATGAATCATCTGAATTCAAGCAAAGGAACAATACATTCCTGTAAAGGAAATGGAAATAAGGAGCACGAAATTTGTCCTTGAACAATTTTTCCTGACCAGGGTTACTGACATCATGGTTGCCGGGAATATAAAAGAAGGGCATCTGAAGACGGTTCACATAAGAGTTGAACTCGTTCCATTCAGCTTCCACTTTGTCTTGTTTGTCTGAATAACCCTCGATTAAATCGCCCACCGACATGACGAATTCTGGTTGCAGCAAATTCAACTGCTGCATGGCTTGCGAAAAAATCTTCGGGCGATGACCACCTGTGCGATCACTAACCACAGCAAAACGAAATTCATCGGGGTCATTGTTGACTTTAAGATTGGTCCATGGGTTTTTATCACCCACTTGAATCTGCAATCCTTTTTCCTTCGTGGGCTTATCGGAAAACGCCAAGGCACCCAACAGAACAAAACCCACAAGTCCCAAAACCAAAAACTTCCTCATGCTCATCCCCTTTTAATGCATTCTTGTTTAAACAATTTCTTTCAAGTTGCGATACTTTTCAAGCAAAAACACCGCTGTTAAATGCATTAATTCACCCTTTAAAATGAATCGCACATGTTTTTGTATCCTTCAAGCACACCAAATAAACGGCATAAACCGATCAACCGTTAATCGAAGATCATTTTGTGCAGCCAACTTTGATCACCTGGAATTGCTAGTTTTCCATGTTTTGAGATCATGGGGATTGTTGCAATCTGTTAACTATTTGCCTTTGGAAAATAAACATGGCGCGAAGAAAATTGGATGGGTTAATTGTGGTAATTACCGGGGCCTCCCAGGGAATTGGAAGGGCCCTAGCCTTGGAATCCCTTAAAAAGGGAATGAAGGTAGTAGCTGCAGCCAGAAGCGCAGACCTTCTCTACGATTTGGCCGCCGAAGCAAAACCCATCGGGCAAGGTGCTTTGGCAACCGTGGTGGGTGATATCACAAAACCCGAGGGCAGAAAAGCAATCCTTGAAGGGGCTGTTCAAAATTTTGGCGGGGTGGACATTCTTGTAAACAATGCTGGTGTTGGCGCCACAGGCCATTTTGCCGAGGGTTCTGAGGACCGCTTACGCAAAATCATGGAAGTGAACTATTTTGCCCTGGCAGAGATCACCCGGATTTTCATTCCGGAACTTAAAAAAACCAAAAATGCGGCCATTGTGAATATTTCCTCCATCGCAGGGAAACGGGGAATCCCCGCCAGGAGTGATTATTCCGCAAGTAAATTTGCCGTACAGGGTTTCAGCAATGCCCTTAGGCCGGAACTTGCCAAAGATAATATTGATGTTTTGGTGATTTGCCCGGGTTTGACCCAGACAAACTTTTCCAAAAACATGATTGAGCAAAAAGCCAAACTTCAAATGGATCACTTGCGTGGCATGACCAGCGAGGAAGTTGCCATGCACACGCTGCGCAGTATGGAAACCGGCAGGCAGGAAGTATGCCTTACCAGGGATGGCAGATTGATGGCGTTTGTTAGCAGATTTTTCCCAAGGCTTGCAGACCGAATCGCGAAAAAACGAGTGATTGCATTGTTCCGCGAAGAGATTGCCGAGCGTCAGAAACGCCGGCAGGAACTGCTATCCCAAAATGTTCAGCACGCCTGAAAGGATTCCCGGCTTGCTTCTGTGGCAAAAATGGCTAAATTGGCCTCAGATGCTGGAGTGGCGGAATCGGCAGACGCATCGGACTTAAACTATTGAGCACCGGGCTGGGAAACCTCCCGTGTGAATTCAGTCGAAGTCGGGGAAACCGAATCTTGAAGAAGACGGCAATCCCGAGCCAAGCATGGGTAATCCATGAAGGTGTAGAGACTTGGTGGCTGAGACCTAAAGCATTTTGCCAAGGTCAAGGGAAAGTCCAGACCACAAACCGTTTAGGCGGGTGGCGTAAGTCATAGTGGTATGAAAATCCGAAGGGGTGAAAACTCCGTGAGGGTTCAAGTCCCTCCTCCAGCATCTTTTTTAAGGAATAACCATGCAGTCCTATGACCAGGATGGCGTACGCTTCCAAATCCCACCCAACTGGTCCCTTGAAAAAGAAGAAATCGACGAAGGCTGGTCTGTTTCTGTGCAAAGCCCTGGAACAGCGTTTCTTTACATAGTCTTTGATTCCAACTTACCGGATCCGGACGAGCTTGCTTCAGCAACATTGGAAGCCTTGAAAAAAGATTATCCAGAACTGGAAGCCGAAGAAGCGTTGGAAAATATTTCAGGCCAGGCGGCAGTGGGGCATAACCTGCAGTTCTTCAGCTTTGATTTGGCTATAGAATGCAAAACCCGATGCCTGTACAGCCCCGAGGGTACAATTCTTTTGTTGCTTCAGAAAAGCGACGAGGATGAAAAAAAATACGGGCCTGCGTTGCAGGCCCTGTGGAAATCCATCCAAATTGATATGGAGTAGTCTTACTTTCCTGATAGCCTGGAAAGCCCGGCATCATATCCCAACAGCAAGTTGTAAAACGAAGTGTAAAAAGGATAGTCACCCTCAACCGCCGGTGCGAATTTAAGACCGTTACTGGTCATATGATCCACCAATGCGCCCACAGTGGCTCCTTTGGCAGCCCATCTGCCATTCAAATAATTCACAGAATTGGGTTCGGAAAGATTCTTAAGACCTTCCTCGAGATTATTAGCAAAACGCTTGGATTGAATATACTCCCCAGGAGAAAGGTCCCCTGCCATGCGCTTGATAAGATCGCTCAAATCCTCGATGGCATTTTTCATTTTCTTGTAAGTGTTGGGCTCAAGACTGCCGGAAGCTGCCTGACGAACCGCTTCTGGAGCGATCTTGTTAATATTTTCCCTGGGCTCACGGAATTCAGGCCCCCTGAGAACCATGGGCCACTGCAAATCGCCATTTTTAAAGATTCCCACACTGCCTGCAGCGGTGGAAGTGGTCATGTTTAAATGGCGCAAAATTTCTTCGGAAATAGGTATGGAAGGTCCCTTTACCAAAGTTGTGGTCTGGGTTTGAACAATGGCTGACATAATCAAATTTAAAGCTTTACCCGACCAAATATCCCCGTTAGCGGGTTGGTTTCTGGCAAGCCTTAGAGCTTCCTGACGATCCTTTTCATCGAGTTCAGCCCTTGTGGGGGTATTAGCCTTTTCATACATGGCTTCGTCAAATTTAGCACGCCTAACAGCCACCTTCGCTTCTTCAACCTGTTGTTGTGCCAAACGGGATTGCTGGTTCGTGAAGTACCACTGGGCATTGGAATTAGTGAGGGATGACAACCCTTGCAGGTAGCTACCCATGCCACCGCCACCACCGCCGCCACCATAACCCCAACCACCGCCCCAACCTCCACCGCCGTAACCACCACCGCCACCACCTGTAAACTGCTGGTAAGTATTCACAACCGGTTGTGCAACTCTAGGTGGAGGTGGGGCATTAGCCTGACCACCAGCACCCTGAAATTGTGCATGAGCCACACCTTGAGCAAGGCCCATCAACCCCAGGAAAGCTGCACCCATCATCGATTGATTCTTGAATATGTTTGCCATGTTTCACCTCAAATTCCGGTACAAACCAACCTGGGAAATTAATCTATGGACCGCGGGGGTAGCTTTCCTTTAGGAACAAGCTTTTTCCATTGTTCCACGGCAACCTTTCGCTTTTCTGCAGATGCTGTGGGATCAAATTGAATTGATCTTCCTTTAGGAACAAGTCTGTAAAGATGCCAGTGTGCAAGGCCACGAATACCAGTTCTGTCACTTTCAAGATAATCAATAAGGGCTTCGAATGTTTCAGGTTGCCTTAATTCGTCATCGCTGAATGAATGAAGCAGGTCCACGAAAATCTCGGCCTGTTTTGCGCTATATTGGCGCCCGGACATCATGAATTGATGAAGCTTTTTATCCTGACCAGGTTTTCTACCAACCCAGTGCCTTAAACCAATAATTGTATTATCAATAAGATCCTGATGCTTTGTCTCACCCAAAACCTTGTAAAGCAGCCCCAACTGATCTGTGGCTAACATCACATTCACTGCGACAAATCTGGCATTGATATCATCAGACATGGCTAATGATTCAAGTACCTGATCCAATGGTTTCCCGTTGAAGAAATCATCGCGTATCTTCAGAGTTGCTTGAAGTCTGGCACGAATTTCCGGTTTGGTAATGTCAGGTGGAAGAGTCCAATCTGGTAACTTTTCCAGTTTGGTTTTTTCAGGCAGCGTTCCTGCCTGGCTGTTCCAAGACAACATCGCAGGGCCGGGAGGAGCTGACATACGATGGGTTACACCTTCATCGGTAACCTCGGAAGAACCCTTAAGCTGAACAAAAATCAGGTCATAAACAGGGTTCACATTTTCCTTTGCCTTGGCATTGAAATGAGTGCCCTTTGGCCAACGGCCGATGATTTCAATCGTACAAGTGGAACCCGGTTCATTCAGCTTCAACTCGCTAAAATCATCGTCTTCATCTTGGAGGCGAACATGACAGTTGGCGGGGCCTTCTTTCCTGCCGTTGGTAATTTCAATGCGTCCCCTTTCAAAAGAAAGGTGAAAATCAGCCTCACCGGGTTTACCTGCTGCCAGACGAACCGCGGTTTCCCTGATGGGCAAAGGAGATGTTCCTGCAATGTCCCCACGAAATGTGACCTTGATGGAACCATCCAAAGATTCAATTTGGGTGCCAGTTCCAGAGAGTATAAGGTCGCCTACATTCAGTTCTTCGTTATGAGCCACTGTTTTCCAAGTGTTGGTGCCGGCTTCCTGACGAAGCAGCGATCCATCCTTGCTAAGGCACCTGGCAACAGGCACTTTGGTTGCTTGCTGATCCACTACAACAGGGCGTTTTCTGCGGAATAATTGTCCCAATCGGTCAGCACCCGATGAATACATCACACCCAAGCCCATGCTGGCCATCAAGGCAAGTATGGCAACACTCCGATATCGGCTGACAAAACCTGAACCAAAAATCGAAGACCTCATGTTAATCCTCACAAACAGCCGCCTTATATTTATTTTACACCCACAAAACTCTAACCGAGTTAGTTATTTAGCGTGAATCACCTCAAGAGGCAGGTCAAGGGTTGCTATTTTGCCGCTGATGGTGTCAGTGGCTTTTAACTTAAGGGTGAACTTTCCAGACCTGTTCAAAGCAACATAAAATTGAACTGGAAAAACGCTAGTTTCAGCGGGAACATCTTTATTAACTTCAGCAACAGGCGTTTTCGTTACAGTCTTTTTGCCGTTCGAGTCAAAGATTTCCAGGGAGATTTTAAGATTTGGCTGTTTCGAAGCTCCCCTTTGGAAACCAACAACACCAAAGTTCAACCAGAGGGACTCGCCAGTTGCAAACACAGATGTCGGGACAGTTCCAGCCTGGTCAGCAGTAGTTCGAACCTGAACAATCCCAAGGTCACCTTTAACAAGCTCAAAATCCTTGGAGAATGTTGCTGTGGCGTTGGACTTCTTATCTTTTGCGGTAACCTTCACGGTGTAGGTGCCCACTGGTTGATCAGGCCCAATATTCAATTGAGTGAAGCCCGGCAGAATTCCACCACCCAATGAATCGATGGCTTCAATATTCTTGGCCTCGTGTTTGAATTCCAAACGGCCCTTAAAGTTTACCTCGGTAAGCAGTGAGTAATTAACCTTGCCTTCATCATCCGCTTTAACGCCTTTAATATCGAAGGCCAGATAGAACGAGTCGCCATGTATGAATTTCGCCTCTGCGCGCGGCAGGCCGGGCACGCCATGAAGCAGCCTCACATTTTCCAGTGAAAGCTTTTCTGATTGATCAGGAACCAAAGCTAACAAACAGGCCAGGCCGATCGTATAACTCCACATGCTAAATCTCCCACAGACAAATCAAAAGGATTGGGTATTCTCTATTAAAGCTAACCTCTAACCGCCAGATTCTCTAGGCCAATTAACCTCCCATGGCGGTATTTTTCATATTCTTCCCGCCAAGTCAGAAATAACCGCCAAAGCTTCACATTTTCAGATTCCACTTTTGGCAATTACCTCAAAGGATTCCCGCGCCGCGACTATGGTTTTTTCGATGATACTTTCATCGTGCTGTATCGAGTGAAAAGCAGCTTCAAATTGACTGCAAGGCAGATACACTCCGCGGTCCATCATTTCCCAGAAAAACCTTGAAAACCGCTTTGTATCCGCATTTTTTGCAGTGTCATAATCAACCACTGGTGAAGATGTGAAGAAGAATGTCCACATACTTCCCACCCGATTGATAACATGGGGAATTCTGGCAGTTTTTGCCGCCTGCGATAATCCTGCCTCCAGCTTGGCTCCCGTGGCATCCAGTAGTTTGTAGGGTGGATTCTTTTTCAACTCTTCCAAGGTGGCCAAACCTGCTGCCATTGCCAACGGATTACCCGAGAGTGTGCCAGCTTGGTAAACTGGCCCACTTGGCATGACTTTACTCATGATTTCTTTTTTGCCACCATAAGCCCCGACAGGCAATCCTCCACCCACAATCTTACCGAGTGCTGTCAGATCGGGTTCTATCCCAAGAAGTTCCTGTGCTCCGCCCATTGCCAGGCGAAATCCCGTCATCACCTCATCCAGAATCAAAACGGAACCATTCTTGCTAGTAAGGCTGCGAAGTTCCTGCAGGAATTCTTTGGACGGCGGAATAAGCCCCATATTGCCCACCACCGGTTCAAGAATCACGCAGGCAATCTTGTCCGGATGCTGGGCAAAGGCAGCCTTGAGGCCTTCAACATCGTTGTACTTCAAAACAAGCGTATCTTGGGTGCAGCCTTTTGGAACACCTGGACTGCTAGGCACACCCAAGGTGGTTGCAGCAGAACCAGCTTGAACCAAAAGGCTGTCCACATGACCGTGGTAGCAGCCAGCAAACTTGATAATGATATCCCTGCCGGTATAGCCACGGGCCAGGCGGATGGCACTCATGGTGGCTTCGGTGCCGGAATTAACCATGCGAACCATTTCCATGGAAGGAACCATGGAAACAATTAGCTCCGCCATGCGGGATTCCATTTCCGTGGGAGCGCCAAAACTGGTGCCCCGCTTTGCAACATCGGAAATGGCCTCCACCACCTTGGGATGCGCATGCCCAAGAATCATCGGCCCCCAGGATCCGATATAGTCTATGTACCTGTTTCCATCGATGTCATAAAGATATGGGCCCTCTGCATGGTCGATAAAAATGGGTGTCCCACCAACCCCACCAAAAGCCCGTGCGGGACTGTTCACCCCTCCGGGAATCAAGCCCTTGGCCTTTTCAAAAGCCGCCTTGCTCTTATTTCTTTGCATCATTTTCTTTTCCATCTGGTTTCGTAGCCTCTGTCAGTTCGTTATCCAATTTGCCAGCCAGCGCAGCAGCTTCATCCAATAGTTTTTTAAGACCGGCCTGATCCTCGTAAATCACCACCACATTCCGGCAGGCAAATCTTGAATCCAAAATAGAAACGGGGTTTTTCGCAGACTGAATAGCCTTACCAATCAAATCATTGCGGGTGGCTTCTGGGTCCCCCCTGATCAATCCAGCAAGATCCTTGATTTTCCTGCAACAAAGCAAATGGGGCAGGCGCAGGTTCCGGTCAAAAATACAATTCCTGTCGGTATCTTTCTCAAGCTTTTCTTTTGCAGCCTTGTAGCGGGAAAGAGCAAGTGCCAAATCCCCAAACTGTTCCGTCCGGAAGGCCAGAAAGACAGGGCTTAGATCTTTTTCCAGTTCCGGTTCCTTACGGTTATCACGGATGGCTTTCAAAATTGTGCGCCATTCATTCTCAAAGGTATCCAGGTAATTCATAAATTGGACACGATTATTCGCAAGGGCAGCCCAGCGCGTTTTCGGATATTCCCTGCCGATGGCAGACCAAGCCTGCATGGACTCCGCCAAATCTCCCGCTGCTTCCAACTCAATAGCCTTGAAAGCTTTACCTTCCACCTCTTCCTGCACTCCAAATTTGTAACCCTTTGCGGTCTGTTTCAAATACTTACGCAGTAAATCTTCCCCATACTCCACATCAATGGAGTCGGTCCATTGCCTCATTTGTTTACCTTCGGAACCATCGATACCGGGATAATATTGTGCAAACAGTGCAAGCGGGCCTTCACGGGCCTCATCTTTCTTTCCCTGATCCATCAGGGATTTTGCCTGTTTGAACAATTTTTCAGCCGTGGGTGGCCTGATGAATATCTCATACATGAGGTATGAGAACGCCCCTACCAAAAGGAGACATGCCATCAGCACAAACCATCCGGAGCGGAACCAGGGAACAACCGTCTTGTTTTTGGAAAATTTGGCAAGAAGCTTTCTGGCCTTTCGCCTCTCGGCGGTTTTGGTCATGTAGCCATCGCCTACCTGACTTTTGGCAAGATCTTCTCCAACGCTAGCCTGCGTGGAAACTTTTTGCCGAATCTCATCCAGAATGCTGGATACCGTATAGGCGCTGTGTGGCCGCTGATCGGCCTTTTTTTCCAACAAATGCAGCACCAAAGTGTCCATCCATTTGGGAATATCCATTTCGATTCTTGATGGTTTTTCCGGCTTGGTCTGAACATGGTGAAGAAATAGTTCCATGGCATTGTCGCCACGAAAAGGTCTTCGGCCCGTAAGTAACTCAAAAAGAACCACCCCCAGAGAATACAAGTCGGATTTGTGGGAAATATCCCTTTCACCCTTGCATTGCTCAGGCGACATATAAGCGGCAGTTCCAATTGCAGTGTTCGCCGAGGTAAGCATGGTTCCTTCCAGATCCTTGGCAATGCCAAAGTCTGTAAGTTTCAAAACTCCCTGCTTGTTGATCATCAGGTTGGAAAGCTTCAGATCACGGTGAACAACCCCATTATCATGGGCGTGCTGCAAAGCAGCACAAATCTGCTTTCCGATTTCAACCACCTCGTCCCAGGCAAGCCTGCCCCTGCGCTGAAGAATCTTTTCAAGAGTCTCCCCCTCGATAAGTTCCATGGCGTAGTAGCGCATGTTATTAAATTTGCCTATTCCAAACAGGCGGACGATATTTGGCTGATTGAGATGCTTTAATATTTCCGCTTCACGCTCGAACCTCGCAACCAATGAAGAATTGGCGCTGCTGCTAACCCCGGGGGACATGATTTTAATGGCGACCCGGGCATTGTTTTTCAGGTACTTTGCCTGATAGACAGCACCCATGGCGCCGGTGCCGAGTTCTTTCTCTATGAGGAATGGACCAAACTCTTTTCCAACCATCATGGGAGAACCTCGGGCAGGAAGTGGAAGGTCATCCTTTCAGCCATGCAGCCACACGGATTGCATGGTAGGTAAGAAGGATCGAGGCCCCGGCACGTTTCATGCCAAGCAGGGTTTCCAGAACAATTCGGCGTTCGTCCACCCAGCCTTTTTGCGCGGCCGCCTTGATCATGGCGTATTCGCCACTAACGCAATAAGCAGCCACTGGAACCTGAAAATGATCCTTGATTTGCCGGATGATATCCATGTAAGCCATGGCTGGCTTCACCATCACAATATCAGCCCCCTCGGCTATATCCAAGGAAACTTCCCGGAGTGCTTCGATGGAATTAGCACCATCCATCTGATAGGTGGTACGGTCACCAAACTTGGGAGGTGATTCTGCGGCATCACGAAACGGCCCATAGTAAGCCGATGCGTACTTGGCGGAATAGCTCATAATGGGCATGTGGCTGAATCCAGCCCCATCCAAGCCTTTGCGTATCGCACCCACCATGCCATCCAGCATTCCGGAGGGAGCAACCATGTCCGCACCAGACTGCGCATGAACCACACACTGTCTGGCAAGCAATGGAAGAGTGGCGTCGCCATCCAAATCAAGCTTGCCAGTCTTTTCATTTAAAATTCCACAATGCCCATGATCGGTATACTCGCAAAAGCATTCATCGGTGATCAGGTAAGGCTTATCTCCATGCTTTTTGCGAATCGCGCGAATCGCCTGGGGAACAATCCCATTTTCTTCCAATGCACTCGAGCCTGTTGCATCTTTATGGGAAGGTATTCCAAACAAAAGGAAGGAATGAACACCTACATCCAGGGCCTTACCCACTTCATCAACCACGGTGTCAGGGCTAAGCTGATACACCTCCGGCATGGAGGAAACCTCCTTGCGGATATTCGAGCCTTCACGAACAAAGAGGGGGTAAACCAAATCTTGAGCCCGAAGGTAGTTCTCCTGAACCATCTGGCGAAGAATCGGGTGATGACGCAACCTTCTAGGCCTGCTATTGGGATAACCTGGCTGATTCATCATGGGTACCCTCCAAGGCTGGATGGTTAGCTGGCATACACTGCATTGGCAGCGCCCACTGCTGCCCCGGGTTTTACCGCAACACCCTGGTTCACCAGCGCCTGCTCAAGGGCAGCAAGTGCCAGCAGCACGACGGCAGGCTTGCTATTGTAACCCATTAACCCGATACGCCATACCTTGCCTTTAAAATCACCAAGACCGCCACCTATCTCGATGCCAAACTTCTCCAGAAGAAACTTACGACCTTTCAGGTCATCCACGCCTTCTGGAATTCGCACAGCGTTTAACTGTGGCAACTGACCACTCGGCTCGGCAGTATACTTCAAGCCTAAAGCCTCCAATCCCGCCTTCAACGCAAGATGGTTCTTATGATGCCTTTCCCAACGCTTTTCAAGACCCTCCTCAAGAACCAGCCGAAGGCCTTCGTGAATGGCAAAAACCATGCTGATCGGGCCTGTATGGTGATAGACACGATCTTGGCCCCAGTAACTCATGACTGTGGTCATATCCAAGTACCAGCTTTGCACCTTGCCTTTACGATTTTTAATCACTTCCACAGCTCTGTCACTGAATGTCACAGGAGACAACCCCGGCGGGCAGCCAAGGCCTTTTTGCGAGCAACTGTAAACAGCATCCAGGCCCCAGGCATCGACTTCCAATTCCACGCAAGCCAGAGAAGTCACGGCGTCCACCACTATCAGCGCCCCATGTTCATGGCAAAGGTCGGCTATCTCTTTCATGTTTCCCTGAAGCGCGCCTGTGCTGGTTTCCGCATGAACAATTCCCAACACCTTGGGCTTTACCCGAACCAGAACTTCACGAATCTGTTCCAGAGAAAAAGTCTTACCCCATGGCGCCTCAATCACCGTCACCTGCGCACCAGTGCGGCCTGCAACATCAATCATTCTCTGGCCAAAGAAACCCTTGGCACAAACCACAACTTTGTCACCCGGCTCCAGCAGGTTCACCAAGCAGGTTTCCATACCCGCCATGCCTGTGGCGCTGACAGGGAACGTAACCTTGTTTTTGGTCTTATAAACCATGCGCAGCATTTCCTGCACCTGTCCCATAATGGACAGAAACTCTGGATCGAGATGCCCCAGAAGAGGGTTAACCATGGCGCGCAAAACACCCGGATGGGCATCACTGGGGCCTGGGCCAAGCAGGAGTCGTGGAGAGGGTTGCAAAGGTGCTGGAATAGACATTTTAAAACACTTTCGTTGCGAGAGTCTAACTATCAAAACTGGGGATTCAACAACTTGGACCTTTCCACCACCAGCGAGCTGATTTCTCGAAAGGCGGGGTGATCCGCAGTACCCATCAGTTCAAAGACACATGCCTCCACCGTGGTAAGTATTGCCCCGGCATTTTCCATTCGGCGCAAAGCCACCTCGGTATCATTAACATATCGGCTGGACACCCCATCGACAGGCACAAACACATGAAAACCCCTGTTCAGCAAGTCCAGAACTGTCTGTTGAACACAAATATGGGTTTCAATACCCACCACAATGACCTTGATTCGGGCATCCGCCTCCAACTTTTCTAATACCAGACCCTCTCGAACCGCCGAAAAAGCTTTCTTTTCACCAAAGTGTTCAAACATCGATCGAATTGGCTCCACCGTATGCCCCAACCCCTTGGGGTATTGTTCCACGGCAAGGGCCGGTACTGCCAGCATTTTTGAAACTTTTATCAGAAATTCAATGTTGCGAACCAGGTCCTGATTTTGATGGATTTTAGGAACAAGTTTCTCCTGCACATCCACCACCAAAAGCGCGGTATCCCCAATACTCATGAAATGCTGATGACTCATGGCGCCCCCATACCCCTCTTGGTTCTTTACTCGTGAAATTTCAAAAAGAAGTACTCCAGCCACCAGATTAGCAGGGATAATCCACGGTCCGAAACATCGCGGGAAGGATCAAATTCAGACAGTGCTATTCCCACCAGATTTTCCATTGGAATCAATTCAAATATCCGAAGCATCTGCGCTGGTGACAACCCCATAGGTACTGGCCTGCCAGTGGCTGCAAAGTAAGCCGAGTCCATTACATCACAATCAATGTCCAGAAAAACTTTGCCTTGAAGATGTTTCTGAATTTTCTTAAGGGAACCCGCCTCATCCTTGATAAAGTCCATGGCGCTGACAGTACCAGCAAAGACTTTTTCAATCGCCTTGGGGGGTATCAACAAATCCCGGTGCCCCACATTAAACACTCTGGGCAACGGCTTTCTGGAGTGTAAAAGAAAGTTGCCATGCGAGGGAGTATCCAGCGTGTCAGCAAAATGATGCATATCAAGATGGGCATCCAACTGCAAAACCGTCACGCTGGCGGAATCTATCTCCTCGTAGACAGGCAAGACCCCGAGATGGTTTCCGGACAACCAAATGAAGCGATCCCCACCCTTCAAGACACGGCGGATGGCCTGACTTCCCCGCTCCCGCCAACGCTTCAAGGAGGATAAGTTATCCATGGGCAATTCGCGGAGGCGAACCTGATCACGCCATGCCAGCGCCCTTGTTTCGGCAGTTTCGGCATAAGAATCACGCAGCATTGTTCTAATTTCGTCCGCCAGAAGCTTACTACCTTCCGCGGCACCAGAATTCCCAAACAGATCAAATGGAAATACGACGACTTTGGTTGCCACCCTGAACCCTCTGGTTTTTCCGTTTCCCTTAGCCCTGATTTCTTTTTACCATTTCCCTGTCTTCTCTCAATGCCATGAATGCGATTAGGAGTTATTCCCGTCATGAGTCAGGTCTTTTTTCTTGCCTCCAACGCCGTGGTAACCGGAAATGTTATTTTGGGGGCCAACGCAAACCTTTGGTTTCATGTGGTGGTTCGAGGCGATGTTGCACCGATTCGGATAGGCGCCAACACCAACATCCAGGATTCCAGCGTGGTCCACTGCGAACATGGCGAGGAACAAATCATCGAGGAAAACATAGTGGTGGGTCATCGCGCCCTGCTGCATGGAAAACGAGTGGGCATGGGAACCTTGGTGGGAATGGGGGCGATTCTCCTTTCCGGAAGCAGGATTGGCGAGGAATGCATCATCGCTGCCGGCACTGTGGTAAAGCAGCACGCAGTCATACCTCCAAGGTCGTTAGTGGCGGGAGTTCCGGGCAAAATCATCCGTGAGGTAACGGAAGCCGATCTTAAAACCACTCGGGATATCATGGAGCGTTATGTAAAATTAGCACAAGCCTATGTGCGGGGTGAGTACCTATCCGCCGTTGGAACTTTCCCAATGCTGGCCATCCCACTAGCTACCTTTGCCCGATAGAATGAAAACCATCGAGGTTTTCATGAGCCAAGAGGCAACTTCATTACAGCAGAAAATAGCCCGCCTGATCACGCAGAAAGGTTGGAATCAGGAGGATTTCGCCCGCATTTCTCGCCTTAACAGGCACACTGTGCGGAAAATCGTTCTCTGCAAGGAATTCAAGCTGCGAAACTCCACCTTGGAATCCTGTGCAAGGGCTTTCGGCCTTACACCGGATCAATTAACGCACTCTCCGCTGGAACTTTTGCTTTCCAAGCTGGATACGAATCAAACACCGGTGCAGCAACAGCGCTACCGAAGACTTTTAGAAGGCATTACCAGGGAAGAACTGAAAAGCTGGATGGAAAAATACCCTGACCGGGCACGCATGCTGGACTCCGCTGCAATTGATGAGATATTGTCATTCCAGAAAAACCCATCCTTCAACCAAGGCAACCTTGAAACTTTGATTCTGCGACTTGAACGCAAGGGACGCATTCTGGAAAAGGTTCGCCATTTGAACCACCCGCGCCACCTGGAAGTATTGGAACACTTGCTGGACACCATGCATGCTGCCAAAAACACGGGGCAAACATCATGAGTGATTCCGCAAATGCTCCCAGCGGCGCCTTTGTATCCTTAAGGCACCCAAATTATCGCTATTATTTCTTTGCACAGCTACTTTCCCTAACAGGCTCATGGACGCAAACAACAGCACTTATGTGGCTTGCTTACAGCGCCGAGAACTACTCCAGTTGGCCATCTATGATCGCAGCTTTGCAGGTATTGCCAGGGACTTTTTTGGGGCCCTGGGGTGGAAATCTGGCGGACCGACTCCCAAGAAAAAAACTTATCATTTTCACCCAATGCATGTTTTTCCTACAAAGTATCGGTCTTCTGGCCGCCTCCTTCGTTGGGCAAACCGCGCCATGGATTCTCATGCTTTTCTCCCTTTTATGGGGAGTGATTAATGCCTTGGATTTACCCGCAAGACTGGCATTTCTGGTGGAAATGGTGGGCAAAAAAGACCTTTTCAATGCTGTGGCTTTGAATTCACTCCAATTCAATCTGGCAAGGCTGATGGGCCCCGCTATCGGCGCTTATTTGCTAACTTGGTATGGCCCCACCTGGTGTTTCGCAGTCAATGCCAGTAGTTATCTCATCTTGCTACTGGCACTCTTTGCCATGCATCCCTCCGCAATGTTTCTCGAGAAACCCCCGGAGGTGAAACCCGGACTTCTCGATGGGTTGCGCTATCTTCTGGGAAAACCGGATTTGATTCTTATCATCGGTACCGCAGGGGGCATGGCAGTTTTGGGTTGGCCACTATTGGGATTACTGCCAGCTTACGCCCAAAAGGAACTTGCCATGGGCCAGGAAGCCTATGGCAGTCTTTTGAGTGGTGTGGGCGGGGGAGCCCTTAGCGCGGCCCTATTACTAGCATGGAAGGGAGCAAAATTTTCCAAGGGATTGATGCAATCCATTGGAATGCTAGTGGCAAGCTTAGGACTACTGTTTCTTGCAATTGCCGGAACCTTTGGCCAGGCACTGCCCTGCAGCATCCTTTTTGGTTCCGGAATGATTCTTTTCTTCGCCACCAGCCAGGGAATGGTTCAACTTGGTGCGGGCGACAACCACCGAGGCTTGGTGCTTGGAGTTTGGTCCATGATGCTTTGCACGGCGGTTCCTTTAGGAAACTTTATAGCGGGGCCCCTTGCAGATATTTTTCCGCTTAGGAACATTCTGGTAGGAATGGCTTTTTTAATGGGATTACTTTTGGTTACCTTCCTTTTGGTTAAAACCAGAATGAAAAGAAGTATCACCAAAGGAATATAAGAGACTATCGGATCAACAAAAAAGGCTCGGGCTTAAACCCGAGCCTTCTATTTGATACCCAACCATTACTTCCAATCATCGGTGCGGAAAGGTGAAGCAGGCAAACCTTCCTTGTTGGAAAGATTTGGCTCAGCCTCTTCGTGCCAGCCCATTCGGACCGCAACAGGCTTTGAAACACCTTCACCACTCACCACAACTTTGCCACCTTCAATCACCGCGATTGCGGGAACAAACTTTTTGTCCTCCCCAGCAATGGTAAAGAAGGATAATGGCTTGCCATCTCTTGCGACCAAGCCGCCTCCAACATGGTCAAACTCGATGTGAACCTTGTTGCCGGAAACCTGCATAGACTTGTACAAGGGGCCGGAGTAAACCTGAACGGGCTTGTTGTAGGTTTTTGCCAAAGCCCACAATGCCAGTCGTTTGCCCACATCCTGCTTGTTCTTCGGATGAATATCCTTCAGGGCGGTAATATCCACAGTAACCGCCATGCCGGTATTCGGAATCTTCAATGTGGCAGCCTGTGCTTCCCAAATGTAAGGAAGACCGGAAGTGGCCGGTTTGCCGTTCTCCATCTGCTTGTTGTAGTCAAACGGAGCCAACTGCACAAAGTAGAAAGGCATGGACTCATCATTCCAAAGTTTGCGCCAACCATTGATGAGAGCCTTCATCTTTTCGAAATAAAGCATGCCCTCGCCGTTGTTGGATTCACCCTGATACCAAAGTGCGCCACGAATCGCATAGGGAACCAGAGGCGAAATCATGCCGTTGTAAAGAGCCAAAGGGGTCTGATGATTGATGACACCCTTGTCGTTCTTAGTTGGAAAAGTTGCCAGCTTGTCGGAAATATCCTTTAGAGCTGGAACGCTTTTAAAACCGTCCGGGGTTGTCCAGGGTTCAATGCGTGTACCACCCCAGTTGGAACCAATCAGGCCAATGGGAACATCCAATTCTTTTTGAAGGTTCAATGCAAAATAATAGCCCACTGCGGTAAATCCACCAGCAACTTGCGGAGTGCAAACCTGCCAACCATTGGTGTTTACATCGCTTTGTGGCTTGTCAGCGGGAACATGCGGAATCTTGATATGGCGAATTTTAGGATGATTGGCCTTTTCAATTTCCTCCTTGGGGTTTGCTGATGCGGATACTGACCATTCCATATTGGACTGGCCAGAGCAAAGCCAAACCTCGCCAAAAAGCACATCAGAAAAATTAACCGTGGAACTACCTTGAACGGTAACCTTGTAAGGACCGCCAGCCTTCATGGCGGGAAGCTTTACCGACCACTTGCCATCTTTGTCAGCCTTTGCGCTTGCTGATTTTTCACCAATGGAAACCTTGACCTCTGCACCGGGGTTATCCCAACCCCAAAATGGTACCTCGCGATCACGCTGCAGCACCATGTGATCACTAAATACCTTGGGAAGCTTGACATCGGCACTTACCTGCCCGACCAGCCCAAGACAGGCAAAACCTGCTGCCAAAAACCACTTTCGAATACCCATGAAAAACTCCTACTGAAATGGAAACAAAACATAAAGGTGGGATTCAACAGTCAACGATTCTAATCGTTTGAACTGCCATTTCCATAGTTTGCATGGCGGTTCTCATGATTTTTAAATGATTCTGAAGGGTTTTCACTCGGCAATTGCAGCCTGAATGGTGAACAAAAACTTTTCCGGATCGCTCCCACGCAGTTGCAATAGACCGCGGATTCTGATCTGTTCCCGGGAGATGCGCAGAATTTTCTCATTGGCCATCTCCACATATACCATGCCGTTGAGGGCTGGCATTTCGCAATACCAGCAGCCTACCGGGTTTTCCAAAAGCAGGAACACATTGGATTCTGAATCTTCTCCCACCGGTTGCATGAATCCATCGAGTGTTACCTTTTTGCCTTCCAAATGGCGTATGTATTCCGGATATGCTGGTACGCCCTTTTTTCCAATTTGAGTTTGGGAAAGCACAAACCACGGAAGAGCGTTCCATCCCTCAACATTCACCTTGGGCAACCCAATATTCCAACTTTCCTGTTTCAAAGGCCTTAAAGACCTAAACACGGGCAGGCCCTTGTGTTCTTCGTGCAGCTTTTTGGTTTCCGCTAGATCTTTTTCGGAAGTCTGTTTCAGCACGCCACGCAATTTAAGCAATTCCGTGTCACGGAGGCCGAACTCCGTAACACAACCATCGGTGATGGAGATAGCGATATCGGGCTGATTGGTTTTAGCTGCTAAAAACGCAAACTGTGCCAGTAATCTTCCATCGGCAACCAGCCACAACCCCACTAACTGGGCTTCACCAAGGTGGTTTTTGGCAAGAACCTTCTGGGCCCATTGAAAGTATTTTTCAGAAGATTTCCAAGACTCCGCCTTGGTTTCCAGCATCCAATCTAGAACTAGTTGCTCTGCCGCAAGAAAAGTCCCAGGTGCTAGCTTCACCACCTGCTGCATTTGGGCGATGGCGCTTTCCTGTTCCCCTGAAAGAAACCAAGCTGTGGCCAGGTTCGATAAGATTCGAAATTGGGATGGGAACTCCCTGTCACCCAGGCGCAATACTTCTACTGCGCGAGCATAATTTCCCAATCTGATATGAAGGGCCCCCAGGTCGGCAAAATCGACCGGTTGTGACTGCCTCATTTCCACCAGTTTTTCGAGCCTGGCTAAATCACTCTCGTAAGATTTTCGAAGTTCATTTTTTGCCTGTTCTTTCGGTAATTTAACCGCTAGCTGCCTTAAAAAACGCTGATCAGGCAAAAACCCCCTCCATTGCGAAGGTAAGTCAGCGAATTGTTCCTTGGAATAATGGACACCCGCAAAAACTTCCGAGAGGGAGCAAAAACCTTTAACAACGAAAACAATCGCAAAAAAGAACCAGGGTCGCATTCCAAGATTCCCGTTAAACAGCAATTTTGATCAGGAAAAGCCCGTTCACAAAAGTTATTCTTATGGTAGTTCAGAACCTGCCGGGAATGAATCAACAAATACTTTTTCAGGAACAAATTATGAATCTGTTGCTATTAATGGGGGCTTTTTTGCCAAACAATGAAATGGTGATCATGGGAGATGACTTCAAGCTTAAAAATGTTGAAATCAAGTTGGAAATCCTTCAGGCACAGGATGTCAAAATTAAATCCGGGGATCGCTTAAAAATCCTGCTTCCCGCCAGTAGTGGCACTGGGTACACCTGGCAATTGGTGGGGCAGGAATTCGGACCGCTTACGCTCAAGCAAGCACAAACTCTTCCCAACAAAAAATCTTTACCCGGCGCAAGAGAAGTTCATGAATTCGAATTTATCACCAACAAGATCGAAAAAGGAATGACCAGTCAGGTTGTGCTGGTTTTTAACCTGCGTCGATCTTTCGAGGGGGTTGGCGAAAAATTTCATCAGGTTCGAGTTTTGGTAGGCGAATAATAATCAGTTACTAAGAAAACAAAACCATTTAAAGGACCCCGCCATGACTAATGAACAGCTTGATCATCTAAAGAAATTGGTTTTGGAATCTGGCCCTGCCAAGGCAATAGAAACTCTTTGCACAGAACTTGAGGCAAAAGCGGATTACAACAAGCTGTTCTATGCATTAATCATGAAAGCCAGGCAAAGTATGGGCCTTTGCGTGGTCCCCACGGCTCCAACCGATGAGATTCCCCGCGAAAAACATGATGAGTTTGAGGAAGTCATTCGCAATTCAGCCAGGCGTTGTGCGGAATTACACCTTGCCAAAAATGACCTCGAACAGGCCTGGAACTTTTACAAGATGATTGGTGAAACCGAACCTATCAAGAGCGTGATCGACAATTTGGACCCCAAGCCAGAGGATGACCTTGAAGTTGCAATCCGTTTGGCATTTTATGAAGGCCTGAATATGGCCCGGGGTTACGAATGGATTCTTGAACGCTACGGACTTTGCAATGCCATAACCACTCTTACCAGCCAGGATTTCTCGCACATGCCTGCTGTGAGGGAACATTGCCTGCAAAAATTAATCGAGGCGCTTTATTCCGAACTAGCCCTGCGGCTTCGTGGTGAAATTGAGCATCGCGAAGGCAACACCAAAGGCATTGATTCGATTCCGGTTGGCAAACCGGGCGAGGTGGTTGAACTTATCAAAGGACGGGAATGGTTATTTGCCGAGGATGGCTACCATATCGACCTTTCCCATCTCAGCTCCACTGTTCAAATGAGCATTCACCTGGCACCTTGCGAGGCATTGGATCGTGCCATCGAATTTTGCGAATATGGTAAAAAACTTTCGGGAAGGTTCTTGGGAAGAAGTGAACCGCCTTTTGAAAATCTCTACGAAGGCTACCAACGCTACCTGGAAATAATTAAAGGAAAAGATGTCGAAAAGAATCTGGATTACTTCCGCCAAAAGGCAAAGGAAAACGAAGAAAACGGCAGCAGTTACCCAGCCGAAATTCTCTTGCAGATTCTGGAACGCATAGGACACGAAAAAGAAGCATTACAGTTGGCGGGAAAAACCCTGAACGCATCTGGTTTGTATGGCATGTGCCGTAAAGTTGGTGATTACACTAGTATGGAAAAGGCCGCCCGCACCCAGGAAGACCCCATCCATTTTCTATCAGCGGTCATAGAAAACGCAAAAACCATGCAAAAACAGGCTTAAGTTGGGCTTTTCATACTCAAAAGTGCTTGCAAACCCCTAAAAATTCGCCCAAAATAGGCTTGTATAAGTCTTTCCCACCAGAACTGGGCGTTTTTACTTGGGTTTATTATTACATGAACTACTTTAACCGCAATTTCATAGCCCGGCTTGTTTTCTGCACATTTACTGCGCTTCAACTGCTTAAAGTCTCCGCAAAAGCAGATGAAGCCAAGAACATGGAGTTTTTCGAGAAAAAAGTGCGGCCCCTGCTCTTGGAGCATTGTTCAAAATGCCATAGCTCACAGGAAAAGAAGACTAAGGGCGGTCTGGATTTGGATACCAGGGAATCTACTTTGCAAGGTGGAGATACCAAGGCTGCGATTGTTCCAGGCAAACCCACTGAAAGCTTGTTGATTCAATCGATCGGTTACAATAGCGACATAAAAATGCCCCCCAAGGGAAAGCTTTCAGAACAGGCCATAGCTGATCTCACCGAATGGGTGAAGATGGGTGCCCCCGACCCAAGGACTAAAACGGCTGCCAAAAAGAATTCAAATGGAAATATTTCTAACGCTGCGGATTGGTGGTCCTTTCAGCCGATGAAAAAGGATTTTCCATCTCTGGCAAATCTTCCCAAGGAATCCAACCCGATCGATTATTTCATTCTTGAAAAGTTAAAGGGTGCTGGAATAGCTCCGGCAAAGGAAGCCAGCAGAACCGTTTTAATTCGCAGGTTGTATTTGGACTTGGTTGGATTGCCACCAACCCCGGAAAAGATTTTGGCATTTGAAAACGACACCTCAGTCAATGCCTACGAAAAACTGGTGGACGAACTTTTACAGTCGCCCCATTTTGGGGAGAGATGGGCTCGTCATTGGTTGGATGTGGTTAGATTTGCGCAGTCGAGCGGTGGAGGTAGAACTGCAGTTTTCCCGGATGCCTGGCGTTACCGCGATTATGTGATCCAAAGTTTTCAAAAAGATAAATCCTTCCAAAACTTCATTCACGAACAAATAGCAGGCGATCTATTGGATGCAAAAACCAACTCGGAACGAGAAGCAAACCTGGTAGCCACCGGTTTTCTCGCTATGGGACCAACTAACTTTGAACGGCAAGACAAAAAGATCCTTGAAATGGATGTTGTGGACGAACAATTGGATACCATTGGCAAAGCATTCATGGGAATGACCATTGGTTGTT